>PPYE01342845.1_pt1 | contig 229477 bp, 144 predicted proteins | sample 1559881 | NCBI WGS metagenome assembly PPYE01 (sample SAMN08240022, study PRJNA423297) | Human gut metagenome, whole genome shotgun sequencing project. | reverse complement strand
CTTTGAAGCAAATCGCTAAATCAGGAAAGAAAGTCCTGTTTGTTGCTACTAAAAAACAAGCTAAGCAGGTGGTTGCCGATAAGGCTGCATCTGTAAATATGCCTTATGTAATCGAGCGTTGGCCGGGTGGTATGTTGACTAACTTCCCGACTATCCGTAAGGCTGTCAAGAAGATGGCTACCATCGACAAGCTGACAAGCGACGGTACCTATTCAAACCTCTCCAAGAGAGAAATTCTTCAGATTTCACGTCAACGTGCAAAGTTGGACAAGACTTTGGGCTCTATTGCTGACCTGACTCGTCTGCCGTCTGCTCTGTTCGTTATCGACGTAATGAAGGAAAATATCGCAGTTCGTGAAGCTAACCGTTTGGGTATTCCAGTATTCGGTATCGTTGATACAAACTCTGATCCTACGAATATCGATTTCGTAATCCCGGCAAATGATGACGCTACTAAGTCAGTAGAAGTTATTCTTGATGCCTGCTGTGCTGCTATGCAGGAAGGTCTGGAAGAACGTAAGGCCGAAAAGGTAGACATGGAAGCTGCCGGTGAAGCTCCTGCCAACAAAGGCAAGAAGAAAGCTACAAAAGCAAGACTCGATAAGTCCGACGAGGAAGCAATCAATGCCGCTAAGGCTGCTGCTTTCATGAAGGAAGAAGAGGCTTAATCATACTGTTGAGAGTTGAGAATTGAAAGTTGAGAGTTACTTTACGGCAATTCTCAATTCTCTATTCTCAACTCTCAATTACTTTATAAGGATATTATTAACAATTAAAATAAAAAGATATTATGGCTGTAAGTATGGCTGATATAACCAAGCTCCGCAAGATGACCGGTGCTGGTATGATGGATTGCAAGAATGCTTTGACTGAAGCTGAAGGCGATTTCGACAAGGCAATGGAAATTATCCGTAAGAAGGGACAAGCTGTTGCAGCTAAGCGTTCAGATCGCGAGGCTTCTGAAGGCTGTGTGCTGGCTAAGACTACGGGTGACTTTGCCGTTATCATCGCTTTGAAGTGCGAAACTGACTTCGTGGCTCAGAATGCTGATTTCGTGAAACTGACTCAGGACATTCTGGACCTTGCCGTAGCTAACAAGTGCAAGACTCTGGACGAAGTAAAAGCTTTGCCGATGGGCAACGGTACTGTACAGGATGCTGTAACAGACCGTAGCGGTATCACTGGCGAGAAGATGGAGCTGGATGGTTACATGACTGTAGAAGGCGCAAGCACTGTGGTTTATAACCACATGAACAGAAACGGTCTCTGCACTATTGTTGCTTTCAACAAGGCTGTTGAAGAAGGACTGGCTAAGCAGATTGCCATGCAGATTGCTGCCATGAATCCGATTGCAGTAGACGAAGATGGTGTATCTGAAGAAATCAAGCAGAAGGAAATAGATGTTGCTATAGAGAAGACAAAAGCTGAACAGGTACAGAAGGCTGTTGAGGCCGCTTTGAAGAAGGCTGGTATCAACCCGGCTCACGTGGACAGCGAAGACCACATGGAAAGCAACATGGCCAAGGGCTGGATTACTGCTGAAGACGTGGCAAAGGCAAAGGAAATCATTGCTACTGTTTCTGCTGAGAAGGCTGCACATCTGCCTGAACAAATGATTCAGAATATTGCTAAGGGTCGTCTTGGCAAGTTCTTGAAAGAAGTTTGCTTGCTGAACCAGGAAGACATCATGGATGGCAAGAAGACAGTTAGAGAAGTCTTGAAAGAAGCTGATCCTGAATTGAAGGTTGTTGACTTCAAGCGTTTTACTTTGCGCGCTGAATAATTCCGCTTAGAAACGATTCTATAAAAAGAAGTGGCCGTATATGGAGTTGAATTCCTAAACGGTCACTTTTTTTATGCCTCTACAGTTGCAGTGAGACGGATGATGGTTTGGTTTATCCTACGGGCTTAGTTTGCGTGTATCCTTCAGCTTTCAGCAGGTCAATGACACGCTGTTTGAAGTCGCCCTGCACAATGATTTCTCCATCTTTGGCACTTCCACCCACTCCACATTTACTTTTCAGCAATTTGCCCAGTTCTTTCAGGCCATTGTCGGTGCCCACGAAACCGGTGACAAGAGTGACGACTTTGCCGCCCCGGTTCTTGCGGTCCAACTGCACGCGCAGGCGTTGTTGTGCAGAGGGGAGGGTAGCTTGCTCCTCATCGTCATTCATCTCATATTTGTAGTCCGGGTTGGTGGAATAGACTATATTCAACCGTTCTTTCCAATCATTATTCTTCATACTTTTTTTTAAAAAACTTCCCAAAAGTACGATATTATGTGGAATTATGCAATTAGAAATTATGTTAAGCTTTTGTTGCATCCGTGTTACTGATTAGAAAAAAAGCACTACTTTTGTCAATCGCAATATTGAGAACTTAAATAAGAAACTATGAGCAGTCCGTTACAGAAAAAAGAAACCATGAAGGTGCCGGAACCTACTTTGCGCCGGCTTCCGTGGTACCTTTCCAATGTAAAGTTGCTGAAACAAAAGGGGGAACGATTCGTATCATCCACCCAGATTTCCAAGGAAATCAATATTGATGCTTCACAGATTGCCAAAGACCTTTCGTATGTTAATATCTCGGGCCGTACGCGTGTGGGATATGAGGTGGACACGCTGATAGCTGTACTGGAGGATTTCCTGGGATTTACCAATATACACAAAGCATTTCTGTTCGGTGTTGGAAGCTTGGGAGGTGCTTTGCTGCGCGACTCGGGTCTGAGCCATTTCGGTTTGGAGATAGTGGCTGCTTTTGATGTGAAGCTTGAATTGGTGGGTACGACATTGAGCGGCATCCCCATCTATCATTCGGATGAGTTCAAGCAGAAGATGCAGGAGTACGATGTCAATATAGGCGTGCTGACGGTACCTATCGAAATAGCCCAGCAGATAACGGATTCCATGGTAGAGGGTGGTATCAAGGCCGTATGGAACTTCACCCCGTTCCGTATCCGCGTTCCCGAGAACATTGTCGTGCAGAACACTTCCCTTTATGCCCATCTGGCCGTGATGTTTAACAGACTAAACTTTAACGAAATCAAGTAATGAAGATTATTGCTGTAGGAATGAACTATGCTCTGCACAACAAAGAGCTGGGACATACACACGAGAATAAGGAACCGGTTATTTTTTTGAAACCCGATTCAGCTATACTGAAAGATGGCAAACCTTTCTTTATCCCCGACTTTTCCAACGAAGTGCATTATGAGGCGGAAGTGGTGGTACGCATCTGCCGTTTGGGCAAGAATATTGCTCCTCGCTTTGCCCATCGCTATTACGATGCGGTGACGGTGGGCATCGACTTCACGGCACGCGACTTGCAACGTAAGTTCCGTGAGGCGGGTAATCCGTGGGAGCTTTGCAAAGGTTTCGACAATTCGGCAGCTATCGGTACCTTTGTTCCTTTGGAACAGGTGGGCGGCAATGTACAGAATCTGGACTTTCGTCTGACGATTGATGATAAGGAGGTTCAACGTGGCCATACAGCGGACATGTTGTTCCGGGTAGATGATATCATTGCCTATGTCAGCCGCTTCATGACCTTGAAAATCGGTGACTTGCTGTTCACGGGAACACCCGCGGGAGTCGCTCCCGTCAGCATCGGACAGCACTTGCAGGGTTATCTTGGGGAAGGGAAAGTACTTGACTTCAATATTCGCTGATTATCTTCGTCTTGTTTTTTCTTGTTACCTCGCTTTTTTTCCGTACTTTCGTGTCAACTTAAAGAAGCAACGATATGAAGATACGTGTAGGTTTTGGCTTTGATGTCCATCAACTGGTGGCAGGGCGCGAACTTTGGCTGGGCGGTATCCGCCTGGAACATGAAAAGGGATTGTTGGGGCACTCGGATGCGGACGTGCTCATCCATACTATCTGTGACGCATTGCTGGGAGCGGCGAATATGCGTGACATCGGCTATCATTTTCCTGATACTGCCGGTGAGTTTAAGAACATAGACAGCAAGATTCTGCTAAAGAAAACAATAGAATTGATAGCTACCAAAGGCTATTCGGTAGGTAACATTGATGCCACCATCTGCGCTGAGCGGCCTAAGTTGAAGGCCTATATTCCCGAAATGCAGCGTACGCTTGCCGCGGTGATGGGAATAGACGAGGATGCCATCTCCATCAAGGCCACCACCACGGAGAAACTCGGCTTTACGGGCAGGGAGGAAGGTATATCCGCCTATGCCACTGTATTGATAGTGAAGGAATAATAATATCAACTCAATTTAATCATCCACTTATATGAAGAAAATCTCCTTGGCCTTTTGTCTGGCACTTTTATCCTCCTTGTTCTGCCCGGCACAAGTATCGCCTTTGCAGTTCAACAAGAACGGAGAGTTTAAAATCGTCCAGTTTACAGACATCCACTTCAAGTATGGCAATCCGGCTTCGGATATTGCTTTGAAGCGTATTGGCGAGGTGCTTGATGCTGAGTGCCCCGATTTAGTAGTCTTTACCGGCGATGTGGTTTATGCCGCACCTGCCGATACAGCCATGCGCAAGGTGCTTTCCTATGCTACGGACCGTAAGATTCCTTTTGTCGTAACCTTTGGCAACCACGACAACGAGCAGGGAAAAACACGTGCTGAGCTTTATGACGTTATCCGTTCCATGCCTTTCAATATCCAGCCCGACCGTGGCGGAGTAGAATCTCCCGACTATGTCCTCACACTGAAATCCTCGGACGGCAAGAAGGATGCAGCCCTGCTTTACTGTCTGGATTCCCATTCCTACTCCAAACTACCCGACGTAAAGGGGTACGACTGGCTCACTTTCGACCAGGTGAACTGGTACCGCCAGCAGAGTGCCACTTATAAAGCAAAGAACGGTGGGCAACCTTTGCCTGCACTAGCATTTTTCCATATTCCTTTGCCGGAATATAACGAAGCCGCTTCCGACGAGAACGCCATACTGATAGGTACCCGCATGGAAAAGGCTTGCGCTCCGGAACTGAATACGGGCATGTTCACTGCCATGAAAGAGGCTGGTGATGTGATGGGTATGTTTGTCGGGCACGATCATGACAACGATTATGCCGTAATGTGGAAAGGTATCCTGCTGGCTTACGGCCGTTTCACCGGTGGTAATACCGAGTACAACCATTTGTCCAACGGTGCACGTGTCATTTTGATGAAGGAAGGTGCCCGTACTTTCACCACCTGGATTCGTCTGAAAGGTGGCGAAATTATTGATAAGACGGTCTACCCCGACAGCTATATGAAGGACGATTGGCGTAAGCGTCCGTTGGTGACGGAATAATGGTGAACTTAAAAAGAACGATATGGACAAGATAAGGACCGGATTAGCCGCTTACGGAATGTCGGGACGTGTTTTCCATGCCCCCTTCATCTCCACTAACCCTCATTTTGAATTGACTGCCGTTACGGAGCGCAGTAAGGAACTCTCCCGGGAGAAGTATCCCGACGCTTGTATTGTGCGGAGTTTTGAGGAACTTATCGAAGTGGAAGAGCTGGATTTGGTTGTCATCAACACGCCGGACAGCACTCATTATGAGTATGCCCGCCGCGCCCTCGAAGCAGGTAAGCATGTGGTTGTGGAGAAGCCTTTCACCACCACCGTGGCAGAAGCTGAGGAACTTGTGGCATTTGCCGCAAGCCGGGGGCTGACCTTGAGCGTTTACCAGAACCGCCGGTGGGACTGCGATTTCCTGACAGTTAAGCAAATACTGTCCAAAGGCTTGCTGGGGCATCTGGTGGAGTTTGAATCCACCTTCCCCCGTTATCGTAATTTTATCAAGCCGAATACTTGGAAGGAAACCGGACAAGATGGGGGCGGCTTGACCTATAACCTGGGTGCCCACGTCATAGACCAGGCTGTGCAGCTGTTCGGTATGCCCGAAGCCGTCTTTGCAGATATTGCCACGTTGCGCAAGGACAGCAAGGTAGACGACTATTTCATCATCCATTTGCTACGTCCCTCAAAGGCGCCCGAAGTGAAGATAACGCTGAAATCCAGCTATCTGATGTGTGCGAGCGAACCCCGTTTCGTCCTCCACGGTAGGGAAGGTTCTTACGTGAAATATGGTTTCGACCCGCAGGAAGCCGCCTTGACCGAGGGCGTATTGCCCGGCACTTCGCACTGGGGCGAGGAGGACAAATCCTCTTGGGGACTGCTTTATACGGAAAAAGACGGTAGAATTGTTTATGAACCCTATCCAAGTCTTCCCGGTGATTATGCAGCTTTTTATGAGAATATCTATCGGCATATCCACCACGGCGAACCTTTGCAGAGCGATGCCCGCGAGGTGGTCGGAGTCATCCGCTTGATTGAGGCAGCCTGGGAAAGCAGCCGTATGCAGCGTGTGGTTCGTATCTGATAGAAAATCTTTTACCCGGTAGGGACGTGTAACTTTACATGTGTCAATCGGGTGTATTTCGTACTTCCTATTATATAGGTACGCGCGATGCGTGCCGATGCTATCTTCATTACTTCTCCCATCTGGTAGGCATGTTCCACGGCGGGCAGCTGGCATGATTTCCGGCTTGCCGTGCGTGCATTCAGCCGGATGCTGACGAAGTTGCCGATGGAGTCTTTCAGTTTCAACACTTGGCGTACATAGAAATAAGGAGTGGTCCCTTTGAGCTGCGTCTTGTAGGGGTTGTCTTCCAGTCGCACGCTGAGTACGGTCAGTGTCAGGTTCTCCACTTTTTCCCCTTCCTTCCCCAGGAAACGTCCGCCGGTGGTTTGGTACGTTTTTCTTCGTTGTATGTCGAGGTGGACTGAATGGTAAATCTTGGCAATCTGTACGAAACGTTCCTGCTTGGGGATGCGTGGCTGGAATTTGAAGGCTATCCACGTAAGATAGGCAGGGTCTATACGGAGAATTTCGTGCAGGAAATGTCCGTGGTATTTGCCTATGGAGATAATGTCGTCCCCTTTGCTCTGCATTCTTTTGGCATTGTACTCCACAAGCAGCAGGCTGCGCGGTGAGTAGAAGCATAGCGTGCTTGCCATCCGCAACGTTTCGTGAATGTCGGTGGAAAGGTCGCAAATGTAGAAGATGGACTGTCTCCCGGGCAGTGGAGAGTAAATCCACAAAGTATATTGGAGATACTCAGGCCGGGGCAGTACGATAAGATAGGCCCCTACTTCCTTATAAGAGGCTCTCCCTTGATTGTATGCATTCAGTTTACTATACAATAAGTCTTGTTCAGTCTGCGGTATACCGGGTATGATTGGATTTGCCATAGCTCGGAATAATTTATTCCAAATATACATTTTTGGAATGAAAGAAACAAGGGGAAGCCAAGAAATATCAGAAGCGTACCATCAATTCCAATACTACTTTGTCTTGTTCCGACTCCTTCGCTATGCTGTTTTTGGCATAGAAGTATTTCTCGTAATTCAACCGGAGGTCTGTGCGGAATGCTTTGCTGAGGCTGAAGGTGATGCCGCCCGTTAGGCGTTGGCGTTTGTAGTCGGTCACCGTCAATCTGCCGGTTTCTTCATCGGCGGTTTTGGCGTCGCTCTGGTCGGTCATCATGTCGTAGCGCAGCAGGAAAGACATTTTGTTGAATACTTTCCGTAACGGCAGATCGTAGTTGATGAAGGTGTTGACAGCGTGTACATCTTTGAAAGCGTTGTCGGAATATTGCTTGTACAAATATTCGCCTTCGATATGGAAACGGCCGGTTTCATAGTAGGCACCGATGTCGTAGGATTGCATACGTACTTCTTCCGGCTGGATGCTCTGCACGCTCAGTGTTAGGTTCAGTCCTTTGGTGAAGAGAAATTGGGCTTTGGCGGAGTAGTTCACTTCCTTGTGCCATTCTTTCTGGTTAGTCAGTCCGGAACCGTTGAAAAGTCCTCCTTCCACAGTGATAGGTACACCGGTAGGCAGGGTATATCCTACTGTGAACCCCACGTCCCGTACATTGCCCACTTGCTTGGCGATGAACGAGCGGTTGGGGAAGTATTGCTGGTGCGGTGAGCGGTGGGCGTCGATGGTGAAGGGGACGCGCATTTGTCCGGCGGTGACTGTCAGTCCTTTTGTCGGGAAAAGCCGGGCGTAGGCATCCAGCATCTTGATTTGACCTTCGTCGGAGAGGTCTATCTCAGCTTTGTAGGCTACGCTAGGCAATACGTTACCCGTCACGCTGATGCGGGCATTGCGTACTTCGAAACGTCCTGCACCCATGGTGGTCTGATATTCGTATTTGGCGCGGATGGTTCCGTGGACTTCCGGTAGGTAGTCTTTGGTTTCCATCTTCTCCTTTTCAATCTTTTTTCCGTCCTCGTTGATGGAGGGCGTTTGAGCAATTGCGGCCAGCGGCATCAGGGCAATTAGTACTGTCAATGCACTTTTTTTCATAATCTGTTGTTGTCGAATGATTTGTCGGTGACAAAGTTCGGACATGCGTGTTGTGTTTTTGTGTCATATATGTTGCATTGTTGTTACAAAAACTGTTAGCGAGAAGAACTGTGATAGGTGCCGTTTTAATCTTTTTATGGCTTGATTTAGTTTCTTGCTTTTATTAAAACGTTGGTTGTTAGGATTATATGTGCACTGTAGCAAAAGTTTCAGTCTGAAATATCAATGAAATATTCCTATCTTTGAAGAAAATATCAAGAACGTTTGTTTTAGAACTCTGATGCTTATGAAAAGACAGTTGTTTTTAGCAGGAATAAGTTTGATGCTGGGCGGCATGCCGATGCTTGCTCAAGATATATCTCCGGTGAATTCCGTTTCTTACGAATGGAAGAGTGTACCGATAGTGGGAGGAGGCTTTGTGGACGGTATTGTTTTTCACCCAGAAGCTCCCGGTGTCCGTTATTGCCGCACCGATATGGGAGGAGCCTACCGGTGGGACGCTGCTTCCAACCAGTGGACGCCCTTGCTGGACTGGATAAGTCTGGATGAAAGCAATCTGCAGGGGGTGGAGAGCATTGCCATCGACCCGCAGAATCCGCAGAACGTGTATATTGCCTGCGGTACGTATACCAGTAGCTCCAATGGGGCCATACTTTGTTCTTATGATGGCGGCAGAACCTTTGCCCGTGTCGATGTGCCCTTTACGATGGGCGGCAACGAGAACGGGCGTGGTAATGGGGAACGGATGATGGTGGACCCGCAGAATGGGAATATCATTTATATGGGAACCCGTTTGCATGGTTTGTGGCGCAGTATGGATAAGGGGCAGAGCTGGGCACGGGTGGTGTCTTTCCCGGATGTCTCCGAGAAGTTCAATCCTGCCGACCGTGCTGCATGGGGGAATCGCGGTAGTGGCATTGTCTGCATAGTCTACGATGTACAAGGTACTCAAGATGGGTGTGGTACCCGTGACATTTATGTGGCGGCTTCATTGATGGGAAGGGAAAATCTGTTCGTGAGCCACGACTATGGTGAAAGCTGGCAGCCGGTTGAGGGGCAGCCGGTGCAGTATCGCCCCACGCATATGGTCTTGACCGGTGACGGGCAATTGATTCTGACGTATGGGGATACTCCCGGTCCAAGCCAGATGGGGGATGGAGGTGTGTGGAAATACGATATCCGTAAAGGCAAATGGACAGACATTTCTCCCGTCAGACTGCCAGGTGGCGAAAAGGCAGGATTTGGCTATGCAGCCGTATCTGTAGATTCTCGTAATCCGAAGCATCTGATTGCCAGTACACACAGTCTAGGGGGCAAGCACGGTTATAAAAGTGATGAGATGTTCCGTACGACTGACGGTGGCAAGAGCTGGAAACCGATTTTCAAGACGGGATATGAGTATGATTATTCCAAAGCTCCCTATACAAAGGTAGCGCCCCTACACTGGATGTTCGACATAGAGATAGACCCTACCGACGCTGAACATGCCATGTTTACCACCGGTTTCGGCGGTTGGGAAACTTTCAACCTCTCTGCCGTGGAACGTGGGGAACCGGTGAAATGGAGTATCATGTCTGCCGGTATCGAAGAGACCGTGCCTCTCGAACTCTATGCTCCCGAAAAAGGGGCGCGTCTGATTTCCGGTATCGGTGATTATGGTGGCTTTACGCATTTCGACCTCAATCGGCCCGATTCGTTGGGCAGCCATGCCAATCCTCATTTCGGAAATACGAATGGAGTGACGGGTGCCTGGCTGAAGCAGGATTTGATAGTCAGAGTTGGTACACTGTTCGGCCATCAGCCGGGTGCAAAGACCATTTCATATTCAGAAGATGGGGGCAGGCACTGGACTATGTGTGCCACTGTTCCGACGGAAAAGTCTCGTAATGGGCATATCGCCGTGGCAGCAGACGGCTCTTCTTGGATTTGGACACCCGACCGCTCGGAGGCTTATCTGACCCGTGATAAGGGGGCTTCTTGGCTATCTTGCCGTGGTTTGCCTAAGAATATCCGCGTCATTGCAGACAAGGTGAACCCCCAACGTTTTTATGCTGTAGATGCTGTGGCCGAAATATTGTATAGCAGCGAGGATGGTGGGGCGACTTTTCATGCCGACACATTGAATTTAACTGTTAAACGGTTCCAACGGGGTAATGCCGGTACCGCCGTACGAAGAGGAGATCCGCGTGGAGGACAAGACCGTATCTACGCTACTCCCGGTCATGAAAAAGATTTGTGGATTGCAGCTTATGATGGTTTGTACCGCTCTGCTGCTTCAGAAAAATTTGATTTCCGTGCTTTGGATAAGGTACGTACCATCTATGCTTTTGGTTTCGGCAAGGCAAAGTCGGGCAATGATTATCCTGCCATCTATCTGATAGGCGTAGTCAACGGGCAATACGGTTTCTTCCGTTCTGACGATGCGGCGAACTCTTGGGTACGTATCAATGATGATGTCCATCAATATGGCCTGGTATTGCATATCTGCGGTGACATGCAGGAATATGGGCGGGTCTATATAGGGACACATGGTCGGGGAATTGTGACGGGAGTACCTGCGTCATAACTTTTCCATGTAGTCTTCATAACATCTCCGTATCTACTTCTCATCTAGTCCGTACATCTTCCGCCTCTATAGGAGCGGAGATGATACGGACTTTTAGGCTTTTATAATAGCTGTATAGGAACTTACTTTATTTAAGCAAAATATTATTCGTTTATTAATGTTTTATATATTGCATATCAATCTTCCCTTCATTTCTTAATAAATGTTGGCTAATGTTTTATGATGGTATTGCATAACCTTAAATGAAAACCTAATGATACATTTATATAGATATATTATTTTAATAATTAGCTTTTGCACTACCCAAATAGTTTCCGTATACGGATTGAGATTTCGTGGCGCAGCCAGCTCTATTGACGAAAGAACATCCTATGATGTGTTTGCCCACAGTTGTTCCTCTTTCAAAGACTACTTTGACTTGGAGTTCAACATGGCGCTGTATTCTACCGAGAGTATCGGCTATGTGTTGCGGGTTAAGGGAGCTGACGAAGGACAGATTTTCAATCTTTTCTTTGATTTTTGTGGCGATGACATCTTGTTCCGTCTGAACTAGGAGGGGAAGTGCGTGTTGATAGCCTTGCCTGTCAGTAAGGCGGAGGCATTGGTTCAAGGTGAAGATAGCTTTCAATCTGAAGCAGGATGAGATTACTCTCAAAATTCACAATCAAGAAAAGGTATGTAAGGGTATGCTGTTCTCTGATGAGTTCAGTCCGAAAATCGTGTTCGGTAAGAGTTACCACATCATTGACGTTTCGGAGATAGCTGTTGACAAATTGGTTGTGAATGCCGAGCATACTTACACATTTCCCTTGGATGAGGCAGACGGAGAGGGTCCTGGTATGTTCCTCGCCTATCTTGACGTATCTGCTTAAATCGACATTCTCCGGTTCGATGACGACTGTTACAATCGGGAAGGTTATCCATGGCGACCCGGTTACGGTGTGGCGTTTTATTGGTGGCCTGGGACTGGGGGGACGGTAATTTGTTCTGTCGCCCTGCTCCGGGTCTCTTCGATTGCCGCCTCTATCTGTTCCAGGTCGCATAGTCAAAAGGGAGCTTCGGGGCTCCGTTATCGGCAGGTTTGCATTTCTCACTCATCTTTCCAAACATCTTTCTCTTCAGCCATGCCAGGGAGGCGTTCAACTCAACGATCGTACCCCGGAGTTCTTCTATGGTCCTTACCTGGGCTGAGATGATCTCACTCTGTTTGCGGTTGATATCCAGCAGCTGTTCCATTGAGTATTCCACAGCTTGTCCGATTGCATCTTCTTTTGCCATTCAATATCTTTTTTGATGATATAAAGATAGCGAAAAGCTACAAGAAAAACAAGCCTTCAAGCTGTTTGTTTACAACCGTTTACCAATACTTTTTCAAATTGGAAAGCCGTCTCTGCCTGCCTTTACTGACATCTTCATTGATGCCTTCCACCATAACGATCAGGTCACTCCAGGTCGTGGGGTAAGAATGGGTGGTAGGATCATAGGCGGGTATCTTGAAGGTGCCTTCTTCAAGCAGCTTTTCATAAAGGACCAGACCTCCCGGTTCGGCATGGAGCAATTTTATCTTGGTCCGGAAACGGTTGTAGAAAATGAACACGTCTCCACTTCACTCTGTTGCTAACGGAAAAGAACGAAGATAAATTTTTCTCTGCTCATCATGTGTTTACGTCGCTGCATCATAGACATTATTTTTTGCAGCAAAAGTAAGGAGGAAAATGAAAGTATAAGGCGTTATTATTCAGGTACTTACGATGAAAGCGAATTCAATCATTGTTGGTCCTTCGTCAATTTAGGTATGAAAATCATATCAAACTTTTGATTCTTAATTCTGTCATAAAGTCATAAAAATGTGGTTATTTTTTCCTTGATGTAACCTGTGATTACTATGATACCTCTTTATTATTCTGAAAATCTTTGGGAAGTACGCCAAACTTAGCTTTGAAGCATTTGGCGAAATAAGATGAGGAACAGAATCCTGTTTGCTCAAAGATTTCCGTTATGCGGTATCCTTCTTTTAACAACTCGGCGGCCCTATTCAACCTGCAATTCTTCAAATATTCGTTGGGAGACATACCTGTAAGAGCCTTAAGCTTCCTGTAGAAATTAGAACGGCTCATGTTCATTATCGCAGTCAAAGAATCTATTGAGAAGTTTTCGTCTGACAACTGGTTGCTAATGTTTTCTTTCAGCATTTTAAGAAATTCCATATCTTTATTGGAGAAGAAAGCTTCTGTTGGATGTAAATTATTTTCTATGTTAGCCAACGGTTGTATACGTTTCTGCAAGGAACGGCGTAGCCTCAGCAAGTTCCTTATTTGCATACATAATTGCAATATCGTGAACGGTTTTTCCACATACGCATCCGCTCCGTGGCAAAAGCCTTCGGTCTTCGACTCAGGCAATGTCTTTGCCGTAAGCAAGATGACGGGAATATGCGAATATTCTATGTTGTCCTTAACCCTCTGACATAATTCCAATCCATCCATGACAGGCATCATCACGTCGCTTACTATAATGTCCACATCGTGATTGTCTATTATTTTAAGAGCTTGTTCCCCGTTCTTTGCCTTCAGTATCTTAAACCACTTCTTCAAATTTGCCGATTCCATTTTCAGCAAGTCCGGATTGTCTTCAACCAGCAGGACTATGTGGTTCTGTTGCAGCAGTACGTCATCATCGGAAATAGCTTCTTTATCATTCATCATTGCAGAATCTGATAGGACTTCAAGCCTTTCATCTTCTGGTATCAGTTCGTTTTTGTATAAAGGCAGTGATAAAACAAATGTTGTTCCACCCTGCTCGTTGTCCTGCACATAGAGTTTCCCATGATGGTTTTCCGCCAACGTACGCGCATAAGCAAGCCCTATGCCTGTGCCGGGCTGGTGCTTTTCCCCTTTCGACTGATAGAAGACCTGAAATACCTTCTCTTTTTCTTGGTTGTCTATGCCCGGTCCGTCATCGGCAACATAGATATTGACATAATCGCCATCAACATTCGATGATAACACGACACTCTTTTCCGCATATTTCATGGCATTGCTAAGGAGATTTACCAGTATTTTCCTTATTTTATCCTTATCGACCCGTATTTCGTGCTGGAAATCTGCGCCCACATCGTTCTGTAGATTGATGTTCTTTATTTCCGCTATCCCTATAAACTGTTCATAAGTCACTTTGATAAGTGAACCTATATCGGTGGTTTCAAAATTAAGTTTCATTTCCCCCGATTCAATCTTCTGAAAATCGAGCAGCTCATTTGTCACCCCAATCAAATAGTTTACGTTCCTGCTCATTACTGAAAGATACTCTCTCTCCTTGCTGTTGACCGCAGAGTCTTTCATCAAGTTGTCCAGCGGAAGTTTAATCAACGTGAGCGGAGTCTTTATTTCGTGTATCAAGTTTATGAAGAAATTGATTTTGTTTTTGTACAATTCCCTTTCCTTCTCTTCCTTGAACCTTTCCATGCGCAAGTTGTACCTTTTCTTGAGGTGCCTGTCTCGCTTAATCAACAAATACGTCAGCATGGATATTGTCAAAATAGAATAAGCGCAATATGCCCATACTGATAAATACCAGGGTGGAGTAATGATGATTTGCAGCTTGGCAACCTTGTCGTTCCATACTTGGTCGTTATTCGAGCCTTTCACGTACAAGCAATACTTTCCGGGAGCGAGGTTGGTGTACGTTACGGAGTTGCTCTTCGTCTGATTCATCCACGATTTGTCCAGCCCCTCCATTTTATATGAAAACAAATTCTTTTCAGGCTCCACATAACTTAAAGATGCAAAATGCACAGTGAAGCTATTGTACGAATGTGGTATTCTTATTTTCCCAGACAAATATAAAGGTTTATCATTACCGATTATCTTTTCTTTTTCGGCATTTTCCTTGACTTTTAAGAAATTAATGTCAGTGATGTAAACAGGAGGAATAAATTTGTTTTGCTTGAAATTCAATGGATTAAACACGTTGAATCCATTGCTTCCACCAAACATCAAAGTTCCGTTTTTTGTGGTGTACGATGCACTTTCGCAGAAGAAATTCCTCTGCAATCCATCCAATGATGTGAAATGGGTATGATTTAAGCTGTCGTTCGTATTGAGACAACACAATCCAGAATTGGTGGAAAGCCACAACTTTCCTTCCATGTCCTGCTCCATGGAGTTCACCACTATATTTGAATGCAACCCATGTCCCCTGCCATATTCCCCGATAAAGCCATCCTTATCATAGTCAAACAAGCAAAGCCCGTTTCCGTTCGTACTTAATATGAGTTTACCTTCCTTGTCCTCGAAGATTTTTATTACAGAATTATTAGGCAAGGAATAAGGATTTTCCGGATTATGTTTGTAGTATCTCCATGTTTGGGTGTTAAGGTTGTGCCTGTACACTCCTCCGTTATCTGTGGCAAACCAGATATTATTTTTGCCATCCTCATATATATCGGCTATAGCCATCATAGCTCCCAAGATTGTTTCAGTCCTGAAGTTATCGTGTTTTTTGTCATAATAGCACACGCCCCAATTGGTGCCTATTATGATGTCTCCACCTTTAGTCCTTAATATCTTTTTTATATTATTGCTGGTGATGGTGTTTGGTGAGTTAAATGAACTAACGTAGTGCTTTGTTTTCCCAGTTGTAAGGTCCATAACAATCACTCCGTCCGACAATGTTCCTATCCACAATTCATTATTATTCCTGCATAGCGAGCGTATGTCATATTTCAGGTTCGTCCCTGAAGGGGATTCTTCCAGTAGATTTTTCTCTATGTCGTATTTGTACAATCCATTCTGCGAACCTACTAATATAGTGTTGTCCTCCATGCCTTGACAGAAAGCATTTACCATGTAGTTACCTGGTATGTTGTGATTGTAGAATCGCTTATTTCTAGGGCTTATGTGCATCACCCCCGAATGTTCTGTTAGCACCCATATCCCCCCCTCATTGTCTTTTACCAATTCGTTTATGTCCAGATTATAAATGCTCACTTTCTCTGAATATTCAAATTCAGAAATCGCCTCATCGTGGGGAGTGAATATATACAATCCTTTGTTTGTCCCTAACAGCAGTTCTTCGTTACCGAGCGGAATGATGCATTTTACAGACTTGAAGGTCGCATTTTCCAGTTTATGATGCACAATATCTCCCGATTGCGGATAAAACTCAAACAAGTCGTTTGTGTCGCCTCCTCCTATCCAGAGCGAATTTTTCCCTTTGCAGATGAACCTGTTCGTTAGCAAAGGAGTCTCAAGGTTCAGGCGATTTTCCGAGAAATTGTAAGCGTCTGCAAGCTTACCGTTGAGGTCAAAGTGTAAGAACTGTTCCTGCAAGGTGGTCAAATATAAATCTTTCCCATCGGTATATACGTCCAAGATGAACGAGTAGTGTGAATTGTACTGTTCAAGCACATCACTGTCAACATTGTACACGAAATATCCCTGTCCCATTGTGGCGACAAGTATTTTATTGCTGTCCAATTGTACGATTTTACTTACCTCGCTGCTTATGGAAACGCTGTATCTGGTTATTTTGTCGAACTTCTCAAGGGTGCCGATTCTGTCATAAACGTATACCCCGTAGTCAGTGCCCATCCATATCCTGCCTAATTTGTCTTCAAAGAGGGAGTGTATAGAAACGTTTCCTAAGTTGTTATCCGAAATCTTCAGTGGAATGTTCCTTTTACCATCGAAACAGCACAAACCGTTTCTTGTACCTATCCACACGAAACCAAACTTGTCTTGCAAGAGGCACTTTGTCGAATTATGCGGCAGTCCGTCTTTGTCTTGATAAATATTTATTATGTAGTTCCTGTAATCCTGCGCATTCAGACTAGACACCACGCAACAAAACAAAAATATGACCATTAATACGTTTTCCGTTCGTCTTCCAATAGTGTTTGTATGGTATTTTATGTGCATAATACTAAGAATGTTTTTAAGGCACTGTCATTGTATTTTATTTATACCAGCAAAGTTATAAAAATATTCATTAAAAAACAGGTAAGATTGCAAATCTATTTTAAAGGATTTGCAATTTTACCTGTTTACTTCTACCTTATAAAAGTACCCTGTATTTCGCTATCGGCTTTATTTGCCGAACAGCAACATTAGTGCCGGAATGCCTGATGCAGAGTAACTGTCTATCGTATCGGTAGGGTTCACCTTCACATCATATTCCCCACCGCAGATGTTCCTTTGTTCATCCCTATTGTTCCATCCTATGTTTATGGTGTGTTTCAAGAATGGCAGGTATTGCGATTGCCCACAATCGTAAACCAGCATGGCCATGTATTGTGCGAATATTGCCGTGTAAATGCCCTGTTCTATCCCATTCTCAAAAGGAAGTATCCCTTTTGGGGCCGACATGGTCTTTATGGAATAGTTGGCAACGAGTATGGCGTTATCTAAATACGACTTCTCATCGGTGGCTTGATACAGAAGTACCGATGCTCCTATGAAAGTAGCTTGGTTGTAGATGTGTGCCTTCCAATTGGGCGAGTCGCTTGTGCCGTGCTTGCTATCAGCTACCCTTCCGGTTTTGGCATCCAGTAAATTTTCTGTTCCCCATGCGTATATTTCTTTGGCTTTCTCCAAATATTGTGCTTTGGTTTGGTAGAGAGGTCTCTTTACATCTGCCTTTGGCTCTTGCCTGTCATCTGGCACGCAGTTGTAAAGAGTCATGGCTGCCACTACCGTTGGAAAGTTTATGCACGCCATTTTCCCATCGCGCTCACTGTCGTTGGGCTTAGGGTTTCTTATAGGATGCCATTGCCAGAACATCCCGCTTCTCTTAGGGTCATAAGACCCTGTATCGCCAACCTTTTCGGAACCGTACCATACTCGGCTGAAACTGGCTTCCGATAAGTCAAGGTACTCTTTTTCGCCAAACAGTTGATATGCACGCGCCAAGGTTATTGTCCACCACTGTATGTCATCGTATATGAACCAGCCCGTATTCTCATTGTTGTCATGGAAGTCGAAACCGGCATAATGTTTCTTGTTGCCTTCGAAGATTCTGCGGTTCAATTTCAACAAGTTTTCTTTCCTTTTGCTGTTCTTGGTCTTGCAGGCAAGTTTGTATGCATTCATGGCCATGTCCCAATAGATAGGCTGGCACCAGATGGCTGCCGCTCCGTTCCACCGGTCTTTGGCTTCAGAGTATGATGTGTTGGTCTTATATATGTATTTATTTTCATCAAGCAGACACTGGTTAAAGCCATCGTAAGCCTGCCATATTTCTTTTATCGCTTTGTCTTCCTGGCAAGAAGAAAAAGCAAACGTATAAATGCCCGCTATAAAGCCCAGTAAAATTAGCCTCTTTCCTTTTTTCATGTCAAATGTTATTTGTTCACTGAGAATTTGAATATCGTGTTGCTGTTGTATTTTTCTCCCGGGCGTAAGATGCACGACGGCCATTCGGGTTTGTTTGGAGTATCTGGATATTTTTGTGTTTCAAGACATACGGCAGCACGGCAGTTATACTTAATCCCTTTCTTGCCGATTTGTGTTCCGTCCAGGAAATTGCCCGTGTAAACTTGTATTCCAGGTTCATTGGTAAACACCTCCAGTTTTATTCCACTTTCTGTAGATTCCAGTGATGCGCACGCCGTGTTCAAATTGCCCTCGGTGTCAAGTATCCAGTTATGGTCTATCCCGTGTCCGTTCTTCAGTTGTTCGCACTCCTCGATCAGCTTGTCGCCCAGCCTTACTGGTTTTCTGAAGTCGAAGGGTGTTCCCTCCACAGGCAAAATTTCTCCAGTCGTCATAAATGTGCTGTCTATAGGAGTGTAGTTACTGGCGTTTACCATCATCAGATAGTCACTGTTACCCTTCTCCGGTTTTCCGTCAAGATTGAAGTAAGAGTGGTTTGTCATGTTTATGATAGTAGGCTTGTCAGTCTCGGCTTCGTAATTTATGTTTATGGCGTTGTCGTTCGTCAGAGTCATTGATACGGTACATGTCACGTTTCCCGGAAATCCCTCTTCCATGTCTTTCGCGAGATATGAGAGTTTGATTTCATTGTCCGAAACCTTCATGACATCATATATCACGTATTGGAAGCCTTTAAATCCGCCATGCAGACAGTGACCGTAGTTGTTTTGTGGCAACTGGTATTTCACTCCGTCCAAAGAAAACTGTCCGTTACCGATTCTGTTGGCATACCTGCCTATGCTTGCTCCAAAATCAGAGGGATAATCTATGTAATCTTTTATGGATTCAAATCCCAAAACTACATCGCGCATATTTCCGTCCTTGTCCGGAACCATTATAGAAACGATACGTCCACCAAAGTTGGTGACACATACTTCCATGTCGTTTTTATTTTTGAGTGTGTATAACCCTGTATTTTTACCATCCACTACGGCTTTGAAGTTTTCGGGTTGCAGTCCCGAAGCCGTCATTTGTAATTCTTCCTTTTTGTTGCCTGTGCAAGCCATTAATGCCCCCAAAACGAACACGGATAATACTGATGATTTCATAATGATAAGAGTTTGAAAATTAGATACAGCACTTTGGCTAGAAGTTTGAAGTCCAGCCAGAGTGCCGTAAATGATGCGTTAATTATTGTTATCCTGTGAATCTTTTTATCTCAAATATACTAATTTCTTTTACTTATTTTCAAGCATCTTGTCCATCAAAACCTTCATCCAATATCCTCCTATTACCGAACGTGCACGGAAGCCAACCCACAATCCGCCTTCGGTGTGGTGCCAATCGCTGATAGGCACTCGTGTAGCGGTTTCGTCAATATATTTATAGATAGGATTTGAGAATTTCTGGAAAGTGTCCATGTCTGAAGCCATGGCGGCGGTCCACATTACCCAGTCGGACTTTGTGTATTCCTTGCGGCTGTCCAGTGGAAGGCCGAATTCGTTCTGTTTGGTCAGGTAATAGTTTATTTCTTTTTCTATCACATTGTTAGGAAATAATTTAAGTCCCCACATCTTGTCCCATACCATATTGTATTTCTGGCTCCAAGTATCCTTGCGGTCGAAAGCAAGGCGATAGTGGTCGCCCTCTCGGGCCATTTCCTCCCATTTCACAGCCATCTTCTTAGCAATTTCGGCATATTCCTTGGCTACTTTGTTCATACTCAGCATCTTTGCCATTTCGCTATAAGCGGCCACTCCCATGATAGCTTTCACTGCAAGATTGGCGTTATGTGCCCAGTGTCCTGCAAAATCATCCGTGCAAAGTTGGTTCTCGGGGTCTTGTCCGTATTCCACCAAATAGTCAGTCCATATAGTAAGTAGGTCCCAATATTTTTTGGCATAGTTTGCATTGCCTTCAGCCTTTGCAATTGCAGCAGTAAGTATCACCATGTTTCCACTTTCCTCTATCGGCATATCACCTCCATAGACTTGTCCGTTGGCGATAGGATATGTACCAAGGTCGTGTGCGGCAAACGGTTTATTCCATCTTCCTGATGCACTGTATTCGAAAATACTAGTCATCATGGCCTTTTGCAGCTCGGGATTGTATGCCAGAAATAGCGGCGCCGACGGGTAAGTAAGGTCCACTGTGTTAATACATCCGTTACTGTTGTTTTCTTTAGAGAAAAACATCAAGTTTCCCTCCTTGTCGGTGAACAGCTTGTGTGCCGTTATGACCTGCCTGTAAGAGGCGGCACATATTTCGGCATATTTCTTGCCTCCCGCCTTCTCGGCATCGTTCATTATCATGGCATCGAAGTCTCGGCATCGTTCCATAACGTTGTTATAATTGTCTCTTGCGCGCTCAAAAGCATCGAAGATTGTAACTTTCCCGCCGTGCCTCCAGTATGCCATGTGGCGTTCGTACATATATTCTATGGAATAAACATCATCGTAACCCAGCATCATGAACCCGCTCTTTCCTTTGACAGATACATTGCCCAGATCATCACAGTATGCCATTGCCGGCATCTTGTCGGCTTTTCTGGTTATTACTTCCCCTTTCGACGGAAGTAGTTCTCCTTCCTTGGCAAACGAAGCTTTCATGGCATTGTAGTCGCCCAAGCTTACGTTGATGTTTGCATTACTGTTTCCGACCATGTACGCATATCCCCAGTCTATACATATCAGGTCTCCTTTCCTTTCTGTGACAGGTTGGTCAATGCTTCCTGCTTGAATGTAATTCATTCCGTTGTGCTTTATCACCTGTGCCTTGGTGGGCTGTGTCATTTCGTTTATGCTCAACTGTGGTGTGGTTTCTATGTACACTTGTACATCGTGTTCCTTCTTGTCAATGGACTTTGCCTGATATGATATGTAGTTGATAGGAGTAGAAATCAAATCCAAATCGTCAATCATCACCGGAGCAGTGAATACAATGTCAAGTTCTACCGGACCGCATGCAAACGTGTAATAAGTCTGTGTGGGCAATACATCTACCGATTTCTGCACTGCTAAGTTCTCGAAAGCTGCTGCATCGTCGGCTGGAGTGAAAATGCCGAAATCCACATAAGCCCCGCCCGTGGTGTTGTGACAGTGCGCTGCAATCACGTTCTTTCCGTTACGCAGTTTTTTCTTTGTCTCGCTTGTAAGTTCCAGCAGTACGTTGTTTTTCCAAGTATATCCGGTTGACACCAGCCTTTCACCGTTAAGGTAAAGCTCGAAAACATCATCGTGCGAATACTTTATATATATCGGAGCTTTTTCATCCACATCATTCAGTGTAAATTCGCGTCTCACCCAGATGTCTTCGGTTTCCCATTTGGTTCTTGCTACCGGTTGATCGTTTGTGCCGAATGCCCCTTTTCCTTTTTTCCATCCTGAAGCAGAGTAATCTATGTTCGTCCAATTTCCATCGGGCTGTTGGAATGTGTAGTCGCCTTCCCAAGCTTCGCTTCCGGCCATGGGCAGCAAAGCCTGCAAATTTTGTTTTCCCATAAAACGATATACCTTGCCATCTACGCGAACTGCCCCTATCAACGATTTTTCATCGTTGGTCCAGTGCTTGGTCACACCTTCGTTCAAGTTATCGTATGGCGACCATATAGAAAAATATGGGTCTGATGTAATTAATGGCACAGAAGGCAAACGCAAATCTGTCTTTTGTACAGGGGTAAACAAGTCAGTAGCATTAATCTGACAAAAAGCCGTCAGCATTAGCATGGTTAATGTTGTACTTTTCTTCATAATTATCTTCTTTAAACTAATGACAATAAACTTAATTCTTATATACGCAATACCTATTTTCGTCAGGTTGATATGCCTGATTCCTCGACAATGCAAATGTAGCCATCGCACGACTCGCTCATAAATAAAGGTTAATCAAAAAAAAGTAATTTCTATTCAAAATGTGTTCATATATTCCTTGTAGATGTTTTTGTAGTGTATCTTAATTTGTCAATGCGTGCGCCAAAATCTATATAGCCGCGATTATTTATGTGAGTGTCGGCATTCATAGAAGAGTTATTATCACAAGAAAAGCCCTTCTTTGAAAATAACACAAAAAAAGAATACCAAAAAATAGCAAATCCTGTTCTATGAATGCCATAAATGAATCGGAGAACAGTTTATGTTGTTTATTGACCAATGACTTCCCTGTTTTTTCTGTCGTTTATTGTTGATTTGCAATACTACTAATAGAAGAAAGCAACTTTACAAGCGAAACTTTTGCTATATTTTGATAATATAACCTTATTAATTAAAAAATGTACTATGTCTAGAAAAGAGCATTTAGTTTATTTAGCAAGTAGTAGGAGAATGTGGAACATATCCTTATGTATGGCTGCATTTTCTTTTTTGCCAAGTACATTCGTTTATGCTACAGCGGACAATCCGTCTGAAGAAATTGTACTGGCAATGAATTTGGTCCAACAACAGCGCACCGTAAAGGGAGTCGTAGTGGATGTAAATGGAGAACCCATCATTGGGGCCAATGTCAAAGCTGTGGGGAGCACAACAGGAACAATTACCGATGTCAATGGAGAATTCTCACTGACCGTGGCAACCGATGCGACTCTTGAAATCTCGTTCATCGGGTACAAGGCCCAAAAAGTGACCGTTGGGGCTTCCAATAAGGTAACTGTGACATTGAAAGAAGACACGGAAGTACTGGACGAAGTTGTAATTACCGGTTTTGGTATGGCGCAGAAGAAAGCTACGCTGACCGGTGCAGTCTCTTCGGTACGTTCGGAGGACATTGCGCGATCTTCGGCCGTTACAGCAGGTGGTGCGTTGGTAGGTAAGATTGCTGGTGTGAATACACGCCAGCAAGATGGACGTCCCGGTGCCGAAACTGCTTTGCAGATTCGTAACATGGGTACTCCGCTCTTCGTGATTGATGGTGTCATCTCTGACTCAGGACAGTTCAGCCAGATGGACTTCAACGATATCGAGTCTGTTTCTGTACTGAAGGATGCATCGGCAGCTCTATACGGTGTACGTGCTGCCAATGGCGTGGTGGTGGTGACTACCAAGAAGGGGGTACGCAACTCGAAGAATACTGTTTCGGTGAACGCTTATTACGGTTGGCAGAAGAACTCCAAGTTCATCAGCCCTGCCGGTGTGAAGGACTATGTACATGCCTATACTACAGCAGAAACTTTTTCGGGACGTACCGGAGGCGACCGCCGTTATAACAAGGAAGAGTATGACAAATGGATGGCAGGTACGGAGCGTAACTACCAAGGATGGAATTGGAGCGATTATATCTGGGTATCTGCTCCGCAATATTATGTCAATACAAGCTTCTCGGGCGGTACGGATAAGGCAAATTACTATGTAGCCGTGTCTCACATCAACCAGGATGCCACCATCCGCAACTACGGTGGTTTCCGTCGTACCAATGCCCAGATGAACATTGAGATGAATGTAAACGAGCGCCTCAAAGTGGGTGCAAGCATGAACGGACGTATTGAAGACCGCCGTCATCCGGGAGTTCCTGGAGCTGATGATACTTGGTTGCCGCGTTTCGCTACGATGAAGAATCAGCCAACCAAACGTCCGTTTGCCAATGATAATCCTAACTATCCGCAAAAGGTATCAGACCAGGCCGAAACAAATTTTGCTATCTTGAATTACGAAACTACCGGTAAGGTTTCCGATGTATGGCGGGTGATTCAATTGAATGGTACAGCTGAGTATGAAATTTTGAAAGGGCTGAAGTTCAAGGGAATGTTGGGCTACTACTATGCTTATAATGAACTGGATAACCAGGAATATACTTATGAACTGTATGGTTACGACGAAAATAGTGATTCGTATTACGTGACTGACCGCATGGCTAACCCTTACCGTGAACGCAACCGCGAAAAAGTGGAAGATCAGTTCTCTAACTTTCAGTTGAACTTTGACCGCAAGTTTGGCGATCACTCCATTGTGGCCGTGGCAGGTTTCGAGGCCAGCCAGCGCAAGCGTCCCCGCATGTGGCTCCACTCTACGCCGGTTTCCAACAGTATGGATTTGATTCGCTTGAAGGAACTTGTAGAGTTCAATGATGATGGCGACCGCACGGAGGCCCGTATGGGATATTTGGGACGTATCAACTATAACTATGCCGACAGGTACTTGATAGAACTGATTGGCCGTTGGGACGGTTCGTGGAAATTCCGTCCGGGACATCGTTGGGGCTTCTTCCCCTCTGCCTCTTTGGGATGGCGTGTTTCGGAAGAAAACTTCTGGAAAGAGAGTAAAATAGGTAATATCGTTACCAACTTCAAGTTGCGCGGTTCGTATGGTGAAGTGGGTGATGATGCTGTGGCCGACTATTCTGCCTTCGATTTCTTGCCGGGTTATAACTATAACAGTGGCGGTGCTGTGCTTGATGGCAACTGGGTGGTAGGTACGTCTACTCGTGGCTTGCCTAACCAGACTTTGTCATGGATGACTTCCAAGATTCTGGACCTCGGTATCGACCTTGGTTTCTTTAACAATCGTCTGAACGTGCAGCTTGATTACTTCCGTCGTATTCGCGAAGGTATCTCCGAATCTCGTTACGATGTATTGATTCCGAGTGAAGTGGGCTTTGGCTTGCCGAAAGAAAATTTGCGTTCGGATATGCACCGTGGTTTCGATGCTTCAATCGGTTGGACCGACCATATCAACGATTTCAACTACAGTGTGGGAGCCAATGTCACTTATTCGCGCTTCTGGGATTGGGAACAGTATAAACCCCGTTTCAGCAATTCATGGGATGAATATCGCAACAGCATCTGGCATCGTGTGGGCTATGTGAACTGGGGATATGAGGCTGTGGGCCGCTTCAATAGCTGGGAAGAAATTGCTAACTATCCTATTGACAACGACCGCAAAGGTAACCGTACAGTAGTTCCGGGCGATATCAAGTACAAAGACCAGAATAATGACGGTGTTATCAACTATCTGGACGAACGTCCCATCGGTTATCGTGTAGACAGTACGCCAACCCTGAACTTCGGTATCAATTTAGCGGCTTCCTGGAAAGGTTTCGACCTTGCCATGGACTGGACCGGTTCGGGAATGACTTCGTGGCAGCAATGCTATGAGACGGCCCGTCCCTTCCAAAACGATGGTAATAGCCCCGATGAAGTGTTGAAAGATGCCTGGCATCTGTCCGACATCTGGGATGCCAACAGTGAATTGATTCCGGGCAAATATCCGATGCTCCGTCTGAATTCGGACGAAACCAGTGCTTACGACAAAAGTACCTTCTGGCTACACAATGTGCGCTATATCAAGCTCCGTAACCTGGAGTTCGGCTATACGCTACCCAAGAATTGGCTGGGACGTAGCGGTATCAGCAACCTGCGTGTGTTTGTTTCGGGTACCAATCTGCTGACCCTCTCCAATCTGTCGGTAATGGATCCGGAATGTGTTTCGGATAACGGTTTGGACTATCCGCCGATGAGAGTGATAAACCTTGGTGTTAATCTTAAATTTTAAGTAAGCAATGAAAAAAAGATATTTGTTTGCAGCCGCGGTTGCTGCAATGTTGTCAATGAGCAGTTGTAGCGGTTTCCTGGATACGAAGCCCGATACGTTGCTGACACAGGATCAGACTTTCGGTGACCCTGAACTGGTGAAATCGGTATTGGCCAACTTTTACGGTCGGGTGACCATCGGCCAGCGCATCGATGATTGGGATCAGTGGACTATGCTGGATGAGGTGATTCATTATGATACGAACGATGACCAGAATATCGATCGCAACAAGTGGCGCAATTATGATTATACGCTGGTGCACGACCTGAACCAGTTCTTGGAAGCTATCAAGCCCTCTGCCGCTGTGGATGAGGCGACCAAGACGGCTTACATGGGTGAAGTGCGCTACATCCGCGCATGGCTCTATTTCTGTATGGGACGTACTTTGGGCGGTGTGCCCATTGTAGGCGACCAGGTATTCGACTATACGCCCGGCATGGACATCACGACACTGCAAGTGCCCCGTTCTACGGAAGAGGCTCTTTATGACTATGTCATTTCAGAATGCCAGGAAGCAGCCCGGATGCTTACTAAGGATACCAATAGAAATTCTGCACGCGCCAACTATTGGGTAGCGAAGATGCTTGAGGCTCGTGCGGCGCTGACTGCAGCTTCACTTGCTACTTACAACACGGTAGAAGCACATCCTCAGTTGCGTACTGCTGGTGGTGAGGTCGGCATTCCGGCTTCGCGTGCCAAGGATTATTATGAAACAGCTTTGGCTGCTGCCAAGGAGGTGATTGAGAATGGTCCGTACACTCTGATGCGTGCCAAAGACAATACACCGCAGGCTTATGCCGACAACTTCTACAAGGCCGTGTGCCAGAAAGACGGCAATACGGAAGTTATCTGGACACGCGACTACGTGTCACCGGGACAAACTCACGGATTTACGAAAAACAATCTGCCCAAAAGCATTGAGCAGGATACCGGAAGCGACCGTCTCTCTGTACTTCTGAATTTGGTAGAGGCATTCGAACCGATAAACGCTCCCGAAGAACAGAGAGGAACGACCGTGCCGTTCGAAGTTGGTACACCGGATAATCCACGTTTCTTCGATGATCCCACTGAACTTTTCCTTGAACGAGATCCGCGTTTGATGGGCTCCATCATCGTACCGGGCAGTACTTTCGACAGCAAAGTGATTGAAATGCAAGCCGGACAGTTGAGGAAAGAGAATGGAAACTGGGTTGAACTGACAGGTGCACGCAATTCGCACGATGATAGCGGCAACCTGATTACAGCCAATAACGGTCCGTTCGGAGGAAACGAGCGCGAGATAAACCGTACAGGATTTTATGTACGCAAGTACTTGGATGCCACTCCGTCGGCAGGTACCATCGGTAGAGGATCAGCTATGTGGAATGTTTATTTCCGTATTGCCGAAGCTTATCTGATTGCTGCCGAAGCAAGCTGGGAGCTGTCGCGCAATAATAGTGACACGGAAGCATTGAAATACATCAATGAGGTTCGTTCACGTGCAGGTGTATTGCCTTTGACAATGATTGACCACGAACGAATCATGCACGAGTATCGTGTAGAGTTGGCCTTCGAAGGAGGTCGCTGGTGGAATCTGAAACGCTGGATGGAAGCAGACAAGATTTGGACTGGAAGCGAAGATACGCGTACATCAAAGCGTCTGGGCTTGTGGCCTTACCGTGTAGTGGCTCCGGGCGATGTGAATAATGGTAAATGGGCGTTCATTGAGAAAGACATGCAGAAATTGGATTTGTGGCGTCGTCCATTGAAATGTACCGATGTGCAGTACTATTCTGAAATAGACAATGGTTGGATAAACAACAATCCGAAGTTGGTGAAGAATCCCTATCAATAACTTTAAAAAGAAGAAACAAAGAACATGAAAACGATATCTAAAGTTTTTTCAGCTATTCTTTTGACGGCTTTGACTCTTACGAGCTGTATGAAGGATAATTATGATGAACCTACTTCTTTTATCAGAGGAAGAGTGGTTTATAAAGGCGAACCTTTGCAACTGTGCGGAAACGAGGCGGTGAGATTGCAACTGTACCAGCGTGGCTATGCGAAGCACGATCCGGTAGAAGTATTCGTCAACCAGAACGGTGAGTTCTCCGTATGTATTTTCGATGGTCAGTACCAACTGATTACCAAGGACGGAAACGGTCCTTGGAGCCCTGCCGGACGCGACACGATAGAAGTAAGCCTGCGCGGACATGCGGAAGTGGATGTGGAGGTGACTCCTTATTACTTGGTGGACAATGCGCAAATGAGTTTGGACGGCAACAAAGTGAATGCTTCGTTTACGGTGAACAAGATTGCAGGCACAGGCATTGACCGTGTGTTTGTTATGTTGGGCACTACCCAATTCTTGAGTGACGGCGAACACAATGTGGACCGTTACGATGAAATGGATAACATGGGCAGTTACGATGAAACTGGGAAAACATATACTTTTGCTACAAAAGATTATACGAATCATCAAATGTTTCAGACGGCTCTGAAAAGAGGGACTTTGTTCGGTCGTATCTGTATATGGCCTAAAGGTTCTGACCAAGGAATCTATTCCGAGGTATTCCGCTTGAAATAATTGTCTTGTCAGATAAAGATTGTTGAATAGGGGGGAAGAGGGTGCCGGTTTTGCCCTTTTTCCCCTTCTTTGGGTTCGTCTGGCATGAACGTATTCTGACAGATAATAAGTGTTATTAGTTGTGATAGCGACATAGAAAAATAGAGTTTTGTTTTTAATGAAAATAGTAAATGAATAAATCATATATCCTTGCATTGGTATTATGTGCGGCCTCTTGTTCTTCAGTAACATCCTATGATGAAGCCCAAATGCTCAATGTCATTCCCACAGAGAAAGTTAATATAAATTATGTCAGTAACCGTGCGCCGCTACAGCCCATGCGGTTCATCAAACTACCAGTCGGCAGCATTCGTCCCGAAGGTTGGGTACGAACCATGCTGGAATTACAACGCGATGGTCTGAACGGACATTTAGGCGAAATCAGTGCTTGGCTGCAGAAAGAAGACAATGCGTGGCTGAAGTCCGGTGGTAAATGGGGCTGGGAAGAAGTCCCTTATTGGCTGCGGGGATATGCCGAAGTGGCCTATTTGCTGGAAGATGAAAGAATGTTGAAGGAGGCGAAGACATGGATTGAAGCGATTCTGGGCAGCCAACGTGCAGACGGGAATTTTGGTCCCTATATCGAAGTGAACGGCTCTCAGGATTTTTGGTCAAATATGGTAGCATTATGGATTCTTCAATCTTATTATGAATACTCTTCGGACGAGCGAGTCATTGATTTCATGACCCGTTATTTCCACTATCAACTGAGCGTGCCGGATGAAAAGTTCTTGTCGTCTTATTGGGAAAACAGTCGTGGTGGTGATAATCTCTGGAGTGTAGTTTGGCTTTACAACCGTACTGGTGATAAAGACTTGCTGAAATTGGCAGAAAAGTTGCATCGAAATACGGCAGATTGGACAAAATCAACCGAACTCCCGAACTGGCATAATGTGAATGTTGCCCAGTGCTTTCGTGAACCGGCCACTTACTACCTGTTCAATGGTGAAAGGAAGTATTTGTCGGCAAGCTATAATGTACAGAGTTTAATTCGACGTACATTTGGACAGGTACCCGGTGGAATGTTCGGGGCAGATGAAAATGCCCGCATGGGGTTCTTTGACCCTCGTCAAGGAACTGAAACCTGTGGCTTTGCCGAGCAGATGGCTTCGGATGAAATTATGCTTTTGATTACCGGAGATACTTATTGGGCAGAGAATTGTGAAGATGTGGCTTTCAATAGTTTTCCGGCTGCATTTATGCCGGATATGAGGTCGCTTCGTTATATTACCTCACCAAACATGGTGATGAGCGATAGCGAAAATCATAAGCCCGGCATTGACAATGCCGGTCCATTTTTGGCTATGAATCCGTTCAGTAGCCGCTGCTGCCAGCACAATCATGGCTTCGCATGGCCCTATTACGTGGAACATTTGATGATGGCTACACCAGACAATGGAGTGGCAGCCGTCCTTTATAACAGTTGTGATGTAACGGTGAAAGTGAGTGATTGTGAAACGGTGCTCATTAAAGAGCGGACAGATTATCCGTTCGATTCTCACATCTCATTTACAATAGAGAGCAATAAAACGGTAGCTTTCCCCTTTTATATTCGTATACCAAGTTGGACGAAAGCTGCGGAAGTGAAAGTAAACGGAAAAAAAATAAATGCCGATTTTGCAGAAGGAGAATATTTACGGATTCAACGCGAGTGGGAAAACGGAGATTGTATAGAAGCGGACTTCCCGATGGAAATATCTTATAGAACATGGCAAGTAAATAAAAACAGTGTCAGTGTAGATTACGGTCCTTTGACTTTGTCGTTGAAAATAGGAGAAAAATATGTAAAAAAGAATAGTACGGAAACGGCTATTTGGGATTCCCAGTGGCAAGAAGGAGCGGATGTGGAAAAATGGCCTTCATACGAAATCTATCCGGAAACTCCGTGGAACTATGCCTTGCAAATCAATTCAGGGGTTATGTTGAAGGAACACAGAAAATTGGAACCGAAGGTTAATCCATTCACTTCAGAGAATGTGCCTCTGATTTTTCAAGCAAAAGGAAGAATCGTTCCAGATTGGTCGGTAGATGAATACAAACTTTGCGGTGTACTGCCGGATGAGTGGTCGGCAAGGTCGGAGCAGGTTGATGATATTGAACTTGTGCCGATGGGAGCTATGAGGTTGAGGATTTCTGCTTTCCCAACATGCAATTAGCAGCTAAAGATTTATGTCCCGGCTATTTACGGCTTTGAGAGGAGTGAAAACCTTGTTTTAATCTTCCCTCCTCTCTATTTCTTCTTCTTTTCTTTTTTACTGTTTTTAAGTATACGACACTTGGATGTCGTAACACTTAAAATATACTTTTTGTAACCTAAATAGCTAAGCGAGCCTTAATTTAACGTGAGTTCGATATAAGAATAAATATCTTTCACTTATAATTAGAAACATAGCGATAAAAGTATTAAATTATAGTGCTCAATTATAACATTTAAACGATTACCCTGTTTCACTCCGGTGGTTTCCGTTGTTTCAAGCATTACTACAAGGAGTATGTCTGTAAACATCTGAAACACCTTTTTTCCGCGTCATGTTTCTTATACTAACCGTTTTATAGAACTGGAGAAGGAAGTATTGCTTCCCATGACCATCTTCATCAAAAAAAGTCCTGCTGGGAACCTGTACCGGCATCAGTTTCGTTGACTCCACTCCCTTACGTGTATGCCGTAACTAAAGAATCTTGATTCATAAGACATTTGAAGGGCTTGCCGAGCGTGGAAGATGTTTTATAGGATGGTTCTTCAGATTCAAGCTGCATCTGATAATCAATGACAAAGGAGAGATCCTCAATTTCATGTTCACGCCTGGAAACGTGGATTACCGGGAACCGTTGAAACAGGGTAAGTTTCTGGAAAACATCAAAGGAAAACTATGTGCAGACAAGGGATATATAGGTCAGGCTCTGTTTGAAAATCTTTTCCTGAATGGCATACAGTTTGTTACTAAAGTTAAAAATAATATGAGGAACTCACTGATGAGTATTGCTGACAAGATTCTGCTCAGAAAAAGCACCTTGGTTGAAATGGGCAATGACGAACTGAAAAACATCGCACAGATTGAACACTCAAGACATCGTTCATTCAATAACTTTATAGCCAACTCCTTGTCGGCGGCATACTGCTTTTTTGAAAAGAAGTCCGTCATTGACGTAAATTTTGTCAATGACGGACAACTTGCTATTTTTTGATTTTATTTCGAACCCACGTTATTTAAGGTTGGTATGTGACGAAGGTATCTGTTCAAATATGGATTTGATACGCTTCATGTCCAGTTTAGGAGTGCGATCATAATAATAAACTCCGTTCTTTTCCTGTTCCACATCGGTAAGTTGTGTATAACAAAAACCTACTACATGTTTTGAGTTTTTCAGCGCCTTTATTTGTGAGTCAAGGCGTTTGTAAAACTCTTCTTCTGTTTGCGGGATGTTGCCGTATCCCCACGAGTTTTTACGTTCTTCGGCTTTCATCCATCCGATTCCTCCGAACTCATCTACCATATACGGTTGTCCTTCGTACACAGCCAAGAAATTCTTATTGGCATTGCGATATGGCTCTTTTCCGTCTTTGAACTCTAACTGTTCTTCCAATTTGTTTCCCTCCTGTGTGTAGTTGTGCACACTCCAGATGTCGGTAAGTATGTGGTCATCGCCACTGGCGTCATTTATAGGCCGTGTGGCATCCATGCTTTTGGTGACATTATACACATCGCGAATCAGGCGCGGATAAGTACTTTCCCTGCTTCCCCATGTCTCGTTGAATGGAGTCCATGTGACAAGAGACGGATGGTTACGGTCGCGGGCTACTATGTCGCTCCATTCGCTGATGAAGTTTCGCACGGCAAGTTCGTCATTGATGTCCATTCCCCAACTTGCGCTTTCGCCCCATGTGATGTAGCCTAATTTGTCTGCCCAGTAATAGTATCTTTCTTCGAATACCTTTTGGTGAAGACGGGCGCCATTGAAACCTGCGCTTTTTCCAAGCATGATGTCATTCTTGAGTGCTTCGTCGGACGGAGCTGTCCATATACCGTCGGGATAGTATCCCTGGTCAAGTACGAGACGTTGGAAGTAAGGCTGGTTGTTGAGGTAAAATATGCCGTTTGCCGTATGTACCTTTCTCATTCCCGCGTATGAATGAACTTCGTCCACTATGTTACCCGACATGTCTTTTACCCTATAAATTAGGTCGTACAAAAATGGAGATTCCGGTGACCATAATTTCGGCTTCTTCACCGGAAGTACTATACATGCCGAGTTAGAGCATTTTACTTCTTTTCTTGCTATGATTTTGTCTTCGTCTTTAAGTACCACTTCCAAGATGTTGTCCGATTCGTTATGGAACTCTGGGAGTATTGAAAGTTGGTTTTGGTCTATGTCGGGACGTACGACAGACGATTTCAGTCCGTTTTTATCTACCGCTTCAAGCCAAACTGTTTGCCAAATGCCTGTAACACGAGTGTATGAACATCCCTCGGAGTGGTATCGGGAGCATTGCTTTCCTCCGGTTTGCTTTCCAGAGCGCAAATTGTCCTTCACATGGACTACAAGGTTGTGCGTGTTTCCCGGAGTGACAAAGCGTGTCAAATCTACGGAAAAAGAAGAACTGCCTCCCCAGTGTTCCTGCACGCTTTTTCCGTCAATGTAAATCTCGGACCAATAGTCTATCGCACCGAAGTTCAAGAATATCTTTTTATCCTTCCAGTTTTCCGGTATTGAAATCTTTCTTTGATACCACATGCAATTGATGAAATCGGTGTGTGTTACACCTGACAATTTGCTCTCGGGACAAAACGGCACGGTTATATCCTTGCCTAGATGTTCGGAATTGTATAACTGGCGGTTTTCTCCCGATTGCCCGAAGTCGAAATCGAAAGTCCATGTACCGTTCAGGTTAATCCACTGCTCGCGTTCGAACTGAGGGCGAGGATACTCTTTTCTGGGTAAAGTCTCAGCATTACCAAACTGCGCCATCAATAGGAATATGGCGACAACGATAAGTTTTTTCATTGTTCTTGATTGTTTTAAAATGGTATTAATCATATTGAAAGTCTTTTCAATTTCCACATAAGGATTTCTCGACTACAAATATTCCCCAAAGAATCAACATGTAAAGCCATATACTGATTTATAAAAGAAAAAAACTGTTCAAAAAGCCCTATTTATACGTTTTTTATTACTTTTGTGTGCGTCTTTTGATATTGATAGCAACTCATTTCATTAAATCTAATCTTGATATGCGTAAAAGTTTAGTCTTTGCTATAATCATGGTGATATGCAGTGTGACTTCATGCCTGCATAAAGTTTCAGAAAATAATGATTGCGTTTCGAACACGTTTCAAAATCCCATTCTATCCTCAGGGCATAATCCGCAAGCTATTTTTTATAAAGGAAAATATTACTATACGCATGAAACGAACGATAGGATATTGCTATGGGAAGCCGATGATATAACAGACATGGGAAATTCTTTATGCAAAGAAGTGTGGAGACCGAAAGAAGATGTGGGAAGGCACAACTTATGGGCACCGGAGATACATAGGATTAATAATAAATGGTATATATATTATGCCGCGGATGACGGTAATACCGACAACCATCAGATATTTGTGCTTGAAAATGATGCAGAGACACCAATGACAGGAGAATTCAAGCAAAAGGGACCGATTATTTCCAATATAGATTGGAACTGGGGAATACATGCGTCAACGTTCGTGCATAACAACACGCAATACCTTATTTGGAGCGGATGGTCTCAACGAAGAGTGATGGAAGAGACTCAGTGTATATACATAGCAAGCATGAAAAATCCGTGGACACTCAGCAGTGAAAGGGTGATGATTTCAGAGCCTACATTCAGTTGGGAAAGACAATGGATAAATCCTGATGGCAGTAGGACGGCCTACCCGATATATGTCAATGAAGCTCCATATTTTATAAAGTCGCTCAATGGCGACAAGTTGTTTATCTTGTATTCGGCAAGCGGATGTTGGACACCTTACTATTGTGTGGGATTATTGCACTGCGATGCGGATGCCGATTTGTTGGCTCCGGTTTCATGGGTCAAGGAAAAGGAACCGGTATTTTCTTTGTCTATGAATGATAGTGTATGGGGACCTGGCGGCGCTTCGTTTGTTCCATCGCCCGACAGCAGCGAGTGGTACGTGTTGTATCACGCCAGAAATCTGCCCAATGGAGTAATCGGCAGTGGCGAACTGAGGTCGCCACGAATACAGAAAATATCATGGGATGAAAGAGGTTTCCCGGTTTTAGGTACTCCTGTCAGCCTGAATAAGCGTATGCAGAAACCCTCGAACAAGAGTAAGCAGGATTAAGCGTGTATGGGGGATTATAATGCTAGACCCACAAAAAAGTAATAAAAGAAGCTTGTACAGGGCTTTTTGAACAGTTTTTTTCTTTTATAGAGCAGTATGTGTCTTTATATATTGGTGCTTTAATGGATATTTGCAATCAAGAATTTTTTAATGCGAATGAAGTATCGTAATTTTATTCGTTAGAGGGCATCAATATTAACATATATAATTATACAAACGATATGAGAAAAAAGCTTTTATACCCCTTGTTGGCATCATGCCTTTTTGCGTGCAGTGACAAGGATACGTCTTATGAAGTCGTCAAGAATGACTTGAGAGCTCCAGCCTACCCGCTTGTTACCATCGACCCTTATGCCAGTGCATGGTCCATGAGCGATAACCTTTATGACAGCCCCGTTCGCCATTGGACGGGTAAGGATTTCCCTCTGATTGGCGTGGTGAAGGTAGACGGTGTTTCCTACCGTTTTATGGGGACTGAAGAATTGGAGATGAATGCAATCGTGCCCACCTCTCAGCAAGGGGACTGGACTGGACGGTATATCACAGACAAGCCCGCTGGCGACTGGGCATCTGCCGATTACAATGATTCCGGATGGAAGTCGGACCGTGGTGCCTTTGGTACCAAAGAAAATGAGCCTACAGCCAAGACCCAATGGGGGACCCGCAATATTTGGGTGCGCCGTACGGTAAATATCGACCGCGATTTGACCGGCATACCTGTCTATCTGGAATTCTCCAATGATGATGATGCCGTATTCTATATCAACGGAGTGAAGATACACAGTACGGGAACCACATGCAATAAGAACAAAGTCGTGAAACTTTCCGATGAGGCTTTGGCTGCTTTGAAACAAGGAGACAACATCATTGCCGCCGAGTGTATCAATCCGGTCGGCAACGGTCTGCTCGACTTCGGCCTGCAGATTCCGAAACATCAGGAAACCGTGTTTGGCAACACAGCCGTACAGACCTCTGCCGACGTGCAGCCCATGCAGACACACTACGCTTTTACCTGTGGTGATGTCGACTTGAAAGTCACTTTCACGGCACCTCTTTTCATGGAAGACCTGAAGCTGTTGAGCCGCCCCGTGAATTACCTTACTTACAGTGTTGCTGCCCGTGATGGCAAGGAACACGATGTGGAGGTGTACTTTGAGGCCTCGCCGCGCTGGGCGCTCGACCAGCCTTACCAGCAATCTGCAAGCGAGGGATATGAAGCTGACGGGCTGCTTTACTTGAAGAGCGGAAGCAAAGAGCAGAATATCCTGGCTAAGCAGGGCGATGACCTTCGCATTGACTGGGGATATTTCTACATGGTTTCCGGTAAAGAAAACACAGCATACAGCATCGGCAACAGTACCGAACTGCGCAAGAACTTCGTGAACGGCACCTTTAATTCAGCTTCGCTTGCGGGTGAGGACAGCAACGGGAATATGGCCTTGGTGCGTGACTATGGTAAAGTGAGGAAGGTTACCGACAAGATAATGCTGGGATATGACGACATCTATTCCATCCAATACTTCGGTACAAACTTGCGTCCTTACTGGAACTCGAAAGGCGACCGTACCATCGAGTCGGAAATGCTGGCCGCCTACAATGAGTATGACGAGTTGCTGGCACGCTGCTATGCCTTCGATAAAAAGTTAATGGAGGATGCTTCTGCCGTAGGCGGCAAGGAATATGCCGAACTCTGCGCGTTGGCCTACCGTCAGTCCATTGCCGCCCACAAGCTGGTGGAAGCCCCCAACGGTGACCTTTTGTGGCTGTCGAAGGAAAACAACAGTAACGGCTGTATCAATACGGTGGACCTGACCTACCCCTCGGCTCCCCTCTATCTGATCTATAATCCTGAACTGGAGAAGGGCATGATGAACGGTATCTTCCATTATAGTGAAAGCGGCAAATGGACCAAGCCCTTCGCCGCCCATGATTTGGGTACCTATCCTCTTGCTAACGGACAGGTTTACGGAGGCGATATGCCGGTTGAGGAGAGTGGAAACATGCTGATTCTTACGGCTGCCATTGCTGCCGTAGAAGGCAATGCCGGCTATGCGGCCAAACATTGGGAAGTGCTCACCACCTGGACCGACTATCTGGTGGAAAAGGGACTCGATCCTGAGAACCAGCTCTGTACCGACGACTTCGCCGGACACTTTGCCCATAACACGAATCTTTCCATCAAGGCAATTTTAGGGGTGGCCTCTTATGGCCGGTTGGCCGAAATGCTCGGCAAGAAGGATGTTGCCGAAAGCTATACAACGAAGGCCCGTCAGATGGCGGCTGAGTGGGAACGTATGGCCAACGACGGTGACCATTATCGTCTGACCTTTGACAAGCCGGGTACCTGGAGCCAGAAGTACAACCTTGTCTGGGATAAATTGCTCGGACTGAATATCTTTGACACAAAAATTGCAGAAATGGAGATACCTTATTATCTGACGAAGCAGAATATTTATGGTTTGCCTCTGGACAGTCGTGAGACTTATACCAAGACCGACTGGATCATGTGGACTGCTACAATGGCTCCTGACCTGGCCACTTTCCGTGAATTCATCGTCCCCCTGCATAAGTTCATGAACGAAACGATAGACCGCGTGCCTATGTCCGACTGGGTGTTTACCGACAAGCCCAACTGGCGTGGCTTCAAGGCCCGCTCGGTAGTAGGCGGATATTACATGAAAATGCTTGAAGGCAAGCTGATTGGAAATAAACAATGACAAAATCTATTAAACGAATGAAAAGACTTTTTGCATGGGGAGCCGCCCTCCTTCTTGTAGGCGGTATGCAGGCGGCCTTACTGCCGGTTGACGAGCCGATTACTCCTGTTGATTACGTCAGCACCTTGGTTGGCACGCAATCCAAGCATGCCCTTTCTACGGGCAACACTTATCCTGCTGTGGTAATGCCTTGGGGTATGAATTTCTGGACACCACAGACCGGTACTATGGGGGATGGATGGGCTTATACTTATGATGCCGACAAGATTCGCGGATTCAAGCAGACACACCAGCCCAGTCCGTGGATTAACGATTACGGACAGTTTGCCATTATGCCTATCACCGGAAAGGTGGCTTTCGACCAGGACGAGCGTGCCAGTTGGTTTTCTCATAAAGCCGAGACCGCCACTCCTTATTATTATAAAGTCTATCTTGCCGACCATGATGTGACGGCGGAATTTGCTCCTACCGAGCGTGCCGCTGCCTTCCGTTTCACTTTCCCTGAAACGGAGGAAGCCTATGTGGTGATCGATGCCATGGACAATGGCTCTTTTGTGAAAATCATTCCGGCTGAAAAGAAAATCATAGGCTACACCACCAAGAACAGTGGTGGTGTGCCAAGCAATTTCAAGAACTACTTTGTATTGCAGTTTGATAAACCTTTTACCTATACTGCAGCCGTAAAGGATGGAAAGATTTCTCCCCGTACCACCGAGGCAGATGCCAATCATGCCGGTGGCATCATCGGTTTTCATACCCTCCGTGGCGAGCAGGTGAATGTACGTGTGGCTTCCTCATTCATCAGTCACGAACAGGCCGAGTTGAACTTGAAGGAACTGGGTGGCCGGACGCTTGAAGAGGTGGCGAAAGCCGGGCGTGACGAATGGAACCGTGTGCTGGGCCGCATTGAATTGCAGGACAACGACCTCGACCGTCTGCGTACTTTCTATTCCTGTTTCTACCGTTCGGTTCTTTTTCCGCGCAGTTTCTACGAGATAGATGCGCAAGGTCAGGTAATGCACTACAGCCCCTACAATGGTGAGGTGCTGCCCGGCTATATGTTTACCGACACTGGTTTCTGGGATACTTTCCGTTGTCTTTTCCCTTTCCTTAATCTGATGTATCCGTCTATGAATGCCAAGATGCAGGAAGGGTTGGCCAACACTTACAAAGAGAGCGGTTTCCTGCCCGAATGGGCCAGTCCGGGCCATCGTGGTTGCATGGTGGGTAATAATTCTGCCTCTGTGGTGGCAGATGCCTGGTTGAAGGGGCTGCGTGGCTACGACATCGAGACATTATGGGAAGCAGTGAAGAGTGGTATGGAGAAAGTGCATCCCGAGGTTTCCTCTACCGGACGTTTGGGACATGAGTATTACAACAAGCTGGGTTATGTGCCCTATAATGTGGGAATCAACGAGAATGCAGCCCGTACGCTGGAGTATGCCTATGACGATTGGTGCATCTACCAGCTGGGGCTTTCGCTTGGCAAGTCGAAGAAAGAACTGGCTCCTTTTGCCAGACGCGCGCTGAACTACCGGAATCTTTTTGACCCTGCCCACAAGCTGATGCGTGGCAAGAATGAGGACGGAACATTCCAATCGCCTTTCAACCCCTTGAAGTGGGGTGACGCCTTCACCGAAGGAAACAGTTGGCATTATTCATGGTCGGTTTTTCACGATCCGCAAGGACTCATTGACCTGATGGGTGGCAAGGACTCCTTCAACCAGATGATGGATTCTGTGTTTGTGCTGCCGCCTGTGTTCGACGAAAGTTATTATGGCAGTGTCATCCACGAAATTCGGGAGATGCAGATCATGAACATGGGCAACTACGCTCACGGCAACCAGCCCATACAGCACATGATTTACCTCTATAACTATTCCTCCCAGCCGTGGAAGGCGCAGTACTGGCTGCGTGAGGTTATGGAGCGTATGTACAATGCCAATCCCGACGGATATTGCGGTGATGAGGACAACGGCCAGACATCTGCTTGGTACGTGTTTTCAGCTTTGGGATTCTATCCCGTCTGTCCGGGTACAGACCAGTATGTGCTGGGTGCTCCTCTTTTCCGTTCTGTGCGTCTGCACTTGGAAAATGGCAAGACTGTGACGATTGAAGCTCCTGAGAATAGTCGTGCCAACTGCTACGTGCAGAAACTTACAGTGGATGGCGTTGACTATACACGCAACTTTCTGACACACGAGCAACTGACGAACGGCTCCTCACTGCGCTTCACTATGGACAATGTGCCCAACAAACTGCGTGGGACAGGAGAGGAGGATGCTCCTTACTCCTTCTCGAAAACGCTTAAAAAGAAGAAGTGACCTCAAAGCCAAAACCATAGCAATTAATGATGAGGGTGTGCCGAATGTCTGACGGAGTGATAGCTGAAAAACGTTTTGACACACCCTCTCTCTCTTACGATAAATCACTGTTTGAAAACCCTATTTACCATGAAACTTAAGAAACTTACTATTTACTGCTTGGCATTGTTTTGCTCCTCTTCTTCCGTTTATGCGCAATCTGGTGAAGAAGTTCAAAAGAAACGTAGCGGCAATCCGATTTTTCCCGGTTGGTATGCCGACCCTGAGGGAGTAGTGCTGGACGGGAAGTTCTGGATTTATCCTACATATTCCGCTCCTTATGATGAACAGACTTTTATGGATGCCTATTCTTCGCCCGACTTGGTGCATTGGACCAAACATCCACGCGTGCTTTCAAAGGAAAATATCCCATGGTTGCGCCGTGCTTTGTGGGCGCCGGCTGTTATCGAGGCCAATGACCGCTATTATCTTTTCTTCGGAGGGAACGATATACAGAACAACTCTGAGATTGGCGGTATCGGTGTGGCTGTGGCAGACAATCCGGCAGGTCCTTTCAAAGATGTGCTGGGCAAGCCCCTGATTGATAAAATTGTGAATGGCGCACAGCCCATCGACCAGTTTGTGTTTCGTGATGACGATGGCACTTATTATATGTATTATGGTGGATGGGGGCATTGCAACCTCGTGAAACTGTCTCCCGATTTACTTAGTGTCGTTCCTTTTGATGATGGCACAGTCTATAAAGAAGTGACTCCTCAGGACTATGTGGAAGGTCCTTTCATGTTGAAACGTAACGGAAAGTATTACTTCATGTGGTCGGAAGGCGGTTGGGGAAGTCCCGATTACCGTGTAGCCTATGCCATTGCCGACTCTCCTTTCGGGCCGTTCCATCGCGAGGGAATCATTCTTCAGCAGGATGCCGATGTAGCTACCGGTGCCGGACATCATTCGGTGGTGCGTGGAAAAGGCAAGGACGAATGGTACATCATTTACCACCGTCGCCCGTTGGGAGAAACGGCAGCAAATAGCCGTGCCACCTGCATTGACCGGATGTACTTTGACAAAAAAGGAAAGATAAAGCCGGTGCGCATGACTTTCGAGGGAGTGAAAGCTACCAAAACTCCACTTGACTAATAGCAATTTTCAATTCAAATTTATATAGAAGAAATATGAGTCTTAATTCCAAAAAGATTTGTTTCAGTCTTGTCCTGGCTGCGGCTGCCGGGATGGTTCAGGCTGCCAATAGTAGCTGCCTTCTTGCCGATGTGGGCTTTGTGGCCGTGCAGGACAATACGGCATCCGCCGGTAACTATACCTCTAACCGTCCTAAAGAGAAACAACGCCTTTTCCGTTCCACTGCCGTGGAGAAAGAGATTGCCCGTGTACAGAAACTTTTGAAGAACCGCAAGCTTTCCTGGATGTTTGCCAACTGTTTCCCCAATACGCTGGATACTACTGTGCATTTCCGCAAAGGTAGCGATGGAAAGCCTGATACTTTTGTATATACGGGTGACATCCACGCCATGTGGTTGCGTGACTCAGGGGCGCAAGTATGGCCATATGTGCAGCTTGCCAACAACGACCCGAAACTGAAAGAGATGCTGGCCGGTGTTATTCTGCGCCAGTTCAAGTGTATCAATATAGACCCATATGCGAATGCTTACAACGACGGTGCGCTGCCCGATGGACATTGGATGAGCGACCTTACCGACATGAAGCCCGAACTGCATGAACGCAAGTGGGAAATCGACTCGCTTTGTTATCCCTTGCGGTTGGCTTATCACTATTGGCAGGTGACGGGTGACACTTCGGTTTTCGGTGCTGAATGGCTGGAAGCCATCCGCAACATTTATACTACTTTTTGTCAGCAGCAGCGCAAAGAGGGTGTCGGTCCCTACAAATTCCAACGCAAGACGGAGCGTGCACTCGATACGCTGAACAATGACGGTCTGGGTGCTCCTGTCCGTCCGGTGGGACTCATCGTGTCCTGCTTCCGCCCGTCGGACGATGCCACAACGCTTCAGTTCCTTGTGCCTTCCAACTTCTTTGCCGTCACTTCCTTGCGCAAGGCTGCCGAGATTCTGGAAACAGTGAACAAGGAGACTGCCTTGGCTGCCGACTGCCGTGCCTTGGCCGATGAGGTGGAGATGGCTTTGAAACGCTATGCAACCTACAATCATCCTGAATTCGGTACTATTTATGCTTTCGAGGTCGATGGTTTCGGTAATCATTTGCTGATGGACGATGCCAATGTGCCTAGCTTGCTTGCCATGCCCTATCTGGGAGATGTAGACGTCAATGACCCTATTTATCAGAATACCCGCCGTTTTGTGTGGAGCGACAGCAATCCTTATTTCTTCAGCGGCAAAGCCGGTGAGGGTATCGGCGGACCGCATATCGGCTATGACATGGTGTGGCCTATGAGCATTATGATGAAAGCTTTCACAAGCCGGGATGATGCCGAAATCAAAACTTGCATCAAGATGCTGATGGATACGGATGCCGGTACGGGCTTCATGCACGAGTCGTTCCATAAGGATGATGCAACTAACTTCACCCGCCCTTGGTTTGCTTGGCAGAACACCCTTTTCGGTGAGTTGATATTGAAGTTGGTTAATGAAGGGAAGGTGGATTTATTGAATAGCATTGATTAAGATATAACATGAAGAACTTATATACATGGGTGGCTGCCTTCCTTTTCGTGGCATTGGCAATTTCGGTTATGGCTTGTACTTCTGCCTCTTCTGCTGGTACGGTGACGGTGGTTGACCGGCCGGATATACATGCTGTCAATACTAATTATATGGGTTACCGTGCCCCGCTTCGTCCATTGAACTTTATAAAATTGCCAGTAGGCAGCATCCGTCCCGAGGGGTGGGTAAGGAAATTTCTGGAGTTGCAGCGCGACGGCCTGACCGGACATTTAGGGGAAATCAGTGCTTGGTTGGAAAAGGATGACAACGCTTGGCTTACGACCGGTGGGGACCATGGTTGGGAGGAAGTTCCCTATTGGCTCAAAGGGTATAGCAGTTTGGCATATATTCTGAATGATCCAAAGATGATAGAAGAAACCGAATACTGGATCGAAGGCGTATTTGCCAGCCGCCAGCCGGACGGTTATTTCGGCCCGGTCAACGAACGCAGTGGGAAGCGCGAACTTTGGGCACAGATGATTATGCTCTGGTGCCTGCAATCTTATTACGAGTATTCTCAAGACCAGCGTGTCATAGCCCTGATGACAAACTACTTTAAATGGCAGATGACGGTTCCCGACGACCAACTTCTGGAAGACTTTTGGGAGAATAGTCGTGGAGGCGATAATATCATCAGCATTTACTGGCTTTACAGCCATACGGGAGATGCTTTTTTGCTCGAATTGGCCGAAAAGATTCATCGCAACACTGCGGACTGGACTCAGTCGACCTCTTTGCCCAACTGGCACAACGTAAACATTGCCCAATGTTTCCGTGAGCCTGCCACTTATTATATGCAGACCGGTGATTCTGCCATGCTGAAAGCCTCTTATAATGTCCATCGGCTGATCCGTCATACTTTCGGGCAGGTGCCCGGTGGCATGTTCGGGGCGGATGAGAATGCCCGTTTGGGATATATCGACCCTCGCCAAGGGGTGGAAACCTGCGGGCTGGTTGAGCAGATGGCTTCCGATGAAATTATGCTTCGCATAACGGGCGATCCCTTATGGGCCGAGCATTGCGAAGAAGTTGCATTTAACTCTTATCCGGTTGCCGTGATGCCGGATTTTAAAGCGTTACGCTACATCACTTGTCCGAACCATGTCATCAGTGATTCCAAAAATCATCATCCGGGCATCGACAACCGCGGACCGTTTCTTTCGATGAATCCTTTCAGCAGTCGTTGCTGTCAGCACAATCATGCACAAGGCTGGCCCTACTTTGCCGAGCATCTGGTTTTGGCAACTCCCGACAATGGAGTGGCAACGGCTCTTTATGCAGCTTGCAAAGCTGTGGTGAAACTAGCTGATGGAAAGGAAATCACTTTGCACGAAGAGACGAATTATCCTTTTGAGGAAGACATCCGTTTTTCTGTCTCTACCGAGGGAAAAGTCGTCTTTCCGTTCTATTTCCGAATTCCTTCATGGACTCAAAAGGCGAAAGTGTGCGTGAATGGTGAGGAAGTGGATGCGGCTCCCGTTGCAGGAAAGTATCTCTGCATCCATCGCGAGTGGTCGGATGGAGACTGTGTGGAATTGACATTTCCGATGTCTTTGTCCATGCGCACCTGGCAGGTCAATAAAAACAGCGTAAGTGTGGATTACGGTCCTCTCACGCTCTCTCTTAAGATTGCAGAGAAATATGTAGAGAAAGACAGCCGCGAAACGGCCATAGGTGATTCTAAATGGCAGAAAGATGCTGACTCTCAAAAATGGCCCACTACTGAGATATATCCTGGCAGCCCGTGGAATTATTCGCTGGTGTTGGACAAGACAGAACCTTTGAAGCATTTCGAGGTAATCCGTAAATCCTGGCCAGCCAACGACTACCCTTTTACAGTGGCCAATGTACCTTTGGAGGTGAAGGCTGTCGGCCGATTGGTTCCCGAATGGGAAATAGATGAAACCGGGTTGTGTGGCGTGTTGCCCGAAGAGGATGCAGCGAGAGGCGACAAAGAAGAAATCACACTCATCCCTATGGGAGCTGCGCGGTTAAGGATATCTGCGTTCCCGAATACAAGAGAATAAATTGATGAATGATGCGGACAGTAGTGAAGTGCTGACATCTTTAACTCCTGACTTGCATAAATAGAAAACTTAAAATAAAATGAAACGTATTGCTTTTTTGGATTACGTGCGCGTGTTTGCGTGCTTCTTGGTCATGTTGGTTCATGCCAGCGAGAATTTTTACGGAGCCGCCGGCTCTACGGACATGGCAGGACCGCAGTCTTTCCTTCAGAATGAGGCCGATAGGTTGTGGGTATCAGTTTATGATGGCTTCTCCCGTATGTCTGTGCCTCTGTTCATGATTGTTTCGGCTTACCTGCTTGCACCGATGAAGAAAGGACAAAGCTGTTGGCTGTTTTACCGCAAACGTTTCCTGCGCATCATGCCGCCGTTCGTCTTTTTCATGGTACTATATAGCACGTTGCCCATGTTGTGGGGACAGATAGACGGCGAAGAATCTCTGAACGACCTTTCACGTATCTGGCTGAACTTTCCTGCGCTTGCCGGGCACTTCTGGTTTATGTATCCGTTGATAAGTCTTTATCTGTTCATTCCGGTCATTTCACCGTGGCTGGAGAAGGTTTCGGCTAAAGAAGAACGTTTCTTCATCGGATTGTTTCTGATTTCTACTTGTATACCTTTCCTCAACCGTTGGTTTGGTGAAGTATGGGGACAGTGTTTCTGGAACGAATATCACATGTTATGGTATTTTTCGGGTTATTTAGGCTATCTTGTGCTGGCACATTATATCCGCGTGCATCTTACTTGGGGGCGTTCCTTGCGTCTGCGGGTCGGTTTCCTGCTTATGCTGGTCGGCGCGGTAGTTACCATATGGTCGTTCTATGTCCAGGCTGTTCCGGGAGTGGTTCATTCTACACCGGTCATTGAGGTGGGATGGGCTTTCTGCACCCTTAATTGCGTGGCGTTGACGGCAGGCACATTTCTGTTGTTCGGCTGTATCAGCATTCCGCAGCCTCCGCGCATCATTGCCGAAATGTCTAAACTCAGCTACGGCATGTTTCTTATGCACATTTTCTGGCTTGGCTTGTGGGTGTCGGTGTTTAAGTCTACATTGGGATTGCCCACTGTGGCTGCCATTCCGGTTATAGCGGTATGTACGTTTATCAGTTGTTTCGTGGCAACCAAGCTCATCTCGTTGATACCGGGCAGTAAATGGATTATCGGGTAAAAACCTTGTATTCGCTTTCCCGTTGAAGGCTCGGGAGCTGTCAATTGCCTGCTGCTAACCTCACTGTAGTAGGGGCGTAGCGTCATTGCAAAATGGTTGCATTCTTTTTGCACTGATTATCTGCTGATTCATAAATGGTTATGCTAAGAGGAAAGGAGGTGTAATCAAAGACAGATGCGTAATTGATAAGAAAACGCCGGAACACCTATGAGGTGCGGTAGTGCGAAGGAAAGAGGTCTTACCGGAAAAGCCGATGAATAGGAAGGTTGAGGAAGAAGGTGAAGGCTGTGGAGGATGAAAATACTCTCTCTTTAGCTGAAAAGCTGTGTATTCTGCTTGAAAACGTGTACTTTTGCAGATTATATGAATGAATGGCAGAATATGAACAAATCCGAAAAGCGAGTATTAGTGGGAATGAGCGGAGGTATAGACAGTACCGCCACTTGCCTTATGTTGAGGGAACAGGGCTATGAGATAGTCGGCCTCACCATGTGGGTGTGGGGAGACGAACCGGTGGAAGCCCGCAACCTTGCCGACAGTATGGGAATTGAACACCATGTGGCAGATGAACGTGAGGCTTTCCGGCAGATTATCGTTCAGAACTTTATCGATGAATATCGTCGGGGGCGTACTCCCAATCCTTGTGTGATGTGTAATCCGTTATTCAAGTTCCGTATCCTGACGGAGTGGGCGGACAGGCTGGGGTGTGTGTTCATTGCTACCGGGCACTACACCCGTCTGGAGGAACGGAACGGGAAGGTTTACATTGTTGCCGGGGATGATGATAAGAAAGACCAGTCCTATTTCCTCTGGCGACTGGGGCAGGAGGTGTTGAAGCGATGCATCTTCCCGTTGGGAGCATTCACCAAGATGCAGGTTCGCGAGTATCTTCGTGATAAAGGATATACGCTCAAGGCGGAAGAAGGGGAAAGCATGGAAGTCTGTTTCATCAAAGGAGACTACCGCGACTTCTTGCGCGAGCATTCCTCGGAGATAGACAGTGAAGTGGGACCGGGATGGTTTGTCAATTCGGAAGGCGTCAAACTGGGGGAGCACAAAGGATTTCCTTACTACACTATCGGACAGAGGAAAGGCCTGGAGATAGCTTTGGGCAAACCTGCCTATGTGCTGAAAATTAATCCGCAGAAGAATACCGTGATGCTGGGCGATGCGGAACAATTGAAGGCCGGATATATGCTGGCCGAAGAGGAGAATCTGACGGATGAAGACGAATTCTTTGGATCGGAAGAACTCACCGTGCGCATCCGTTATCGCAGCAAACCTATTCCTTGCACCGTGAAGCGCCTGGAGGACGGGCGTCTGCTGGTGCACTTCTTGTCGGAGGCTTCTGCCATTGCTCCAGGACAGTCTGCCGTGTTCTATGTCGGCCGGCGTGTGGTTGGAGGCTCATTCATCGCTTCCCAACGGGGCATCGGGATGTTTCTTTAATTTTTAATTTATAATTTCTAATTGTGAAAAGACTTGTACTTCTTTCAGCCTTTGTCCTGTTTGCGGCGGGAGCATCGGCACAACAAGATACTTTGAAGTATCGTATCAGCCTGAAGGATAAGGCTGCCACCACGTATTCGCTGGAACATCCGGAAGCGTTCCTTTCTGAAAAGGCGATTGAGCGTCGCCGGAAGCAGAATCTTCCGATAGACTCGACAGACCTTCCGGTATGCCGTAAGTATGTGGATGAGATTCGCAGGCAAGGCGCGAAGATTGTAGTTACCGGCAAATGGGAGAATTTTGTTACAGTGTCCTGCAACGACTCTGCATTGATAGAGCGTATTGCCGCCCTGCCTTTTGTTCGGAAGACGGAAAAGGTCTGGATAGCTCCCGGAGGTGACGGACCGTTCATGGCGACAGAGCGCGACTCTCTGATAAACCGCCCGAGCGTGCATCCCGACAGCATTTATGGATTGGCTGTCGACCAGATACGGCTGAGCAATGGCGATAAGCTGCACGAAGAAGGCTTCAAGGGACAAGGAATGACGATTGCCGTTATCGACGCGGGTTTCCACAATGCCGACAAGATAACCGCCATGCAGAATATCCGCATCCTGGGTACGAAGGATTTTGTGAATCCCCAATCGGATATATTTGCCGAAAGCAGCCACGGCATGGCGGTGCTCTCGTGCATCGCCATGAATCGCCCCGGTGTCATGACCGGTACAGCTCCCGAAGCTTCTTTCTGGTTGCTGCGTAGCGAAGACGAATACTCCGAGCATCTGGTAGAGCAGGACTACTGGGCTGCTGCTGTGGAATATGCCGATAGCGTGGGAGTGGATGTGCTTAATACTTCATTGGGATATTACGCTTTCGATGATAAATCCAAGAATTATAAGCTCCGCAATCTGGATGGGCACTATGCGCTGATGTCACGTCAGGCATCGCGCATAGCCGATAAGGGCATGGTATTGGTATGCAGTGCCGGAAATTCGGGCACCGGTTCTTGGAAGAAGATTACGCCTCCGGGCGATGCCGAGAATGTGCTGACGGTGGGTGCTGTCGACAAGGAAGCTGTTCTGGCTCCTTTCTCGTCTGTAGGGAATACGGCAGACCATCGGATAAAGCCGGATGTTGTAGCCGTCGGGCTGGGTGCCGACGTTATACGTACGGACGGCAACCAGGGAAGGGCGAACGGTACCTCTTTTGCCTCACCCATTATGTGCGGCATGGTGGCTTGCTTGTGGCAGGCTTGTCCCGAATTTACGGCAAAAGAAGTGATAGAATTGGTGCGCCGTTCCGGTGACCGTACGGATTATCCTGATAATATCTATGGCTATGGCGTGCCCGATATGTGGAAGGCGTATCAGGATTATCAGTCCGAAAGAAACAAATAACGAGAATTTCTGTTGGCTTGCCAATAGTGTATTGTCACTTTATCACGAATAAAGTACCGCTTTATTACGGATAAAATTTTATAAAGTTATAACTGGTTGAATGATAGCTATATGGAAGCCTTGTCTTTACAAGAGTTGAATGCCCTTGTGCGCCGTAGTCTGGAGCAGTGTCTCCCCGATGAGTTTTGGGTGCAGGCAGAGTTGAGCGATGTGCGTACCAACAGTACAGGGCATTGCTATCTGGAATTTGTGCAGAAAGATCCCCGTAGCAATAGTCTGGTAGCTAAGGCGAGAGGCACCATTTGGGCAAATATGTTTCGGTTGCTGAAGCCCTATTTTGAGGAGGCTACGGGGCAGGCATTTGTTTCGGGCATCAAAGTGCTGGTTCAGGTCACTGTCAGTTTCCACGAACTTTATGGATATAGTTTGACAGTGCAGGACATAGATCCCACCTATACGTTGGGCGATATGGCGCGTCGCCGCAGGGAAATATTGAGGCAGCTTGAGGAGGAGGGAGTCCTCACTCTTAATAAAGAACTGGATATACCCCGCCTGCCGCAACGTATTGCCGTCATATCTTCACCGACGGCGGCGGGCTATGGTGACTTCTGTCATCAGCTGGAAAACAATTCCCGGGGGTTCTACTTTTATACGGAGCTGTTTCCTGCCTTGATGCAGGGTGACCGTGTGGAGGAGTCTGTCCTTTCTGCTCTCGACCGGGTGAATTCACGCTTGTCCGAGTTTGATGTGGTTGCCATTATTCGCGGTGGAGGCGCCACGTCCGACTTGTCAGGTTTCGATACCTATCTGCTTGCTGCTGCTTGTGCACAGTTTCCGTTACCTATCATAACGGGTATCGGTCACGAGCGGGACGACACGGTGCTGGATTCTGTGGCACATACCCGTGTAAAGACCCCTACGGCCGCCGCCGAGTTCTTGATAGACCTCATGAACAATGCCGCCGATGAACTGGAAATGCTTGTTTCCCGCTTGCATGAGGGGGTCAGGAATCTGTTGCAGCAGGAACAGCGCAAGTTGTCTGTCTGCAAGAACCGGATTCCTTCTGCTTCATACCGTTGCATATCCGATGCAAAAATAGCTTTACTGACTGCGCGGAAAGATGTAGTGCAAGCTGTCACTTCCTATTTGTCCCGCCATCGCCACCGTCTGGAATTGTTGCAGCAGCGCTTGGTGGATGCTTCACCGGAAAAGCTGCTTGCCCGCGGTTACAGCATCACGTTGAAAGACGGGAAGGTTGTGAAAAATGTCGGCTTGCTGAATGAAGGAGATGAAATCACCACCCTGCTCCAAAAAGGAGAAGTAACCTCAATCGTAAATCGTAAACCGTCAAATCGTAAATAATATGGTGTCCAAGAAAAAAGAAACCTACTCCGAAGCCATGGCACGTTTGGAGAAAATTGTCAGCCAGATAGACAACAATGAACTGGAGATAGATGTGCTTGCTGAAAAAATAAAGGAAGCAAATGGAATTATAGCATTTTGCAGCGATAAATTGACCAAAGCTGATAAGGAAATTGAAAAATTACTGTCGGAGAAGCGGGAATCTGAAGAATAAAAGCTATTTTTGTTGCAAAATGTACGTAATAGAAGTAACTAATACTTTGAGATATGAAAGAACTTGATTGGGCTAATCTGCCGTTCGGATACATGAAGACAGATTACAATGTGAGAATTTACTATCGTAACGAACAATGGGGCGAACTGGAAGTTTGTAGCGAGGAAACCATTCCTATGCATATGGCTGCCACTTGTTTGCACTACGGTCAGGAAGCGTTTGAGGGTTTGAAGGCTTTCCGTGGCAAAGACGGTAAAGTGCGTATCTTCCGTTTGGAAGAGAATGCAGCCCGCCTGCAATCCACTTGCCGTGGCATCTTGATGCCGGAACTTTCTACAGAGCGTTTCAAAGAAGCTATTCTGAAGGTGGTGAAGCTGAACGAGCGTTTCATTCCGCCTTATGAATCGGGTGCTTCTCTGTATATCCGTCCGTTGCTGGTGGGTACCGGTGCACAAGTAGGCGTACATCCTGCCAGCGAATATCTGTTTGTGGTGTTCGTGACCCCGGTAGGTCCTTACTTTAAGGGTGGATTCTCAACCAATCCGTATGTCATTATCCGCGAATTCGACCGTGCTGCTCCATTGGGTACCGGTACTTATAAAGTAGGTGGTAACTATGCAGCCAGTTTGCGTGCCAACAAGAAAGCGCACGATTTGGGTTATGCCTGCGAGTTCTATCTGGATGCCAAGGAAAAGAAATACATGGACGAATGTGGTGCTGCCAACTTCTTTGGTATCAAGGACAATACGTATATCACTCCGAAATCTACTTCCATCTTGCCCTCCATCACCAACAAGAGCCTGATGCAGCTGGCAGAGGATATGGGTATGAAGGTAGAGCGTCGTCCGGTTCCTGAAGAAGAATTGCTGACTTTCGAGGAAGCGGGTGCCTGCGGTACAGCTGCCGTTATCAGCCCCATCGAACGTATTGACGACGTAGAGAACGGCAAGTCATACGTTATTTCCAAAGATGGAAAACCGGGACCGGTATGTACGAAGCTTTACAACAAGCTGCGTGCCATCCAGTATGGTGACGAGCCAGATACTCATGGTTGGGTAACGATCGTTGAATAATACGGTAATGTCTATCGTATAAGACTTGCCGGGACTTTGTTTTTATACTTTTAGGCACGGATTGCGCGGAAAACACGGATAGATTTAAGAGAAACCGTGAAAATCCGTGCAATCCGTGCTTAAAATAATATGTTTTATGTTTCAATACTTCTTAAATGGGAAAAAACAAGTTAGAGAAGTTTGCCGATATGGCGAGTTATCCGCATGTTTTCGAGTATCCGTATTCCGCGGTAGATAATGTGCCGTTTGACATGAAAGGAAATTGGCACGGGCAGTTTTTCAAAAATGACCATCCTATTGTCCTGGAACTGGGCTGTGGTAGGGGAGAATATACTGTCGGATTGGGACGCATGTTTCCCGACAAGAACTTCATCGGAGTGGATATAAAGGGAGCCCGTATGTGGACGGGAGCTACCGAGTCGCTGCAATCGGGCATGAAGAATGTGGCCTTTCTGCGTACGAATATCGAAATCATCGACCGTTTTTTTGCTTCGGATGAAGTGAGTGAGATCTGGCTTACTTTCTCGGACCCGCAGATGAAGAAGGCTACCAAAAGGCTTACTTCCACTTATTTCATGGAGCGCTACCGCAAGTTCCTGAAGAATGACGGTATCGTTCATCTGAAGACGGACAGCAACTTCATGTTTACCTATACCCGGTACATGATTGAAAGAAACCGGTTGCCGGTGGATGTGATGACGGAAGACTTATATCACTCCGGCATGGCTGATGAGATACTCAGCATCAAGACCTATTATGAACAACAATGGCTGGATCGTGGTTTGAATATCAAGTACATCAAGTTCCATCTTCCGCAAGAGGGCGAGTTTCAGGAGCCGGATGTGGAGATAGAGCTGGATGAGTATCGCAGTTATAACCGTAGCAAGCGTAGTGGACTGCAAACCAGTAAATGATGTGAATCAGTGGTTAAAACTACTGCTGATTCGCATAAAAATAGTAAATAGTAAATCGTCAAATAGTAAATACAATGACATTATATCCAAAATTAATCCTTGATGCATTGGCAACAGTGCGTTATCCCGGCACTGGAAAGAATCTTGTTGAGGCTGAGATGGTGGCCGATAACATGCGGATTGAAGGGATGAAGGTCAGCTTCTCGCTGACATTTGAGAAACCGACCGATCCTTTCATGAAGTCGATGGTGAAAGCTGCCGAGACGGCTATACATACGTATGTTTCTCCCGAGGTGGAGGTTGTGATTACGACTGAAAGCCGTCAGGCGGCACGTCCGGAAGTGGGTAAGCTATTACCTCAGGTGAAGAATGTTATCGGAGTGTCTTCCGGAAAAGGTGGGGTAGGCAAGTCCACGGTTGCTGCCAACCTTGCCGTGTCTTTGGCAAAGTTGGGTTATAAGGTGGGTCTGCTGGATGCTGATATCTTCGGACCTTCCGTTCCTAAGATGTTCCAAGTGGAAGATGCCCGTCCGGTGGCGGAGAACATTGGTGGACGTGATTTAATTGTTCCGATAGAGAAGTATGGTATCAAGCTGCTTTCCATCGGTTTCTTTGTCGATCCCGATCAGGCCACCTTGTGGCGCGGAGGTATGGCAAGCAATGCTTTAAAGCAATTGATTGGTGATGCTGACTGGGGAGAACTGGATTATTTCCTTATTGACCTTCCTCCCGGAACGAGTGACATTCACTTGACTGTGGTGCAGACATTGGCGTTGACGGGGGCTATCGTTGTCAGCACGCCGCAGGCTGTGGCGCTGGCAGATGCACGCAAAGGCATCAATATGTTCACCAATGACAAAGTGAATGTGCCTATCCTCGGTTTGGTAGAGAATATGGCTTGGTTTACACCTGCCGAACTGCCGGAGAATAAATACTATATTTTCGGTAAAGAAGGAGCCAAGAGGTTGGCGGAAGAGATGAATGTACCGTTGCTGGGGCAGATACCTATTGTACAGAGCATCTGTGAGAGTGGTGATAAGGGCACTCCGGTTGCTTTGGATGAGAATACGGTGACCGGGCGTGCGTTCCTGCAACTGGCTGCCGCCGTAGTCCGCCAGGTAGACCGCAGAAATATGGAAATGGCACCGACACGGATTGTGGAAGTGCATAAATAAACATGGATATTTCCTTTATGAAAAAGGAGCAATTGCCCGTCGCCGGGTAACTGCTTCTTTTTCATTTAAACTTGTTTGGAGAGAGAATTAGTTTATTTAGTTGGAGTAACAGTGGCGTTCTGAACAGCAGGACTCTTTTCCGGTTCTTGCAGACGGAACATGATGGGAACTGTATATTTTACATTTACAGCTTGTCCTCTTTGCATGCCGGGCTTCCACTTAGGCATAATGGTAGTCAGGCGGATTGCTTCGGCATCCAGCAGAGGGTCGGTGCCACGGAGTACTTTGGGGTTGGTGATGTCCCCTTCTGTATTAACTATAAACTGTATAACGACTCTTCCCTGAATCTTTGCTTTTTGTGCAGCTACCGGATATTTGATGTTTTTACTGATGAATGCCATCATCGCAGGCATGCCGCCGGGATATTCCGGCATTTGTTCTACGACTTCGAAAACAGTTCCTTCTTCCGGGGTCGTTGTCTCTTCGGGAGCGTAACCCACTACTACCATTTCATCTATCTTGTTTTCAATGGGAGCATACTTAACTTGTGTATTGTCTTCTGTCAGACGGAACATCACGGGAACTGTATATTTTACCCGTACGGCTTCTCCTTTTTGTGTACCGGGTTTCCATTTGGGCATGACACTAATTACGCGCACGGCTTCTTTGTCCAACTCAGGGTCAACACCACGAAGTACTTTCGCATTGACGATGCTGCCGTCTTTTTCCACCACGAATTGTACGGTTACCCGCCCTTGTGTGCCTTTCTTCATGGCTGCTTCCGGATACTTGATGTTATTTTTCAAATATTCCATCAGTGCCGACATTCCTCCGTTGGGGAATTCGGGCATGTGTTCCACTACCTCGAAAATACCATTTGCATCGGAGGCGAGTGTAGGTGGGGTATACTGATGCTCATCCATGTTGATGGTGCGTGTGGTTTCTCCTTGAGAGAGAATAAAAATGAAGTTGTTCCCGGTTTGGGAGGTGGCATACATTGTGGCATGTTTCAGCCCGTTCATGTCTAAGGTGATGTCGGTCTTTCCATCTCCTCCGGTCTTGAAGCTCAGTTGTTTTCCCGCCAGCGTGGTTTGGATTTTTACGTTTGGTACAACTTTCCCTTGCTTGTCTACTATAGTGACGTGGAAGGTCGTTTCGCCTTTCTGTTCAGGATTTATAATACTGAGGGGCAGCTCTTCTATTGCCGTTAGGGTGGGCATCCATATCTCGGAAGTCCGTGCCACGGTTTCGATATTGCTGACAATCATAAGTAAGGCCGCTAAAGGAAGGAACATCAAATATTTGGTTCTTCCTATTTCTTTGGTTCTCTTTTTGTTCATCATCTTGATGCGTTTTTTTAGAGGTAAAACATTGAAACTGTTATAGATGGTTGCTGCAGCCTTTTGATGTGACAATCCTAACAAATGGTATTGATAGGTTTTGGAGTCATAGCCGTTTTCCAATACGCGGGCGTCGGCCATATATTCCAGATTGGTGCGGATTTCCCGTTTCATGAGCCAGGCAAATGGATTACACCAGCAGAAAATGCACACCAGTTCACTGATGATGACATCAATGGAGTGCCATTGCCGGGCATGTGTCTGCTCATGGGTCAATATTTCGTTGAACTCCTCTTCCGTATGCGAGGACGGGTGGATAAAAATCCAGTGGAAAAAAGAGAAAGGCCCGTCTGCTTTGGGAAGTAGATGTATACTTGTGTTGCCTATTTGTATCTTGCGGCATCGGCATGCCAGGCGGATGATGCCTGCCAGTTGCATGATGAGGCGTATCATCAGCAATGCCGCTATTCCCCAATAGGCGATATTGGCATATTCTGAAAGGATGCTTTTCCAGTCGGTCGGAGCCACTTCTGTGCCTACTGTGAGTTCCGGTAGCACAACGCTGGCATAGAGATCTGCCATGGCCACCATCGGTTCCTGCTCCGTAATCCACGTTTGTATGTTCAGCAAAGGTACGGCAGCGGAAACGGCAAAGAAACAAAGCAGTGCGGTTCTGCGCCAGCCGAAAAATGTGTCTTTGTAGAAGAACAGCCGATAGAATGCATAAAACAGTACTATCGCTACATTCACTTTCAGAAAATAGGCTAACATGTTTACTCCTTTCCTTTCTCTATCATGTTTATAATGTCTTTCAGGTCATTGGCCGAAATCTTCTGGTCTTTGGCGAAGAACGAAACCATTTCCTTATAAGAATTTTCAAAGTAGTTGCGCACAAAACCGCTCATAAAGGTACGTTTGTATTCGCTTTCGCGTATAAGCGGGGTATACTGGTAGGTATTGCCTACACGTGCGGCACGGATATACTGCTTGCGCTCCAGGTTTTTCACAATAGATGCTACTGTTGTGTAGGGAGGCGCCGGTTTGGGATATTTGGCAACAATGTCTTTTACGAAGCAACTGCCCAGTTCCCAAATGTACAACATTGCTTCTTCTTCTTGTATCGTTAACTTTTCCATGGATAAAGTATTTAAATGAATTCAATACAAAAACTACGAATATTTCGTAAACTGGCATCAAACAGTGAGTTAATTAATCTAAATGCGTTTACTGTATGTATATTCTTTTGTCTGATTGAAAAGAACATGGCTGTTGATAATCTTCTTTTGGTTAAGATTGTCTATCTTTGTTGCAATTAATTCTTTTACCTTAAATAAAGCAGAAATATGGGAACAGTTAAATCGTTGTTGCTGGGAATGTGCTTCGTATTGGGTGCATGCACAAGCCAGACTTCTACTGTGCAAACCACAGAGAAGGGAACTCAATGGGAATGGCAGAATGGTACCATTGTTGTCAAGACTCCCGAGCGTCCGGCAGGACAAAAGAGTGTATTGGGACTGACTACTCCGAAGCTGGAGGCAGTGCGTGTGGGTTTTGTTGGTTTGGGGATGCGTGGTCCCGGAGCAGTGGAGCGTTTCACTTATATTCCGGGTACGCAGGTAGTGGCTCTTTGTGATTATGAAGAGGCCCGTGCAGATAAATGTCAGGAGCTCTTGAAGAAGGCATCCATGCCCAAAGCCGCCGTCTATTCCGGTGACAAGGGATACGAGGAACTTTGCAAGCGTGATGATATAGACTTGGTTTATATTGCTGCGGACTGGCTGCATCACTTCCCCGTTGCCAAGTGTGCGCTGGAGAACGGAAAGAATGTAGCGATAGAAGTGCCTTCGGCCATGAACCTGCAGGAATGCTGGGACTTGATTAACTTGAGTGAGTCTACCCGCAAGCATTGCTTCATCTTGGAGAACTGTTGCTATGACTGGTTCGAGATGAATACGCTGAACATGGCGCAGCATGGCGTATTCGGTGAAGTTATCCGTGCACAAGGTGCTTATATACATAACTTGAGCCCGTTTTGGGACTATTACTGGAAGAATGGAGAAAATGACAAGTTGGGCTGGCGTTTGGACTACAACATGAAGCATCGCGGTGACGTGTATGCCACCCATGGCCTTGGTCCGGTGGCGCAAGCACTGGATATTCACCGTGGTGACCGTATGGAAACGCTGGTAGCCATGGACACCAAGTCTGTGGTGGGCAAGGAGTTGGTAGAGAAAAGAACCGGCGAGGAGTGCAAGGAATTCCGTAACGGTGACCATACCACGACCATGATTCGTACAGCCAATGGAAAGGTGATTGAGATTCAGCACAATGTAATGACGCCACAACCCTATAACCGTCTGTATCAGCTTACGGGTACCAAGGGATTCGCCAACAAATATCCGGTAGAAGGGTATGCGCTTGACGCTGACCAGCTGAGTGCATCGGGCGTTCAGCCCAAAGTGGATGATTTGAATTCACACGGTTTCCTGCCGGAGACGGAGATGGAGGCACTCGTGGAGAAATACCAGCATCCCATTTTGAAGAAGTACGGTGAGATGGCGAAGGAAGTAGGAGGTCATGGTGGCATGGACTTCGTGATGGACAGCCGTCTGGTATATTGCCTGCAGAACGGTCTTCCTTTGGATATGGATGTATACGACCTTGCTGAGTGGTGCTGCCTTGCAGAACTGGGAGAACTTTCCATGGACAACGGTTGTGCGGCTGTGGCATTCCCCGATTTCACCCGTGGTGAATGGAATGTGGTGAAAGGCTACAAGCATGCGTATGCAAGTCCGGAAGAGGAAGCGGCTGCTATGGAGAAGGCAAAGGCATTCACTGCTAAACTGAAGGAGCAGGGAGCCAAGGAATGGGCTGAAAAGTAATAACGGTATACTGATAAAACAAAAAACAGCAGGCCTATCACCTGCTGTTTTTTGTTTTATCAGTTTGTCATTTAGTAACTTTCAGTAATTCTTCCTTCATCTTTTCCACTCCCGGGAAACCGGTTTGCCTGAACGTGGTGTTTCCTTCTCGGTCTACAACCAGATAAGTCGGTACCCCTTCTATCTTGAATGCGTCCGAGAGGTATTTCCATTGGGTATCTGTCAGGCGGAAGTGTTCGCCGTGGATGTCGGGAATCATATTCTCCCAGGTCTTCAAGGGGGAGGTTTCACCGGTGATGTACAGATATACAATGTCCTTACCTTTCAGTTCCTCCTTCATGGGGACCATCATCTTGTTTGCCATACGGCATGGACCGCACCAGGTGGCCCAGAAATCTACTAACAATACTTTTCCTTTGAATTTGCTGATGATGGAAGTAAACAACTCTTCGTTGTTGACGTTGGCGTCCACTTGGTTGATGGTGTAACCCGTCTTTTTCTTGTTGGCTTCGAGTTGTGCAAGCAACTCGTCATTGGCGGCAGTCAGCATTTCGCGGTATGCGGTGGGCATGGCGGCAACGGTTGCCTTTTGTTCGTTGGTGAGCGGGGTGAAGTTCTTGATACCCCGGTAGAGGGTGACATTACGGGCTATATCGAAGAAGATGCCTTTATCTGTTCCCCATGCTTTGGCCAGTTCCTCGCTCCGTTCTACATTTCTTGGAGCCATTTGTACATACTGGTTGGACAAGACTGCCTGCGGCACATTCAATATGCTCATGTCCTCGTCGGACACGTAGTTGGAGGGCACTTTCCGGGAAAGTTCCTGATAGTAGTTGTTTGCTTCCTCCCGTTTGATGAGATTGGCTTGTAGGGCAGCCGATGTCAAGATGCTGGCAACGGAAGACAGCATGGCATTCGTAGTCAGTTTGTTATTGATAGTCAAAAGTTGTCGGGTAGAAACACTGTAAGGCAATTTGTCTATTGCTTCTTGTGTTTCGCCGGATATTTGGAGTACGTATGCTTTGGCTGCATCAATATCCTTGCCAGCCAGTGCAGCTATGTTTTGATAGAGCTTGTCTTGCATGTTGATGTCGGGGTGGTTTCCGTTCAACTCTTGTGCCACGGTTTCCAGAGGCCCGTTGATGTATACCATTTCTCCATAGGGTTTCCCCTTGCTGTGGAATTTAGACTTGCGTCGGGAAGCTTCGCGTAGATTGACGTATATTTCTGTTGTCTTGCCCGGTTCCATGAAGAACTGGAGCATATGCTCTCTACCCAGATATATGGTACATGGGGTAGTGCCGGGCAATGTTACTTCTTTGGTGAAACTGCCGTCAGGCTGGATGTCGAGTGGTATATCCGTGATGTCTCCTTTGATATTCTCCCACACGGCAATACTGATTGGCATTGCCATATTGGGGCGTGAATCCAGGAGTTTCCCTTTCAGCATGGCTTTTCCGTATTGTATGACCGGTTCGGGAAGTTCGGCATTAGGGTCGGCTTTGTGCACTACGGCGTTCTGGGGAAGTGCCAATTCCGGCAGTTTCTTGCTTTTCAGCTGTATTCCCCAGATGCTGAATCCGTTTTCCACCTTTTCGCCTTCGGTGAAGTCGAAGGAGGTAGCATTGTCGGATAGGGGAGGAAAGACCAGTTGGAATTCCGCTTCGCCCGATTCGGGCATCCAAAATTCCTTGCCTGGTGTGATGCCTATGCCGGAACGCAGTTGGTAGGTTTCTCCGTTATTGTCTGTCAGGTAGCTGTCGGGTGCAATCTGTATCCAGTACTTGGGACGATACTTGGCATAGATGTGGAGCACGGTTGCCGTGTCACTGATGACTACTTTGCTCACTTCGATGGAAGTCGTGTTTCTTACGATGAACGGTGGTTGGTCAATCACACGGTTTTTGGCTTGCAGGGTACAGCAGATGCACAGTAGGAAGCCTGCTAAGAGGAAATGGATGTGTTTCATATGAATTGTTTTTTGCGAAAATACGAATGTTTCGTAAAGAAACAAGCATGTGGGAGTTAATTGATGTAAAATGCTTCCATTTCTTCGTTTTTCAAAGAAACCTTGTATCTTTGCCGTCTGATACTTAACACTTAATATCTTGTCATATGAAAACCAGAATTCTTCTGATGGGCTTGTTGTTGGCCGCTGTTGCCGATGCACAGACTGTCTATCATGATGCTTCCGCCTTCCCCCTTCTGGGCAAAGCTACTGAATCTACCCTTACCCGCTATGAGCGTCTGCCGGACTCTCTGCAGAACATCTCCCGCAAGCCTTTGTGGGACTTGGGCCGCAACAGTGCCGGACTTGCCGTGCGCTTCCGTTCCAACTCTACAAGCATTTCCGCCAAATGGGAAGTAAGGAACAATATGAGTATGAACCACATGACACCGACTGGCATTAAAGGCCTCGACCTCTACTGCCTGCAAGACGGCAAATGGATATTTGCCGGTAGCGGTCGTCCGCAGGGCAAGGTCAGCAAGGCGACTATTGTAAGCAATATGTTGCCCGAGGAGCGTGAATACCTTTTGTACCTTTCTTTATATGACGGGGTTACCTCGCTTTCCATCGGGGTGGATTCCCTATCTGCCATCACTCCACCGGCAGTGGACTTGCCGAAACGTGAGAAACCGGTGGTATTCTATGGTACCAGCATCTTGCAGGGAGGCTGCGCTTCCCGCCCCGGCATGGCGCATACCAATATTCTGGAACGTTGGCTCAATCGTGAGTGCATCAATCTGGGATTTAGCGGAAATGCTTTGCTTGACCTGGAGATTGCCGATGTCATAGCCGGTGTGGATGCTTCTATGTTTGTCCTCGACTTTGTGCCCAATGCTACCGTGGAGCAAATGAGAGAGCGTGCCGATAAATTCTATACCACTATTCGCAGCAAGCATCCCGATACGCCTGTCCTTTTCGTGGAAGACCCTCTCTTTACCCATTCTCCTTTTGACACCAGGATTGCCAAGGAAGTAAAGGACAAGAATGAGACATTGAATTCCTTTTTCCGTTCTTTGAAGCAACGTGGAGAGAAAAACATCTATTTCCTTTCTTCCCGTGACATCATCGGCCATGACGGGGAGGCTACGGTAGACGGCATTCATTTTACCGATTTGGGCTTTATGAGGTATGCTGAGATACTTTATCCCATATTGGAGAAACACATGCGACCGTAATTAGGTATTACAGCCGTTTGTCTGTTTGCTGCCTTGCCGTTGCTGTAGGGCAACTATTTGTTTCCTTTAACAAAACAGTCTGTTTCCTATAAGGGAACAGACTGTTTCAATATGGCGAACAAACTGTTTTTATATATTGGAACAAATTGTTCTGATACGCTGAAACAAAGTGTTCAAACGTATGTGAACACTTTGTTTCGTAGGCTTGGAACGATGTGCTACGCTTCTATACTCTTATGCTTCTTATACTCTTCAATCACATGTTTCCTGCTCTGCAATATCTGCCAGCGATATACCAGGCACGTGGTGATGAAGTAGAAGCCCGTTTGTATCCATAGTGCCTGATACTCGAAAGAGACTTCATTGAGTGTGGCTCCCATGCTGTTGATGCGTACGTAGCCGTTGATGCCGAAGGTAGAAGGGAAGATGTACGAGAAGTACTTCCAGAAAGCGGGCATAGCAGCTCCCGGCCATGAAATGCCGGAGAGGAACAGCAGCGGCACGGAGGTGAACACGAACAGCAGCATGCACGTTTCGCGGTTGCGGATGGCAATGGATGCTGTCATGGCAAAGAAGATGCAAGCGGCCAGGTAGGGCAGGATGAACAGAGTCAGGACACCGGGTATCGCTATTTGGTTGAGGCTGAAAAGCCATGGAACTACACACAGTATATATACCGATACCAGTGAATATACCATGAAGTAGCTCAGCCCTTTTCCCATCACAATGCGTAGTGTGCCGTTGTAGTGGCGGTTGATAGGCACCAGGTCGCGGAAGCGGTTCTGCTCGCGTGCCGTCCCGGCAGACAAGCCGATGCCGAGTAGCAACGTTTGCTGGATAATCAATACCAATACTGCCGGAATCAGGAAAGCGGCAAATCCGTTGGTCGGATTATAGAGGGCGACATCCTCATACTCTATCGGGTAGGCGGTAATCTCGTCCTGGCGATCGGTGGTATTGGCACTTCGCTCCACTTTGATGTCTGCGTTCATGGCGAGCGACACATTGGTGTTGGCAGTCAGCAAGGCTTTGTAATACAGCAGTCCGCTCATGTCGCAGAAGATACTGACCTGCGTCTGCTTACCGCGTACAATGTCGTCGCTGAAACTGGAGGGGATGTAGATAATACCGTATGCCCTGCGGTCCTTCAACATCAGTTTGGCTTCTTCCATATCGGCGCAGTAGCTCACGAGGCTCACTTCGGGACTGGAGTCCACTTTCCGCAGGTATTCGCGGCTCAACGAGGAGCGTGAGTCATCCACCACGACAGTGGGCACTTCGTGGATGGTTTCGTTGGTATAGATGAAAGCATATATCAACGGATAGACCAACGGAACGAGCACGAAGAAGATGAGCACGCCCTGGTCGCGGAAGGTTGTACCGAATTCCCGTTTCCATATATAGAACAAGTCATGAATGCCTTGTATCATTTTCTGTCTGAACGTCAGGTCTTTCATTAGGGCATGTATTTATAGTAAACCAACGCTCCTTTCAGCCTATGGGCTATAAGGAACGGGAGCATCATGAAAATAAGCAGCGCTACGTAGTTGACCCACGAGTAAATCATGGGGTATCCATTCAGTGCCTGGTCCACATAAATCAGGAAATAGTGGCGCAGGGGGAACAGATTTGCCAATGCCTGCAATACGGGGTGCATGCCCATGGCGGGGAATGACAATCCGCACATGGAGAAAGAGAGTACGCCCCATAGGGAAGCGAAACTGAGTCCCAGACGCAGGGTAGGCAGGGTTCCTATCATCAATATTCCCATGCCTTGCGATGCCAGCACCAGGCAAAGGGTGGCAAGCAGCATCGGCAGGATGCCGCTGTTGCAGGGAAAATGGAGGAAACCGTAGAGGTATACATTATATAATATTCCCATCAGGAAGAAGATGGCGGTATGCGGCAGCAGTTTGCCGGCAAGGGAAATCCAGATGGAGTTGTTGCCCATGCGCAGCCATTCGCGGGCGGTGCGGTCTTTTATCTCGACTCCGATGGAATAGACGGTCACCATGAAGATAAGCAGCATCAATACACCCGGTGCAAAGGTGTTGCACAGATATACGGAGTAGTTCAGCCACGGGTTATTGAGTGGATGCGTATCTATGACGATGGGCTGGAGGAAGGCCATCGCTTGCTCCTCGGTAGCGCCTTTGGCATAGAGGGCGGTGCGGGCGGCGGCTCCCGATGCCAGTTCGCTCATCATCTTCATATCTTTGAAGAGCAGTGAGCCGGCAATGAGTAGTGTGTTGTTGGTGTAGAACGAGAGTTTGGGCTGCCGTTGCGCCTGCGCCTTGGCGGAGGTGCCTTCGGGTATATAGAAGAAGCCGTAAATCTCTCCGCGCTGCATGGCGGTGCGGGCTTCGTTGATATTGGGATAGCGAGCCACGACGGCTGTCTGCTCAAAAGCGTCCAAGTTACGTATCAGCTGGCGTGAAGTGGCACTCATGTCCTGGTCTACCACACCTACGGGCATGTCCGTAGGAAGCCCGGAGTCCATCAGCGTGGTGAAGAATATGTAGCAGAACAACGGTGCTATCACCATACAGAACAGATAGAGCGGGCGGGAAACAAGACGGTGGCATTCGCGTCTTGCTACATTCCACAAAGCCGTATGTTTCTTATCTCTTTCCATCATCCTCCCCAATAACTCATAACTCCTTTTATTTCTCCAATATCACACTCATTCCCGGACGCAGTCCTTCCACCTTCTCTTGCGGAGCGGCTTTTACTTCGAATGTTTTCAGGTCGAACTGGCCGGTAGTCTTGGTCGCTTTCCAAGCGGCATATGTGCCGAGGTCTTTCATGTAGTACACTTTCAGGCGGATATTCCTGTCGAGGGCAGGGATGAACGCCTCGAATTCGGTATTCATACCCAATCCTTGCAGCAAGTCCTCGCGTACATTGAAGGTTACCCACATGTCATCCAGAATAGCGATGTTCATAATGGGAGCACCCGTGCCCACAAGCTCGCCTACTTTGGGGAATATCTCGGATACCTCACCGGCAGTCTGTGCAATCAGGTAAGTTTCCTTGATGTACGATTCAACTTCGGCCACAGCTCCTTTGGCACGTTCCACCAAGGCAGCGGCAGCGGCTTTGTCCTCGCGTTCCGCACCGTTCTTGGCCATATCATACTGGGCTTTGGCGGCTTTCTCCGTAGCCCGGGCTGCATTGCGTTGGGCGGTAACTTCGTCAAGCTTTTGTGCAGACATCACGCCTTGGTCGTGCAGGTTCTTTACACGCGTGTAGGATTTTTCGGCAATTTCCAGTCCGGCCAGTGCCTTTTGCCACATTTCATAGGCAGCTTGTATCTGTTCCCGACGGGCGCCTTTCAAAGCTTTTTCGTTCTGGGCCTGGGCTGCCGATTCGGCGGCGCGTGCTTGTTCCAGTTTGGCCTGCACGTCCGGAGCCTCCAAAATGGCAAGGGTGTCTCCGGCTTGTACGCTTTGTCCCTCTTTTACACGAAATTCCAGAATACGTCCCGGCACTTTGCTCGACACTCGGTACTCCGTTACTTCTGCTTGTCCTTGCACAATCTCCGGCCCTTTACGCAACATGAAGAAACCTACAAGGGCAACGATGGCAATAACTCCCGTCAGCGTGAGAAATGCCAACAACATGTTGCTGTTTTGTGATTTTGTATCTAACATATTATTTACTATTTACAATTTACGATTGAAGAAACGATCAATTATCAATTGTCAATTCCCCCGTTGCCTTTCTCAGATAGATTTCCGTCAGTTTTACGTCAATCTGTGCGTCTATCTTTTCCGATTGAGCAGAAAGCCATGCGGTGTGCGCTTCAAGCACATTGCTGGCGGGTATAACGCCTTCCTCAAAGCCGAGTGTGGCGTATCTCAGGTTCTCGTTGGCTTTTTCCAGGTTCTTTTCGGCCATGGTCAGTTTTTTGGCAGCTTCGTTCACTTGGAAAGCCGACTGGTTGACCTGCAGCTCTATCTTTTCTTTGGCGTCATCCAACTGGTATTGGGCGATGCGTGCTTCCGATTTGGCTGCTTTTACTTTATAGATGCCTTCGCCCCAGTGCCAGATGGGTACCGATACCATGACACCCACGTTCCACATTCCTTTGAACTTCTTCTCAAAACTATTGAAGACGGAAGGGTTGGTTGCCATATAGCTGCCCATTAGTGCTATGGAAGGAAGATATTCCGAACGGGTGACATTTACTTTTTGCTTGTAAATCCGTGTGGCAAGTTCCAGGCTGCGTACTTCGGGACGAGTGGCATAAACGTTGTTGATGTCGATGGCACCGTTTTTCAGACTTGTGGGGGCCAGGTCTTCCTTCTGTTCGTCTGCGAGCATGATAGGAGTGGAAAGGTCGAGACCACACAGTTGGCACAGTAGCATCCGGGCAAGGCTCAAGCCATCGGTTACTTTGGTCAGAGTCATTTCGGCTTCATTCACTTTTACTTTGATGGAGAGTCCGTCTGCTTTGGTGGCAACGCCTTCGGCAATCATTTTGTCGACGTCGCTGTCGAGTTTCTGCAGTAGTTTCAGATAACCTTCTGCCAGCTTCTTTTTATGGGCAAGGGATACTACCTGCCAATATGCCTGGTCTGTACTCAGGACTACTTCCTGCATACCGGTGTTGTGCTGCTGGCGGGCCAGCTCTTCGGCGTATTTGGTGATTTTATTGTAGGCACGTATCTTGCCGCCCATATATAGGGGTTGGGTCAAGGTCAGTGCGCCCGCATACATGTTGCGGGTGTCTGTACGAAAGGCGTCAACCAATGATTGGCCTGCACCGTCGAGGGCACCTATCAGGCTTTGTCCTAAAGCCGGCAGTTTCCCCGCTATTTCAGGATGAAGCTGCGCTATGACTTGGGCGGCTTGTTGCAAGGGGCCGCTGAGGTTTGTACCCAATCCGGACAAGGCCCCTTTTTGGGCACCACTGAGGATAGACAACTCTTTTTGGCTGCGCATATATCCACCGGTGGCCGAAATGTTGGGAAGGTAATTGGTGAATGCCGCCTTTTTTTGATAATGTGCAGCGTTGATTTTTTCTTGGCTTATCAGCAGTTCTTTGTTGTTGGAAATTGCCAATGCACGGCAACTATCCAAGCTCAATGCTTCCTGGGCCTTCACGGGGAAGGACAGGTATGCCAAACAGATGAAACAGAAGAACTTTTTCATTGGGCTATACATTAATTAAGGTGATGAATCGGTTACTTATACAACAACAATAATTGCATAAACAACGATGCAAATGTATAGGCTTTCAATGATATTGCAAAATAATTTAGAATTTTTTTTAGGCATAAGAACAAAAGAGCACATTTTGCAGCGTTACAAAATCAGTAGTATGTCGCATGTTTTATGCTCTTTTGTTCTTACTAGTCTGAAAAATGTATTAATTCAAGCTGAATGATTGCGAACCGATAAGAGTGCCGTCAGCAAAAATGTCTACGCGGTAGGTACCTGCATAGAGGTATTCTTCTACATCCCAATATACGGTGACGGCTTGCTCTTCTCCGTTGTATTCTATATACTTCTTGATGGAATATACCAGTTCCCGGTTCTCGTATGGGAAGGTGTTTGAGGGACTTTTGGTCAGCACGTCATTGTCAGGTTTGGTGATGCGGATGTAGAGGGTGCGTTCGCCGGTCTCTGCAGTGATGTTTTTCACGATGGAGAAGTTTATTTTGAACTTCACGATGTCTTTCACTTTTTTGGCAGTCTTGCCGCGTTTGTTGGTGGGCTGCACAGAGATGTTGGTGGCGTCCAGTTGTGCGGCAAGCGTCACTGTCTTGGTCAGATTTTTCTTTTCTTCGGACAAGTTGCTGATTTGCCGGGAAGCGGCGTTATACTTTTGGGTGACATCGGCTATGATTTCCTTCTGTTGGGCAGTCAGGCGGTTCAGCGAGTCAATCTGGTTGATATAGCCTATCATGACTTTGCGGAGAGAGGCCAGTTCCTTCTTCAGACGGCGTATCTCGGTGGCATTGCTGCTCTTCACGGTGCGGAGTTCTTCCAATAAACGTTGGGTCTTCAATTGTTCCTGCTCCAAGAGTACGGAGAGGGAGTCGTTGGAGACTGTCAACTTCAGTTCGTCATATTGTCTGGCGAAGTCTGTGTATTGATTTTCAAGGTCTTCTTTATCCAGATTGAATTCCATCACCAGTTCCTTGTTGGTTTGCTTTTCGGAAATCAGCAGAATGGTAACTCCTATTAATAATAAGATAAGGAGGCTGCCTGCCATGATGAGAAGTGTTAGGTGCAGGTAACGTAGGTGCTACATGCGCTAATGTGTTAGCCTTTAATGAAGTGGCTGACGAAGTGGTAATGCTGGACGTGAAAGAAGGCGTTTCAGAAGGTAAGGCAATGGATATGATGCAGACTGCTCAACTGCTGGGCTTCGACACCACTGTTGTAGGTTGTACCAACGATTATGAGAAGACTGCCAACTCCGACGTTGTAGTGATTACTTCCGGTATTCCCCGTAAACCGGGTATGACTCGTGAAGAATTGATCGGTGTTAATGCAGGTATCGTTAAGTCGGTTGCACAGAACATCTTGAAATATTCTCCGAATGCTATCCTCGTGGTTATCTCCAACCCGATGGATACCATGACTTATCTGTCATTGAAGTCTTTGGGCTTGCCGAAGAACCGTATCATCGGTATGGGTGGTGCTTTGGACAGCTCTCGTTTCAAATATTTCTTGTCTCAGGCTTTGGGCTGCAACGCCAACGAAGTAGAAGGCATGGTTATCGGTGGTCACGGTGATACTACCATGATTCCGTTGGCTCGTCTGGCTACTTACAAAGGACAGCCGGTAAGCACACTGCTGAGCGAAGAAAAACTGAACGAAGTGGTAGCTTCTACTATGGTAGGTGGTGCTACACTGACTAAGTTGCTGGGTACTTCTGCATGGTATGCTCCGGGTGCGGCAGGCGCATACGTCGTTGAGTCTATCATCCACAACCAGAAGAAGATGATTCCTTGTTCAGTATATCTGGAAGGAGAATACGGTGAATCAGACATTTGTATCGGTGTTCCCGTAATCCTTGGCAAGAACGGTATCGAGAAAATCGTTGAACTGGAACTGACTGCTGACGAAAAAGCTAAATTTGCTGCCAGCGCTGCTGCCGTTCACAAGACAAATGCTGCTTTGAAGGAAGTAGGTGCTCTCTAATTGAGGGTAACTTAAAATGATAAGCAAACCTCACGGTCTTTTTCCGAAAGGAAAAGTCGTGAGGTTTTTTTATTCTCCAAAAACAAGAATCATTATGAAAAAACTACTATTAGGTATTGCTGCCGCTTGCCTGGCAGGTTTTACTTTTGCGCAGGATGCTCCGCTGTGGATGCGTCATAGTGTCATCTCTCCCGATGGGACCACCATTGCTTTTACGTATAAGGGAGACATCTATACGGTGCCGGTTGCCGGTGGACGTGCCATGCAGATAACTACCAACCCCGCATACGATACGGCTCCGGTATGGAGTCCGGACAGTAAGCAGATTGCTTTTGCTTCGGACCGTATGGGAAGCCTTGACGTCTACATCGTGTCCAAAGACGGGGGCGAACCACGACGGCTGACTACCCACTCGGGAAGCGAAACACCGCTTGCTTTTACAGATGCCGGGCATATCTTGTTCTCTGCGGACATCATGCCGTCTGCCGAGGCTGTTGTCTTTCCTTCCAACGGGCAGTTCAACCAGGTATATCGAGTATCAGTGGAGGGAGGGCGCCCGACGATGATTTCGTCCATGCCTATGGAGTGCGTCTCCATCAATAAGGAGGGAGCTATGTTGTATCAGGATAAGAAAGGTTACGAGGACTACTGGCGTAAACATCACGTATCGCCCATTGCCCGGGACATCTGGATGTATACTCCGGGAAAAGAACCGCAGTACCGCCAGCTGACCACTTTCGGAGGAGAAGACCGTGAACCGGTTTGGGCTCCTGATGGAAAAACATTCTACTATCTGAGTGAGGAAAACGGCTCTTTCAATATCTACCGACGTACTCCCGGAGATGCGAAGGCCGTGCAGTTGACGCACTATACCAAAAATCCGGTACGTTATCTCAGTGCCGCTACGGACGGAAGGTTGTGCTATGGATTTGATGGTGAGATTTACACCCTGCTCCCCGGTGGAGAAGCGCAAAAGGTGAACATCTGCATTGTTTCCGACAGAAACGACAAGGATATTATCCGCCAGATTAAGAGTAGCGGTGCCACGGAAATGGCAGTGTCTCCGGATGGTAAGGAAGTGGCTTTCGTTTTGCGCGGCGATGTCTACGTCACTTCAGTGGAATATAAGACTACGAAGCAGATAACGAATACTCCTTGTCAGGAACGTACCGTAGACTTTGCCCCCGATGGCCGGACGCTGGTTTATGCTTCCGAACGTGGCGGGCTTTGGCAACTTTACACTTCGACGATTGTGCGTAAGGATGAAAAGCTGTTTACCTATGCCACAGAGCTGAAGGAAGAACGCTTGACAAATTCGGATGCCGCTTCTTTCCAACCCCAATACAGCCCTGACGGTAAAGAGATTGCCTTCCTTGAAAACCGCAGTACCATCCGTGTCATCAATTTGAAGACAAAGGATGTGCGTACCGTTATGGATGGCAAGTATCAATACTCTTATTCGGACGGTGACCAGTGGTTCCAGTGGAGTCCGGACAGCAAATGGATTCTTTCGGACTATATCGGTGTAGGTGGATGGAACAACAAAGATGTTGTGCTGCTGAATGCCGATGGCAAGGGTGAAATGGTGAACCTGACCGAGAGCGGATACAACGATGGCAATGCCAAGTGGGTATTGGGTGGAAAAGCCATGATTTGGACCAGTGACCGTGCGGGGTATCGCAGCCACGGCAGTTGGGGAGCCGAAGACGATACTTATATCATGTTCTTTGATGCTGAAGCATACGACCGTTTCTTGATGAACAAGGAAGAAACCGCTTTGCTTGAGGAAGCGGAGAAGGCAGAGAAAGAAAAAGCCGGGAAGAAAGACGAAAAGGATGCCAAGAAGAAAAAAGAGGATGCCGACAAAGATAAGGAGAAAAAGGTAGAACCGTTGAAGTTCGATCTTGCAAACCGCTTTGACCGTATTGTACGCCTGACCGTCAATTCCTCGCATATGGCAGATGCCATGCTTTCTGCTAAAGGGGATAAACTCTATTATCTGTCTGTTTTCGAGGATGGGTACGATCTTTGGGAGCACAATCTGAAAGAGAATGTTACAAAAGTTCTTTTGAAGAAAGTAGGTGCAGGCGCTTTGCAGCCTGACAAGGAAGGGAAGAATATCTTCCTTTGTGCCCGCGACGGAATGAAGAAGATAGAGATTGAAGGCAGCAAGATTTCTCCGATTGAATTTGAGGCTTTCTTCGATTACCGCCCTTATGGTGAGCGTGAATATATCTTCGGCCATATCTGGCAGCAGGTAAATGATAAGTTCTATGTGGCAGACTTGCAAGGTACGGACTGGAACGGATACAAAGAAACTTATAAGCGTTTCTTGCCGTATATCAACAATAACTACGATTTTGCGGAAATGCTGAGTGAGATGCTGGGTGAATTGAACGGTTCTCATACGGGAGCGCGTTATTATGCTTCGGGCGCAGCACTTCCTACGGCTGCTTTGGGAGTGTTCTATGATGAAGCTTATGCGGGCGATGGACTGAAGATTAAAGAAATTATAGCGCAGAGTCCATTGACGAAGAAAAAGACGGATGTCAAGCCGGGCTGTATTATCGAGAAAGTGGATGGTGTTGCCATTAAGGCAGGTGCCGATTATTTTCCGTTACTCGAAGGTAAGGCAGGCCGCAAGGTGATTCTCTCGGTCTATGACCCTGCTACCGGAAAGCGGTTTGAAGAAACCTTGAAGCCCATATCTTACGGTGCCCAGAATGAGCTGTTATATAAGCGCTGGGTGGAAAACTGCCGCAAGAAGGTGGATGAATATTCCGGCGGGCGCATTGCTTATATTCACATCAAAGGTATGGATAGTCCGAGCTTCCGTAAGATTTACTCCGATTTGTTGAGCGAAAGCAGTCGTAAGAAAGAGGCTGTTGTAGTGGATACCCGCCATAACGGAGGCGGATGGCTGCACGAACAAGTAGCGACGTTACTTAGCGGCAAGGAGTATGAACGTTTTGTGCCGCGTGGCCAGTACATCGGCAGCGATCCTTTTGACAGATGGCTGAAACCTTCGTGTATGCTGGTTTGCGAGGATAATTATAGCAATGCCCATGGTACTCCTTTCGTATATAAGACGTTGGGAATAGGCAAGCTGGTGGGTGCTCCCGTGGCAGGAACCATGACTGCTGTCTGGTGGGAAAGCCAGATCGATCCAAGTATTGTATTCGGTATTCCGCAGGTAGGTTGTGTGGATATGCAGGGCAACTATCTGGAGAACCGGACTTTACAGCCGGACATCTTGGTTTATAATGAGCCGGAAGCTGTTTTGAAGGGAGAAGATGCACAGCTGAAAGCGGCGGTGGACCACTTGCTGAAGGGGTTGCAACAGAAGAAGTGAGTTGTTAAAGCGCTGATTTTTATATAGAACTCAGATTATTTAACGTGAGTCCGACGAATTCAGATACTCTGTTGATTCGTCGGATTCACGTTTTTTAAAGTTCTCTCACATCAGTGTTCTACCTGCAAGAGTGTATGACTAAGTCCCTATGTAAAGGAAACAAAGTCCCGGACTATTGTATGCCGGGTTTCGTTATCTTGTCCGGACGCTCATTTCTTCATTCCCGGTGACTCATATCTCTCCGAATGCCCCGAAGGGGAAGTTTCTTATTTGCCTTTGAACCATTTATCAGCGAACTTTATGTATTGTTCCCAATCATAAGCCGTAATGTTATGGATTCCGGTGCGGATGTGGTAGGCAATACTTCCATCCCGGACGGGGGTATCTGTGGCAGGCATTTCTGCAGACTCTAATCCTTTCTTGCCAAAAAGCTCATATACGGGAGTGGCATATACTCCGGATAGGAATTCGCCTTTGGGGTCGGCCCAGCGGTCTTCGGTTGCACTGGCTATATAGACTGGGCGGGGAGCTTGCAGGGCAATGAGCTCGTGTTGGTCGAACGGTAAATTTTCCTCTTTATCATTGTATTTCCAGAAGTTGCGGCAGAACCAATGCGTGAATTGCCGGTTGACGGCACGGACTGTTTCGCCAAAGGCACGGCGGGAGAGCGCTGCGCCTCCGCAACCGGAACAGTTGGAAATAATTAGGGAGAAACGTTGGTCTGTAGCACCGGCCCATAATGCAGTTTTGCCATGCCGGGAATGACCGAAGACGGCCACTTTGGACGCATCTATCTCTTTGTCCGTCTCAAAATAGTCCATGGCACAACTCATGGCCCATGCCCATGCTGCAATGGTTCCCCATTCGTTGTCGGCAGGGCGGCGTTGCCCCTTTTTGTAGAACAAAGGATGAACTCCGTTTTTGAAGGCATCATCGAAATCTGGGTCAATGTCTCCCCGATAAATAGTGGCAAGTGCATAGCCGTTCTTCATTATTGTTTCTATGGGCCAGCGTGCCGAAGCAACACCTCTTTCGGGAAGCTTTTCCCATCTGAACTCTTTTTGTTTTTCAGGTGTAGGATATGATATGCCGGGGTCGGTGCTGATGGTGTGGTTACCTTTGAAGTTGAGTCCGAAGAACAACGGTACGGTTCCCGCACGTTGGTTGGGAATGTACATGAGTATGGTGAAATACTTTTTGTTGTCCTTTGTAAGATAGACATTGACTTCTTTTCGGGTAGCCAGTCCTCCAAGGGCATGGCTGTCTTCCGTCAATACTTCGAAATGCATGTCCTTAGGATGTTTGGGAGCCTTACCGAACATCTCTGTTTCAAAGAGTCGCAATAGTTCGGGACGGCGTTTCTTCATCCATTGTTCTGCTGTTGTTACCGGTTTTCCGTTTTCCAGTGTCAACGCATCGGGCAGGGTGTATTCGGGAACATTCGCTTCACTGTAATTGGCTTTGGAGGCCGGCTGCTTCAAATCGACCAAATGGGTGACCTTGTCCGGACAAAGTATGGCTGCGTGTGCTGCTGTCTGGGCTACTTCCTTCTCATCATAGTTCATGCCTTTTGGGGAGTAGGGGGCTCCTATGACATTTTGGCCGGTCAAAGCTTCGAACCAGGTGCAAGCGGCGGTATATCTGCCTATTTTCAAGTCCAGATGATAGCCATCCCTATTCATGTGGTCGCCTATAAAGGTGGTGCGGGCATTCTGGATGGCAGTGCCAGAGGGGATGATTTTTTTGATGCCCACCAATCCGGCTGCTTTCTTAACGGCATTGACAATATCGGTGTACATTTTCATCTGACTTGAATTGTAGTTCTTGAATCCCGAATGTGTGCTGTTGCCGGCATAGGCCCAAGTTTGATGCATCATTAAAACTGTCTTTTTACTGACCCGTGGTTTGACATAATTCACCAGTTCCGGGAGAGACGCTTTGTATGTTTCGTAAATGCCTGATACCGGACTTGCTTGTTGCAGGCTTACATAGTCCCATGGTTCGTCGGCAAGGGCTTTCTCAATGGTCATTTCCCGGATTTCTACCCTTTCCCCATTTTTGTCTACTTTGCGGTAGGCGTAGGCCGGTGTATTGTTGCGTATATTTTTTACATGCCGTTCCAATGAACATCCTCCGATATACATGTTGCCGATAATCATGATATAACCTTCGGACTTTCCCAGTTCGTGCAGATATTGTTCCACTGCATCTTGTGAGAAACTGTTGCCTATGGCCAGCACTCTAAGAGTGTCTGCGTCAGTTGCTTTTGCCTGCAATCCTCCGGGGGAGGCAAGCAGCAGGGCAAGCAGCAGGAGGAGCCTTGCCGATAATCTTGAAACATGAAGGTCGTTTCTTTTCATCATACCTTTGTGTGTTTTTAATGTATTTACTTTATAGTTACTTCTGCCAGTTTCAGCCAACCGGAGTTTGTGTAAGTACCTTTGGCAGAGATATTCAGTCCTTTTACATTACTGCCATTGCCTTTGGTCGTATCTACCAAAGCCACTGCCCAAGTATAGTTGCCTTTCTTGACTCCCTTGATTTTAGGAGTAAACTCATAAGAAGTGGGATGGTCTTTAATCCAGACCGACAAATCGGTATTGCTGTCCAGATAGGAGTAGGCTATCTGATTGTCTTGATTCAATAAGGCAAAGGCTACTTTGTATTTCTGATTCCATTGTGGTATATTGGTAGGACAGTATCCCCAGCCTAAATTGTTCCAACGATGTGCTATTCTTATTTTTGTCCCGTTCTTTATCTCTTTGGGAACCACAATGGAATCGGGATACAAACGATAACCTCCTTCGGAGATGAAACGCTCAACCAGAGGATAGGCATCACGGAACCAACTCATGGTTTCGTCTCCTACACGGAAATCCATCATATTGACATGAGCTTCCTGGCCGTCTTCAAATTCTCCTATACGAACTTCTTTGGCTGTTTTGTAACCGCTCGGGTCATTGTGGTAAGGGTGTTTGCTTACAATCCAGCCACCTTCCAGCAATACCGGACGCTTCATAATCCAAGGCTTTACATAATTCCGTTCCCACTGGCCGTAATACTCTCTCATTCCGAAAGCATCATGGCGTAAAGAAAAACCTTTCTCACAAGCACTGTCCAACAGACGTTTGCTGTCGGGATCAAAATTCTCTTCACCGGCCCAGTCTTTACCTGCACCCATCCAACGGTGGTAGTTGATGACTAAAGGCACCTTCGTGAAATTCTTGAGATACAGGTCAATGATCCAGTTGAATACAGTTTCACGGTTTTTAGGGTCGATGTACTTCATGGTGTGTGCCTCGCCCCACTTGCCAAGACCGTAGCCATCTATAAATTCTACCAAGTCGGGATTATTGTACTTCTGGGCAAACGCTTCTATGAATTTTGCATATTTCTCCTGAAAGATAGGGTCATCGGGATAGGGAGAACGTTTCCCGTTATCAGTATAGTATTTGGCTCCTGCATCGAATACATAAGCCGGAGTAGCTTCGTTCTTTCTGTCACGACTATCGACTATCACGCGGAAAGAAAGACGCATGCCTCTGTCGAGTGCACCTTGAATTACTTTTTTCAACTTTTCATCCGTGTCCCATCCGTAGACTCCTTCGGCAGGATTGAATGTACTCCAATGAGTACGGATATAGAGTGTACGCGCATAATCGGAAATCTTCACGGTCGTTCCTTTTTCCGGTACATAGATATGGTCGTATTTCTTCCAGAAGTCATCGCTTACATTCTCGTTTGCATAGACTACCCAGCCACTCAAAGGATTTCCCTGCATGGTTTTCTTGTCCGGCCAGATTTTTATGTAATCGGCTTCCGTATCTACAGCCATCTTGTAAATCTGGCATCCTGCTGCAAGAAAAGCGCCGACACCGTAAACTTCTGTCATGTCACGGGTGACTTTACGAGGATCGGCACCGATCGGTTGTACCCAGCCAAGTTTGCCGTTTGCATCTACAGCATTAGTCAGCGCTTTCCATCCTTTTATAATGATTGGCATAAAGTCTTCTTCGTCCAAGATACCTGCATTCACACCATATGCCAGTGCATATACAAAGAAACCGGTGGAACTGGTTTCGGGAGAAGGATAGGAAGCCGGGTCCAAAAGGCTGGCATGCCAATAACCGTCTTCGTTCTGCAATCCGGCAATACGGGTACATAACCGGACAAACAGTTCTTCGTAATAAGCGCGTTCCATCAAGCCTTTGGGCAACTCCTGCAATACTTCTGCCAATCCGGCCAGTACCCAGGCATTTCCACGTCCCCAGAACACCTTTCTGCCATTGGCTTCTTTTTTGCCGAAATAATGCCAGTCTCGGTAGAAAAGGTTCTCTTCCTTATCGAATAGATATTCGTAGGTAGCCCGGTATTCATTGTCCATGAATTGGAGGTATTTCCGGTTGTTGGTTTCGCGGTATAGCTTGGCATAAACCGGGGGGGCCATGAACAAGGCGTCACACCAGGTCCAGCGTTCCAGGGTTTTGTTGTCACCGTACTCCAGTTTGAATGTACCGTTGGATGGATGGTTGACGATCCATTCCGTACGTGCCAGGGTAGGAGCTAGTATTTCTTCTTTTTTATATTTACGGTATAAGTCAATGAATGCTTGGGAAACGGTTATATCGTCTGCATGGTACAATCGCTGATGGGGTTGCCAGCAGTTCCGTCTTCCTATTTTATAGAGCCATTGATAGTAGGTGCTGTCATTGTACTCCTCTTCTGCCAGTTTTGCCCAATCTGCCATACCTACATAAAGTGCTCCATTGGTCCAGTCCAGGTCGTGGTGTTCGTGGGCAGTGTTAGGATTGGAAATTTGCCAGTCTGCCACTTGCTTCATTTTCTCTTTTACTTCCTTTTTGCTGAATGGCACTTGTGCCATGATTGCCATACTGATAAACAGAAAGGCTGCTGCTGTTAATTGTCTGTGTATCTTCATGATTGTTTATTGATAAAATTAAGGGAATTGCCTTTGTTCTCAATGGACGCGGACAATTCCCTTTATGAGAATCTTGAAAACTATCTTTTTACCTTTATTCGTGTTTTATTTTGTCTTTGTGCTGTTAATATCCTTCGTTTTGCGGGAATTCTGCACCCGTATTTGAATCGATTATGCTCTGAGGAATCGGCCATAATGTGTGGTAATCACGCATAACGGGCCCCGATTCTGTATTGTATTTGCGGGTACGCTCCAATAATTTGCCGGTACGGCATAAGGTAAAGCGGCGTGATTCTTCACCTACCAACTCGCGGATACGTTCGTCCAGCAAGAAGTCCATGGTCATTTCACTGTCCGTAATTTCAGGAGCATGTGCGCGACGGCGTACAACATTGATTGCTTCGCGGGCACCTGAAATATCGTTCAACCCCAACCTTGCTTCGCAGAGTAAGAGATAAGTCTCGGACAAACGGAACTTCATGCGGTCACGGTAGGAACCGGTCAAAGAAAGGTTTTCGGAACGGCCATAGAAGAATTTTGTCAGAGCCGGATAAAGACGGAAGGTGGTAAACCATGTTTCGTCTGTAATCGTGGCTTTTTTACCATAAAGGTCGGGCATGTTCTCGTTGTTGTAATACCAGTTACGTTTGATGTTGTATTCGGAATTACGAATGTCTTCTTCATCAAAGAAACCGGTATCTTCTCCAATCCACCATTTCATTGGTACCAATTGCGACAAGCCGCGGCCACCCAGTGAGTCTGCCAAAACAAAACCGGTAATTTCGAAGTATTTGGGTTCCCAGGCACGGCGTGTCCAGTCATCGGAATTTGTACCGCCACCAGTAGTGTTATATTCAAACTGCATGACCCAAATGCTTTCCATATTGCCGGATGTGCGATTTTGATTGTTTTCAACGAATAGGTCGGAGAACACATCGCCGTTTGCTTTTGCCTTTTCACCGAAGCGGTCTTCCATCAAGTGGAAATATCCGCTGTTGATGACATTCTCTGCGGCAGTTTCAGCCTTTGCATAATCACCCTGCATCAAGTAAACCTCACTTAGTAAGTGTTCTGCCGCCCATTTGGTCAGCTTGCCGACTTTTACGGCATCAGGGTCAGTAGGCAGGTTCTCGACAGCAAACTGAAGGTCTTCTACCATGTGGGCAATAACCTCTTCCTTCGGTGTACGGGTAAAATCGATTCTGAACTGATCTTGAATCTTGTCTACATAAGGAACGTCTCCATACAGATAAACCAATGTACGGTATGCATAGGCGCGGAAAAAACGTGATTCTGCCTGATAGAGCGCCTTGTCTGTGCTATTATCCCAGTTCGTGTTTATTTCCGAGTATTTCAACATCTCATTGGCTCCTGCAATCAGACTATAAGCCCAGTTCCAGTAGGAGCCTACAATACCGGTATTTGGAGTTAATGTCAAGAAACCGAACGGTTGGATAGAACCGTCTTTGGTACCCATGGTAGCAAGGTCAGTGGCAATCTGCAATGCTTCGTAAGGGCAAGCGGCATTGTGCATGAAGGCACCGTTTTCACCCCAAGTGTTGTATTCAGAGCGTGCTTCGGCATAAAGTCCGGTAGAACCTACTTCGAAACCATAGGAACTTGTATATGTGTTGTCCGGAGCTAGTTCACTTTTCAGTTTCTCATCCAGAAAGTCAGAGCAACCGGTAGCAGACAGAGCTACTAACAGAGCTAGAGTTGCTTTTGATATATAATTTTTCATTGTATATATATTTAAGTAAGTTTAGAATGATAAGTTCAGTCCAAGTACGTAGGAACGTGCAGTCGGGTAAGAGGCAAACCAACTGTTGTCATAGTTCAATACGCTGCGTATGTCACAGAATGTATAAGGATTCTCCACACTGATATTGACTCCCAAACCACTCAGCCCCAATTTCTTTACTAAATTCTTTTCAAAATTGTATCCTAAAGTGATATTTTTTATTTGGATGTATGTAAAGTCTTTGTAATAGCTGTGTCCGTCGAAGTTGTTATATACCGGAGAAGCATATTTGGCATTGGTATGTTCCGGCGTCCAGTAATCGGCATTATGCAGATAGTTGTATAAGTTGTAACTCCAACTTCCGATATTGGCTTCGTTCAACTCACGTGTAACTTTGAAGGTTCCATTCAGTAGGAATGACAAGTAAAAGTTCTTGTAAGTCAATGTATTGCTCATAGACATGAGGAAGCTTGGATTCTTTGAACCGATGATAACTTTGTCATTGGAGTCAATATAACCGTTTCCGTCTGCATCTTTCACTTTGGCAGAACCTGGTTTGGCACCTCTTTGGATCTCTTTTTCTGTACCGTCTGCTGCGGTATAGGTGAATTTGTCACCTTCCTGCCAGATGCCGTCGACGTCATAGTCGTAGTAAACTCGCAAGGGTTTGCCGATGAACCATTTATTGGTGATATCATCTTTTTTGTCACCACGTAGGTCTACAATCTTGTCACGGTTCAGTGAAAAGATGATTCCGGTGCTCCATTCGAAGTCCTTATTACGTATGTTGACGGTGTTCAAGGTAAATTCAACACCTTTATTGCGTGTTTTACCCACATTATCCCAAATGGTTTTATAGCCGTTCATGATAGGAACAGTACGTTTCATCAGCAAGTCTTTTGTGTTGGCGACATACATTTCAATGTTACCGTTGATACGGCCGTTGAAGAATGAATAGTCGATACCGACGTTGAATGTTTGGGTTGTTTCCCACTTTAGATTCGGATTTCCGACACCGTCGTTGGCCAGATAAGCACCGTTGACACCTGCTCCACCGTCACCCCAGATATAGTTTGTGAGGTGCAGACGGTCCAATGTCTGATAGGGGTTGATGGCTTGGTTACCGTTAGAACCATAAGATACGCGGAGCTTCAATTGGTCCAGCCAGTTTTGTGCATTTTCCATAAAACTTTCGGAAGCAATGTTCCATGCAGCAGCCACTGACGGGAAGAATGCATACTTGTTGTTTGCACCGAAGGCAGAATAACCGTCGGAACGTCCGGTCAGGGTCAACATATATTTTCCTGCATATGAATAATTCAAGCGAAGCATATAAGACAGCATCGAGGTTTCTGATAAACCAGAACTTACGGTTTTATTCTTTTCACCTGCATTGATGTTATGATAACTGGAATCATCGTTTACAAAACTTTCGGCGCTTGACTTGGAAGTCTTTTTCTGAGTTTGTTGTACACTGAACAAACCTGTAGCGTCGAAACGGTGCTTGCCAAATTCACGATTATATTTGAGCAGATTTTCCCAAGTGTAATCCCAGTAGTGTTCATTGTTGATGCTGGCTTTTCCGCTGGCTGTTCTACCGTCTTTGGTGTCACGGCCATAGTATGTGCCGGTAAAGTCGCTACGATAGTTGTAACCAAAGGTTGTACGGGCTGAAAGACCTTTTACCGGCAACAGAATGTCAGCATAGGTGTTGATGAAGAAGTTACGTCTTGTTTGATCTTGATCGGCATTGACATTGGCCATCGGGTTAATAATCAAGGATTGGTCCATAGGTTCTTCATAATACTTGCCGTTTTCATCTTTGTAGATACCATAAGGACTCTGTTTTACAGCATGTTCAATATTCGGGGTTATACCACCGCCATCTCTTTGAATAAATTGGGTTTGTATACCGATAGTCAGCCATTTGTTTAATACTTGTGTGACATTCAAATTGATATTGTAACGTTTCATGGCAGAATTGTAGACTACACCTTCTTGATCCAGATAGGAAACTGCCCCCATATAAGTGGTGCTTTCAGTACCTCCGGAAATGCCTACTTGATGTTCCATGGTAAATGCATTGCGGAAAATATAGTCCTGCCAGTCGTTTGTAACGCCTTTCTTGTAATTTATAAGTTCGCTGGCACTCAGAATATTCTCAGGAGCCAATTGGTCACCACTCCATCCATCTTTCAGGCGTGCAATGTCTTGTTTAAATGTGATGTATTCGTCTGGAGTCATCACATCAATAGTCTGTTGGGGTTGCGACATTCTGAACTGCCCTTTGTATGTAACTTGGGGTGCACCTTTCTTGCCTTTCTTTGATTGAATCAAGATAACACCATTGGAACCGCGTGAGCCGTAGATAGCTGCTGCGGAAGCATCTTTTAAGACACTAAGGCTTTCGATGATGTTTGGGTCAATATCACTCAAAGAACCATTGTAAGGAATACCGTCCAATACGATGAGCGGTGCATTGTCGGCACTTAATGAGTTTTCACCACGTACACGGAGGGTTTGGTCTGCTCCCGGTTTCGCATCACCAGTAGTTACGCTTAAGCCCGGGATTTGTCCTGCGAGACGGTCCATCAAGTTACTGCTATTTATCATGTTCAGCTTCTTCTGGTCTACTGATACCAGACCTCCAGTCAGGTCGGACTTACGTTGTGTACCATAGCCGATTACCACGACTTCTGCCAGTGTTTTACTGTCTTCCACTAACTTTACGGTACTGTTTCTACCAGCTTTTACAGTCTGTGTCACATAACCGATATAGGAAATTTTGAGATTACTCCCTGCCGGTGCGTTGATCGTGTATTTTCCGTCAAGATCTGTGATGACACCAGTATTGGTTCCTTCCACCATGACATTTGCTCCGATAATTGGTTCACCACTTTCGTCAATTACTGTACCAGAGATGTTCTGTGGTTGCCCGGATATTGCCTTGTTATTCTTTCCGGTATATAAAATAATGTGTGTTGCGTCGATTTCAAATTTAACATTGGTCCCTTTCAATAAGGCTGCTATTGTCTTATTAATAGTTGCATTCTTAACATTTAGGCTGACTTTCTGTTTGATGTCTATTTGCTGCGATTCATAGAAGAAAGTGTATCCGCTTTGCTTTTCCACTTTTGGCATAGCCTCTGATAATGGGATGTTTGTGAACTTCAGTGTGATCAGTTTCTCTTTCTTTTGTGCAGAAACCGGGGCACATAGAAGTACTAGTATAAGAATGATGAGTTGTTTTCTTATATCCATAATTGTCTTAAATTTAAAGATTAATGTAGGTGTTTACTTTTCGTTAATTATTAAATAACGTGCATTTCTCATTTGTTTGGCATAAGTTTTTTGTTACTGTTTCATTTTACTTTTTGTTTTGTGTCTGCAAACGAAATTGTCAATTCATTCTCTTCATTAAAGGTATATTTCATAGGTTGGATGCGTGACATGATACGGAGTATTTCGTCCAGCGGTTCGCTACGCAACGTAAACGTATAGAAATATTTATTGGATAATGTAGGATCCACGTCTATCTTTACCCGATACCATTTAGAAAGCAGTTTGCAAATGTCTCCCAATGAACGGTTTCTGAATACGAGTTGTGTATTTGCCCACGAAGAGGCAAAATGTACATCATCTTTTTCTACCTTAAGTGTCAGGGTTTTCCGATTAAAAGTAGCTGTTTCGCCTGGTTTGAGGAAACGGTTCTCTGTCTTGGTTTCCAAAGAGACGGCCCCTTCTACCAAACTCACCAATGTATTTTCCGAACCGGGGAATGCATCGACATTGAATTTGGTTCCGTGAACTACGATACGCATACCTTCTGTCTGCACGATAAAAGGTTTGTCAGCATCGTGTGCTACATCGAAGTAAGCTTCACCAGTTACATTTACGATACGCTCATCCTTATTCATTTGTGATTCGTATTGCAAAGAGGTTTCTGTATGCATCCATACTTCGCTTCCGTCAGGAAGGAGAACCTTAGACTTACCCGACAAATTAGAGTATAACTGCGGCATGGCTTCAGGCTGTCCGTTAAGGAATCCTATGTAGAATGAGCAACCGATGGCAACAGCTATACATGCAGCTACTGCGTAGCGGTATATCCGTTTCAGTTCGAAGCGTTTCTTTGCAGGTTTTTCAGTCTGCTTAGGCTCGCTGGCGTGCATACGGTTGACAAGTTCATTCCAATAATATTCGGTATTGGGCGTGTAGTTTTCTACATTTGCCTGAATTTTTTCCCATAACAGTTGCAATTCCTTGAATAACGCTTCGTTGTTACTGCTGCGTAACCAAGTCTCCAATTGCCGCTCTTCGTCTGCGGAAATTTCCTGTTTCAACTTAGGAATGATTAAATTCCAAGGAACACTTTTTTTCATGATCATGATGTTTTTATAGGCCTTCACTTATATGACACATCACTTGAGTTTAACCCTTATTCCGATTCCAATTATTTTTTTAATAAATTTCGAGGAACAAATAATATTAGTATCTTTGCCGCTCAAGAAGCCCTTATCTAATATAACTTCGATATGCCTGCAGAAGATGATATCCTATTGTTACAGTTAATCAAACAAGATGACGAGAAGGCTTTCAAGCACCTTTTCGATACTTATTTTGTTTCACTCTGCCGCTTCATGTCCCTTTATCTGAGAGACAAGCAGGAGATAGAAGAACTGGCCCTTTCTATCTTTATGAATTTGTGGGAGGGTAGGGCCGACTTGACTCTTAAAATCTCATTCAAGGCTTATCTTTTCCAGTCTGCACGTAATCGTTGCCTGAATGCTTTACGCGATGAAAAGGATACGGTTCCCATCGAGGGAGGAGAAGAATATGGATATGCTCTTGCTGCTGATACTTCGGTGGAGATGGAAGAACTGAATCGATTGATTGAAGAAGCTGTTTGTTCCCTTCCAGACAAATGTGGGCAGGTTTATCGCAAAAGTAGGGAGGAAGGGAAGACTAATCAAGAAATTGCCGGGGAAATGGGTATTTCTGTCAAGACGGTGGAGGCCCAAATAACCAAAGCCTTGAAGCATATCAAGAAATTTTTAGGAGAACAGTATACTTATTTGTTCTAAAATAGAAATTGCAGGCCATCTGTCTTTTAGAATGATGAAAGGAGGATGGCCTGCAATATAAAAAGAAGATTAATCTATAACCGTGAATTTTACTTTCTGGTCTTTCACTATTACATAATATTCTCCATTTTCAAGGAAATGTTCACCATTGGCATTTACAAAACCAAGATCACGCATCGGGTCTATTTCAAAGCGGAATATATGTGTTTCACCTGCTTTAATTAGTTGTTTTTCGAAGTGCTTCAACTCTTTGCATGGACGGGTAATCGTGCTAAATGGGTCTGAGATAAACCAATGCACCACTTCTGCACCGTCACGTTTGCCTACATTGGTGACTGGGATTTCCATTACCAACTTTTCACCGCGTCTGATGGTTTCTTTGGGCAAGTTGATATTACCATAATTAAAGGTGGTATAACTCAAGCCGTATCCGAATTCATACAGTGGGGTAGAGGGGATGTTTTGATATTTGCCACTTTGTGGACGGGCTGTTTTGCGCTGATTGTAATAGATTGGAATCTGTCCGGTGGAACGTGGAAAAGTAATGGAAAGCTTGCCCGAAGGATTTACCCGGCCGGACAAGACACCTGCCAATGGTTTACCACCAGGTACTCCCGGTTGCCACATTTCAACGATGGCGTCACAGAGAGGTTCCACTTTAGAGAGTCCCAAAGGACGTCCGTTAGCCAGTGCCAGAACAATCGGTTTGCCTGCTTTCTTCATTTCAGCAATGAATTTCTCTTGAATGGCAGGCAGTTCTATGATGGAACGCGATGCGTTTTCGCCACTCCACTTTTTCTTTTCACCCATACAGAGTAGAATGACATCTGCTTTCCGGGCTACAGCCAGTGCCTCACTGAATTTGGAAGTGTCGTTACCGTCGAAATCACAACCCTCGGTATAAATCAGTTCAGCCTTGCCTGCAAATTCTGCATCCAGTGCCTTTTTGATGGGGAGGACATCTTCTGCATGTCCATGTCCATACCATGACCCTAGAAGCTCGGCACTGTTTTGTACCAGAGGTCCCATGACGGCGATAGTTGGCTTGTTCCCGTTTGCCAAAGGGAGTACCTTGTTTTCATTCTTCAGTAGAACAATGGTCTCTTCTGCCAGTTTCTCTGCAATAGTCAGGCTTTGTGGAAGGAGGAAGCGCTCTTTTTCTGTAGATGTCGGGGTGTAGGGATTGTCAAAAAGTCCAAGGCGGAATTTGATACGGAGCACGCGTTTCACTGCATCGTCCACCAGTTGCATGCTTATTTTACCTTCTTCCACCAGCTTTGCCATATGCCTGTCATAGCAATGCCCCATCATGTCCATTTCCAGGCCGGCGTTGAAAGCCAGACGGGCAGCTTCTTTGCGGTCGGCAGCATGGCCCTGGTCAATAAGTTGCGGTACTGCAGACCAGTCTGAAACAACAAAGCCGTCGTGTTTCCAACGGTTCTTCAGAATTTCTGTCATCGTGTAATGGTTGGCGCTTCCGGGAGTGCCGCTGATGTCATTGAATGAACTCATTAAAGTAGCGGCACCGGCTTTTACGCCAGCTTCATAGGGAGGAATATAGGTGTCCCACAGAGTCTGATTGGAGATTTCCGTATAAACATAGTCACGTCCTGCTTCAGAAGCGCCGTATCCGATATAATGTTTAAGGCAGGCGGCTACTCGCTTGCTGTCGGACATGTCTTCACCTTGGTATCCTTTGATGGATGCGACACCGAATACAGCATTGGTATAAGGGTCTTCGCCATAGCCCTCTGCAACGCGTCCCCAGCGTCCGTCTCTTGCCACGTCAATCATAGGGGAAAAAGTCCAGTCTACCCCGGACATGCGTGCTTCCTGGGCGGCAACGGCACATGCTTGTTCTACCAATTGGGGATTCCAAGAACATGCTTGTCCCAAAGAGATGGGATAAATAGTACGGAACCCGTGGATGACGTCGTATCCGAAAAGGATGGGGATACCCAGACGTGATTCTTCCATTGCTTTTCTCTGAGCCTCGTTACGCAGATTGGCATCTTCATCAAAATAAATGAGGGAGCCTAGTGTGGCAGGAATTTTTTTTACTTCCTCACCACGATTGTTCTCGTTGTTATTCTGCCCCAAAGTGTACTGGTTGAGTTGTTGTACCTTTTCTTCTAGTGTCATTCTGCTGACCAGGTCATTCACACGCTCCTCAATGGGAGCTTTGGCATCTTTGTAGATGGGTTGCTTTTTGTCTGCAGCCATTGCTCCGGCCAGGCAACCACTTAAAAGGAGGCAACTGATAAATGTTAGTTTCTTCATGATATATATAATTATGCTATTCTCATTAAATAAGACACGTTTTTCGGAATCTGCTCCTACACAAAGGTCGTTTTTTTAAGGAATATAAACAAGTACATGCAAGGGCTTATTTGAAAATTGGCTTATCGGTTAGTGTCATGGAAGCTTGTCCGTTATTTTTTAGTTCAAATACCACTATTTCATTATTACCTGCTATCAGAGCACCGGCAGGTATCTCCAGGGTCTTTTCTGCATTTTCTTCCCAGTAGGCACCCAAGTATTGCCCGTTTATCCAGACTTCTCCCATTCCCCAGCCGGATACGTCAAGAAAGGTCTCTTGTGCCGGATTGCTTACTGTGACACAACCTTTACGGAAGCAAGGGATGGAGGAGGTACCTTCTTTGAAAGTTATTCCGGCCACATCGCATTCCTTAATTTCCAATGGGGTCATCTTCCAGCCTTCCAAATCTGTCTTTCCCAATGTTATGCTGCCGTAGATACCTTTTGAATTGTCCAGAATTTCAGGGCCATAGGTAATACGTCCGATATTTTCAGTATAGATACTAAGTTTGTGTATGCCTATCGGTAGATTGGTTTTCAGGCTTTTACTGCTATCTTTTAAATATCCTTGCAGTTTGCCGTCTGCATAGACCACAGCATAATCCCGTACGTTTTCAATAGTTAGTGTGGGATTCTCCTCTTCCACATCAACGGTTGTCTCATAGAGGGCATAGCCGAAATCCATATCCAGTTCATTCATGGGGAGTAAGGCATCATCTTCTACTGTTTCTCCATAAGCTTGTTCCAATGGAGCTGTTTGTGACATTTTTATCTCTTGTGCTGCTGCCGGTCCGACCGGCAGCAACAAAAGAGCCCAAAGCAAGAATAATTTCATCATATTTCCTTTATTTATTTCTTTAAGAATGATTCAATGTAGGACTCGTCAACGGTAATTTGCGGAGCGAATTTGTCACTCTTTACGTAGCGGTCAATGCTTTCCAGCAATTGCTGGGTGGCAGGACGTTCGTTGATGTTTTTCTGGGTATCTACGGCCAGTACCAGTAGACTGCCTTTCTTCACTTTTGCTTCGAAACCAATACCGAGCTTTTCATTATTGTCGTAATGGTCTATTACTTGTATGAAAGGCCGCAGTGCTGCCGGAGCATCTTTCATCTCAATAACCTTGGCATTTTCCAGAATGTCCCACCACTGCCAGTCTGTATGGTAGGAAGTTATGAAATGCTCGAATATAGGCTGGTCGTCATGAATCAGACAGCCAATGGTCATAGGAGGCCATTTGAACATTATCGGATTCCAGAAGTGATTGTGGAACACTGATTTACGACCTTTTACTTTGGAAGGTTTGGGGCAGAGTACCACTTTCTTGCCATCGGCAAGGTGTTGTTTTGCTTTTTCATCGAATACTGTGGTGTAGAGCACTTCACTAGTGGACTGCATTAAGTTGCTATGACGGGGATATACCCAGATATCCCAGCTGTTTTTTACGTGTGCAACAGAAAGATGGACCGTCAGCTTCTGTGGTTCAGTGATATTGTTCAATGCATAACTGAAACTGCCAAGTGGAAATACCCCGTTCTTTCCGACAGTTTGTGTTTTCAGTTTTCCGCTCTTAAGGGTTTTACCGTTGCTGTCGGTGATACTCCAATTGATTTTTGCGTTTTTCAATAGGGCAGGTCCATAATTGTATATTTCCGCTTTTCCTTCAAATACTTCATCATTGTAAAGTGCGCGTTTGTCGAAACGGAGCAATGCAACAGTCGGTGCACAGAACTCTCGCCACTTTTCCGGTGCGATGAGCCCTTTGGTATTCCAGAAAGGATCGAGAATGCCTACCGGTGCATATCCTTGTCCGGTAAAATCATTCAGAGACAGTAATTGGAAACCGCCTTTCAGATAAGTGCGCAACTGGGCTTCTATGACATCCTTGTACTCTATGGCGGTCAAGGCTCCAGAAGCACGGAAGAAGTCATGTGCCTGGTCGAGCATGTGGTTCTTGTCCAGCAGTTCACGGAATATCTCGAAATTACGCGCTTGTACGGGGCCGGTAAAGTTCTTTATTTCCTCGAAATTGGGATAGATGCACCGCTGTCCGGATTCATGCGAGATGATGGGCAGGCCTACTCCCAGTTCCTTGTTTTTGTCCCAGTTTGTATAAGGACGTCCTTCGTAGATGGCCATGTGTCCTTTGGTAGTCTGATGGGTAATGTAGAACTGGTCTGATTTGACACGTGTGCGGGCTGTGGAACCGCTGTATAGACGGCGGTTATCCAACTGGCGGGCCGTGGCGGTAAGCTCTTCTATGAAACTGAAATCACCGGTAATTTCGTTTCCGTTACAGTAGAGAATGAAGGAAGGGTGATTCCCATATTCTTTCAAGATACCCCGCAGCTCGCGACGGAAGAAATTCCAGCGCTTCTCATCGGGCTGGGCGTCTTTACCCCACATCGGCATTTCCACCTCCAGATAGACACCCAGCTTGTCTGCCATACGGAACGCAGCGGCAGGAGGACACCAGGAGTGGAAGCGCATATGGTTCATGCCATATTCTTTCAGGATACGGAGTACACGTTCCCAGGAGGCATCGTCCACGGGAGCGTAGCCGGTCTTGGGGAACACTGCGTTTTCAACGGTACCGCGCAGGTGTATGGGTTCGCCATTAAGGATGATATGGTCCTCACCGGCCTCTACTTCGCGCATACCGAAAGTTGTGCTTTTCTCATGCGCATAGGATTGGCCATCTACACTGGAAGTCAGCTTACAGTCCAACGTATAAAGATTGGGATGGAACTCATTCCACAAATGGATATCTTTACCCAAAAACATCTCTTCCTCGATATAAGTAATGGAATCGGTCACTGTTACCGGTACTTCCTTTTGTAGTCTATAGTCCTTTCCTGTCACGTGGAAGGATATTTTGCCGCTGGCGGTATGTTCTGTACAGTTGCGGACAGTCATTTTGACTTTGATGCTTTTGTTCTTGATGTCCGGATAGACCTGCATGTCATCTACATAGACCGGGTCTACAGCTACCAGCTTAATTTCGCCCAATACTCCGTTCCAGTTTATTTGGGTAAATTCGGAGTGGGCATGGTCCCATTTATGGGTATCGTACTGGTAGCGGTTGTCTATACAGAAAGTTATCAGTTCTTTTTTGCCTGGATGTAGCCATTGGGTCAGTTCGTGGTTGTGGGGAATACTGATGTAGTCTATTTTACTCACTTCTTCTTTGCCTACATATACCGAACTGAGCCAGTGTGTACGTTCAAAATAGAGGAAAATGCGTTTGCCTTTCCATGCCGCAGGAATCTCTATTTCCCGCTGGTACCATGCGGGGCCCATATATTCGTAGACACGGGTCAGCCTATCCAAGTGGCGGTAAGGAGATTTGTAGCCTATTTTATAGTCATCTGTAATTCCCGGCAGAACGATGCTTTCCTGCAGGCGATGGCAGTAACGTACGTCCAGTGAACCTCTCCGGAAGTCCATGACATCTGTCTGGAATGCCCATTCACCGGACAAGTCCATTTCATTCTTTTCTTGGGCATGCCCGCTCCAGACCATAGAGGTCAGGAGGAGGGCAGCCATGTAGTGTTTTATTTTGTGTTTCATTGTTCTGTTTTCTTTTGGTTATAGTAATCACGCATGATGTACCATGCTTTTTTGCGTTGTCCCTGGTCGGAAATCAGTCCTTTACGGTTCCATTCCCCTCCCTGGTGTGGATGGAAACGGAAGGGAGAACGAAAATCAAAAAGAATCCACGGCGATGTTCCGCGCAGGTTGGGGATATGCTTGAACATTTCCAGATTGTCCTTGTAGAGTTGTGCCTGATAATCCTCACTCCAAGAACTCTTGACTTCCGCGTCGCCATGTTTGCCATAGAGCGCTTCGCCTCCGAACTCGGAAATGAAAAGAGGTTTGCCGGGAGCTACATTCCAGACAGCCTGGTCCGGAGCCAGCGGCCAGTCATGATACCATCCCATATATTTGTTGATGGCTACCATGTCCAGGATGTTGATAATGGAGTCATTCATCTCAAAGTTCCGGCTTTCGCGGTTGAAGCGTACCAAATCGAAGGCGGCCGTAATCAGACGGGTTGAGTCGATGTCCAGGCAACATTGTTTCATGTGTTTCAGAAATTCATTGCGCGGGGCGGAAGTGGCTGTTTCATTGGCAATCCCCCAAAAGGCAACGGAACAACGGTTTTTGTCGCGCATCACCATCTCTTTAATCATTCTGCCTGCTTTCTCACGGGTAGCGGTATTCTTGAAGTCAATCCCTTGCCAGATAGGTATCTCTTCCCATAAAAGAAATCCCATTCTTTCTGCCAGGCGGACAGTATATTCATTTTGTGGATAATGTGCCAGACGAATCATGTTGGCACCCAGCTCTTTGGCTTCGGACAACAGCATTGTTGCGTCCGCTTCAGAGAAGGCACGCCCGCGGCGTTGCGGAATTTCCTCGTGGAAGCTGATACTGCGCAGGAAGATGGGCCGGTCGTTCAGATAGATATCTTCGCCTTTTACATAAAGGTTGCGGAAACCAATTTGCTCGTTGAGCCGGTCACTTTCCGAAGTGATGGTCACATCATACAGCTTTGGAGCATCCGGTGACCAACGTTGCAGTTTTTTGGTTTTGATAGTGGCCCGGGCAACTCCGTTGGCATCGGTAGTCATGTTCTGTCTGATACCCAATTCGGGGATGGCGACTTGCACGTTGATGCCGGGCTTTGCTTCGGATAAGGTTACTTTGGCACGAATCAGGTTGGATTGTATCTTGTCCAACTGGATGAAATGGTCTTTGATGTAGCTTTGTGGAACGCTTACTAACATTACATCGCGCGTGATGCCGCCGTAATTCCACCAGTCAAAGGACATGGCAGGGATGGCATTCGTGGTGCGGGTATTATTGACTTTCACCACCAGGAAGTTATCCTTTTGCTTTACCTTATCTGTGATTTCCACCTGGAAGGGAGTGAATCCACCTTCATGACTGGCTATTTTTTCCCCGTTCAGATGTATTTTGCTACGGTAACTTACCGCACCGAAATAGAGAAACAAACGTTTGCCGTCAGTCTTTGGGGCATCGAAAGAGCGTCCGTACCATACTGTCCCTTCATAAAATTTCAATTCGGGCATTTGTGAATTGAAATCGGCAGGTACATTCAGGACCAAACCTCCGTCGAAAGAGTATTCATAAAATTGCTTGTTGTCCTGAGGTTTTCTGTTTTTGTACACCTGCATTCTTTCCCCTTGGTCATAAAGGTCTACAATGGCTCCCCATTTCCCATTCAGTAGCCGGTAATCGCGTCCGTAAACATTGGACAATAAGTCTTGTGCTTGTGACTTGCCCCCCAGTACAGACACTGCTAGCAAACAAGTAATCATTAATCTTTTAATTTTCATAAATCGTATGTATCAGTTAACGTTTAAAAAGCCTATGAATTATTCTTTGTATATTTTCAATGCGCATCCGCCTCCTTGTGCCATTTTGACAGTCAGTTTACGGGATGCAGGAATGTCTGTGACGGTCTTTTGGTAGTCGGAAGCCAGGCGGTTGGCATTCACTCCGTCATGAAACATTTCCGCTTTCCATCTGCCTGCACCGAGGAAAGAAAGGTCCAGTGTCAGAGTACGTGCCTCCCAATTGGTCAGGGAGCCGACATACCAGACATCTCTTTTCCTGCGCGCCATTGTGATGTATTTTCCAATTTCTCCGTTCATGGCTATTGTTTGTTCCCAGACGGTAGGGATGGTAGCGATGAATTCCGTGCATTCTTCTTCACGGTCGTAATTGGTGGGACTGTCGCACAACATGTTCAATGGTGATTCAAATACTACATATTCAGCTAATTGGCGGCAACGGGTTCCCTGGCTCATTGGAGTATCCATTGAGGAGTGGTAACACCGTTTGTTGGCATTGTGCATGGCGCCTTGTGTATAGTCCACCGGTCCGGCCAGCATACGGATAAATGGCATGGTAACATCGTAGGTTACCTGGTCGGTACGGATGTCACTCCACTTCATCTGTTCCAGCCCGTGAACGGCTTCATAGTTGATGACATTGGGATAAGTGCGGTTCAGCCCGGTAGGTTTGTACGTGCCGTGAAAGTCTATCATCAACTTATATTTAGCGGCAATTTCGGCAGCCCGGTAGTGGAAGTCTACCATTTCCTGATCATCCCTGTCCATAAAGTCAATCTTGAATCCCTTGATGCCCATTTCGGAATAGTGCTTGCATACATGTTCCATGTCGCGGGCAAAGGCATGGTAACCTGCCCAAAGGATGAGTCCTACATTCTTTTGCCTGGCATAGGCCGTGAGCTTTTTTAAATCAATTTCCGGTACAATTTGGAAAAGGTCGGCCTCGAGGTTGACAGCCCAGCCTTCATCCAGAATCACATACTCGATGCCATGCCGGGAGGCGAAGTCGATATAGTGCATGTATGTTTCATTGTTTATTCCAGCTTCGAAATCCACGCCTTTGATTCCCCAATGGTTCCACCATTCCCAGGCCACTTTGCCCGGACGTATCCACGAGATGTCTTTCATGCGTGATGGAGCAGCCAGCTTATAAACCATATCGTTATCTGCCAGCTCCTTGTCATTTCTTGCCACAACAATGATGCGCCAGGGCAGTTTGGCTTTCGGCTGGCAGGAAGCAATGTAGTTTTCACGCTCTGTGACTAATATTTGCAGTTGGTTATGCCCGCCTTGTTTTTTTGTTTTGGGGAAGGCGGCAAAAGCGGAAGTGAGTGCTGTTCCCCCGTTTCTGTTGATGAGGAACATGCCCGGATAGCTCTCCACGTCGGATTCGGCAATACAAAGTTTACGGCCGTTTTCCTGCTCTATTACTACGGGGGTAAACATCAGTCTTTGGGGGTTCAGTCCGGATAGCTCTATATGTGTATAGGTGTTTTCAAAAGAGTTGGAGAACTGGGCCTCTATCGGTTGTTTATCGCCATCTTTTACATAAGGAACAATCGATTTGTAGTCCTTGTTGAAGTTGAAGGCGGCTTCTTCGTTTGTAACTTTGAACGGTCTGTTCCCGGTCGCTGCGAACCGGTATGCCATTCCTTCATTGTACATCCTGAAAATGAGATTGAAATGTTCCCGGAAACTTAACGTCATTTCATTATAGACATCCTTTACTTCACTGCGTTTGTAGAAAGGAGAGGGAATCACCTCATTTGCCTGGCGATGACTGACTTTCTTAAGATGGGAGCCGTTACCCCAGACTGTCCCATTATCCAGATGTACTGATAAGGGAGAGGGGGCTACCAATGTATGCCCTTCTTCCGTCAGCTCGTAAGTAATCCGGTCACCTATATTTAAGGTAACCTCTAACTTGCCGTCCGGTGAGTTTAGGCGATATTCCTTTTGTCCGAACATGTTCGGGATGATGAAAAGCAGTGTTGTAATAAAAAAAAGTATTCTCATGATTCTTATAGTTTTTATTTGTTTTGTTGAAAGAACTCAGCGACCCATTTCCATGCGGCTGCCCATTGTTCTGGGTAGGCATAATGAGCCGTTTCTTCGGATACTAATATTTGTTTGGGTGCTTGAATTACATTGTAGGCAGAATAGGTAGTAGTGGGTGGACAGACCATATCATTATATCCGAATGAGTAGAATCCGGGAACTTTTATTTGGCGTGCAAAATTAACTGCGTCATAATAACGTGCTGTATTTGCCTTTTCTGCAGTCTGATTTTCTTGCTTGTTAAACATGTGTGGCCATCCTCCGGCACGGTTATGTATATAGCCGACCATGTCACAAAGAGCAGGGTAAAAGGCTACCAGTCCTTTGACACGTGAATCAAGTCCAGCTGTCACGATGGACAATCCTCCTCCTTGGCTACTGCCGAATGTTATCAAATTGTTCCCATCGAATTGTGGTAGGGAATAAATAAAGTCAATGGCACGTACACAGCCTAGATATACACGTTTATAATAGTATTTATCCCGATTATCCAGATTGAACGTGTGGTACCCTTTTAATGCTCCCATATAGAGATTGGTATATACCGGTCCTGACATGTTGACCGGAATACCGTGTATTCCTATTTCGAAAACAATCCAGCCATTGGCAGCATGTTCCACATCTCCGGTATAAGAACGTATTCCTGCACCTGGTAGCTTTAAAACTGCGGGATATCGACCTTTTGCTTTAGGCATAGTCAGCATGCCGTATAAACGTGTATGGGATTCATAATTCTGTATATTCACATGGAATACATTCACTTTCTCTGTACAACGTTCGGGTACAAGGGTCATTTGTACATCCATTGGTGTCTTTTGAGCTTGGAGTTTTGCTGTTTCCCAGAAATTTAGAAAGTCTTCGGGCAATGATGTGATAGGTTTTAATTTTTCTGGATTGATTCCAACGGTTACTACCCCTTGGTATTCACGTCCTCCATATTTAACAAAGGCTTGGCAACGGAGAAAGCCAGGTCTTTCCATTGTTTTGGCTTCCACCGTGGCTGTCCCTTTTTCAGCTTGCAATATGCCTTCTTTGTGAGGCTTCATCATATCTTCTGAAATCTGGTACCGAATTTCTGTGTCAGGAATTGGTACGTTGTTTTTCAGTACCGTAATGCTGAATTTTATTTTTTCGCCTGGCTTATATAGCCAGTCTGTATGATTGGGAGTGATCTGTATCCGAATCAGCCGTTCGGCAGGTTGTCCGAAGGCTCGGTAAAACAGCATCAAGAAGGCGATTAAGAGTATACTCCTTGTGATTTTCATGTCAGTCTTTATTTTAGCGTTTGTTTTTAATCTCATACTTGTAGACAACATAGTCATTGATTGATGGCAGAGAGATTTCCAGCCTTCCTTTCTTTCCGGTTACTGCTGTCATCGCTTTGCCGTGTCCCATCAATGGGATACATCTTACTGTGACACCTTCTGGCAGCCAGGTTTCGACTTCTGTAGTCCCTTCTGGATGATTTTCACGGTACACAATCAAGTATCCTCTATCTTTCTTTAGAGACTGGAAGCCGGTCCAAGAGCGTCCCGACGGTTCATCTCCTATGGGTAGGATAGTGCCGGAATGCATGTCATGCTGAAATTTCTTGTAGGCTTCTGTATGTTCTCGTAATGTAAATGCTTCCTCGGGTAGATTGGTACCTTCCATCCAGGCAAGCGGCTGTCCTGCTAAAGTCGTAGCAAACAGATATTCAAATGAATAGTTTTCCGGAGCGAAGACTTCTCCTTTATATTTATCCGTATTTCTCCATTTGTTCAGGAACTCTATTTGCAGCTTTTCTGCCGGAACATATTTGGAAAGCATCCAGAGGTTACGCAAAGTCCAGTAAGGATAGTAGTTCTGCCAGTCGGTATAACGGTTTTCCAGAAAGATATTTCCATATTCATTGAACATGTGGTAGCCTCCGCGGCGGCTGGCTGTCGCATCAAGGTTGAAAATCACTTCCTCGTCCGTCTCTTCCAGCACTTTGTTGAATAAGCGGTGCAGGTTTGTTTCGGCTTCTTTACTGGGAATGGTGAGCCCGTCTATCTTGAATACTTTGATGCCGTATTCGCGATAAAGGCTGATGAGTGCTTGCGCATCTTTCTGCCAATCGGCAAAATCATTTTGTATGCTGGGATTGAACCAAAGACCGATTTCAATACCTAATTCCTTGCCACGTTTTACGATGGGATGCAAACCACGTGGATACTTTTGCGGGTCGGGTTTCCAGTAGTCTTTATTGTCCCAAATGTTCTTGAATGAACCGCGGGCTACAGCTGAATTAGGGCTTTTACCTATTTGCCAGCCATCATCAATCTGGAAATGGGTGATTCCCAGACGGGCGGCGCGTTCCAGTTCTTTCAAACAGAAGGATTCGTTTACTTTTGAGTCCTGGCTACGGTCTCCCCAGGTGTTCATCATAATCATCTCGTCGCGGTCGGCCCGGTAAGTACGTATATTCTTCTGATATGAACGAAGCGCTTGTAGTCGGCTCAGTTCATCTTCTCCGTATATTCCCAATACGCATCCGTATGTTTGGGTCCAACGGTCGGGAGTCACGTCTTTCTCGGTAATGCCCAGGCCGGTTACTGTAAACTTTCCGAAATCAGTCAGAAAATCCTTTCCTTGATAGGCTAATTGTACCGAAGAGCAGGGAGCCTCTTTTAAAAAGAAGATGCCACAGTTGTCCTCGCCATTAAAGGCAAACAGCAGATTGCCGCGATATCCCAGTTTGCGATAGGAAATAATCTCTTTCTCGAAAACCAGGTTGTTGTGCCAGTCCGTCACATCGGAAAATTCCACGCTGCGGGCGTGCCAATGTTGTCCTTGGAAATGGAACTGGTCTAGTACAGCGGTTACTTCTTTAGATTTCATGTCTTCGGCGAATTCAATATTCTTCCGGTCGGCTGCACTAACTTCTCTGCCTCCGAAAATACTGTTTACTGTTCCTCTGAGGTAGGTGTCGCAGGCTATGGCTGGACAATCATCATAAATACGATATACCCGTTTTATATCTAGCTTCTCCAGGCTGAAAGAAACTTCTACTTTCAGATAAGCGGGAAATATTTTAGTCTCTTTTACGGGAACTACTTTGAGTGAACCGTTTGATGGTTGCGGCAAATCTTTCGTTACTCTGAAATCTGGAGTAAGGCTGTGGTTCTTCCATGATTTTCCATTACTCTTGTCGGTCAGGCGGTAAGTTATGATATTTCCCCCGTTCCACAAAAAGGTACGTTCGACCAAGCTGTTTCCGATGGTTAAAGTGTCATTTTTCAGACGGCCGTAACAAGCATCTTGTGCGTGTAACGAATATCCTCCGAAAAGGACAAATAATAATGTTAGAATATTTTTCATGATATGCGTGTTTTATTAATACTTAAATTGTAGTATCAACGTGTTTCTTACTTCTTGTTTTTTTCAATGATAAATATACGAGGCTCTTTTAATAATTTTTGTTCATTGAACTTCTGATTATCGGGAATCCCTTCTTTTTTTCCTACTCCCTCTTTCATCAGTGCTTTCAATTCCGGTAGGTGTTTCTGATATACTCCTCTCGGAGTGGTGTTGTACTTTTTACATAAGGAAGCCGCCATCCCGACAACTTCGCCCATCATTCCGGTGGTACGCATTACGCGGACAGTGCCCAGTGCCACATGGGTAACACTGATATTGCGGCCTGCCATAAAAAGATTCTCGATATTCCTGGAATATAGGCAGCGGTAGGGCACTGCGTAAGGATATATATGGATGTGTTTGGTTGCTGCTTTGAAGGGCGCATCAGGAAAGTGTGACGCATTGAGCGAATCCGGGAAATGCAGGTCGATGCTCCAGGTTGTGACGAAGGAGGCATCTTCGTGATAGACATTTTTGTCTATATCATCTTGCTTTAGAATATAATCGCCCAACAATCGGCGTGATTCGCGTTTCCCGGCAATATAGGCTACCCAGTCCAATGCGCGGTTCTTATATTTCTTGTTGTCCTTTAATTCATTTTTCAGAAAACTCCAGTTAGAATAGATGACCATTAAGCCATAATCACGTATACGTTCGAAGTCGTCGATTTGATTGAAGTTCATGCCGTTTTCCCATTTCCATTCACCCATCGTCACTTTTTCGCAATTCTTTTCATTGAATTGCAGACCGTACGAGAAAATAGGGAAACGGGTAGGTTTACCTTTGTCTGCAGAGTACCATTGTACGGATGAACCCATTGTCATTTTGTCCGGTTGAATCGGTGCCAGCTCTTCTCCGTATTCGGTACGGGATTCGCGTCCCATGTTGTAGTCTGCACCGGCCAGATACCCGATGGTGCCGTCTCCGGTACAGTCGGAGAACAATGGTGCTTTCAGTTCCACTTCTTTTCCATTCTCTATATGCTTGATGATGACAGATTCTATTCTGTTGCCATCGGTCTTTACAGATATGGCGCGGTAGTTGGCATAAAGGGTGATATTCTTTTCATTGGCGATAAAAAGCTCCTTCTTTTCATCTTCATAGTTTGCGGCAGGTTTGGCATTTCCTTCTTTAGAATGTCCGAATTCTCTTATCATACGTCCCAGTCCGGAATTGGGGCCTACTCCGATATTGCCCCCTAAGTGAACCCTGACTTCAGAGCTATTATTGCCGCCAAGTACTGGGCGGTCGTTGATTAATGCCACTTTGCATCCCAATCTGGAAGCGGCTGCGGCTGCACACATACCGGCTATACCGCCACCAGTTACAATCACATCATAGGAGTATTGCTCCGGTTCGGCTGGAATATCCAGCATTTTTTTACGGAAATTTGTCAGTTGTACAGTTTCGTTAGGAGGTAGTTGCTCTTTTTCTGTTGTAAAATAAATAGCATCGCAACGGCCATTGAAACCGGTCAAGTCTTTTAATGTTAGATTACTATTCCCAGCCTTTACTGAAATTTTTCCGGCGGGTTGCCACATCCATTGGTTGCCTTCATCACCTAAAACTATAGGCAGCTTTTTATTACCGATTTTTAGAGTGAACTTTCCTGCTCCTTTGCCATCATACCAGGGAGAAGTCCAGTTATAGGTACGTACATATACATAATATGTACCGCTCTCGGGAAAAGATATGGTAGTGGAAGCATCCTCAACCGGGACTCCCATTCCATGAGCCATTAGATAGGGTGACCCCATAAGATCCATGAATTGCTGGTCTACTACCCATCCTCCTTTTTGGTCAAAGCTTTCTGCTTCTATCAATAGATTGGAGGCTGTGATAAGCTGGCTACAGAACAGTAGACTTAAAATCAATATAATTCTTCTCATAAATATGCGGTTCTTTATTTTGTTGTGGAAACGGTATAAAAGGGCTGCCCTGGATTTCTAATTTGCAGGGGCAGTCCTTTCATTACAGTTTGTTTATCCTTTTATTCACAATCTTTTTACCTATAATGTCTAACCGTTAATACCCTGGATTCTGTTTCATGTTTTCATTAATAATGATTTCAGATGTGGGGATTGGCCATAAATACTGCCGTTCGTCCCATTTGCGCTGGGAAAGTACTTGGATTAAGCCTTCTTTTTCCATAGCAGAGAAGTCTGCGATTCCATCTTCATCTATCTGTGGTGTAGTAGGCCAGAACCACAGTCCTTTTGATGTAACTTTGTCTCTTAATATGTCAGCAGGATATAGAATGCCGTAGTTCTTGGTGTTCAGAGCTTTGGTTGCCAATTTCCAACGAATGAGGTCCATGTAGCGGAGTCCTTCTTTAGCAAACTCTACGCGACGTTCCAGTCTGACTGTCTGGCGTAAGGACTTTTGGTCACGTGCTGTTACTGCCGGATATTTGTCTGTTTCAGAAGATTTCACTCCGTATGCTCTGGCACGTACACTATTGATGGCTTCTAATACAGATTCGTCAATCTTGTTCAGTTCAATCATGGCTTCTGCATAAGTCAACAATACTTCTGCGTAACGTATTTCAATATAGTCACTTTCCACTTTTTGTTTGTTATCTACCCAAGAATCGTCAATACCTTTTTTCCATAGCAATGCATTGAATGAGGTGTATTGTGCATTGGCACGGGTATCTTGGTTGGTTACCATTTTACCGGTTTTGTAGTTCATTACTTTTAATGCATCGGGATGAGGATCAAAGTCAAAGCTACAATGGCGGGTTCCAAATTCTACAATGGTGGCAGTACAACGGGGGTCACGGTTCTTGAAAGGATTGTGGGGATCAAAAAGAGGTGACTCGTCAATGGGCAACCCATCTGTACAGAGGAACGAAGCCAACAAGTCCCAAGAGGGTGCATACGAACCGTATCCTCCAGCATTTCTAGGTAGCTCATTTTTTGTGGCAGTAGCATCGTATAGAATGTTGTATTGCACGGAACGTGGGAATACAAGAATGCTTTCTATAGAATTTTTGGTATTCATCAAGAATAAGTCGCTGAAGTCGGGATGTAATTGATAAGCTTGCAAATTCATACACGCTTTAGCTGATTCGGCCGCAAGTTCCCAATCACCCATGTAAAGGGCAAAACGTGCTTTCATGGCTAGCGCAGCACCTTTTGTGAAACGTTGTGTCGAGTTACCGGTATAAGATACTGGTAACATAGAAATTGCTTTGTCGAAGTCTTGGTAAATTAAAGGTATAATCTCTTCTTTTGGAGTACGTCCTTTTTGGAAGGCTTCTTCAATGTAAATATTCTTATCTAGCCAGACAACATCACCAAAGAAAGAAACGAGTACTGCATATTTACAAGCTCTTGTAAAGTAAGCTTCTCCTCTGTATTGATTCAATATTTTTTCAGAGACACCAGCCTTTTCGGCGCGCTCAGACTTTTCAAGAAATGTATTGGCCATTGTTATACATTTATAGTTTGATTGCCATTGCTCTACTGGATACCAGTTCTCTGTTCCACCATCACCATTTACTGTACCGTCTAGGAGGTTGCAACGATTCACATTTCTATAGGTGAAGTTGTCGGTGGCTTGTTCCAGAAGTCCCTGGTTCATTTTATTCCAATATCCTATTTTATAGAATTCATTGGCAGCCATCAATAGTTCTTCTTCTGAAGAATACCAGTTTTCAGTGGAGGCCTCAGACAATGGAACTAAGTCCAAGTCATTGCAGGAACTTGCTAAAAATCCAAGTCCTAAAGCTAATATTATAAATTTATGTTTCATTTTTTTTCTTTCTTTTAAAAGTTAACAGATACGCCTAACAATATAGATGTTGTGATAGGATATTCACTTACTCCCATTTCAGGGTCCCATCCTTTCGGATATTTGCTCAAACAGAATAGATCGGAAGCACTGGCATAAATGCGTGCACCTTTGATGCCTATTGCGTTCATCCATTCTTTAGGGAATGTATAGCCTAAAGTTATATTTTTGAGACGGAAGTAACCTCCGTTGAACAGCCAATAATCTGACATGGCATAGTTGGAACTTTTGTTTACATGGGTTAGACGAGGATATTTGGCAACTGCGTTTTGTTCGTCCGTATTATAAGGACTCCAATAGTTTCCATCAATGATGGCGGGGAAATTCCCGTAATTGTTACGGAATGGTTCTACCATTTCTCTTGCCAAGCGTGCATTTTGTTTTCCGACACCTTGGAATGCCAATGAAAGGTCAAAATTTTTGTACCCCAAATTGATATTACCACCATATAGGAAATGGGGTAATGAGCTGCCTAGTAATACTCGGTCATATTCAGGAGAAATCTTTCCGTCGGGTACACCGTCAGGACCAGATATGTCTTTGTATTTAATATCGCCCAATTGAGTGTTCTTATCATTGATTTTGGGAGAATTCTTTAAGTCTTCTTCTGTCAGGAAAAGACCATCGCTAACATAGCCATACCACTCATTGAATTCACTGCCTTCCATTTTAACTTTGTCACCGAGGAATTGGGTTCCTTGTAAATCCCCCATTTTGGAGGTGAAGTCAGAGAAGTTAATGGCTATTCCGTAGCTGAAGTCACCGATGTGGTCATTCCAACTGACATTCAATTCATAACCTTTGGTTGACATTTTGCCGGCATTGACGTCTGGGTCAGAGAATCCTAGAAAATCAGGGATAGCCATTGCTAATAGCATGTCTTTAGTATTTTTCCAGTAATAGTCACCGTTCACACGTAAGCGGTTGTTCAAGAAAGAAATGTCTAAGCCAATGTCTGTAGATTCAGTTTTCTCCCATGTTACATTTTCAATGGCATATTTCTGTTGGGATGCAGTTTGGTCAAAATAAATACCGTTGTTTTGATAGAAAATAGTGTTCCCAAATGCAATGGTTGACATATATGGGAAATCGCCAATACGTTCATTACCCAATGCTCCCCATGTAGCTCTAATCTTCAAGAATGACAGCCAGTCCCAATTAAGATTCTTCATGAAATTTTCTTCGCTGAGTACCCAACCGGCAGAGAAGGAAGGGAATGTACCCCATCTGTGTTTCTTTGCAAAACGTGATGAGCCGTCATGACGTATATTGGCCTGGAATAAATATCTGTCGGCATAGCTGTACATGACACGTCCGAAGTAGGAACGATAAGCGTACTCTTTTCCTTTTCCAGAGTTGCCAATTAAATCTTTAGGTCCATTATTGAGGTATGGAAAGTTCGTGAGAACGTAGCCGTCTCTGTCAGCACCTAATTCTTCAATATATTCGTAATAGTTTTCGTAACCTGCCATAAGGTTGATGTCATGTTTTCCGGCAAACTTCTTTGCATAGTTTGCTATTAATTGTGTAGTGACATTGTAGCTGTCATTGCGGGTTTCTGAGAGTTTGGTTGTGTTGTATAGTCCGCTGTTGTCTAAGTATCCCCCTATTGTATTGGGATCATCTGCCAATGTATAGCTGGCTGCTTTCTTGAATGTTTTGAACTTGTCGTAATTAAAGCGAGGAGCAACGATTGCTGAAATTTTAAATCCGTCAAAAGGCTTGAAATCAATAGATGCTTTACCGCCCAATGCTGTGTACCATTTTTTTGTTGTACCACCCAATTTCATCAATCCATAAGGGTTGGCTCCTGATTTGCCTTCAGCTATACGGCCGTCATCCCATACTCCTGCATAAATAGCAGGCATGTAGCGCATCATTCCGAATGGAGTGAATTGCGGCATGTGGTGTTTAGTGCGCTTAACATTGAAGTCCAATGTAGCACTTAACTTTTGGGTAATGTTGAAGTCATTGTTTACACGTAATGTATAGCGTTGGAAATAACGGTCACCGTACAGACCGCCTACTTCATCATACGCTAAGGATGCTTTGGTCTTAACGACCTTGCTGCCGCCTGAAAGGTGGATACTGTGACTTTGACGGGTTGCGGACTTCTCAAGAATCAGATCTTGCCAGTCGGTTATAGGATACTGGTTGGGATTGGTTGCATTGTTTTTCACCCAGTTATTAACTTGATCTTCTGAATAGGCTTGGTATTTGCCACCGTCCGGATTATCTGTATATCGTAATTCATTAGCCATTTCCAGAAAACGTTGCACGCCTACAACCTCAGGCTCTGCGGTAGGTATTTCCCAACCGAATTCACCGTTATAGGTCAATGACAGTTCCTTGTCACTGGCTCTTTTGGTGGTGACAAGAATAACGCCAGCAGCGGCACGAGAACCATAAATAGCAGCGGAAGCAGCATCTTTCAATACAGAAATGCTCTCAACGTCGTTGGCATTTACTGAATTGATGTCACCAGGTACTCCATCAACGATAACCAAAGGATCTGAATTCCCGATGGTTGTGATACCACGTACATATATCTTGTCTGCATTTGCACCAGGCGCATTATTGTTACGGGTTACCATTAACCCAGGGATGGTTCCTTGTAAAGCGGTGGAAAGGGAAGTTGTTTTACGGGCGGCTACTTCTGCACCTCCCACAGAACCTACTGCACCGGTCAAGTCTTTCTTTTTTACGGTACCATAACCGATAACAACTACTTCTTCCAAAGTCTTTGAATCTTCTTGCAGCACTACATTGATTGCGCTTTTACCGTTGACAGCAACAGATGCCGGTATATAGCCTACGTAAGAAACGGTTAGAGTAGCTTTCTCCGGCACATCTTCCAATGTATATTCACCGTCAATGTTGGTTATTGTTCCTTGTGTAGAGCCTTTGATAATAACGGAAGCTCCGATAAGCGGCTCATCATTTTCGTCTACGATTCTACCGGTTACTTTCTTTTTAGCACCTACAGATTTGTTGGTTTGCTGGAACAGCAAAATCTGCTTGTTTGCTTTTATTTCAAAGGAGATTTTCGTTCCTTTAAATAATTCTTTCAATACGGTCTCAAGTGAAGCATTTGATACATTTAAATCCTTTTTTGTTTCAAGATTGGGAAGTTTGTCTGTGTAGAATACGTTATAACCGCTAGCTTTTTCAATTTGCGGTATAATCTGCTTGATGGTCTGCTTGTTTACAGATAAACTGATTTGGGCGAAGCTGTTTCCCCAGAAAAACAGTGCACCCAGCAGTACTAAAGACCGCATAATCATTTTGTTTTGTCTCATGTCTAATAATATTAGATTAATTGTTTTTTATTTTGAGAAAGGCGTACCAAAGACCTGCTCTAATAAGATATTAGAGTAACTTATGACGAATTTCTCGTGAATGTTTAAACTAGAATTTTATTTTGCTGCCGAAAGCTGGCAGTTGTGTTTGGTGAAGTAAAAAGTTTATAAAATCTATTCCATATTTTCCTTTTTAAGTTAACATAAAGAGTTTATTAAACACTACTAATATATTACGATCGTATTATCAGATTTTATTTTGTAATTAATGCCGCCAGCTTGGCTGATGTATTCTAATACATTATTCAAACTGCTATTCTTAATGATGCCGTGATAAGTATATTGTTTTACTTTCTCGTTTTTGAATATAAATTTGCAATTATACATTCGAGTAAGCATGGTACAAATTTCTTCAAAAGATTCACCGTAGAACGCTAGTTCATTGCTTCTCCATAGCAAATAACTTGCATTAGGATGAAGCTCGCTTTTTTCGAACTGTCCATTGGTCAGGTTACAAACGAGCCTTTCGTTTGGCTTCATATATGCCTCGTGTCTGCCGTCGTCTACTTTAACCTTTCCACTTATCAGGATTACAGCTACTGATTTATCGTCTTTATGTGCACGTATATTGAAGCTTGTACCTAGTGCTTGTACATTGATGCCATTTGCTTTCACGATGAAAGGCTTTTCCTTGTCCTTTGCAACTTCAAAATAAGCCTCTCCTTCCAGGGAGACCATACGTGTTTTCTTGTTGTAAGTGTTGTCATATACAATTCTTGAATCGGAATTGATGTAGACCTTTGTGCCGTCAGCCAAAATGATGTCGGCCTTCTGCCCGTTGGATACGGACATGGTGACTTCTGTATTGGCGTCATCGGCCGGTCGTTTGACTCCTGTATAATAGGCTCCGCTTCCCACTGCCAATATGATGCAGGCAACTGCAGCATAGCGCCCAATCTGACGCAGGAAACGGTTCCTTGTTTTCAGGACCTTCGTTTCCGTGGTGGAACTTGCGTCTATCTGGCTTAAAAGTTCGGTGAACATTTCATTTTGTACGGCTTTGTCCATCGTGTCCGGAGCCAGTGCCCAGCATTGCTGATAGTATACGGAAAATTTCTGTTGAAAATCCGGTTGCTTAATCCATGATTTTAACTGCACATCTTCTTCAGGGCTGGTCAGTCCACGAAAAAAACGATCCAATAGTTCAATATGACTGTCTTTTTTATCCATGTTCTGTAATATATATCCGCAAGTCTGTCAAAACACTCACAGAATTTTGAATTTTAACAATTGTTTAGAAAGTAAAAGGAGAGAAATAACATGATGAATTTACGTAGTTCTTCTTTCAGTAGTTTCATAGTACGGTAGAAATGAGCCTCTACAGCACGTTCCGTCAAATCTAACTGGGATGCGATTTCCTTATTGGACAGTTCTCCTGCTCTCTTCAGCTGAAAAACCTTTCGTGAAATTTCCGGTAAGCCTTGCAGTAGTTGTTCTATCTGTTTTTCAATGATGGAGATGTCCATATCCACGGTATCTCCTTCGATAGCTGCTTCTTCTGTTTTCAATTTGTTTTCTACAAATTTGTTGTGCAGTAGCATGCGTTCGGTTTCTTTATATACCATGTTGCGTGCAATGGTGCATAGATATGCCGGAAAGCTCTTCGCTGTATCCAGATTGCTGCGTTTTTCCCATATCGCCATGAAGCTGCTTTGGGTGATGTCTTTGGCTAATGACTTATCATATACAAGAAGAATAATGGTGTTATACAGCTTTGCACTATATTTTTCGTACAGCGCTTCAAAGGCAAATTTATTGCCTTCTCTCAATTTGGCTACCAATAGAGTATCATTTTCCTTCTGCATATTAATTCATCTTATATTTAAGGTTATAGACGCCATTCTAAATGGCATTTCCTTTGTTTGACAAAGTGTTATTTTACATAGATTATGCAAGAATAGACTGCAAAGGTGGCGTTTTTATTATTTATTTAAAAGCTTTTGGTTGAAAATATACATTCTTATTGCTTCTACGTCTGGACTTGTTTTATTCTTCTGTCGCGTGTTGAATCAGTTATCGGCTACAGGTGGTAGGTATCTCATTTCGGTATGTCGTTTTCATCTATTCCCAGCCGAAACAAGGGCTGAATAATAATCTGTATTGTTTACAAATAGTGTGGGCCTGAATAGAGTCGTATTCTGAACCTAATTCTGTCGTATAGTGAATGCCATTCAGTCGTATATTGAATAAGGTTCAGTAGTATATTGAATGCATTGTGTTTAATAATGTTGATAATCAGGCTGTTATAGATTTTTTGTTTCGTCCTTAATAAAATGCGACAAATTGCCGGAATATCATTGCGCTCATTTCGCAGTGGATACGAATAAGAATTTTGGGAAGTGATATAGGCTTATCTGATATCTGCCCCCCACATCAGTTTATTACGAAGCGTATCAAAAAAGATGTGGTTGTACCGCTTGACTACCTTTATGCTATAGTCGGCACGTGAGATGTGCAACCGGGTCGTTTCTTTGCAGGACTCGCTACGGCCGTCGATGGCAACCAAGAAGTTATGGCTGCGGCTTTCCACATCAAGTGTAATTTCCCAGTCGTCACAAATAACGATGGGACGGACGTTGAGGCTGTGTGGAGCCACAGGGGTGATGGCGATGGTTTTACTGTGAGGCACGATGACCGGGCCACCGACGCTGAGTGAGTAGGCGGTGGAACCGGTAGGTGTGGAGACAACCAGGCCGTCAGCTTGATAGGTGGTCAACGGAGCGCCATTGATGGCGGCGTGGATACTGATCATGGACGAACTGTCCCGCTTCAATACAGCTATCTCATTGAGGGCGTAAGGGGATTGCATCAAGCGTTCATCGTCGCACCTCAGTTGCAGTACACTACGCTCTTCTACCTTATAGTGATTGTTGTAGATTTCATCGAAGGTCTCTTCCATCTCTTCCGGTGAGATGTCGGCAAGGAAACCCAGCCGGCCGGTATTGATGCCCAGTATGGGGATATTCTTCTTTCCTACACGGCTGGCTGCTTTCAGGAAAGTGCCGTCGCCACCGATGCTGATAATCATGTCGGCACAGAAATCATCTCCGTCAAACAATTCGGCGTCAGGTATGTTTAGATGTAAATCGGCAGTCAGGAAGTGATGAAATTCCCGGCAGATGCAGAGCTGTGCATGATGCTGTCCGAGCAACCGGAAGAGGTTTTCTGCATGCGAGGATTTCTTTGCTTGGTAGGTATTTCCGAATATGGCAAATTTCATAATCAATTCTGTTGGATTGAAGTGCAAAGATGCTATTTTTTTCTCAGAATGCTGCCAATATATAACTATTATTTGTACTTTTGTCCCAAACTATAAACCGAATTATGACTAGATTAAGCGTTAATATAAATAAGGTGGCAACGCTGCGCAATGCCCGTGGAGGTGATGTCCCGAATGTTGTGAAGGTAGCGCTGGATTGTGAAGACTTTGGTGCTGATGGCATTACGGTGCATCCCCGTCCTGACGAGAGGCATATCCGCCGTAAGGATGTATATGATTTGCGGCCGTTGCTGCGGACAGAGTTCAATATCGAGGGGTATCCTGCACCCGAATTTATGGATTTGGTCTTGAAGGTGAAACCGCATCAGGTAACTTTGGTGCCCGACAGCCCTACACAGCTGACTTCAAACGCAGGCTGGGATACCAAGACCCATTTTGACTTCTTGAACGAAGTGTTGGATGAGTTCAACAATGCTGGTATCCGTACTTCCGTATTTGTTTCCACCGATGCCGAAATGATAGAATATGCTGCCAAAGCCGGTGCCGACCGCGTGGAGCTATATACGGAACCTTATGCTACGGCTTATCCCAAAGGACGGGAAGCGGCTGTAGCTCCTTTTGTCGAGGCTGCCAAGGTGGCCCGCAGCTTAGGCCTGGGGCTGAATGCCGGACATGACCTGAGCCTGGTGAATCTGAATTATTTTTATCAAAACATTCCGTGGCTGGACGAGGTGTCCATCGGGCATGCGCTGATTAGTGACGCGCTGTATCTGGGATTGGAGCGTACGGTCAAGGAATATAAAAACTGTCTTCGCTGATGAATGTAATGTTGTTATTGGCCCAAGTGGCTCCGGCACTGACTGACTCTATTGCAGGTGCCAATCCGGTACTGACACAAGTAAACGCTTCCGACGAAATGAATTTATGGAGCATGGCCATCAAAGGTGGCTGGATTATGATTGTCTTGGGTTTGATGTCCGTACTTTGTTTCTACATCTTGTTTGAACGTAATTATGTTATCCGGAAGGCGGGGAAAGAAGACCCTCAGTTCATGGATAAAATAAAGGATTATATTTTGGGTGGGGAATTGAAAGCTGCCATTGCTTATTGTCGCAGTGTGGATACTCCCTCGGCCCGTATGATTGAAAAGGGTATCAGCCGTTTGGGACGCCCGGTGAACGATGTGCAGGCTGCCATCGAGAATGTGGGTAATATTGAGGTTGCCAAACTGGAGAAGGGAATGACGATTATGGCCACGATTTCCGGTGGCGCTCCTATGCTAGGCTTCCTTGGCACGGTGACGGGTATGGTACGTGCATTTTGGCAAATGGCAAATGCCGGAAATAATATTGATATAACGTTGCTTTCCGGTGGTATTTATGAGGCGATGATTACTACGGTGGGCGGTTTGATAGTCGGTATCATAGCTATGTTTGCCTACAATTACCTGGTGACATTGATAGATGGCGTGGTCAACAAGATGGAAGCCAAGACAATGGCATTCATGGATTTGTTGAACGAACCGGCGAAATGATTAATTAAAGAATTAAGAATTAAAACTTAAAGGCGTGTTAAAACGTAGAGCTAAAATATCACCCAATTTCAGTATGGCGTCCATGACGGACCTGATTTTCCTGCTGCTGATTTTCTTTATGATAACATCTACCATGGTATCGCCCAATGCTATCAAGGTACTGCTGCCGCAGGGAAAGCAACAGACTTCTGCAAAGCCTTTGACAAGAGTCATCATAGATAAGAATCTGAATTATTATGCTGCTTTTGGCAATGACAAGGAACTGTCTCTGACGCTTGAAGAATTGACTCCTTTCCTACAATCGTGTGCGGAGAGGGAGCCTGAAATGTATATAGCTTTGTATGCTGACGAAACAGTGCCTTACCGGGAAATCGTGAAGGTGCTGAACATTGCAAACGAGAATAAATTCAAGATGGTGCTGGCTACACGACCACCGGAAAACTAAATCGTACATTGTACATGGCTAAATTGTAAATGCAATGGTGAATCGGAAGAAGAAAGGAAAATATATAGGTATGGCAGGTGCACTTGTGGTGCATGTTGCCATTATTGCCCTTCTGATACTGGTAGGATTCACACCGCCGGAACCCTCGGAAGAAGGCGGTGTACCCGTTATGCTGGGAGAGGTGCCCGATGCACTGGGCGCTGCCGACCCTTCTTTAGTAAAGGTGGATGTCATGCCGGAGGAAACCGCTCCTCAGGTGCAGGAAACGGTGGAGCAGGACATCATTACGCAGGAAACTGAAGAAACCGTTGCCATAAAGCCCAAAGCCGAACCCAAGAAAAAGGAGGAGGTGAAGAAACCGGAAAAGACGGAAGCCGAAAAAGCGGAAGAGGCCCGCAAACTGGCAGCGGCAAAAGCCGAACGGGAACGTAAGGAAGCCGAGGAAGCTGCCCGTAAACGGGTAGCTGGCGCTTTTGGCAAAGGTGCCCAAATGGGTAGTAAAGGCGATACGGAAGGCGAAGGTATTCAAGGAAGTACTACGGGAAATGCTCCGTCCGGAGCCACTTCGGGTACGGGAGGCTACGGCTCGTTTAATTTGGGCGGACGTTCTCTTGGTGAGGGCGGATTGCCGCGGCCGGTATATAATGTGCAGGATGAAGGTAGGGTTGTGGTGACCATCACAGTGAACCCTGCCGGACATGTGATAGCAACCAGCATCAACCGCCAGACCAATACCGTCAATCCCGCATTGCGGAAAGCGGCAGAGGATGCTGCCAAGAAAGCCCGTTTCAATGCGGTAAGCGGCTTGAACAATCAGACGGGAACAATAACGTATTATTTTAATCTAAAATAAGAGGAGGAACAATTATGGGTACAGTTTATGTTTTTTTTGCCGACGGATTTGAAGAAATAGAAGCTTTTACTTCTGTGGATGTGATGAGACGCGCCGGACTGAACGTAGAAATGGTGACGGTAACCCCTGATGAAATAGTGACGGGAGCACACGATGTTCCGGTCTTGTGCGATAAGAATGTAGTGAACTGCGACTTCTTTGATGCAGAGCTTGTATTATTGCCTGGCGGTATGCCGGGTGCGTCCACTTTGGAGAAGTGTGGAGAACTGCGTAATCTGGTACTGCGTTTTGCCCAAGAGCAGAAACCGATTGCTGCTATTTGTGCGGCTCCTATGGTATTGGGTAAGCTGGGATTGCTGAAAGGCAAGAAGGCTACTTGCTATCCCGGCTTTGAACAGTATTTGGAAGGTGCCGAATGTACGGGTGCTCCGGTAGAAAGAGACGGCAATATCATCACTGGTAAAGGACCGGGCGCTGCCATGGAGTTTGCATTGGCCGTAGTGGAGCTGTTGCAAGGCAAAGAGAAGGTGCAGGAACTGAAAGAAGCCATGTGTGTAACGGATTTATGATTTTAAATCATAAATCATAAATCATAAATCATAAATCATAAATGGTTCAGTATGCTCTGATTGTTGCCGGTGGTAAGGGCTTGCGCATGGGGACCGAACTCCCCAAACAGTTTCTCCCGATAGGGGGGAAACCTGTTTTGATGCGCACTCTGGAGGCGTTTTATGACTACAATGCTGAGATACGGATAATATTGGTGCTTCCCCACAGCCAGCAGGATTACTGGAGGCTGCTGTGCAGGGAGTACCGTTTTTCATTGCCGCATGCCATTGCAGATGGAGGGGAGACGCGGTTCCACTCTGTAAAGAACGGTTTGGCTTTGGTCAAGACACCAGCTTTGGTCGGTGTGCACGATGGGGTGCGTCCGTTCGTGGCCCGGGAAGTGATTGCACGCTGTTATGACTTGGCGGCCGAAAAAAAGGCCGTAATTCCGGTAATCGGTGTGGTGGAGACCGTTCGCCGTATGGAAGGGGAAGGCAGTGTGACTGTCGGCAGGGATGATTATAGATTGGTGCAGACTCCCCAGGTTTTTGATGCGAAACTGCTGAAAGCGGCATACGAGCAGCCCTATACACCCCATTTTACCGATGATGCTTCTGTGGTGGAGGCATTGGGCGTATCTGTCTTTTTGACGCCGGGAAATCGGGAAAACATTAAAATAACCACTCCTTTTGATTTAAAAATAGCCACAGCTCTGATAGGTTCATGTTCGATTTAGCCACGCGTGACATAAAATATTTGTCGGGCGTCGGGCCGCAGCGTGCTTCGGTGCTCAATAAGGAATTGGGCATTTACTCCTTGCACGATTTGCTATATTACTTTCCATATAAATATGTAGACCGCAGTCGGATTTATTATATTCAGGAGATCGATGGGACGATGCCCTATATTCAGCTGAAAGGTGAAATACTAAGTTTTGAGACGGCTGGAGAAGGGCGCCAGCGCAGGTTGATTGCTCATTTCTCGGACGGTACGGGGGTGGTGGACCTGGTTTGGTTCCAGGGCATCAAATATTTGGTAGGGAAGTATAAAGTGCATCAGGAATATATTGTGTTCGGAAAACCGACCTTCTTCAATGGTAGAATAAATATGGCTCATCCGGATATAGACTCTGCTTCGGATTTGAAATTGTCGTCCATGGGGTTACAACCTTATTATAATACGACTGAAAAGATGAAACGGAGTTCTCTCAATTCGCATGCCATCGAGAAGATGATGAATACGGTGGTGCAGCAGTTGCGTGAGCCGTTGCCCGAGACCCTTTCTCCCGCTATACTTGCCGAGCATCATCTGATGCCGTTGACGGAAGCTTTGGTCAATATACACTTTCCCGCTAATCCGGATTTATTGCGTAAGGCACAGTATCGCCTGAAGTTTGAGGAGCTCTTTTACGTACAGTTGAATATCCTGAGGTATGCAAAAGACCGTCAGCGGAAATATCGCGGTTATATTTTTGAAAGGGTGGGCGAAGTGTTTAATACTTTCTACTCCCGTAATCTTCCTTTTGAACTGACCAATGCACAGAAGCGGGTATTGAAGGAAATCCGTAAGGATGTAGGCTCAGGAAAGCAGATGAACCGCTTGCTGCAAGGGGATGTGGGAAGTGGAAAGACGCTTGTTGCACTGATGAGTATGTTGATGGCGCTCGATAATGGTTTTCAGGCATGCATGATGGCACCTACCGAGATTTTGGCAAACCAGCACTATGAAACCATCCGTGAGCTGCTGTATGGAATGGAGGTACGTGTGGAACTGTTGACCGGTTCTGTTAAGGGCAAGCGGCGCGAAGCTATCCTTGCCGGTTTGTTGACGGGAGACATACATATACTGATAGGTACCCATGCCGTCATTGAAGATACGGTGAATTTTGCTTCGCTCGGTTTGGTTGTGATTGACGAGCAGCATCGTTTCGGTGTGGCCCAACGGGCACGCTTGTGGACAAAGAATGTACAACCTCCCCATGTATTGGTGATGACGGCAACCCCGATTCCCCGCACATTGGCAATGACGCTTTATGGCGACCTGGATGTGTCTGTCATCGATGAATTGCCTCCAGGACGTAAACCGATTGTCACTCTTCATCAGTTTGATAGCCGTCGGATAAGCTTGTATCAGTCCATGCACAAGCAGATTGCCGAAGGCCGGCAGGTCTATATTGTCTACCCGCTGATTAAGGAAAGCGAAAAGATTGACTTAAAGAACCTTGAAGAAGGGTATCTGCATGTTTGTGAAGAGTTTCCCGAGTGTAGGGTTTGCAAGGTACATGGAAAGATGAAACCTGCTGAAAAGGATGCTCAGATGCAATTGTTCGTATCCGGCGAGGCACAGATAATGGTGGCTACCACCGTGATTGAGGTAGGTGTAAATGTGCCCAATGCTTCGGTGATGGTGATTGAGAACGCCGAGCGTTTCGGGCTGTCCCAGCTTCATCAGCTTCGGGGACGTGTAGGACGTGGAGCTGACCAGTCCTATTGTATTCTGGTTACCGGCTACAAGTTGGCGGAGGATACAAGGAAGCGTTTGGAGATAATGGTGCGGACTAATGACGGCTTTGAAATAGCGGAAGCAGACTTGAAACTACGTGGTCCTGGAGATTTGGAAGGGACACAGCAGAGCGGCATTGCTTTCGATCTGAAGATTGCCGATATAGCCCGTGACGGACAACTGCTGCAATATGTCCGTGAAGTAGCGCAAACGGTGGTGGATGCAGATCCACATGGCATGTTGCCTGAGAACGAGGTCTTGTGGCGACAACTGAAAGCGTTGAGAAAAACGAACGTTAATTGGGCTGCCATTAGCTGAAAAAACGGTTAAACATGCACTTTTATTGCATTTTATGTTGTAAAACATGTTTGCTTGTAAATCTCCTATCTATAGGGGATTAAGACATCTTTGCGAGCTTTACAGTTTCCTCCTCTTCGAAAAAATAGTTAATGACTGATGTCGTTTTTCAGAGAGAAATGTTACCTTTGGGAGAATTTTTGAAAATCAATCTGGATATTCGCATAGAACAGGTGGTGTTTGATTTGCCGAGATGCTTGCAACGGATATCAAAATGAATGACGAAACGGATGAATTTTAATTGGATAAAAACTGCTTTATTGGCTGCGACGGCAATGGTTAGCTTGAATTCTTTCTCGCAAGACCTGATTGCCCGCCAGGCCCCCATCGACAGAAAACTTAAGAGTGTTGATTCACTGGCTTTGCAAAAACAGATACGTGCAGAACAATCATTGTATCCGGGTTTGGATTTGTATCCCAACTGGAACAACGAATTCGTACAAGCCTATGGCAATGCGATTGTGCCTGAGAGCTATACATTTGATTTGACCGGTTTCTGTATGCCTACTCCCAATACCCGTATCACGGATGTATTCGGTTACCGTCCCCGGAGAAGAAGAGCTCATTATGGTTTGGATATCAAGGTGTATGTAGGCGATACAATCCGTGCGGCTTTTGATGGAAAAGTGCGCGTTGTCAAGAATCAAGGTCGTCGTGGATACGGCAAATACGTCGTTATTCGTCACGACAATGGCTTGGAAACCGTTTACGGACACTTGTCTAAACAATTGGTTGATACAAACCAGTTGGTAAAAGCCGGCGAGCCAATTGCATTGGGAGGAAATACCGGACGTTCTACCGGTTCACACCTTCACTTTGAAACCCGTTTCTTGGGTATTCCCATCAATCCTGCGCTTATGTTTGATTTTGAAAAGCAGGATATCGTAGCTGATTCCTATACTTTCCATAAGACAAAAGGCTCTTCCGGTACGGCGCGTAGCATGGCATCGGGTGAAGGTCTGTTCTATAAGGTAAAGAAGGGAGACACATTGGGACGGATTGCAGCACGTCAGGGAACCTCCATCGACAAGCTTTGCAAACTGAACAGAATTACGCGTAAAACAATCCTGAGACCGGGACAAGTATTACGCTGCTCATAAAAACGTAAACAATCTCTATAGAAGAGGGTACTTTAATAGATTTTAGAGTGCCCTCTTTTTCTTTTTCTTTAATTATTCCTATCTTTGCAGCGCACTGTGAAAATAGGCTGTATTCCAGCATAAACAAGCAAGGAAATGAAAGATACCAAGCAACAGTTTGAACATGTCATTGCGGTTTGCCGTGACTTGTTCTCCAAAAAACTTCATGATTACGGTCCGGCGTGGCGCATTCTTCGTCCGTCTTCTGTGACAGACCAGATATTCATCAAAGCTAACCGCATCAGAAGCATTGAAACGAAAGGAGTGACTTTGGTAGATGAAGGCATCCGTTCTGAATTCATAGCTATTGTCAACTACGGAATTGTAGGGTTGATACAGTTGGAGCTTGGATATGCCGAGGCTGCCGATATGACCAATGAAGAGGCATTGGTGCTGTATGATAAATATGCCAAAACCTCTTTGGAGTTGATGCTTGCCAAAAATCATGACTATGATGAGGCTTGGCGCAGTATGCGTATCAGTTCGTATACGGATTTGATATTGATGAAGATTTATCGGACAAAGCAGATTGAAAGCTTGTCCGGAGCGACTTTGGTTTCGGAAGGTATTGATGCCAATTATATGGATATGATTAACTATTCTGTATTTGGTTTAATTAAGATTGAATTTGGAGATTGACAAGAAACATATTATCAGGAAAGTTTGGGTGAACCTCTGCCGTTTTCTGTTGGGGGCTTTGTTCATATTTTCCGGATTTGTGAAAGCCGTTGATCCGTTGGGCTTCTTCTATAAAATTCAAGATTACTTGACGGCTTTCGGCATGATTTCCTGGTTTCCTTCTTATGCACCTTTGCTGGTAGGGATAGTGTTGTCTGCCATAGAGTTTAGTGTAGGTGTTTTCTTGTTTTTGGGTATACGCCGGAAGGTGGCATCTGCATTGGCGTTATTGCTGATGGCTGTAATGACTCCGCTAACACTTTATTTGGCTTTGGCGAATCCGGTATCTGACTGCGGATGTTTCGGTGATGCGTGGATATTGACCAATTGGCAGACTTTCGGCAAGAACGTAGTCTTGTTGGTGGCGGCAGTATCTGTATTCAAGTGGCAGGATTTACTGGTACGTTTCATTACTCCGAAGATGGAGTGGATGATTTCCATGTATACGTTTCTATTTGTGTTTGCGTTGTCCTTCTATTGCCTGGAGAATTTGCCGATACTTGATTTCCGACCTTACAGAATTGGAGCGAATATCAAGGTGGGCATGGAAATTCCGGAAGGTGCCAAACCAAGCGTGTTTGAAAGCCGGTTCATTTTGGAAAAAGGAGGAAAGCGTCAAGAATTTACATTGGATAACTATCCGGACAGTACATGGACGTTTGTAGAATCGCGTACGATACTGAAGGAAAAAGGTTATGAACCTCCCATTCATGATTTTTCCATGATGAGTCTGGATACATGGGAAGATATAACGGACAGCGTACTGTCGGATAAAGGATATACGTTTCTGCTGGTTGCCCATCGGATAGAAGGAGCGGACGACAGTAACATCGACCTTATCAATGAAATATACGATTACAGTGTGGAGCATGGTTATGGCTTTTATGCCTTGACTTCATCTCCGGAAGACGAGATAGAATTGTGGCGTGACAAGACTGGAGCAGAATACCCTTTCTGCCAGACAGATGATATTACGCTGAAGACCATTATCCGTTCAAATCCTGGTCTGTTGTTGGTAAAGGACGGAACAATTTTGAATAAGTGGAGTGACAACCGGCTGCCTGATGAATATGTGCTGACCGATAGCTTGGACAAGTTGGAATTGGGCAAGCAGAAACAGGAAAGTGACTTACAAACAATAGGCTATGTGTTGCTGTGGTTCATCCTTCCTCTGATGATGGTGCTTTGTGTCGATATTTTAGTCGTAAGGCGTCGGGAGAAACAACGCCTCAGACAACAATAGTATCAAATAGTAAATAGTAAATTGTCAAATAGTAAATACATTAACCCTTTTAATAATAAAAAAAAATGAGAAAAAACATTGTTGCAGGAAACTGGAAAATGAACAAAACCCTCCAAGAGGGTATTGCTCTTGCAAAAGAACTGAATGAAACATTGGCTAACGAAAAGCCTAACTGTGATGTAATCATCTGTACTCCGTTTATCCACCTGGCATCTGTTACTCCTTTGGTAGACGCTGCCAAGATTGGTGTAGGTGCAGAAAACTGTGCAGACAAGGAGTCAGGCGCATATACCGGCGAAGTATCAGCTGCTATGGTTGCTTCTACTGGTGCAAAATATGTCATTCTGGGTCACTCTGAACGTCGTGCTTACTATGGTGAAACAGTTGCTATTCTGGAAGAAAAAGTAAAATTGGCCTTGGCTAACGGTCTGACTCCGATTTTCTGTATCGGTGAGGTATTGGAAGAACGTGAAGCAAACAAGCAGAATGAAGTGGTAGCCGCTCAGCTGGCTTCTGTATTCTCTTTGTCTGCCGAAGATTTCTCTAAGATTATCTTGGCTTACGAGCCGGTTTGGGCTATCGGTACCGGTAAGACTGCTACTGCAGAACAAGCACAGGAAATCCACGCTTTCATCCGTTCCTTGATTGCTGAAAAGTATGGTAAGGAAATTGCTGACAACTGCTCTATCCTTTATGGTGGCAGTTGCAAGCCTTCCAATGCAAAGGAACTGTTTGCCAACCCGGATGTTGACGGCGGTCTGATTGGTGGTGCTGCCTTGAAGGTTGCTGATTTCAAGGGTATCATCGATGCCTTTAATTAAATAGTTGAAAGCTGAAAGTTGAAAATTGAAAATGGATTGCATGTCGTATCTGCATAACTGTTTTTCATTTTCTGTTTTCCATTTTCAGCTTTCCATTTTCCGTTATATAAAGATATTGACTCATGAAAAAGCTTGGTTTACTTTTAGTTGCATGTTTCGCTTTTGCAACGATTTCTGTAGCGCAGAATAATATTGTGAAAAGCCTGGAACGTAATGTGCCGGGACAAGGCAAGGTGACTATCCATCAAGATGCGCGCATTGCGGCATTGATAGGTTCGGAGTATGTTCCTGCCGGTTCGGATGAGCAGAAAGTAATTAAAAGTTCGGGTTACCGCATACAAGTTTATGCAGGGAATAATACCCGTCAGGCCAAGAACGAAGCTTATGCGGTAGCTACCCGCATCAAGGAACATTTTCCCGAACTTACAGTTTATACCTCTTTCAATCCCCCCCGTTGGCTGTGCCGTGCAGGAGATTTCCGTAGTATCGAAGAAGCGGATGCCATGATGCGTCAGTTGCGGGCTACTGGTGTGTTCAAGGAAGTCTCTATCGTGAAAGAGCAGATAAACATCCCCTTATAAAGAATTATCATGTTAGGAAAAGAAGAAATTGTATCTCCTTCATTAGATGAATTGAAGGAACATTATCACCGCATCCTTACTCTGCTGGGTGAAGATGCCGGACGTGAAGGTTTGCAGAAGACACCTGAACGGGTGGCGAAGGCCATGTTGTCGTTGACGAAAGGGTATCATATGGACCCACACGAGGTACTCCGTTCGGCCAAATTTCAAGAGGAATACAGTCAGATGGTGATTGTGAAAGACATTGACTTCTTCTCACTTTGCGAACATCACATGCTTCCCTTCTACGGAAAGGCACATGTGGCATATATTCCTAACGGCTATATTACCGGGCTGAGCAAGATAGCCCGCGTAGTGGATATTTTCTCTCACCGCCTGCAAGTGCAGGAACGTATGACTCTCCAAATAAAGGAGTGCATCCAAGAGACGCTGAATCCGCTGGGGGTTATGGTTGTTGTGGAAGCCAAACACATGTGCATGCAGATGCGCGGAGTAGAGAAACAGAACTCCATTACCACTACATCCGATTTTACCGGAGCATTCAACCAAGCGAAGACCCGCGAGGAATTTATGAATTTAATCAGGCATAATTCTTGATGGAGAGCTCCCCGAATTGAATTTAAAAATTCAGGATGACTCTGTCTCCCAGCCGCTTTGCCATGATGCTTTTTACTTTGTTTAATTCGTTGTAGCGCTCCATGATGCTGTTACACTGGGTTTCATCATTGGCTATGGCAGGGTTCTGCAACGCAAATAGGGTATGCTTCAATTCTTCGCAGACGATGGCATATTTGAAGTTTATCATTAACCGTGGAATTAGCTCATAGAGGCGTTCTTCGTCCGTCACCATTTGTTCTATCTGTGATTTCCTTAACTGATAGCGGTTGCTGATAAGTTCCACACTCAGCTTGCTGATGACGGGGTCGGGATGCGCCACAAAATACCGTTCGGCGGTAAAACCCTCATTGTGGATACGTTCGGCAGCTTCTGTCAGGATTTGCCGGTGAAGCGGATTGTGGAAGGCAAGCTCGTCCTCTTTTAAATCATTGACTATATATTCAGTTACAGTGATAGGGATTTCCTGCCCCTCTTCATTGGTGACATTGCACATCACCCGCTCACCATAGAGCACTACCATCTTCAGAATAAGTCGTTCGTATTTATAGAACTCCTGGCCCTCCTTACCCTCTTGCGGGATGAAGGATACATATTCTTCCTCGGGTGGAAAAGGTGGAGGTGTTTCAGAAGGGAGACCAGCAGGCAGTGATTCGGATGGATAGCCGGCTTGTTGTGCGTCGGGGCTGGTAGCTGTAGCTGCAGTATGACTGCCATTGACACCTGCTTCTGCATTGGCTCTTGCGGCATTGGCCGACCGACGCTCACGTTCTGCCCGCTCAGCTTGTTGCTCGGCTTGCTTTTCGCGACGCTTGGCAACCTCAGAAACCAGCAGTTTGTCTTCTACGTGCAATAATTGGGCGCACTCCTTGATATAGACATCACGCACAATGGCTTCGGGAATGATGGAAATGCTCTGCACAAGGTTTCCGATAAGCTCGGCACGCTTGATGGGGTCTTTTCCTGCATCTTCCAGCAGCAGATTGGTTTTGAAGCGGATAAAGTCCGTTTCATTCTCTTGTATGAAGGCTTGGAATTCCGTTGCATTGTGCTTGCGGGCAAAGGAGTCCGGGTCGTCACCGTCGGGCAGGAGGCAGACTTTGATATTCATGCCCTCTTCCAGTAACATGTCGATGCCTCGGATAGAAGCCTTTATACCGGCAGCGTCACCGTCGTAGAGCACTGTCATATTGTTGGTGAAACGATGAATCATCCGGATTTGTCCGGGTGTCAATGCCGTGCCCGAAGAGGCAACCACATTCTCTATGCCCGATTGGTGCATGGAAATGACATCCGTATAACCTTCGACCAGAAAGCAACGGTCTTGTTTCACAATGGCTTGTTTGGCAAAATATATGCCGTACAGTTCATTGCTTTTATGGTAAATTTCCGATTCAGGCGAGTTGACGTACTTCACCTTGACGCCTTTGGTGGCGCCGGCAAGCACACGTCCCCCAAAAGCCACCACCTTGCCGGAGAGAGTATGTACCGGAAAGATGACCCGCCCCCAGAAGCGGTCGCGCAGTCGGTGGTCGTCCGTCTCGTAGCAGAGGCCGGTCTTGACAAGATAATCCTTTTTATAGCCTTTCTTTAAAGCTTCCTGGGCAAGGGCATCATGGCTTTCGGTACAATAGCCCAACTGGAACTTCTCGATGATGTCATCCCGGAAGCCGCGGCTGCGGAAATAGGCCATGCCGATACTCCGTCCGTCTACGTGGTTCTTTAGGATACTTTGGAAGTAGTCGCGGGCAAAGTTGTTCACGATGAAGAGGCTTTCCCGTTCACTCTGTGCTATCTTCTCTTCACTGGATAGTTCGCGCTCCTTGATTTCAATACCGTATTTTTTGGCGAGATACTTCAGTGCCTCAGGATAAGACATCTGCTCGTGCTCCATGATGAAATGCACTGCATTTCCTCCTTTTCCGCAGGCAAAGCACTTGCAGAGCCCTTTGGCGGGGGATACATAGAAAGAAGGGGTTTTGTCATCGTGGAAAGGGCACAGTCCTACATAATTCACGCCGCGTTTGCGCAGGGTAACGAAGTCCGATACGACATCGTATATTTGTGCGGCATCGAGAATTCTGTCTATAGTGGGTTGGTCTATCATGAAAGCGGTTCTATTAACAGTGCAAAGATAAAAAAAATCCCTCGTTGAGGACGAGGGAACCTAATGTTTTCACAATGGACATTTTATCTATTTAATTTTTTCTCTGATTTTGGTCAGATACTTCTTCATGCCTTCAGCATCCTTATTACTGATAATCTCCAGCAGGTTCTTCAGTTCCAGGCGGATGTTCTCCACTTGTGAGGGGGTGCGTGGATTGAATAGGATTTCTTGGAGCAGGTAGTCGTCTTCGCTCAGCAGGCCTTTGGCAATGGCCATGTGCTTCTTGAATGTAGTGCCTGGAGCTTCCTGGTGTTTCATTACCGCTGCAAACACGAAGGTGGATACAAACGGAATGGACAGCGAATAGGCTACAGTCTCATCATGCTCGTCGAATGTATATTCGAAGATGTTCAGCTTCATTGTCTGGTAAAGGTCCTTGAAGAAGATTTTTCCCAAGTGGTCACCTTCGCTGATGATGATGGCATTTTCTGTATTCAGATTGCTGAGACTGGCAAAAGTAGGGCCGAACATGGGGTGTGTCGATACATATCGGAAACCGCTTTCTTCGTAAAATTTCTTCAATCCGGTCTTTACCGAAGCAATGTCACTGATGATGCAGTCCTTAGGCAGTACTGGCAGCACTTGGCGGAAGGCGTCCAGTGTGTATTTCACCGTAGCGGCATTGATGACCAGTTCCGGCTCGAACTCCTTGATTTCCTCCAATGTAGTGAAGCGGTAGGTGTTGTAGACAAAACGCAGTTGGTGCGGGTTGACATCGAACACAGCCGTCTCGTGCTGGAAACTCAATATATCTGTAAAGAAAGAGCCCATTTTCCCGGCTCCAAGTATAAGTATTCTCATGATGTTTAATGTGCTAATGTGCTAATGTGCTAATGTGCCGATGTGCTTATTGGCTGCGCAATGATGCCGCATGGCAATAAGCACATTGGCACATTAGCACATTAAATAATTACTTATTTATAATTTCCATTTGTTGCCTCACACTCTCTTCGTGTATCGCCTCAAATACCTTTTTGATGAACTCGGCATCCATACCGCACAATGCACCTTGCGAGCCGCGTTTCTCAAGGATTTCGTTGTAGCGTCCGGTTTGTAGGATGGTCATATCATGTTCCTTTTTGTAAGTGCCGATTTCTCGTGCCACACGCATTCGCTTGGCCAGCTCTTGAATGAGATTGTTATCACATTCGTCAATCTGCTTACGTAATTCACTGAGGTTCTCAGTGCTTTGCGTTTCCTTGCGGATGACGAGCAGGTTGAGGATGTAATCTAGCACATCCGGAGTTACTTGTTGTGCTGCATCGCTCCAGGCACAATCCGGGTTGCAGTGGCTTTCGATAATCAGTCCGTTGAAGCCTAAATCCATAGCTTGCTGGCAGAGCGGGGCAACGAGTTCGCGCTTTCCACCTATGTGGCTGGGGTCGCAGATGATGGGCAGGTTGGGGATGCGGCGGCGCAACTCGATGGGGATGTGCCATTGCGGCAGGTTACGGTAGAGCTTCTTGTCGTAGCTGCTGAAACCGCGGTGGATGGCACCGAGGCGTTTCAAGCCGGCGTTGTTGATGCGCTCCAAGGCTCCAATCCACAGTTCCAGGTCGGGGTTTACGGGGTTCTTCACCAGTACCGGGATGTCGACGCCTTTCAGTGCATCAGCAATTTCTTGTACGGCGAAAGGGTTGGCGGTGGTACGTGCACCTACCCAAAGAAGGTCGACTCCAGCCTTCAGGCATTCGTATACATGTTTGGCGGTGGCTACTTCGGTGGAAACGTACATGCCGGTTTCCTTCTTTACCTCTTTCAGCCAGGCAAGGCCGTCTACACCGACGCCTTCGAAACCGCCCGGTTTGGTACGCGGTTTCCAGATGCCGGCACGGAATAGTTTGATGCCTTTGTCTGCCAGTTGTTTGGCAGTGCTCATTACTTGTTCTTCTGTCTCTGCGCTGCAAGGACCGGCAATGATGAGGGGGCGTTTGTCCTCGATGCCGGGAAGGGTGATGGGTTCTAATTCGAGTTCCATATTCTTTGTTTATTAGTTTTTTAAAGTTCGTTGTATGAATGTCTTTTTTCACTGTCCGTTTTCCTATATGGGAATCGTCGTTTCCCTATATGGGAACTATCGTTACCCTATATGGAAAATGCATTTACCTACCTTTGAAAATGCAGGTAAACATAAGGGTGTGATTCTTAATATACTATATCCTATGTGCTAATTCATTATCTCCTTGATGCGGCTCAATGCTTCTGCCAGCTTCTGGTCCTTGCAGCAGAGGGAGATGCGGATGTATCTCTTGCCGTTGCTGCCGAAGATAAATCCCGGGGTGATGAATACACGCGCCTTGTGCAGCACGCGTTCCGTCAGCTCCTCCACATCGGCACAGGTGTCGGGTATTTTGCCCCAGAGGAACATGCCTACCTGGTTTTCATCGTATGTGCATCCCAGGGTGTGCATGATTTCGCCTGCCAGCCTGCGGCGGTTGCGGTAGTTAGCGTTGTTGCCGTCATACCAGTCGTGTTCGGCTTCCAGTGCAGTGGCGGCGGCGAGTTGCATGGCGCGGAACATGCCGCTGTCGATGTTGCTTTTCACTTTCAGTATCCATTGCACGAAGTCGGCATTAGAGGCAAGCATGCCGATACGCCAGCCCGGCATGTTGTGGCTCTTGCTCATGGAGTTGAACTCTATGCAACACTCCTTGGCGCCGGGGATGCTGAGGATACTGATGGGGTGTTCGTTCAGGATGAAGCTGTAGGGGTTGTCGTTCACGATGACGATGTCCTTGCGGCGGGCAAAGTCTACCAACTTCCGGTATAGTTCGGGGGTGGCGTTGGCTCCGGTGGGCATGTTGGGATAGTTGGTCCACATCAGTTTCACGCGGCTCATGTCCATTTGTTCCAGCTCGTCGAAGTCGGGCATCCAGCCGTTTTCTTCTTTTAGGTTGTAGTTCACCACTTCGGCACCGAGAATCTTGCTCAATGAGGTGTAGGTGGGATACCCCGGATTGGGCACCAGCACTTGTTCGCCGGGGTTGACAAAGGCAAGCGTCACGTGCAGGATGCCTTCTTTGGAACCGATAAGCGGTTGTATCTCTGTGTTGGGATTCAATGCTACGCCGTACCACTTCTCGTACCACCGGGCAAAGGCTTGGCGCAGTTCGGGGATGCCCACGTAGGGCATGTAGCCGTGTCCATCTGGGTTGCAGGCGGCTTCGCACAGCGTTTGGATGGTCTTTTCAGAGGGTGGCATGTCGGGGCTTCCGATACCCAGGCTGATGACATCCTTGCCTTCGGCATTCATTTGTGCCACTTCCTTCAGCTTCTTTGAGAAGTAGTATTCGCTTACGCTTGCCAGACGTTCGGCTGGCTTTATCTTAGATGTTTGACTTTCCATCTTCATATTCTCCTAATATTTTGAGTTCTTTGGTCAGCGGTGTGATGGCCGCGATAGATTGTTTGTATCTCAGTACATTGTCGAACACGACATCTACGTAAAACTGATACTCCCATTCCCGTCCGATGATGGGGAGGGACTGTATTTTGGTCAGATTGATTCTGTAGAAGGACAAGATGGACAATACTTGAGAAAGGCTTCCTTCGGTGTGGGGCAGTGTGAACACCATGCTGGCTTTGTTGACATCCTTGCTGCGGTGCCGGTTCAGTTCATCCACCTGCCAAGGGTCGGCTACCACAAGGAAGCGGGTGAAGTTGTGCTTGTTTGTTTCGATGCCTTCCTGCAGAATCTTCATGCCATAACGCTCTGCGGCTGCTTTGGAGCAGATGGCAGCATGGCCTTTCAGGTTTTCTTTTTGGATGATTTCGGCACTGCGGGCGGTATCTTCGCCTTCCACCACTTTTATGCCGGGGTGCTGTCCGAGGAATTCACGGCATTGCATCAGGGCGATGGGGTGGGAGTTGACTTCGGTAATATCATCCCAGTCTTCATCGGGCAGGCAGACAAAACTATGGGAAATACGCAGCTTGTACTCGCCAACAATCTGTGCGCCACTTTGGCGTAATAGCTCATTGTTGTGCAGCAAACTACCTGCAATGGTGTTTTCTATTGCCAGCATTCCTATGGTCTGACTGTCTTTTTTGATGGCACTGAACACATCTTCAAAGTTGGCGCAACAGATTAACTCTATTTCTTACTTGATACATACAAACTCCCGCTCTACTTTCTGGCTAAAGTAAAAGTAAAAAAAGAAGTAATATGCATAAGTAAATGACTTCATACTTGTATTTTCTGTTTTTGAATTACGCGACAAAAGTAATGCTTTTCTTTTATATACAAACAAAAAACAATGTTTTTTTTAGGGATAGTAGCAATTTAACTTATTTCCCTTTCTATAATCCCAGGATGTCTGTTTGTCTTCCACCCGGCTGGTTACCATATTGTCCGTTAAAGTTCTGTATTTCTTTAGGATTGAGTTCCAGTCCTTTCTTCATGTCTTCTGCCGAGCCTTCTTTGTCGCCGTTCAGCAACTTGGCACGTCCGCGCTCATGATAGGCCTCTGCGAAATTAGGGTTCAGTTCTGTGGCTTCCGTAAAGAGCTCGATGGCTTCTGTCAGCTTATTTTGGGTGATGTAAAGCTGTCCTAAGTAGAGGAAGGCTTGTTCGTTAAAGGGATTCAACTCCGTCACTTTCTGATAACTACTTTCTGCTTTTTCTTTGTCTCCCGTAGCTTCTTCTATCTTTCCGCGGAGCAAGATGGCACTTTCGTCTTCCGGGTCTTGTGCCAGAATGGTGTCTATGTCTTCTATCGCTTCCTTATATTGTTGCATTTGTGTCAGAGCTTCGGCACGGAGCAGACGGGCTTCGGTAAAATCATCTTTCAGTACGATGGCTTTCGTAAGATGAGCGATGCACATGATGCCGTCCCCTTGCCCATTGTCTGCTTTGCCTAGCAGGTAGTGTGCCATGGCGTTGCCCTCTTCTATTTCAATGGCTTTCTTTGCTGCTCCTGCCATGGCGGGATAGTCTTCCTGCATGTAGCATACGTTGGCAAGACTGAGGTAGGTGGAGGTATGTTCCGGCTCTATTTCGGTCATACGTTGCAGCAGTTTGTGTGCCTCGTCCAGTTCGCTGGTCTGGGTGTAGACTTGGGCAAGGTAGCCCATGGTTTCAAAGTCTTCCTGAATGGCAAGGGCTTCAGTGAAGCATTTGATGGCGTAGTCTGTACGGCCCATGCGTTGTGCACGCATACCGTCATACTTGAATATCTCAAAATTCTTCTGCTCGTTTTTTTGTTTCTCATTTGTCGGACTGTCTGACTTGCCGGAGAAAAAAGATTTAAAGAATCCCATGTCCTATATGTTTGATTTTAGATTAATACTGTTATTATATATACTTGGTTGACAAAAGTACTAAATTCTTTCTTTAATAAGAATAAGTTTTTGATACTTTTCGTTTTTACGCTTTGATACGGTTGCGATAAGTTTTAGGACTAAGCCCCATGATGTGTGAGAATAAACGTGAAAAATAGTATGGATCGTCTATCCCCAACTTTAGGCTTATCTGACTAAGCTTCATGTTGGTGTTATCAAGGAGATTGCATGCCTTACGCATTTTCATAAAATTGAAGTAGTTTAATGGACTATGTCCTGTACGCTCTTTGAAAACGGCGGAAAGCCTGGATTGAGACAGACCGGAAAAGTCTGCTATCTCTTTTAATGTGAGACGTCTTTCGATATTCTCATCAAAATAGTGGACTACTACATTTATGATGTCATTGTTGTAATTGGATTTATCATCCGCATCGCGATATTGCTGGATAAAACGCAAAGAAGCAAGATAATGCTGGAATGTAGCCATGGCATAACGAATGTTTTCAATGGCAAATGAGGATTGAAGTGTATTGAATATCTCTTCAAACAAATTGATTCTTGTGTTGATGCGCGACGCCATGCTTGGAGTTACATCCAGCGGAGTAATGCAGTCTGCTGCATAATGCTCTGCCAACGACCCGCAGAAATGAATCCAGTAGATAGTCCAGGGATTGTCTTCATCCGCTGCATAAGTATGAGGCATGCCGGCAGGAAGTATAAAATATTGGTTTCTTTCTACATCATAGTGTTTCCCGTTGATTTCAAACCAACCTTTGCCGTCAACACAATATATAAATACGTATTGGTCTATCGATTCTTTGCGGCTGCGGTAGTGGTGTAGTGCTTTCGGATAATATCCGATGTCCGTGATATAGATAGAAGAGGCGAGCGGGTCGTTCTCCATAAGTTTTATGATAGCTTTGGGTAATACAATAGATTGTTCACCCTTAAATCCGTCTTTGATTCTCATAATATGATTCGTATTAGTGCACAAATATAACGATTTTGAGGAATCGGTGCAGTAAAATAGTCCATCTATTTTTATAGAATAATCATTTCCTATTAGGTCGCAAGCCCGTAATTTTGCAACATATAATTAACCGATTAAATACCATGGAAGATTTCAACAAAAAATTTATCTATTTCATCTGTATAGTTTCCGCTATGGGCGGATTGCTTTTTGGCTATGATTGGGTGGTGATTGGTGGCGCAAAGCCATTTTATGAAGTGTTTTTCGGAATTGCCAACGAACCGGCACAACAAGGACTTGCCATGTCAATCGCCCTTGCCGGATGCCTGGTAGGGGCAATGGCTTGCGGCACCTTGGCAGACCGTCTCGGTCGTAAGCCGTTACTTATTATTTCAGCTTTTATTTTTCTTGTTTCGGCTTATGCTACCGGTGCATTCAATGGTTTCAGTGCATTTCTGTGCGCCCGTTTTGTAGGTGGCATTGCCATTGGCATGGCTTCGGGGTTGTCTCCTATGTATATTGCCGAAGTTGCCCCAAGCCATATTCGTGGTAAACTGGTTGCTTTGAACCAACTGACCATAGTGCTGGGTATCCTTGCCGCACAGGTTGTTAACTTCCTAATAGCCGAGCCGATGCCTGCCGGGGTCACTATCCCCGCAATGGATTCATGGAATGTGTTGATGGGTTGGCGGTGGATGTTCTGGAGTGCAGCGTTTCCTGCCGGTGCTTTTCTGCTTCTTGCTTTCTTTATTCCCGAGAGCCCCCGTTACTTGGTAATGAAGAATCGCGTAGAGGAGGCGGTAAAGACGCTAAAGAACATTGGCGGACAAGCGTATGCCGATAATGAGGTGAATGCAGTAAAGAGTACTAGGCAAAAGCAGGAAAACCAAGGCGGACTGGGCTTGCTTTTTAGTAAACCGTTCCGTAAGGTGTTGGTGCTGGGACTGATAATAGCCGTATTCCAGCAATGGTGTGGCACGAATGTCATCTTTAATTATGCGCAGGAAATCTTTTCTAATGCAGGTTATGATTTGGGAGAAATGCTGTTCAATATCGTCTTGACCGGAATCGTGAACGTAGTCTTTACTGTCGTTGCTATCTATACCGTTGAGAAGTTAGGACGCCGTAAACTGATGCTTTGGGGTGCTGGAGGACTGGGAATGGTTTATGCCATACTGGGTACGTGCTATTTCTTCCATGTGACCGGTTTTTTTATGATTGTTCTGGTTGTAGCAGCAATAGCCTTTTATGCCATGACCCTTGGTCCTATCACGTGGGTGCTCTTGTCTGAGATATTTCCCAATCGTGTCCGTGCCGTTGCTGTGGCTACCTGTACTTTTGCACTTTGGGTAGGCTCGTTTACGCTGACCTACACTTTCCCATTACTCAACGCTTCATTGGGAAGTTTCGGAACGTTTTGGATTTATGCGGTAATTTGTGGGGGAGGTTGTCTCTTCTTTAAATACCGTTGTCCCGAGACGAAAGGTAAAAGTCTGGAGCAATTGGAAAAAGAGCTTGTGAATGAGGAATAAAAACGATTGATAAATAATAACTTAATAAAAAAGATAAAGCAATGGTAAAAGCCTGGAAAGAAAAAGTAGTCATTCCTACTTACGAGGTTGGAAAACCTGAGAAGAACCCTATATTCCTTGAAAAACGTGTCTATCAAGGCTCAAGCGGTGTGGTTTATCCTTATCCGGTAATCGAGTCAATCTCCAATGAAAAGACAGACCATGAATGGAATGCCGTCTTCATAGAGAATGAATATATCAAGGTAATGGTACTTCCCGAACTTGGTGGTCGGATACAGATGGCATACGACAAGATTAGACAACGTCATTTTGTTTATTACAATCATGTCATCAAGCCTGCGCTTGTAGGGCTTGCCGGACCTTGGATTTCCGGTGGCATTGAATTCAACTGGCCCCAACATCACCGCCCGTCGACTTATATGCCCGTCGACAGTACTATTGAGGAGCATGAGGATGGTTCCGTAACGGTATGGGTCAATGAAATGGAACGTATGTTCCATCAGAAAGGTATGGCAGGGTTTACTCTCCGTCCCGGATGTGCCTTTCTTGAAATTAAAGGTGTATTATACAATCGTACGGACGTACCTCAGACATTCCTATGGTGGGCTAATCCGGCGGTTGCGGTAAATGACCATTATCGTTCGGTGTTCCCCCCCGACATCAATGCCGTTTTTGACCATGGAAAGCGTGCAGTCAGCTCTTTCCCTATTGCAACCGGTACTTATTATAAGATGGACTATTCTGCCGGTGTTGATATTGCAAACTACAAAAACATCTTTGTACCGACCTCATATATGGGAGTAAACTCGAAGTATGACTTTGAAGGCGGTTATGAATTTGATACGGAAGCGGGAATGCTCCATGTAGCAAGCCATCATGTTTCTCCCGGAAAAAAACAATGGACATGGGGCAATGGAGATTTCGGTCGTGCATGGGACCGTTGCCTGACGGATGATGACGGTCCGTATATCGAGCTCATGGCAGGTGTATATACGGAGAATCAACCCGACTTTACATGGCTTATGCCTTACGAAGAAAAAGAGTTTACGCAATATTTCCTTCCATATCGCGAACTGGGAGTAGTGAAGAATGCAACTAAGGACCTGCTGATGAATATCGAACCTCTGGATGGCGGAAAGGTGCATCTGAAAGTGTTTGCTACATCAAAACAAACGGTGGTAGTTCGCCTTGTGGGAGAGGATAGCAATGAATACCTCAATCGTGAAATTTCTATAGATCCGGAGAAAGTTTTTGAAGAGACTATTGATGTACAAGGTGTTCCATTCGATACATTGACTCTTGACTTCATTAAAAACGGACGCAGTGTGATGTCATGGCATGCCGAGCCTGATGAAATTCGTCCTATACCTGATGCTGCTGAGGCGGCTTTGTTGCCGGAACAAATCAAAACGGTTGAGCAATTGTTCCTTACCGGTCTTCACTTGGAGCAGTACCGTCATGCTACATATTCACCAATAGACTATTATGAAGAAGGTTTGCGTAGAGACCCTGATGACGTACGTTGCAATAATGCTTTGGGATTGTGGTACATACGTAAAGGACGTTTTGACATAGCCGAAGGGTATCTTTCAAAGGCTGTTAAGGTTTTGCAAAAGCGTAATCCTAATCCGTACGATGGCGAACCCGTCTACAATTTGGGTCTTGCCCTTAAATATCAGGGACGTTACGACGAAGCTTATAGCCGTTTCTATAAGTCTACCTGGAATGGTGGTTGGCAGGATGCCGGTTATTTTGCATGTGCACAAATCTCATGTATGGAGGGGAATTACACTGAAGCACTCTATGAGATTGAACGTTCACTTTTGCGCAACTGGCACAGTATGAAAGCCCGTGCGTTAAAGGGGGCTATCCTGTATCGACTGAATCGCCCGGAAGAGGCAGTTTCATTCTGTCGGGAATCACTCATAGTTGATAAATTCAACTACGGCTGTCTCTATATGGAATACCTTATAACAAAGGAACAATCATTGCTTGACAATCTTATCGAATTGGTACATGGCAATGCACACAATTATGACGAAATAGCCATTGACTTCTGTGCTGCCGGTTTGTGGAAAGAGGCTGAGTCGCTTTGGCAAGTTGCTATCGATCAAGGTGCAACTACTCCGATGACGTACTACTATCTTGGGTGGTGTTTGTTGCAGGCGGGTGATAAAGAGGGTGCCTGCAAAGCTTTTGTTACTGGAAGCCTTGCGTGTCCGGATTTTGTGTTTCCTAATAGATTGGAAGCGATACTTGCTTTGAACGCTGCACTCGAAGTCAACCCCGGTGATGCCTATGCCAATCATTATCTTGGCAACTTGTTCTACGATAAACGCCAGTATGAGCTTGCACAAGGTCATTGGGAGCGTGCTGCCGAGCTTAATCCGAATTTCCCGACTACTTGGCGTAATCTGGCACTAGTATATTATAACAAGCGTAATGCTCCGGCAAAAGCCTTGGAATGTATGGAACGTGCTTTCTCTCTCGACACAACCGATGCGCGTGTCTTGATGGAGTTGGATCAACTCTATAAGAAGTTGCAACGTCCCCATGCCGAGCGTTTATTGTTCTTGCAGAAGTATCCCGACCTTATAGCGCAGCGTGATGACCTTGTCCTCGAAGAGATAACTCTCCTCAACCAAACCGGCCAATATGCTGAAGCCAAGCGGAAACTTGACAATCACCAATTCCATCCTTGGGAAGGTGGCGAAGGAAAAGTTCCCTTGCAATACCAGACAGCACGTGTAGAACTGGCAAAACTTGCTATTGCCAATGGAAAGTATGCCGAAGCTGTTACGCTTCTCAATGAGTGTCTGTACTATCCTCATCATCTTGGTGAAGGTAAGCTTTATGGTGCGCAGGAAAATGATTTCTTCTATCTGCTTGGTCTGTGTCATAGGGCAATGGGGCAAGAGGACAATGCCCGCCAATGTTTTGAACAGGCAACGCTCGGACCCACTGAACCGGCTGCGGCAATGTACTATAATGATGCCAAACCCGATAAGATTTTCTATGCCGGTCTTGCCTTCCGCGCCCTTGGCAATGAGAATAAGGCGCGTGCCTACTTCAACCGTCTTGTAGACTATGGCAAACAACATTTGCATGAAAAAGTGGTGATGGATTACTTCGCTGTAAGTCTTCCCGATCTTCAGATTTGGGATGGTAGCCTGGATGAGGCAAACCGTATTCACTGCCTCTATATGCTTGCACTCGGCTATGCAGGGCTTGGGGATAAAGCCCATTCGGACTTTTATCTTTCCGAAGCCGAAGCTATGAATATCAATCATCAAGGAATTCAGTCATTTAAGAGCTTAAATAAGGATGCAAATTACTAAATCTTATTCTCCCCCTCCAAAGAGGGGGAGTGAGATTCGTATATTGAATTTATTATGTTAACAATAATCTATAAGCCATGAAACAGAATTTTTTCTTATTTGTATCAATCATTCTGCTGCTATTAGTAGGATGTAAAGACGATAACGATTTGTCGTATCCTGATTCTGCTGCACCCGAGATAGTGGTGGAGAGAAACGAACTGTATTCAGTTCCTAATCATAAGTTTGTAATCAAAGCGGATCTTAAAGACGACTTAGGATTGAAAAGTTTGCAAATTAGTATTCCGGAATTCTATTTGGATAAAGAAATTGGGTTCCCGACAGATGATGAACTGGTTACGGAGTATGAATTAGCTTATGAATTCCTTGTGCCTGCCGAAACTAAAGGTACGGATACATTCAAAGTTAATCTATTATTGACAGATGTCTCCAATAATAGTGTCACTAAGGAACTTACATTATATCTTGATGGTGACTTCAATGCACCTGGCATAAGCAATGTAAAACCAAGTAATGGAAGTGTAATGTTTCAAAGTGAAGACATGAAATTGGATATTTCTTTTAATGTGACAGATGATACAGGTATTGATTCCATAATTGTGACTGTAGCGGATCTTCAAATTAATGAAGAAATTAAAGTGGGTGGTCAAAAGGAATATACTTTTGAAAAGAGTTTTGATATTCCCTCTGATTTGAAATCTTATGAGATGGTAATAACAACTGTGGATAACTTTGTGGAACCCAATAAAGCAACCCAAAAAATAAAATTCAGCATTGCCGACGGACTAACCGAGATGTATCTTGTTGATGTACCTATGGATACCGACCTTACAAAAGATGTATTTGGAGTTCCGATGTATTATCATAAGCAGAAAGATGGTGTTTTTACATTTAAATATTATGCTGCTAGTGACAATAAAGAAATTTATTTCCTCGGACAAGAAACTTCATTTGAGCCTCATTGCTTTGGTGCATTGGAAGAAGGCAAATTAGAAAAGAGCGCCTCTGCCCAACCGGTTATACTTCCCCAAAAAGGGTATTATGAGATATCTGTTGATGTCTCAACAATGAGTTATACAGCAACCCCATATACCCCAATATCCAAAGTGTACGATCCGGCCCAAATAACTATTTGTGGTAATGGTATGGTATTAGGTGGTTGGGATCCAAACAATATCGATTTGCTATTATCTGCCAATCCGGATAATCCATATCAATTAGAAAGAACTCTTACACTGACCGGAAGTGATGTGGCAATAGCTATAACATCTCCAGGATGGGGAGATCCTTTCTGGCGTTTGGATGAAAATGGAGTAATAGTACTACTTGGTGGAAACAACTTCTCATATAAAGGTGCGGAAGGTACTTACAAATTCGTAATGGATACTGAATTAGAACGTGCAACCTTAGTGAAAGAATAATATTTAAAATTATACTAAAATGAAGAACATTCTAATAACAATTATATTTTTGTCATTATCATGCCTTGCGGCTAAAGGACAAATAAAGGTACAAGGTACTGTTGTAGACGCACTTAATGAACCTTTAGTAGGAGTCAATATTGTAGAGAAAGGAACCACCAACGGGGTTATCACTGATATAGACGGGGCATATACCATCACTGTTGCCAATAGTGATGCAGAGCTTATATTCTCCTATATTTCATATAAAACTGTTATTCAAAAAGTAGGAAATAGAAATTCTATTAACATCACATTAGTTGAGGATGCAGAAGCATTGGAAGAGGTTGTTGTTGTAGGTTTTGGTGCAGTAAAGAAAAGTGACCTGACCAGTTCTATTAGTTCTGTGAAAGGTAGTGATGTAAGAAGTATGAATGTAAGTAATGCAACTGAAAGCCTTCAAGGGAAAGTGGCAGGACTACAGGTTATTGGTGCTGGTAATCCGGGTGGACAGCCTAAAGTACTCATTAGGGGTATCTCTACGATTAATTTGAGTACCGATCCGCTCTATGTAGTAGATGGAGTGCCTATGAGTGGAGGTATTAATTTTCTTAATCCCAATGAGATTGAGAGCATGGAAATTTTAAAAGATGCTTCTGCCAGTGCCATTTATGGTAGCCGGGCTTCCAACGGAGTTATAATGATTACTACCCGTAAAGGAGTAGAAGGTAAACCGGCTTTTTATTTGGATATGAATTATGGGGTACAAGAGATGAAGAACCCGTATGATATGGCAAATGCAGTGGAATATGCTGAAATCTTGAATAGAGCAGCTGAAAATGCTGGTTATCCGAAGGAATTTGATAATCCGGCAGACTATACGGGTAAAACCACTGACTGGTGGGGGGCAGGTATCCGTAAATATTCTCCGCAAATGAATGTGAGTCTTGGTCTACAAGGTGGAACGGAGAAGAATAAATATGCTGTCAGTTTAAACTACTATAATCAAGACTCTTTCTATGATAAAGGAGGATATAAAAGGTTTACTTCGCGTTTCACGAACGATTATACCTTTAATAAAATTGTATCTGCCGGTTTCATGCTGAACCCACGTTATGAATCATGGGGTAATCCAAGCAATTGGGCAGATTTTGATCGTATAGATCCTATTACTCCTATCTATAAACCAACTGAAGAATTGACTGGAGACGAAAATGAATATAGTATTTATGCACGTTCTCCGTCCTATGTGTGGAATCCTGTAGCTACAGTAAAAAGATGGAAAGAAAGTAATAAGAGTTATGCCTTGTCATCTGCTGCTTATTTGCAAATCAAGCCAATCAAAGACCTCGTCTTCCGATCTCAATTTTCTCTTGAATTGGATTCACGTATTACTGATAAGTTTTCCCCTGATTTTGTTATTGATCCGGCTCATGAGTTCCAAACATATAATAAAGTCGAGCGTAGCCAACCGATGTACCGCAATTGGAGCTTACAGACGACCTTGACTTACTTGAAAACATTTGCACAAAAGCACAATGCCAGCTTTATGATAGGTAATACTCTTGAAGAATGGAATGGAACTTCACTCTCTGGAAGTCATGAAAAAATTCCTAATAACTCCGATAGCCTGCAAGAACTGGATGCCGGTACACTAAATCCGAAAACCGGTGGTAGCTCTTATACCAATTCGGTAATGTCGTACTTAGGAAGACTTACTTATAATTACGACAATAAGTATTATCTTACAGCTACCTATCGTGTGGACGGTTCTTCTAAATTCATGAAAAAAAATAAATGGGCGTCTTTTCCATCTGCCTCTCTTGCGTGGAGAGTATCCAGTGAACCGTTTATGAGCTGTACTGAAGATGTCATTAATGACTTGAAAGTAAGAGTTGGTTGGGGACGTGTAGGTAATCAAAATCTGCCAGCAAGTGTGTATATGTCTAAACTTGGACAAAATTATTATGTGTTCGGAGGCAATACGGTCAATACTACTTATCCAAGTGCCATCAAAAATGAAGATATTCGTTGGGAAACAGTAGAAGATATGAATGCAGGTATTGATTTTAGCTTATTCAATGGTAAACTGAGTGGTTCTTTGGAATATTATGTGAAGAATACTAAAGATATGCTTTTCCAAAAAGCATACCCCAGTTATTCCGGATATCCCAGTGATGCGAAAATTTGGACCAATGTAGGTTCTATGCGTAGCAAAGGTTTTGAACTGAGTGTTGCGTACAATGATAAAATAGGTGATTTCCAGTGGGGGGCAAATTTTACCTTGACTACATTCAATGTGAAAATGACTGAATTGACAGGTGATAAAGAACCACTATACGGAAATAGCGAAAAGACCATGACTATTGAGGGAGAAGAACCAGGATTCTTTTACGGTTATAAAGCAGATGGACTCTTCCAAAATAAGACAGAACTTAATAGGCATACTAATAATAAGGGAGAATTCTTGCAACCTTATGCAGTAGAAGGAGATATACGCTTTCTCGATATCAATGGAGATGGTGTGCTGAATGCTGATGACCGTACTAAAATCGGTTCTCCATGGGCTGATGTCACAATGGGATTGAACTTGAATTTCAGCTATAAGAACTTTGACCTTGCTGCCAATTTCTACGCCAGTGTAGGCAATGACCTTGTTAATCAGAATAAAGATGAGCTTAATAATGTAGTTGGAAAAACGAATAAATTGAGTGGTTTGCTTAATGAAGCATGGCACGGTGAAGGTACTTCAAATGATATACCACGCCTGTCAACTACAGACAATAACCAAAACTTCTCTAAGTTCTCGTCATTCTATATTGAAGATGGTTCCTTCCTCCGTCTGAAAAATTTTCAGTTGGGATATACTTTCAAGAAAATTCCAGGCTTTAACAAATTGCGTCTTTATGTATCAGCTCAGAATCTGTTCACTTTGACTAAGTATAAGGGAGTGGAGCCTGAAGTATCGGGTGATGTGTTAAGTTTCGGTTTCGGTGGATGGAATTATCCTGTACAAAGAATATATACGGCAGGAGTAAACATTACTTTTTAATTAATAAAGGAGAATGATTATGAAAAGAATAATATTTGCAATAGTAACAATATCATTAGGTCTCTTTTCTTGTGAGGATTTTATCGAACATGATGAAAGAGGTGTCCAAAACCTGGACAATTATTTTGTAACAGACGGAGAATGTCAGGAGTTTGTAAATGACTTATATAAACGTGCTTTCATGCATTATGACTGGGATAAGATAGTCGCTGCCAGACTGGCAAACGAAACTGCTACAGACGATGCATGGATGGGAAATACAGGACAAAGCGCAGCAGATTTTGAACCTGCTGCCCAGTATCTGATAACTCCCAATAGAATGGGGTATCTTACCTATTTGTATAAGATACGTTATGAGAACATAATGGGATGTAACATTGCAATTAATTCCATTCCAAACTCACCCATATCCGAAAGACAAAGAGAACAATATATTGGTGAAGCCCTATTCTTACGTGCATACAATTATTTGGATTTAGTTGCTAATTTCGGTGATGTACCATTGATTCTCAATGTGCTGTCGTCCAGTGAAATGGATAAAGAACGCGAGGATAAAGAGAAAGTCTACCAACAGATTGAAAGTGACTTGAAAGCAGCTTTACTTAAAGTTAATGCCTCTTATGGAGATTCGGACAAAGGAAGAGCCAGCAAATGGGCATGCACTGCTTTATTGGCACGGGTGAACCTCTATCAAGGAAAGTGGGCAGAAGCTTATCATTATGCAGATACTACAATTGTCAATAGCGGTCATACGCTTGAACCTAACTTCATAGATGTATGGAGTGTAAACAATCATAATGGTGTAGAATCTATCATCGAATCGCAAACTGCCACAGATTCTGACAAACAATTAGGTAACCAACTTTGCACATTTACCGGGGCACGTGGAGAAAAGAAAGAAAATTTCCCCAGTAATAGTACAGACGATGTCATGGATGGTTGGGGATGGTGTACACCTACCAGTGACTTGGAAAATTGTTACTTGTCCGAGGGTGATGATATCAGACGCCGTAGTACGATTACAAAATGTGGAGAAGCCGCTTATGGTGACGAGGAGCTGAACCCGACTCACATCTTTGACCTTACCCAAAACAAGTCCGGTCGTATCATTCGGAAATTTTATCTCCCGATTGCTACAAGAAGAGTATTGGTAGATAAGAGAATGAATGCTCCTCTCAATACCCCCATTATACGTTTAGCTGAAATGTATCTGACTAGAGCTGAAGCCGCTTATCATTTGAATAAGCTTACAGAGGCTATGGATGATGTAGACTTTATTCGTGCCAGAGTAAAACTAGCTCCTAAAAAGGGTACAATATCAGGTACAGATATCTTATATGCTATTTGGAAGGAACGCCGTATGGAACTTGCTTTTGAGGGATTACGCTTGTTTGACATCAGAAGACAAATAGATCCTATAACCAACAAACCGGTTATTAATGGCTTGATGGGACCTAATGGTAGCTTTGTCTTGTATAACACAACAGAATCATCTGATGAATATGAAACTACCAATAAAAAGGAACTGCAAGATAAAGGTATTAATTTCGATCCGGATAAACACTTATTATGGCCAATCCCGCAATCTGAAATAGACCGTAGTTTCGGCAAAATTACACAGAATCCTAATTATTGATTATGTGGGAACTATTTCATCCGAAACATATTCAGTTCTTATAATTGTGTAGTTTTCGGATGAAACATATAATATATTACAAATATGAAAATAAATATCATTAGAGCTATATTAGGTATTACTTTTGTATTTACCTCATGTGCATCAACACTGGAGACACCTCCCGTGCCAGTCTATTCTGATATACGTACTATGTCCATCAAATTAAATCAAGCACAACAGACTATTGATGGTTTTGGCGCATCAGATGCTTGGCGCTGTCAAATGGTAGGTAAATATTGGCCGGAAGCCAAAAAGAATGCCATAGCTGATTTGCTGTTCAGTAAAGAAGTAGATGAAAAGGGAAATCCTAAAGGAATAGGATTATCTATTTGGAGATTCTACCTTGGTGCAGGTAGTATGGAGCAAGGACCAGAAAGTGATATTTCTGATGAGTGGCGTCGTGCCGAATGTTTTCAAGCTGTTGATGGAACATACGATTGGCAAAAACAAGAAGGCCAGAGATGGTTTCTGCAAGCTGCCCGTCAACGAGGAGTTGAAAAGTTTTTGGCTTTTACAATCAGTGCACCGGTTCATATGACCTTGAACGGGAAAGCGTTTTCATCTCAAAAACAGAATATGAATATCAAAGCGGATATGATGCCTGCTTATGCTGATTTTCTGGTAGATTGTATTGATAGTCTTCAGAAGAATGAAAAGGTAACCTTTGATTATTTAAGTCCGGTAAATGAACCTCAATGGGATTGGATGGTTGGTGATAATGGAAAAGCAAGTCAAGAGGGTACTCCGGCGACTAATGAAGAAATATATCAACTCACTTCATTATTATCCGAAAGATTGCATGAACGTGGATTGACAACTAAAATAGCTTTGGGAGAAGCGGGATCCATTAATTATTTATATGAAGATGTAAATAGTGAGACACGTGATAATCAAATAGATGATTTTTGGAAGACGTCATCCCCTCTGTCTATTGCTTCACTACCAAATGTCGAGAATGTTATTACCGGGCATAGCTATTTTTCTGTTTGGCCAGTGAATGACCAAGTGCAATATAGACAGAAGTTAAATGCAAAAGTCAAACAATATCCAGACCTTAAATATTGGCAAACAGAGTATTGTGTTCTCGAAAATGCTGGTGAGAGTGAACTCCCTGGTGGTGGAGGTGGACAACGCGATTTAGGTATGAAAACTGCTATTTTTGTAGCTCGTATTATCCATAATGATCTGGTAGTTGCAAATGCATCGTCTTGGCAATGGTGGACATCTCTTACACGTGCCGACTATAAAGATGGGCTCATCTATTTGGACGATGGTAATAGTAGCGGTTCCCAAAGTCCGGAATATTGCAAGAAAGACGGATATGCCCGTCCATCTAAATTAATGTGGGCACTGGGAAACTATTCTCGTTTTGTTCGTCCGGGAATGAAGAGAATAGAGGTTGAGAATCAAAATCCAGTACAGGCGGCAACAGATGTAATGATTAGTGCATACAAAGATATAGCAACTAAAAAATTGGTTATTGTGGCTATTAATGCAGGAGAAGAGGAGCGTACTTACCGACTTGACATTGATGGAGAATTAAAGAATAAAACTTTAACTCCTTATATCACCTCTGAAAGTTCGGATTTGGAAAAAGGTGAAGCTGTTGCTATAGATAGTATAATTATTCCGGGTAAATCTATTGTGAGTTATATTGGAGAATTTTAAATTTGATATCATGAGAAGAAGTAAGTTTTTTATAGTTTGCACCATTGTTGTTTTATTCATGGCTTCGTGTAAACAACAAGTGCAAGAGATTGATCTTTCTGGGAAATGGGAAGTTGCATTGGACAGCCTGGATAAAGGCATTGCAGAAAAATGGTATATGGAAGCATTTGCTGATGAGATTACTTTACCTGGAACACTTTGTGATGCTGGGTATGGTACACCATGTACTCTCGAACCTACAATGGAGAAAGAAGTCTTCTTAAATTTGAAACGTAAGTTTGAGTATCTTGGGGTTGTTTGGTATAAGAAAGAGTGTTTCATTCCGGCTGAGTGGAAGAATAAAGATGTTTCCCTTACACTTGAACGTGTGATATGGAACTCTCAAGTATGGATTAATGGTATAAAGGTAGAAGGCTTTAATGAAAGCCTTACTACTCCGCACCACTTCAATCTGAGTCAATATCTTGTTCCAGGAGAGAACAATCGGATTGCTATACGCATAGATAATCGTAAGCAGCATGATATATCTGTCAACAATTTGGCTCATGCCTACACCAACGACACCCAAACAATGTGGAATGGTATCTTGGGACAGATAGTTCTGACAGCAAAAGATAAAATGCAGATTAAAGATTTGCGCTTGACACCCGACGTTGATACCCAGAGTCTCCATGTCTGTGTTAAGGTGGAAAACTGCGGTTCATCCCCGGTATTGGGCAAACTGCTGTTCACCGTCAAAGCTCCTGACGGAAAGAGGCTGGCTGATAAAGAAGTGCAGGTCAATGGTACTGAAGTAACCTTTACTTACCCCATTGACACTCCAATGCTATGGGACGAATTCAATCCCAATGTGTACGAAGCAACCGCTACTCTTGAGGCAGAAGGTATGACCGACTCAAAAAGTGAAACATTCGGTATGCGTAAGTTGACAAACCGGAATTCCCTCCTGCAAATCAACGACAGAAGGCTCTTCCTTAGAGGAACCTTGGAATGCTGTATTTTTCCGCTGAAAGGCTATCCCCCGATGGATGAGGCTGGTTGGGAGAAAGTATTCATGGCAGCTCGTGAGTATGGTATGAACCATTTGCGGTTCCATTCTTGGTGCCCTCCGAAGGCAGCTTTTAAGGTTGCCGATAGAATGGGATTCTATCTTCAGATTGAGTTGCCTCTATGGGCCCTCAATGTAGGTCAAGACCAAGGCACTGTGGATTTTCTGTATAATGAGGCCGATTATATCATGGAAGAGTATGGCAACCATCCATCATTCTGTTTCTGGAGTCTTGGCAATGAACTGCAAGGAGATTTTGGTGTAATGGACCAATTGCTTACCTCTATCAAGCAGCGAGACAATCGTCATTTGTATATGACTACCACTTTTACCTTTGAAAAAGGACATGGTAGCTGGCCCGAAGCCAATGATGACTTCTGGGTTACACAATGGACTAAGAATGGTTGGGTACGCGGACAAGGTATCTTTGATGATCAGCCCGTCAGTTTCGACAAGGATTTCTCTACTGCCATAGAAGGCCTTCCGGTTCCGCTTGTTACCCATGAAATCGGACAATACAGTGTATTCCCCAATCTGAAAGAAATTGATAAATACACAGGTAATCTGATACCTTTGAACTTCAAAGCTGTGGAGGCAGATCTTCAGAAGAAAGGACGTTCCCATTTAGCTGAAGGCAATCTGATGGCAAGTGGTAAACTGGCAACTATTTTATATAAAGAAGAAATAGAACGTGCACTAAAGACTCCGGGATTCAGCGGTTTTCAGTTATTGGATTTACATGACTTCCCGGGACAGGGTACTGCACTTGTCGGAATTATCGATGCTTTTTGGGAAAGCAAAGGCCTGATTACCCCCGAAGAGTTTCGTCACTTCTGTTCTCCGGTAGTGCCTTTGGCGCGCTTTGGGAAAGCAACTTATGTAAACAATGAAGTCTTTGAGGTGCAATTTGAAGCCGCTAACTTTAGTGACAAGGCTTTAAACGATATCCAACCGGAATGGGCATTAAGCGATTCAAAGGGAGGTATCATTGCACAAGGTAGTCTGGATAAACAGGAAATTCCTATAGGAAATGCATTGAAATTGGGCAATGTATCTATTCCTTTAGAATCTGTATCTGTTGCTGATAGATTGACTTTGTCCATCCGCTTTGCGGGAACAGAGTATCAGAATTCTTGGAATATTTGGGTATATCCTCAAGAAATGCCGAAAGTTGGTGAGGAAATCTGCTATACCCGTAGTTTTGCAGATGCAGAGAAAGCACTCAATCAAGGGAAAAAAGTGTTACTGAATCCGGAGAAAGATGAGATTAATGGTTTGGAAGGCAAGTTTGTGCAGGTATTCTGGAGTCCTGTACACTTCCCAAATCAGCCTGGAACAATGGGTATCCTTTGCGACCCTGCTCATCCGGCATTGGCTGATTTCCCCACTGAGATGCACAGCAACTGGCAATGGTGGGATATCTGCAAGAATGCCACAACGATGGATCTTGATACTCTTCAGAACAACCTGCAACCAATTGTCAGAATGGTGGATAATTTCTATAAAAACAGAAATTTAGGTTTGCTCTTTGAGGCAAAAGTGGGAAAAGGAAAGTTATTACTCTGTAGTTCGGATTTGGCAAAGAATCTTAATTCCAGACCTGTGGCTTGTCAGTTGCGCTATAGCCTTTTGAAATATATGGAAAGTGATGAGTTCAATCCGAAAGAGGAGGTTTCATTTATACGCATCAAACAAGCGTTTCATAATGTGAATGGGACAAAGAAAGAGAAGAAATCAATTTATGACTGATATCTTTCTAGAATTTTCAGAAAAGCGACTGGTTACACTTTTGAAGTTGCGGCTAAAAAGTGATGGAATTAAGAGAAAACTTTGTTCGCAAATTGTAAACAGAGATTAGCAAGTAGAGAACGGGCATTCATAAACTTTGAATAAATTTCTTGCATTCAAAAAAGAAATATGCCAATAGTTTAAGGTATAATCAAGTTTGTTTTTAGGGAATGGGTTTGGAGGAAACTATATTGTATTTTGTTTCCTCTGAACTTTTTTATTATTCAGTCGTATTTTGCGTACTACTAGATTTATGTTTTCTTCTGTAGCATTCCATTTACAGAGATGATTTGCCCTTTATCCAATAATTCGTGAATGGTTTTGATAAGAATATCTTTGTCTACTGAAATTTTTTCAGAAAGCATGGCGGGCGTTAGGGGGTGTACATTTAGCAACTGGCAGATGTTTTCTGATAATTCTTTATTGAATAATTCGTCAGAACAAGCCTTTTTCTTGTTCCTTAAATTGATACAAGTGTCGCACTGCCCGCAGTTATGCTCGTTCTTCTCTCCGAAGTAGTGTAGCAGCATCCGGCTACGGCACACGGTATCGCTGCTCACGTAATCCAGCATGGCACTTATGCGTTTCTCATATCGCTTTTTGCGTTCCTCGTACACGGCGGGAGAGATTTGCAGGTGGCGCATTTCAACCCTCTCTCGCGTGTATATTATATATGGTGTCTTTTTGCGGGGGATGTAACTGACGATACGTAGCTTGGCTAGGTGGATGAGCTGTTCATACACTTGCCGGCGTGTGAGTCCAGTGCGTATGGCCAGTGAATCTTCATTGATGAAAGCATGGTCTGTGAAGACCCCGGTATAGGAGCGGAGAATGGTTTGGATGAGTTTGTCCATGTCTTCGCCGAGCTCTCTCAGTTTATAAAGTTCGTCTCGACGGATAGTGAACAGTAGCCGGGATGCATTGTCTTGTTCGTCTGTATATTCCAAGTATCCCGCTTGTGTCAAAATCTTCAAGGCGCTGTCCACGGGAACGGGGAAGTACTTGAACTTTCGGCAAAAGTCTTCTATATTGAACTCGCGTACACAGCCTTGTCCATCTCCCATTGCCATCTGGTAATAGTATTGAAGATGCTCATATACTTCCTTTATATACTCTTTTTCAGGAAAGGTGTCGGGAATGCGTTTGTGCAGTGTTGCCTTATCCGACTTGGCGTAAAGGACGACCGCGTAGGCTTTTTGTCCGTCCCTTCCGGCACGTCCTGCTTCTTGGAAGTAGGCTTCTATGGAATCAGGCAGATCCATGTGGATGACAATTCGTACATCCGGTTTGTCGATACCCATACCGAATGCATTGGTGGCGACCATGATACGGCTTTCTCCTGTTTGCCAGCGTTGTTGGCGGATGTCTTTGGTGGCGTCATCCAGTCCGGCATGGTAGAAATCTGCGGTGATGTCTTCGTTGTGCAGCAGTTCGGTAATTTCCTTGGTGCGGCGGCGGTTGCGCACATAGATGATAGCACTTCCTGGCATACGGCGCAGGATGTGCAACAGCTCTCCCGTTTTATTTTCTGTCTTACGGACGATATAGGCGAGGTTTTTGCGTTCGAAACTCATGCAGAACACATTTTCCTCACGGAAATGCAAACGAGCCTGGATATCTTTTACTACTTCCGGAGTGGCGGTGGCTGTCAGTGCCAGCACGGGTACACCGGGTAGCAGTGTGCGTATCTCGGCTATCTTCAGATAGGCAGGACGGAAGTCATAGCCCCATTGCGATATGCAGTGGCTTTCGTCTACTGTAATCATACTGATTTTCATCTTCTGCAGTTTGGTGCGGAAGATTTCAGTATCGAGCCTTTCGGGGGAGATATAGAGGAATTTGAAATTGCCGAATATACAGTTCTCCAGTGTGACGATGATTTCCTGCCTACTCATGCCTGAGTAGATAGCAAGTGCCTTGATTCCCCGTTTTTTCAGGTTTTGTACCTGGTCTTTCATGAGGGCAATCAACGGAGTGATGACCAGGCAAAGTCCTTCTTTGGCAAGAGCCGGAACTTGGAAAGTGATGGATTTTCCTCCTCCCGTGGGCATTAGTCCCAAAGTGTCCCGTCCCTCAGTAATGCTGTTGATGATGTCTTCCTGGATTCCTCGGAAGGCGTCATAGCCCCAGTATTGTTTCAGAAGCTTCCCCCCCAATCCACCTTCTCCAGCTCCTCCGCTATCAGGGGAGAGCAATCCCGTAGGGAGGGGAGTTTTGGAGTTACTATTGCTGTTCATGGTCTTATTAAACTTCTTGCCATTCCTATCGTAGGTGTTTCAAAATACTCTTAATGCTTTCTTTAGAAGCGGATTACGAGGAATAATGCGGATTCAGTAAAATAAATCCGTGGAATCCGCGTAATCCGCGCCTGAAATTATAACATAAAGAAAATGCTTATATACTTTTGATACATCCTCATGACTTTTAATTCGGCTTTATGTCTTCAATCTGCAACTGCACTTCACCCCTCTTATGAGTATTCTCTTCAATAGAATAGCAGATGTCGAAGGAACGTTTGGTCTTGATGAAGCGTACGTGGGAACTTTGCCCGAAAGCGATGCCGTTCATCACATTGTTCGATTTATTATCCACTAATTCCAGCTTGATATGTTCCTGGTCGCGACCTACGACTTTGCTGGTACCATAATCATAGACATTGTGCGTGCAGAAAATAGGTTTGGCATTGTCTGGTCCGAATGGATTGAACTTCTTCAGGTCGCTGAAGAATTTCGGAGTGATGTCTCTGAAATCAATCTCGGCATTGATGTCGATGACGGCGCATGTCTGTTCCGGCAGGATATTTTGTGATACGAACTCTTCGAAACGTTCGATAAAAGCCGGTACATTTTCCACCTTCATGGAAAGGCCGGCAGCGTAGGTATGACCTCCGAAGTTTTCCAGAAGGTCGCGGCAGTATTCAATGGCTTTGTAGACGTCGAATCCGGAGACGGAACGGGCAGAGCCGGTTGCCATGTCATCCGTGCGCGTCAGCACTACTGCCGGGCGGTAATAGATTTCAGTCAGCCTGGAGGCAACGATTCCGATGACACCTTTATGCCAGTCTTCATTGTACAATACTATAGAACGGCGATCGGCAAGTCCGTCCAAATCGGCCACAATCTTATTGGCTTCTTCGGTCATGCTCTTGTCCAAGTCCTTGCGGGTCTCATTGTATTGATTGATTTGTCCGGCTTTCTCTAGGGCAAGAGAAAAATCTTTTTCAGTAAGCAGGTCAACGGCTTCTTTTCCGTTCTGAATACGTCCGGAGGCATTGATACGAGGACCTATTTTGAATACAATGTCACTGACGGTGATATCCTTGTCCGTTAGTCCGCAGACATCAATGATGGCTTTCAGACCTACACTGGGATTGCTGTTCAATTGCTTTAGGCCATGGTAGGCAAGGATACGGTTTTCACCCATGATGGGTACAATATCTGATGCGATGCTGACGGCGCAAAGGTCCAATAGGGGAATCAGGTGATGGAACTCGATACCATTGTTGATGGCAAATGCCTGCATAAACTTAAAGCCTACACCGCATCCGGACAGATGCTCATAAGGATAGGTGTTGTCTTCCCGTTTGGCATTCAGAATAGCTACAGCAGGGGGGAGTACATCATCGGGGACATGATGGTCGCAGATGATGAAATCAATGCCTTTCTCCTTGGCGTATGTGATTTCTTCGACGGCTTTGATACCGCAGTCTAATACAATAATTAAGCCTACACCACTTTCTGCGGCATAGTCTACTCCTTGGATTGAAACTCCATACCCCTCATTGTAACGGTCGGGGATATAGTAATCAATGTTCGAATAGAACTGTTGAATAAACTTATAGACCAATGCCACAGCCGTGGTACCGTCTACGTCATAATCTCCATAAACAAGAATGCGCTCTTTCTTTCCCATTGCCTTGTTCAGGCGCTCTACGGCTATATCCATATCCTTCATCAGGAATGGGTCATATAAGTCCGGTAGTTGGGGGCGGAAAAACTTCCGGGCATCCGCTGCCGTTGTTATTCCCCGCTCCACCAGCAATTTTCCCAATATTGGGCTAATTCCCAATTCTTGGGCCAGTTGTTGGCTTGCTTCTGCCTGTTCGGGTGTAATGGGTTGATAATTCCATTTGTGAGTCATTTTATATATTATTTTTTCTTTTTCTATCTCAAGATGTTGGGGGAGTAGAGGGGTTCAATACGTGCACTTTTCTCCAACAAGGTGTAAAGGTATGAAAAACTCTTGAAACGGAGGTGAATTCTGCGGAAAAACTTTATAAGTATATGTATTCTCCACTAAAAAACTTTATTTTTGTATCCATTAAAAAATATCGCTATGCTTGTTTTTATCTCTTGTGCAAAGACCATGGCAGCGCGCTGCTCTGTTGTCGTGCCCGAAGTCACAGTCCCGAAATTCGAAACGGAGGCTGTGCGGAATGCGTTGGAAATGTCGCAGTATTCAGTATCTGAATTGGAAAGGCTTCTTCGGGTGAATACCAAAATTGCTGCCGAGAACCGTTTGCGTTTTCATGATTTCTGTTCGGAGGAGAATCGTTCGATGCCAGCCGTTTGCGCCTACACGGGAACTGTTTTTAAACGCATTCTTCCGAAAGATTTTTCAGCGGAGGATTTTCGTTATGCGCAAGAACATCTGCGTATCACTTCTTTTCTTTATGGGTTGCTTCGCCCGCTGGACGGTATCAAACCCTATCGTTTGGAAGGAGATGTCCGTTTGCCCGAAAAAGGTGGAATATCCATGTTTGATTATTGGAAGCCTTTGTTGACGGATTACTTCATAGAGGAAATTAAAAACTGTGGCGGTGTTCTCATTAATTTGGCAAGTGCTGAAATGAAAGATTTGTTCGACTGGAAGCGGGTGGAGCAAGAGGTGCGTGTTATTACGCCCGAGTTTCAAGTTTGGAAGGCCGGACAGCCGAAGACTGTCGTTATCTATGCCAAGATGTGTCGCGGAGAGATGACGCGTTTTATTGTCAAGAACCGTCTGGAGTGTCCTGAGGAGTTGAAATCCTTTTCTTGGGAGGGCTTCGTCTGGGATGAGATACGCAGTACGGAGAATGTATGGCATTTTTCGTTAGGTACATTTATGTAATGAAAAGGTACATTACGTTTGGCTCAGATGTTACTATATGTTGCTTTCGATGTTTGCGCAAAATGAAGAACTAAATACGCAATTTAGGATGAGGGAAAAGAATGAACCCTCTACATTTGCATGCAGTAAACTTAAAAGCAATATACTATGAAGAGAAACGGATTAAGAACAGTTGTTGTATTAGCTTTGACCATATTTCTATTGAATGCTCCGGTTTGTGCTACAGCTTCCAGATTGCAGGATACTTGTGCGGAGGCGCGGGATGAGGTTGCACTGCGGCCTGAGTGGATGAGGTTTCTCCATGATACGCTTCCTATATGTAAGATTTCTATTCCTGGTTCACACGATAGCGGTAGTATCAACGGAGGGCATATGTTGAAAACGCAAGCAACAGATATTCCTGCTCAATTACGGCAAGGCATCCGTGCTTTCGATATCCGTTTGGAAAAGAAGGGTAATAAACTGGGGGTGTTTCACAGTCATGCCTTTCAGGGTATATATTGGGAAGATGATGTTCTACCTGCTTTTATACACTTTCTGCAAACATATCCTTCTGAGACTTTGATTGTTTCCTTGAAAAAGGAAGGGGGAGAATTGCGGGATTATGCTTCTCTGCTGTCCGTTTCTTTAAGCAGCCCTGAGTATCAAAGTTATTTCGTGATGGACTTTCGCCCTGAACTGACGCTGAAAGATTGCCGTGGAAAGATTCTTTTCCTGCATAGGGATCATGCTATGGATAATTATCCTGGAGCAGCATGTGTAGGTTGGGAGGATGACAGTACTTGCCTGCTCACTCTTCGCAATAAAGATGGTAAGGAAGGAGTGGCTTTGCTCGAAGATGAATATCAATATGAATCGGGTGAGGAGGCCGGGAAGAAGGTAGGGGTTTGTGTCCGTAATATTGAAGGGATGTCTGCTGAGCCGGTTTCCTCACGTCGGTGGGGAATTACTTTTGTAAGTGCGACGGGGCTGCCCTTGGGAACCCCTAAAGTCTTTGCTGATAAGGTGAACAAGCCTATTGCTGACTATTTAAAACAAAAGAATAGCCGGAATTGCGGTATTGTTTTTATCGATTTTGTCAGTGAACCTGGAGGAAAAGATTTGGTGGAATATTTGATTGACAGTAATGTTTGCGCAAAATGAAGATTTATATGCGCAATTGGGAATACTGAAAAAAAAGCATTTTCTTAATTTTGCACATGTTGAACACCTTAATGTTATATACTATGAAACTGTCAATAGATTTAGGAGGAACCAATATTCGAATAGCCCAAGTGGAAAAAGGGAACTGCTTGAATAAAGTGTCGGTTCCATGTTTAGCTCAGCAAGATGCTTCTACTGTGCTAAACCAGCTTTCCCAGCTTATTCGGAATATGATGAATGAGCAGGTAGATGGTATCGGTATCGGTGTCCCTTCAATTGTTGATCCGGAGAAAGGAATTGTATATAATGTAGCAAATATATCTTCTTGGAAAGAAATACACTTGAAGGAGATTTTGGAGAACGAATTCAAGGTGGCAGTTGCCATTAATAATGATTCCAACTGTTTCACTTTAGGGGAGAGCCTATACGGCGAAGGAAAATCTTACACCAACATGGTAGGCGTTACTATTGGGACCGGAATTGGAGCTGGCGTTGTCATTGACCGCCATTTGTATGGTGGGCAATATATGGGAGCCGGTGAGATAGGCTCATTTCCTTATTTGGACTCTGATTTTGAACACTATTGCAGTAGTTTCTTGTTTAAACGTTATGGCACTACCGGTGCGGTTGTAGCTGAAAAAGCCCAGCAAGGAGAACAAACTGCATTGGAGATTTGGAAAGAGTTTGGGAGGCATTTGGGCAATCTTATAAAGGCAATTCTTTTTGCCTATGCTCCCCAAGCTATTATTTTAGGAGGCGGTATCGTATCGGCTTTTCCTTTCTTTAAAGATGCTATGGAACAAACAATGCAAAGTTTCCCCTACAAAATCATATCGGATAATGTGAGGGTAGTGGCTTCGCATCAAAAGGATTCCAGTTTATTGGGCGCTGCCGCTCTTCTTGAGTAATAATCCCTATACGGTTTGACTGAAAAAATAATAAACGTTTTATTGTTATATTGTTTTACAGATAAATAAGGGCTGTTAGAGAAATACTCCTTTTGTAATAACTATGTAATTCTGCTTTCTGACCTTTGTGGCAGAATTATAATTTTCTATATTATAAACTTTAAATTTTAAATGCATGAAACAAGTAAATCTTAGAATCTATCGAACGATTCTGACCCTATTGTTGGGGCTGTTCTTGTCGGCAGGTGCTTATGCACAGCAGATTTCTGTGAAAGGAACAGTAAAGGATCAGACTGGCGAACCTGTGATTGGTGCCAATGTATTAGTGAAAGGAACGACCAATGGAGTGATTACGGACATTGACGGAAAATTCCTTCTGTCGGCTGCGAAGGATGGTGTGCTAGTAATTAGTTTTGTGGGCTATATCTCTCAAGAAGTACCGGTGACTGGGAAAGAACTGACTGTGATTTTAAAAGAGGATACTGAACTCTTGGATGAAGTTGTGGTTCTGGGTTACGGGGCTAGTGCTCGTAAACAAGACTTATCCGCTTCGGTGGGAGTAGTAAGTAATACTGAGGAATTGGCTGCGCGTCCGGTAACTTCTACAGAGAGTATGTTGCAAGGTCAGCTACCGGGTGTTACCATTCAGGCAGATGGTGGTGATCCCACTTCCTCTCCTTCCATTGTAATCCGTGGTCAAGGCTCACAAGATGGTGATAATGTGCTTTGGGTTGTAGACGGCGTGCCGGGGGCTCCTATCGCTTCTATGAATGATATTGAGAGCATTGTAGTGTTAAAGGATGCTGCTTCGGCTGCCATTTATGGTGCACAATCGGGTGCAGGTGGTGTCGTGTTGGTTACTACTAAAAAGGCTAAAGAAGGTGCACCGTCACTGACTTATGATGGTACTTTTGGCATTCGTCAGGCCACCAATCTGATAGAACCACTGAATGCTGAACAGCAATTGGAAATGCGCAAAATGTCTTATGCAAATGCAGGGCTTACATTGCCTGATGGTTGGGATATAAACAAGAATCCTTGGATAGGTACTACCCGCACTAATTGGATGGACGAGATTTTCCGCACGGCTTTTTATCAGCGTCACAATGTAGCTTTAAATGTGGGTACCGAGAATTTTACACATCGTTTGTCTTTAGCTTATGATAATGATGAAGGTGTGCTGATTAATACTTTCAAAAAGAATTTGTCATTACGTTACAACAGTAAATTGAAACTGAACAAATGGGTGAGTATCAGTGAAGACTTTACTTGGCAAAACACTTCATCACGTACCAAAAGTACGGATAATGACGCTTTTACGGGGCCTATTATCTCGGCAATTTACATGCCTGCCAGTGCTACTGTCTACAATCCGCTGGATGGGAGTTATGGTGGAACCACAACTGAGGATCCTGAATATATCAAAAAGTATGGAAGTAACTTTGCTGATGCTCACGGTGATGCGGTGAATCCGGTTCGTTTGCTTGAAGCTGAAAACGTCTATGACAAGACGAGTGATGTGTGGAGTACTACCAGCTTGAACATTGATAATGTGATTCCGGGTCTGAAGTTTGTCAGCCGTTTTACTTATAATCTGCGTACAAATCACTTTAAGAAATTTAATCCTATTCGTGATGAAGTAGGTAAGCCGGTTCTCAGCAATAATTTGCAAGAAACGACTTATCGTGCTGATGCTTGGAAGACAGAGAATACGTTGACCTATGATAATACTTTCGGTGACCATACAATAGGTGTGCTTTTAGCTACTACCGCTGATCATAGTGAAACGCGTGGGCTGGAGGTGACTGGCACTGACCTTGCAGATGAATCTGCTTATCTACAATACTTGGCTTATGCCAAATCTTTGAAGGGTACTGACTATTTGACCGGTCCCGATGCCAATGTATCCTTGATTGGTCGTTTGGCTTATTCATATGCTGACCGTTATTTCCTCACGGCTTCTTTCCGTCGTGATTATGCCGGTCGTCTGCCAAAGGAGAATAACTATGGTGATTTTCCTGCTTTTACTTTGGGATGGAAGATTTCGAATGAATCGTTCTTCAAGAAAAGTGACTTAATCAGTTTATTGAAGGTGCGTGCCTCTTGGGGACGTATCGGTAACATCAGTTCTGTACCTATAGCTTATAAATCACCGGTACTTGATAAGACTAGTTGGAATGAACAAGCTCAGTATGGTGTTGCTTCGAATACGGTGTGGGGCAATATTGTTTTTATTCCGACGGATGCCTTGAATGTTGATTTGACTTGGGAAACTTCAGAACAGACAGACTTGGGACTTGATGTGGAGATGTTTAATAACCGTCTGTCATTGTCAATGGATTATTTTGATAAGCGGACATTCAATCTTATCCAGACACGTACTACGGGATGGCCACAGACTATCGGTGTGAAACGTCAGCTTATAAACTTGGGTGAGGTACGTAATCGCGGTTTTGAAGTTTCTGCCAATTGGAGTGATAAAATCAATAAAAACCTTTCATATTTTGTATCGGGCAATTTCTCTTATTTGAAGAACTGGGTTTCGGACATAGGTGTGAAAAATGCTGACGGTACTTCGGGGGTATGGACAAGTGACAAGACTTTCCGTAATTTACCTTACATGATTCAATCTGCAGAAGGAAAACCGTTGAACTCTTTCTATCTGATTAAAACTGACGGTATTTTCCAAAGCGATGAAGAGGCAGCCAATTATAAGAATAAGGATGGGAAACCGATACAACCGGGAGCTCAAGCTGGTGATTTGAAATTCGTGGATTATAATGGTGATGGAGAAATTAGTGATGAGGACCGTCAGTATATGGGTAATGCCATGCCTAAAACAACTTTCGCCTTCACTTTGGGCGTTACATGGAAGAAACTTTCTATCAGTGCCATGTTCCAAGGTGTAGGCGGTGCACAAGCGCTTTATGTAGGTAAATCCATGTTGTTGAGCGATGTGGAAGGTAGTTTCAATCGTTCTGCTGAAATATTGAATGCTTGGAGTCCTACAAATAAAGGATCGGACATTCCCCGTCTTTCTAAGCTGGATGATAATAAAAACTTCACCCGTCCATCTGACTATTTCTTGGAAAACTCATCCTATTTGCGGTTCAAAAACTTGACCGTATCTTATGATTTGAGCGATGTATTCCGCAAATGGTCTCATTTGAACGAACGTAATAGCCGTCTTTCTGTTTACTTTAGCGGTGAGAATCTGGTTACGTTTACTGGATATTCAGGCATGGATCCTGAATGCGGTGGATGGGATGCTTTGAAATACCCGGTATCGCGTGTATTGTCGGTAGGTGTGAAACTGACTTATTAATAACGTAAAGATAGAAATGATTATGAAAAAAAATATATTGTTTTTAGCTATGTCGGCTGCACTATTGACAAGCTCTTGTAGTGATTTTCTAGATGTGCAGCCTGAAGGAAATGCTACTATAAATGCCTATTTCCTGAACGATCAACAAGCCATTGATGCCGTTGACGGATTGTACGAACGCTTCCATCAGGAGGCTCTTTATGGACGTGAACTTTTTTGGGAGCAGGGAGCTGCTTGCGATGTGGTATGGGGGCGTACTCGTGACTATACCGACTTGGCTCTTTTTAAAAATGATGCTTCCAGCTCTACTCCGTTAAATGGTATTTTTGAAACGCTCTATAAAGTGATGGCGCGTTCCAATTGGGTAATAAAAAGTTTATTGGATAAGGAGAAAAAAACAGCTCTTACACCCGTAGAAACACGAAGCTTGGGTGAGGCTTACTTTACTCGTGGATGGGCACACTTTTTGATGGCCTATCGTTATGGATTGCCCGAGCAAGGAGTGCCTTTTGTTCGCTATGAAGATTTTGAAGGTGACTATGATTATTCTATTCCACCTCAGCAGAAGTCAGTGGAAGACAACTATAGGATGATTATTGAAGACATGGACTGGGCTATAGAACGCTTGCCTCGTTTGGAAGACTATGATGCGGATAATATCGGGCGTGCACATGATGCCGCTGCTGTGGCTTTTAAAGCCAAGGTTTATGCCTATTGGGCTACTTGGGAACCTGAAAAGTGGAAAGATGTGATTGCCATGGTCAATGATTTGGAATCTACCTACCGCCGCAACTTGGCGGGCTCTTTGGATGAAGTGTTCTCTTCGGAGTTTGCCGATTTCTATAATGAAGAATACATTTGGGCCATTCCCGGTAATGGAGGTTCCAATGGAGGCGGTTCCGAATTTCCCGGCGTTGTCTTAGAGAACAAGGGATGGGGAATGTATAATGGCTGGGGACAGAACAAGCCTTCTTATGATATTTATGAGGAGATGCGCAAGGACGGCGAAGGAAATGCTCGCCTGATTCGTTCTATTTTGGAATACAATCAGGAATTCCAATTCTTTGGAGAGACTCGCCGTTTCTATTCCTCTTCTGATATAGAAGCAGGATTCATGATTAACAAATATATGGATCCATTCAAACACAAGGACCCCACTACCGGTTACATTAATAGCAACGGTGACTGGCCAACGGCACGGATTAATTTCCCGGTCATCCGTTTTGCCGAGATGTTGTTGTTCCGTGCAGAAGCTTACTTGATGACTAATCAGGCTGATAAGGCATGGACTGATTTGAACCGTATTCACAAACGTGCTTGTGGACGGGATTTGGATACCCCGGCACCAGCTACCATGACACAATTGTATCATGAACGTCGTTGTGAGTTGGCTTTTGAATTTACTGATCACTTGTTTGATTTGAAACGTTGGCATCGTTCTTCCAATGCTGAAATCAAGGCGCTGGCAAAGAAAGAGCTGAATGCACTTCCTCGTGTACGTATTTATGAAGAACGTTCTAATCCGGAGTCGAATTTTAGGATTGATACTTATGAAGCATTCCGTAAAGCATCTAAAGTTTATGAGGACTACCGTATGGTTTTCCCTTATCCGTACCAACAGATTGTGAATTCTAATGGTCAGTTGAAACAGAATCCGGGTTATAATTAATCTCTTTTATAGGAGGTTGGAAATATAAAAAAAGACCTCATTGCCATTGGTCTAATCTGCAGGGGTTGGTATTTTCGGGTATTGATCCTTGCAGATATTTCTTCTTTTTCTTTCATTTGCAAAGGCTATTCATAAAATCATTTTAATATACGGAGAGACGGCATTCCCGACAGTCTGCAGCGCTCTTCAAATATACAGTCTGATGAAATTAAAAACTCTTATATGTGCAGCTACTGCCTTTTGGGCTTGCTGCTCTTGTACATCCGGTGAACTATCTCCCGTAGACTATGTAGACCCTTTTATAGGTACCGGCTTTCATGGGCATACTTATCCGGGGGCAACCGTTCCGTTCGGGGCGGTACAGTTAAGTCCTGACACGCGTGCCGGAAACTGGGATGCTTGTTCGGGGTATCATTATAATGATACGACTCTAAAAGGTTTTTCACACACACATTTAAGTGGGACCGGATGCATTGATCTTGGGGATATACTGTTTCGTCCTACTACGCTGAAACCGGATTTGACTACGGAAAGCATTTACCTGCCGGCGGCTTTTTCCCATAAAGACGAAGATGCTTCTGCCGGATATTATTCGGTTGTTTTGAAAGAAGAAGGAATAAAAGCTGAATTGACGGCAACGGCACACGCCGGTATACACCGCTATACGTTTCCTTCCGGTAAAGAAGCATCTATTATTATAGATTTGGCTCATTTGCTTGATAACGAATATATTTATGAGGCTGAACTTGAACAGACTGCCGCCAACGAGATAACAGGTATGCGCAGAACCAGAGGATGGACGGACAATCAGTACGTTTATTTTGTAGCCCAGTTCTCGAAACCTTTTCAGGCCATAGACTTTATACAGAATAAAAAGATGGTTTCTGCAGGAGTTAAGTTGATCGGTACCGATTTGCAAGCTTGCTTATCCTTCGATAATAGTAATGGAGAGCCGGTTATAGCTAAAGTTGGATTATCCATTGTCAGTGAAAAGAATGCGCGTGAGAATTTGGAAGCCGAGGTGATCGGTTTCGATTTTGATGCCGTGCGTAGTGCTGCCCGTTCCGCTTGGGAACAAGCTCTCTCTGCTATTACGGTAGAAGGCAGCAATACGGATGACTTGAAGAATTTCTATACAGCCATGTATCATTCTATGGTTGTACCCAATGTCGTGAGTGATGTCAATGGTGAGTATCGTCGTCATAATATGGAAATTGGGCAACAGCCAAAAGGCAAAGTGCAATATTCTACATTTTCGCTTTGGGATACTTTCCGTGCATGGAATCCGTTGATGACTTTGATTGATACAACTTTGGTCAATAATATGATAAATTCCTTTTTGGACATTTACGACTCTTCGGGTGAACTTCCTATCTGGACGCTGTCTGCCGGAGAGACGGGAACTATGATTGGTTATCATGCAGTGTCCGTTATAGCAGATGCTTATATGAAGGGTATTAGGGGATTTGACGCGGAAAAGGCGTTGGAAGCTATGGTAGTTTCTTCTGAAAAGAACAAAAAGGGAGCTGACTACTATATTCAGAATGGCTTTATTCCTTCTAATATAAAGAAAGAGTCCATCTCTTGTTTGCTGGAGTTTGCCTATGATGACTGGTGTATTGCACGTATGGCTCAGGAAATGGGTAAGGATGATATTTATCAAAAGTATATTCAACGTTCCCTAAACTATATCAATGTTTTTGATGGTAATACGAAATTCTTCCGTCCCAAGCGGATGGATGGAAACTGGGAAACTCCCTTCAATCCTATTGAGGTAGGTCGTGCTTATACGGAAGCCACTGCTTGGCAGTATCGCTTCTTTGTACCCCACGATGTAAGCGGTATGGCACAACTGTTTGGTGGTAAGGAAGAGTTTATCACTGCACTCGATTCTATCTTTACAGTAGAGTCGGATGTACATGGCGATTTAGTGGATATTACCGGACTGATAGGTCAGTATGTTCATGGCAATGAGCCGAGCCATCATATCGCTTATTTGTACGATTACATGGGACAGCCTTGGAAGACGCAGGAAATGACACGTCGCCTGCTCCATGAAATGTACACTCCTGCGCCTGAAGGAATCATTGGTAATGAAGATTGTGGACAGATGTCCGGTTGGTATATATTATCCAGCTTGGGTATTTATTCTGTTTGTCCGGGAAGCAATGAATTTGCACTGACTACTCCTCTATTTGAGAAAGCGGTTGTCAACCTGGCAAATGGAAAGACTTTGACCATCCTTGCCAACAATCCGAAGAAGAATGTCTATATCACAAAAGTCGAATTGAACGGACAACCGATAGATGTCAATTTTATTACTTATGCACAGTTGATGGAAGGTGGAGAACTTCGTTTTACTTTGTCCGACAAGCCGAATATGGAGAGAGGTGTTTCCTCTGAAGCATCCCCTTATTCCTATACTAAAGATGAAGTCGTTTCCATTCCCTATGTGGATAAGGATTTGAACTTGTTTATGGATAAGGTAACGGTTGCATTGGCTACAACAACCAAGGATGCCAAAATCAGATATACATTGGATGGCAGCGAACCCACAGAGCAGTCGGCAGTGTACGGGCAACCTTTTGAATTGGACAAGACCACTTTGATAAAAGCCAAAGGATTCAAGGAAGGTCTCCGCTCAAGCAGAACATTATCCATATCGGCAACGAAAGCTGAATTGAAGGCTGCTCTTTCTGTAAATCCTACTCAGAATGGTACATCTTATAAGTACTTTGAAGGCACTTACCAGAAAGTGGCTGATGTAGAAAAGTCACCGTTGCTGGAGTCTGGTGTCATGCCCGAACCTTCTATTAAGAGTGCTAAGCAGGAGGATCATTTCGGTTATATCTTTTCTGGATTGATAAATGTTCCCGAAGATGGGGTCTATACTTTCCAGACCCGTTCGGACGATGGCAGTGTTTTATACATTCACGATGAGCAGGTAGTCAATAATGATGGTTCCCATGCTGCAATTCCTGCTACCGGAATGGTTGCACTGAAGAAAGGTTTTCATCCTTACAAGCTCTATTACTTTGAAGATTATGAAGGTGAGCATTTAAGCTGGGCTTGGAAACTGCCTTCTGCCGAGAAGTTGGTACTCATTCCTGCATCGGCTTTATTTGTGAAATAATAGTTTAATATATATGCTATGAGAAAGTTATTTTTGTTATTTTTACCTTTGTTCGCTGCATCATGCGGACAGGTGAAGCAGCAGGCATCTGCACCAGAGCCCGTTAATGTCATGAGTTTCAATATTCGTTATGACAATCCGGAAGACAGTCTGGATAATTGGGAGTATCGCAAGGAGCGTGCGGCCAACGCCATTCGCTTTTATGATGTCGACATATTGGGTACGCAAGAAGTACTTCATAATCAGTTGGAAGACCTTAAACAACGTTTGCCGGAATATGGAGTCATCGGTGTAGGCCGTGAAGACGGAAAGGAAAAGGGTGAATATAGTGCACTCTGGTATAAGAAAGAACGTTTCAACTTGCTGGATTCCGGCTATTTCTGGTTGAGCGAGACTCCTGAAGTTGCCGGTTCCAAGGGCTGGGATGGAGCTTGTGAGCGTATCGCTTCATGGGCAAAACTGCAAGATAAAGTAAGTGGCAAGGAGTTCTTCGCATTGAATACCCACTTGGATCATGTAGGTGTTGCTGCACGTCGTGAAGGTATAAGCCTTATGCTGGATAAAGTAAATGAGTTGAGTGGTAACTTACCCGTAGTAGTAACGGGCGACTTTAATGCTAGTCCGGAATCGGATGTCATCAAACACGTGACTGACCCTTCCAATCCGGAACACTTGACAGATGCGCGCCAGGCATCGGCAATTGTTTATGGTCCGGCATGGAGTTTCCATGATTTCGGAAAGATTCCTTACGATAAACGTCCGCTGATTGATTACGTATTTGTACGTAATGGACTGAAAGTTTTGAGGTATGGTGTATTGGCTGAAACAGAGAATAATGCTTTCCTCTCCGACCATGCCCCTATCTTAGTAACAGTTGAATAATAAAACAATAATTATGAATAAGATATTAAGAATATGTATCGTTATGCTCTTGGCAGTCTTGCTACTGCCGGTAGAGTTATCGGCACAAAGCCGCCGTGATAAAGAACAGACCTATGTCTTGGAACATCCCTATGAGGTGACAAAGATTGCTGCTCCCCAAGGTAAGAAGATAAAGAATGTCATCTTGATGATTGGTGATGGCATGAGCCTTATGCACGTATATTCTGCTTGGACAGCCAATCGAGGCAAGTTGTTTTTGGATAACTGCCAGGTAGTAGGCTTGTCTAAAACCTATTGTGCCAACAAGCTGATTACAGACTCGGGAGCGGGTGGAACAGCCATAGCTACGGGGCAGAAGACAAACTATCATTCTGTGGGTGTAGATACCGAAGGACGTCCTTTGAAATCATTGGTAGACCTGGCTGCTGCTAAAGGTAAATCTACCGGTATAGCGGTGACTTGCCGTCTGTGGGATGCCACTCCTGCTGATTTTTGTTGCCATAACAAGGATAGGGATGCGGAAGCTGAAATCGTAGCAGATTACGTTAATTGCAGTGCCGATTATGTATTCGGTGGAGGTGCCAAGCTTTTCGAAAACCGTGAAGATGGACGCGACTTGTTTAAGGAACTACGCGACAAAGGATTTCAGACTCCTCGCAGTTGGGATGAATTGGCTGGCATAAAGAGTGGTAAGGTATTTGCTGTACCTTATCCCGTCGATACTCCTCTTCCTGCTGAACGTGGCGACCTTTTGGCACGTGCTTCATTGAAAGGTCTTGAATTGCTGGACCAAAATAAAAACGGTTTCTTTATGATGATAGAAGGTTCGCAGCTGGATGACTACGGACATTTCAACGACATTGATTTGCTGATGCAGGAAACACATGATTTTGACCGTACTATCGGTGCCATTTATGAATGGGCTGCCAAGGATGGAGAAACATTGGTAGTAGTTACTGCAGACCATGAGACCGGTGGACTTACGTTGGTTGATGGAGATTTGGCAGAAGGCAGAATCGTATGTAAGTTCTCTACCGGCGGTCATAGCGGTGTAATGGTACCAGTGTATGCTTTTGGTCCCGGTGCAGAGGAGTTTACAGGGATTTTTGAAAATACTGCTATCTTTGACAAGATAAAAAAACTGCTCAATTTGTAATTAAAAAAATAACTATTTCCTATGTTGAAACACATTTTATTGGTAGGCTTGCTTTCTTTTTCCACTCTCCCTTTGCTGAAAGCTCAGAGCTGTGGCAATGATGAAAAGTATCATTTGCCTTATAAAAATACGTATGTAAAGGAACCGCTGGTCACTGAAAATGAGTATCGTGTGGCAAAACCTGAGGTAATTGTGCCGAAAAGCTTCGAAGAAGCCCGGCAGATTCTTCCCAATCCCATTTGGGGTGGACATGACAAGGAACTTGAAATGTATTGGAAGGCATGGGAAATAGCTATCGGTAATATCCGTGCCCCCCAAGCAGGCTCGGGTTTTGTCTCAAGCTATTTGGATACAGCTTATAATGGTAATATCTTTATGTGGGATTCCTCTTTCATTCTGATGTTTGCCCGTTATGGCACCCGTTTCTTCCCTTTCCAAAATACGCTGAATAATTTTTATGCAAAGCAACATCCCGACGGCTTCATTTGCCGGGAAATAAAGGCGGACGGTGCAGACTGTTTCGAGCGTTACGACCCCACCAGTACCGGACCGAATTTGATGCCTTGGTGTGAGATGGTCTATTTCCATCAGTTTGGTGATACAGAACGCCTGCACAAGATATTTCCAGTACTTTGTGCTTATTATAAGTGGTTGAAATTGAACCATACCTGGAGAAATGGAACCTACTGGTCAAGCGGATGGGGAACCGGTATGGATAATATGCCCCGTGTTCCGTCAGAATACAGCCCTATCTACAGTCACGGGCATATGATTTGGCTGGATACAAACCTACAGCAATTATTTACTGCCAATTTACTACTTGAGATGGGCTTTTATCTGGAACGTTGGCAAGAGATAGAAGAGTTTGAAGACGAAGCCAAAATGCTGGGAAAATATATCCATGACAATCTTTGGGATGAAAAGACCGGTTTCCTCTACGACCAGTATGCTGACGGTACGCTCTGTACAACCAAGGGAATAGGTGCCTATTGGGCTCTGTTTACTGATGTATTGGATTCTGTACAGTTGGACCGCATGGTGAAGGAATTGGATAATCCTGCCACATTCAACCGGAAACACCGTATTCCTTCTTTGTCTGCCGATAATCCCAAGTACAAGGAGAATGGCCGTTATTGGCAGGGTGGCGTATGGCCGGGAACTAATTACATGGTGATGCAGGGTCTTGTGCAGAAAGGTTATGGTAAACTGGCACGGGAGATTTGTTTGAATCATTATGCCCAGGTATTTGAGGTCTATAAGAAGACTGGAACTTTCTGGGAATATTATGCTCCGGAAAGTGCTGAGCCGGGATTTATGGCAAGGGATAATTTTGTGGGTTGGGCAGGACTTCCTCCTATTGCCGAATTGATAGAATTTATTATCGGTATTCGGGGAGATTATGCCAAAAAGCAGATTATCTGGGATATGAATTTGACGGAGACTAACGGCATAGAACGCTATCCTTTTGGTCCCGAAGGGCTTATCTCCTTAAAAGCTGAGGCACGCCGTTCTGCAAGTGATGAACCTCGTATTACAGTAGATTCCAATATCGATTTTGAACTGTGTGTACTCTATGGTGGAAAAGAGAAAAAGATAAATGTGACATCCGGTAAGCATACCTATTAAAGAAGACATCAATCATGAAAAACAATATGTCAAGACGCCAATTTCTGAAGACTGGCGGGCTTGCCTTGGCTGCTATGACCTTTCGGCCCGCTTCCGTATTATCTTCATCCGGGACTTTGAGCCAGAGATATGTTTCGTTGCGTCCTTCTGCAAGCAAAAGGAGCTTCATTTCGAAGGCAGTAGATGCTGCCATTGAAGAAGCAAAGCCTAAAATAAAGGACGAGAAGTTGCGTTGGATGTTTGAGAACTGTTTTCCCAATACGCTTGACACTACTGTCAGATATAGAATGAAGAATGGCAGACCGGATACTTTCGTCATTACAGGTGATATAGATGCCATGTGGCTGCGCGACTCTTCAGCGCAAGTATGGCCCTATCTGCCGTTGATGAAGAAAGATAAGGACTTGCAGTTGATGGTGGCAGGACTTGTCAACAGACAGACTGAATGTATCTTGATAGACCCGTATGCCAATGCCTTCAACGACGGGCCGTTGGGCAGCTATTGGGAAACCGACCATACACAACATATGGTTAAGGAACTGCATGAACGCAAATGGGAGATAGATTCTTTGTGCTATCCCATTCGTCTGGCCTATCATTATTGGCAATACACGGAAGACACGTCTGTGTTCGATGAAATTTGGCATAAAGCTATGCTGCTGGTGGTCAAGACCTTTAAAGAGCAACAGAGGAAACAAGACTTAGGACCTTATAGCTTTACGCGCGATTGCGACCGCCCTACAGATTCGCAGATTAACAACGGATGGGGAGCACCGGTAAAGCCGGTCGGCTTAATCGTTTCTTCTTTCCGTCCGTCAGATGATGCTACACAATACGGTTTTCTGATTCCTTCTAATATGTTTGCGGTTGTGTCATTGCGCCAATTGGCTGAGATAGAGGATAAAGTTTATGGAAACAAGGACTTCTCCGGCGAATGTATAGCGCTGGCAGATGAAGTGGATGCAGCTATCCGCAGGTATGGTACTTTCAATCATCCGGTTTGTGGACGTATTTATGCTTTTGAGGTCGACGGTTTTGGTAACGCGCTTTGTATGGACGATGCCAATGTACCCAGTTTGCTGGCTGCGCCTTATCTGGGTTATTGTTCTTTTAAAGATGCGATTTACCAGAATACCCGCAAAATGATATGGAGTGACAATAATCCTTATTTCTTTAAAGGAAAAGCTGGCGAAGGGGTAGGAGGTCCTCATGTGGGATTGAATTATATCTGGCCGATGAGCATCATTATGAAGGCTTTTACAACGGATGATTCCGAAGAAATACGTGCTTGTCTGAAGCAACTCCGTGATACGGACGGAGGGACGGGCTTTATGCATGAGTCTTTCCATTCGGAGGATGCCGCGGACTTTACTCGTTCCTGGTTTGCCTGGACAAATACTTTGTTCGGTGAACTGATATTGAAGACAATCAAGGAATATCCCAACTTATTATCCCAAATACTATGAAGATAAGATATTGGTTACTGGCTATGTTATTCATTTTTCTCTCTTGTGGGAGAGTGGCTGATGATGTAGCGGCAAACTATGGTATTATACCCATGCCGAATGAACTTGCTCCAATGCAGGGAGTGTATGTCCTGCAAGGGGAAAAAACAGTGGCTGTCCCTTCCGGGGAAGCCGCGATGAAAGTTTTTCATTATTTGGAGGATGCGTTGAAAAACACTTCTGTAACGCTGAAGGGTATTTCGGAAACGGGAAAGGCCGATATTTGCTTATCCATAGATAATTCCTTGCCCGATGAGGCCTATACATTGGAGGTTTCTTCCGATAGGATAAATATATCTTCCAATGAAACTGCCGCAGGATTTTTTTATGGTGTCCAGTCTTTGCTGCAACTCATGCCGGCAGCCATTTATGATGGTGACCGGAAATACGAGGAAAAGATTAGGATTCCTGCTGTCAGCATTACGGATGCTCCCCGTTTTCCTCATCGTGGGGCTATGATGGATGTAGGACGTAATTTTCTGCCAAAAGAGGAAGTGCTGAAGTTTCTTGATTTGATGGCATTCTATAAATTGAATAAATTCCATTTTCATCTGACAGATGACCAAGGATGGAGAATAGAAATAAAGAAATACCCGAAACTGACTGAAATAGGTTCTTATCGTAAACAGACTCAGATAGGACACTCTGATTATTATTTTCCACGGCGTTACGATGGAAAAGAAAAGAGAGGTTATTATACGCAGGAAGAAATAAAGGAAATTGTGAAGTATGCATCCGACCGTTTCATTACGGTCATTCCCGAAATTGAAATGCCGGGGCATGCATCCGCAGCACTGGCTTCCTATCCGGAACTTTCTTGCGGATTGGGAAAGACTTATGTGGTGCGTGATTATTTTGATGTTTTTGATGAGGTCTATTGTCCCAAAGAGCATACATTTGAATTCTTACAAAATGTGCTGACCGAAGTTATGGAACTCTTCCCCAGCCATTATATCCACATTGGTGGAGATGAGTGTCCCAAGAAAGCATGGAAGAAGTGTGCCCATTGCCAGCATTTGATGAAGCGGGAAGGTCTGCCCAACGAAGAAGCTCTGCAAAGTTGGTTTATCCATCGGATTGAGCAATTTGTGAACAGTAAAGGGCGTGACATCATCGGGTGGGATGAGATTCTGGAAGGAGGGCTTGCTCCTAATGCTACCGTCATGTCATGGCGTGGCGAAAAAGGAGGTATCGAAGCGGCTCACCAACGGCATAAAGTCATTATGACACCCGGCAAAAAGTGTTATTTGGATTACTACCAGGAAAGTCCGGAATTTGCCCCGTTGGCTATCGGCGGTTTTCTTCCGCTGGATACGGTGTACAATTATAACCCGCTTCCTGCTGAACTGACTCCGGAAGAACAAGCTTATATAATAGGTGTACAAGCCAATATCTGGGGAGAGTACATACAGACTCCCGAGTATTTTGAATATATGGCTTTCCCTCGTTTGCTGGCTATGTCAGAGGTGCAATGGACACAGCCGGAACATAAGGACTTCGAGTCGTTTGCCCGTAGGCTGGATAAGGAGTTTGAACGATTGGATTATTGCGGAGTGAATGCTTGCCGCAACTTCTATGAAGTCAATCAGACTGGTGCGTGGAACAAGTCGCAGCAGACTTATGAGGTGACTTTGAACACCTTCTGTCCGGATGCCGATATTTACTATGCGGTAAATGATTCAACGGTCAACACTTCATCTTCCCTTTATGAGACTCCGATACCGTTGGACGAGGATGCAACTGTTTATTCGGCAGTTTACAGAGACGGTAAGCCGCTAGGAAAAGTGACCTGCAAGAGTTTTGCTGTAAACAAGGCAACCGGATGTGACTATACTTGTAATCCTGAAGCAGGATGGGAGCACTTGAATAAAGGCTTCGGACTGACTGATGGACGACGTGGCTATGCCCGCGACATGCGTCGCTGGATTAGCTTCTACCAGGATACTGTACAGATTGTAGTGGAACTGAAGAAACCTCAAAAAGTCAAGGAAGTTGCCTTTTCTTCTTTATGGAGGCCGGTAAATGGGATATGGCCGGCAAGAGCGATGGGGGTCTCTGTGTCAATGGATGGTCAGACTTTTATTCCGGTGGGCACTAAACGGCTGACTTATGATTTTACCTTGACGGAAGGCACCCGTTTTCCGGTATCTCTTTCATTTGCCGAAACGGAAGCTGCATTTGTCCGCTTGGAATTATTGAGTGGTGGCTTGTGCCCGAAAGGATATTTTCATGAAGGGTTGCAGAGTGAGTTGGCAATAGATGAAATAGAAATATATTAATCTCAAGAAATTATGAAGAAAATAGTTGTTCTTTTAGTTGTACTGTTGGGCTGTATGCCGGTAACGGCTTTTGCGCAGAAGCAATTCTTTTTTAAGGATGGCAAGTTTGTAGTAGCACAGTTTACAGATTTGCACTGGATGCCGGGTTCTGCAAAGTGTGCCGAAACGGCAGCTGCTATCCGTGCTGTCCTGGCAGCCGAACATCCGGACATTGCTATACTGAGTGGGGATGTGGTGACCGATGACCCTGCTATGGATGGATGGAAAAGTGTAGTGGATATTTTCAATGAGGCCAAGATGCCTTTTGTGGTGATGATGGGAAACCATGATGCAGAATACTTGACGCGCAATGAAATCTATGATTTCCTCTTGAAGTCTCCCTACTATGTGGGGGCAAAAGGCCCTGAAGATATTATGGGATGTGGTAATTGTGTGATTCCTGTTTATAGTCCGGAGAAGAAGGACCAGGTAGAGGCATTGCTCTATTGCATGGATTCCAACGACTATCAGCCTAATAAAATCTATGGTGCTTACGAGTGGATTCATTTCGACCAAATAGAATGGTACAGAAAGCAAAGTAAACACTTTGCAGAGAAGAACGGTGGTAATCCCGTTCCTGCTTTGGCCTTCTTCCATATTCCGCTGATTGAATACAACGAAATCAGAGGTGACGGGAAAACTTATGGCAATGACAAAGAAGGTGGAGTTGCCTCTGCTAATATCAATTCCGGTATGTTTGCTTCCTTCCTTGACATGAGGGATGTAATGGGAGTATTTGTAGGACATGACCATGATAACGATTTTATAGGAATAGATAAAGGTATTGCATTGGGATACGGACGGGTGACCGGTGCGGATGCGTATGGAGAGTTGACGAGAGGAGCCCGTATCATTGAACTGTACGAAGACCAATTCAAATTTGATACATGGATTTCTACTCCTTCGGGAAGGGAGGCTGCCTACTATTACCCTTCAGGTCTGAATTCGGATGAAGAGCAGAGTATGGCTTATTTGCCGGCTACGGGAACTTCTCCCAAGAAGCAGGGCGTGGCATATACCTATTATGAAGGCAAATGTAAGCGTGTTGCCGATATTGCCGCCTGCAATAAAGTGAAGGAAGGGGTGATGAAGAACTTCTCGATTGAAGAAGCAGCCGTCCCTGATCATTTTGCTTATGATTTCCGTACGTTGGTGAAAATTCCAGAAAGGGGAGTATACCGTTTCTATACTTTTTCCGATGATGGTTCTAAACTATACATAGACGGTAAATTGATTGTTGATAACGACGGCGGACACAGCGGACGCCGTGCCGAAGGGAAAGTCGCTCTCGAAGCAGGGTACCACGAGTTGCACCTGCTGTATTTCGAAGATTACATGGGCCAGGAATTGGAAGTCGGGTATTCGGGACGGAATGTTCTGGAAACCGTGTTACTTGATACCATGTTGTTTGTACCGGATTAAATCAGCGCTGGTAACTCTTTGTCTGGTACTCTTTCCGATATTCATTGGGGGAAACTTTCTTCAAAGCTTTGAATTGGCGGGACAAGTTCTTCAGGTTATTTATTCCGACTTGTTCCGCCACATCTGCAATCGGAGCATCACTGGCCAACAGCAATTGGGCAAAGCGTTCCATCCTAAGGTTGAAGATATATTTGTGGATGGACTGCTGGGTGACTTGCTTGAAACGAATCTCCAATAAACGGCGTGATAATGGTACTTGTTTCACTATATCCGATACAGTGATATCAGCCGTTATATTCTGATGGATATATTTCAGAGCGGTTTGGATATGGGCATCGGTGGTAGAATAGAAGTCGGTCGAAAGCCGGTTGATGATATTAACTGGTTGGAGCACTACGTCCCGATAAGTGGCCTCCTCATCATTCAATAGATGTTCTATGAGGGCGGCTGCCTCAAATCCGCCTCTTACAATGTTTTGGCTGATACTGGATAGGGGAGGGTCTGAAAGATTGCATATAATCTCATCATTGTCGACTCCTAATATTGCTATCTTGTCGGGCACTCTGATGTTGTTGACTTTACAGATTTCCGTAATGCGGTTACCTTGATTGTCATCGCAAGCCATGAGTGCCGTAGGTTGCGGCAATGACTTTAACCAATTGAGCAGAGGTGGTGCCTCATAAAACCATAAGTCATCAAGTGATTGATCTTGATAAGAATAGAAATTGTTTCCAAACCCTTGGGCTGCTATACATTCATAGAAACCCTCGCAACGTTCTTGTGACCATACCGTATCGCGATAACCGTAGAATGCGAAGTTCTGAAAGCCTTTACTCAGAAAAAACTCTGCTGCCATTCTGCCGGTCTTGCGGTAATCGCCGGTGATGTTTGGAATATTGCTGAACCTTGATTTATAATCCTGGGCCAACGCGATAATTCCGTTTTCACGGAATAGCTCCACATTGTCATCATTGTCAAATCTGCCGATGATTGCATCTGCATGCCATGTCTTTGCCCATTTTAAGACTCCTTCTATACCATGACTGTTTTTGTAGGAGGGTGGCATACGGCATACTACCCATGGCTCATGGCTTTTGGAATAGGCCAATACCCCCTTTAGCAGATTGTACGAAAAGGACTCTGTAAAATCGGTCAATAATATCAATCGAATCATAGCAGTTGACTAAATGTAACAGATTGTTACTTATACAAATGTTAGCTTAATTGACAAATATAGGATTTTATTTCTTTTTCTTCAAATCTTTTCCCTCATATTTGCAGATTGCTTCAATCCACTCTTCTTCCAGTGGTTTGGATTCGTGTTTGGCGAGGTCGAAGGCTACCATGACGGAAGTACAAACGCATTTTACTTCTTGGGTTTCCGTATCGATGACACGCTGTGCCAGATGGAAACTCTTGGTTCCTATTTCAGTAACGGCAGTTTGCACGGCAATATGGTCCGAACCATAAATCTGCGCAAGGAAATTTGCTTCAATATGGACGACAACGATGCCATCCTTTTCCCAATCTACATCCGGGCATACGGAAGCGAAATATTCCGTTTTTCCTAAATCATAAAAAGAAAAGTAAACAGTGTTGTTTACATGGCCGAATTTGTCGACGTCATTGAAGCGTAGTTGTATGGGCAGGGTGTGGTTAAATTGAATTTCTTCCATTGTTTTCTCTTAAACTTTATTTATAATCGCTGCAAAAATACTATTTTTGCATGTTAATCCGTGAACTTATATATCAAGAAATGATAGAAGACATTAAAAAAGCCTGCCAGGTGATGAGCGAAGGCGGGGTAATTTTGTATCCGACAGATACGATTTGGGGCATAGGTTGTGACGCTACCAATGAAGAAGCGGTGCGCCGTGTATATGAAATCAAGCGACGCTCTGACAGTAAGGCGATGCTGGTATTGGTAGATTCCCCGGTAAAGGTGGATTTCTATGTGCAGGATGTTCCAGAGGTTGCCTGGGATTTGATAGAACTGGCTGACAAGCCTCTTACCATAATTTATTCCGGAGCGCGTAATCTGGCTCCTAATTTGCTTGCTGAAGATGGTAGTGTGGGTATCCGCGTCACCAGTGAGGCATTTTCAAAGCGGCTTTGCCAGCAGTTCCGTAAGGCGATAGTCTCTACTTCTGCCAATGTCAGCGGGCAACCGTCTCCCGGCAACTTCAGTGAAATAAGTGAAGACATCAAGTCTGCGGTAGATTATATAGTAGGATACCGCCAAGAGGAAACGGGACGCCCGAAACCGTCCAGCATCATTAAGTTGGGCAAGGGCGGAGTCATCAAGATTATTCGCGAATAAAAGGAAAAAATGGCAGAGGATAAGAGGAGTTTGTTGCAGCGCTTCATCATTTGGCGCGAAAAGAATATCAAGGAGAAGCAATTCATACTGATTCTCAGTTTTCTTGTGGGTATTTTTACGGCGTTCGCCGCACTGATACTGAAAGGCATCATACACTGGATACAGAACTTCCTGACGGACAATTTCAATGCGACGGAGGCCAACTATCTTTATCTGGTTTATCCGGTAGTGGGTATCTTCCTGACCGGACTGTTTGTCCGTTACGTGGTGAAGGACGACATCAGTCATGGTGTTACGAAAATCTTGTATGCCATCTCGCGGCGACAGGGACGTATCAAACGACATAACACTTGGTCGTCCATCATAGCCAGTTCCATTACCATCGGTTTCGGTGGTTCGGTCGGGGCGGAGGCGCCTATTGTGTTGACGGGTTCGGCTATCGGTTCTAATCTGGGAAATATATTCAAGATGGAGCATCGTACGCTGATGCTGTTGGTGGGATGTGGTGCTGCTGGTGCGGTTGCAGGCATTTTCAAGGCACCAATTGCCGGTCTGGTATTTACGCTGGAGGTACTGATGATAGATTTGACAATGTCTTCCTTGTTGCCGTTGCTGATATCCGCGGTGACGGCTGCAACTGTTTCCTATATCGTGACGGGTACGGACGCCATGTTCAAATTCCATTTGGACCAAGCTTTCGAATTGGAGCGTATTCCGTATGTCATTATGTTGGGCATCTTCTGTGGATTGGTTTCCCTTTATTTCACCCGCGCCATGAACTCTGTGGAAGGCGTGTTCGGAAGGTTGAGAACTCCCTATAAGAAGCTGATAATGGGCGGTGCCATGCTGAGTATCCTGATATTCCTTTTCCCACCGTTGTATGGCGAAGGTTACGATACGATAGAATTATTGCTGAATGGAGTGAGTAATGCCGAATGGGACACGGTGATGAATAATTCCTTCTTCTACGGGCACGGCAATCTGTTGCTGATATACCTCATACTGATTATTCTGTTCAAGGTTTTTGCCTCGAGTGCCACGAATGGCGGTGGCGGTTGCGGCGGTATCTTCGCACCTTCATTGTATTTGGGGTGTATTGCCGGTTTTGTCTTTTCACATTTCAGCAATGAAATAGAGATGACGGCTTATCTGCCCGAAAAGAATTTTGCCTTACTGGGAATGGCGGGGGTTATGAGTGGGGTCATGCATGCTCCGCTGACCGGCGTGTTTCTCATTGCCGAACTTACGGGAGGATACGACTTGTTCCTGCCGCTGATGATTGTTTCCGTCAGCTCTTATCTTACCATTATCATGTTCGAACCTCACAGTATTTACTCCATGCGTTTGGCAAAGAAAGGAGAGTTGCTGACGCACCATAAGGACAAGGCCATCCTTACCCTGATGAAGATGGAGAATGTGGTGGAAAAGGATTTTGTGACCGTGCATCCCGAAATGGATTTGGGTGAACTGGTAAAGGCCATTTCTGCTTCGCATCGTAATGTCTTTCCCGTGGCCGATAAGGAAGGAGTACTGATTGGCATTGTTTTGTTGGACGATATCCGGAACATTATGTTCCGTCAGGAGTTATATCATCGCTTTACAGTGGGAAAACTGATGACTTCGGCTCCGGCACGTCTGTATGATACGGACAGTATGGAGCAGGTGATGCGTACCTTTGATGATACGAAGGCGTGGAATCTGCCGGTGGTGGATGCGGAAAACAAATACTTGGGATTCGTGTCCAAGTCGAAGATATTCAACTCGTATCGTGAAGTGTTGGTACATTTTTCAGAGGACTGAGGACATGTACAATTTACCATTTACAATGTACAATTTGCCATTCGGAGTGCTGTGTACATTGTACATGGTAAATAGTACATGAGTAGCCTCGCAAATTGTACATGGTAAATAGTAAATGGAGTAAATTGTAAATGAAATGGTGGAAAAGAAGAATTTGAGGATTGTATATATGGGTACTCCCGATTTTGCGGTGGAGGCTCTTCGTTGTCTGGTAGAAGGAGGTTACAATGTGGTGGGTGTCATTACGATGCCGGACAAGCCTGCCGGACGGGGGCATAAGCTCCAATTCTCTCCGGTGAAACAGTATGCACTGGAACATAATCTTCCGCTTCTTCAGCCGGAGAAGTTGAAGGATGAGGTTTTTGTGGAGGCGTTGCGTGCATGGAAGGCCGATTTGCAGATAGTCGTTGCTTTCCGCATGTTGCCGGAGGTAGTATGGAACATGCCGCGATTGGGCACCTTCAACCTGCATGCTTCCCTGCTTCCGCAGTATCGCGGCGCAGCCCCCATCAACTGGGCGGTGATTAATGGTGATACGGAAACGGGCATCACCACTTTCTTCCTGAAACATGAGATTGATACCGGTGAGGTTATTCAGCAGGTACGGATACCCATTGCCGATACGGACAATGTGGGTATCGTTCACGACAAACTGATGCTGTTGGGCGGTCGCCTGGTGGTAGAGACTGTTGATGCCATTCTTGCCGGTACGGTGAAAAGTATTCCTCAAGAAGAAATGGCCGTAGTGGGTGAACTGCGTCCGGCACCGAAAATCTTCAAAGATACTTGTCGTATTGACTGGAACCGTCCGGTGAAGCGTATTTACGATTTTGTACGCGGCCTTTCTCCCTATCCTGCCGCTTGGACGGAGTTGGTCCAGCCCAGTGGAGAATCTATTGTAGTAAAAATCTTCGAGACGGAGAAGATAGGGGAATCCCATCAACTGGCTCCCGGAACCTTGCAGACAGACGGGAAAAACTATATCCGCGTTGCTGCCGAAGATGGCTTTGTCGGCATCCGCTCCCTCCAGCTTCCGGGCAAGAAGAGACTGAAGACGGATGAACTGCTGCGCGGCTTCCGGTTGACGGAAGAATGTGTGATGAAATAACTGATTGTCATTCATCAACTTCCTACTGCAAAACTACTGCATTTGTTTTGCAGCGTCACTGCAACTAATATGCAGTGTGACTGCAACTGCTTTGCAGTAGTACTGTAACACGTTTGCAGTGACGCTGCAAAAGGTATGCAGTAAGTTTGCAGTGAGAGTTTTGACTTCCAATGTTAGGCCGACTTAAATCTTTTATCTATATTTGTACATCACAAAGTTCGTAAACTTTAGAATACAGCATTATGAAACCAATCATATCCCCTTCTATTCTCTCTGCCGATTTCGGTTATCTGGCACGGGACATTGAAATGATTAACGAAAGTGAGGCAGAGTGGGTACATATCGACATCATGGACGGTGTGTTTGTCCCCAATATTTCTTTCGGATTCCCGGTACTGAAGTATGTGGCAAAACTGTCGCAGAAACCTTTGGATGTGCATCTGATGATTGTACAGCCGGAGAAGTTTATTCCGGAGGTGAAGGCTCTGGGAGCCCATGTCATGAATGTGCATTATGAGGCTTGTCCGCATCTGCACCGCGTGGTGCAGCAAATTCGCGAAGCAGGGATGCAGCCGGCAGTAACGATTAATCCGGCAACTCCCGTGTCCTTGTTGAAGGATATTATTAATGATGTATACATGGTGCTGATCATGAGCGTAAATCCTGGCTTCGGCGGACAAAAGTTCATAGAGCATTCTCTTGATAAAGTGCGCGAGTTGCGTGAATTGATTACGGTTACCGGTTCGCAGGCCTTGATAGAAGTGGACGGTGGCGTAAACTTGGAAACTGGTTCGCGTCTGGTAGAAGCTGGAGCAGATGTACTGGTGGCAGGCAATGCCGTTTTCTCGGCTCCCGATCCGAAGGAGGCCATCCGTGCATTAAGGAATCTGTAATCCGTCTTCTGGATTGATAATCGACAGCTGGCAACGGCATCCTTTCCTTCGACTGTTGATGCCGTTGGTAGTTGGTATTTTGTGTGGAGATGCGTTTCCACACGTGCTTTCTGCATGGGAGTATGTGGCAGGTTTTCTGCTTTTTCTTTTTATTATAGGTAGATACAAGCATACCGGATGGGTGTATGGAGCGGCGGTATACCTTTTCTTGGGTGGTACGGGGTTCTGCTTGATGAGTTGGCAGCAGGGAAAGACGGCATTTCCCTTTTCGGGCAAAACTGCTGTTTATAGGGTTTGTATCCGCGAGCATCCAGAAGAGAGGGAGCGCAGCATATTGTGCAGGGTTGCCCTGCTGGGAGAGGTAGAGCAGGATACAGTTACGGGTTGTCCCCGGAATCATCTTTTTCTGGCTTATTTCCCGAAAGATTCTGCTACGGCCACTTTGCGTCGTGGTGATGAGTTGCTGGTATCTACCCGGCTTGTTCCTCCGGCAAACAATGGTAATCCCGACGAGTTTGACTATGCCCGCTACCTGAGGCGGAAAGGCTATAGCGGCACGGCTTACGTGGCTGACGGACATTGGCGGAAGACGGGGCATGATGCCTCTCGCACTGTCAGCCAGGTGGCACTGGATTATAGGGCGAAAGTGGTTGGCTTATACCGGAGTTTGGGCTTTGAAGCTGATGAATTGGCAGTGCTTTCTGCGTTGACGGTGGGGGATAAAGAGGAACTGAGTGATGATATTGTGGAGACCTACTCCGTTTCGGGAGCCAGCCATGTACTGGCACTTTCGGGGTTGCACATAGGTTTTCTGTATGCTTTGCTCTTGTTTGTACTTCGTCCTTTGTGGAGGCGATGGCGGCGGTTGAAACCTTTGTTGCTTTTGCTTCTGGTCCTTTTCTTGGTGAGTTTTGCTTTTTTCACGGGATTGTCTTCCTCGGTGGTGCGGTCGGTCGTCATGTTCTCTTTGTTGGCGTTTGCCGGTTTGCAGCCGGAAAAGCCGCTGACTCTGAATACGCTGGCGGCAACTGCTTTCCTGATGCTGCTGTGCAAACCGGTCTGGTTGTTTGATGTCGGTTTTCAGTTGTCATTCTCGGCGGTTACAGCTATTGTACTTGTACAGCCTAAGTTGTATGCCCTTTGGAAGGTTGACAATCGTTTCCTGCGATATTTGTGGGGACTTATGACAGTGTCTGTGGCTGCTCAGCTGGGTACGGCCCCTTTGGTCATTTTCTATTTCTCCCGTTTTTCCACTCATTTTCTGTTGACTAATCTTTGGGTAATTCCCATGGTGTCGCTCGTTCTGTATTCGGCGGTCTTTCTGTTGATGCTTACGCCGTTGCCTTTTATACAACATCTGTTTGCAAGGGTAGTAGAGGCATTGGTACATGTCCAGAATGAAGTGCTCCGCTGGATAGAGCGTCTTCCCGGCGCTGCTGTCGATAATATTTGGTTGGATATATGGGGCGTTTTGCTCGTCTATCTGTTCTTGGGGATGGCATATTATGGCTTTCTACGCCTTACGGTACGTAGAGTCTGCTTTGCGTTGCTGACATTGTTGGCAGTGGTTTCCTGGCATTCCCTTTCCATCATGTCCAATGCTCCCCGGCAGGGGATTGCTTTTTATAGCGTGAGAGGTTGTCCCGTTGTCCATTGCATGGCAGACAACCGTCATTCTTGGTTGGCATGTGCCGATAGCCTGCCGGATATGCCGCGTCTGTGCCGTGCCCTTGCTCCGCATTGGAACCGCCTGCGTCTGGAGACTCCCCGACTGGTTGCCGGAGATTATACCACTTTCGGCTTATCCATGCGCAACCAGATTGTCTCTTACGCCGGTAAGCGCATCTGTCTTCTTTCCGACAACCGTTGGAGAAACAAGAACTCTTCCCATCCCCTTTCAGTTGATTATCTGTATGTCTCCAAGGGGTATCAAGGTGGGATAGAGGAACTTACTTCGCTCTTTTCAATGGGCATGGTGGTACTTGACGCTTCTCTTTCAGACTATTATCAGAATAAGATTGCCAATGATTGCGTTCGCTTAGGTATTCCTTATCTTCTTCTTTCTCAAAAAGGTTCTTACCGCATATTGTTATAAATCACAAACTTTTTGTACTTTTGCCCCTTCAATTTGTTATAAATGCCAAATAGTAAATAGTCAATCGTCAAATAGTAAATAAATATATGTTGACCAAAGTAATAGAACAATCCAAGATAGACCATTTCACCAAATGGTTTGACCGTGCAGACAAGATAGTAATCGTTTCGCATGTGGGTCCCGACGGGGACGCCATCGGCTCTTCTCTGGGCTTGTGGCACTTCTTCAGTTCGCAGGGAAAGACGGCGAATGTTATTGTGCCGAATGCCTTTCCCGACTTCTTGAAATGGATGCCCGGGAGCAAGGACGTCCTTCTGTACGACCGTTACAAGGAGTTTGCCGACAAGCTGATTGCCGAGGCAGATGTTATTTGTTGTCTGGACTTTAATGCTATCCATCGTATAGATGCCATGGGTGATGCTGTTCTTGCATCCCCGGCAAGAAAAATACTGATAGACCATCATCTCCATCCGGAGGATTTCTGCAAGATTATCATTTCCCATCCGGAGATATCTTCCACTTCGGAACTGGTTTTCCGCCTGATTTGCCGTATGGGCTATTTCAGTGACATTTCAAGGGAAGGTGCGGAATGTATCTATACGGGCATGATGACCGATACCGGCGGGTTCACCTATAATTCCAATAATCGGGAAATCTATTTCATCATCAGCGAACTGTTGTCGAAAGGTATTGACAAGGACGAGATTTACCGCAGAGTGTTCAATACTTATTCAGAAAGCCGTCTGCGCCTGATGGGATATGTCTTGTCACAAATGAAGGTCTATCCGGACTATCATGCAGCCTTAATTTCCTTGACTAAAGCCGAACAAAGCCAATTTGACTATGTGCGTGGAGATAGTGAAGGGTTTGTGAACATTCCTTTGAGCATCAAAGGGGTGATTTTCTCTTGTTTCCTGCGTGAAGATACGGAGAAGCCGATGATAAAGATTTCTTTACGTTCGGTCGGTACGTTCCCTTGCAATCAGCTGGCTGCCGAGTTCTTTGGCGGCGGCGGTCATTTGAATGCTTCCGGCGGTGAATTTTATGGAACGATGGATGAGGCCCGCAAGGTCTTTGAGCAGGCTTTGGAGAAATACAAACCGCTGCTGAATGCCAAAGGATAAAAAAAGTTCAGTTGTAAAGGTTAAAAGTTACGAACTTTCTATCCGCAGCTTTCAACTTTCAAGGAAATCAGATACTTTTGTACGAAATTACTAAATAACAGAAATGAAGAAACTTACTTTATTCTTTTTTGCCTTACTTGCAGTTTGTTTAGCCTTCCAGGCATGCGATAATTCTAAAACTTATGCCGAAATGCTTGAGGAAGAAAAAGATGCCATCAAAGCGTTTATCAAAGACAGTAGCATTGTCGTTATTTCTCAAAGTGAGTTCTATGCGCAAGATTCGACAACGGATGTAAGCAGGAATGAGTATGTGCAGCTGGCAAGCGGGGTGTATATGCAGATTGTGGATAAAGGTTCGACGAATCCTGCAGATACAGTTAAACCGAATGATTTGATTTTGGTGCGCTTTGAAGAACAAGGGTTGATAGCTGTTGGAGGGGTGAAATCGTATATAACCAATATGAATAGTCCGACTGTTGTGGATGAGTTTAGATATTCTGTTACTTCTTCGTCTATTGCCGGACTTTTCACTCAAGGCTATATGCTTATATATCATGGTTCGTCTGTACCTGCTGGCTGGCTGGTTGCGTTGAATTATATTCGTAACGGAGCACATGTGAAGCTGATTGTTCCTTCCAAGATGGGACAGTCGGATGCTATGCGGGACGTTCATCCTTATTATTACGATTTACATAAACTCCAAATTTGGAACTAACCTATAAATTTTAAATCATTAACCTATGACTCTAATCAAATCTATTTCTGGAATCCGCGGAACCATTGGCGGTGGTGCTGGCGAGGGATTGAATCCGCTCGACATTGTGAAGTTCACTTCAGCTTATGCTACCCTGATTCGCAAGACGTGTACTGTAAAAAGTAACAAAATTGTAGTGGGACGTGATGCCCGTATTTCCGGTGAGATGGTCAAGAACGTAGTAGTCGGTACCTTGATGGGTATGGGCTGGGATGTAGTGGATATTGATTTGGCTTCTACTCCGACTACCGAGCTGGCTGTAACCATGGAAGGTGCCAGTGGAGGTATTATTCTGACTGCCTCACACAATCCCAAGCAGTGGAATGCGTTGAAACTGCTGAATGAAAAGGGCGAATTTCTGAACGCTGCCGAAGGCCAGGAAGTACTCCGCATTGCCGCCGCCGAAGAATTCGACTATGCCGAAGTGGACCAACTCGGCTCGTACCGTCAGGATTTAAGCTACAACCAGAAACATATCGACAGCGTATTGGCACTTGACCTCGTAGATGTGGAAGCTATCCGAAAGGCAAACTTCCGTGTAGCCATCGATTGTGTAAACTCTGTAGGTGGTATTATTCTGCCGCAACTACTTGAACAACTTGGTGTTCAGCACGTAGAGAAGCTCTATTGTGAACCGACCGGTAACTTCCAGCATAATCCCGAGCCTCTGGAAAAGAACTTGGGTGACATCATGAACCTGATGAAAGGGGGGAAGGCAGACGTTGCATTTGTTGTAGACCCTGATGTAGACCGCCTGGCAATGATTTGCGAAGACGGCAAGATGTACGGTGAAGAATATACGCTGGTTACTGTTGCCGACTACGTATTGAAACATACTCCGGGCAATACGGTATCCAATTTGAGTTCGACCCGTGCCTTGCGCGATGTAACCCGCAAGTATGGGCAGGAATATTACGCGTCCGCCGTAGGTGAAGTGAATGTGACTATCAAAATGAAGGAAGTAGGTGCCGTTATCGGTGGTGAAGGAAACGGTGGGGTAATCTATCCGGCCAGCCACTATGGACGTGATGCCTTGGTAGGTATTGCCTTGTTCTTGAGCCATCTGGCACACGAAGGTAAGAAGGTGAGCGAACTCCGTGCATCCTATCCTGCATACTTCATGGCAAAGAATCGTGTAGACTTGACTCCTGAAACAGATGTAGATGCTATTCTTGCCAAGGTGAAGGAGCTGTATAAGAATGAAGAAATCAATGATATAGACGGTGTGAAGATTGACTTCCCCGACAAATGGGTTCATCTGCGTAAGAGCAATACGGAACCGATTATCCGTGTCTATAGTGAAGCTGCCACACCGGAAGCTGCCGAGGAAATCGGTCAGCAGATTATGAAGGTGATTGAAGACCTGGCGAAATAAAATCGTCTTTCTTTTAGGCGCGGATTACGCGGATTTCACGGATTTGTTTGCAATCCGCGTTTTTCTGTGTAATCCGCGCCTAATGTTATATTGCAGTTATCGGGTAGAGATGCCGGAGATGACTTTCTCTACCTCTTCTTCAAAGTTCGGTGTAAACACACCTTTCCCGATGTTTTCTTTTATCTCGTCGATGCTCCAAAAACGTCCTCCGTCCAGCTCGTCACTGGGATGAATTTCACCGTCGTACACGGTTTTGTGTACAAAGACAAGCTCCTTCTCACGTGTAGATTCAAAGACGTAGTGCATTCGCGTTTCGGGAGTAAAGTCGATGATTCCCAGCTCTTCGCGTACCTCGCGTTTCAGCGCCATCTCTACACTTTCACCTAAATCGACGTGTCCGCCTACGGAGGTGTCCCACTTCCCCGGTTGTATGTCTTTCCATTCGGGACGTTTCTGCAGATACAGCTCACCTTTGGAATTGAATACATGAAGATGGATTACCGGATGCAGCAGTTTGCTACCGTTATGGCATTCGCCACGGGTGGCGGCGCCTATGATGTTGCCTTGTTCGTCGACAAGGGGGAACATCTCTTGGTTGTTATCGTGGTTCATTGTGCTTAGGGTATTAATAATGATGAATCTCCATAGCTCAAGAAGCGGAAATCATGTGCCAGTGCATAGTTATAAATCTTTTGCCAATCACCGTGTACGAAAGCTGATACGAGCAGCAGCAAGGTACTTTGCGGTTGGTGGAAATTAGTCACCATGGCCTTCACGATTTTGTATTCATATCCCGGAGCGATGATGATTTGAGTGCTGGTATGCAGAGCCTCCATGCTATGTCTGTCCAGATAGGCAACAATGGCTTGCAGGGCTTCCACTGCAGAGGTGGCGGTGGCCTTGGCAGACATTTCATAAGGTTGCCATTGGTGGACGTGCAAGTCTTCCTCTGTGGCTTCTGGATTATTCAGTAAAGTGACTCCGATGTGATAAAGGCTTTCCAATGTGCGCACTGAAGTAGTTCCTACGGCCACTGCCTTGCCGCCGTGTGCTATGAGTTTTTCCAATGTGTTGCGCGAGACAGAGATGTATTCCGTATGCATTTCGTGCCCTTCTATTTCTTCACTTTTCACCGGTTTGAAGGTTCCGGCTCCCACATGGAGTGTCAGCTCTTCCAATTCTACTCCTTTATTGCGCAATGCGTCTAATACGCGTGGGGTGAAATGCAGCCCCGCTGTAGGAGCAGCCACCGAACCTTTGATTTTGGAGTAGACAGTCTGGTAAGTCTCCTTGTCACTTTCCTGGGTCTCCCGGTTCAAATAGGGGGGGATGGGCAATTCACCGAAGACCTCGAGAATGTCGGCAAAAGTCACTTCCGGATTATTCCAGCGGAAGTTTATCCAATGGCTGGTTCCGTGGCATTCACCCCGTTCGGCGGTCAGGGTGAGTGGCTTGCCTTTCACGGTCATCTCACGTCTTAGCATGCCTTCTTTCCATTTTTTCAGGTTGCCGACCATGCAGAGCCAGGCGGCATGCTCGGTTTGCTGGAAGTTGAGGGCGTAGTCGTTCGGCTGTATGGGTTCCAGGCAGAATACTTCAATCAGTGCGCCCGTTTCTTTCCGGAAATGCAGGCGTGCTTGGATGACTTTGGTATTGTTGAATATCATCAGGCTTCCCGATGGCAGATACTCCGGCAGTGAAGTGAATCTGTCTTCTGAAACTTCTCCGTGGCGATACAATAACAGTTTGGACTGGTCACGTACGGACAATGGGAACTTTGCAATGCGTTCGTCCGGCAACGGGTAGTTGAACTCGCTGATTCTGATATGTCTGGGGTCTTCTTTCATGATGGCTTTCTCTTTATAATATCGGCTGCAAAGGTACGGATATTTGGGAAGATTTGAAGAATAAGGGAAATAATTCCTAACTTTGCAGGAAGAAAGTAGGAAAAGACAAACTAAAAGATACGTTACTATGAAGATAGGAGATAAAGTTCGTTTCCTCAGCGAAGTTGGGGGTGGTGTTGTGACAGGATTTCAAGGGAAAAACATCGTGTTGGTGGAAGATGCCGACGGTTTTGACATACCGATGCCCATAAACGAATGTGTGGTGATAGAGACCGATGATTATAATATCCCCACTCCGGCAGCCAAAGCGGTTGCCAAGAAGAAGCGGGAAGAAGAGCAACAATTGCGTACGACCGCTACTGCGGCAAGGTCGTCTGCTATAGAGTCTCAGGTTTCAGAGCCTCAAACGGTCCGTTTGGAGAAACCGCAGATATCTGTTTATCGTCAGCCCGAGATGAAAGGCGGAGATATCCTGAATGTTTTTCTGGCTTTTGTTCCGGAGGATATCAAGGCTGTCAGCACTACACCTTTCGAGACATATTTGGTGAACGACAGTAATTATTATATGTATTATACCTATTCGAGTGCTGAAGGAAAGTCCTGGACAGTCCGTTCGCATGGTTTGATAGAGCCGAATACGAAACTTCTGCTGGAGGAGTTCGAAAAGTCCGAGTTGAACGACCGTGAACGTGTGATGGTACAGCTGGTGGCATTCAAAGATAACCGTGCGTTCACAATGAAACCGGCTGTCAGTGTGGAAGTCCGCATAGATATGGTAAAGTTCTATAAACTGCATACATTCCAGCAGACGGTTTTCTTTGAAACACCGGCCTTGGTGTATGATATTGTCCGGAATGACCAGCCTGCCAAGCAGGTGTATGTTTCGGCAGAGGAACTGAAGGAGGCTTTGATACAGAAAAAAACGGCAGATACTCCGTCCAAACCGCAGACGGTCATCAAGCGTGGGGGCAAGAATGGGATTGTCGAGATTGACCTGCATATCGGCGAGTTGCTGGATGACACCTGCGGCATGAGCAACAGTGAAATATTGAATTACCAACTGGACAAGTTTCGTGAAGTGATGGAACAATACAAGAAAAAGCGCGAACAACGCATCGTCTTTATTCATGGCAAGGGGGATGGTGTACTTCGTAAAGCGCTATTGGATGAGTTGAAACGTAAATATTCCAATTGCCGCCACCAGGATGCTTCGTTCCAGGAGTACGGATTTGGGGCGACGATGGTGACGATTAAATAAAATCAAGTATTTGAATAGTGAATAGGGCAGTTCAAACGTTGGAATGCCCTATTCATTATTTTTGATGGCTTATATAGCTAAATATTGTACTATGATGTGATTTTTTTGTTTCGTTTTAATAAAGCGGTAACGTATGCTCTTTTATGGCTGAGAAATACGCCTTATACTTGACGGCATTTCGCAAAAATATTTTAAGTTTGCAGATGTATTGAATAAATAATCTAATTACGGGAAACATGGGAGAGAGGATGGATAAGCGAATTCGATTTTACATTTATTGGATATTAGGGCTTGTGTTTCTAGGGGCTTGTGCGCCCGGAGATAAAGAGGACGTATACACAGAGATGAGAGCTTTTGAGGATTTTTCCCGTATAAATGGAGACTCTGTGGCCATTGTGCCCCGCAAGGTAAGGTTGAAGGCTCTTCAAAAGATGGAAGAGGCAAAGGATAGCTTGGTCAAATATAATTATCTGGCAATGACACTGAAAACATATTTGATTACTTCACAGCTTGATTCGGCACAAATTGTAATCCAGCAGATACATGACTTTATAGAAAGGCAGCATAGTTCTTCTCAAATGGCAGATTTGGAGTCTGAATGTTTCAATATGAAGGGAAATATCTTTGCACGCGTTGGGAATATGGATTCTGCCGAAATTTGCTTCCGGAAGGCTTATGAATTACGGATGAGAGGGACTAGGATTGAAGTGGTGCCGGATATTTTGATGAATCTTGCTGATGCGAATAACCGTTTAGGAAAATTGGACATAGGGGCAGCTTGGTATAGGAGAGCTTTGTTGATGTGCGACTCTTTGCATATGGCTTCTACCAAGAAACCTCCCATTTATTATGGTTTGGCACAAGTATATGTTACCATGCGCGATTTTGAACAGTGTGATTACTATTACAATCTTGCAGGGGAAAGCTATGACAACATGCTGCCTTATGAAAAATATATTTATTTGAATAATAGAGGGACTTCTTACTATTATAGGGAGGATTACCAGACAGCGATAAAATATTTCCAAAGGGTTATTGATTTAGTCGAAGGATATGCTGATATGAGTTTTGAACTTAATCTGGGGAGGTTGAATTTAGGGGACTGTTATCTTCAACTGAATATGGTTGATTTGGCTGTTAAATATATAAATGAATGCCAACTTTTTTTTGAGGAAATGGGGGTAAGTACTGCACTATATTATATCGATACGCAGAAAATAGAATTGGCTCTGCTTCAGAAAGACTTTCAAGAGGCGCGCCGTTTATTGTCCGAGAGTGTAGTCCCTCCGGGCATCGACCCTGATATGGTACATATCCGTAATAAATACCTTCAGCAGTTTTACGAGGAAACCGGTAACTACAAGAGGGCCTATCACTATCTGCAGAGGAACAACCTGCTTGATGATTCTATCAGGAACGAACGTGTCCGGATGCGTACGGCAGACTTGACTTTGCGTTATCAGCAGGATTCTACCTTGATGGCACATCGGGTTTTGCTTCAGGAGCAGAAAAACGAGGTGCTGGTGCTGAGGCAGACACAGTTTGTCGTGTTTGCTGTAGCTGTTGTATCTATATTGACGGCGGTTTTCCTTTATCTGTACAGCAAAAAGAAACGTGCTTTGTTGCTTGCACGGAATCATCGCACAGTCTCTACACTTCGTCTGGAGAATATCCGTAACCGCTTGTCCCCTCATTTCATCTTCAATGTACTGAACCGGGAAATGGCGGAGCGGAATGTAGAAGAAAAGCAAGAGCTTTCGTCGCTGGTAAAACTGATGCGTCGCAATCTGGAATTGGCGGAACAACTGTGTGTAACCTTGGCAGAGGAGCTGGATTTTGTGAAAACATATATTAATCTGGAACGCCGTTCTTTAGGTCCGGATTTTCATTCGGAACTGAAGATAGAAAAGGATGTGAAGCCGGAGCAAATAAGGCTTCCGTCTATGATGATTCAAATTCCGGTTGAAAATGCAGTGAAGCATGCGTTGCGCGAGAAGGAAGGTAAGCGTAATCTTTGGGTTTCGGTCTGCCGCCGGGGAAACGGTATCTGTATAAAGATAACGGATAATGGTGGCGGTTATCGTCCGGACAGTCGGAACCGGGGCACGGGGACGGGAATGAAAGTCATTATGCAGACCATTCAGATTCTCAACAATAAGAACAAGGAGGCCATTGATGTTTCAGTGCACAATGTCTCTCTACAGAGTGGTGAGATGGGATGTGAGGTGACTTTCTGGTTGCCAGATAACTACGATTACAGAATTTAAAAGAACCGTTTAATCTCGTTTTTTGCAAGGATAGGTATATTTACGGACAAATAGTCCGTAAATGGCTTTCTATTGCTTTGTATGGGAGCAGGATTATGTATATATTCGCGAAAAGAAAAACATAAAAGAAACATGGATAAATATAAGGTCGCAATAGTTGACGACGATGAGGTGGCTCTTGAGAATCTGAGTTTTGAATTGGGAAAGGATGCACGCTTCTCTTTGAAGGGAACTGCCCGTAATGGCAAGCAAGGGAAGAAACTCATTGCCAAGGTACAGCCGGATTTGTTGTTCTTGGATGTGGAAATGCCGGATATGACAGGAATGGAACTACTGCAGGAAATACGTGGCAGTGTTTCATGGAACATGCGGATTGTTTTTTATACGGCTTATGATAAGTATATGGTTCAGGCTATCCGGGAGGCTGCGTTCGACTATCTGTTGAAACCTTTTGAAGAGCAGGAGTTTCGGGATATTCTTGCACGTTTTGTAGAGCAGGCAGAAGCTGGGCAGAGAATGTCATATCCCATTGGTGCGCCGTTGCATACCGGACAGACATTTATCGTATTTACGCCAACCAATGATATGCGTGCGTTGCGTCCGGCTGAAATCGGTTTTTTTCGCTATTGCTCCGAGCGTAAACAATGGGAGGTGATACTAAACAACCAGCCGCCGTTGGTGTTGCGTCGCGGAATGACTGCTGAGCAGATTACTCAATATTCATCCAGTTTCGTGCAGATACATCAATCGTATATTATCAATATCGATTATCTGATGATTATAAAGGATAGCAAATGCATGCTTTATCCACCATTTGACAAAGTGACGGAACTGCTGGTTTCCAGAAAGTATAAGAAAGAACTGCAAGACAGATTCTGCTTGTAAAGTGATAAGAATTATTTGGTTAGGGAGTTGACGCCGCAGGTTTTGGTGGCGTTGACGTAAAGAAAAGGCATTGAACCTCTAAAGTCCAATGCCTTTTTATTTATCAAATACTATTTTCGTATCTATCAGAAGCGAAGTTTATTTCACTTCTATACCTTTGTTCTGCAGTGTGACGTTCAATACTCTGGCATAATCAGCATACTGCTTTTCATTCAAAGTCTTTTTCATCAACTTCAGATTACCATAAACTGCATTACGGAGTAACTTCTCCTGATTCTTCTTGGAATTTGTAGCGCGTTCCATCTGTTCTGTAAAATATTCGCAGATGTTTGCCACTTCTTCATGCTGGTTGGAATCCAGATTCAAATACTTGCTCAACTTTGTTATGTTGATGTTACCTTCCCATTTTGCAGTTGTAGGTTGGTTTCCTGCTGCAAATGTTGTAGCAGTCAGGCAAACTGCTGCCACTAATGTTAATCCTAAACGTTTCATAATACCTACTTTTTAATTGTTATTCCTAAAAACTAATTTCAATCTAATACCTATTGAAAACTCTCTAAGCGCTTAGCTTTTTCTTTTACCTATGCAAATGTAGGTATATGTTTTATAACACAAAAATGAATAGGTAAAAAAGTGTAGTTTATACCTTCATTTCTTGACTTAAATCAATTTTGTAGTGTGAAAATGCTTTATTTGGATGCTTTTTGTAATACGAATGTAATGTAGGTTAAATGAAATTCGGTTTATTATAATGGATAAAAGGGGGTTTATTAGTCAAAATGTTATCGCCAAACAGTTTCGGGCAATTCTATGATTACTCTGCTTTCCGAGCAGACTCCCACAAAGCCTAAGCCGCCTATGACGTTGCAAGGCAGACTGATAGGTTCCATTAAAGTATCGTCGTAATCTCCATCATCCAGGCAGTTTAAGGCTTTCAGGTAGCGGTATTCGGCTTCAGTGATGCTAAGCAGCCGTACGGTGATGGTTTGTTTGCGGGATATATGGTCGTAGTAGTGTCCCTCTACCGGATAATATTCTTGGTAGAGAGGGGTATATACTTTCAATGTGGCATAAGAATTGCGGAAAGTGTTATCATTGAATATATTGTATTTGTTGGTGATGGTGGGAAACAATTCATTTTCTTCATCATCATAGTTTCCGGGGTGGCCGTCAGTCAGTATAACATCTTCCCGGTTAATGATTTCGTTCTGCCGGGGAGCAAGGATGGTAGTGTCTCTGGGTATGGAGGCCCAATGCCAAGAGCCGTCCTCGTCTTCTACTTTGATGAGGCTGCCGTTTTCATCTTCCAGGTATTCTTTCCATTTGCAATAGTAACTACGGTCATTCCAAATGTCCAGCCGGTAGTAGTTCTTCTCGTTGGGGCGGTCTTGCAATGTAATTTTGTATTGGCGGTAAAGGGTTTTCCCGCTGTACTCGCGCAGGTAGGCCAGGCAAGTATCCACGTGCAGGCTCTCTATCGGTTGTGGCACGGTGACTTCGGCACTGGCATGGTATTTTCCGTTTTCGGCAGTGGCTTCTAGGCGTATGTTGTCGCCGGGATGCAAAGGGGTGTTGAGGCGAAACAGCTTATACAAGATAGCATCGTATACAAAGATGGCGTCTTCCGGATAATTTTCCGGTGGACCGAAGATTTCCTCCGGTGTCAGTGCTTGAGGAGTTTCAGCAATGCGGTTATTGATAAACAAGGTCAGTGTAGCTTCGTTCAAACGTACTATGCTGCTGCCCTTGCTCAAGTGCAGAAAGACTTCATTAACGTCTTTTCCTGCATCCAGTTGGGCATTCATGATGAGTAGCGGTTGTTGGTTGTCTGGATTGTAAGGAATTTCATTTTCACATGATGCCAACAAGACAATAGCTACTATATATAATAGGTGTAATTTCATTTGGATCTTCATATGCTGATGTGTTTAAAATCTGTAAGTATAGGTAACTGAAGGGATGCAGGGCAGGATGGTCAGTTTTTTGATACTGATTTTCCCTTCCTCTTTATGTTCTATGAATCCTCCATTACCATCCGGTTGGTATAGATAACTGCTTTTCTTGTATTTGCTGTAAACGATGTTCGGATTCATGGCATTGTATGCATTGTAGATACTGATATTCCAGGTGCGTATGCCATGTTTGGTTTTTTTGTTGAAGTTAACACCTAGGTTCAAACGATGGCTGGCAGGCAGGCGATAGTTGTTGCGTCCGGAGATGTAGCCGGTCTCTTCGATGACTCCATCGGGGCTGACGATAATAGTAGCCTTTTCGGGGATAGTGATACATCCACCGGTATTGAATATCCAGGAAGCTCCTGCATCAATGCGGTCACTGAACTTATGGCTGAGATTGAGGCTGATGCTGTGGCGGCGGTCATATTTGTAGGGGAACCATCGGCCTTGGTTGATGGTACCGTTCTTAAAACGGTGATCGGTCTCGGATAGGGTATATGCCAGCCAGCCGATAGTCTTGCCCAATGTTTTCTGTGCCATCAGTTCCAGACCGAAGGAGCGGCCTTCGCCCGTTTCTACTTTTTCTTCCCAGTTGGTAGAGGTGCCGAAGAAGGATACACCGTCTTGATATTCAAGTATGTGTTTCATCTGTTTATAATATCCCTCGACGGAGAACTCCCAACCCGGCAGTCCGGAATAGTAGCCTCCTATGGAGAACTGGTTGGCATACATCGGACTGATGTCTTTGGTAATGGGTACCCAGAGGTCGGTAGGCATAGACAGCGGAGTAGAGGACAGCAGATGCACATACTGTGCCATGCACGTATAGGATGCTTTGGCGGAATATCCTTGTCCGAGGTCATAGCGGGCGGAAAGGCGGGGCTGCAGCGAATAGTAGCTTTTTCCTTGTGTGTGGAACAGCGATGTGCGTACACCTGCATTCAGACTGAGCCTGGCGTTTATATTGAAATTGTCTTCGGCGTAAAGGGAGATTTCTTGTCCGCGCATGGCATGGCTGTTGCTGGTATTGTAAACCGTATCTTCCTGGAGGGCGCCATTATCTATATCTTGTATTTTCGAGGTAGCTATTCCCGGACGGAACGTATGGTGGATGTACTCTGCACCGAACTTGATGTGGTGCTGCGGCATGGGGGTGTAGTCAAAGTCCATACGTGCACTCCAGTCACGGATACCGGAGTTGAACTTGGAGGAGTAATAGTATCTGTCTTGTACTTTATTGGCGACAGTATAGGTATCTTCCATGTTTCCGTCCAGCCCCATCTCATATTTGTTGTATGAGACGGTGGTGTTGCAAAACAGTTTGCTGTTGAATACATAGTTCCAGCGGCCGTAGGCGATGGTGTTTCCCCAATTCAGATGGCTGTTGTCCTTGGAATAATTCTTAATGCTGTTGTCGTAATTGTCACCGTGGTAGTAACTGTCATAATGATAGTGGTCCTTCCCCTTGTAGAAACTGAGGAAGATGCGGCTACGGTCGCTGAATTTATGGTTGACCTTTGCATTGACGTCGTAAAAATAGTAGTTGTATTTGTCGGAATAGGTGTCGTCTTTGTCTACAATGAGATTTTTGAAGAATAGGGTGGGGATGGCTCGTGCGCTGAAACTGAAGGAGGTCCGTTCTTTCCAGATAGGGCCTTCGATATGCAGTTTGTCCGTCAACAGGCCTATGCTGAATGCTCCGTGGTATTTATGCATGTCTCCGTCGTTGGTCCGTACATCTACTATAGACGAAAGACGCCCGCCGTAGCGGGCAGGAAAAGAACTTTTGAAGAGTGTGGTGTTCTTTACCGCTTCGGGCGTAAAGATGGAGAATACTCCCAACAGGTGGTCTGCGTTGTAAACTGGAATTCCGTCCAGCATAACCAGGTTTTGGTCGGGACCTCCCCCTCGCACATACATGCCAGCAAAACCTTCCATGCCGGCTTGCACACCCGGCATCAGCTGAATGGTCTTCAGCAGGTCGGCTTCTCCCAATATGGACGGGGTATGCCTGATTTGTGTCATCGGTATCTCATGCGCTCCCATGGCTGTGCTTTCTATGCCGGCCTCCCGCTTGTCCGAGAGCACTACGACCTCTGCCAGCTGGTTATTGCTGTCCAATCTGACGTTGAGCAAGGTGTCTTTCGTCAGCTCGAACCGGCTATGCCGGCTTTCGTAGCCCAGGTAGGAGAAAACCAGTTCCGTTTCCCCTTCCGGCAAGGTGAGGGAATAGAAACCGAAAGGATTGGTGGCAGTACCTGTGGAACGACGACTCTCAAGGATATTGGCACCAATCAGCGTCTCGGAAGACGCTCCGTCGGTCACGTATCCGCTGATGGTGAACTTACGGCTAACGGGTTTCTGCGGCACGGGCCGCTTATGGAGTAGAATGTGCTTTCCGGATATTTCGAACGTGATGGGTTCGTTTTCAAAGGCACGTTGCAATATCTCACTGATGTTCTTTTGTTTCATCTCCAGTGTGATGCGGTGCGTGAGCTTTACTTCTTCCCCATAGATGAAGGAGAATCCGGTTGCATTTTCCAGTTGCTTCACGAAACTTTCTAAAGTTGCGTTACGGATATTCAGGTTTATACGTGTTTCCTTGTTTTGTGCTGGTGCATGGAGTGAGGAGCTTAAAAGAACCACACACATCAGAAGTACGGTTCTGATGCGGTGGTGCGAACAGATAGTAGAGCTGGTCATTGTCAGTTAAGTTTAGTAGTAAGGATAATAGTGTTGTTTTCTTTTTTATAGGTAAAGTTGCCGGCGTCCTTCAGTAGGTCGAGGATTTCTGTAAGACTCTCCCCTTCGCGGAAGGTAGCTGTCATGTGATAGTTCTTCAGACTGTCTCCTTCGATACGTATATCGGTACGGAACGTTTCGGAGAGTTGACGGACGATTTCCTGCAAGGGTTGCTGATCGAATGTCAGTACGCTAGGGATTACTTGGGTTTCCTCGGTAGTATGTATGGCTTCTGTGGGAATGGCTTCCCGTGGTGGTGCTACGTATAAGAACTGATAGGCTGCCCAGCTCGTTACACAGAGCAGGACTACGGCTGCGGCACTGGCTGTACGCATCCAGAACCGCTTCATGCTGCGGCGCTTTAGCAAACGGCTTTCCAGCAGCCTCCAGCTGTTCTCTGCCGTAAAGCGTCCTCGTGGGGAACGGGTAGAAGCAACCAGTTTGTTCAGTACCTTGTCGAAATTCTCGTTATTCACTTTCATTTTTGGCAATTTATTAAGAGCCTATGACTCCTTTTCTGCATGTAAAGACAGCTCCTTTTCAGGAATTCCCTATGCCTATATCCTGAAATAATGTTAATCTAAAGCTCTTTGTCCGTGAAAGTCCGTCCTGCCTACGTATGACTTCCTTGTTTCTCTGTTTCAATCAATAGGGAAGGTGTGCTCGAGATGTGCATCTCATGTTGTGCGAGATGTGTATCTCATGCAGCTCGAGATGTACATCTCATACATGCATACGCGGCTTCTTGCGAGGAAGATAAAGCAGAGTTCACTCCGTCAGCAATGCTTCCTTGAGTCTTGTGAGTGCTTTTTGCAGTTGCGCGTCTACTGTCTTTGTGCTGATGTTCAGCTCTTCCGCCACTTGTGCATAACTTTGTTTCTCTTCGCGCAGGCGGATGAATACTTCACGGCAACGCTCCGGCAGGCGGTCGAGCGCCTTGACATATCGGGCAAACAGTTCTTCGCTGATAAGAGTGTCTTCGGGGGAATCGGCTTGGTCTGAAAGTTCGGGAAGCTGTTCGGACGAAAGTGTAGGGTGCCGGTTCTCTTTTTCCAGGTAATTGAGGGAGGCGTTTTTGGTAAGGATAAAGCAGTAATCCTCTATGTTGTTCACTTCCGGCAACCGGGCGCGTTGTTCCCAAAGCTTCATGAAGACGTCGAGCACAATTTCTTGCGCCCACTCTTCGTACTTCACGAAATAGCAGGCAATACGGAACAAACGGTCGTAGCACAGATTGTAGAAACTGTGAAAAGCCCGTTCCGAGTCTTCTTCCTTCATTTGGCGCAAGTAGCGTCTGACTTCTTGTTCGGTCATGCAGTCTCCCGGTTTTGCTGTTAATCAATGAACATCAGGTCGCTTATTATGCCGTCCGAAACAAAGATGCCTTCCCGGGTCAGGCGCAGGCGGTCTGCCTGCATCTCCAGTTTGTGGCTTTGGAGGTATGGAGCCGCTATTTTCATGCAATATTGGCATAATTCCGTGCCGAAGGCTTCTTCCGTATATGTCAGGGAGGCTCCCCACATGGTACGCAGGGAAGTCATGATGTATTCATTGTAACGGGTCACTTTATCCAGGATTTCTGTTTCGGAGGAACGGTGCCCCTCTTCAATGGACTTTATGTATCCTTCCAGAGAAGCTGTGTTCCATTCCCTTGTCTCCGCATTGAAGGAGTGGGCTGAAGGGCCGCAGCCCAAATACGGAATGCCTTTCCAGTAAGCGGTGTTGTGGCGTGAGTACATGCCGGGCTTGCAGAAGTTGGATATTTCATAATGCTCATACCCCGCGGCTCCCAGGGTGTCCATGAGCGCCGAGAAGAAGCGTAGGCTACTCTCTTCATCTACTTCGCTGATGCGGTGGCTTTGCAGCATTTCGTAGATGCGGGTACCTTTTTCGTAAGTCAGATGATAAGCGGAGATATGCTCCACATCAAGGCCGACGGCTTGTTGCAGGTCGCGTTCCCACCGTTGGTCTGTTTCATCCGGCAGTCCATAGATAAGGTCGATGCTGATATTCCGGAAGCCGGCTTGGCGGAGGCGGTGTACGGCTGCGCTGGCTTGCGTGGCATTATGCCGGCGGTTCAACAGTTTCAGGGTGGGGTCGTCGAATGTCTGTATTCCCATGCTTATGCGGTTGAAGGGGAGGGTACGTAGCATGGACACATATTCTTCCGTCAGGTCGTCGGGATTGGCCTCGAGGGTAATTTCTTCGGCATGTTCTGTTCCATACACCTCTTTGATAGTCCGGAATATCTGCTCGAAATCTTCGTGGGCGAGCTGTGAGGGAGTTCCTCCGCCAAAGTAGATGGTCTCTATCGGTTCTTCCTTCAGATAACCCTTGCGGGTTTTCAGTTCAGTGCACAAGGCATGGATGTACTGCAGCTTCAATTCGCTGCGAGTGGTGGAATAGAAATCGCAATAGATACAGCGTGTCTTGCAAAAAGGTATATGAATATAGATGCCTGCCATGGTATGCTTATGGATATTTATTGCAAAAATAGTCTTTTGGCAGGAGAATATATCGGTTTTCGGGACATTTAATGTAATATGGAAGGAGTCAGTGTCTTGGTGTGTATTCTCAGTTTTGTCTGTAATCCGGAAAAATAGAACATTTTTTGAGTCGTATGGAAATTCATTATTCCGAATAAATTCCTTTTCTTTGTTATCAGAAAAAGGAATAGGTGTCTATTAAAATAATGGGTAATATGTTTGAAGGACTTGACTTTTGGTTTGAACAGATTATAGCTTATTGCATTGCCCTTGTACTGGTGCAGTTCATGAAGAAACAAATATAGCGGCAAATACTTTATTCACTTCCATTGTGGAACGGTTTAATCTTAGGCTTTTTCTTGTGATTTCTGAGTTTCTAGGGTGCTAATGACCGATATTTACCCCTTTTTGAAACAATAGTGCCCCCGAAATTACCGGGAATGGGGTAATTTTGCAGTATTGAAAAACAAACTTAAATAATATCATGAGAAAAAGTAACTACTTATGGCTGCTGCTGGTGGCAGTTTTATTGCTGCCCGCTCAGGAAATGGCTGCCAAGAAGAAAAAAGAGAAGGAAGTGACAGACCGCGAACTTTGGGCCGGGGTGTTGTATCAAATGGCTGCTCCGGTACTGAGCAATATGAGTGAAGGGAAGCTTCAGGAAAATATGCAGGTGGAGCTTAGCCCCACTTGGGATGGACGCGACAAACGGGTGACCTATATGGAATGTTTCGGACGTCTGATGGCGGGGTTGGCGCCCTGGCTCTCTTTGCCGGACGATGACACTGCCGAAGGCAAGCAGCGCAGGCAGCTCCGCGAGTGGGCATTGAAAAGTTATGCGCAGGCGGTAGACCCTGAAAGCCAGGATTACCTACTTTGGCGGAAAGAGGGACAGCCGTTGGTCGATGCCGCTTATGTTGCTGAAAGCTTCCTGCGAGGATACGATGCTTTGTGGGTGCCTCTGGATAGTTTGACTAAACGGCGTTACATTGAAGAGTTCACCCAGTTGCGCCGTGTGGACCCTCCTTATACCAACTGGCTGCTGTTCTCGTCTACGGTAGAATGCTTTCTGCGCAAGGCAGGTGCCAAGAGTGATACTTACCGTATTGTCTCCGCTCTGCGCAAGGTGGAAGAGTGGTATGTAGGTGACGGCTTCTATAGCGACGGACCGGGATTTGCCTTTGACTATTACAACAGCTTCGTGCTCCATCCCATGTATGTGGAGTGTCTGGAAGTCTTTACGAACAGTGGAAAAAATAAGATATGGAATGCGCCGGATTGCAATTTCCAGCGTGCCCAGAAGCGCATGCAGCGTTTCGGCATGATTCTGGAACGTTTCATCTCTCCCGAGGGGGCCTTCCCCGTATTCGGGCGTTCCATTACCTACCGCACCGGTACCCTCCAGCCATTGGCTTTGTTGGCATGGCGTGGATGGTTGCCCAAGGAATTGTCGAACGGACAGGTACGTGCTGCCATGACGGCTGTCATCAACCGTATGTTCGGTGACAACCGGAACTTCAACGAGAAAGGTTTTCTGACATTGGGATTCAATGGTTCCCAGCCTCATATCTCCGACTGGTATACTAACAACGGCAGCCTTTACATGGCTTCCCTGGCATTCTTGCCCCTGGGCTTGCCCGCCGACCATCCGTTCTGGACAGATGCTCCGCAGGCATGGACCTCGAAAAAGGCGTGGGGTGGTGAAGAATTCCCCAAAGACCATGCCTATTATGAGTAAGACTGATTCATTTTTTATAGTATTTATATTAATTGTTTGGGGGATTGGTGGATTTCCGGTGGCACTCTGTGCGCAGGGTGCTGCCGGTGTCCTTCCCGAAACGCATCTGGTGGAAGTGGGGAAAGGATACAGCCAGACTTCCGTCAACACCGCCGTATTCCGTAATAATTCGCTGGTGACGCAAGGTGACGAGCAATACATCAGTTACTATGATGCGGAAGGGTTCCTGACTCTTGGAAAACGGAACCTCCATGCCGGACAGTGGACACTGCACCGCACACAGTATAAAGGGAATGTGAAGGATGCCCATAACGTCATCAGCATGATGCTGGACGGTGACGGGTATATTCATGTAGCCTTCGACCATCACGGACAGCCCTTGAACTACTGCCGCAGCATTGCACCCCATTCGCTGGAATTGGGTGAGAAGGAGCCCATGACGGGCGTGGATGAAGGCAATGTAACCTATCCGGAGTTTTATCTGTTGTCCGGAGGCGACCTGCTGTTTGCATACCGTTCCGGTTCTTCCGGCCGGGGCAACCTGGTGATGAACCGCTATTCCTTGAAAGAGAAGAAATGGAGCCGTGTGCAGGATGTGCTGATTGATGGCGAGAACAAGCGCAATGCTTACTGGCAGCTATATGTAGATGAGCTTGGAACCATCCATCTGTCGTGGGTCTGGCGCGAGACTTGGCATGTGGAAACCAACCACGACCTATGCTACGCCCGTTCCTTTGACAATGGCGTAACATGGTATAAGGCAAATGGCAAGAAATATGATTTGCCCATCCGTCTGGGTAATGCAGAGTATGCCTGCCGCATTCCTCAGAATTCGGAACTGATAAACCAGACCAGCATGAGTGCCGATGCAGGCGGCAATCCGTACATTGCTTCCTATTGGCGCGACCCGGACAGCGACGTCCCGCAATACCGGATTGTCTGGCATGACGGGCAGATGTGGCACAGCCGCCAGGTATCCGAGCGTACCACTCCGTTTTCCTTGAAAGGCGGAGGCACGAAGATGATTCCGATGGCCCGTCCGCGCATCGTAGTAGATGGCGGGGAGATATTTTATGTATTCAGGGATGAAGAACGGGGGAGCAAAGTCTCCTTGGCGCACGCTACGGATGTGGCAAACAGTAAGTGGAGCATCAGCGATTTGACCGATTTCGCTGTCGATGCCTGGGAACCGTCTCACGACACGGAATTGTGGAAGGGCAGGAAGCGGCTGCATCTGTTTGTGCAGCATGCCAAACAAGGGGACGGAGAGCGGGTTGTGGAGTTTGCACCGCAACCGGTATATGTATTGGAAGTGATAAGATAAAAGAACAGTATTAGTATATGAAAACGACATGCTTATTTTTATTGGGTTTGGCTTTTTGCTGGGGAGTGTCCTCATGCACCGCCCAGCAGCCGCAACCGGAAGAAGTGATTGAGATTATCAATCGGGTGAACAACTATTGGCAGGAGACCCATCCGCAACATGGGCGCTCTTTTTGGGACAACGCCGCCTATCATACGGGAAACATGGAGGTGTTCTTCCTGACCGGCAATCCGGAATGCTATGCCTATTCCGAGGCGTGGGCAGAACATAATGAATGGAAAGGCGCGAAGAGCGACAACAAGGAAGAGTGGAAGTACAGCTATGGGGAGAGTGATGACTATGTGCTTTTCGGTGATTACCAGATTTGTTTCCAGACTTATGCGGATTTGTATACCGTGAAGCCGGATTCCGGGAAGATAGCCCGTGCACGCGAAGTGATGGAATACCAGATGAGTACGGACAAGAACGATTATTGGTGGTGGGCGGACGGACTTTACATGGTAATGCCCGTTATGACCAAGATGTACAAGCTGACCGGCAATCCGTTATATCTGGAGAAACTGCATGAATACTGGACCTATGCCAACAGCATCATGTACGATGCGGAGGAAGGCCTATACTATCGCGACGGCAAATATATTTATCCAAAACATAAAAGTGTGAATGGTAAGAAAGACTTCTGGGCACGTGGCGACGGTTGGGTGCTGGCTGCTTTGGCAAAGGTACTGAAAGACCTGCCCGAAACAGACCAATACCGCCAGGAGTACATAGACCGCTTCCAGACGATGGCCAAATCCGTGGCTGCCTGCCAGCAGCCGGAAGGCTACTGGACACGCAGTATGCTCGACCCTGAGCATGCTCCCGGTCCTGAAACCAGCGGTACGGCTTTCTTTACCTATGGTCTGTTATGGGGGATGAACAACGGCTTGCTGGACAAGGCTGCTTATCAACCCGTAGTGATGAAGGCGTGGAATTATCTGACTACTGTAGCCTTGCAGCCCGATGGCCGCATAGGGTATGTACAGCCGATTGGCGAGAAAGCCATTCCCGGACAAGTGGTTGATGCCAACTCTACTGCTAACTTTGGGGTAGGGGCATTTCTGCTGGCAGCTTGTGAGATGGTGCGTTTTTTGAATGCCGACTGATTGGAGAGATTAAATAAGTGTATATGTTACACAACATATACACTTTCTTTGTATTATAATGTATATAGTGTTAATTTTACACCCGTTAAAAGGTTTAATATAAAAAGATTATGATTGTACGGATGAAAAACACTTTCCGGATGCTTTTGGCAGCAATGTTATTGTCGTTGTTTGCACTTCCGGGATATTCCTGGCAAAAATCCTTTCCCGAAAAAGATTATGTAGCTTATTTGTTCACTTATTTCACTGGGAATAGTGGCGATGAAGAAGCTGTGCGCTATGCTGTAAGCATGGACGGTTATACCTACTGGGCATTGAATGATAATGAACCGGTAATCGACTCGAAAGTCATCAGCTCCACCGGGGGAGTCCGCGACCCGCATATCCTTCGTTGCGAGGATGGCAAGACTTTCTATATGGTAGTGACAGATATGGTTTCAGCCAATGGATGGAGTTCCAACCGTGCCATGGTTTTGCTGAAATCTACCGACTTGGTCAACTGGTCCCACTCCGTTATCAATATACAGAAACGTTATTCAGGTCAGGAGGATTTGAAGCGTGTATGGGCTCCGCAGACTATCTACGACCCGGAGGCGGGAAAGTACATGGTGTATTGGTCCATGCTGCATGGCGATGGAGCCGATGTCATATATTATGCTTATGCCAATGCGGAGTTTACAGATTTGGAGGGAGAGCCCAAGCCATTGTTTCTGCCGGAGAACGGGAAATCGTGCATCGATGGAGACATTGTCTATAAGGATGGTGTTTTCCACCTTTTCTATAAGACGGAAGGGCATGGAAACGGCATAAAAGTGGCCACCACCCGTTCTCTGACCTCCGGGGAATGGACGGAAGAGCCCGATTACAAGCAACAGACTAAGGAAGCCGTAGAGGGTGCGGGCACTTTCAAGCTGATAGGGCAGGATAAGTATATCCTGATGTACGACGTCTATATGAAAGGAAGCTATCAGTTTACGGAAACCACTGACTTGAAGAATTTTAAGGTAATAGACAGCGAGGTGAAGATGAACTTCCATCCCCGCCATGGGACCATTATCCCCATTACCCGCAATGAGCTGTTGCGCATTACCGATGAATGGGGCAAGCCGGCAGAGCTGGGCGCATTGCCCAACAATCCCGTATTGCCTGGCTTCCATGCCGACCCGGAAATCCTTTATTCCCATCAGACCCAAAAGTATTACATCTATTCTACTACGGATGGACAGCCGGGGTGGGGAGGCTGGTACTTTACCGTATTCTCCTCCACGGATTTGAAGACTTGGCAGGATGAAGGCGTCATGTTGGACTTGAAGTCGGAGCAAGTGCCTTGGGCGGATGGCAATGCTTGGGCGCCTTGCATTGAAGAGAAAAAAGTGGACGGCAAGTATAAATACTTCTTCTATTACAGTGGAAATCCCAAGAATGGCGGCGGCAAGCAGATTGGAGTGGCTACGAGCGATTCTCCTACCGGTCCTTTCACCGATTTGGGACGCCCTATCATTACCGCCTCGCCCGTCGGTGGCGGGCAACAGATTGATGTGGATGTGTTTACAGACCCTGTTTCGGGCAAATCCTATCTTTACTGGGGCAACGGCTATATGGCAGGTGCCGAGCTGAACGACGATATGGTGTCCATCAAGGAAAATACCGTTACGGTGATGACGCCGGAAGGAGGCACCTTGCAGGACTATGCTTTCCGCGAAGCAGCCTATGCCTTTTATCGCAACGGGCTCTACTATTTCATGTGGTCGGTAGACGATACCGGTTCGCCCAATTACCATGTGGCATACGGTACATCCAAGTCGCCGCTCGGCCCCATCGAAGTTGCCAAGCAACCCGTTGTACTGATTCAGAATCCGGAAAAGGAGATTTACGGTCCGGCACACAACGCTGTATTGCAGATTCCCGGTACAGATGAGTGGAGAATCGTTTACCACCGTATTAATAAATGGTACTTGAAAGATGGCCCCGGCGTTCATCGTGAAGTCTGCATAGACCGGATGGAGTTCAATGAAGACGGAACCATCAGGCCGGTGGTGCCTACCCTTTGATTTAATGATATAACATAAATAATTTAATACCATGAAGAATAGATTGAAATTACTGGTTTGGCTGTTTGCCCTCTCAGGTCCGCTGGCAGCACAGAGTGTATCTGTCAATGGTCCGGATGGAAAATTGCAGCTTACGGTATCCTGCCCGTCAGCCAACGGCGAAGTGTCTTACGCCGTCACCTACAATGGAAAGCAAATGCTGGAATCTTCTCCCTTGGGGATGGAGACAAATGTGGGTGATTTCTATAGAAGATTGCAGTTGAAGGAACATAAAGTCACAGCTCTCGATACGGTTTATGAACAATCCCGAATCAAAGCTTCGCGCATCCATTACCGGGCAAACGAATTGCTTTGTTCATTCGTCAACGGTGAGGGGAAGAATGTGCAGATAACTTTCCGCGTCAGCAACAATGACGTGGCTTTCCGTTACACCCTGCCGAGGGAGCAGGGAAAAGGAAGCGTCACGGTGAACAGCGAACGGACCGGCTTCCGCTTCCCGTCGCAGACCACCACTTTCCTTTGTCCGCAGAGCGACGCCATGATAGGGTGGAAGCGTACCAAACCCAGTTACGAAGAAGAATATAAGGCAGATGCCCCGATGAACGAACGTTCGGGTTATGGACACGGATATACATTTCCCTGCTTGTTCAAGGTAGGGGATGACGGCTGGGTACTGCTCAGTGAAACCGGAGTGGACAGCCGTTATTGTGGCTCGCGTTTGAGCGATTGGGACAACGGCGTGTATCGCATTGCTTTCCCCATGCCGGAAGAGAATAACGGCAACGGAACGGTATCGCCTGCCTTTGCCCTGCCGGGCTCCACGCCGTGGCGTACTGTGACGGTGGGCGAAACCTTGAAGCCGATTGTGGAAACTACCGTCCCCTGGGATGTAGTGGAACCACGCTATACCACCACCCATGATTACAAGCCGGGCCGTGGCACCTGGAGCTGGATTCTCTGGCAGGACGGCAGCATCAACTACGACGACCAGGTGCGCTATGTTGACTTGGCAGCCGCCATGGGATACGAATATGTATTGATTGACAACTGGTGGGACAACAACATCGGTCGCGACCGCATGGAACAGTTTATCAAGTATGCCCGTAGCAAGGGTGTGGAGGTATTCTTGTGGTATAGCTCCAGTGGTTACTGGAACGATATAGAGCAGAGTCCCGTCAACCGGATGGATAACTCCATTGCCCGCAAGCAAGAGATGCGCTGGTTGCAAAGCCTGGGTGTGAAGGGTATCAAGGTAGACTTCTTCGGCGGTGACAAGCAGGAGACCCTGCGTTTGTACGAGGAGATTCTGAGCGATGCCGACGACCACGGTCTGATGGTTATTTTCCACGGCTGTACCTTGCCTCGCGGCTGGGAACGGATGTATCCCAATTACGTAGGTAGCGAGGCGGTGCTGGCTTCCGAGAATCTGGTGTTCAGCCAGCACTTCTGCGACAACGAAGCGTTCAATGCCACGTTGCACCCTTTCATCCGCAATGCTGTGGGATGCATGGAGTTTGGCGGTGTGTTCCTGAACAAGCGCCTGAACCGCGGCAACGATGGCGGAACTATTCGCCGCACCACGGACATCTTTCAGCTGGCAACGGCAGTGCTGTTCCAAAATCCTATCCAGAACTTCGCCTTGGCACCTAATAACCTGACGGATGCTCCGCAAATCTGTCTCGACTTTATGAAACAAGTGCCCACTACTTGGGACGAGACCCGTTTCATTGACGGCTATCCGGGGAGATATATTGTTCTTGCCCGCCGTCATGGAAACACGTGGTATATAGCCGCTGCCAATGCAACGGCGGAACCGTTGAAACTGAAGCTTGACCTTCCTATGCTGGCAGGACAAGAGGTGTCTCTGTATAGTGATGACAAGAAGATGCAGTCCCAATTAAAGCTACAGAAAATAAAGACTGACGGCTCTCTGCAACTCACGGTTCAGCCGCAGGGAGGGGCGGTAATCGTGAAATAAAGAAGGCATGGAGCAATCTTTGTTTTGTAATGATATATCATAACGGATTACTCCTTTTGCAAATCTTTGATTATCAGAGGGTCTATAATTGGCCTAATTCAGTCGTATACTGAATGGCATTCACTATACGACTGAACCCTATTCACTATACGACTGAATGGCATTCAGAATACGACTGATTGTGACTATCGAACTAAATGTAAATGATTAATACCGACTTAATACCATGAATAGATTCTTGAAATTATTGTCCTTGTGTCTGTTCTTGACACTGACCGTTCCTTTGCGGGCTGTGACGAACGGCGTGGCGAACGAACCCGATTCAGTCTACCTCTTTTCCTACTCCCATGCCGACGGCAGTGGCGGTCTGAAACTAGCCTGGAGTCCCGATGGCAACCGATGGTTCAGCGTGGCAGACGGCAACTCTTTTGTCAACTCGGACTTCGGCCCCTGGGGACAGATGAAGCGGATGCTGAAACCGCACTTGATGCAGACCCGTACCGACGACCGCTGGCACTGCATCTGGGAACTGACGGAAAGCGGAAACTCCCTTGCATACGTCGAGTCTCCCGACCTGCTGCAATGGAAAGCGCAGAAATACTTTGACCGTTCCCGCCTTGCCGAATATCAGCCGGCAGAGGTCTATCCCACCGTGCGGAAGGAGATTCTGCTGAACGGTACCATGCAGCAGGGCTGGATGCAGCGTGTGCCGTATGCCACGGTGCAGCGTGTTATCTCCTTTGCGGAGCATAAGAAGTACCGCCAGGCACTCTATGCCGAACGTGCCGAGCAAGACCCCGTTCGTTTTGCCGGACTGAAACCGGTGGAGGCGACTATCGAGGTGGAGACGGAATGTGCAAAACCCATCAGCAAGCATCTGATAGGTATTTTCTTCGAAGACATCAACTATGCTGCGGATGGAGGACTGTATGCCGAGCTGGTACAGAACCGCGACTTCGAGTATTCGTCCAAGGACGGTTCACACCAAGGTTGGGACGGCACATATGCCTGGGTGGTGAAAGAGGGTGATGCTGCGGCTGCCGTAACCATTGCCACTGCCGACCCCATCCATCCCAATAATCCTCATTATGCCGTATTGAAGGCGCGTCCCGGAGTGGCATTGCAGAACGACGGTTTCGACGGTATCAGCCTGAAGAAAGGGGAGAAGTACGATTTCTCTCTCTTTGCCCGCGTGGCACCGGGCAGCAAGGGAGGCAAGGTGGTTGTTTGCCTGCTCGACCAGACGGGCCGTGAGATTGCCCGCTCTTCCGTCAATGTGTCCTCCAAAGAGTGGAAGAAACAGCAGACGGTGCTGACGGCAAACGCCGACGTGCGTGCCGCCGTGCTCTCGCTTCAGCCGCAGACGGTGGGGACACTGCATCTCGATATGGTTTCCCTTTTTCCGCAAAATACATTCAAGGGCCATAAGAACGGCTTGCGTGCCGACCTGGTACAAACGCTTGCCGACCTGCATCCGCGCTTCGTCCGCTTCCCCGGTGGCTGCGTGGCTCATGGCGACGGCATCGACAATATCTATGACTGGAAAGGCTCTATCGGACCGCTCGAAGCCCGCAAGCCGTTGCGCAATCTGTGGGGGTATCATCAGACACGCGGACTGGGCTACTTCGAGTACTTCCGCTTCTGCGAAGATATAGGTGCCGAACCTCTGCCGGTATTGGCAGCGGGCGTGCCGTGCCAGAACTCGGGCACACACTCGCACTATGCCGACAACTGTCCGCAGGGTGCCAATGCGGAACTGATGCGCTACGGCCAGCAGGGAGGCATCCCGATGGAGGATATGCCGGCCTACATTCAGGATGTGCTGGACCTGATAGAGTATGCCAATGGCGATGCGCGCCGCACCGTGTGGGGGAGGAAGCGTGCCGAGGCAGGTCATCCCAAGCCTTTCAACCTGAAGTACATCGGCATAGGCAACGAGGACATGATTACCGAAGTTTTCGAAGAGCGTTTTGCCATGATATACAAGGCTGTCAGGGAGAAGCATCCCGAAATTACGGTTGTCGGCACCGTAGGTCCCTTCTACGAAGGTACGGACTATGCGGAGGGCTGGCGGCTTGCCACGGAACTGGGTGTGCCCATGGTGGACGAACACTATTACGTGGACCCGGGTTGGATGATTCACAACCAGGACTATTACGACCGCTACGACCGCACCAAGTCCAAGGTCTATCTGGGCGAATATGCCGCCCACCTGCCCGGACGTCCCAACAACATAGAGACAGCACTGGCGGAAGCTCTCTATCTGACTTCGGTGGAACGTAATGCCGATGTGGTGGAGATGACCTCGTACGCCCCGCTACTGGCGAAGGAAGGTCATACGCAGTGGAATCCCGACTTGATTTATTTCAATAATACGGAGGTGAAACCCACCGTGGGCTACTACACGCAGCAGATGTACGGCCAGAATGCGGGTACGCACTATATCACCTCGCACGTGGCGCTGAGCAACGGGCAGGAGGCTGTCCGCAAACGCATCGGCGTTTCGGTGGTAAAGGATGAGGCCACGGGCGACCATATCGTGAAGCTGGTGAACCTGCTTCCGGTGGAGGTTTCCTCTACGGTGAAGCTGAAGGGCATCGACTTGCAGAACCCCTCGGCAGTGAAGACGCTCCTGACGGGTGACCCGAAGGACAAGCAGGCACGTTCCGTGACTTCTGCCTTCGATATTGGCGGTGCGGAGTTCCCTTATGTCCTGCCCGCCTATTCGTTTACGGTGATACGCATCCATCAGAATAAGGGAAAATAAGGATAAAGGAGTAGGGATTAAGGATTAGAGATTAAAAACTCTGTGCTTTTGTGGCTCTGTGTTGAAATTAAAAATCCGTGTAATTCTTGCCTGAAAACATAATAACTCAATACCTTAAAAGATATGAAGCAATTATTGACATTGGCATTTGTTGTAGCCATGGCCGGCAATGCATCGGCACAAAAGCAGCAGTCTTTGCATTCGGGTTATCCCATCGACCCAGTGCCTTTCACTTCGGTCAGGGTGACCGATGGCTTCTGGGGACAACGCTTGAAGGCAAGCCGTGAAGTGACCATTCCGCTGGCCTTCAGCAAATGCGAGGAGACGGGACGCTATGATAATTTTGTGAAGGCGGCGCATCCCAGTGAGGACTACAAGGTGGGCGGTCTTTCTTTTGATGATACCGATGTCTACAAGACCATCGAAGGCGCCAGCTACCTGCTCCAGACTTATCCCGACAAGAAGCTGGAGCGTTACATAGACAGCGTGCTCGTTATCGTTGCCGCTGCCCAGGAACCGGACGGATACCTCTATACCGCCCGCACGATGAATCCGAAGCATCCGCACGAATGGTCGGGGCCGGAGCGCTGGAGCAAGGTGGAGGTGCTGAGCCATGAGTTCTACAACTTGGGACACATGGTGGAGGGTGCCGTTGCCCACTACCAGGCTACGGGCAAGCGCAACTTCCTCGACATTGCCATCCGCTATGCCGATTGTGTCTGCCGCAATATCGGTGAAGGGCCGGAGCAGAAGCGCCTCGTGCCGGGACACCAGATTGCCGAGATGGCGCTGGTGAAACTCTATACGGTGACGGGCGACCGCAAGTACCTGGACCAGGCGAAGTTTTTCCTCGATGCCCGCGGAACGACCGGCCGCAAGGATGCCTACAGCCAGGCACACAAGCCCGTGCTGGAGCAGGATGAAGCCGTGGGACATGCCGTGCGTGCAGAGTACATGTACTCGGGCATGGCAGACGTGGCCGCCATCACGGGAGACACATCCTATATCCATGCCATTGACCGCATTTGGGAGAACATCGTGAACAAGAAGATATACATCACCGGCGGTGTGGGAGCCCGCCACGAGGGCGAGGCCTTCGGCGACAACTATGAGCTGCCCAACCTGACGGCCTATAACGAGACGTGCGCCGCCATCGGCAATGTCTACACCAACTACCGTCTGTTCCTGCTGCACGGTGACGCCAAATACTTCGACGTGCTGGAGCGTTCGCTCTACAACGGCTTGATTTCCGGCGTTTCGCTGGACGGCGGACGCTTCTTCTACCCCAATCCACTGGCTTGCGACGGGAAGTACCGCTTCAATGCCGACCATACGATTACGCGCCAGCCGTGGTTCGGTTGCGCCTGCTGCCCCAGTAACATCAGCCGCTTCATCCCTTCGCTGCCGGGCTATGTCTATGCGGTGAAGGATGACAAGGTGTATGTCAATCTGTTCCTCTCCAACCGGGCCGAGCTGAAGGTGAACGGGAAGAACGTGGTGCTGGAGCAGGAAACCTCTTATCCTTGGAACGGTGATATCCGCTTGACAGTGGCAAAGGGCAACCAGCCGTTCGTCATGAATGTCCGTATTCCGGGCTGGGTACGCGGCAGTGTGCTGCCGGGTGACTTGTATTCGTATGCCGACGGGCAGGAGCTTGCCTACCGCGTGTCTGTCAACGGTCAGGAGGTACGGGGCGAACTGCAGAACGGTTACCTCGGCATCGACCGCCGCTGGAAGAAAGGGGATGTGGTAGAGATTCATTTTGATATGCAGCCGCGTGTGGTGAAAGCCAATGACAAGGTTGCCGCCGACCGTGGTCGTGTGGCCATAGAGCGTGGTCCGCTGGTGTATTGCGCCGAGTGGCCGGACAATGATTTCAATATCTCCACCCTGCTGCTGAACCGGCATCCGAAGTTCCAACTGGTGGAGCGCCCCGACCTGCTGGGCGGTATCAACGAAATTACTACCCGTGCGCAAGCCTTGAGCTATGATGCCACGGGTCGCCTTGCCACGAAGGATGTGAAGTTGACGTTGATTCCTTATTATGCTTGGGCGCATCGTGGTGAAGGCCGGATGGAAGTGTGGTTGCCGATAGAAGTGGGAGCCGCTTCGGCAGAACTGCAGGAATAAACGATTTATCTGCATCTAAGGATTTTATTATTTTTGTAAACTGTTTCCGCATTACTATAACATTTTACATTACTTATATGAAACAATTGATTACCATTCTTTTATTGTCTTGCGCCTTGGGTGCGCAGGCACAACATGTGATGACTGTTGACGTATCCCGACCGACAGCCAAGATACAGCCTACCATGTACGGCATCTTCTTCGAAGACATCAACTTTGGTGCCGACGGCGGACTCTACGCCGAGCTGGTGAAGAACCGCTCCTTCGAGTTCCCGCAGCCCTTCGTTGGCTGGGTACCCTTTGGCAACGTCACGGTGCAGGACGCCGAGCCCTGCTTCGACCGCAATCCCCACTACGTGCGTATCGTCAATGACGGACGCCTGCTGCGTGCCGGACTCGACAATGAAGGTTATCGCGGCATCGGCCTGAAGCAGGGCGAGGAATACCGCTTCACCGCCTATACCCGTACTCCGGATGCCCGCCCCATGAAGCTCTCCATCGAGCTGGTGAACTCACGCGGCGAGAACCTGCTGAAAAAAGAAATCGAAATCAGCGGCAACAGCTGGCAAAAACAGACTGTCCTTCTCCGCTCTCCCTTCACCGATGCCCACTCGCGTCTGCGCGTGGTATTGCTGACGGAGGGTACGGTGGATATGGACCACATCTCGCTCTTCCCCGTCAGGACCTGGAAGAACCGCAAGAACGGTCTGCGTGCCGACCTCGTCCAAGCACTCTATGACCTCAATCCCGGCGTCTTCCGCTTCCCCGGCGGCTGCATCATCGAGGGCAACACCCTGGCCACGCGCTACCAGTGGAAGAACTCCGTGGGCCCAGTGGAGAACCGTCCGCTGAACGAGAACCGTTGGAACTACACCTTCAAGCACAAGGCTTTTCCCGACTATTTCCAAAGCTTGGGATTAGGCTATTACGAGTACTTCCTGCTGAGTGAGGATCTCGGAGCCGAACCGCTTCCCGTCCTCAGTTGCGGCCTCTCCTGCCAGTACGAGAGCAATGAAGTGGTGCCCCTCGACGAGCTCGACCCCTACGTGCAGGATGCCCTCGACCTTATCGAATTCGCCAATGGCCCCGTTACTTCCACCTGGGGAAAGTTGCGTGCCGAGATGGGACATCCGGAGCCGTTCCACCTCAAGATGATTGGCATCGGTAACGAACAGTGGGATAAGGTCTATACCGAGCGTCTGGAAGTCTTTACCAAAGCCATCCGCGCCCGCTATCCCGACATCAAGATTGTCGGCTCCTCCGGCCCCAACGCCGATGGTGACAAGTTCGACTATCTCTGGCCCGAGATGAAACGCATCGGTGTGGACCTGGTGGACGAGCACTACTACATGGCCCCCGACTGGTTCTTTGCCAATGCCGCCCGCTATGACAGCTACGACCGCCGCGGCCCCAAAGTCTTTGCCGGCGAGTATGCCTCCCACGACCACCCCACGGGCAAGGCCAACAATTTCCTGACCGCCCTCTCCGAGGCTGCCTTCATGACCGGGCTGGAACGCAACGCCGACGTGGTGCACCTTGCCACCTACGCCCCGCTCTTTGCCCATGTGGATGCCTGGCAGTGGAATCCGGACCTCATCTGGTTCGATAACCTCCGCATGATGCGCACCCCAAACTATTACGTCCAGCAGATGTATGGCATGAATGCCGGTACCGACGTTCTCCGTCTGCAGATGGACGGTAAGCCGGTGGCCGGGCAAGACAGCCTCTATGCCACGGCCTCTCTCGATGCCCCTACGGGAGAAATTATCCTGAAGCTGGTCAACGCAGGCAGCACCCCGGCCCAAGTGCAAGTCAACTTTAACGGTTTGAAGAAACGCCAACTCATCGGCGGTTCGTGCACGTATCTGCAGAACTGCGACTGGAAGACAGTGAATACGTTGGAACAGGAAGCACTTGCTCCCCGTATCCGTCCCGTGCAAGTCGGCGCGCAATCCCTCGACCTGGAGCTGCAGCCCCGTTCGTTCAGCGTCTACCGCCTGCATTGACATCCTCTTCTGAAAGGCGAGGGAAGATGGTATACAATCCGTTTTTCCTCCCCTTTCCGGGGCATGAGCCGTGGAAAATTACTTCCGCGAGCAAATATTCATCCTTTTTGGGCCGATTCTCCTCTTGAAATAGCCCGATTCTCCTTATTTTTGTAACAGTATTCGGAGCATTCCCTATGCTGTTATTACTATTTTTAAACTAATCATCATGAAGAAACATCTCATTATCGGACTGTTTGCAGCCTTGGCCTTCTCCGCCAGCGCACAGTCTTTCAAAGAATGGCTCGATCCCGAAGTCAACGCCGTGAACCGTGCCCCCATGCACACCAACTACTTCGCCTACGAGTCGGCCGATGCCGCCACCCGGGGCTTGAAAGAACAATCGTCCCGTTTCATGACACTGAACGGCACCTGGAAGTTCTTCTGGGTGAAGGATGCCGATGCCCGCCCCACCGACTTCTGGCGTGTGGGCTACAATGACAAAGGTTGGAACGACATCCCCGTCCCCGGTGTGTGGGAACTGAACGGCTTTGGCGACCCTATCTATGTGAATGTTGGCTACGCCTGGCGCAACCAGTTCCGGAACAACCCGCCGCAGGTGCCCGTCGAGAACAATCATGTAGGCTCTTACCGCCGTGAGATTACCGTGCCTGCCGACTGGAAGAACAAGGACATCATCGCCCATTTCGGCTCTGTCACCTCCAACATGTATCTGTGGGTGAACGGCCGCTACGTCGGCTATAGTGAAGACAGCAAGCTTGAAGCCGAATTCGACCTGACCTCTTACCTGAAGCCCGGCCAGAAGAATCTGATTGCTTTTCAGGTATTCCGCTGGTGCGACGGTACCTACCTTGAAGACCAGGACTTCTTCCGCTACAGCGGTGTAGGGCGTGATTGCTATCTCTATGCCCGCGACAAGAAACGCATTCAGGACATCCGCGTCACTCCCGACCTGGATGCCGACTACCGCAACGGTTCCTTGAGAGTGCAGCTCGATGTGAAGGGTGGCGGCAACGTCAGCCTTGAACTGCTGGACGCTGCCGGAAAGCAGGTGGCTGCAGCTGCTGCCAAAGGCAGTGGCACTGCCCTGATAAATGTGGAGAATCCTCATAAATGGACGGCAGAAACACCCTACTTGTATACCCTGCGTGCCACCCTGCAAGGCAGCAGTGAAGTGATTCCCATAAAGGTAGGTTTCCGCAAGATAGAACTGAAGGGAGAACAGATACTTGTCAACGGCCAACCCGTCCTCTTCAAGGGCGCCAACCGTCATGAGATGGACCCGGACGGCGGTTATGTCATCTCTCGCGAACGTATGCTGCAGGACATCCAGGTGATGAAGCAGTTCAACTTGAACGCCGTGCGCACCTGCCATTATCCCGACAACAATCTTTGGTATGACCTTTGCGACCAGTACGGCATCTATGTAGTGGCAGAAGCGAATATCGAGTCTCACGGCATGGGTTACGGTGAGGAAACCCTTGCCAAGCGTGATGATTATAGAAAAGCGCACTTGGAACGCAACCAGCGCAACGTGCAGCGCGGTTTCAACCATCCCAGCATCATCTTCTGGTCGCTCGGCAACGAAGCCGGCTATGGTCCTAACTTTGAGGCCGCCTACGATTGGGTGAAAGCCGAAGACCCCAGCCGTGCCTGCCAGTACGAGCAAGCCGGCAAGACAGGCAAGACTGACATTTACTGCCCCATGTACTATGGTTATGAGGGCTGCCGGAAGTATTGTGAGGATGCCTCCATGACTAAACCTCTCATTCAGTGCGAATACGCTCACGCCATGGGCAATTCCGAAGGAGGCTTCAAGGAGTATTGGGATTTGGTTCGCAAGTATCCCAAATACCAAGGCGGCTTCATCTGGGATTTTGTCGACCAGTCTCCCCGCTGGACGGGCAAGAACGGCAAGATGATTTATGCCTATGGCGGCGACTTCAACCGCTTCGATGCCAGTGATGTGAACTTCTGCGATAACGGTCTTATCAGCCCCGACCGTGTGCCCAACCCTCACATGTACGAAGTGGGGCGTATCTATCAGGACATCTGGACTACTCCGGCCGACTTGGAGAACGGTGAAATCAATGTGTTCAACGAGTACTTCTTCCGCGACCTCTCCGCCTATTACATGGAATGGGAGGTGCTGAAAGGCGGCAAGGCAATTCGTACCGGCCGCGTGGACAATCTGAATATAGCTCCCCGGCAGACAGCCAAGATTAAACTGGACTTGGGCAAGACCTGCCAATGTACCGAATGGCTGCTGAACGTTTCCTACAAGCTGAAGAACCGCGAGGGTCTGCTTCCCGCCGGCCATGTGGTGGCCAAGGACCAGCTGACACTCAATCCCTACAAGGCTCCTTCCATGGAACTGAAGAACTGCGTGCAGAGCAATGTAGAGGTAGTGGCTCCCCAAGTGCAGGATAACGATTGGAAGTATCTTATCGTTTCCGGTGATGCGTTCCGGATAGAAATCAACAAGCACAACGGTTACCTGACCAAGTACGAAGTGAACGGACAGAATATGATTAAGGACGGTGAGGCCCTGACGCCCAACTTCTGGCGTGCTCCGACCGACAATGATTTCGGTGCGGGCCTGCAACGCAAGTACATCGCTTGGAAGAATCCGGAAATCAAGCTGACTTCTTTCAACCAGCGTACGGATAACAATCAGGTCATCGTAGAATCGGCTTACGACATGCCGGGTGTTTCCGCCAAGCTGGCCCTGACGTATGTCATCAACAACGCCGGTGCCATCAAGATAACCCAGAAGCTGACAGCCGACAAGAATGCCAAAGTATCGAACATGTTCCGTTTCGGTCTGCAGATGCCCATGCCCCGCAGTTTCGAAACAGTCGAATACTACGGACGCGGCCCGGTTGAGAACTATAGCGACCGTAACCACTGCACAGATTTAGGCATCTATCGCCAGAGCGTGACAGAGCAGTTCTATCCTTATATCCGTCCGCAGGAAAACGGAACAAAGACCGATATCCGCTGGTGGAAGATGTTGAATCAGTCCGGCAATGGCATCAAGATTGTGGCCGAAGCCCCCTTTTCCGCATCTGCCTTGCACTATACCATCGAGTCTTTGGACGAGGGTTTGGACAAGCAGCAGGGACACTCGCAAGAAGTGGAAGAGGCTGATTTGACTAATCTCTGTATCGACAAGGTACAAGCCGGTCTGGGTTGTGAGGACAGCTGGGGACGTATTGCACGTCCGGAGTACTTGGTGCCATACGCTGATTATGAGTTTACGTTCATCCTTTCTCCCGTGTGCCACAGCATCGGAATAGAATAACATTTACTGTGTACTGAGCCACTGGTTTCATAACACAGCAGCGGGTGTGTCGAAACTGGTATTCACCACAGATTACACAGATTTGTACAGATAAGCATCTTTGATTATCAGTAGATTAATCTCATTCTGTGTTAATCTGTGTAATCTGTGGTGAATTCTGACACACCCGCTTTGCTATTGATACTTTACTTGCTTCGACAATACCATGTGTCGTTTTATGTATTCTGCAACTTCACATACTCCGACGGTGCCATTCCGAACTCACTCTTGAAACATTGTCTGAAATAGGTGACGCTACAGAATCCTATCATATAGGAGATTTCCGATATGGAGTATTTCCCGGAGAGTAACAGTCTCACCCCGTTCCTCATCTTTACCTTACGGATAAATTCGTTGGCAGACATATCTGCTACTCCCTTTATCTTCCGGTAGAGGGTGGAATGACTCATGCACATTTTATCGGCAATAAAGGCAATGTCCATCTTCTCCATTTCCAGGTTATCTTCGATGATTTGGGTGATGCGCTGCAAGAATTCGTTGTCCAATGGATTTAATGTATCGGCGTTTTCTGTTGCCGGTTCCGTTGGATGGGGGATAACTGCCGCCAGGCTGGCTGCCAGTTTCTTGCGTGCTTCCAGCAAGTTGTTGATACGGCTGTGCAACAACTTGGCACTGAACGGCTTCGTCAGGTAGGAATCTGCACCGGCTGTATAGCCCTCTTCCTTATCATGCAGGGAGTCTTTGGCTGTCAGTAATATAATGGGGATATGACTGGTCCGTATATCATCTTTTACCGACCGGCAAAGTTGGATACCGTCCATCACCGGCATCATGATGTCGCTGACGATGATACTGGGAATCCGCTCCTGCGCCAGTGTTCAGCCTTCACTGCCGTCTTCTGCCGTCAGTATTTCGAAATCGTCGCTGAGGGAGTGGCGTATGTATTCACGTATGTCGGGGTTGTTTTCTACCACGAGTAGCAGTGGACTAGCTAAATCAGGAAAAGACAGAACAAAAGGTTTTTAACTTTGAAACTAAAAGTTTCATGCTGAGAACTAATCATATAGCTCTATATTGCGAGTCATAGGACAAGTGACGGATAAACGCCTGATACTACCCCTTGCCGTGACGTGATAGATGGTGGTGAAGATTTTTATCTATCACGGGTATCTGTCACGCTTTAATAACTTTATAATCAGGAGAATATAACCCTTGCGTGATAGCATGACAGATGTTTTTCGAAAATAAACATTATGAGAGATGTCAGGCTGCTTCAATCGTAGTAACTATACTCTTCGCTGTATCTTTCGAATTTCGGTTCTTCGGCAATCCCGTTTTGCTTGAAAACTTGGCGGATATAGGCTTGTGCCTTTGGGAATAAGGCTTGTTCCTGACGGTAAAGGCGGTAATAGGCTGTCTTGCCGAAGTGTCCGATAAGCTGGTTTCTCATTGGGGCGGCACATTTGTGGGGCACATTGTCTAATAGATGCCGGATGCCCCATGCCACCCGTTGCTTCCGGGCGCTCCGGAAATAGGGGCAATCGGTGGTATCGGCAGGGATACAGTTCGGATTGATGATGCTTAAAGTGGGATATTGCGAAGTGCAATGGGCAGCAGCCAGGTGGTGCAGACATTCTTCCTTACGGGCGCAATGGCTGTGGAAGCAATGCGTAAAGCCATAAGGTACGGTTTGGTTGTCGAATTTATTTTCCATATATTGTTTGTGTGTCCTGCGGTTAGGGAGCGGGACGCGGCTGCAAAGGTAAGGAATAAGGTTGTATTCATTTAGAACATTCCGAAGAAGTTTCCCTCTTTTGATGTATATTTCTTCACTTTTGACTGATTTGTTACTGTTTTAAAAGATAGGATGTTGTATTTTTGTTTGCAGATTCATCTGTAAATGTAATAGATAATATTTGTTACTTTCTAATCTTGAAATAGAAAAATATGAAGAAGAAGTTTTTTGTTTTATTACTTCTTGCCATTTCGCAAGTATGTTTGGCACAATTCAAGCTGTCTTTGGAAAATGCTGTTAGGGTGGCTTATGATAGGGCTGAAGAACAGATGGTACATACCGCATTGGATTTGCTGGCCCGTGATTGTCAGACTGTATTTTCTGTATCATTGCAGCAGGATAACAAAGAAGGGAGTATCATTGTGGGCACTGTCGGCAAAAGCCCTTTGTTGAACGGTTATGCTGGAGAAGTTGCTGTTTTAAAAAGTAAGAAGCAAGCCTTTATGCTGAAAGTTTTGCCGTCTGGCAAGCTGCTGATAGCCGGTAGCGACAAGCATGGTACTGCCTATGGCATCATGGAGCTTTCCCGACTGATAGGTGTCTCCCCCTGGGAATGGTGGGCAGACGTGACTCCCGGTAAAAAATCTTCCTTTGAACTGCCATCCGGTTATGAAACGCTCCAATCGCCTTCCGTGGAATACCGCGGCATCTTCATCAATGACGAGGATTGGGGGCTGATGCCCTGGAGTGGACAGACTTATGAGCCGACGGACGTAAAAGGTGAAATAGGTCCGCGCACCAATGCGCGCATCTTCGAATTACTGCTCCGTCTGCGCGCCAATACCTATTGGCCTGCCATGCACGAATGCACGCAACCGTTCTTTCTTACCAAAGGCAATCGGGAAGAGGCAGCCCGATATGGTATCTATATCAGCGGTTCCCATTGCGAGCCGATGGCGTGCAGCACTGCGGGTGAATGGCCGCGGCGCGGAAAGGGAGTCTATAATTATGTCACCAACAAAGATTCTGTCAACCAATTTTGGATAGAGCGACTGAAGGAGGTGGCAGGGCAAGAGATACTCTACACCATAGGTATGCGTGGCATGCACGACGGACAGATGCAGGGAGCATCGACGGATGAAGAGCAGAAGGCGGTGCTGCAAGAGGTGATTGCCGACCAGCGTGCCTTGTTGCAACGGTATGTAAACCGGGACATCGAGTCTGTACCTCAGGTCTTTATTCCTTACAAGGAGGTGCTCTATGCCTACAATGCTGGGCTGAAGGTGCCCGAAGACGTTACCCTGATGTGGTGTGACGATAATTACGGCTATATCCGTCACTTCCCCGACGAGGCCGAACGCGGGCGGAAGGGAGGTAACGGTATCTACTATCACGTATCCTACTGGGGGCGTCCCCACGACTACCTCTGGCTGGCTACTTTCAGTCCCGCCTTGCTGTATCAGCAGATGAAACTTGCTTATGACAAGGGTGTGCAGAAAGTCTGGATTTTGAATGTGGGCGACATCAAGCCTGCCGAGTATCAGATGGAACTTTTCATGGATATGGCATGGGATATAAATAAGGTGGAGGGGGCGGGAGTGGCGGCCCACCTCGGTAATTTCCTGAAACGTGAATTCGGGGATGAAGCAGGCGAGAGGCTGTTGCCGCTCATGCAGGAGCACTACCGCCTCGCTTATATCCGTAAGCCGGAATTTATGGGGAATACCCGTGTGGAAGAGAGCCTGTCTATCTATAATATAGTAAAAGATTTGCCTTGGAGCGAAGAGGAGATTACCAAGCGTCTGGCAGCTTACGGGCATCTTTCGGAGGAGGTGGAAGCATTGGGCCGTCTTATTCCTGCCAATAGGCAAAGCGCTTATTTCGAATTGGTGAAATATCCCTTGCAGGGTGCGGCACAGATGAACCGGAAACTCCTGGTTGCCCAACTGGCACGTCACGGAAAAGCGGACTGGAGTCGGAGTGACGCCGCCTTTGACAGTATCGTGGCACTCACGACACACTACAATGCCCTTGAGAATGGCAAGTGGAACCGGATAATGGATTATCGTCCCCGCAATCTGCCTGTATTTAGCCGGGTGGAGCGTCGCCTGCCCATAGACTCGCTGGCGTCGCACCGTCCGCACTTCCGTCTTTGGAACGGTATGGACGGCACAGAGGGCAAACCCGTTGCTTGCGAGGGGCTTGGTTACGAAGGGAAGGCAGCCGGCATCAGAAAGGGAGAATCCCTGGCTTTTACTTTTGAGGGTTGTCCTTCCGATTCCGTGGAGGTGGAAGTACGCTTGCTGCCGACGCATCCGGTAGAGGGCGGACATTTACGTTTCCTGCTGGCGGTAGACGATACGGAATATGCCGTTTCATATGCCACGCAGGGGCGTAGTGAAGAGTGGAAAGAGAATGTGCTGCGCAATCAGGCTGTCAGGCGTTGGGTCTTTCCGATAGGCAAGGAAGACAAGCACCGGCTGACAATAAAGGCGTTGGATGAAGGGGTTGTACTGGACCAGATATTGTTGTATGATATAGAACATTAATATAGAGAAATGGAAAAGACTTGGAGATGGTTTGGCAAGAAGGACAAGATAACACTTGCCATGTTGCGACAGATAGGAGTGGAAGGTATTGTGACCGCCTTGCATGATGTGCCCAATGGCGAAATATGGACGTTGGAAGCCATTGAGGACTTGAAGGGTTACATCGAGTCCTTCGGGTTACGTTGGTCTGTAGTGGAAAGCTTGCCGGTGTGCGAGGAAATCAAGTATGCGGGAGCCGGGCGCGATAGGCTGATAGAGAACTATAAGATAAGTCTGGCCAATCTCGGTAAAGCAGGCATCGGGACCGTTTGCTATAATTTTATGCCGGTGATTGACTGGATTCGTACGGATTTGCAGCATCCTTGGGAAGACGGTACTTCTTCTCTTTATTTCGACAGAATCCGTTTTGCCTACTTCGACCTCAAGATATTGGAACGGGAGAATGCGGAAGCTGATTATTCTCCGGAAGAACTGGATAAGGTTGCAGAGCTGGACAAGGTGATTACGGAAGCGGAAAAGGCGGAATTGGTAGATACGATTATCGTAAAGACACAAGGGTTCGTAAACGGCAATATAAAGGAAGGAGACAAGGAGCCGGTAGCCATATTCAAACGTCTGCTGGCGTTATATAAGGGGATAGACCGGGAGGCTCTGCGCGACAATATGCGTTATTTTCTGTCTGCCATTATGCCGGTATGCGAGGAATATGGAGTGAATATGTGCGTACACCCTGATGACCCTCCTTTCCAAGTATTGGGGTTGCCGCGTATTGTAACAGACGAGGCGGATATTGCCTGGTTTCTGAATGCAGTGGACAATCCTCATAATGGTTTGACCTTTTGTGCCGGTTCATTGAGTGCCGGCGAACAGAATGATACCCGTGAGTTGGCGAGGAGGTTTGCCAAACGTACCCATTTCGTGCATTTGCGCAGCACGAAGGCTATGCCGGGTGGAAATTTTATTGAAAGTTCCCATCTGGAGGGAAGGGGGCATCTCATTGATTTAATTCGTATCTTCGAGAAAGAGAATCCGGGATTGCCGATGCGTGTGGACCATGGGCGTATGATGTTGGGTGATGAGGACAAGGGGTACAACGCAGGCTATTCTTTCCATGGACGTATGCTGGCATTGGCACAAGTGGAGGGGATGATGGCTGTGGTGGATGATGAATTGTCCGGAAAATCAGAGGATTGAAGTGTTTGTAGACAAAAAAGAAGTATAATTCTTCCTTAAAATAGATTGAACTTGCTATATTTGTCATGATTCCTAATGTCTGGTATATGAAAAATATAGTAAGTTTCTTTTGTCTGCATACGTGTCTTCTTATGTTCAGCTTTTGGACAATGTATCCTGCTTTAGGTCATGCGGCTGACGGGGATATTATTTCTCGTTTGAAGTTCAAGCCGATTTCTACATTGGACGGGTTACCGACGGATGAGGTTCAGAAAATATATCAGGATAAAGAAGGGTTTATATGGTTTGCTACCCGGTATGGTTTCTGCAAATACGACGGATACCAGATTACTGTCTATAAATCGAGCTTGAATGCTCCAGGCCTGTTGACCAGTAACAATATTTATTGTTTTGCCGATGATAATGACGGTTTCTTGTGGATTGGTACACAAGAGGGATTGAACACCCTTAATAAGAAAACCGGAGAAATCCGTCAGTATACGGCACCTGCCATTCCCAACAATACAGTTTCGTGTATGTTGGTTACCCGGGAGAATGAGGTCTGGATTGGTACGGATTCCGGCTTATGCCAGTATGTGGCAGAGAAGGACTCCTTTGTGATGTATGATGACAAGTCCACCGATGGGATATTTCCTGCAGCCTCCATCAAATCGTTGTTCGAAGATTTGGATGGGGATTTGTGGATTGGCACTTGGTCTAGTGGCCTTTTCCGTTATTCCCGGAAGGAGGATAAATTCTATGCATATCCCAAAATCAATGAACGTAACTCGGCACATGTTATCTATCAGGATTCCAGCCGGAAAATGTGGGTCGGCGGCTGGGATTGCGGATTATTTCTCTTGAATCATCCCAAGGATATGGCAAACGTGTCTTATACGCATTATTCGCATAGGATAGGGGATGATGCCAGCTTGTCGGACAATATTGTTTATGATATTGTGGAGGATGTACACACACATACTTTGTGGGTAGGAACCCGGGTGGGGCTGAGTATTATGAAACAAGAGAATCCCGGTACATTCATTAATTATAAGTCATTGCATTCGGCATATCATATACCTTGTGATGAAATAAATTCACTGTTGCGCGATCGCTTCAACAATATCTGGCTGGGTTCCATTGGTGGAGGTGTTTTGATGATAGACACGAAACAGCCTCCGTTTGCCTTTTATTCGCTGAATCTGGCGGAGGATGACGTGCCGACTACTGCTGTCCGTGCTTTGTTTGCCGATTCGGATAAAGACCTTTGGCTGGGTGCTGGGAGTTATGGGTTAGCTCGCAAAGATTATAAAACAGGTGTGCTGTCGTTCTTTTCCCATATTCCGGAATTCTCGGATATTCCTGGTGTACCCACAGTCAATTATATTATTCAGCGTAAGAATGGGGAAGTTTGGTTTGCTACCTATGACGGTGGTATCCTGATATATAAGAAAGGAGAAAAAGTGAAGGTGCTGACTGAATCCGACACGCCTTATCTTTATTCGGACTGTGTCTCGGCCTTATGCGAGGACAGTAAGGGGAATTGTTGGGTGGGCTGCCGTGGCGGTTTGGGAATCAGTTTGGCCGATGGAGAGCATTATAACTTTGGAGCACTTACCTTTGCCGGAGGCGGGCTGGCAGATTGGTATCATGTGAAGGACATTGTGGAGGATACGGATGGGAGCATCTGGATTGCGACAGCCAACTGTGGAATTATACATATTATGGGGAATGTGCAGCATCCCGAAACGTTGAAATGTAGTAACTATAGTTATAACAATGGGCAGTTGGCAACGAACTCGGTGTTGTGTTTGCATGTGGACAAGTCTGGAAGGCTATGGGCCGGAACTGAGGGAGGAGGGTTGTATTTATATGATTATAAGGAAAAGGTATTTATAGAAAAGAATCAGGAATATCAGCTGTCCAGTGACATGATAGGGTCCATAGAGGAAGATAAGCAAGGGTGTTTATGGATGGGGACCAATACGGGGCTGGTACAGCTTTTTGTGCCGGTGGACGAGAATTTGGCTACGGTCCGTGTTTATACAACGGCAGACGGTCTGCAGGATAACTTCTTCATATCACAGTCTTCTTGTAGTAGGGATGGCGAATTGTTTTTTGGAGGGAATAAGGGCTACAACAGTTTTTTTCCTGCATCTCTGGAGGAAGACAATGAGACCATGCCTTATTTGATTACGGATATAAAAATCTTCAACCGTTCTTTTGCGGCATTGGAAGCGGAGGTCAGAGAACAGATTTCTTCTGTCATGCCTTCGTTTACGCGAAAGATAGAACTGCCTTATGGGTATAATAATTTCAGTATCGAATTCGCATCTCTTACCTATAAGAATCCCGGTTTGAATCGGTATGCCTATCAGCTTGTGGGTTTTGACAAGGATTGGCAGTATACGGATGCCAACTGCCGTTTTGCCTATTATAATAATTTGAAGAGCGGCACTTACAAGTTCCGTCTGAAAGCTACCAATGAGAATGGCATTTGGAGCCAGGAAATCCGCGAACTTGAGGTGGTGATATTACCTCCGTTTTGGGCTACATGGTGGGCTTATATCATCTATGCGCTGATAGGGGCAGCTGTTGTCTACTTCATTCTCCGGACGGCAAAGAATAGAATGCAGTTACGCAATGAGCTGCATCTTCGAGAGATGGAAAAATCAAAATTGGAAGAACTGAACCATGCCAAATTACAGTTCTTTACAAACATTACGCATGAACTGCTGACTCCGCTGACTATTATTTCGGCTACGGTTGATGAGTTGAAGATGCGATTCCCCGGGCATGATGACCTTTATACGGTAATGGGTAGCAATATCAGTCGGCTTATCCGTTTGTTGCAGCAGATTCTTGAATTTCGTAAGGCGGAAACCGGTAATCTGAAGTTGCGTGTTTCTCCGGGAGATGTGGCGGCGTTTGTGAAAAACGAAGCCGAATCTTTCCTGCCGCTTGTAAAAAAGCGCAAGATACATTTCTCTGTACTCTGTAATCCAGAGTCGATTATCGGTTATTTTGATACGGACAAACTTGACAAGATTCTCTATAACCTGCTTTCCAATGCTGCTAAATATAATAAGGAGGGTGGCTATATACAAGTCACGCTTATGTATGCCGAAGATAGGGATTTTGTCCGGTTGCATGTAAAGGATAATGGCAGCGGTATTTCAAAGGATAAACAGAAGACGCTTTTCAAGCGGTTCTACGAAGGGGATTACCGGAAGTTTAATACCATTGGTACGGGTATCGGTCTTTCTTTGACAAAGGATTTGGTGGAATTGCATGGAGGACGTATTGAAGTGGAGAGTGGGGAAGGCCAGGGAACGGAATTTATCGTGACCTTGCCCGTAGACCGCTCTTACTTTAAAGAAGAACAGATTGACGAGGAAGCTGTACTTCCGGTACAGAAAACCGTTACCTATCTTGAAGAGGAGGAGGATGCGGACAATGTTGTCTCAGAAAAGTCCAAAGCACATACCATACTGGTGGTGGAAGACAATGAGGAGCTTTTGCAGTTAATGGTCAGGCTGCTGAAGCGTGAATATAATGTCCATACGGCTGAAAACGGTCAAGAGGCTGTGACTGTGCTTGACAATGAGGATATTGACCTGATAGTTTCGGATGTGATGATGCCCGTGATGGACGGTATTGGTTTTTGCAGATATGTGAAGAACAAGTTGGAACTCAGTCACATTCCCGTAATTCTTCTGACAGCCAAGAACAAGGAGGAAGATCGTGCTGAAGCTTATGAAGTGGGTGCGGATGCTTTTATCAGTAAACCGTTCAATCTGGCTGTGTTGCATGCACGTATCCGCAATCTGCTGAAATACAAAGAGCGCAAGGCGCATGATTTTAAGAACCAACTGGTATTCGAAATCAAGGAATTGGATTATACCAGTATTGATGAAGATTTTATGCAACGTGCCATTGACTGTGTAAACCGTCATCTGGAAGATTCTGAGTTCGACCAACCACAGTTTGTGGAGGAGATGGGTACCAGCAAGTCTACCCTTTATAAGAAACTGAAATCCCTGACCGGACTAAATACTTCTGCCTTTATCCGTAACATTCGTCTGAAAGCGGCTTGCCGCATTATGGAAGAGAAGGGAAGTTCCGTACGTATTTCCGATTTGGCGTATGCTGTCGGTTTTAATGACCCGAAATATTTCAGTTCTTGTTTCAAGAAGGAATTCGGCATGTTGCCGACGGAATATCAGGAACGCTTCATACAATCATAGATTAAGTCAAATTATGCTTCTATTAGGTCGAATAACTAAAATTCTACCTCGTAGAAGTATTATTGGAGGTCCTTCTATCAGCATTCACCTACATTTGCCATTGTTTTCACGATTAAAATGAAGAGTGAAAGTGAAACAATTAATGTTTAATCTTAAAGTTTATACAATGAAGAGACAGAGATTCTTTGAAGGACTCGGGCTGAAAGTGTATGTCACTTTGGCCATTTGCATGGCCCTTCTGTTGAATGTTCAGTTCTTGAACGCACAGAGTTCGACAATCAATGTAAAAGGTGTGGTTAATGATGCGATGGGACCGGTGATTGGTGCCAGTGTAGTGGAAAAAGGGAATACGACGAATGGGACAATTACTGACATTGACGGTAATTTCTCCTTGAGGATACCTTCCGATGCCACTTTACTGATTAGTTTTATCGGTTATAAGACGCAGGAGATTCCGGTAGCAGGAAAAACATCTTTCAATGTGCAGCTGGCAGAAGATACCGAGATGCTGGATGAAGTGGTGGTAGTGGGTTTCGGTACACAGAAAAAGGTGAACCTGACTGGTTCTGTGGGGCTGGCTACGGCAAAAGAAATTGAAGCCCGGCCGGTAGCGAATGCCACGCAGGCATTGCAAGGCTTAGTACCGGGCTTGCAGATTACGACCAATACCGGTGAATTGGACAAAAATATGTCCATCAATATTCGTGGTAACGGTACTATCGGTGACGGCTCAAGCGGAAGTCCGCTGATTTTGATTGACGGTATGGAAGGTGACATCAATACGGTGAATCCGCAGGATATTGAGAATATTTCTGTATTGAAGGATGCAGCCGCTTCCTCTATTTATGGTTCGCGTGCACCGTTCGGCGTTATCTTGGTGACTACCAAGAAAGGTAAATCAGGTAAGCCGACTATCAACTACAATAATAGCTTCCGTTTCAACAGTCCGGTGAATTTGCCGGAGATGATGGACTCCTATACCTTTGCCAACTACTTCAATGAAGCTGCACGCAACGGTCAGGACAATGCCCAGTTCTCTGATGCAGTGATGCAGCAGATGCTTGATTTTCAGGCTGCGGGAGGTACTAATCGTGGCGGTTTGCCTACTGATGGTAATGTATGGGGGAAACCGGCAGGTGACCCGTTTACTACGGCGTATGCCAATACGGACTGGTTCTCCGAAATCTATAAGGGGTCTTCCTTCTCACAAGAACATAACTTCAGTGTGAGTGGTGGTGGTGACAAGTTTAACTATTATGCTTCATTGGGGTATCTGGATCAGAATGGCTTGCTTCGTCATGGTTCCGATGACTTGAAGCGCTATAATGCTACCGCCAAGTTTGGTGCCGAACTGACCAAATGGTTAAAGTTCAATTACAGTTTGCGTTATGTCCGCCAGGACCTTGGTCGCCCTACAGCTTTTGGTGGTGGCTTGTATGAGAAAATCGGCCGTCAGACTTGGCCTAATCTTCCGGTTTATGATGAAAACGGCTATTACTTCAATAGTAATGCCGAGACACCTGCCATGTCACTGGCGTTGGGTGGTGAGCGTGATGTACAGACAGATAAGATTTATCATCAGGCAAGCTTGGTATTCGAGCCCGTGAAGAATTGGATTACCAATGTTGAATTCAACTATAGCACCAATTCCATCGATACGCGTGAAACCGGACTTCCTTATTATAACCACGATGTGAGTGGAAATATTGTGGATACGCAGGGAACCTCCAGCCTCTATCAGGATTACAAGAAAGAGAATTACATGAACTGGAATATTTACTCCACTTATTCTCTTGCCATCAATGATGAGCATAATTTTAAGGTAATGGGTGGTTTTCAGTCCGAAGAAATGCGTCAGAAGTTCTTCAGTGCCAAAGGATATGGTTTGCAGGTGGAAGACCTTCCGGAACTGGATTTGATTTCGAATATTGACGGTGCCGGTAAGGATAAGGTGCCCGAAGTGGGAGGTTATCGTAATGAGTGGGCTACAGCAGGTTTCTTTGGTCGCTTGAATTATGATTATAAAGGCCGTTATCTGGCAGAGGCCAATCTGCGTTATGATGGTACTTCCCGTTTCCGTCGTGGTAACCGTTGGCAAGTATCTCCTTCTTTCTCTTTGGGTTGGAACATTGCCCAAGAAAACTTCTGGGAAGATTTTGCCGATACTTTCAACCAGTTGAAATTCCGTTTCTCTTATGGTGAACTGGGGAATATGAATACAAACGGTTGGTATCCTACTTATCGTGCCATGACATTGAAGCAGGCAAACGGCAGCTGGTTACAGAATGGATTGAAACCAAACACTGCTTATGTAGGCGACCTTATCAGTACAGCCCTGACTTGGGAAAAAGTGCGTACTTGGAACGTCGGCCTTGACTGGGGACTGTTCAATAACCGTTTGACCGGTTCATTCGATGCTTATATCCGTTATACGGATAATATGGTAGGTCCGTCTGTGGAGCTGCCTGCTACATTGGGTATTGCAACTCCCAAGACCAATAACTGTGACTTGAAGACGAAGGGTTGGGAACTTACTATCGGATGGCAGGACCGTACAAACTTCGGTATGGGATATGGCATCAAGTTCAATGTTTCTGATGCACGTACTTATATTGACAGATATCCCGGTAATCCGACAAATTCTGTCGGAACAGGAACTTATATTGCAGGTCGTGAGATCGGTGAAATCTGGGGTTTTGAAACCGTAGGAATTGCCAAGACAGATGCCGAAATGCAGGCACATTTGGATAAGGTAGGCGGACAAAACGCGCTTGGTTCCATCTGGGCTGCAGGTGACATTATGTATGCTGATCAGGATGGAAAACCGGGTATCACCAAAGGTGCGCAGACTTTGGAGGATCATGGTGATTTGAAGGTGATAGGCAACAATACTCCCCGTTACCATTTCGGTCTTGACTTGAATGCCAATTACAAGGGATTTGATGTCCGTCTCTTCTTCCAGGGAGTGATGAAGCGTGATTATTGGCAGGGTTCCAATATCTTCTGGGGCGTTGGTCAATGGGGTATGTGGTGGTCAACCGGCTTAAAAGAACACGAAAACTATTTCCGTGATGAACCCGTCGGACTGGCCGGCCATGAGATTGCTGCCAATATCAATTCCTATTATGCACGTCCGAGATTTGACAGTACCCAGAACCAGGAAACTCAAACCCGCTATCTGCAGGATGCGTCTTATATCCGTTTGAAGAACTTCCAGCTTGGCTATACATTGCCTGCTTCCATCATTCGTAAGATTGGTATCACCAACTGCCGTATCTTCGTATCAGGCGAAAATCTGTGGACGGGAACCAAACTGAGTAAGTTGTTTGATCCCGAAACAATCAGTGGCGGTAATACGGACAACAATGCTTCTGCACCTATTAAGAGTGGTGGTAATGCATATCCGCTTTCAAGAACTTGGTCTTTTGGACTTAGCGTATCACTTTAATCCCATAAATAAAGAAGAATATTATGAAATCGAATTATAGATATATTGTAAAAGCGTTCATAGCAATGGCAGCGATTGTCGGAACGACTTCCTGCGATGATTTTCTGGACAGAGAGCCGATGTCAAGCATTTCCCCCGAAACCTATTACTCCACTGCGGCCCAGTTGGAAGCCAATCTGAATGATGAATATCCCAATGTCCTTCCGTCATTCGGCCAGTGGACTTATGGCATCTTCGGTGAAGACAAAGGAACCGATAACCAGATAGAAGTGAATGCCAATGACCGTTACACCCAGGATCGCTGGAAAGTGCCTCATAGCGAAAGTGACAATTGGAAGTTCGAACGCATCTATCGTATTAACTTCTTTTTGTCTGAAGCACTTTCCAAATTCGGTGAGGACATGAGCGGTTCACAAAATACAATTTCCGGGAGTGTAGCCACCATCAAGCACTATATCGGAGAAATGTACTTCCTGCGTGCTTACGAGTACTTCAAGAAACTCCAGCTTTTCGGTGACTTCCCGATTATAGACCAACCGCTTGCCGATGATATGGAGGCTCTCCGTGAGGCCAGCAAACGTTTTCCACGTAATGAAGTGGCACGTTTCATCATTTCTGACCTTGACAAGGCTTATGCTTACATGAGTGATGTTGATATGGCAACAACCCGTATCAATAAGGATGCTGCGATGCTGATTAAGTCGCGTGTGGCGCTGTTTGAGGCTACTTGGTTGCAGAATTTCAAGGGTACGGCATTCGTACCAGGTGGAGAAGGTTGGCCGGGAGCATCTCTTTATAGTAATTACCAGTATCCGGGTGGAAGTATTGACAATGAAGTGAAATATTTCTTGGAACAGGCCGTGGAAGCTTCCAAAATTGTAGCAGATAAATACAAGGGAAGCTTGACGGAGAATACCGGCGTGCTGCAACAATCAGCTGATGCCCCATCAAATCCTTACTTTGATATGTTTGCGCAGGAAGATCTTTCGGACGTGAAGGAAGTACTGTTGTGGCGCCAGTATGCCCGCGGACTCTCTACTCATAACATCAATGCCGCTGCCGGACGTGGTAATTACCGTATCGGTCTGACCCGTGGATTCGTACAGAATTTCCTGATGGAGGATGGTACTCCAGTTTATGCTCATGGTTCTTATGCGGATGGTGACGGCTATTATATGGGTGACAAGACGATTGCCGATGTCCGTGTAAATCGTGACCCGCGTCTCAGTATCTTCCTGAAAGAACCGGGACAGAAGAACATTCTTTTTGAAGTTGACAATAATGAAGGTACGGAGGTAGTGATGGAGGAACCCTATCCGGCCATTACGAGTGGTGACGGTGAGCGTGGCTATGCTACCGGTTATGCATTGCGCAAGGGTGGCTCATTCAACCGTAAGTATTATGCCAATGGCGGTGGTTATACGGCAGCTGTATGTTTCCGTGCGGCTGAGGCTCTGCTGAATTATATGGAAGCAAGTTATCTGCTCAATGGAATGCTGGATGCTACGGCTCGTGAATATTGGACTGTACTTCGCCAGCGCGCCGGTATCAGTACTGATTTTGACAAGACCATCGCTGCAACGGACATGAGTAAGGAGGCTGAAAATGATTGGGGAGCCTATACGGCCGGGAGTATCATTTCTGACAGAACTCTGTATAATATCCGTCGTGAACGCCGTTGCGAATTCCTGGCTGAAGGTCTTCGTTACATGGACTTGTGCCGTTGGCGTTCTATGGATCAATTAATTACTACTCCCAGTCATCTGGAGGGAATGCATTTGTGGAATACTCCGATGGAGGACTGGTATCTGGATGATAAAGGAGAATCCACTTTGGTTGCTGACGGGACAGACAAGGCTAATGTTTCATCGAAAGATAAGAGCGAGTATCTCCGTCCGTTCGAGAGAAGCAGCAACCAGTCTGCCTATAACGGCTGCACTTGGAAGATGGCACATTATTTGAATCCTATTATGATAAAACAGTTCCAGTTGACAGCCTCTTCGGGAGCGGATGTATCGACTTCTATTCTTTACCAGAACCCTTATTGGCCGGTGGTAGCTGACCAGCCGGCTGAGAAATAAAGGTATTTTTCAATAGGTATTTGATTTAGGGAGTAGGATACACTTTCCGGTGCGAAGGTATCCTGCTCCCTTCTTTATAAATAGCAACAAGACAGAATATGACTCATTTGAATTTCAATTTTTTAGTGGTATGCTTGGTTGTCGTGGCGTCAGTCGTCGGCCTGCAGGCACAAAATGATGTCCCCATAAGGGGGGAAGGTGAAATCGTTCCAGCTGGAGTATGGAACGATGTAAACGGGGAGTACATTAATGCACATGGTGGTGGTATACTGTTATTTGACAGTAAATATTATTGGTTCGGTGAACACCGTCCTGCAAAAGGATTCTCTACGGAGGTGGGAGTAACATGTTATTCTTCTGCCGATTTATGTAATTGGAAATATGAGGGGGTGGCCTTGTCTGTATCGGAGGAAGCTGGCAATGAAATAGAGAAAGGCTGTATTATAGAACGCCCCAAGGTGATTTATAACGAAAAGACGAAGAAATTTGTCATGTGGTTTCATCTGGAACTGAAAGGGAAGGGCTATGAGGCTGCCCGTGCAGGAGTGGCTGTCAGTGACTCTCCAGCGGGACCTTATCGTTTTGTTTCTTCAAGTCGTGTCTGTCCGGGAGTATTTCCGCTGAATATGACGGAGGAAGAACGGGACATACAGTGGAATATGGAACAGTTTGAAGAATGGTGGACGCCTGAGTGGAGAGAGGCTGTCAATAAGGGGTTGTTTGTGAAACGTGACTTGAAGGGAGGACAGATGTCCCGGGATATGACATTGTATGTTGACGACGATGGAAAAGCTTATCATATCTATTCTTCGGAAGAGAATCTGACCTTGCAAATTGCTGAGCTGACTGATGACTATCAAAGACATTCCGGAAAATATATCCGTCTCTTCCCGGGAGGGCATAATGAAGCTCCGGCACTATTCAAACATGACGGTACGTATTGGATGATTACTTCCGGCTGTACGGGATGGGAGCCCAATGAGGCACGTTTGTTTTCAGCATCCTCCATCTGGGGACCATGGAAACAGCATCTGCATCCTTTTATAGGTAAGGGGGCTGAAAAGACTTTCGGCGGTCAAAGTACCTTTGTCATTTCTACTCCGGAAAATAGATTTGTCTTTATGGCTGATGTCTGGAAGCCGGAGAGTTTGATGTATTCAAAGTATATCTGGTTGCCGATTGGTTTTGATGATACTGGTAAACCGGTTATCGAATGGAAAGAAAGTTGGAATCCTCGCTGATATATTTAAGAGAAAAAAGGAAAGGAGCTTGCCCCGTCATCGTGGCAAGCTCCTTTTTTTATGGATAAATCCGTCCGGCTTAATAGTTGAAAGCCTTGGATTTTACGTAAACCTTGAAGTCTTTGATTCCACCCGGTACCTCGCTTTCCATTCTGGGTAGATATTGTATGCCGGTCAGGGTGCGGGTACTACCCAAGTCAATCACGACAGCATGCGGGTATGGAGTGTCTTTTGTTGTGCTCCAATAGGTTGATTCCTGGAGGTCGAAGATTTTGTCCGCAGAACAGTTGACGTGGGATACGTCTTCGCTGTCGGCATAATTGACAATCCAGGGTTCGCGTGACAGACGTTCCCCATTCTCATCCAGCAGATACATTTCGGCAATGCAAGCCAGGTCTTTTCCATCTTGTGCACTCAAGGCTTCCAGGCAGACATAACGTCCGGTGACGGGTTGGTCGAATTTGCGTTCCTGCCAACCGTTGCCGGGATTGAAGCTGCCGGAGAGGACGGGCTGCTCACCGGACAAGTCGAGATTTTCACCCTCATTGCGGTGCGTCAGCGGTTTGGTAACGAGTAGTTGGTCCAGCAATGGCTCGCTCAGTCCTTCGGACTTAGCTTCTTTGGGACCGATGATGTCGAAGACAATCACTTCATTCTCGCCTTTCTTCAACCAGCATCCCGGGATGTAGAGGGTCTGTTGCGGGCCGATTTCCCAAATGCGTCCCATAGCGTGCCCGTTGACGTAGACAAGTCCCTTGCCCCAAGTCTCGAAGTTTAGGAATGTGTCGCTGGGCTTGTTCACCTTAAAGGTGGCACGGTAGCAACCCGGAATGCGTTGTCCTAACTCATCTTTCAGTGAGCCGATGGGCTGGAACTTCATGTTCTTATAGAAATCGTATGTATCTTCGAGATTATAGACTTCCCAATCCTTCAGGTTGCAGGTGAAAGGACGGCCGTCGATGTCTACGGTAAGTTCTACGCTTTGGGTGATACCCTTGAAGTCCTTGATGGCACGTCCAAAGTTGATGCGGCCCATGGCTTCTACCAGAATGTCGAGGCGTGCACCTTTGGGGCAGGCGGGGAATTCCAGTTGCTTTTCACCGTTGCGGCGGTCCAGTTTGCCGATGTATTTGCCATCCAGGAAAACTTGGGCATAATCGTGCGCATCGTTCACAGTGAGCAGGGACGGGGTTTTCATCTCGGGCAGTGTGGTGCGGTAGAGAATACTTCCGAATCCCTGGTTATATTCCTCCATGGTACGGATATTGCGGTCTTTCTTGGCAGCAGGAAGATTGTCGAACAAAGGAGCCATCTCTGTAAATTGGAAAGACGGAATACGGATGGGCTTGATTAAAGCGGGAACTTTAGCCTGCTTCTCGCCGTTCATGTATTTGGACAATGCTTTTCGCAATTCCCAGTATTTGGGAGTGGTCTGTCCCGATTCGCTGATGGGGGCGTCGTAGTCGTAAGAGGTTACGTCAGGGGCGAATCCGGGTGAGTTGGCTCCTGCCCAGTGTCCCCAGTTGGTCCCTCCGTGGGTCATGTAGAGGCTGAAGGAGATGCCTTTGGACAACATCTCGTCAATGCCGGCAATCATGTCGGCAGCCGGACGGGTTTCGTGGTTGGCTCCCCACTTGTCGAACCAGCCGCTCCAGAATTCGGAGCACATCAGCGGGCTATTAGGACGGAGTTTCTTCAACGGCGCAAACTGTTGGTCGATGTTGGCTCCTGTACCGAAGTTCATGGTCCATACCAGGTCGTGGAGTCCGTTCTTGGTGAAGTTGGACGCCCAGTCGCATTGGAACAGTGCTACGCCGGGGTAGTTGGCGCGTACGATGTCGCGGATTTGCGATACGTAACTTTTGTCTTCCCCGTAGGAGCCGTATTCGTTCTCTACTTGTACCATGATGATGGGACCTCCGTTCTGTATGGTCATGTCGGCTACCTGCTCGGCAACGGCTTTTTCAAAGATGCCTACACGTTCTATGAAGTAAGGGTCGGATTCGCGCAGGCGTATGTCCTTCTTCTTGAGCAACCACCAGGGCAGTCCGCCCATTTCCCATTCGGCACAGACATAGGGCCCTGGGCGCAGGATGACATACATATCGTTCTGCTGGCACAAGCGGCAGAATTCTGCCAAGTCATTCTGCCCGGTGAAGTCGAATACACCTGGCTGAGACTCATGAGAGTTCCAGAAAACGTAAAGGCAGACTGTGTTCATGCCCAGTGCTTTGCACATTTTGATGCGTTGGTCCCAATAGGCCTTGGGGATGCGTGGATAGTGCAGTTCTGCGGCTTTGATGACAAACGGCTTGCCGTTCAATAGGAATGTTCCTTTGCCGGCAGAGAAGTCGCCTTGTCCTTCCCATTGGGTACGCGGGTCCCAGCTGTCGCGCCAGGGTATCGTGATTGTTCCGTCCTTGCCGAATTCAAGCGGGAGCCATACGTAGCGTGAGTCCTCAAGGTCTTTCTTTTTCCAGCGGTCGAACATGGCAATGTAGGCATTTCCTTTTCCGTATATTTGCTGCACGTAAGTGCTTTGTGCATAGAAGGTCTTGTCTGCATCAGGACCGGTACACGGATTGCCGATGGTAGTCCATTGCCCCATGATAGAGTCGGCTACTGCCAGCTCCGCAACATTAGGATCCCAGCCGGTACAACCTGAAGAGAGCATATAGTACTTGCCGTTATACTTGAATACGGCGGGTGCTTCGCGGCTTTGCTTCACAAAATTGCGTGTGTAGCGACCGGTGGGCTTCAGGTAATCGTCCGTCAGTTCGCTTATATATAAGGTAGCGTTGTTTTCCGAAGAGTAGAACTGATAGGCCTTGCCGTTATCATCAATGAACACTGTTTGGTCGCGGCTCATCGCACCGTTGGGACGGAAGCTGCCTACATAGGTGAATGTTCCGGTAGGAGAATCGCTGACCGCTACGCCGGCACATGCCTTACTGTAGTCGGCGCTTTCCACATGCGCCCACATGACGAATTTCTTTGTCTTTTCGTTGTAAATCACTTTGGGACGTTCCAACACCTTGCTGGGGTGCAGGTCGTGTTTCTCGTCGTCTTTCACGGCAGGAAGTACAATACCCTCGAACTTCCAGTTCAGCAGGTCTTTTGAAGAGTAGCAGCTGATACCGGTTACGTCGGTGCGGTAGCATTCCCACGTAGCCCATTCGGGCAGGATGGTTTCTCCTTTTTTGTATTCGCCATACCAATAGTAGGTTCCTTCGTGGTAAAGAAGGCCGCCGCCATGGGCGTTGATGGGATTGCCGTCGGTGTCTTTCCATACTTCCCCGGGTATGATTGCGGCATTTTTCGTTTGTGCTTTTGTTTTTGCAGATGGCAGGCAGCAAAGGCAGGCCAGCAATGCAAAACTCCAAATAATTTTCCTTTTCATTTAAGAATTCGGTATTAGATAATTAATAAATCGTTTATGTTTTGGGCAAAGATATGCGAAAGTTGAGAAATGGAGGGTATGTAAATGTGTCAAAAAGGAGAGATTATAGCTCTAATCTCTCCTTTTTGTGATGTTTTTCTGTCTTTTCTATTTGGTTTGCACTTGTTTCTTAAGTTATAGGTAGGGGGTATTGTGTTTTATAACATGCTTCCCGATGTTGCTTTTCTTTGAATTAATGCCTAATTTGCGCCTCACAAAAAGTTAACGGCATCATCGTATGTCAGGTTATTCACTTAAAATCTTAATATATCATGAAAGTATATCAGACGAATGAAATTAAGAACATTGCCCTCCTTGGCAATGACGGCTCGGGTAAAACCACT
>PPYE01000006.1_pt1 | contig 230930 bp, 243 predicted proteins | sample 1559881 | NCBI WGS metagenome assembly PPYE01 (sample SAMN08240022, study PRJNA423297) | Human gut metagenome, whole genome shotgun sequencing project. | reverse complement strand
GCACGGCAAAGATATCTGACGCAGGATTTCACACTCTGATGGGCTGGATTAAGATGCATTATTTTAGAGGATTGCTATAAATAAAAACATAATAAAAACCATATCCCGGATTTTCAGAGACTAAGCATCTGTTGCTTTATCATGAAATCCCGGATATGGTTTTTTATGGTTATCTTTATGCTTCCTCTTCTTTTGGAAGAAGATTTCTCATACTTCTTAAACTGATAGTCAGTGTTGACATGTTATGAAGCAGTGCGGATGTTGTAGGCATAATGATACCTGTAACTCCAAGTGCGATCAGACCGCCGTTTATACCGATAATAGTTCTGTAATTATTATGGATACGCTTCATCAGCGCTGTGCTCAGTCTCTTTAACGTAACAATCTCATGGAGATTATCTGCAGAAATTGTAACATCTGCGATCTCACGTGCAATAGCTGCGCCATCACTGATAGCAATTCCCACACTTGCAGAAGAAAGTGCCAGTGAATCATTGATCCCATCACCGATCATAATAACTTTATGCCCCAGTTCTTTTTCTTTCTCTACAAAAGATGCCTTATCTTCGGGCAGGACTTCGGAGTAATATTCATCTACTCCTACACGTTTCGCAATAGCTGCTGCTGTACGTTCACTGTCACCGGTCATCATTACGACTTTTGTAATGCCGGCTTCTTTTAATTCACGTACTGCATCTGCAGCCTCTTCACGAAGCGGATCCTCTACACAGATAACTGCTGCAAGTTTTCCTTCGATTGCAAGATACAGGTGAGAACATTCTAATGGCAGGTGTTCAAATCTGTCTTCCATTCCTTCCGGAATTACACACTTTTCATCTTCCATTACGAAATGCCAGCTTCCGATCACTGCCTTTTTGCCTTCAATAGTTGTAGAAATACCATGAGCTACGATATATTCTACTTTTGAATGCATTTCCTCATGAACAAGATGTTTCTCTTTGGCTGCATTGACAACTGCTCTTGCCATGGAATGAGGGAAATGTTCCTCCATACATGCTGCAATACGCAGAAGCTCATCTGAACTCAGCTCTTCACTGAAAGATACCACATCTGAAACTACAGGCTTTGCTTTTGTAAGTGTACCCGTCTTGTCAAATACAATAGTCGTGGCATCAGCCATTGCTTCCATATATTTACCGCCCTTTACAGTAATACTGTGAGTACTTGCCTCACGTATAGCAGATAATACGGAAACAGGCATGGCAAGCTTCAGTGCGCAGGAGAAATCTACCATAAGTACCGCAAGGGTTTTCGTCATGTTTCTGGTAAGCAGATAAGTTATCCCTGTACCTGCAAGAGTGTATGGCACAAGTCTGTCTGCAAGATGTTCTGCATTACTTTCCACAGAGGATTTCAGCTTCTCAGAATCCTCGATCATGTTGACGATCTTCTCATAGCGGCTAGAACCTGCTGCTTCTTTAACCTTAACAGTGAGTTCGCCCTCTTCCAGAACAGTTCCTGCATAGGCAAAGCTGCCTTCTGCTTTACGTACAGGCGCAGATTCACCTGTCAGAGAAGTCTGGTTGACCATTGCTTCTCCTGCTGCAACATCTCCGTCAAACGGAATCACATTACCCATATGTACGCGTATCAGATCACCTGCTTTAACAGAAGAAGCAGATATAAGAACCTCCTGTCCGTCTTCATTTACAAACCATACTTTCTCTGCATTGATAGACATGCTTCTTGCAAGGTCATTGACGGATTTCTTATGTGTCCATTCCTCAAGGATCTCACCGATTCCAAGCAGGAACATGGTGGAACCTGCAGTATTGAAGTCACCGCGGAGCATAGATACACCGATTGCTGCTGCATCCAGAACAGGTACCTCCAGTTTTCCCTTAATCAAAGTACGTACACCATGATAAATGTATTTCACTGATTTCACTGTAGTGATCGCTACACGTACCGGGTATGGCAGAAACATTTTATTTAATGTACGCATTACTACAGAGTTGATCAGTTTTTCTTTATAGGTTTCGTTTAATTCACGTCCGGAATTCTCAAGTGCTGATTCAGATACCTGAGCAGTTTCATAGGAAAATCTGCTCAGTAAACGAATCAGCCCATCTCTGCTGCCGGTATAGACAACAGCGACATCCTGAGTTCTTACATAAACCGATGCCTTGCTGATATTTGCCTCTTTCTCCAGATAACACTGCAGAATATCCGCCTGTCTGTAGGTCATATGTTTCTGCGCAAGGTGGATACGAATTCGTCCTTTTATTTCATGCTTAATAGCAAATTTCATTATTCCTCGCTGCCTTCTTCTGTTTCTTCTGTCTCTTCTTTGAAATCTGTTGTCTCTTCTGTTTCTTCTGCTGCTTCGTCAGCTGTATCTTCTACCACTTCCTCAGCTGCTGCTCTGTCTTCGTTGATCTGCTGTGCTTCTGCATAAATATCCTCAGCATTCTCCTGAATTGCGGAAGCTGTTTTCATTACACATGCCTTTGCACGTAAAACGGCTGCTGTGCAGTTTGTGTATAATTTCTTTGCATCTTTACTTGTAAGAATCTTGATACCTGCTGTACCGAAAGCTACTCCTGCTGCAAAGATTCCTGTTTTTTTACCGTCAAATTTAATCATTGATGTATCCTCCTGTTGTGATTTTTAATTTATTGTAACCACTCAGCATCCTTTCGGTGCTGAACAGTTATGAACTGTTTTCAGATAAATATGATGGGCAAACGCATTATTGCGACATCAGCTTATTTATATTTCATGTATTATACAGCCAAAGTTTCTGTATTTCTACTTTTTTTTTCTTATTGAGAAATGTTCTCATTTCAGACATGTTAAGATGGTTACCGGAAACCGTATTGCCAAAAGAGCGTAAAAAACTGAAGAAATATAAGAAAGCCACCGGAAATTATACTCTTCAGTATTTCCCGGCGGTCATCAGTTCGTTCTCTATTTAAATTTTTACTTGTTTTCAATGTTTAAAATCACAGGAATTTACGAACATCCGCTCAATTTCCTGTTTGTCAATGTATCCACAGGCCTTCAGTCCTGTCAGAACTACATTGTTAAAACTGTCTTTTGATAATTTCTGGACTGTATTGTCATCCAGCTCAATGGTGCATACACTTTCATCTTTACAATCCGGATTTCTCACGATTTTATACATATTTCTTCTGCTGATCGCACCAATTTCTTCCAAAAGATTTACCATACGGTAAACCGTAGCTGATCCGATGCCCGGATCCAGGCGGGATGCATTGTAATAGATTTCTTTACAGCAGGAACACTCATTTTCAAGAATGACTTCCAACAGCATTCTTCTCTGTTTGGTAATCCTGCATCCTCGCTTCTTTAATTCCTGGATTACAACATCTTTCTGCATTCGGGTTCTCTGGTAATTGGGCTCTTTACAATTTTCCTGTCTCTGTAATGCTGCTGCTCCCAAAATCACATCATCCTTCCGCTTGTTAATTTCTGTTTCCTGACATATGGCTGCTGTTTGGCATCAGGTTTCAGTAATATGCCTGATTCTCAATGGCACCCTCTGCAGTGGCTGCAGTCTCCGCCACATGATGACTTGCCGCTTTTTTTGTCTCTGACGATTCCTCTTATGATCAGTCCGACAATTAAAATCAAAATTGCTCCTACAATCAATGTTCCCATAAATGACACCTCCTGCTTTATATCATTATCATACACATATAATCACTATACTGCAATCTGATAATCAGCAGTCCACTAACTGTGAAGATACGTTACTGTTCACTTCGTTCTCAGTAACACGCTCCGCGATGAAAAAGGTATGAAACAGCTGCAATTCTGTTTATCAGAACCCGCACCACCAGATGGGACGCAGGCTCTGATCTTATTACTGTTTTATCTGGCTTTTGCCATACCCTTTACCTTTACATTAAGGCTGCCGCTTTCCTTATAAGGTCTGAACAGCAGATATAAAAATCCGATGATAATTGCGAATGCAACCACTGTCCAGATACCGAAACCGCCGCCTGTAACCAGTGTACCGATCTGATAGATACACAGAGACACAAGATATGCAAGTCCACACTGATATCCGATTGCAAATAAAAACCATTTTGTATTGTTCATCTCTCTCTTGATCGCACCCATAGCTGCGAAGCAAGGAGCACAAAGAAGGTTGAATACCAGGAAGCCGTAAGCTGCGATCGGTGTCATGGCTGCTGCCAGGTTACCCCAGATCTCAGCACCGTCTTCTGCAACTTCTGCGAATCCATAAAGCATACCAAATGTAGCTACTACATTCTCTTTTGCGATCAGACCTGTAACAGCTGCAACTGCCATCTTCCATCCTTCGCCGGCTTTTGTCCAGCCAAGAGGTGCAAAGATCCATGCGATTGCTGTACCGATCTTAGAAAGGATACTCTCGTTAAGTTCTTCAACCATACCGAAGCTTCCGCCTTCCCATCCGAAGCTCATTAAGAACCACAGAATGATTGTTGAAAGAAGGATGATTGTTCCGGCTTTCTTAATGAAGGACCAGCCTCTTTCCCACATACTTCTTAAGATATTGCTGACTGTTGGCCAGTGGTATGCAGGAAGCTCCATAACGAACGGAGCCGGATCACCGGCAAACATTTTTGTTTTCTTTAAGATGATACCGGAGCAGATAATTGCTGCAATACCGACAAAGTAACAACTTGTTGCAACCCATCCGCTGTTTCCGAAGAATGCACCTGCGATCATGGCAATGATCGGAAGTTTAGCTCCGCAGGGAACGAATGTAGTTGTCATGATTGTCATCTTTCTGTCACGGTCATTCTCGATCGTACGGGAAGCCATAACACCTGGAACACCGCATCCACTGCCGATAAGCATTGGAATGAAGGATTTACCTGAAAGACCGAATTTACGGAAAATTCTGTCCATGATGAATGCTACACGAGCCATGTAACCACAGGACTCAAGGAATGCAAGGAATGCAAACAGTACAAGCATCTGAGGTACGAAACCGAGAACAGCTCCCACACCGGCTACAATACCGTCAAGGATCAGTCCCTGTAACCATGCTGCACAGCCAATCGCATTCAGCCCTGATTCAACTGCCGGAGGAATGATCTCACCAAACAGAACATCGTTTGTCCAGTCAGTTACGAAAGCACCAACTGTAGTTACAGATACATAATATACGATAAACATTACAACTGCAAAGATCGGCAGTGCCAGCCATCTGTTGGTAACAATACGGTCGATCTTATCAGATGTGGAAAGCTTATCTTTTCTTGCCTTAGTCACACACTGACCAATGATAGAAGAAATATAAACATATCTCTCATTTGTGATAATACTTTCTGTATCGTCGTCAAACTCATTTTCCATTTCTTTGATCTCGGCAGATACATTTACGGATGTATTCATCTGCTCAATGATCTTGTCATCTCTTTCAAGAAGCTTGATTGCGAAGAATCTCTTCTGTTCTTCCGGTACCACACCGGTCAGTTTATTCTCAACTGCTCCGATGATCTCTTCTGCTTTATCGCAGAATTCATGGACAGGTGTTACTTTCCGGTGGCTCTGGGCAATGGAAACTGCCTTGTTTGCAGCTTCTGTGATTCCAGTTCCCTTCAGAGCAGAAATAGTAACAACTTCACAGCCGAGTTTCTTTTTCAGTTTATCAATATGTATTGTATCACCGTTTTTCTCAACGATATCCATCATGTTGACTGCCATGATGACCGGAATCCCAAGTTCCAGAATCTGTGTTGTAAGATACAGGTTACGTTCAATATTGGTACCATCAACGATATTGATGATCGCATCCGGTTTTTCCTGAAGAATGTAATTTCTTGCAACTACCTCTTCAAGTGTATATGGTGATAAAGAATAAATACCAGGTAAGTCAGTGAGGATCACATCCTTGTGTCCCTTCAGCTTACCCTCTTTTTTCTCGACAGTTACACCTGGCCAGTTACCTACAAACTGATTTGAGCCGGTCAGTGCATTGAATAATGTCGTTTTACCGCAGTTCGGATTACCTGCGAGTGCAATTTTTACTGACATAATCTCTCTCCTCTGATTTCTTGATCACTTTTATTTTGATCGCTTTATCCAATCTTTCTACTGCTGATATCATTTATCATTCTCAACAGTTATTAGTCATCACTAATACTTAACTTTCGTCAACTATTAGACAAGGCTAATTGTTAGAAAGACCTAACATGATGTCAAAAAAATTATTCCACTACAATCATTTCGGCATCTGCTTTACGTAAGGATAATTCATATCCTCTTACAGTTACTTCTACAGGATCTCCCAGAGGTGCAACTTTTCTTACATAAATTTCCACGCCTTTAGTAATTCCCATATCCATGATTCTTCTCTTGACCGGACCTTCACCGGTAAGTTTCTGGACTTTAACGGTCTCTCCAACATGAACTTCTTTTAATGTCTTCAAGTTTCTTTCCCTTCTTTCCCCGGAGCGTGTCTGAAAAATCATTTCCACAATCTATACGCTCTGGAATTTTATTTTTCTTTCAGGAAGAAATTATGGTTCAGACCATAATTTTGCTTGCCATATCTTTTCCAATGGCAACCCTGGATTCTTTAACATTAACGATCAGGCTTCCGTTAATCTCAGAAACAACCGTGACAACTCCTCCTACTACGAAGCCGAGCTCCTCAAGATGTCTCTTCACTTCTTCTTTGCCTCCGATCCTTTTGATTGTAAAAGGTTCACCTGCATTTACCATTGATAACGGCATTTCTTCATCCCTTCCTTTGCATTTAATTAATGATAAACATTATCTTTATCATGTGGTTAGTGTATTCTAATTTTGGTTAGATGTCAATAACTTTATTGAAATTTTTAATGATAAAGTTTTTCAGTTTAAAACATTAATATTTTTTTTCATTAATTTATCACTATATTATGCAATATATACAAGAAAAGTATTTATCAGCAACGTGCTTCGAGAATACCGTTGAGTGCATTTCCACTGCTGGTATGGCAGCGCACAATATCTGTAGAAGCGCCAACCTCGTCCAGTGCGCATTTTACCATCTTGTGGGATACGGTATTTGTAAAAAGTACCAGAAGATCCGGACATCCTATCTTTTTTCCGAAGTCGGCTTCCATCTGTGTGAAGACTTTGCATTTACATTTATAAGATTTACAGATTTTTTTGTACTGCCCTACCATTCTGTCATGTCCGCCTACGATTACAATACTCATGTATTATCCTCCTTTTGTTCTTTTAGATATATTAATGTGGGGATTGGAAAGTATTTATCCCTTGCCTGATAATCGGGCATTGATAATACTTTGGGTATGGTTAACTTTCTCTAACTGTAAGTTAGTATAAACTAACATAGGCTGCTTGTCAATATCTTCATGAAAATTTTGCGAAATTCATCCAAATTGTGAAGCAATTATTTATAAAAAAGAATCCTGCTTGCAGGATTAGCAGGATTAATTTCCTGTAATATAACAATAAAACTGCCATACGGTAATCTAACTGTACAGCAGTCTTTATGTATTTGTTAATATCTGTTATTTTTCGGGATTGGAATCATCATTCCGGCAATGCCACATGATCCAGTATTCCGGTAAGATGTGCGATGGTTATCCCGTAATTGGTCACAGGTACCTGTTGCTTCTTTGCCCTGTCGATGCGGTACATCACATATTTCCGGTTAAACATACATGCTCCGCACTGGATGATCAGATCATATCCGGTAAGGTCATCCGGAAAATCGGTTCCGCTTACCAGCTCTACCTGCAGGTTTTCTCCAAATCGTTTTTTCAGCATCCGGGGAATTTTCACTCTGCCAATATCCTCTTTCAGAGGTGCATGTGTGCAGCATTCGGCAATCAGTACATGAGAAGTTTCTTTCAGACTGTCAATTGCTTTTGCTCCCTCTATGTAGTAAGAAAGATCTCCCTTGTATGCCGCAAACAGTACAGAAAAGGAAGTAAGCATGCTCTCTTTTGGTTTGTTCTCATAGATGTATGGGAACACCTGAGAATCTGTGATGATCAGCTTCGGTGGTCTGGAAAGAGTCTGCAATGCAGCCGGATACCGGTCAGTAGTTACACTCATTATGAGACATCTTTTATCCAGCAGTTCTCGTAGAGTTTGTACCTGGGGCAGGATCAGCCGTCCCTTTGGTGCCTGGATATCCTGTGGCATTACAAGGAGTACCAGATCATCTTTGGAAACCAGATTCCCGGTGATCATTCTGTTACCGTAGCCTTCCGGGATTTTTTCTGCCAGAAGCTCTTTTAATTTCCGGATTCCCTCTCCCGTTTCAGAACTGACAGGACAGACCGTTTCTCCTGTATTTTTCTGAATCATCTGAATCAGATATTCTTTTTGTTCCTGTGTATATAGATCAGCTTTACCAAGCACCGGAATTACCGGTGTCTGCCGTTTCTTAAAATAGTTATACCATTTTAATTCCTGTACCATTTCATCCTCGCAGAAAAGGATGATCGCCAGTTCAGTTTTCTGTGCAGCCAGACTGGTTTTTTCTATTCGTAATGCACCCAGTTCTCCTTCATCATCAAATCCTGCCGTATCGATGATGATACAGGGACCAAGAGGATAGATTTCCATTGGTTTATATACAGGATCTGTGGTAGTTCCGGCAACATCCGCAACAATCGATACTTTCTGTCCGGAAAAAGTATTGATAAATGAGGATTTTCCACTGTTGGTTTTGCCAAAGATTCCTATATGCAGACGGTTTCCGGAAGGTGTTTCGTTCAATGTCACTGCCATATTAATCCCTTCTTTCAGGTGTTGTTATTGATCGTTAAAAGTGCAGAGAATGTCAGAATCGGAAATCTCTCTGTCCGTTTACAATATCTGCAAGGTGTTCCTCTGTGAGTTTCCTTATCTTTTCGCCCGGGATATTTTCCAGTTCTTTTTGAATCAGCTCCAGTCCGACTTTTTTCGTCTCAGGGCTTGCATAATCCTGGAGATATTCCATCAATGTCATCAGCGCATTGGGATGGCAGCAGTTGGAAATCTGTTTACTTTTGCACAAAGACATAAAACGGTCACCTGTTCTTCCTGCTCTGTAACAGGCAGTACAGAAGCTCGGGATATCTCCCATACCCATCAGCCAGTTTACGATTTCATCCAGAGATCTCTGGTCACTGACGTCAAATTGTGCAGATGTCACTTCATCTTCTGTTTCAGGAACGTCATACCCGCCAACACTTGTCCTGGAGGCACCGCTGATCTGAGAAACTCCCAGAGGAAGTACTTTTTCACGAACTGCTTTACTTTCTCTTGTGGAAATGATCATTCCCGTATATGGCACAGCAATCCGGATCAGTGCACAGATTTTGGCAAAAATTTCATCACTGATACTGTTATCAAAAGCAGAAGGATCAATATCATCCGCATGTTTGATACGAGGCACACTGATAGTATGAGGACCTACTCCATGAACTGCCTCAAGATGTTCCGCATGCATCAGAAGCCCGGCAAACTCATATCTGTAAAGTTCAAGACCAAATAATACACCCAGTCCTACATCATCAATGCCGCCTTCCATTGCGCGGTCCATTGCTTCTGTATGATAGGCATAGTTATGTTTCGGACCTGTTGGATGAAGTGTTTCGTAACTTTCTTTATGATAAGTCTCCTGAAAAAGAATGTAGGTACCGATTCCTGCATCTTTTAATTTCCTGTAATTTTCCACAGTTGTGGCAGCAATATTTACATTGACACGTCGAATGGCACCATTCTTATGTTTAATGCTGTAGATTGTCTGGATGCATTCCAGAATGTACTCAATGGGATTATTGATCGGATCCTCTCCGGCTTCAATAGCAAGACGTTTATGTCCCATATCCTGAAGGGCAGTTACTTCTTTTACAATTTCTTCCTGAGTAAGTTTTTTGCGGGCAATATGCTGATTTTTCTTATGATACGGACAGTACACACAGCCGTTTACGCAATAGTTGGAAAGATACAGAGGGGCAAACAGAACGATTCTGTTTCCGTAGAATTCTTTCTTGATCTCCGCTGCCAGATCATACATCTCCTGAATCTTCTCAGGAATGGGACAGGCAAGAAGGACAGAGGCTTCTCTGTGGGTAAGTCCTTTACATTCTTTTGCCTTCGCAAGGATCTGGTCGATCAGCGCCACATTTTCTTTGTTTGCATCTGCATATGCAAGGGTTTCTCTGATCTCTTCGTCGGAAATAAATTCCTCTGCTTTTAATGATTTTGGATTATACATAGATTTGTTTCCTTTCTTTTCGGTCAGGGGCTTCCTTATCTGCCGCTTTCCGATTAGTTTTTTCTATATTCAGTTTTATGTTCCGCTTATCGCGGATGCTTAAGTTATTCAGGAGTGAACTGCAGTCATGCTTTATAATCGCCTCTGTCTGTCACTACTTCATAACCAATGCTCTTCATACGTGCTGCCATACAGGCTTTGCATTCAGCAGCTTCATCACCTGTACAGATCTTATTATCATAAAGGGTATACTTATCCCGGACATTGACCGGTGATAAATTGGGCATTACTACATTGGCCCCTGCCAAAATTCCCTTCTCTCTGCCCTTGGGGTCTATGGTTCCAAGGGCTGTTGTTGCCGGAAGAAGCGCGTGTGGGTGGATCAGGCGGATAATTGACAATAATCGCAGAGTCTGCTCCAGAGTTCCGGGTAATTCTTTAGCAAACGGGGTGTCTTTGTGAGGAATAAACGGTCCAATTCCTATCATTTCAGGCTTTAATTCCTTAATAAATAAAAGATCGCGGTAAAGTGTATCTGCAGTTTGTCCCGGAGATCCTACCATGAATCCACATCCGGTTTGATATCCTATTTTCTTCAGGTTTTTCAGACAATTTTTTCTGAAAACCAGGGACATCTGTTCCGGGTGAAGTTTTTTGTAATGATCTTCATCTGCTGTCTCATGACGCAAGAGATATCTGTCAGCGCCTGCATTAAAATATGCCTGATAGCTTTCTTCACTCTTTTCTCCAATAGAAAGAGTCACTGCACAGTCAGGGTATATTTCTTTAATCGTGCGGACAATCTGACAAATATGTTCATCTGTGAAATGCGGATCTTCTCCGCCCTGCAGAACAAAAGTCCGAAAACCAAGATTCCATCCTGTTTCACAGCAGGACAAAATCTGTTCCAAAGAAAGCCGGTATCTGTCTGCATCCGTATTTGAACAGCGTATACCACAATAATAACAATTGTTCTTGCAGTAATTTGTAAATTCGATCAGACCACGGACATAAATTTTATTTCCATAAATTGCTTTTGCAGTCTGTTGTGCTCTTCTTCGTAGTTCTTCCGTTACCAGTGGATTCTGTGTATGTAAAATCATTTCCAGTTCTTCTCTGGTAATATTCTGTGTCTCCTGAATGTGTTCAGGTATCTGCAACTCTGCTGATGCCATATATTTTCATTTCCTCTAAGCTTTCGAATAGACTGTTTTTGCTGAAACCCCTGCCAGCCGGCCAATTTTTCCGGTCAGTGCATTGATTATATCCAGAGGTGCATCTATTGCCACACTGATAATGCTTATCCCTCTCTGCCTGTAAGGAATCCCCATTCTGCCGATGATATAAATGCCATATTCATGAAGAATCCTGTTCAGACATTCTACAGAATCTGAATTCTCTACTATAATACTGATCACTGCAATTCTGCTTTCCATAGAAACACCTCTCATATAATTAGTCAACTTATCTGCACATTAGAATTTACAAAAGTTAACAACTCTCTGGATCTGGTGACTGATCGGATAGTAATCATAACCATAAACCCCTTTCATCCAGCCGGCATACTGTGCTTCCGGATCATAATAAAGACCATTGATCTTTACCCAGCAATGACGGGTAAATCCATCTGCCGCTCCATCTCTGCTTCCCGGTACCCGGCCACAGATCATATACGGTGTATATCCTATTTCTCTTGCAAGAGCAGCAAAAATACAGGAAAATCCATAACAGTTGCCATATCCTGTACGAAACATCCTCAATGCCTCACTGCGCGCCCAGCCACTCTGGTAAATGTTAGGATCCGGACCACCATAGTAAAATCCTCCGTAAACAACATATTTCCAACATGCATAAAGCTTCTGGCTCTGACTCATACCTGAATTTGTGATTGACGATACAATCTGCATCACACGCATTTTCAGCAGAGCATTATAATCTTTTCTCGCAGCACCGGAATTGGTAAAATAAAGCTGACCGTTCTGTCTGGATTTCTTCTGATACAGCCTTCCTTTTGGATCCGCATAATACAGATTATTCTTATAGATAAAATATCCAATACTGGCGCGGCCGTGTTTTGTCCTTATATGATAAATATTGGATCCGGATTTTACAATTTTATTCTGTTTATTCTCAAATAAACGTCCTTTCTCATCAAAAACATAAACTACATTGTTGATACGCTGTCCTCCTCGCACAGCATTTCCATTTGCGCCAAAATAATACTTATAGCCATTATATCTCTTCCATTTGTTCTTAACCATTTTTCCCTTATAATAATAGTAAATCTTGTTTCCCTTTGTAACCAGTTCTCTTATGGGAACCGGAGATGACGTCGGGGATACCCCGGACTGCTCTGTAACAGGAATATCATTTTCCGCAGCCTGTACACCAAATACCGGCACTGCCAAAACAGCAACTGCCATTATGATATAAAGTAATTTTTTCAGTGTTTTCATAACCCTTTTTCTCCTTACATATTCTCGTGAATCCAGAAACAAAAAATATAACCATATACCATGATTACGATCCTGTCTCTTCCATTCCCTTCTTCACTTTAGTGTAACAAAAAATTTATCTGATTTCCACACTTTTGTGGCATTTTAGCAAAAAATACTGCTGTCCGAACTTTTATCAATGTTTCGAACAGCAGTATCTGCTATATCTCTGAATTATTATAATTTCTTACCTGTAAGCATTTCATAACCCTGAAGATATTTTCCGATTGTCTTATCTACAATATCCTGCGGAAGTGTCCAGTCATTGTCCGGATTTGCTTTCAGCCAGTCACGTGCAAACTGTTTGTCAAAGGATGGCTGACCATGTCCCGGTTCATATCCTTCAGCAGGCCAGAAACGGGAGCTGTCCGGTGTGAGCATCTCATCACCGATCACCATGTTTCCGTCTTTATCCAGGCCAAATTCAAATTTGGTATCTGCGATAATGATTCCCTTGCTTAATGCGTATTCTGCACATTTCTTATAAAGTGCAATTGTATTATCACGAAGTTTTGCAGCTAATTCCTCTCCTCTTCCCGGGAAATATTTCTCAAGGTGAGCGATACTCTGCTCATAGGAGATATTTTCGTCATGATCGCCAATCTCAGCCTTTGTGGACGGAGTATAGATCGGCTCAGGAAGCTTGTCAGATTCCTTCAGTCCTTCCGGTAATTCAATGCCGCAGACTTTACCTGTCTTCTTGTAGCTTTCCCAGCCGCTTCCTGTAATATATCCACGCACAATACACTCGATAGGCAGCATTTCAAGCTTACGGCACATCATGCTGTTTCCATCAAATTTCTCCTGCTGGAAAAATTCAGGCATATCTTTTACATCTACAGAAATCATGTGGTTCGGCAGAATGTCTTCTGTCATGTCAAACCAGAACTTGGACATCTGAGTCAGTACAGTTCCCTTCTTGGTTACCTGATTGTTCAGGATAACATCAAAGCAGCTGATGCGGTCTGTCGCAACCATGATCAGGCTGTCACCGTTGTCATAAATCTCACGTACTTTACCTTCTTTGATTGGTTTCATTTCCTGCATTTTTTCGCACCTCAATATTCGTTATGTAATTTGTAAAACTCCAAAATCATCGGCCTTTGCCGAAATTACTGTATTACCGTACCACTATCTCTGTAAGATTGTCAATACACTGAATTTTATTTAGCTTTGCTGATAAAATGTAAGCAACTGTTAATTCTCACTTCATATCCCGAAACGGCTTTATTCATCCTTCGCCCATCCGTAAGAATATTTCACAGCTTTATTCCATCCTTTAATCTTTTGCTCTCTTGTTTCTTCGGTGATAGACGGATAGAATTTCTGGTCAATAGACCAATTGTGGCGCACTTCTTCTTTACTGCTCCAGTAGCCTACTGCCAGACCTGCCAGATAAGCAGCCCCCATTGCAGTTGTCTCAACACAGCATGGACGGTTGACAGGTGCATTGATAATATCTGCCTGTGTCTGCATCAGGAAATTGTTGGCACTGGCTCCACCATCAACTTTTAATGCCGCCAGATTAATGCCTGAATCTGCTTTCATGGCATTTAGTACGTCATTTACCTGATATGCAATAGATTCCAGCGTTGCGCGGATAATGTGATATTTGTTCACACCGCGGGTAATTCCTACGATCGTACCTCTCGCATACTGATCCCAGTGGGGAGCTCCCAGTCCTGTAAAGGCCGGCACAACATAACATCCATGTGTATCTGATACTTTATTTGCCATATACTCGGAATCTTCAGAGGAATCAATTACCTTTAATTCATCTCGCAGCCACTGGATAGCTGCACCTGCAACAAAAATTGATCCTTCCAATGCATAGGTTACCTTTCCGTCCAATCCCCATGCAATCGTAGTAACCAGTCCGTTTTTTGAAAAGACAGGTTTTTCTCCTGTATTCATCAGAAGAAAACATCCTGTGCCATAAGTATTTTTTGCTTCTCCGGCATTAAAGCAGGTCTGGCCAAACAAAGCAGCCTGCTGATCACCTGCTGCACCTGCAATAGGGATAGCACCGCCAAGGACTGCCGGATCTGCTTTTCCATAAATACAGCTGGATGGCATTGGTTTGGGAAGCATGGACTTTGGAATGTCAAGTTCATTCAGAATTTCCTGATCCCACTGTAAAGTATTGATATTAAAAAGCATGGTTCTGGATGCATTGGAATAATCTGTAACATGGACTCTGCCCTTTGTCAGTTTCCAGATCAGCCAGGTTTCCACAGTTCCAAACAAAAGCTGCCCTTTCTGCGCTTTCTCTCTGGCTCCTTCTACATTGTCCAGAATCCACTTTATTTTTGTTGCAGAGAAATAAGCATCGATCACAAGCCCTGTTTTCTCTCTGAATTTCTCAGTCAGTCCTCTGGCTTTCAGCGAGTCGCAGTATTCCGATGTTCTGCGGCACTGCCATACGATCGCATGATAGACAGGTACGCCGGTATTTTTATCCCATACGATTGCAGTTTCTCTCTGGTTTGTGATTCCGATCGCAGCGATCTTTGAAGCATCTGCTCCGATCTTGGTCATTGCCTCTACTGCCACACCCAGCATACTGGCCCATATCTCATCTGCATCATGTTCTACCCAGCCCGGTTTCGGGAAATACTGGGTAAATTCTCTCTGTGCAACACTTAAACGTTCTCCCTTTTCATTAAACAGGATACAGCGGTTGCTGGTCGTCCCGGCATCCAGTGCCATAATATATTTTCCCATAAAAGATTTCCTCCGTTCTCTTTCAATGTACTCTCGGAATCTTTTTGTACTTGATTTTGTGAGAAGATTTTTTGTTAGATGTGCCCAAATTTTTGAGGCGTACGCGGTGCGTACGTTGATAAAATTCGGGTGCAGCTAACAAAAAATCAGCCGCAAAAGCAAGTGCAATAAAGACTCCGAGAGTACATTTTATTATTATAACCATACCACAAACATCTGAAGGTTGCTATTCTTTTTTATTCATGTTATGATGCAGACAAAACAAACCTGTTATTGTTCACTCCGTTCTCAGTAATACGCTTTGCAGGATATTATCAGTGAACAGTAACACAAACCTTACTGCTATTATAGAAAGATGGAGTACAATATTTTGAAGAAAAAAGAATTTATTTTTATAGGTGGTATCCTTATTCTTGCACTTGCGATGTGGGGAGGAATGTCTCTTATAAATAAGGGCAGTCATGGTTCCATCCGTATTACTGTAGACGGAAAAGAATATGGAACTTATTCTCTGGAAAAGGATCAGACGATTAAAATCAACGATACAAATGTCTGTGAGATCAAAGACGGTCAGGCACGTATGATCTCTGCACAATGCCCCGATCATCTGTGTATGAAACAGAAGGCAATCGATGAAAAAGGAGGCACCATCGTATGCCTCCCTAATAAAGTCGTTATTGAAGGAGAAAAAAGTACTGACAATAAAAAAACTGACGAATCGGTAATTGACGCAGTAACCTGAGCTCTCCGTTGCCTGTAACTGAATAACTGTTTCACAGTTCGGCTAAAAAGCAAAATTAAAAGGAACCATATTATACGGCAGCTATATGATGATACACACCAGCCCGCCCTTACTGTCATTGACAATTTTCTGCATGGTATCCTGAAGCTTTACCTGGCTTTCTTCGCTGATAGCTGCAATCTTGCTTCGGATGCCATCCTGTACCAGCTGCTCAATGGATTTACCGAAAATATTAGTCTCCCAGATACTCTCCCCCCTCTGGCTGCCTTCGTCAATATACTGGATCAGATCCTTTGCCTGCTGTTCTGTTCCTACTATGGGAGCAATTTCAGTTTCTATATTTGCCTTTATCATATGGATAGACGGACTTTTTGATTTTATCTTTACTCCATATTTATTTCCCTGTCGGATCACTTCAGGCTGTGCGATCTCAATCTCATCCAGATTCGGGACAACCACACCATAACCGGTTCCACGCACTGCTTCCAGTGCAGCCTGCACTTTTACATATTCCTCTTTCATATGTACCAGTTCCTGCATTGTATGGATCAGTTCATATTCACTCTCCATTTCGATTCCACTCATCTGACTGAGCATCCTGTAATAATATTCTTCCTTTATGCGTATTCTTACCTTTACTGTTCCATCGGATAAGCCTACATCTTCCAGAAGGGAATCCTGTACATAAGGTCCGGATAATTTTACAGATTCCTTTGTGATATCACGTATATGCTGCATACTTTTCATTTTATCCCTGATCTGTGAAAGGATCTGCTGTTTTAATTCATGCTCCAGGGGAAGCATTTCTACCCAGCGCGGAATAAAAAACTGAATCTGACTGACAGGAAATTCATATAAAACCTTCTCCAGAATCCTGGCAATATCTTCTTTTCTCAATTGGTCACAGTTTACTGTCAGAGCAGTTACCTTATATTTCTGTTGGATTTCTTCCGCTGTTTTCAGAGCCGCATCTTTATATGGCATCTGCGAATTTACCAGCACGATAAATGGTTTCTGCTGTTTTTTCAGTTCCTGAATAGTCTTCTCTTCTGCCTCCGGAAAATTGTCCCTGGGAAGTTCACCGAAACTTCCGTCAGTTGTGACCACAATACCTATTGTGGAATGCTCCTGAATTACTTTCTGTGTTCCGATGCATGCGGCCTCGCGAAATGGGATTGCCTGCTCAAACCAGGGAGTTTTTACCATTCGTTCTTTACCGTCCTCCGTCTGCCCGGATGCACCCTTTACCAGAAAACCCACACTGTCGATCAGGCGGATCTTTACCTGCTGATCTTCTCCGAGAGTGATGGGAACTGCTTCTTTGGGAATAAATTTTGTTTCTGCTGTGGTGATGATTTTGCCTGATCCGCTTAAAGGAAGCTGATCTCTGATCTCTGCCTGCTTTGTATCTGACATCTGCGGCAATGCAACAAGTTCCATGAATCTGCGGATAAATGTAGATTTTCCTGTGCGGACAGGTCCTACGACCCCTATGTATATATCTCCCCCTGTACGGGCCTGGATATCACGAGGCATGAATATGCCAAAATCCCGAGACATACAAGCCAAAATTCCATTGCCGCAGGCAATCTGGAATGAATTTTGGCTACATTACTGTGAACGGAGTGAACAGTAATGACATATTGTTACTGTCAGGTATCACAAATGTTCTTTAATAGGAATCATTGTGAAGCAGATGATGCTCTTTGCCTTTCAGAAGTCCGTTGTAAAGTTCCAGAACTAACGGGTTTTCATCGGATTTCTTAATGATAGTTGTATTATCTGCATTATACAGGCCCTTAGCTCTCAGAGCTTTGGTTCTGTCGCCGGATCTTGTCGGCTGTCCGCCACCCATGATACATCCGCGGCGGCATGCCATGATCTCGATCAGATGATATTCTTTCTCACCATTCTTAACCTGTTCCATAACGGTTCTTGCATTTGCAAGGCCGCTAGCAACACAGATATTAAGGTTCATTCCTTCATAAGGAACTGTAAATTCCTTGATTCCCTCATCTCCACGAACACCGCATTCTGCGATCTCATGCATGGTTTCTTTGCTGTGATCCGGAGTCAGGCGGCGGAGAACTGCTTCTGTAACACCTCCTGTAACACCAAAGATAACACCACCACCGGAGCCGAAGCCAAACGGCATATCACAGGCTTCCGGATCAAGAGTTGCAAAGTCAAGACCAAAGTTGTCGATCATGCGGAGCAACTCTGTAGTTGTAATAACGATATCTGTATCCTGTTCACCGTCTGTGAAGCTGTTCGGACGAACTGCTTCTGCCTTCTTGGCTGTACATGGCATAATAGAGATCATAACTGTTTTCTTGCCGCCGGCATGCTTCGGATCGCGGAAGTACTCTTTGATTACTGCGGAGAGCATTCCCTGTGGAGAACGGCAGGTAGAAAGATTCGGAATATAATCCTTGTACTGGTCTGTGATAAACTTCACCCATGCAGGACAGCAGGAAGTAAGAAGCGGAAGTTTCTCACCCTTCTTAATTCTGTCAAGGAACTCGGCACTCTCTTCCATAATAGTAAGGTCAGCACTGAATGAAGTATCATAAACTTCATCGAATCCCATTCTGTGGAGAGCATTGACAATCTTACCCATAACACTCTTACCTTTGGTCAGTCCATAATGATCACCTACTGCGACACGTACTGCAGGAGCAATCTGAGCAACTACACGTATATTCGGATCAGCAAGTGCTTCCCATGCCTCGTCCATATGTGTCTTGATCGCAATAGCACCTGTTGGACAATATACACGACACTGACCGCAGTTTACACATTCTGTCTCTGCGATTTTTTTGTTAAATGCAGGCATTACCATGGCCTCAGTTCCCCGGAATGCAAATCCTAAAGCTCCGATTCCCTGAAGTTCTTCGCAGGCACGTACGCAGTTACCACACAGAATACATTTGTTTGGATCACGAACCAGAGAAGGAGAACTTGTATCCAACTCATGATATTCCCTGGTATTTTTGAAACGGATTGTCTGTACGCCCAGCCTGTGTGCCAGTTCCTGAAGGACACACTCACCACTCTTAACACAGGTTGTACAGTCACGACAATGTGCTGCAAGCAATAATTCTACAATTAGTTTTCTGTATTTCTTGACTCTTCCGGAATTGGTATAGATCACCATTCCATCTCTTGGCTGTTCAGAACATGAGGCAAATGTTTTTCCCCTCTCGTCTTCAACTGTACATAAACGACAGGCACCAAAAGTGGATACCTCTGAGTGGTAGCACAGTGTCGGAATATTGATCCCTGCCTTGCGGATGACAGACAGGACATTTTTTTCATCGGTAAATTCTACCTTTCTACCGTCAATTATCATATGGCCCATAGTGTATCCTCCCTTCTATGCTTCCACATATACTGCATCAAAGTTACAGTTGTCCTTACATGCACCGCATTTGATACAGATGTCGTTATCAATGTGATATGGATGTTTGATCTTACCTGAGATTGCACCTGCCGGACAGTTCTTTGCACATTTACCGCAGCCGATACAGAACTCAGGGTTGATGTGGAACTGACGAAGAGCAGTACATACTTTTGCACGGCATTTCTTATCGCAGATATGTTCCTCATATTCATCGCGGAAGCGTTTGAGAGTACTGATAACAGGAAGAGGTGCACTCTTGCCAAGTCCGCACAGAGCCATGTTCTGAACCATATTTGCAAGCTCTTCCAGCTCATCCAGATCGGACATCTCACCCTTGCCATCTACGATCCTCTCCAGGATCTCCAGCATACGTTTGGTACCCTCACGGCACGGTACACATTTACCGCAGCTCTCACGCTGGGTGAAGTTCATAAAGAATCTGGCAACCTCAACCATACAGGTATTCTCGTCCATAACTACCAGACCACCAGATCCCATAATCGCATCTAATTTTTTGACAGAATCAAAATCAAGAGGTGCATCCAGCTGGTCAAGGATCAGACATCCGCCGGACGGACCGCCGATCTGGACACCTTTAAATGCGGCGCCACTCTTTAAGCCACCACCGATATCATAGATAATGTGGCGGAGTGTGGTTCCCATAGGAACCTCTATCAGACCGGTATTCTCGATAGAACCGGTCAGTGAGAAGGTTTTAGTTCCGGGGCTTCCCTCTGTACCGATGGTGCGGAACCAGTCTGCTCCCTGAAGAATAATCTTCGGTACATTAGCATAGGTTTCTACATTATTAAGAACTGTAGGCTTACCCCACAGACCTTTCTCTACTGTACGGGGCGGTTTTACACGAGGCATACCTCTGTTACCCTCGATAGATGCGGTAAGTGCCGAACCTTCTCCACATACGAAAGCTCCGGCACCTCTGTTGATATGTAAATGGAAGTTTACACCGGAATTTAAAATATTATCACCTAACAGGCCATATTTTTCTGCCTGTTCAATCGCCATCCTAAGTCTCTTTACAGAAAGAGGATACTCTGCACGAACATAAATATATCCATTCTCCGCACCAACTGCGTAGGCTGCAATAGTCATACCTTCGATCATCTTATATGGATCACCTTCCATGACGGAACCATCCATAAATGCACCGGGATCACCCTCATCACCATTACATACAACATAGCGGGTTTTCTCTGCCTGGCGTGCAACCTGAGACCATTTCTTGCCTGCCGGGAATCCTGCACCGCCACGACCGCGAAGCCCGGATTTAGTTACTTCATCAATAACTTCCTGCGGGGACATGCTTCCCATCACTTTTGCAAGTGCCTGATAGCCTCCCACAGCAATATACTCTTCGATAGATTCCGCATCGATTTTTCCGCAGTTTTCAAGGACGATACGTGTTTGTTGATTTAAGAAAGGAATATCATCAGGATGTGGACAGACTGTATTATTATCTCGATAAAACAGCCTCTCTACAGGTTTCCCTTCCAATATGGTTCTCTCCACAATTTCCTTACAGTCTTCCGGCTGTACGTGAACATACTGATAATCATATGGTTCAATTCTCATCAAAGGTCCAAGTTCACATAAGCCCTGGCACCCTGTCTTGATCACGCCTACATGAGGCACATCCTTCTGCATTTCAACTGTTACTCCATCAATTCTCTCACAGAGTACTGACATCTCTTCATAAATCTTCTGCGCTCCGGATGCGATACATCCGGTACCTGAACAGACAAGAACGCGGCAGGTATAAGATTTAATCTGCTCATTTACTTCAGCCTGCTTATTTAACAGGTCTTCTTTACTCTTAATACTCATACGCACTCTCCTCTCAGTTTATTCAAAAGTTCTACAGCTTTCTCAGGAGTCATCTTCGGATGTACTTCATCATTGACAGTCAGTGTGGGGGCAAGTCCACATGCACCCAGACAGGATACTGTTTCTACGGTAAAAAGTATGTCATCTGTAGTGTGTTTCTTGTTGCTCAGTCCAAGTTCCTTCATCAAAGCCTCTTTTACAGGCATGGATTTTCTCACATGACAGGCTGTTCCGTCACACACTTTAATGACATATTTCCCTTTCGGCTCAAAAGAAAAATTCTCATAGAATGTGGCTACACTGTAGGCCTTGGCTTCTTTTACTCCGATTTCTTTCGCTACATAAGTCAGCAATTCTCCCGGCAGGTAACGATATTCCGCCTGAATATCCTGCATGATCGGAATCAGCGATGCTGCTGTACGTCCGTAGTGCTCGATGATCTCATCCGCTTTTCTGTAATAAGACTGGTCTAACATTCGGTTCCCTCCTTAAATAGTAATTTTGATATATCGGTTTTAATATAGTACCGATATATCGATTCCCACGCAGCTTTAGTTATTTTCAACATATGTGTTGTTGATATTATACATTATATAGTTGTTTTGCACAATATCATTTTTGAAATTTTCTGAAATTAATTTATAACAATTTGTTATAGATGTATAGTATTCATAAATGTATATAAATGAAAAGCAATTTCTTTAACAGGGTTGTTAATTAAATAGCAATATCAAAACAAAAAAAGATCATTGAAAAGAATATTATCTTCTTCTCAATGACCTTTCTGGAAATGGCTGCATTATTTAATTTCATGTTCCTCATGGAAATGCTTATATTTTTCTATAAGTCGTTTATAGGTCCCTGTAAAATCAATGATTTTAATGTGCTAATACTGATTTTACACCATTTTTACACCATTCTATAGTTAGCTGATTTTTTGGAATGCTCTGCACGTATTTATATCGTTCATCGTATTTTCTAACAACTTAATGTCACTCATTTTTTTATCACTTAAAACTTCTGTATAGATATCCATGGTCATCTGAATATTTGTATGTCCAAGATATGATTGTACTGTCTTTGGTGGGATTCCTGCCTCAAAACAGCGTGTGGCAAATGTGTGTCTAAATGTATGCGCACTAAATTTTGGCATCAGAGGCTGATTTTGAGATGCTCTAATTTTATTAACATTATTTCTTACTGTACGTATCGAACTACCAAGTACTTCATCCATCAAGGGTCTATTATTTCTTGTCACGAAAAGGAGCTTACCAAGAACGTCAGAGTCATAATCAATCGGTGGCAATGTATTGAGCTGCTGTACTTGATCTTCAATTGCTTTTCTGCATATGGAATTCATCGGTACGGTTCTTATACTGGATTTAGTTTTTGGTATGCTGATTTTGTATCCTAAAAAATCATCTTTTGAAGATTTTCTAAAATAAGTTAAAGTTTTAGTAACATTTATAGTATTATTCTCAAAATCAATATCATCTAAAGTAAGCGCTCTCAGCTCTCCTGAGCGAAGTCCTGTATTAACTGCGACAATATATAGATTATAATAGAAGCATCCTTTCGCCATAAAGAAGAAATCTCTTTGATCCTCACGGGATAAGGTAACGATTTTTCTTCTGTCAGTTCCGATTATTTTTATGCCTTTTGCCGGGTTTTTAGTACATAAATCATTATCCATAGCATAAGAGAATAAATCGCACAAAACTGTACGTATATTATTGACTGTACTTTTATGTAACCTTTTACCCAGTCCGTTAAGTAAATCTGTTACCATCAATTTAGTAATTGATGACAATGGCAATCTGCCTAGCACAGGTTTTATATAGCAATGGTATGTACGTATATATATTCTAATTGTACTTGGCTTCAGAACAGGTTCTTTATATACCCTCATCCACTTTTCATACCACTGATCCAAAGTCATATTGGAGTCTACTACATTATTTTTACTGTAATTATCTACAACTTCACTCATTAATGCATTTTTAACTTCTTTTAAAGTTATCCCGTATACACATCTACGCTTCCCGAACCTATCTGTAAATCGGGCTTGATATCTACCGTCCTTTCTCTGTGAAATGCCCTTTCCGAGTTCTTTACCTTTTAAATCTTTTCCCATTATACATCATCCTTTCAAAAAGTCCGTATGTACAATGAGGCAATTTTCTACATTAATCATATCATACATACGGACTTCTTTCAATTATAAATAGACAATGCTATCTAAATATTTTTCAAACTTCTGTCTTTTTATCAGACATCTGTTACCGGAGTACATGACAAAAGTACATCCCGGTTCTTTAACAAGCTCACGTAGCTTATTCTTTCCTATATTAAAGTATTGAGCAGCCTCATCTATAGTTAGAGCATATTTCTCAGATAATGCGATCATCATTTTCTACTTTCCAAAATCCAAGTTGATGCTCCAGATCTTCTATTAATTTAGTATTGTCACTCTGAATTACTACTTCAATTGTTTTTGGAAGTTCAAATGATAACACTCCTAAAATAGATTTAAGATCTATAATATATCTTCCAAATTTTCCATCAATATCACAATCTTTAAACTTATTTGCAATAGATACAACAGCCGTAGCATCTGCTGAATTATTTAGTCGAATTTTCATAGTTATCCTTTCTTTTTATCAAATAAAATGATATACTATACATGGTTATATTTGATGTATAGCATTCATACATATAACCATACACATTTTTCTTTAAAGAGGCACTAACCATATACGGAGTGCCTCTTTTTTTTACTTTTAATCATCATATTCCCATTCACGAGTGTGTCTATTATAATGACTATTCGCTTTGCACCGGAAGTCATGTTGAGCAGGATCCCCTTTAATAAGTGGACACTCATTACAATGGACACGATTGTTTTTATCATATGCGCTATATTTTTCGCATATAGTCTTTTCTCTATCTGTTGTAAGCATAGTTACACGTCTTCATCCTGTGGCATTTCAAATGTATTGGTTTCTTCTAGTGCGGCAAGTACATTATTCATAGATGAAATAGTTAAACCCATATTATTACTTGAATAAAATACATTCATAGAATGCCATTTATCATTTTGTTTTCTTAATTTATTCAATACATTATGTGCTTTTTTAGAAGAAGAATATTCTCCAAGTAATACAGAACTATTTGCATATTTCATACGAATCTGATTTCCATTATATATAAGAAAATGTCTTTCCAGATGCATCTAAATAATTTTCTTGATTTTGACTTCTGATCCACATAAAACCCTCCTATTTATTCTCTGTTGTACTTCCAAATCCGCCATTTCGTACTCCTGCAGCTTCATCATCAATAGTAATACCATATTCAACAAAAATACCCTGAGCGAATCCTTCTCCGCGAAGTACATTAAGATTTTTCCATGGTCTTTTACTATCATTAGTAACTTTAATAAAGATATGACCTTCATTATCAGAATCATAGTAATCACTGTCGATGATACCTACTGTATTATCAAGCTGCAGACGGTATTTGAATCCAAGGCCGCTTCTTGGATAGCATTTCAGTACCCATCCTTCATCAATCTTACATCTAATTCCAGTTGGCACTTTTACTGTTTCACCTGGTTTCATATTAAGTGTAAGCGGTGTGAAGAAGTCATAACCGGCACTTCCTACTGTTTCTCTTTTAGGAAGTTCAATACTACCATAAATGCCTTCTATTTCACGTCTCGTGTCAGCATCAGAGGCGTCTAATTCGAATGTATCACACCAATCTTTCATGAATTCTTCTAAGCTCACTTTTTCAAACTTTGCTATTCTTTTCATTTACAAATCTCCTTTTTTAAATATTCAATATATTCATTCCATTCGCCTAATGAATGGATATATTCTTTAGTTTTTAAACATTTTTTCTTCATATCTTTTTTCAAATCAATTGTCCTATACTGCTTACTTTTTTGAAGTTTATTGGTCAAAAAAGCATCGGTTACCCTAGAGACTAACAAGTAATCCTTGCTGTCCATAGAATCCAAAATAGCGTTGTATTCTGCTAAATCTTCCTCAGGAATAGGGTAATCACATTTGGGTAAGTTCTTAGTCGAGAAAGGACTAATATCAGCTCCTGCAATCGCAGGTTTAAGAAAAAGTGCTATGTATTCTAACTTACGAGCATGGAACTTAAACTCTATTTCTTTGTCATTTTCCATGATACTTCGTACAGTTCCTTCATCTTCAAGTGCCTTATATAATTCTTCATAAGTTTCATATTCCGGTAACCCAATATCATTAGCTATAGCTTTTAAAATATTGTGTCCTCTTCCTATAGATGGGATATAAGCTACAAGAGTAGAAAAACCATAATGATATATTTGAGCACCACCATAACACTTAATATAAATATCATCAAAACTTGGATCTATTCCTCCAGAATCATCTCTGGGATAATCATTGGTACTTTGATCTATTGCAGCTTTTAGTCTGTAAGTACCTTTATATTTCATTAAATATTTTGCCATTTAAAACCTCTTCTTTTTCCTCTCATAACCAAATAAATATTATTCATGTTTATCTTTTAAACTCCTCTGCTAAAATTTCAAACTCCACATCATCATGCAACTTTCCATCCATTAATTTACATATTTGTTTATGATAAGCACACTCTCTGCCGCCATGCTCCTTAATAAAGTTTCTGTACCCACGAATAGCCGGATTGTCTGCTATACAGCTCCAACAAAGTCTATTCAAATGGTATTTCTCAAAGATGTCACATATGATTTGATATAAATCTTTAGCAAATAATACATTACCTTTATCAAAACTAATTGCACCAAAACGATCAGCGCTCATTGTTACAAAGCTAACAGAATATGAAATATATCCTAATATATTGCCGTTATTGTCAACAGAAACAAAATGATGAGAATCATAATTGTTGTTTGGAATATCCAGTTCTTCAACTCCAGACCAACCAGAATAATACATGTATTCTTCGTTATACCAAGTCTCTATATATTTCTTTTTTATTTCTTCTTTATATAATTGTGCTGGTTTAATCATCCTCTATTCCTCATATTTATTTAATATGTCATTAATGGTAACAAAAACGCCCATAAGCACCATGCTGAATGCGTGGCTTCAATGCCTACAATTACTGCTAATGCAGTTGAAATCCATGCTGCTGCTTTTGCAAATTCCATATCCTAATTCTCCTTCAATACCATAATTACTGCATCACAGATACCAATAATTCTTTGAAATTTTTCATCCTTCATACAAGCATTTACGCTAGATATCTCATATCCATTTTTCGCAAGCTCTTTTATTTCAGACATCCATTCAACAACAATGTTACTACCAGATTTTTCCTGAGACGTTTTTTTATCTGGTGGTGATACGTAAGGTAATTGTTGCGGCCTTCCTGGTTTCATATCTGCTTCCTCCATTAATTCTCCTTTATGCTTTCCATAAGTTCGCCACGAATTTCATCATACATTTTATGTAGTTTAGGATTAACAAAAGTCATCCATTCTCGCCGTTTATCATGTATCATAAGCTCTCTTAACATAGTTCCTGAAATAGGTAATTCTTCACGATTAATGATTAATTCGGTTGTGTTCTTTAAATCTTTCTTATCAAACCATCCGCTCCGGCTATCATCATTACCATAAATCATTACATCTGGATTTTTATAAATATACCGATCCACATTTTGAAGAAGATATCTACCCCAATCTGGAGTAATATCATTTTCATCAGTGAGGTCTGATAATGCATAAATCATAATGTTTGGATCATCACCATATACTTCACGTATCATCTTGATTCTAGTATTAACATTCAAAGGATTACGTTTTGTCCCACATTCTTGTGCACTGCCAACAAGAATAAGCATCCGATCACAAAGCAATAACCCAGTATCAATAAGTTTTTCATGGCCTTTGTGGAACGTTTGAAAACGCCCACAAACAAGCCCAACATCATATGGTTTCATGTTATTTCTTCTCCTCTTTAATTCCAAGTGTATAAATAAATGTTACTAAGAACACAATGGAAAAAGCGATATATATAATAATTGCTGCAGGAATAGTAAATATAACTGTAAGAAATATATATATCTTACCGAACCAATTTTTATTTTGGGACCACTTTTTATATTCTTTTATTGGTAATAATTCATCAATTGCACAATTAATTATTAAAATTGTTGTGAAAAGAATTTCGATTAACAAGAATGATATAAATATGTTCTCCATTATTCTGCCTCCACTTTTAATTCAGGATTAAATACCGGAATCTTCTCTGATTTGAAGAGACATCGTTTATGCATTAAATCAATCTTAGCTTTTACAGCCAGATCGTCAATCTCTCCTGTACGAAGATATCTGTCCAGAACTTCATATGGGAATCCTAAATTGTCCTCATCTGTCTTTCCACATAATCCATCAATTGGAATCTTTTCAATAAGTTCTGTAGGAAGCAATAATTCATATCCAAGTTTTTTAACTTCATATACAGTTAATTTTCCTAACGGACTAAAATCACCTGCCGAATCACCATACCTGGTTTCATAACCGACATATGATTCTGAAAGATTACATGTATTTGCTACTCTTCCATTACAAGACTGAGAGACAGCATATAATGTAGACATTCTAATACGTGCCGGAAGATTTATTTTTGTCTGTTCGCTGATCTCGATTCCTGAGCTTTCGAGTCTTGACAATACACTTCGAACTGTGTCGCTAATGTTGATTTCGTATGATTTAATATCAAGAAATTCACAAAGCTTGTACGCAGCATAAATATCTTTCTGCTGACCCTGTGGCATTAGTACACCAATTACACGATCTTTTCCAAGAGCTTCTACACAAAGCGCTGCTACTACGGAAGAATCTTTTCCACCAGAGATTCCTACAATTGCATTGCAGCCGGGACCATTCTGATCGAACCAGTCTCTGATCCACTGTACAATTTCATTCTTGAGTTCTTTAAAATATCCATCGTAATATTTCATCTTATAATCCTCCTAAACAATTAATATATTGTTTAACATTGCCATTATCATATGTCTTTGTAATCAATACGGCAGACACTGTTTGTCCTATTCTTCCATGATATTTACGATATGTACTTTCATCACTAAGTGAATATTCCACTCCGTTATAGTCTACCGTAATTTCATACTCGGCATAATCTGTCCGAAATTGTGGAACATGATTAATTATACCTATGAAACGAGTTTCTTTCGGTTTATAGTATTCATTAACAATTTTGACTTTTACACTTTCTTCTTTCTTATCAATACATTTAGCGCAACCAGTCAACATAAATGCACTGATAAGCAGAAGAATTAATATAGTAGTTACCTTTTTCATTTTGATTCCTCCTGCAGTTCCTTTCTTACTTTCATAAGAATTTATATGTAACTCCTACTGTCCTTTATGTCTTGACATATCGACTGTTGTTTTAAAATATTTACCAATTGTTGCAATTGTTGCACAAATAACAGGGATCATTGGTTTCGTAAATCTAGTTGTATTAAATATGATATTTAGTCCATTAACCAATGCATCTCCTACAAAAAATTTCAGTATACATCCACCTATGTAAGCAAACATAAATGATAATGCCGGACTAATAACAAGAGTGAAAATCGCAAGGATGATTACTGTAAACGCACCTATTCCTTCTAATGTATTATCTTTTCTGTTCATTCATCCAGCCTCCATAATTCCACATCATAATCTTTAAGTTCCTCTTCAATGATTTTATAAACCACTTCCCAATCAGCTCCTCCTCTTCCACAACCAATTTTATACGGAAGTGCTACTGAGGTTCTACAAAGATCTTTTCCTTCTAGTCCATTTTTTTCACGCCATACTCCAAAATGTTGCGAAATATATCTTAAACCATCTCTAAAAGCTTCAAGATCTGTATACTGTTTATCATCATATCCATATTTATTTTGTGCGAATAAAGACAATACAATTTGACCTCTATCTTTCAATAAATATGCATCACATGTTCCGAGTAGTTCTTCCGGCTCGAACTTACAAAATTCACAAAACTTTCTATAGTGTTTATAAATGCCTTCATCATAATCTCTTAATGCTTTAGCAACTCCAGATCCCATAACACCCTGGCAGTTAACCTGATGAATTATAAAATCTGTCTTTGCATTAACGATATTACCTTCAATAATTTTAATCATTTGCTTCCTCCTATATAAAATTCTGAAATGTAAATTTCTCGCCACAAGAACAGATTACTTCTCCAACAGTTCCAATACTTGTTGGAACAAATTGATATGTATATCTTCCGCCACAACATCCGCCAGCTCTCAATCTTTGTTCCATAGTTTTCAGACCATGTTTCTCAGCGTCATGTTTTAATTCCCACTCTCTGATTTTCTCTTGTTCTTTTTCTGAAATTGGAAATCCTCTATACAGATCCTCTTTCGCTTTTTTCAGTTCTGCTTCCATTCTCTGCATTTCAGAGTCTTTATAATGCTCCTCTTTGAGTTTCTTGTTTTCTTCTTCTAAGTATTTAATTCGTTTTTCATAAGCGTCTACTTTATCAACAATCCCCTGACAAAGATCTGAAACTGAATCAGTAAAATATGTTCTACTCATTTTTTATACCTTCATTAGATATTTCTTTGGAACTTTTTTAGTTAACCAAATTTCATTTTTAGATAAATAGAATTTGTATCCATCTTTGTACATCTGCCCACTATTGATAGAATAAACAACTTCTTTACCATGTCTCTTGCCGACAGCTTTGGCGGTTTCAACATCTTTTGACAAATGAACATATAAACGACTTTTAGGAATCAGTCCATTCTGATCAATAGACGCTATATATTTCTCGCCGGTTCCATGATAAAGAATTTTAGGTGGCTCTTTCTCTTCCAGTTCTACATCTACCGGAATTGAATGTCCCTGATTCGCTCTGATCAAAGTCTTATCATCATTAAAAGAATATCTCTGCTTATTGTCAGTCCGTACAATTTCTTCTAAAGCTTCCATATTAAATTCTGGATTATTCTTCTCAATACCCTGAATCAGTTCTTCTACCTTCGCCCAACCATGTTTATCTATAGTAATACCAATAACTTCAGGCTTATGTCTTAATATAAGACTTATATATCTACTAATACTTTGTAAATTCATTCTCTTTACTCCTCTTTACTCCATAAATGATGAAACATGTACGGTTACAAAATCACTATGTGCACGGATATAATCCAAAGTTTTTACTGTATCCTCTACAATTGCAATCTGAGATGGTTTAAGCCCAAGCTTTTGTTGTAACGTCTGAAGCACAGTAAGTTTTTCTGTTTTTTCTAAAGTGAAATAGATATTATCATCTGGAAGATTATAGTTGTTTTTGATAAAAGCTCTTTTGCCGGGGATCTCACTAGAAGGACTCTTTGAACAAGTATATACTTTATCAATACCTTTCTTTTGAATAAACTTTTGCATTAATTTAATCGGACGCACATCTTTATACGGACTCTCACCTGAAGCTACAAGTTTGTCCCATTCATCGTCAGTCATACTGTGACTTAATTCAGAGAACTCATACGGGGCAAGTACTCCATCTACATCCATTACTACAATCACATCATCTTTTAATAAATAATCTGTAATTTTACTTATCTTTGTTTTTTTGTTTCCTCCGTTTAATCTTTCTCTAATGTCTTCAAATGTTTCTTTATTGCAAGCTTCCCCATCTACAAATACAGTTCTTAATGTTCCATTACCAAATATACTATCATATCCGTCTTCACACTGTAATTCTCCATTGTCATCGTAATATATACAACAACACCCCTTATGAGATTTTTTCAAATGACTCGTATCGGTTTTGGGATCTTTATAAATCATAATTGGTTCACCGTTGACGATTCCATATGTAGCTTTCATAGCAATGCCAAACATATCTCTAGTTACAACAACCATGTGTCCATCAGGTTCTATAACTGCTGAGAAGCAAAATGCTCCGACTCCGAATACGATATTGTTTGCAGCAAATCCTTTTTTCTTTAGTTCTTCCCATACCTGCTTTACATTATTAAGAGTACATCCATCTCCATAGATAATTCCAATGTGCGGGTCAAGCACTTTATATCCCTTGCTATTTACTGTTCCGCCAAATACGTTCCAAAGTTTCTCAATTGTCTTTACAGCAATTTCTACAATATCTCCAGAATCCGGACGAACCAGAAGTTTACCATTATGCTGCATGATTTCTTTTTTACAAGCCGGAAGAATATTATCAATCATATTCCAGTAATCATAAGTGTCAGATACCATGCTAAAAGATGCATTAGGATATAGTTCCGTAAGTAGTCTTTTTACAAATGTGATTTCATCACCGTCTACTGCATAATTTGAAGCCATAACTGAATGTTCTGTTGATACAGCACCAATTCCGATTCTTTTAGTCCAACAGCAAGCATCATAATACGTATCTATATAATCAATGGCCGGAATTGTACTTGTCTTATCAAATGATAATAACCAAGCAGATGAACATCTTACTGCCTCTTCCATGCAAGACATTCCTCTCATACCAAAGTCTGAGCATGCCATTTCAGGTCTTAAAAAGTCATCACAAGTCATTTTATAGTAGTTGTTTGCAAGTTCTCTATACATATGACTAATTGTTGCATGAGCACATGGTTTCCAGAGTTCAACCTGCAGGATACATTCTATCCACTGTACTACCCAAGCAAAATCTGGATGTGTGTTTGTAATCTCGATGCATGGAATGCCCATTGGTACTAATGTTCCCTCCGGGATAGCACGTATCTGAATTGGAAGATAACCTAATTTATAAAGTTTCATAATAGGCTCTAGGTCATAACTATTTCCTAACTGTATATCCATACTGTATTTATATGTATGCTCAACTTCTACTGCTGTTAGCTCGAAAAAATTTTCATTGAAATAGTCAACCAGATATTCTTCAATAAATGCTTGTAAACCAAAGAAAACCATTTTGTTCTGATTCTTAAGCATTGATCGTCGTGGAGTCCAGTAGGAAACAAGTTTTGTTAATCCTTTTGGATAGATTTTATTATGAATTTGTTTATATGTATCTGAAAGTAAAATTGCTAAAGTATTATTCATAACTCCTCCTTAATCATTCGCTTCTTTTACAAGCTCGTCCACATTGTCTTTCAAATATTGACTGACTTTAATATAACCATCTGTATTATTCTTCTCTGCAAATCCTCTGAATTTTACTCTGGCAGGATAAGCATTTGAAACTGATCCGTCTTCTTCGATATCTACACAAATCGCCCATCCGAATGTATGTAAAATCATATTAATCCACCAGAGAAATCCGTTATTCTTAAATTCTTCCCATGATTTCTTTTCTACCATTTGAATTTTCTTATACTTATCACATGTACTATTCGGACTGCAATAACATCTATCATGTTTATGTACACACGTTTCGCAAATCTGTGCTTTCATATACTATTTCTCCATTCCTCTTGCATTCTTTCATATTTCACATTGATTCTCCGAAAAAAGATTGCTTTTTTGCATGTATTATTCTTCAAATTCTTTCTGTGCCACAACTCTACAACCATAAAGTCCTAACAAATCATGTAAATCAAACTCTTCAATATCGTTCTCATCAGCAATCTTATCGCTATGCACAAGAATTTCATCATCCATCTCGGCAGCATGAATTGTCTGTCTAATAATACTTAACATAGTTTCAACTGCATACTCATAACCTTTAAGATTATCTTCATTCATATCACTCGTAATAGTGTCTTTCATTTTATTCATCTGTTCCTCTAAAAACTTTGGAACATTACAAACTGTAAACATCATTTCTTCATTCATCCTCCACTGGTTCATATTTTTTAAACAATCTACCCATTGTCAAATGATTAAATTTACCCAAATCCATTGCACAAGCAACAACATTATGAGGTGTAGAAGCCCCAATAAATTCACATAAATATTCTGTTAATGATGAATATTCAATATCTGTTGATATTTCTTCATCCCCAGGTTTTCTAATCCATCCAATCATTTTCTTATGATTAATTGTTATTTCTCCTTTATCAAGTGAATATAATACACTACCATTGCTACTTCTCCACCAAGCATCTTCACCTGCGAATTTAACAAATTCTTCTTCTGACATATCTGAGATCCTATTAAATGTTTCATCATACATTAACCAAACTTCATATCTATTACTCTTGTATGTGCATATCGCTCCACATTCTTTTTGGTAATCTAATAAATCTAATAATACAAAAAAGAATTGTTCAAGATTATTTCCTAAAATTTCTTTCATTTTCTCACCACCCTAAAGAGCTAATAATCGGTTTCATATTATCCTCCTTATCTAAATCTCTCAACCAGTTCAATCTTAGGACTTTCCAGATTTGTCAGAATTGTATCTGTCGTATAAATCTTCTCAATCAGTCCATTGTTTTTCAGAAGCTCTCCTTCATAAATAGTGTTTTCACAATGAGTTACATAAAGATAAATCTTACCTACACCGGCCTCTTTCAGCTTTTTAGCACTATAGTAAAAAGTACCTCCTTTGCTGCAGATATCATCTACAATAAGGATATCTTTACCTGGTAATTGATCAATTTCACCTGATAAATCTAAGCCTTTAATCTCTCCAGTTTCCCAATCTCTATTCTTAATACCAAAAGTATATGGAAGATGTACTGCTGAAGAATATCTTTTCATAGATCCCGCATCCGGATAAAACATCATAAGATTATTACTAGCAATCTTCTTGACAGTATCCTCAATTATTCGATTTGGGGATTCTACATGTACTTTATTAAATAATGCGGCAGATACATCAGAGTGAGGATCTAAAACTTCTACCTGTTTAAAATTCAACAGGTTAATAATTTGAGCAAAATATTTCAGTGTAAAGATTTCTTTTCTCTTTTTTACTCTATCCATACGTGCATCAGGAATATATGGCATATCTAAATAAATTTCAGTACCCTGATCTTTACAATATTGAGTAAGATAAATAATTGCTGACATTTCTTCCATTGACTCAAAAAACCATTCAATAAGGTTTTTGGGTCCAATAAGAGGAATATCCTTAAATAAGAATGTTCCATCCGGATATTTATCAAGTTTGATTTCTACGTCGTTTAATTTAATCATTTAGTTCTCCTCCCTATGGAAAAATATATATTCCCATCCGTTACATTTAGTTCCTATATCATATACATCATAAAAATATTCATTTGTATGGGTAATAGCTAAAATTTTTTTACATGGTAATCCTAAGCCATTAATATCTGCATTGCATCTCTTAATTAAATCTTTCACATTAAGTTTCCCATATCTTAAAGTATCCTGATGTGGATTCGGAACATTTGTCTGATCAAACATATCAGCATTTATTTCATCTTTGTCACACTCTGTAGGGAAAACTCCAGCTCCATGTCGTGTTATATAAGATCGTGTCACATAACAAACTTCTATATCAACGCCATCAATCCATGAGACTTCTTTTATGATTCTGGCAGGATTCTTAATACCAGTATTTGATGGTGTTAAATGCGGAAAATATTCCATATTGTTTTGATCCAAAAGAAGCCCCTGCCCATTTTCAAATACTATGGTGTCGTATCCGTTAAGTAATTGATCATCATTTACGACATGTACGTGTGACATCATAAAATCAAGATCTTCATTGTAATGGTCTTGAAGCCCAGGATTTTTGAATGGATTAAATAATTCTTCTTCCTGCTCAGATAACGTAATTCCCATGCTTTTGAATATATTCATATAATATGACCATGACGATGTGAACGTATAAATCTGTTTTTTATATCGTTGAATTGTATTATAAATCCCCATTCCGCAGCTTCCGTGTTTATCATTACCGCGGCTTCGTTCCATAATTTGATTTGCCATCATATCAAGAGGATTTGTAATCATACATTTTCCATGAACGTACACATAAGGTTCCCATCCTAAATTTTTCAATTCTTCCCATTCTTCCTTAAATACCAGAGGATTTAAAATAAAATCCTCCGGTAAATAAGTATCTGCTCCGTTTAATGTTCCAGAGCCGAAATGATGAAAGACATGCCGGGTTCCGTCTGATTTTAATACTGTATGTCCTCTCTGAGCACCGCCATTTGAACACACAACGATACAGTTATCTGCATTTTTAGTATAATAATCTGTTAATTTGCCCTTACCCTCGTCACCAAAGTTTGCCCCGATGACAATTTTTATATCTTTCATAAGTCTCCTTACCAAACAATAGCTCCTGATTCATCTGTCTCTGCAGAAATTACAGTGGATGAGACTACTACAGGTTCATTATTTTCTGCAGCCGCAACTACAATCTTTACAATTTCATCTGCAATATCATCAAGACGATTAATGGTCCTAAAATGATTATCATCAAGATACTCTGAGAAAGACTCAACTATTCCTCTCTGGTCATATCCATCGCGATGATTTACATTGATATGATAAATATCAAATTTCTCAGATGTTTCCATATATAAATCTTTAGTTTCTACATCGGCTTGAAGCGTATCGCCAGTTGTAATTCCTAATCCAGAGCGTCGTCCTGATACTGGTAAGTACGGATTAAGACGTTCATCTCCAATAGTAATAATTACACCTTTTTTACCTCTATTCCAACAATCAAGTTTAGTATGACGAGATCCGAAATACCAAGCAGCAGTGTATGATTCAAACCAATTACCTCCGCCGCCAAATTCAAAGTAAATTTTATCAAGCTGTTCTGCAATTCTAATATCGGATTCAAACTGTGATGCCTGAATTGGATAATTATCATATGCTAAATCACCAATACCCATAATCATAAATTCTACATCTTTAATCTGACCATATAATTTTGTCATGATTTCATTAAGTCTTTTTGCAATTTCTACTGCGGTCTGTCCCATAGATCCTGTGACATCCAAAGCTAAAATAACTGGTAAAGTATTCGGATGCTCTTCATTATCACAACATTCTCTAATAACACCTTTAGGATCGAGTGCTGCATCAATATTTTTTGCTTTAAACATTTCCTGATTAGAATAACTTCCTGTAACTACTCCTCGTGAATCAGTGCCATATCCTTTTGATGTTGAATAACTTACAAAACTTCTAGTATCCCAACTTCCGCTTCCCATAATTATTCATCCTCCTCTAAATCATCTTCACTATCCTCTGTGTCTGTATCATCCATGCTAAAATCAAACATACCGTCAAATACATCACCAATACCACCATTCATCATCATAAATGGCATCATAGCACTCATTGGATTACTGTCTGTTCCAGTTCCGGTACCGGCCGCTCCATTCATCATCTGGGACATCATCATATATTTAAAGATTTTATTTGCACTATTTTTATCTTTTCCAAGATTACTTCCGAACATAGATACAATTTTTCCATAGAAATAAGTATTTCCCATAAATACATGGCGCTCCGGCAGAATTGTTTCAACTGTAGAATCTTCATAATTGATTACAGTGATCTTTGTTTTATCTGCTTCGATGACGCACTTAGGTTTGCCATTTACAAGGATGATGTCTCCTTTAGCCACCTTATTTGTTGGAATGACGAAGAAAAAGTTTTCATCTACTCCTGGGAATACAAAATTTCCACAGTTTGTGAGCTTACCGGATTTAACATTGTAACTCTTATATCCATTAGAGGTTTTTACTGCGATATTACCACTCATAGATAACTTACACATTCCACTACCAATTTTTCCAAACATTCCATTCATAAAATTATTCATCATTTTAATTCCCTCCATTGTTTAATTTAATTTCTATTGATTACATTAATCTGGCAGCTTTCCATTACATCAAGAGCCGCTTTATGCTTTTCCGGTGTTGATCCTGCGCAGCATGATGCATCAACTGTGATTTTTGCCTCTGGATAATAAGTTTTAATCAAAAGAGCGTTCGTAATAACACAAATGTCTGTGCATACTCCAATAATTTCAATATCTAATAAAGAAGAATCATATGCGATATCAAATGTTTCTTCCCAATTCCAGTCATCAAATCCAAAAGTAGATTTACAACATACCATAAAACTATCGAGATTTTTATAATCAAGTTCATCAACAATTTCCCAACCTTTAGTACCATACATACAATGTTCAGGAAGTTTTCTGCCCTCTGAAGTATCTGCGTAATCTGAATGATGAGTATCTTTTGTAAGGATTACATAGTTCTTATTATTCTTATATTCATCAAATTTCTTTTTCACATTTGGAATAATAGCTTGAGCTTCCGGCGTACCAAGTGAACCGGTTACAAAATCATTCTGCACATCAATTACAATCAGAACTTTCTTTTTCTCTTTTTTCATTTTTATTCTCCCATTCTTTAATTTGCTGTGCTCCATCTTCAACTTGCTGCTTATCATGTCTTGAATAATTATCTGCCGGACCATAAGCACCTTTATGTCGATATGAAGCATGTCCTTTACGAGTATTAGTTTTTACTGCAGTTCCACCCATGCCAAGTCGTCCACTGTGTCCTTTATGTAACATCCCCTCTTTAAAATCAGGATCGTTCAAAGTTTTATATCCATGATACATAAGTTCTCGTTGACTTATTAATTTTTTTCTACGTTCAATATTTCGTAGTCTTTGCTTTCTCAAATACCCTCTGTTACGTTCCGGCATTACTATTCCTCCAGTCTATACAAAATAATTGGTCCACCTTCAATATAGAACGTCGCATTGTAATCTATAAATTCTCTAGCCTCATCTTCTGTCATATCCTCATGGTTAACTAAAGATTCAACCATTTTTTCGTAATCATATATTGCTCTATCATCAGAAGAAATACCAAGAAACGCATCTTCATAAGATGGATTTGTAAAGAATATCGTTCCCTCGTATCCGGCCTCTAACAATAACCGTTCTGTTTTTGATACTTGGTCTTCATATATATTATCTGCATGTGCTTCAATGTCATCATGTAACGTCTCCTCTGGGTAATCTATAAGAGAATCCATAATATAAGAAGAAGTAATCATATTTAAAGCCTTATCTTCTGAAATTTGATATTTTCTTTGTAATACATCTTGCAATCCTTCAATGTATCCCTTAACACTTTCTGTAAGTTCTGACATATCTATCATTATGCGATCCTCACAATCTGTTCATATAGAACTATATCTTTTATTGTTATTGCTTTATTGTCGTGGTAATGTCCACACAACCAACGCTTATAATCAACATTGCACCTTATTTCTTCAAAATAATTAGTTAACTTATCTGGCTTATATAATCCATGTGATAATAATGCTGCTGTAGAAGAAGCTGTACAATGTGTCAGGATAAAATCTACTTTATTATCATGTTCTGCCAGATTCTTTATACCCTCATCCATCTCTTCTTGATTTGGCATTTCTCGTTCCCACCATGAAATATGATTGATTCGGTACATTTTATCCGGATCATCCCTCCATTCTTTTACTCTTGGATCGTCAATCTCTAATACTCCATCTGAAATATCATGACTTGAAGCTCCTCCAAAGGTAAAGAATTTTAATCCGTCTATATCAAATACCTGTCCTCTCATAAGATGAATTATCGATGGTTTAATAAAATGCACCTTACCACCATGCCATTCTTCTACCGGATAAGAATCTAATATATCGTAATTCTCATGATTTCCGTCAATAAAGAGTGTTGTGAAATGTTTCTCTTCAAGCCAATTCAGGTACCACCTTTGCTGCGGTGAATCTCTCCATATCCCAAAATCTCCAAGAATTATCACATAATCGTCCTTCGACATCTCACGCTGTTCGGGAAAAGAATCCATATTAACTCTATGGATCCAATCCCCATGCGTATCTCCAGTTACCCAAATCATGTCCGTGATCCCCAAATGAAGTAGTTAACACTTAAAATAAATAATGATATTGCAGAAGGCCAATAACCACCCGGAACAACATTATTCAGAACAATGCTCATGCATATCCCACTGATAATGAAACACACAATATTTTTTAATATCGTTTTAATCATTATTTCGTTAACTCTTTATACTGATCAAGCAAGGTCGCCAGTTCCGGATTCTCAGCCGCATACATTTCATATTTCTTTGTTACATCCATCTGCTTAATAACTGCATCCATATCTTTTTTAAGCTTCTCAGCTTTCTTTCTATTTTCAACACGCTGGTCATATGCAGATGTATCAACTCTACAGATAATTTCTGCAGTAATATTCTTGGCGCATTTTACTTCTGCTTCCGACACAGTTAAAATTTCTTTAATTGTCAGAACATCTTTGTTACAACCACTTACTAAAACCTGGTCTCCGGCTTTATATGTATTGCCATCGTCAAAGACTGCATAATAATAGTCTTTCTTACAACAACAAGTTACTTCTTCAATTACTGCTACTGCATAATATCCTGTTAATTTTGCCATTTGTCCATTCTCCTCTTCTGATTTATATAAATGCGTCAAATATTGTTTTTCTACTTCAAAAATCATAGAATCAGAATTATGTACTGTATATAATTCGCAATTAATGTTCGTGATGATTCCCTCAGTTCCCTCAAGGCGTTCGTAACCTTGAGGGAGATTGGTTAATTTTACATAATCGCCAACAATAAATTTTTCTATTTTCCATCTAATCATAGTTTATTTCCCAAATACTGATTTCAGTAATAAGATTACAAGCCAAATTCCTGTAGCAATCAACCAGCTGAAAGCGACCCCGAAACATAATGTGATTAATTTTATAATTCCACATGTTACGATCCAACTGAAAGCTAATGCCAATAATGACATAATAATAAGTAACATTCCCCTCATATTATTCTCCTTTTACACTTGCTGTTCCTGATGTTAAATCACCTGCATCAACAATTGTTGCAGCATTTCCACCTTGTACCTTCGGCACATCACCATTCCACTTATCAATCTTCTGTTTCTCAATAAGTTCTGGAGTAAGTGACTCAGCGATCTTTTTATTTGCTTCTGCTTCAGCATCCGCTTTAATTTTTGTAGCTTCCGCCTTACCTTCCGCAGTGATTTTTGCCTGTTCAGCTTCAATAGCAGCTTTCTCTTTATCCTGTTCAGCTGCAATAAGAGCAACTTCTTTATCTTTATCTGCCTGTACTTTTGCAGTCTTGGCTTCAATATTTGCAAGTTCCAGTTCCTGCTGTGCATTTACTTTCTTCTGAATAGCTGCTTGAGTTTCATCATCTGTAGAAATTGAAGTAAAGTTTACAGTGTCAATGATAATTCCATATGGCTCAAATTTCTTTTTCAGATATGTGTCAAGAGCCTCGTTCAGTTCTTGACGTTTATCACCAAATACATCTGTTACTGGATACTTAGCAGTCACTTCCTGTGTCCATGCTTTCATTTTAGGTTTAATGAAAGTATTTTTTACACTTTCTCCGGACTGACCTTTAAATCTTGTAAATACATCAGCAACATGTTCCTGATCAAATTTATATGAAAACTCAAGATCTACAAGAAGTTGCTTACCATCTGCAGTAGGAGTTTTAAAGCTTTCATCCTTTGGAGAATCACCCTTATCTTCAGATGTAAGATATGACTGCTCGATACCCACTGAATATAAAGATGTTTTGATCGTTGGAGAAACTAAATGCCATCCCTGAGTAAGCGTATCATCAGAAATTCCTCCATTCATCTCATATTGTACCGCCACGTAACCGGCAGGTACTCTTACCGTACACTTTGCTACACAAATTAATCCTGCTACAATAATCACTGCTAATCCAATACTACCTAAAAATCCTTTTTTCATTAATCTTTTTTCTCCTTGTTTTGATCTTCTCTATTTATTTCATCTGCTGCATCTTTCCAGATTCTATGTAAGAATCTCCCAAATGGATAAAACAGTGCAGATAATAGAAACCATAAAATTACTGCTCCAACTAATACCAAAAATATAAATACCGGATTCATATAATTCTCCTTGCTACGGTATGCGTTTTCTCACGCATACCGTATAATTAAATTATCATTTATTATTCTGCTGAGTCTGTCCGTTCAGAATTTTAACTCCACCGGTAGATTCTACAGTCTTAGCAGCAAGTTCTCTCATCTGAGCATATGCATCGTCAAGTTTCTGCTGTAATTCAACTTTTTCTGCTCTCGCATTAGCCAGATCCTCTGTAAGTCTTTCATTTTTATCTTCCAGAAGCTGTTTCTGATATTCAGCATCTTTCTTAAGTGCTCTGACCTCAAACGCATTTGATTTATCAGCATCGGCTCTACCTTTTTTAATACCTTCCTCTGTTGCTGCTGCAATCAATGTCGGAATCTCTTCTACTTTTGCTTCTAATTCCTTTACATGATCAGCTTTTGCATTCAGTTCTGTTTCTTTCTCAAGAGCCGCTGTTTCTCTAAGTTCCAAAATCTTTTCTCTAGCAGCTTTCTCATCTTCCCATTTATCATTTTCAGCTTTACGACTGCGTTTCAGATTATAGGTGTATTCATCTTCCTCACGACTACGAGTTAATTTAATTTCATTTTCTCTTGCTTTAGCTTCTGCATTGATAGAATCAATAATTTCCTGTTTCTGCTGCTTCAGCGACTCAATTTCAGCTCTCAGTGTGTCTTTTTTCTCTCCTAATTCAGCTTCAATCTCTGCTTCTTTCGCTGCCTGAGCCTCTTTTAACTCTTCATTTTTCTCTTTATAAGCATTGATCATAGCTGCCATAGCATTGGCTTTTGCTTCAATTCCATAAAGATCATCCAGTTCAATCTGCTTCATTGTAATTGCTTCTGTAAGATCATTGTACTTCTTGATAATCTCCGGATTAAAAATATCTTCTTTAGCTGTTTTATCTGCAGATTCGATAACTTCTACCTTTTTAGCCTTCGCTGCTTCTTTTGCAGGATCATCAATCATTCGGTCTCTTGTATCAAGTTTCTCCACTGCTGCCTTATACGCTTCCATAATTTCTGCCTTTGTTGATTTCATTGTAATTTCTGCCATGTTTTTAGTTCTCCTTTTTCTCTGTGTTTTGTTTAATTAAATTTTTATATCAAAGCTATAATAGCTTATCAATCACATTTACTCCATCCACATGATTTACATGTGTTACATCCACCTTCAAAAATTAACTCTCCTCCACATTGAGGACACTTAGCTTTATTTATCTGTTTATTAGTACTTTCTATAAATTCATCACCATCTCCATCATCAAATAGATCATTTTGCATTTCATTGTACATATCTATTAATGCATTTCCGATTGCAACTGGACAACTGCTTCCTTTTGATGTGTCATGTTTTGTTGCTCTTCGCACTGCATATGACGGGCAAGTTCCAGATGATGCAAGCTGATCGACAATAGAATAAATATCAATTCCGCCTCTAGCAGCAAGTGAAATAGCTCTGGATAAGCCAATCATAAAATTCTGGCAACCACCGGAAGATCCTTTACTGAAATATGTTTCAAGAAGCTGTCCGGTTTCTGGATCAAAAAATGCTTCACAATGTAATGTTCCACATCCAGTTGTAAGTGTCCTTTTCTTTCCAATGCAATTATCATCTGCTTTAATAATCATTCCTCTTTCTAAAGTATGAGGTTTGACATCAGCTGGCTTTGTATCTTTCTCTTTAATAGTTGTCGTTAAAATACCTGCACGTTTACATCCGTCTCTAAAGATAGTTACACCTTTTAATCCTGCATCCCACGCTGTCATATATAAATCTTCAACCTGTTCAACTGTAAAATCATTTGGAACATTAACAGTAGAACTAATAGATGCATCAATGTGTGACTGCCAAATACTTTGCATATAGATTCTGTTCTTATAATCCAGTGTCTGCGCAGTTACAAAGTAATCTGGTAATTCAGAATCATCTTTTAATTCATGTTTATCCATATATTCTTTTACAATTGGAGTGTAGACTTTATAATATTCATCATGACCTTTAAGAGACTCTGTTTTTCTTGTATAGTAGTTTGCAAAAATAGGTTCAATGCCACCAGATACACCAATCATAGTTGAAAGAGATCCAGTTGGTGCAATTGTAAGTAACTGAGAGTTTCTAAGTCCAAATGATTCTACTAATTCTTTTGTTTCTCCTAATGCATTTTTACTATAAAACGCTGATTGTTCTACCGCTTCTGGTTTATATTTAGGATATACACCATATTCTTTTGCTAACACAGCAGATGTTTTAATCGCCATATCTGCCATAGTATGTCCAATCATGTCACATAAATCAATGGCTTCTGGACTACCATATTTAATTCCCAGTTTAATAAGCAAATCGGCAAGACCAAAGATTCCAAGTCCAATCTGTCTCCAATCATATACAGATTCTCTTTGTTCTTTTAATGGATGGAGTGGAAGTCCTTCATCTAATACTTCATTTAATGCAATAACAGACGATTTGACACAATGCTTGAAGCTCTCAAAATCAAATCCTGTATCACATGCAAATTCAGCTAGGTTGATACTACCAAGAAGGCACGAACCTCCCGCTGGCAAAGGTTCTTCTGCGCAAGGATTTGTTCCTGCATATTCGAACTCATCATCACAACTAAGCAAGTTCCAATTATTGATTCTGTCCCAGAAAAGCATTCCAGGTTCAGCATAATCCCAGTTCATTTCACACATTTTATGAAACATTGCATACGCATCTATTTCTTTAGTAATCGTTTCTTTTGTTTCCAATCTTGTGAATGACAGAGTAAATGGAGTTCTATTCTTTACAGCAGCCATAAACTTATCTATAATTCTAATAGAAATATTCGCTTTTGTAACTCTATCGAGATCTGATTTTATACCAATAAATTCTTCTAAATCTGGATGCTCACATGAAATACTGAGCATTAAAGCCCCTCTTCGACCGTTTTGTCCAATTAATCCAGTAACCATAGAATAAAGATCCATAAATGATACAGAACCGGTTGTTTCTTTAGCAGCATTATTTACTCGCGCGCCTTTTGGAGCTAACTTACTAATATCAACTCCACATCCACCACCATAGCTATATGTACGTGCCAGTTTCTTAGCACAATCAAAGATGCTTTCAATGTTATCTTCCGGTGGTTCAATTACATAGCAATTACTGAGACTAATTTTACGTCCTTTATTCTCAAGACCTCTATTAGCAAGAATGCGACCTCCAAATAAGAACTTTTTCTCTTTTATTAATTCTGCTATTGCTATGTTCTTGCCAGAAACACGGGTGATCCATTCGTCAAATGACTCATTATTATATCTATATTTTCTTTCCCAAATATCTATGCCTAATTGATTATCATGTCCTAGCCATTCCTGTACTGTCATAACGATTTCTCCTTTTCCATTTCACTCTTAAGTAAATCACGTAATGCTTCTGAAGCTTTCGAAAAGCTCATATCATTCACAAACAAGTGGTCATACCCTTCAGCTTCTTCATATTTAGTGAATTGTTCATCTTCACTGTTATATCTGGAGTAAAATTCTTCTTCTGATCCATCTCTTTTAAGGAACCTGTCTTTTGCTAATTCAAATGGGGAAGAAAAATAAATCTCGATAAATTTAAAGTCATCTTTGCAATGTTCTTTCAAATACTTTGCTCCGTTCGGATCAATTACATAAATATCGGAATTCACAATTTCATTATATGTAGTGCCATATTTAATTCCGTTAATTTCAGTATACGCTACAAAACCTTCTTTAAATTTAATTTCATCGAATTCACTCTCAGATACAAAGTAATGATCTTCATATCCTGTTATTTCATCTTTGCGCGGCAGTCTTGTTGTAATGCTTTTTACCTGTCGAAGTCCTAATGTCTCGCATATATATCTTGCAAGTGATGATTTACCAGAAGCGGTTCTTCCAATAAATAAAAATACTAACTTTTTATGCATTATTTGTTTCATTCCTTTCCGGTATATATAAGATGTGATGATTTTCATCATTACACATAATCTTAAAAAGTCTTGTGCTTACATTGCCATCTGAATCAAGAAATCTTTTGCAAGTATCTTTCTTGCAGCACTCATTACCATCTTTCTGGCAAAAATAATAACTATCTTTTTCATTATCGCATCCAACTACAATATTAGTTCCGTTTGCAAAATATACATTCATACATTATTGCTCGCAATCTTTAAAAGTAATTCTCTATTAATTCCCGGATACCAAGACTCAATCTGATTAATTAAATCTTCAATCATGATTTGAAGCTCCGGAGCAGCTGTTCCATGAGCGCCACCATCTTTTGATCCTCTCTCAACATAAATATGCGCTAATTCAGTAATATTTATTTTGAAAGTAAAATTCATGGGAATCGCCAGTGGATATAAACCACGTTTTACATCTTTATTATTTTCTAATCCTTTTTTAATGAAACCATTATTTGACCTTACATAAGTATCACCATAATAACTAATCTCACCAGGAATTTTCGTACCAAGATATTTTAATACTTCATCCCATGTGATAATTTTATCTTCGTACCATTCAGAAACTTCTCCTTCATGGTAATCTGCAAGCCTTGTACTGCTACGAATAATTCTGTTATCCATTCTCTTTGCGTGGGAGTCAAGATCGTCGGTTGCTCCTCTATGAAGACCTTCTACAACAACTGAAATATCTTCAAATCGCAGCATTGTGATATGCTTTTGTCCCCATTTAAGAAGTTTTGCTACTTCTTTGTCGAATTTAATTTTTAATTCATCATCCTCTGGCAGATCTAATGGCCTTCCATAACGATCTGTGCAATAATCTACCATTTCTTTGAGCTGCTGCTCTATCTCCATATTCCATGTTCTTTTGCTCATGTACATTGTTCTGATTGCATCTCTTATTGAGTGCATTTCTGTAAGGGTTACTTTCATGTCTACATATCTCCTTGAGTTAATTTAATTTGTTTTACCTGTGCCATTATAATAGCACTATAGGTTTCTGATGTCAATAGTAAAAGTTAATTTAATTTGTTTTATTTTTTAAAAGTTCATTTACGAATGTTTTCATAGGTTCTCTCATATTAACATTTTCATGTAGCCACTCCAGATACTCAGGATCTGTCTTTGCAACATCTGTCAGTAATTCATCCTTATGCTTTTTGTATGGACATTTGTATGTCTCAATATCCGGTAAATCATATGCATCAGTATCATCTTTAAAAGAAATATCAATGTCTTTTCTGGAAGCCAAATAATCTGCTACATGTACAATTTTCCCTAACTGTGATTTTGGCTTTGGTAATACAATACTTTCTCTATCACTTGTGTTCCATTGTCCCATATGAGACGAAACAGCATCAGCAATAATCTCAAGTTCATCATCTTCGAGATATAATCCTTTATAATTACGAATATATTCTGCTGCCAACAACGGATGATTAAATACAGTAAACACCTTTTTTCCATCCTTTGCCTTTTCTTCATATATTTCTGCAGTACCAGACTTTTGAATATCATGTGCCAAACAAGCAACACGTCCAAGATCTATCCATCTCTCATCAAACTGATTCTGGTACTGTTCTAATCCGATGATATAATTGTAAATCCTTAATACTGCTTTTGTATGACGCATTAAACCGCCATCACCCAGCGCGTATGCCGGGTGATATTTACCTGTAGAACTTGCCGCAACTTTGAAAAAATAGTCTGGGGCATCGTCCAAAACAACTTTTGCAAAATCACGAATATCATCTGAAGTAATTGTTTTTAATTCGTTTTTAAATAATTCTGACTTCATTTGCTCTCCTTTTTGTTTAATTTAATTTTTAACTTCTTTAATATATCTAATAAAAAAGTGTTCCTCTTAAAATTCTCTTTCTTTTTAATGGATCTGTTTACAGTGTCTTTATCTCCAATATGAAAGCATTTTTCTTTTGTACGTGTTAATGCCACATATAATAAATTAGAATTCATCATATAAGCATGACAAGATGGTGTAAGTGTAATCGTCACCTTAGCACTTCCTCCTTGGCTTTTATGAATAGAAATTGCATATCCAAGCAGCAACATTGACATTTCTGATTTTTCATATTTTACTCTGACACCATCAAAATCAATAATAGCGCCTGTCTTATGTTCATTTGTATATGGAATAATTTCGTCATAAATATCAATAATCTTTCCTAACATACCATTAGGAATAAATGTGTTCTTTATAGAAGGTTCATCATTTTGAGAAGCATTTTCTATATTCATATCCCCCATATCCACTTCTGCTTCATAATTATTTTTGATCTGAATTACTATATCACCAACGTAATATGTCGTATCTCCAGATTTGATACATTTTTCTGATCCATAGTTTGGATTAGCAATTTTCTGGATTGCATTATTAATTGCAATAGTACCACAATCACCTTTATTGAAAGCAGATAGAACAAGGATATCTTCAGGAACATATTGAGAAAGAAGCTTCTGATATAATCCAATTGCACATTTTACTGCTTGTTCATTATTAGCATTAATAAAAGTATAATCCTTGCCAAATTTTACCATACCATTACTCAAATCATATAAATATGGTTTCATATTTCTAACATCAGTAGCAACTTTCATTAACCCACCCTCAGCATACCTGAAAATTTGATTCAAAGTCACTGTAGGTATAATAAATGAATTGATCATATCGTAAAGTAGATTTCCCGGCCCAACAGATGGAAGCTGCGCTGAATCACCTACAACAATAAGTTTCGTTCTGCTAAAATCAATTGCGTCACACAAATGTAAGAACAGAAATATATCTGTCATAGAGAATTCATCTACAAGAACAACATCAAATGGGAGTTTGCATTCACTATCATATCCCCACCTATTCTTCGGCATATAACCTAAGCCACGATGAATTGTAGCCGCTGGCTTACCGGTATAATCACTCAACACTTTTGCAGCGCGTCCTGTTGGAGCCATTAAAGTATATGAAATATTGTTATCCTCCAACATTTTAATGATCATTGCGGAAGTGGCACTTTTACCTGATCCTGCAAAACCATTCAGTATCATAATATTATTGTTACATATACATTCCAATGCACTGGTTTGTTCGTCAGTTAAATGATACTCTCCCGACGTCTGATAACTCTTCCAGTCAAAATCCCATATTTTAGGTTTTAAGTTTGCTACAAATAATACAGCAGCTATAGCAGTTTCAGTATCATGTGTAGATTTTAAAGATACCTCAAAAGTATCTTTGTTATAATAAATATCTGGATCCTTTAAACATTCAACATAATGTGATGAACAAGCAGGAACAAGTCTTACAACCTGTTTTCTGAGATCGCGGAGATCCATTTTAGTATTTCCCTCTTTTTGATTCTCTTCCAAATAATATTCCATACATGCTGCACATCTTTGCGCAGATGATTTTAATTCAAACGGAAAATTGATCTTGCCAAGTCTCTGCAATTCTAAAAGAATACTATCTGCCTTAATAAAACCTACACCAGATATTTTTGTCAAAGATTTATATGGTTGTTTCCTCAATTCTTGTTTCATTTTAGGAATTGATTTAAATTCATCATATAATTTCTTTAACATTGACATTGTAAGAATTCCACCAAATTCAATTACTAAATCATAGATACAATAATTCTCAATTATTTTTGTTTTAATAGTTTCAAATGTTTTTTCTCCGATGCCTTTTAATTTATCAAGATCAACAGTGTCATCTTCTCCTCTTAACACAATATCAATAATATCTGGATAATGCTGCCAAAGTACTCCTGCCTGGTTCTCAGTTAAAATTTCTCTTAAGAACATATAAACTTCTTCTTCATTTTTAGGCTTATCCATTCTCACATTTACAATATCATACCCAAAACCATATTTATCGAGCTGTTCCACAGCCGTAATTTCATACGACTGTGAAACTACTAAATTATGTACGTTTCCATAAATAGTAACATTATCATATTTATTATGTTTAATATTGGGAAACTCTTTTTTATCTACATCTGTAGCATAAATCTTATAATCCTCCGAATTATACATGCACTTTACGATTTTACAATTAAATTTCACTTCTTTTTTACTCATATTCACACCTATTTAATTACTTCATATTCATCAAGTATATTTTCAAGTTCATCTGTTTCCTGCCATGTTCCATTCACACATTTTTTTTTCTTTTTCTTTGTAAAGTGTGGGACTTTCAAAATAGAAAATTCACCAAATGGATTATCCTGATATACTTTTATACTGGTTACTCTTGCTTTTACATCCTCTCCGGTTTTAATATTATGTAATACACAATATGGTTTTCTGACTTCCTTGAAAGTTTTATAATCTGTCACGACGTAAAAACATTGATTTACTTTTGGATTTACATATACGACATATTGTAAATATTCCTTTTCAAACTTCACCTGATCAATAACAGACATTGCTTTATTTTCTAAACGATTAGATAATTCAGCTATAAGCCCTGTATTATCCAAATCCCTATATTGAGAAGCAGTCTCTTTCCCGGCATATTTCTTCATCAGATACTCTGTCAAGCCAAGACTTTCCATCTTTTTTTTACTGATAATCTTACACAAAGCAAATTTGTCGTAGATCTCGGATACTTGCATCAAATACTGATTTTTTCCAAACTCCTCGAAATAATTTAATCCAATAAGAATCGTTAACTGTCTGGAATTCACAGATGTTTTTGTATTTACATCTGCCAGAACTTCTGTAAAATTGTTATATTGATTCGTTGCCAGCTCAAGAAGATCATCTGCTATTTGAGCATTACAGAATTTAATTGATGCAATACCCTTATATAATGCATGATTCGCTTTATCTACGGTATATTCAGCTCCGGATTTTCGAAACTTGATATTTTTTATCTCAATGTTCTTTATCTTCGCCAATTCAGTCCCCATCAGAATATCATCTGTATTGTTTGCACAGTTTAAATATGCAGCAATGAATTCTTCTGGATAATAATACCTACAGAATGCACACATGTAACCAATCATAGAATAGCCTGTAGAATGATTGTACCCAAATTGATAATTTGCACTATCTTCAATAATCTGTAAGAATGCCCTTGCTTCCTTCTCTGCTATTTCTCTTGGCTGAGAAGACATTTTACAATACCCATTCAAAATATCAGGCAAAGCTTTCTGCAGTCGATCCATCTGTTTACGTCCGATTGCTCGTCGAACGTTATCAGCAGCAGACCCACTTAACCCGCATATATTTTGAAGAAACTTAATGGTGTCCTCCTGAAAAATAAGAAATCCTCTATTGTCTTTCAGCAATTCATCAATAAGTGGTGATGGATTTTTATTTGTCTCACCTGCCAGCAGCCTATCTCGATATGAAGCCCCAGATGGTCTTAGTGACGCATTTATCATTGATAAATCGTTGATACATTGTGGGCCATAATTCTTAAGCATTTCGTATGCATATGGCGATTCGAACTGAAATACACCAGCAGGACAAAGAACAATATCATTCCATACCTTCTTATCATTCCAGTTAATCTGATGTGATTTTGGATATGGAAGTCCGGCATATTCATAGCACTTTCGAATAATTTCCAGATTCTTTAGTCCAAGTAAATCGTATTTAACAAGACCGGCTCCATCATGAATTTCTTCCATATTAATACACATAATACGTTTTCCATCATTCCAAAACGTTCCATAGTTGTCTGGAAGTGTTACCGGAGAAACTACAATGCCTGCCGGATGAATTGACTGAGAAACCGGAGTGCCGTTAATTCCATCAAAATAATAGAACAATTTCCTGTACTGATTATCTTTCAAATCATTCATTTGCTTTATAGCCTTGTCACGCTCAGTTATTTTATTTTCATAATCACGACGTAGGCCATAATATTCTGATTCTTTATCTGCCTGTTTAATTTCATCGAAATGAATCATATCTTCGATTTCTTTAATTCTTTTTCCGGTTGATTCAATTGTATCTTTATAGGCACTATACATTTCCTTAATATGTGCAACCTCATCAAGTGGAATATCTAAAGCGCGCCCGATTTCATCAATAGTGCCTTTATCAGACACAGTTCCGATAGCAAGAATATATGCTGTCTTATCATATCCAAATGACTCAATGATGTGATTGTAAACTAATTCTCGCTGATCTGGTGAAATATCAAGATCGATATCTCCAACCTCTTCACGATCTTCATTTGCAAATCGTGAGAAAATTGTATTCCATATAACTGGATCAACATCAATGATATCTGTTATGTATGCAACAGTAGAACCACCTACAGATCCTCTACATGGCCCAACTGGTATACCATTTTCCCAACACCAACATACCAGTTCGGACATAAAGAGCATAAATCCAATCATATTAATCTTTTTAAATACACGCATTTCCTCTTTGATACGCTTCACGTATTCTGGAATTTTTTTCTTTTTGATAATTCCTGCATCAATTTTCTCATGCAATTTATCAAAAATTCTTTTCTTTAATACTTCCTCTTCATTATCGTATAATTTTGGATATTTTACAGAAGTATCAAGTTTGAAATCAGTAACAGAATCGGCCATCACATTTGTATTTTCTATTGCTTGCAGAATCACATCAAATGGAATATCGCAATTCTGAACACGAAACATTTCAACCAACTCTTCGTAAGTCTTTAATGTCAGATCAAATTTATCTTCATCAGCATATTCGATACGTTTTGCTTTCTGTAAAATGCTTCTGCATTCAGCTTTATAATAATCAATGCTATGTGTATCTGTTCCGGCGATTAAAGGTTTCCCTGTTTGTTTTGATGCAGCATATAAAAATTCGTTATATCGTTTCTGCTCTGGAAAATCATGCGGCTGAATTTCATAGTAATCATATGTTTCCAGTAACTTATAAAAAGTCTCTCTCGCTGTCACATTCATAAGCTGAACTTCTTCAAGCAGATTATCATGATATTGCTTCAACTTATCAATTTGAGCTTCGATATAATGCAAATATGAATCCCCCGGAATACATCCGTTTATTACCCACGGTAACTCCTCTTCTTCAAAGTCATCAAACTGTTTGAACCACTTTATCATGGCTTTTTGATCACTTTTTTGCTTTTCAAGTTCAGCTACTTTATTTGCCAGTTCCTGCTTTAATACTGCAGACTTTTCCGCTATTTGCTTTTGGACATCCTTTGGGTATTTATTCAAAGGTGATGCCAAACAAGCAGAAATCTTGATTACATTATCTGAAATATTAAAAAATTCTTCAAATGTAATACGTGGTTTATAATATCTATGATCCGGTTGTGTAGATTTATCAATCAAAAGATTGATTTCTTTTACACCTTCATAGTTCTTAGCCAAAAGAATTGTATGATAATTGTCCCTTACCTTCTCTCCTAGTGAAGCTGTTAAATAACACTCAACTCCGTGTATGTATTTTAATCCTTTTGAATTGATATACATCTTTTTTTCAACCCAATTGTAGGCATTACCATGTTCCGTCAGAGCTAAGGCTTTATACCCTAGCTCCGATACACGGTCTGCATATTCTTTATAACCAGTACAACTATCAAGAAGAGAACGGTTTGAGTGGCAATGATAAATAGTATACTGTCCCATTTTATCTCCTTATAAATCGTTAAGCCAATCTAAATTGTCAATGTCGTATTCTTCATCCTGCTTATTTTTCGTACCCAAAATATCTCCATTTTTCTTTGCATCTTGAGCATCAAGATAAGCTTTTAACGGTTTATAAAGTTTAGTGGAATAACCACACAAATTCGTAAGATAATAACTTTGCTTTTTTAGACTCTCTTCATCTTCCCACCAAAGTTTATCTGCTTCATCATATTTTCCTGCTGCCTTTAGTTCCGCATATGTAGCTTCTTTATCACGAATCATTTTCATAGTATTGATAATAAAATTTTCCCAATACTGAATCAACTCCGGAGTCAAGTCAACATATACATAACAATCATGCAATTCATATTTCTCCTGTACTTCCGGTGGAAGACAGGTAATATCATTTGTTTGAGCTAATTTATCCAGATACTCCAACATGTTTTCTTCATATCCGAATTCTTTTAACCACATCTTTGCATTTGCCTGTAGCTTCTCCCCAAGCTCAAAGCGTTCGATTTCTCTTACTTTCTTTACACCTTTTTTAGATTGAACAGTTACACACTGATATTTAAGGAAATTCCATGCAATTTTGATTTTTTCAAACGGAATTCCCATCTGATGTAAAGCCAAAGAGTACATTACCAACTGCCCACATTCATTTTTCGCTTTATCTCCCTTATATATGCTGCTTGTCTTCCAATCTAATATAGTATAATTACCATTTTCATCTGTCACCAGAGCGTCAATATACCCCTGGTAATATTCATCACCAACTTTTACGGTTACAAACTTTTCAATATCAATATGATCAGTAATCTTCTCGTGTGTCTCAAAGAAATTTTTCAAATCATAATAATACTTAGTTGCAATACTATTGTTTCTGGCACCATCTCCACGAACAAATTTTAGATCAGCAATATCAAATGCCATCATCCATCCTTCGTCAAACTCTTCAGCCATTTTTTCATAAGATAATTCTTCAGTATAAAATCGCTCTATAATATCATGACTAATACCGCCAGTTACTTTATAAATAGAATCATCACGATCCTCTTTTTTATGTAATACATACTTCAAAAAATACTCATAGAGACCATTGTGTACGCAGTTTACACGGCTCCATGAATTGAGTCTATCGACTCCAAGTGCCTCGCACATCTTCTGCAGTTCTTCATAGCTTAATCTCAACTATTTTTTCAAACTCTTTAAATATTCTCTGTGTTTACTTTCATCATAAGAAATTCTCCATTTAAACAGAAAATTGTATATTTTATTTGGTGCATCTGCAGGTGAGTCCTTTGGGCCAAGCAGTTTCCATTTATCACGAATGTAGCTGACTTTACGTAATCCGTAAAACTTCTCACACATATTCCAGACCTCTTCTATTGGAACATCATTATCCATCGCGATAATAACTTCTTCTACTCCGGTACCAAGTATAATTCGCACCTGCTCATCTGAAAGTACATGGCCTTCAATTGCACCGCCGGTTGGATCCATTCTGCTATCTCTTTTAAGAACAGATTTCTCTGCCTCGAATATAACAATATATCCTGCTTTCTGAATATCTTTATAATTTTCCCACAATCCATATATATTAATTTCTTTTCGCATCCCAGGTGTTATAAAGTACTTTGATATTCCAAATTCAGAACAATTTTCGATAGAACTTCTGGCATTATATCCCATCAGAGTTCCATCTAGCCAATATCTAATTGGAAATATTGTTCTCTTCCATCTATACGAATATCCAAGTCCAAATTTTTTAATTGTTCGTTTTACAATCCCTTCGCGAAATAAATCAATATGAATATATGGAACAAAATCATTTAAAATATCTTCACTCATAGGATCAAAGTCATTTACGATACATTTCCTACGCTTAACCACAAATCTTGAGAACACGAACCAGGAATCATCCGGCTTTTTCTTCTCCTCTTTTCCTTTGTATAAATTTTTCAATCCTAAAAGTTTATGAAGATATTTCATTGCATTTGCAAAATCAATATTTTTATTATACTGAACTAAAGAAATCAAATCCTCACCATCGTCATATTCAACTCCTCTGGTATAATTTCGATAATTCAGATATTTATTATTTCTTATATTGATGGCAGCTGGATTGTTACAGTCACCACCCACCGCATTAGAGCAGCTATAATAATCCTTGTTATCATGATATACTATATTGCTACACCCAATGCTCTCTAAAACATAAGGTATTTTTCCATTTTTTTGAATGTATTCCTTAATCTCTAATGCAGTCATATTTACTCTCCGCTTAAAAATCTTGTGCTATATTACAAATAGCAACATCTTTGTGCATATTTGTACTCAGATCATACTCTGAGATTATCTGGAATTGGTCTGTAGCCCCAAATCTATTTTTAGTAATAAATGTGATCATATAATGTTTATCCGGATCCAGATGATATGGAATCTTTGAGGAATTATTTTTCCCCGCCAACTTATAAGCTTTAATCTCATGTGAACCACCAGGAAACTCATCTTCAAATGGTTTACGCATCATTAAATTCACACTAAATACATCCAATATATTCTTTGCTTGTCCAATTTCATTATTTGTAAGATACCTCATCTTTACTGAAGCTTTCCCTAACTGATATGTAACAAATAATGCTACATTTTTAGCAGCTGGTTTCACAACATCGTAAAGATCAACCATATCTCGTTCCATAGATTTCCATGTTTCTGTGTCTCTTGAATCAGATGATTCTTTTAATGTATCCAGAACAAATAGCCTTACTCCCATGCTAGAGTATTTTTTTATTACTTTGATTGCTGCTTTGACGGTATATTTTTCAAAAGGAACGATTGTAATATTTCTGCGTTCTTTTAACTCTTCAAGATATTTTGCTGCCTTACGAAGCTTATCTAAAACATCTTTACTAAAATGGCCATCACGTAAAATATATTTATGTAGTCCAGCACTATATAAATTATTTGCAACCCAGACAAGTAACTCTTTCTTTACTTTGTCCTGATCTTCTTCATTAATCATAATGACCATTTTTTCATTATGTTCTAACACTGAAGGCATTAAATAGTTGATTGCTGTTGTTGATTTTCCAACACCTGAATTGGCACCTAGACCATAAATGTTTCCATTAAAATTAATGCCGCCAATTTCTCTGTTCAAAATATCACAATGTTTAAGTGGCATTCCTACCTGACTTCCAGCATTTAATTTATCAATCAAATCAAATAATCCGTCGCAGGCATTATAAGTTTTAACTTCAGATTCCACATTAATAAATGTGTGATTCAAAAGTGCCTCAAGTTCGTTATATATATCTTCAGCTTTAGCATCGACATATTTACTTAACTTTTCTTTTACAGGAAAGCCCATTCGGGCTAATTTCATTACAGCGTTCCACTTTTTTACTTCATTCACATAAGAATCAAAATTAGCCTCTTCGATATATGTAAATGAACTTTCAATCTTCCCATATCCACCGTATTCATCGTATTTCTTACTTAATTTTGAATGTTTCGATAGATACATATTGATTGTAATTTCATCTAATGTATTTTTTTGTTCTACATTGATGATATCGTTCGCAATTGAAAAATATACTCTCCAAGCATTATTTGTTATATCTTCCAGTTTCAAAGAAGTGTCTCTGACTAAATCCGGGTTCTTGTAAATAGAAGACACTGCATTTGCTTCTGCAATTAACTTATATTCATTTACCTTTTTAATAGTCTCAATACATTCCTTTTCAAAAGGAGACATTGTTTTCGCACTACTGCGATCCTTCGTCTTAGTAGTGATAGATGTCAATTACCAAATCCCCTCGAATGTAGAATTTATGACCTCTTCCGTCTGACGTTGATATTTAGCGGCTTCACTATTTTGCGCTCCTATATCAATCTTTTCAGACTTCTCTTCGCTTTTCTTTGCATTTTTCATTCTGGTGTACATATCATTAATTCGGTTGCTTACAATAGCACAAATGTAAGCCACTTTCTGATCTTCGCTGTTAAATGTTTTTCCTTTTATTGCTTTTAAAATGACATATTTGTTCGCTTTAAAAGTATTAAAAATAACATCAATAGGATATTCTCCATACATTTCATGAGAATTATTCGCCATACTTTGTCCTTTTCTTAGCCCCTGCAATCTTAGACATGCGTTCTTATGCAAACGCTGCGTCCCAGAATACCCCATCAATTCTCTTTCAACCCAATCACACATTTGTAAGAAGTCTTCATTTTTCCAACCAGTTGTGTCCTTTTTATTTTCCTTACTCAATGTTATTCTCCTTAGAAATCCCAAGGCAGAAGCCCTGGGATCAATATTTATTTACGCAACAGTAAGTTCAAGAATCTTTTTTGCGTCATCAATATTTGTTACTTTCATCGGATTGTCATAACCCATTTCTTTAGCTGCAGCTACAAGTGGTTTTAATTTTGCAGTTTTACCTTTATTAGCAATACAGAACGCCTTAATCTTTTCTGTGATTTCACTAAGTTCTTTCTGTATTTTAGCTTCTGCCTCAGCTTCCGCAATCTTTTCAGCTCTTTTTTCTGCAGCTGAATCCTGTTCTTTCTTTAATTCATCAACAGATTTACTCCCTTTAGATGCTTCGGCTTTGATAGCATCTGTAAGAGCCTTGATTAATGCATCTGAACTAAATTCAATTTCCGGAACAATGTCAGCAAATCTTGATTTGGAATCAATAGAATAAGAATCATCACGGAATGTAATTTTACGGCTTTCGCTTGTAATTACACCTTTCATAATATCTACATCTTTTTTACCTTCCTTTTTAGTCTTGCCAGTCTTTTCCTGTACGATTTCTCTATCAATAGAAGCAACACCAAGAAAATGTAATTTTGTTTTGATTGCATTAAAATCTCTCATTGACATATTAGTTGTTAAAGAAGTATATGTCTGTCCTGTTGTTACATCATCTTGTGTACGCTGCTTAACGTGTCCAATAATAATGAAATGAACACCAACCGATTTCAGTTCCCATAACTTATTCAGAACAATTTCTGTTGCCTTATCCTCTCCGGCCATATAACCACCAAAAGCTGCTTTGATAGATTTTACCGGTTTCTCAGGATTCTCCGCATTATGCATACGAATAACTTCTGGCTTTGCAATTTCTACAAGCTGATCATATGTATCAATAACAACTGTTTTCAAATCAGGATATTCTGTGGATTTATTCTCAACGACATCATCCACAAAATCTTCAAATCCAATACTGTTTGTTTCTTCATCATAATCCATTGACCATTCCGGACAATTCAAATAGTTGATTCCATTAATACCGTCAGCGCCATCTTCTTTACCACACTCAAGAAAACGATATCCATCTTCACCTACAAGTTTCTCGCACATCTCTTTAATAATTGTTGTTTTTCCGATACCACTTTCCCCAATAAGTCCAATATTATATGATAAAGGATCAATTTTAATTGTATTCTTTTTTCCGTATCCCATAGTATTTGTTTCCTTTCTGTACTTTGTATAATTTAATTATTATAGTTAATCATCAAGCAGCGAATCTAACATTGAATCATAATCAATTTCTTCATCCTGCTCCGTTGTATCAGTTTCTGAATCTTCTTCTACTTCATCCACTTCTTCGTCATCATCTGCTTCAATCAGATAATCTAATACAAGATCATCTTCTGAATACATAGAATCAAATTTCTGAATCTGTGGAATCTTAGATCCGTCTTCTCCAACTAACTTAATAACTGGTCTAGTAAGTAACATCCTGCGTTCTTTACTAGCATTTTCTGTACAAAGTGCTAATGCTTCTTCCAAACTGTAAGCTCCCATTTCTACCAGTTCTTTAATATCGTCTGGTAAATCGTCTTCAGTTGTCTGGATCACTGCACCGCCTTCAACAAATACTCCTTGACAAGTAATCAATGTCACGTTTTTCTTAACTTTGAAAAGTTTTCCTGCGCGCTCAATAGATTTTTCATCTTCCGGATCATAAACATATTCAAATGTCTTTCTCAAAGGTACAAACTTTCCGCCTTTTACAGCGCCACCTTCAGTCAAGTCATTACCATTATATTCTTTGAATTTCTCCAGAATGTATGCCGTTATCGGGAACGCACATTTATCTTTATCTGCTTTTCCGATTGAATACTTGTCAAGAAGCATCGACTGAGTAAATGCTGCTTCATAAGTATTCAATTCTTTCTCCCTTGGAAGATAAATACTGTTAATTTCTTTTCTTACTTGTACATGTTTGTCATATACAGTATATTTTAACTGACCTCTTACCTTAATCTCCATACCATCCTGCAATGCTTCAGACAGATATTTAATTGCATCATATGCATGTAAGAATTTATTGATAACAACTTCACCTTTTGTATCCTTCTCAATACCAATTTTGATAAAGCAAAGCTCTCCGATATCTTTTAGAATATCCTCGTCAAATCGATCATCAAAATCAATCTGGTATCTGTTATCAAAATCATCTCCACCATTCTCATCTTTGCCATGAACATAAATCACATTGTTTCTACCAGCTCCATAACCACCCATTAATTCGCAGCCAACTTTTCCGTATTTATCACCGCAGTCAACATTCAGGTTAATAGAATTGTAAATCCAGTCGCTTTTTTTAGAATGTTCATCAATTTTGAATGTGTAATCTTTAATACATGCCTTTCCAATCAATTCAAATGTCTGAACCCAGCCTTTTTTATCTAACGGTTTTTTTTCTTTCTGTTTTGCCATTATTTATTATTCTCCTATTCTATACCATGTCATAATCATAATATTTTCTATCATTGTTTAATTTCATCGAGTCATCTTCAAAATATCGAATCACATTTAATCGCCCACAATGTTTGCATTTCACAAGCTTGGTTGAATATCCATATCCATTCTCATCAAAGATGGCGTCTGTTTGTTTGTATGCAAATCTTTTTTTACAAGAAGTACATAATCTACTAAATGCTGTTGCCACCATTCGTGTCCTCCTTTCGCCTTACTTTGCTCCAGTCGGACCGAGAATAATCTCTCGTGCGTAATTCATCGAAATAACGGAACAGAATTTTCCAAAATATTGTCCTGCTGCTCGAACTACTTCCGGTTCTTCTTTTACACAATCTGTATAAATTCTGTTTGGAAGATTCCTTGCAACAGTTTTCATATCCTGTTCACACCACTCTGTTGGGATGATTCCTTCATCACGCATTTTATATAACTCTTTTTCAACTCTACGCCGCGTCACGACAGATTTTACAAGTTCCTGTGCTTCTGTTCGTTCTTGCAACTTTTGTGGATCTTGAATCTTTTTAACATGATTCATTTTTGCGACTTCATGAAATTTATCTCCAACGATTTTCACTACAAATGGTAATCTGCTATTCGGATCGTTTAATCTTGTTTGGTTCTTTATAACAATACCTTCTTGAATTTCTCCATATCCCGGATGATCCATAAAACTTTGTACATGTTCCCAACTGACAAACGGTCCAACATAAAATGTATTGATATATGTAAGTCCATGCGTTTCTGCAAATGCCTTTACTTCTGACTGAGGAAGATATTTTTCTTCCCTTACATCATAAATATCAAATACGTACCATTTCTTAGTATTTTCTGGATAATAAATAATCGCATTTCTTGCTCCAGACCATTCTCCAAATATTACATAGTCCGTAACATCTTTATAATCTTCAGGATTTAACTCCTGCACATAATTATAAAAACCATTTAATGTATTGTTCTGATCCAACGTATGTCTTCTGGAAAAAGCTACCATTTTGCCAGTCTCTGCATCATATCTAGCTGCTGCATTGGATCCGTCGAATTTTTCCTGGATAACAATTAAGTCACCCGGTACAAATCCATCTGCATATCCTTCTTTCAGACGTTGAATATCCATAAATTTCTTCTGCTCCATTATTTCACCTCGCTTTCCGAAGTGGAATAACTTTGCAGTTTATTGTCACACTGACATCTATGCACTGATCTTTTAAGATAGTGCTTCAAATATTATTTCCTATTCCTCATTTATACGTGCCTGTATAATTAAATTTTATTACTTTACAATTTTTACTTTGCAGCCAAACTTTTCTTCAACTTCAGCCATAGTTACTTCCTTAATTAACTCTTCATAGATGCATTCAAATCCATGACATTCTGCTGCATTATATTCTGTAATTGCTTTATCACCAAGATAATGTTTGTCTTTCGTTCTCCATACCTTAATAATACGATTACCTAAATCATATTTAAATGTAAGATCTTCGTTAATCATAGAAAAAGATCTAAATCTGTTAATAACCTGTCCTTTATTATTACTGTACCATTTGATTTGATCATCTCCATTAGTTCCGATTAGCACAATACCGTAGCTTCCCTTTGTAGAAAGAACGATATCACCCGTACATAAATCATATTTTGTCATGTTTACTGCCTCCTTAAATATACATTTCAGTAGTTACTATTTTCTTTTGTAACGATCCGCGCGTCATCATTACAAATGTGATAAGAGTGGACTCGAACCACCGACCTCACTTTTGTAGTGCGCTCTTTCTCCCAACTGAGCTACTTATCACTTTTCATGCATGACCTGTCGTGCTGCAGTCCTAACAGGATTATGTGTTCTTTGATCAGCTCAATTCACTACATTTTCTCTAAAGCTGGATATTTTTACTTATAAAACATCTCAAAAAAACACCAGTTTCACGCCCTAACTAGAAACGGCTTGTTTCTTATTGGAACTCTACAGCCTATAAAAGTCACTCCTTCGTCAGGAGAAATGGAAACTCTGGGACTCGAACCCAGGACCGACCGGTTATGAGCCGGTTGCTCTAACCAACTGAGCTAAGTTTCCATGTAGTGGGCGTTATAATTACACCCACAATATAGAAATGTAACAATATCTGTAAAAAACTTGCTTATGCAATCGTGTCAGTTACACGAACGATCGTCATCACTCTCAAAAGCCCTCCCACATTATTTCTACCTCACTGACTCAATTACTTTTCGCTTCGTAACTAATTACACATCTGCTACCAGATCCTCCTCCAACGCCCACTCACAACCTCATTAGCACAAAGCACATCTATATAAATGTTTCCTTTCAATGCGTCCAAACCATACAACCAACACATTCGCAGCTTCCTCATCACTGGGTTCCAGTATTCCACCAACTTTTCAATCTTCTTTAATGTCCTATAGACGCTATATAATATAAAGGTTAACCTCTCGGACTTATTTCTCCTCATTACTATTTAGGCCATCAAGTAAATCCGTAAGAATAGTCCGAATACGGATAGTGGGATTCGAACCCACACGATTTCTCCGAAGGGTTTGAGCCTTCTACGTCTGCCAGTTCCGTCATATCCGCTTGTTGTATAAGGTTACTACTGGCTTACCCTTATACAGTTTATTTATACTCGTAAGACCTGCTTCAAACGAGTTATAAGAGGTAAAAAGTAAAATGAAAGCCACATGCTTATAACCGAACTTCCACATATCTAAAGTTTTTATTCGTCGGAATGTTTAATTAAATTTTTATACAGAAAGATTATAATGAAGTCCCTTTTCTTCTTTTCTTGCAAAAACGATACGATCAATTTTAATATTTTCGTATTTTTTCTTTTCTTCTTTTGTAAGATCCGCATAGTCTTCATCCGGAATAATTTCAACATCTTTTCCATCAACAAAATCAATGTGTCTGTCAAAATCATATCTTACATCAACACCAGAAAATTTTGTATAGAACCATTTTCCATCTATTGTAAAATATAAACTATGATTAGAAGTCTTATCAAATAAATCAAGGCTCTTTTCTTCTGTATCCTTTTTTCCATCTTTAGTATACAAAGTAGCTATATAAACGGTATTATTTATATGAAGGATATTCATATCTTTAATTGCCTCTTGAAATTGTAATCCTGTATTAAGCTCAAATGCGATAGCTCTTAAACAATCATAATTCAAGCTGACTCTTTTAGAAAATGCAATTACCTTACTAATTTCTCCATAATACTCTTTATGTAACTTATCTCTCATATATTCTGTAATCTCAGAATCTGTTGGATAATCAAATCTAAAATGATAATGAAATCTTCCAGGTCTATTTACCAAATAATCACTCAGAGTATTAAGATTATTACAAGTAATAACATATAACTTTTTCCCTTGAGCTAATCCATCAAATAATGTAAGCAGCTCTGTTTGCGGATTAGCCATACCATCAGCAGCTTTAATATTACCAAATGTTTTATCAAACTCATCAAACATTACTAATACTTCCTGTTCAATTTCTTCAATAAAATTAGCAATTCCAGGGATATATGTATCAACAATAATTACTGGCAATCCTTTTTTTACAGCTTCTACAGCAAGAATCTTAGAAAATAAAGATTTGCCAATTCCTTTGGCTCCAGATAAGATCACGCCAAGATTTTTATTGAAATTTGGAAAAGCATTTAATACTTTATTTACTTTTTCCATGTGCACACCGTATATTTTATCTTCATTGATCTCAATATCAGCATGTTTCTCTAAATAAAATCCTGTCATCTGTGAACATCTGATAGAATAAATTTGTGCCGGAAGTTGATTATGTGTTACAAGATCATCTCCGTAGATTCTAAAAGTGGAACCTGTACTAATAATTTTACTCATTTTTATCTCCTTTTTGTATAATTAAATTTTCAAGCTGGGCTAGCTGAATTCGAACCAGCGAATGCAGCAGTCAAAGTGCTGTGCCTTACCGCTTGGCGATAGCCCATTGTTTGTATAATTAAATTTCTTTCTTCTTTTTATTTAGCACAGGGAGCTTTCACTCCTCTGTGCTGTTGTCATCCTTGACTATGTATTTAGTATAGCATATCAAGTTTCGTTTGTCAATACATAAAGTTAATTTAATTTGTTTTCTTTGAATTTGATATCGTGCTTTTGACCACTTATATCATTTGCATATATCTCAATTAATTTTGCAATCAACCTACGTTTAGCAAGGTTTTTCCCAAACTCATAACTAAATTCATCCCCTGCTTCTATATTACAAGACGCACTGGCTTTTATTCCCTTGTATTTAACCTGCACTCTCTTTCCATTTGTTCTAACAATACAATCCAATAATACGTTCCTTCCATAACAGAACGGATCTGTAAAACGAAAATAATCAAGTTTCCATTTTCCCCATTCATATTTAGGTTTTATTTCTTTATCTAATTTATTAACATGTTCTTGTGTAACAAGAACCGGCACATTGTTTGTAATGTTATTCTCTTTGCATAATGACTTATATTTTTCTGCTCCAAGATTAACATCAATTGATTTATATGTACCATCTTTAAGTTTTAAAACTATTAATAATGTCCCATCTGGACAAAAAATCCCAATATTAATACTGTCTACTTCATATTTATATTCTTCTCCAAATAATGTAAATCCCATAATTTTTCTCCTTTATTTCTTTAATTTAATTTTTGCAACCAGAATACCTGCCAGAAAAGCAATGACAAGGCATACAACAAATGTTTCTATATTTAAAGCAACCATAATTACTCCTTACTCAATGATCTTAAATGATACATCAGTACGTCTATTCATTGCGCGATGTTCATCAGTATCATTATCAACAACAGGATTGCTGGATCCATTTCCAACTACTACAATACGTCCGTTAGAAATTCCATTCATAACAAAATAGTTTTTAACAGCTTCTGCTCTTTGTAAAGACAACTTCTGATTATACTCGTCTTCAGGATCTGATTCCGGATTAGGGTCTGTATTTCCTGCAATTTCAATTATTGCACCGTCAAGTACCTTTGCAATGTCAATAAACTTATTAAGTTCTTTAGATGCTGCAGCAGAATCAGAGAATTTTGCCGTATTCTGAATAAATGTAACAGATGCTTTACCCTGTAATAAAGCTTCAGTATCCTGAATTTCCTTTTTATTATCCTCTGTAACCTTTACAGTATTTGTATTAGACACTTCCGTTGCACTAAATTTATCTGAAATAGCATTAATATATGTATCATCAAAAATACTATTAACAAGATCAGCATTTACAGACTCACCAATTGATGTCCATACGTTACACATATCTGAATAAATTGTCTTTGCAGTTCCATTTAATAGATCTAAATTATCTTTCCATGTTGTCAGTTTTGCAGACTCCGTATTTGCTACAATATCTTCATCTGATGCAGTATTAAACATAGGCATTACTTCACGAATTGCATTAAATTCTGTATTATACATATCTGCAGCTTCCAGAGATCCCTGTATAAATTTCTCCACTACATCTGCATGTGCTTCTGCAAATTTCTTATCAAACAGAATTCCATCCATAACAAGATTTGAAGAACTTGCAGTGCTAAATAATACATGTGCGTCTGTCATATTCTTTGCCTGAGTCAGGTATGGTTCCCAGGTTGCTGCAACATCAATCTGACCGGCAAAAAATGCTTTTGCTGCATCATCTGGTGTTGAGAACAATACAAGATTATCAATAATCTTTGCTTTGGCTTTATTAGAAAGATCAGAATTATTTACAAACCATACTACAAGTGTTTGAGCTTCAGAGAATTCTGGTACACCAATTTTAGCATTTACAAGATCATTTACATTCTGAATAGAAGACTTCGCAATAATACCGTCGCCACCATTTGAGTAATTTGTAATATACGGCATCACCACTTCTTTTCCAGCATCAGTGAATTTCTTAGATAAGAATGCAGTTCTGTTAATTGTATAACCTGCAGCGTTCAGATCTCCTTTAATCAGAGCATTACTTGATTGTGTTGCGTCGTTAATAACATTAATATTTACTTTTACGCCAAGTTTATCATAGATGGAACCTGACTGAGTTGTTAAGCCGCCATTAGCGTCAATAATGGATTTCCAACCGATCCATTCATCTAATGATAAATTGATGGTTGTATCATCATCTGCAGTTTTATTATCTTTGTTCGCACTGTTTTCTTTATTTGTATCGGTATCATCTGTCTTTGCTACGATTGATTCCTTTTTATCTTTCTTCGTCTGAATTACTCCGGTTTGTACTCCTGCAAAAATACCTCCACCAATTAAAGCTACAATCAGAACCATAATCAGAATTTTTGCTGCTTTAGTTAATCTAAATCTTTTTGCTTTCTTCATTTTACTACTCCTTATTTATTATATTTCTTTTTCAAGCTGTTCAGATAATCATTGCTGTTATTCTTTTTTGCTTCCGCTTCAGCCTTTTCAAGTTTGGTAGACATCTTATTATTGTGTACTACTTTAGATCCTTCCACAATAGCATCCAGATCTCTGTTTTTATCTCGAACAGAATCAAGCAATTTATCTGTTGCCGTGACATTTTTCAATTCATCCATATCATCATAGACTTCCTGAAGCTGCTTCTTTACTTTCATATTCTCCACAACTTCTTTGCTCTCACGCTTCAGACTTCTCAGATTCTTTTCACATCTTTCCTGCGTCTCTTTTGCTGCGTCTGTAGCTTCTTTATAAGCATTTACCAATCCAGTAACTCTGCGAATATCTGAAAGAATCTCTTCTCTTTCCTCTGCCTTTAACTGTGCAAGCTCGATCTGATTAGTTTTAACCAGAGATTCACACTCTGCTTCAACATTAACAAGTCGCTTTCTTTTTCTATCAAGATCTTTCTGCGCATTGCTCAGTTTTCCAGCAGCAATCTTATATGCATTATCCGCTTTATTATAAGATTCCTGAGCCTGGTCAATTTTTTCTTCGTAGATAGCCTCTGCGCCTTCTGGTGTGGTTGCCATATCTTTGATAAATAATCTAGTAAATCCAGACAGTAATTTTCTTGCTTCCGGAAACAAGATCAGTATCAATACAATAACAACCACTGCAACAATAAAAATCAGTTTACCAAGTTCCATTATGCATTTCCTCCAATAGTAAAGTTAATTAAATTTTTGATTCTATCAATTTCAGTAGTAATAGTTTCATCAGATGTTTTTGTTTCAGCCCTTTGATCAGCAATCTCCTTTTCCAAACGCTCGATTTCCATTTTGTGTTCTTCAATAGCATTTTCTTTTTTAGTAACAACAGCTTCAGAATCACAAATAATCTTTGAGAGAATGTCGCTTAAAACATCAACTCTTTTTTCTCCGTCTGCCTCAACATCAGTCACTGTCAAGCCAAATACACCAAGTGTTGCCAACACTGAATTTCTTTTTGTTTCTGTCGTCATTTCCTTTGGAAATGATTTTATTAACTCCTCCACTTTAAAAATTGACTGTGTTTTATCTGCCAGATTATTCTGGCTGTAAATATCATCAATCAAAGTGTCAGTGTTAACTGAATCAAGCTCTGCGTTGGTCTCGGTTGTATCAAAATCAGTATCTATGTCTGGAATATCAGGCGTCTCATCCGGTACTTCTTCCACAAATAAGTTTTTTAAAATTCCCATAGTATTTCCTTCCTAAAATTTCAATATTTCATCACACATTATCTTTGCTTCTGATTCACTGTGTGTGACCATGATCACAGTATTATCAAGTAACCTATGCAAATCCATAATTAACAATTGCATATTACTTCGTGTCTCAGCATCCAGCGCTGACAACGGTTCATCCATTAAAAGAATCTTTGGTTTTGCAAATAACGTCCTTGCTAACGCAAGTCGCTGTTTCATGCCTCCAGATAACTGCTTAGGATATTTATTTTCGTTTCCATTCAAACCAACTAAATAAAGCATCTTCTTAGCTGCTTCTATATCTTCTGGTTCTACATGGCCTTTAACTTTTTTAGCAATTAGTATATTGTCAAGACAATTTAACCAATCAAAAGAAGTATAGTTCTGATGCATCATATATACTTCATTTTTACTTGCTTTTGTAACCGGAGTATTATCTATGATAATTTCTCCAGATAACGGTTTGATTAATCCTGCAACCGTCCTTAACAAAGTTGTCTTGCCGCATCCAGATTCTCCAAGGATCCCGTAGATCTTATTATCAAAATTATAATTAAACCCAGATAAAAGTGGTTTATCTCTGCTGTATCCTGTGTATAAATCATGAATTTTAATCATTTATATACCTCCACTTAAAAATCTTCTTTACTAACCATTTAGATACATAATCAAATATAACACTGATGATCATAATCACAATGATTGCCATAAATACTAAATCTGTTCTCCCTCTGGAAGATGATTGCTGGATTATATATCCAAGTCCATATTGAGCATTTATTGTTTCAGCTACTGCAATATATGTAAATCCAATTCCATACATCATAATGTAGCTATTTAATACTCCTGGCAATGATGCCGGAATCTGGATTCTCCATATCGTTTGTAATTTGCTCATTCCAATTGTAAGTCCGGTATCTATTAGATCGTTGTTCACTTCCTCCAGGCATAATACAACTGACGGCATCATATATACGAATGTTGCGATAAACAAAAATACAATTTTCATCATTTCATCTATCCCGAACCACATAATAAGCAATGGATAAAATGCAGTCACCGGAATATATCGCATGACACTGATCATCGGATTAAGAATATCCTTAGCAATTCTGGAATTATAAACCAGAATCGCTATAGGAAATGCTATTGCTCCAGATATAAATGTAGCAGCAGTTATTCTTAGAAACGAATATTCAATTGCCTTAATCAACTGTCCTGTATGTATCATGCCTATCAGATCATCAAATACCGTAACTGGTTCCGGAATGAACAAGGGATTTACGTGTTTTGCTGTGATATCCCAAATAAGGAGTATCGAAGCAAGTAAAAGAATTCTTTTTGTAAATGTTTTCATTTTATTTCCCTTAAAGAAGATGGCGTAAAATATTATACAAAGCTTCTAATTTTCCGGTTTCCTCGTATATAGCTTCTATAATTACAGCTAACACCGCAGTACATATAAAACACAGAATTAGTAGTAAAATCAATATCACAATCACCATAAACAGAAATGCCGCAATATCTCCGAGTATTCCCATATATTACTCCTCTAACATAGCTGTCAGTTCTTCAAGACTCTTGCCTTCCAGAGCTTCGTTCTGCTTTCTCTCAATAATTCTCATAATCTTCTGATTGCGCTCTTTCTTATCTTTTGCAGCTAGTCTCTCTGCGGTTTCTGCCTGTTTTACCTGTACAATGAATTTCACAATCTGAATTTTATTTTCCAGCTCCTGGTCTGCTTCAGATTTAACCTGTAACAGACTTTCTTCATCACTCTGTTTTTTCTCTTTATTCAGCAGTTTAAATACTGAATCCAGATCCTGTAATTTCAGATCCCATAAATCCTCTACTGAAATCATTCCTTTGAACGGGAATCTGTATTTATATCTTGTTGCCGCCTCAAAAATATTTGTAAGTTCCATGTTTTTATTCCTCCAATACATATAATTTTATTTAACAAACATCCAGTCTTCTGCGAGCATATCAGACTGGGTAGCAAGCCATCCCATCTGTACGCCAGATGTTCCAACAAAAGCGATGGCTTTATTTCCGATTGCGTCATGCTCACAATTTACAATCTCATTATCGGCAGTCTTATAAGAAATCCCAGTGGCAAGCTGAATGTACTGTTTCTTTCCATTCCAGCCTTTTCTTGCAACTTTAAATCCTCTTTTCAGGTACTTAATCGCTTCTCCGAATGAGAATGTTGCTTCTCCACCAAGTATTGGGCAGTTCCGACTATCCGCATAAACCCACTCATCGGAAAAAATATTCTGAAGCGTATACTCCACATTCTGTGTTTCTCTTATATCCAGACAGCCACCATCTTTTGTGTACATAAGGATTGTCTGAGATTCTTCATCCCACCACCAATAGCCAGACCATGATGGGAGTTTTACTGGAATTCCTGATTTCATCTCTTCAAATGCTTCTTTAAATTTCATAACTTTCTCCCTTCTTTGTTTAATTAAATTGTATTAGAATTTGATTTTTAATACTCGCTCTGTAGCGCCTTTTACTTTAATAATCAGATCATTTCTCTTTGTAAGTGAAAATCCTACTCCTGAAAGCTGATCATCAACATCTTTTACATGTGCTTTTGCTCCAAGCGCTTCAAATACTCTTCGATGCTGCTCAAGTTCCGGTTTCAAGAATTCATTATAATATCCATTCGGCTCTTCTGGATTGATGCAGTCCTTCAGCATAAAGAATAAATGCTGATGACCAATTCCCTTCTGTTCATCCCAGTAATTTGGTGAGTAACATACAACTGATACCGGTGTAAACTGCAAGGTTTTAATTCCCCAGACATCTTTACTGATTGTTGCACAATTTCCTGGAAGTTTGTCCACTACTTTGAAATTTCCTGACTGATCAAGTATTACTTCTGCAACATCTACATTGCCACGTACTGGAGCATTGTATTCGTAAGAATGAATTTCTCCATTTACTTCAATTTCAGCTTTAAATCCCTGAGATCCTCTGTATGCGAACTGATTTACAAAAAACTTATATGTACCAGGAATCATATACTCTTTAAATGGATATGTAATATTTTCAACAGCCACTCCATTACTTGCTCTACACTGATCAACTGGCTGAGTAATATCAATGTCCAATTCTCCTCTAGTACGTAGTGATTTTCTACAACCAAAATAAATATGCTCTCCACCTTTTGGTTCAATACAATGTGCGTCAAGATCAGAATTATCCTTTCCATCTTTGTCATTCCATTGAATAGAGAATCTTACAACACCTGCGACTGAACCACCAGCAGCTTTTACATTCTCTTTGATATCTGAATCTGTAATATTACCGGTATATGCCCAAGACATTCCATTGTTCCATTTGAACATTGTTTTTGCAGCAGCAACTTCTGGAGCAATCAGAGATACCATATTCTGAATATGTTTATTCTCCAAATATACTTCCAATTCTTTCGCTACAGGCAGAACATTCTTAATGAAATCTTCTGCGCTTATTTCCTCTACCTTAGAGAATCGTTTTGGATCAATTGCAACATCCTGTTCCATTTCATCAAACAAATCCATAGCGCCGGTAATTCTCTTTGCTGCGTCTTTATTAGAGAAAAGTATATTGTTCACTGTGATATCATCCAAGGTAGCAAATCTTCTCTGTAATGAATCCATATAACCAAGTTCTGTAATAGTCTTCTTTGCATCTTCAAGCATCTTCTTTGTAAAAATTGCCTTTGGACGTTTATAATTTACAGGGGCTACAATCTGCTCATATTTTCTAACGGCAAGGTCAAGATCCATTCCTTCGGAAATATTTACCAGCAATGTTCCAATACTATGGTTACGAATCTTACCGATAACGGCACCTGCAGCAATTGACTTTTCCCAGATCCAAAGTTCTTTCTGTTCATCCGTAAGCTTTCCATATTCTTTCTGATAATTCTTAAATTCAGTAAGTTGCTTTTTCCATTCGGCACCTTTATATAAAGAATTTTGAGCAATCAGTTCAAGTACAGTATCTACAGCTTCTTTACTAATTTCATCAAGAGAACGTTTAAATACATTACGGACATCTCTGAATTGACTTAAATCACCTTCAAGTGTATGTCCATAACATTCCTTAAAGATACAAATTTCTGGCAGATCTACGAAGAAATGCTCGTATTTATTAATTTTTCCTGTCGGGAGCATTTCTCTATTTTCAGGAGTACCAATTCGTTTCTCTTTTTTGAGGAATACCCCTAATACCGCTTTCTGTTTTACATAGGCATCAAGCGCAGCTGCGACTACATTATATTTATCATCTGATACTGGATTAATTCCCCAAATGGTATGTAACTCACCATTTTTAATAGATACAACGTTACCAACGTCTCTGATAAAATGTCTACAGCAACTACAGTCATATTCTCTTCTTTCTCTGTAAATTTCATTTGTACCTGCCGGAAACGAATCCAGATATAAATTATAAAGCTCCTCGGTATCCACATTTACTGTGAATAATCTTGAAGAATCTTTAGACATCTGCTGTAAATTTTTCTGGATTGCCTTTACAAAATCTTTAAACATATTTTTATCTCCTTATTGTTTAATTAAATTTTTATTTTCACTGATTTTTCTTTTCTTATTCGTGACTGATTCTTTTTGAACAATTCATCAAATACTCTTGGAGTATATTTTTTATCTGGTACAATTTTTTCTATTATTTTAGTAGCATTTCCAGATAAAACACTTGCACACGATTGATGTTTTATCGTGTTTATAATTTGTATTTTATTTTTGGCTTCTCTTCGTCTATCACAAATCTCTTGCAACTTTTTGCATAATTTATATCCTTCTGCCGCAGAAAACTTATGAAATTCAATATAATGCAAAATGTCTGAAATTTGTAAATCAGTATATGAAATAATAGAATTAAGTTCTTTTGAATAATCAGTAATTTCATTCATCTTACTTGAAAATTCATTTATACTACCGATAATTTCACCAACTATATCATCTGTCGTAATTGCTTCAACTCCATTATAATCGGTTTCACAAATTTCATATGGTCCAAATTTTTTTAATACGTCTGGAATATTATTTGCTTGAATTGCCTTAATCTTTTTCTTTTCAATTTCAGGAACCAAGAGTGCATCACCAAGATCAGATACTAATTTGATTCTTCCTGTTGGATCTCTTGCGATGTACTTTCCATTTTTTCCTTTTAAATAGTAACATATCATTGTTCATGCCTTTCTGATTGAGTTAATCTAATTCGTTTTGATGGGTCAACTATATCACCATTATTTGCATTTGTCAATAGTAAAAGTTAATTTAATTTGTTTTTGTATTCTTCTTCACTGATAATAGGAATATTCAACTCAGAAGCTTTCTTATTTTTACTAGATCCACTGTTTTTATCATTGGTAATTAGATAATCAGTTGCCTTTGTAACTCCGGACACAACTTTCCCTCCTTTTGATTCTATATCCGCCACAAGTTCATCCCGGTTAGCAAAAATATGTAACTTCCCAGTGATACAGAATTTCTTTCCGGACAATGAATCGCTTTCAGAAGATATTTTATCATTATTAAGTTTCGAAAATATGAACTGTTCTGCCAAAGCAACAACGTAATCATAATTTTCCTTAAAATATCTATGGATAGAAATATTTCGCTCCGTCCCTAATCCTTCAATACAGGTAAAATTAAAATCAGAAGCAGCATCTTTAATAAAAGTTTCAAATGGATATAGCATTCCTAATTCCCTGGTTCTTATTTCTTCATATCTAGCAATATCCTTTGCAGCTCTACCACCAATTAACGGAATATTTAATCCTACAATAAATTTTTCTATGGTAGTATTCCTGCTAGACTCAATAGAATCTAAAATATTCGCAATTTTCTTTGCTCCCATTCTAGGTAATCTGGACAATTCTGTAGAATGATCCTTCAAATAATACAGATCAATTGGTGATGTCACAAGCCCAGTATCAATCAATAGCTGCAATGTGGCCTCAGATAATCCATTAATATCATGGGCCTTTTTCCCTACAAAAGCATTCATCTCACCCAAAAGTTTGCCTTTGCATCCAGCATTCATGCACATCAATACTTCAGAATCGTTCTCTTTTACGACAGACACTGGTTCTCCACAGATTGGACATATTTTAGGAATTATAAACTTTTCACCGGTATTATAACCTCTTGTTATGTTTTGAGAAATCTGCGGAATTATCTGGTTTGCCTTATACACAGATACGGTATCATATTTATGGAGATAAAATCCTTTGAATATACTCACATTGTGTAGACTCGCTCTGCTTACAGATGTTCCATCAATATCGACCGGTTCAAAAACTGCTGTAGGCGTTAATTGTCCAGATTTACCCATAGTCCATTCAATATCAGTCAAAACTGTCTCAAATTCATCATCATAGAACTTGTATGCCAGAGAATGACGTGGATACTTATCTGTGACTCCAAGTGATAATCCATAAGCGATATCATTATATGCAGCAACAAGCCCATCAATTGGATAAGATAAGTATGCTGCCTTTTCCTTTAACAGATTAATAAGCTCTTCAAGATTCTGATTTTCTTTATATACACGAATATAAGGTACAATATCAAATCCAAGTTCTCTTGCTTTTTCAAATCTTGCTGACATTAAAGGTAGTTCATCCATACCGGCAGGTACCTTCCATACTATAAAACGAACATGACGTTTGGCTGCTATCTTACTATCTAGCTGTCTGACTGATCCTGAAGCAAGATTTCGCGGGTTCTTATATCTATCTTCTTCGTGTTTAATTAAATTATTAATTTTCTCAAAATCTGTATATGTAATAATAGCTTCTCCTTCAATTTCAACGTGGCCTTTCTGATTAATATGCATAGGAATATTTTCGAACGCCTTTGCATTGTGAGTAATAATTTCTCCTGTGACGCCGTTTCCGCGAGTTTCAGCCTGGATCAGCTCTCCATCTTCATACGTCAAAAGAATTGTCAATCCATCCATCTTACACATTAGCAAAGAATCTTTATCACCAATAAATTTTCGAAGTATATTCACATCTTTAGTTTTATCAAGAGACATCATTAAATGTGAATGCTCAATTTTCTCTAATTTACTTTTTACTTCATATCCAACACTATGGACTGGAGAATTACTTAAAATAACTCCTGTTTCTTTTTCCATTTTTTCCAACTGATCACACAGATCATCATACTGATGATCCGTAACAATACTTTCTGCATTATTATAATAAGCATCTCGGTACTGATTAAGTTTTTCAACCAATGCTTTCATTTCTTCAATCTTGTTCATTTTTTCCTCCTGTATTATGTATAATTAAATCGTCAAAATATCAAAATGTACTGACCAATGATCACACATCATATCAATTGTTGCATCCGCGATATCGTTAACGCACTCGTCATCACATTTGACTGAATCAAACTGAGAAATATCAATATAATGCTCTGCTGTTCCCTCTTCAAAAGTAATAATATTATCATTTACTGTAATATTAACTGGATTCAACTGCATATGAGATATTATTGCAGATTCTTTTTCTCCTACAGAGAAATGTACCGCAACAGTTTTATTGTCATATGCTGCTTTTTCAAACATAATATCGATTTTCTGAGCTACTTTACTTGCATTCTTTACAAATTCTCTAACCATTTTTTTGTTCCTCGTAATAAATTTGATTTTAATGAAAGTTAATTTAACTTGTTACTTTATTTAAACATGGCGACTATATTAAATAGTCACCATATTTTTTAAGAAAATATGAAGGTCTATTAATCTTAATTCCATATTGGTGTTCAATCATAGACCGAGTTTCAACATCATATAAAATCTTGTTTTTATTTGAATTATACTTCCGGATTAATTCATTTGTCATATGAATTTGTCCGGAAATGTTAATTTTTTCAGCAGTCATATATGATACATCTATAGACTTCAATGCTGCTGCTAATGAATTATACATTTGCCTTCCAAGACAATGCGGATCATCTTTTACAATATGAGATCTTTTTATAATGGTTCCATCATCCATGAGTTTGGATTTAGTTCCATATGGATATGTTAATTCCATTGTCATATTACTCTTTTGTGCAGTTAAAATTAATGCTTCACTTACATTTACAACTCTTCCGGAATACAATTTCATTGTATGATTTTCTACGTCGATATCATCAAGTTTTGCTCTAATCGTGTCTTCAAAATCTTTAGACTTGCCATATTCAAAAATGCTCAGAATCATGAATCGATCTCTAGGATTCTTTAATGCTTCGATCCATGTTAAAATCGTGTCTCTTGATACAATCTGATGATTTAACAATGTCTTATTTAATAGTGCTGCCAGCATATCAGGTGTGATAGTTGCATAGATATTTTGTCCATTTAACACTAAATTCTCATTAACACACCAGTCCGTATATTGTGTAAGAGTATTATTTACTACAATAATGGACTCTAATGTTGTAAATTTGAACAACTTATACATTTCTGTAATCTCATTTAAATTAAAGTCACATAAATCCTTTTGATACATATGTTCAAACGGCGCAACTCTCTTAAATCTAGGCACAAGAGGAGTAACGCTTGCAACAGTTTTTAACTTAAATTCGTAAAACCTTTGTTTTCTATCTTCGTTATACATTTACATTCTCTCCTCTAAAAAAGGAATTAATCTTTTCCTTATCCTATTAAAGTTTCTCGAAAAATCATATATTATTTTTTCCTCACGTTCCGCATCATCAATAAGAAAACGCTTATAGTTCTCTATCATTGATATTTTATTTTTTCCATCATAATAATGAAACAAGATCGTAAGAATTATAATTTCTTTCTTTGAATATTCTTTTTCAAGATACTTGTCATCTTCTTCTGTAAGCATATTAAGATCTTCGATAAATTCCTTTGATACTCTAATGATTTCTTTTCGTTGCTCAGGAGAATCACTTTGCCTTTTACTGAAATATAATCTCTTAATACATTCTGCCAGGGTTGTTGAATCAATAAGTCCACCTATTTTTATTTTCCCTTGCAAATTACACATACTGCTTTCATTAATACGCTGGACCACTTTATTTTGAGCTGCATATGAGTTATATGTGTCGCTTAACTGTTTGCTCATTTTAGTTTTCTGGTCATACTGATATATCATACGGCGAGATTTATCAATGTCAAAGTTTGTAATTCTCAGCTCCATTGGATAGTTAAAATTTGGATTTTTACTTCTGGCCTGGAACATTGATACATATCTATGATATCCATCGTTTATATCAAATGCCTCTAAAGAATGAATAATAAGCTGACGTGATTGCTCATCATAATGAAAATCTGCGTATATATCATCTTTCGGGATATTCAAAGTGATTGTATCCGGAACATAAATATGTTCCAACATATCTGCCGTAATTTCTTTTACTGCACTCTTATTCAATGTAATACGATATAGCTCATTATTATCTCGTGTTACTTTAGTCATAGCACGTTGTGTGACAGGATTATAGTTAATTAATCCTGATTCTTGCAGAGCGCAAAATGCATCTACATTTAAAGATCCTATCCATTGATCATCGCTTACCTGAATCATATTGAATACTAACGGGAATTCAATTTTATTTGGTTCTTCGTATCGCATCCCACTATATTTACTTATTTCTCTGTCTGTAAAAAAGTCAGATAACTTTTTGCGATAATCTTTCTTAGTGGCATTTAAAATACTATCTGCAATTACAAAAAGTGTATAATCATTTGCTTCTTCAATACTCTTTCTACTAGATAGAAAATCTGAAAAAATGCCTTTTGGATAATTATATTTCTCATATGCATAATTGTAAATTTCTAGTTCTTCACTCTTATTAATTAAGATATTAAAAAACTTTTTGGATAAATAATCTTCTAAAATACTTCTATCGACATTCATTTTTCTCACCTCTTTCCTCAGATTATATCACGCAAAGTTAATTTTGTCTATATTTTTGATGATAAATTTTTCGACATGAACTCCGTTGCTTCCTTTCTTGAGTTATTTTCTTCAACTGTATAAATACTGGTTGTCTGTATATCCGCATGCCCTACAGCATTTTTCGTAGCAACGATATCTTTTGTCTCCTTATAATATAATGAAGCAAAAGCAGCTCTTAACTTATGCGGAGACACATGTTTACCAATTCCTTTCTCGGCATATTTGACTACCATACAATAGATCGTTTGTGGATCCATACGTTTTCCATTTTTTGATATAAAAAGAGCATCCTCTTTAATCCCCATATTATATAGTATTTTATCTCGATCAAGGATCCAATCTCTTAATACACGTATGGAATCATCATTTAATTGATATACCTGTTCTTTATCTCGCTTGTCGATAATAGTCAAATTGTGAGTCTCAAAATTTAAATCACTTAAGTTAATTTCGCTTAATGCAGTTTTTCTCATGCCGGTAACCATAAATAAATATAATATAGCATAATCTCTTGAATGCCATTCTTTTGGCATGTAAGAATATTTTACGGCACCCAATATTCCATTTAAATCATCCATTGATAAAAACACTCTTTTAATCGAGTCTTTTCTAATAGGCCGGTTTACATTGTCCATCGGATTCCTTTCAATATCTCCTCTCCGATACAAAAAATCAAAAAACCTATTTAATGTGCAACATACCAATTTAGTATATGCCACAGACGACTTTTTAATTTCACCATTACCATCTTTTACGTATTTAATATGCTCCAGATACCTTGCGATATCATCTGCGTCAATTTCGCTTATATCTTCTACATCTATATAATCTAAGAAATGATGAAGTTTTCTGACATAATTTAAACAAGTATTCGGGCTGCGAACAGCCTGAATACTCATATAAAAATCACTCACGCATTGTGGCATATCATTAAGAATTTTCTTAACATTCTTATTTAATTTTAATTCATGCTCCAACCTTCCATTCATAACTTCATTCTCCTCTCTAACATAATTCCAGCTTGTTGATACCATGGCAATATCACACTACAATATTCCTTGACTTTCCATGAATACCACTCTCCAATTCCCATAAACAAAAGTAATCCAATTGCTGAAATAAGTCCTTTGTTCACCACAATACATAATAATAAACATGGCGCTACCCATAACCAATTCGTAGAAAAGTTGCACCATCTTACTAGCCATTTTTCGCTCATACGATCAAAACTCGCAATTTCATCTGGAGTCAAAGAAGTCTGTGGTGGGTTTGCTTTCGCTCTCCTTTTAACAAGTTCTGCTCCTCCGACATTTTTTTCTCCTGGTTTTATATACTTAGTATATTCTTCTGTTATTTTTGATGCTGCTCTTTCTTGTGGTGTCTTTCTTACTTCCGGTATACTCCAAAAAATCATTTCTATTACTTCGATTGGATATTCAGGATATAATATTGCTAAAGAAAATCCATTGTCCATTAAATAATATAGAAAACTTACCATTTTTTCTGATTCTGTAAAATCATCCATTTTATATCTTGGATCATATGGTGCTACAGCTGAAGAATTGTAAATACGTTCCCTATTTTTAAATTCTTCATATCTTTTTTCAATGTCATTAACACAACGCATATAAAATTCTCCAGTAGTAAGCCTTTCTACCTCCACTTTTTCAAATTTTATATTATTTCCATAGACAATGTATTCCTCATCTCTTTCTTCGGGTGTTAAATCATCATAAAATTTCTTTGCTTTCTCAATGAGTTGCTTAGGAGTTAGAGCATATCCCTTATATGCTCTGGCTTCTTCTTTTGTTAACCTCATTTTAAAATCACCTTACCCCTTTCTAAACAAGTATATCTAATATAATAAGTTTTACCATTTTTAGTAACTATTCCCCAATTACGAATTGGAACCCCTGTATCTATCATCTTCTTCAATTTCTCAATTCGCCTTCTGTCAAAACACCATTCAATCATGTAAGAATTAAAGTTCTCAATAAATTCTTCTTTATCAAAAACAAGAACTCCATTTTTTAAATATGATATGGTCTCTTCTTTTGAGTGACCATCCTCCATAATTATTTTAAAGTCAGTTAATGGTTTTTCCTCTATTATTTCACCTTCTAATGTTTTATAAGACTGCTTATATGTATATTCTGTAAATTTTTGTATTTTATTACAAATCGGACAATACAAATCTTTAATATGCCCCTTTTCTCTCTGTTGTCCAATTTTTCTTGGGATAGGGAACTCAAGACCACATTCTGGGCATATAAAATTTGATATAGTGCTTCGTTTCTTTTTAGACATTTTAATACTTCCTCCTTATGCTGCAAATCCAAATTCTGATAAATTAATTGTTTCTTTTCGAGGTAAATAATCTGATCCACATGAATCACAAATTTCTTTGACTTCCTGATCGCTTAATATCTTGATTACTTTCATTTCTCCGGCAATGATCCATTCTCCAGTCATTACAGGAGACGTTTTATACCGGTAAAATCCATGTTTTGGAATATAATCTAAGTCAGCTTTTATATAATTAAATTTTCCAGATTCAGAAATCCCATTTGCTTCTGCTTCTTCACAGTAATCATGATCAATACAATATTCAACCATAGCCCATACAGTATCCGGCCGCATATAAGTAATCTTGCCATTTACCTTTTGCCCTATATGTGAGACATACGGAGCTACATCATTAATATGGAAGCCAGGACGATATCTCAATGGCCCAAGTTTACTTTTTACTTTTCCATTTTCTAATCTTTCTCCTGGTTCTGCACTAATCCATTCTCCAATTGGAATATTCGTATTTGCATTTACATACAGAGGAAATAATTTCCCCGGATATTTTTTAGACACCCTAAAAAGCTTATAACCAATTGCTGTTTTCATTATACCACTCCTCTTTTACGTTTTCAATATTTTATTAATCATGTATAATTAAATTTTATTTCAGTTTTTCATTGATATATTTTATTTTACTTTTTACATAACATTTATGGCATGTAAGGCAACTCTTTGCTCCACAATTAATATTTACATCGCGCGCGTTGATATAATCTTTATCATATACTGTAAAGATCTTATCAATAAAATCATATCCAGGATCTGCTTGATCATTAATACAAGGGCTACTATATATAATCTGTAAGTTACTTGGCTTTTTTTCGCTGGTCTCTAACGCTTCTTCGATAATCCAAGGATTTTTTGTCCATAAAGCAAAGTGTACATGCTTGTTTCTCTTACAAATATTAAAGTAATTAATAACTTGTGTAACATTAATTAAATCACCAAAACTCTCGAATCTAAAAAAGGAAGCATTGATCATTGGAATCTCTGCTTCCTTTAATATTCTGCTAGTTAAAATCTCTGTATTTCGCTCCAGGCATGCATTTAAATTTTTATACCTTTTCATTTGTCTTTGTGCATAACAATGTGAACACACCAGTTCAGAATTGCTTGATCGATTCTTGCAATATTCATTACACAAGCAGCTAGTTGATAAACTCTGCATTCCTTCCATTTTCCCTGAATGATTTACAGTATAATGAACTCCAGTTACCTTTTCAGCCTCTACTACTGTTAAAAATTTTTCTCTTACTGCTTTCATTTCATCAGCTCCTATGTTATTATATTGTTATCGTATTATATTTTTGCAATAAAAAGAGGCAGCTCTTAGCTACCTCTTTTTAGTCCCTCTATAAATCAAAAATCTTATTTCCGTGTAATTTCTCTGCTACATTTCATCAAATACTGATCAAATTCCATACCAGTAAATTCAAAGAACATTTCTTTTACCGCTTGTTTGTCACTACTTTTATGATAAATATTGAATATGTCTTGAGCCATACCAGATATTTCAAAATCCTGCTCGTCCATTATATCTTTTAAAATAGTGTCAGCATCAACAATTTGACCATCCGGAGTGTTTGTATTCAATTCTTCTACATATTTAAGCAATTGTTCCATAACATACACCTCATTCTTTCTTAATCCGAAACAATCTCGATATCATAATAAAAATCTTCCCACTGCCATCCGTATTCATCACAAATAGCATCCATAAGGTCTACTGGTGATTCAAACTCCACATTGTTTGTTTTCTGATAATTTTTAATTACTTCTGTAACATGTTCTTTACTATCGTCAGATATAATAATCATGTTCCATGATTCAAATTCCTCATTAAATTTCCATTTAATACTTAAAGAATACTTGTTCATACTTTTACCTCCTTAAAAGCAATTCAATCTCATAACACTACCCATAGATTTCTACCATAATATTCTTTTCTTATATGATGAATATCATTGTCAATTTTCGATAACTCAATCTTTTCAAAAGTTACATTTTTACAGCCATCCATAGTTCTGTTTCCAAATCTATTTTTAGTACATTCAATTCCATTTGATGATTCCTCAACCATAACAGAAGTCACTTTTCGTAAATGTTTGATTTTTTGTGTTTCTTCATACGTCATATTATTTACATCCTTTACAATGAAAGCAATTTTTTTATCGTGTCATAAATACTACATTTCCGACTAATTTTTCATTTTCCATTTCTTTTATATAATTTTCAATGACGGTAATCTTAACCAAATCATCTAAATTTGTATAAATCACAATCATTGGAATAGGTAATCCTTCGTTATCTCTTACTTTTTCTTCTAAATTTTCCATCACAAACTTACAGAAACTTATAGGATCGCACTCTGTATCATACGTCATATAAGTATCCAGATAACTTGGACAGAAGTCACCATAAGAATAAATAGTAGATTTGTTATATTTTTGAATTGCATAAGCAATTTCAGATTTCTGTTTTTCTCCTGTTACTCTAATCATCTTTTCACATCCAATCAAAAATTTATAATTTACCGTTCATAAAATTCATCATAATAAATGAAAAATTTTCTTCATATTTCTTTTTGCTCACAATACATAAAGTCATCTAATGAATCAATATGTTGTTTATTCATCTATTCCAAACGCATTGTATAAATCCGACTTTAATTCTTCTATAACTTTTGCTTTTTCATCATATTCCTGCTTGTCAAATAATGTATATTTTTTCAGAAACACAATTTCGTCAATTATTTCTTTGATTTCGTTACGATCATACATAAAATTTCTCCTCACAACAAATCATTGACAGTTATTCCAAATTCACACACCTTGCTTTAATTTTTCCATATTAATCTCCCACACCTTCTAATTTTGCTCCGCAATTAGGACAATACTTTTCAACATCTTTAATTAAAACCTGCTCTTTACAACCTGAACATTCCATAAAACTATAAATATCATCATTAACAAACATCCATCTTCCACCATGATTTTCTATAATCATTCTATACCCTGTGTCTTTTACTTTTGCCATTTGTAACACCATCTTTCTCACAAAATGAAAGTCGAAATTTATTTATTTTCTTCGTACCACAAATCAGAAATCGCATGAGTTAATTCTATTTGCAACATCCATGTCACATTTGCTCCAAAATCACAGCTGTAAATTTCTCTGATTTCACCCAAATCTGTCTCAGGATCAAAACATCCAGTTTCTTCTACTTTAAGAAATTCTCCATATAATTTTACCAGTTCTTCTTTTGATTTAGTTTCAAAAATATTAACGTGTCCCATACATCATACCTCCATTTTAATAAAATCAGTCTTTCAATTCCATTATATACACTCCAAAACATCCAATTTTCCACATCTAATCATCTTCCTCATTATAATCCCATCCAAATATTTCTGCAACTTCTTCTCTTATATCTTCATCAGATCGCATAGCGCTGCAGCAATTACAAACTCGAATCGTTTTCTGTACTTTTTTCCCTAATATCTTGCCATAATAAGTGTACTTTGAATTAGGTGATTTAATTTCACTTGCTCCGCATAACCAACAATGTGTCATAATTTTCCTCCATATATAATATTTGTGTTATTTGTAAGATTCTTATTTTTTTCATCTACTATTGTAAATTACTCATGTCTAAAGACACGAGCTTCCTGCTTCAACCATATCAAAAATTTCATTCCAATCAGAATAATTTTTCACTTTTTCCTGCGGAACTAATAATTCATATTCTGATTCAATTTCTTCTTGTGATCCATATCCATTAAAACTAGGAACACTGCCAATTTCATAGGCATTATGTCTTTCCATTTGTCTAAAAATAACAATGCTTTTCTCTGTAAATTCTCCTATGTGTGTAGCGTAGCTATCAATTTGAATAATTGACTTATCTTTTTTATTTACATAAATATCTCCAAGCCTCATTTTATTTCCTCCGTAAAATTCTCATTTCAGACATCCCAATTACATGGTGAAGTTTTACCTTTGTTTAATTCACACTGAACTATTTTTATACCGTTTTCTTCAGCATATCCTTTAAAAAAAGGACATTCTTTTTCATCATATACACCTCTAGTAGCACACCAATTCTTTATAAAAATAGCCGCTTCAATCAATTTATTTTTCATAAATTCACCCCTTATTATTAATTGCTTTATTTAAATTGACTTACACTCTCTGTATTCTGATTCTGTAATTAAACCTTCATCATACATATCTTCAAGCGTTCTAAATATCGCATTCGCTCTCCAACTTGCATAACCATGACCATCAAATTCTCCAACAATTGCATCTTTATTCTCTTCTCGTTGTTTTTGTAATTTCTCCCCCAAATCCCAATTATGAAAGAAAAACGCTTTATATTGAGCTGCAATAATTCTCAATAATTCTATTTCGTATTCTTGTGAAATTAATTTCTCTTGTGCATTTAATAATTTCAATCCTGCACTTCCTAATGGACTGTTCTCAATTCTATTCTTAAAATATTTGTCATTCATAATTATTCTCCAATTCTCCACTACAAAAATCATATACCGGCTGAACATCACCAATGTTAAATCCATTCTCAAACCAACAATGATCTGATACATCTGGAATATCTACAATAATATGATCTGTATATGTTTCCTTTACCGTACCTGTATGTGTATCTCCATCAAGCCTACATCTTACTATTTGTCCTGCCTTAAATAAATGTGTTAAATCCGCCATTTGAATACCGCCCTTTCTTTAATAAATCAACTTTGTTCCACATTCCGGACAATGTTTAGGCCGTAACTCTTCTTTCTCATCATTTCTAGCTAATGAATAACCGCATTCCGGACATAAAATTTCATCATCAGCATCATCTCCCTGGCGTTTTACCTCGATTCCATCTTCATATTTTTGTTGCATTTCTGCCAGAGTAAGAGCCACTGTCTGAAATAAAATTGCCGACTCATGAATTTTCTTTTCTAATTTCAATAAATTTTTATATGATTCATAACAATCTTTGATTAAATTATTTTCGTTTCTTGCAAATCGTGGAACAAATGTTCCAAAATCATTTTTACTGGCAAAATGTTTTGAAGAAATTGCATCACGATCAATATTTTTATAGATTCCAACGTAATCATGAATAAAATCATTATTAGTAGAATCTAACCAAGCCTTTAAATCAATATCAAATACCTGCACTGCATAATTAATATCCATAGAATGACTGAGCCGGGAACTATACATAATTCCCAGCTCCGCTGCTCTATCAATTATTTGATTAATCAAAACTACTCTTGTTTTTGCTTCTTTTGTATCTTTTACGTTTTCCATTCCACTTACCTGCCTTTCGCTTATAATATCTGCTATTACAGCAGACCCACATTTTTACTCCGAATACACCAGCAGATACTTGAGCATACTTAAAACTTCTGGATATAAATGAATGCTCATAATCATAAAACGGTGCTTTTCGAATTTCATCTACGTATCGCTGTTTCATATATTCTGTTGCATCACTAATATTTAAACACTCAATCACCTCTGCCCTTTTATTGCTATGTATAATAATTACGCTTATCTTCTTCATGTTATCCTAGCCTCCCAGTATATGCGAACGTTCGTTCTGTTTTTTGATATTATTGTTATACCATACTGAGAGGCTGAGGTCAATATTTAATCGAACATATTTTCGATTTATACAGATTTTTTAGGATACAGCTCTTTCATCCTCTTATTGAAATCAAAATTATTTGCTTCAATAACGCGTTTCATATAAGCGAATAATTTATAGTACAAACCTCTATACTGCTCTACTGCACTTTCTACATCTGCAAGAGAATCATTCAAAGACATCATATTGCCTTTAACACCAGGAACTCTGCATCCATGAAACTTAATTAAATTCATAAGTGTATAATAAGAACCTTCTCCCTTGAATGCATCTTTCCATTCTCTACATTTAGGAGTTTCATTAGGCAGTCTATACATATTGGCACAGAACTTTCTTAATACTCTATATAAATCTTTATATGAAAATGTCATTGAGTGATTTCTGATGTTAATAACTACTCGTTTTACATCTGCAAAGTTGCTTTTCTGTGGATAATATACATATTTGTTAAGATCTTCAACAAATATATTTCTACCAAAAACCTTCTTATAAGGAACACCTTTACATTTATGCATCGGAAGTTTATTAACATAAATCTCAAGTTTATTTATATAATCATTACATGTAGCAGAAACAACATCCGGAATAAAGAATCTTGACCTTTCAGCAAAAGCTTCTGGATCCCTATCCTGTAGTTCAGCTAATACTCGAATTTCTTCTAACATCATTTCAAACTGATACTGATATCCATAGTGATCGTTTAAATATGCGTCATATCCAGATTTACCTGTATAATAACTCTTGTAATTCAGCATTCTAAACATTTGTGCCATAACCCATCTTCTATGAAGACGAGTATTTCTTACATATCCATCTTCATAAATCTGAGATAAGAAAGACTCCTCTTCTGAATTAATTCTTTTCTTCTCCGGATTTACAATGACAGGACTTCCATCTTCGCTGATTGTTACATTAATTGTACTGCCAGGTTTTAAACCTTCCGGTAATGTTACGCTGAAGTATTTTCCTGTTTCAATGTTTGCTGCCTTTAATGCTTCCATTCTGTTCTCTCTTGATTTTTTCATAGTTTTATTCTCCTTTGTATTTGTTTTATTTTCTGTAATTTCTCTCCAACCAAGTACAGCGCTATCTGTATAATTACGCCATTCATAATTGTCATATTTACCTTTGATCATCATGTCTTTTTTGGTAGTTCCATTTTTTAAAAGAATTTCTACTTCCTTATATAATTCTGGGGTATTACCATAATTCCAATTCATAATCTACATTCTCCTTTTAATTTAATTTCAAAATTCTATTTGCTGTAATTAATTACCTCATTATTCTAATTTCAACCCAAGCATCTCTTTCGCTATTTCCTTCACGGCTCTTCTCGCTGTCCAGTCAGTATACTCTTCCGCACAGGCCACGCAGTGGTCATACATAAACCTCACCAGGTCACCGGCATCTTTGATACTATCCTTGATTTCGGCAATCTTTTTTCTTTCTTCTTTTTTTAATTTGTTTTGAAGTTCTTCTCGCGAAGCATACAAATCTTTCAGCAGACAGCTGCTGTCTCCGCCGTCATCCCAATGTATATCTGCGTATGGATACTTCTCCGGGTTTCTGGCAGAAACCTCTGTTTCGCCAAGCGCCGTGATTTTTGCACTATGGATGTCCTCTGCCCACGGTTCGAAAAACCATACTTCCTGCCCAATTTTTGGATTTTTAATCATTTTTCGTTCCTCCTAACATTTGATCCACTTCTTCAGTATAATTAAATCTTTATCCTTTCCCTGATAGAACCAATGACTGCCCATCTGCTCTTCGTCCCAAGTCAAATATCCTGCCAAAGAGGCACAAAGAATGAATGCTTCAAGCGCAGCTCTTGCATAATTTCGGTCTTCACCAGTAACTAACTGTTCATCCGTCATTTCGTCTGGCTTTAATGCACGAAAATATTCTCTTTGTCTGTATTTTTCGCTTCTTTCACTTGGAATGGAATATTTGTATTTGTGATACAGATTTTCAATGATCTCAAAACATATTTCATTACATTTCTTTCTTGATGTATCAGAGTTAATTCCGTCAATCACGATTAAATCGTGACGAATATCATACATAGAAGATTCTATATATTTTTTATCTTCACAAATTAATGTTTTATTCTTTAAATCTGCTTTCCATCTTTTGTTTTCACTGCTAAAATTGGATAAGAAATCTCCATAAATACTCATTCTATCTACTTCCTTTCATTTTATTTTATATTAACTCTGTATTTCTGAGACATTCCTTTAATGGTTTCATATATGAAGGTTATCCGGAGGATATCCAGCTCCGTTAGGGGCTGGATTTCCTCCAGTTCATCACCTTCTTATTAAATATTAAATACCTTGTTAATATTCACTGCCTTGTGGTTTTATATCAATTCAACATTTCTGAGGTATCACTATAATCATTTCATATCTCCAGAGCAAGTCGTGAGGCAATTTATTGCCTCAGGTAGTTGTTTCTGAAATTAAATTAAATGTCTTATTGATACTCGTTACCTTACGATTTTTTTATATTAACTCAACATTTTTAAGACATTTCTATAATTGTTTCATATTATGGAAGCAAGGGAGGTAGCAGCCGGAATGATAAGTCCGGCAGCTTCCTCCAATATTTGCTTCCATGATTAAAATTAAAATGCTTTGTTAATATTTCACTGTCTTGTGATTTTTTTGTATAAGCTCTACATATGTGGTATATTTCTTTAATGGATCAATATTAGGCGGAATGCGATGACGCATTTCTTCAGAGATATCTGACAGAATTGGGTCATCGTCATGTACCGCTTCATTAAATAGAATATATCTTGCTTATACTTGGTATGCTCCTAAATTAATTTATTATGCAAACTCAATACTTACGGTATATTTCTATAATTGTTTCATATAATGCAGGTTACTGGAGATGTAATCTTCAGGAAGTGCTGGGGATACCCAGAGGTTCCTGAAGAAGACATCTATCTTAGCCTGCATAATTAAATCTTAAATATCTTATTTGCATTCCGTTATACTCCGGACTGAATATACTCAATTAATCTGGCACATTTCTTTAACAGAGTCATATTGAGCTGCGATTCTCCTGGTGGAGGATCTTAAAGCCGGTTCGGTAGACCGGATTTCAGATCCGTAACCAGGAATAATGGCAGCACCATTGAATTGAATTAATCTTGTATATTCCGAGTGTGTTCTCGTTTAATTAAATTACTTATTCAATTACTTTCCAACTTCGTAGAAGTGACTCTAATGAATCTGAAATAGAATCATAATCAGTGCCATAAATATTAGCATTCATGCTACCATCTAATTCCATTTCATAGCTTTTTTTAGGAGGCTCCAAAGTCACACCCTTTTTATCTAAAAAATCTTCAAAGATATCAATAATACCTCCAATAAGTTCTGTTTTGTCATTCTGGCCAGTCATGTTTTTTGTATCTCGTATTACGAGTTCTGTTTCAATTGGCATCACAGCATCGTCTGATAATGTTGCAAATTTGCATGTATTAAGATTGTATGCATTATTATCCTCACCAGAAGTATCTAACTTTAAATAAATATCTCCTGAATATTCGAACACATTTCCGCACACTAAATCTTTAAATGTATATTCTTTTTTCTCAGTTCTTTTATCTATAATTTTCATATTATTAATCCCTTTCCTAATAAACTATTTCCATTACATCAGGATAATCTTCCCTATAATTTTCATCATTTTTCGGTTGCCATACAACCAGATCATCCAAATCATATTCATCAGTACCGAAATCATTATACATCTGCCAAATTTTATGTTCGGCCTCTGTGTCCGTATCAGCCACAACAAAACCAACTGTCTTCAGACCGTTGAATCCATCAAACCCATACAACCAAATATTATCCGGCATACCTTTATCCCTCCAATTCTTCAACCAAACTCCAATAACTTTCGTTTTCATCAAGCCCATCTTTTTTATTCTCTTCGACAATTTCATCGGCCTTCTGTTCTGTTGTACAAATAGCTATTGTTTCTGTTACATTAAATCTAAATTCATCGTCATATTCATGAACTACTCTGTAAACTTTTTCGCCTGCTAAAAATCCTGGAATCTTTGTTACAAATCCGGACCATTCATGCACATCATTCCCAGATTCATCTGCTGAAAATATATCAAGCTGTCCTTCAATACTTAAAACCACACACATTCCATTATATTTTTTCAAATAATCAATGCAGAATTCCACTCCGTAGAACTGTAATGTCCCGGCATCTAACTCATCCCAGCTTTCCCATTTAAAGAGATCTTTTCCGCAAAATGTTTGAATGTTATTTTCTTCCACCTTCATGTTTTTTATCCTCCTCCATTAATACAAGGTTAACTGCTTTTTCAAATTTCGCACGTAACTCTGGATTGCTATCAACGACCTTTTTTCTACTATACCCAGCACTTCCATGTTTAGAAACATATCTCTTTTTCAGATTTGCCCAATTAATATTAGGATCTGTTTTTCTAAGCATTGCGTATACTTTTCGATAACTTATAGTGTAATTTGCGCTTTCATCATTTATCTTTTTTATTAGAGGTTGCATAACTAAATCGACTTTGCATGTATTTTTATACTTTTCAGCCATATCTGCTAAAGCACAATCGAAAATTGAACGCAATTGTTCATCTTCATAAATAACATCAAATGTAGAAACTTTAGAAATATTGGAATGTCTTCTTCTGTACTCTCTCTTCTCCTGGTCCCATACAATTCCATATGTTTTATTTATATAATCATATAAATATTTTAAAACACTATTTCGATCAGTAAATTTAGAACTTTCTGAAAGCTTGTCGACAAATTCATTCGTTCTTTTCTTCCAATCGTAATATTCCTGTTCTGTTGGTGATAAAACTTTCTTTTTATCTTCTTTTTTAACAGATATTGCATTGTTTAATTTAACCGGATCAGCATTCTTATTCATCATTGCTGTTGCAAACTTTCCCATTTCAGCATATAATTTATCAATCTTGTTATTAATTTCGTCGAGTCGATTTGAATAATCCGGAATTGTAGGCATCTGAATATCAGGAAATTGCAGTTGAATCATATTTCCCTGTGGTTTATATACCGGGATAATATCTTCTGTTGTTTTCTTGTCTCCTAAGAATGCAGCTGCAAGGACATCTTTTGCCTTTAACTGATAATCGATTAGTTTATTTACTAATACAGGATTTTCTCTCTGCATTGTTGGTGTGATAGCAATTTTAGCAAGCCATAATGGTACATAATCGAGATCAAGACAAAGAACCTTTGTATTTGAATTCCCAGATCCCAAGGAGTGAAATTTTACTCCTTGGGATATAACAACATCTTTCTGAATTTTCTTTCGTTCATTATCAATTTTATCCTCTCCAAAACCAATTCCTTGACACACCCATCGAACACCAACCCAAACTTTTCCGTCAGGATCCTGCGCTGCTCTTAACATATCTCCATGGAATTCCACATCTTTTACTATTAATTCGCTATTCATATTCGCTTTCCTCGCTTTTATCTATTTGATTAATTAATCCCAACCTACAATTGTTCTACCGTACTCATCAGCAGCTGCAAAATCCCATTCAATATCGCCATGCTCCATCTCATCGTCACTAAATTCACTTTCAAAAGGATTTTCTCCTCGTCTAAGAAATTCAATTTCTTCTTCTGTAGCCTCGATCTCTTTGCATACTCTAAATCGTTTTTCTACGGTAACTTCAATCAATTTCTTCTCTGGCATAATCCCACATCCTCTCTTTTATATTCGACAATCTTTTACTTCGCTTACCGAAAACAAAAGTAATTCTGTAATTCCATTTACTAATTCATCTAATGAAGTAGCCCATCTATTATGATAACCATGAGTATCTTTCATATCGTCAGCATACCTGTACATATATTTTATAGGTTGACCGTTCCATTTAATTCCTTCTGTATTAACATATACTACTGAATTATCTCTGGATTTCTAATCCATCCACTGGTACCACGTTTATTTCCATTTACAGAAATTTGATGCAATGAAAACTCCATACCAGGTTTCTTTTTGTTAATTGCGTTTTTTAATTTTGTCGTTAAAATCAACATAAAATCACCTCCATTTTGTTTAATTAAATTTTAATAACTCAACCTTACAACTCTTCCATCACATAATTCCATAAAGTATTCATCATCCTCAACTAAGTCTTCTCCAAATTTCTCATAGTCAAAATATTTAGAAGAAATTGGATCATCATCTTTGACATATCCTAACTGCCAAGCTTCTTCGCGTCCAGCTTCTTCACTATCATCATATACATAACTTACAATACTACGATCTCTAAAGTCTTCTGCGTATTCATTAAATATCTCTTCAATATTACGATCTGATAAATTGTACTCTTTTTTCAGATATTTCATTTCGCTTTTCTGAATTTTTTCAAAGAAGGCAAGCGCCTCATCAGAATTTAATTTGTCATAGATATGCTTGATAGAATCAATAAGTTTAATACCTGCTTTATATCGGTTATCACCCTTCGTGATTCCATAATCAAGTGCTTTGATAAATATATTGAATGAAATAATTTCTTCATATTCATCTTTTGTGAGAATTGTTTCAATTTCTTCATACTCAGGAAACTTCCCACCAGAATAACAACTTCCACATAATCTAATTGAGCTGAAATAGTGGTTACATTCAAATTTTGGACCGGCTGCATCAATATATGCGCAACAATCACGATCATCAGAATCTTTAACTCTATATAAAAATAAATGTTTGCTCATATAATCACCTCATTTAATACTTCCAGAAGAAAGAATTGTTGCAAGTCGTTCTTTCGCTTCTTCTTCAGTACCACGCATAATTCCTAATGTCATATGGCACTCTTCATTTTCCCTAGATGTTAAACATAATTTCCATTTACATGTACCATCTCGAAAATACTTAATTGCCAAAATGTACGCATAAAACAGCTTAGGATTTATTACCGCTGGATAAAACGAATAATATGCAGTTCCGGGATTCTCACCTCTTGGTATATCTTCCAACAATGTTTTCTTTTCTTCAAAATACTGATTCATGTCTGAATCCATTGTCGTAGCGAAATCTGCAATGTCTTCCGCTTCTCTTACTTCAATTTTCGGTACAATATACATACTCACATCTCCCTTACAATTGTATCGTATACCGGTCTGCAGATATTCAAAGCTTTCTGCATACACCGAATACTGTAATATCCTTCAATTTCTTTTTCTGTGTTCTTTCTATTGGCAGATACATTTTTTCCGGTTCCTCTAAGAATCGTGCAATCTTTTCGATTAGTTACAGTCCCTAATCCACCAATATTTCTTTTACCTGTCTGGCAGGCTCGGATACAATCCATAACAAATTCATTCAATGTATCAATATCTTTCTCCACATTGATAATCGGAAGCACCTGCGTTGCCCAAGAATAAGTTCCATCTCCTTTGTATAGATATCGGTTAATAGATTTCAAAGCAATTTTACCGCCGATATGATAATTTAAGTTACCAATGCTTCGTTTTCCAATTTCTTTCTGAAATTGCTTTACACGATTTGGTGATAATGTAATTTGACTTCCCTTTATCATAAATCCCAGGAACTTAAACCATTTATCACCTGTAAGGTATTCTACTTTCTTTGGATTCAATTTCATCGACATCTTATTTAATTCTTCTTCAAGAATACTCATGGCATTTTCATATTGAGTTCCAATGTATAAAATATCGTCCGAATATCTTACATACATACTAGCCATGTTAATGTGTGACTTTTCATAAAGCTTAAGATCAACATGATGCAACATTACATCGGCTAAAAATGAAGCTACCGCACATCCTTGCTTTAAACTCTGGTAATGTTTAATTAAATTTCCATCTGGATCAAAACAAAGGTCTGTATGATAATATTTTCGTAAAATTGTAATTACCTTTGATTTTCCAGTTCTCCTTTCCACACAATCAAATGCGTCATCGATAAATTCAATCGGAACAGAATCAAAGTACTTACTTAAATCTGCTTTGAATCCTAAAATATCATTTAAATGCTGATGTAAATCTGGTTGAAGTTTACGAGATATCTCCTGTACGACTTTGCCGCAGCCGATTCCCTTCTGATAACTTTTGCAAGCTGGATGAATCATATCTGAACACAATTCAAATAGCAAATCATTTACGATAGATAAGAAGATCCTATCAATATTTTCGTTTACATATACTGTTCGAAACTCTCCATTGTCCTTTGGAATTAATGCCTGATGTGGCGGAGCAATTTCATAATTATCTTCCAGAATTGCCATTGCTAATCTTACTCTTGTCTCTGGACCACAAAGCTGACGCAGCTCTCCTTTGTCAATTCCCTTGAAAAACCCTTTATTAATTGCTGCTTCCCATCTTTCTGCTTCAAACACTTTCTCTAGCAAAATATCCTTCATCTCATCACCTCATTTCTCTTGAATACATTTTCCATCCTTAATAACTAACACATCTACTCCATCATCACAATTAATGAAAAGGTCTGATCCATCTTCTAACACTGGTGCAAGTTCTTCAAACATTTCCATCATGACAGATTCCCATCCATAAGTGGCGTCAAATCCATTAGAGTAAATAGTCCAGCCATCATCATCGTTAGCAACATCGAACATTTTTCCGATACCAATAAACACAGCAATCAAATCATCAATATCGTTAATGTCTAAGTTCTCTGATTTTCTATATGTATCCAGTCCATAATCAGTATGCTCTTCTTTTCCTCTGCTGATTTTTGCTTGCAGTATTTTAATTGCTTTGTTCTTATCTTTGAATTTCATCTGTGAATATATAGAATATACTGATCCCATAATTTAACTCCTTTCAACAAAAGCTCCATTTAGCAACTTCAACAACATAATCTGAACCAGCATCATCCTCAAGTTCAAGTTCCAACGTCCCTTCATTAAGAATATCCTGAAATCCATCATCGCTTGAGAGATAAGCGGTATTTCTTCCAAATGGCAAAATATCATTAATCATATGTAAATAACACATATCCCAAGTCATTGATAAATACCCGGTTACTGTACTAATAGTGTATTCAGTACAATCCCTGTCAATCGTATACACATCTCCAGATGGTAATGTTACTTTCGCTGTATTTACCATTACGTCATCTCTATTTGTTTTACCTTCAATAATCAGTCTCATCTATGTCATCTTCCTCTCCAAAAACTTCTATCGCAGTAGCATAACTATCCATAAAACCTCCATACTTACTGGTATCAAAGCACCAATCGTAACCACATCCGTTTTCAATGGCTCTTCTAATATCTCTAGCAATTTCATCTACAATGTCGTCATTATCCGCAGCCTTTTCATATTCAGGTTTGTCATTTTCCTTACTTAATTTCAACAATGTTCGTTTTACTTCTTCTTTGTAAATATCCAACTGCTCCTCTCTCAATTCTGCATCCCAGGCAGCCCAAGCTGCCTTAATTTCATCCACTGTGAGCTGAATTTGCTTCCCATCTCTGGTAATATACACGTTTTGCATAATTATGCATCCTCACTTTCTTCGACCAATTCAATAGAATACGGAATATCAAGTTCCGGAAACGATTCTACCAATCTACAACCGATAATATCAAGCATTACATTATAAGCTTCGTCAGAAGAATTTTCAGTTACACACATTTTCCCAAGGCACGAACCATCTATTCCGTCTGGTCCCATAAACACTTTGAATTCATATTCTTTTGCGTCATCCGACAGTTCCTTCACATCTTCTGGGGTAAATCTAAGATATGTTCTTGGATGAACATATGTAATTTCATCAGAACACTTTTTATACTTATATTTATAAACAGTAAGGCTGTCACCCATTCTCAAATTGATTGCTGGAAAATCTCTAAGTAATCGAATCTTACATTTTCCATTAAATTTCATTCTTCTACCTCTCCAAACAACGCTTCATATTCATCACATTCCAGATGATCCATAGCCCAGTTCTTTGCCCCTTCTTCAGTCATAGGAATAATTCGAGATCCACCAGTGCTTCCGCCACATACACTTCTTGCATATTCAGTTAAAGCACCACCTTCTCCGTACAGGAAATATTCTCCTGTTTTCTTAAGATATAAGGTTTCCTCGCAATGATTGAAGTCAGAACATGGATATCCATTGCTCCAATAACCAATTTCTTTTGCCGTTTCTGTATCATATTTTCTTCCGTTAATGATTTTTTTCATGATTTAGTCCTCCTTTTTAACAAAAAATCTCTTGTATCGCAGTCCAATTTGAAATCTGCAAGTAAAGCAATCAGAGTGCAAGGTCTTCCTTGTACCAGTATTTGTCGCCGCAAGAAACGTTCTCCAAGTACCAGTCTTCCACCACCGCTTCTCCAAAATCAGCATCACCGAACTGCATTTTTTCAAGCCCTTTTTTGTATGCTTCTTCCGGGGTTTCAGCAGAAATTGTGAAATACATTCTTGCATCCCTTAAAGAATAGCAGTTGTAACTTCTCAGTGTTCCATTGCATTCCAAATCTCCAATACTGGAGTCCTTTTCCGGAATATCAGCATACACTACAAAAGCAACTTCGTATTTTTTAGGCATCATCTACAATCCCCTCCTCTACTGCCTCAATGTATGCATCATCCATCAGGCGCGTCACCTGGCAGCATGAGCATTCATCGTTTTCGCAATATTCACAAAGTGCTTTTCCTGCTATACTAAGTTTTTCGTAGAGTTCTTTTGTCATCTTTGCCATATTTTTTACTCCTTTCTTGGGTTAGAATCATACAATTTTTCAACATAAAAAATCCCTTTCTTGATCTTAAAATCATCATTTCATGCCAATTCTAACCAATATGAGTTTTTTAATCCTCTTGCTGTTTTTATCGTCCCATTACAGATTTTAAATTTTACACCTAATAACATTGCTGTATTTCCATTTATCTCATATCCTTTACTCTTTAAGTGATGTAAAAATTTATTCATCTTTATTCTCCTTATATTTTCTTAAAATAGTTTCAATTTTATCCGCAAATTTAGATGTTGTAAGTGTCGGTGTACCATTTAATGCGTTCATAACTATCTGAATTTCTTTTTCTGTTAACATGATTACCTCAATTTTCAGCATAAAACTCTTGTTTCATTTGCATTATATTGCTTCTAAAAATTCATCTTAAATTAATCATCACTCAACCACCTCATATCCTTTCAATTCCAACAACCCTATCAATCCTTTCAATTTTACAAACGCCGGAGTGTATTCTTTTGTCCGATCACAATAACCAAACCATTTACCATTTGTATCTTGCTGAATACTGTAAATATTTCCATTAGTTTTATTTACTGCTTCCATTACATTACTCCCTTCCGTAATGCTGAGATGTTACACCTCAGCATCACAAATTGCGTAAGCCTTATCGATAAGTTCATCTCCGTCTACTACTTTCATGAACATGTTTTCCTGATAGTATTCGCTTCCTCTGGACGGTTTTCTATGTGTAGAAAAATCAGATACAGCATTCACAAATCTATAAGCAGATGGCTCAAGCACCTGCAGATCCGGAGCATTAAGATATCTCATCATAAGTTCGTTTCGCATTTCCTGAATGTTTGCTACCTTACGATCCCCATCTTTTTCGTTGATAGGAAGTAACATCTTAACAAACTTATGTACCTTATCAATATCAAGCTTTTTCATCTTCATCTTTCCGAATTCTGTTTCTAAAGCTTCAAGATAGTGCTCAGTGTTCATGAGCGTGTATTTCGCCTCTACAAGTTTCTCATCAATGCGTCCAGTATGTTTGCATACCCACTGTCTTTCAGCCTCTTTAAGAGCCAGATTAAGCGTATTCTGACACCATACACGCACCGGTGTGATAGCTACTCTGACTGATCCTTTTCCATCATGACTGTTCGTGAATACTAAGAACGGATCAATCTTTTCATCAGTAATCATTCTGCCTTCCAGTCTTGCAAGCATCCATACTTTCTTACCGCTCTGAAGAGCACCTGCAGTTTCATATGTCACTCCTTCGCCAAGAAGCTCATCTGTAAAAGCAAATGCTTCTTCATTTTGTACAATCTTATAACGCTCGGTAACAATACCTAGCGTTTTATTATCAATATCTCTTACATTTGCCTTATAACCAGGAATCTTTAATCCTGTAGCTTCAGAAATAATATCTGTCGGAACTACATTCCAGTCCAGACCTGCTAATCTGATTGCATCTCTTGATGTAACTGCTCCGGCAATTTTCTTTCCAAGTCCGTCCCATGGAGTTCTTCTTGCATCAAACATCGTTTCTACATGTGTAAGGTTATTTGTTCTTCTTTCAATTGTATTGTCCATCATAATATACATCTCCTTTGTTTAATTAAATTTTTATTCTGTTTTATTTATTTACTTTACTCACCGGCCACTCTTTTAGTAATATCAAAATCTCTTCCGTCCTTCTTACCGGCTTCATAATCTGATTTTGATACTTTTGCAGCTTGCTTAGATCGGAACGTAGTTGTCTTTAATCCAAGCTCAGACATTCTTTGCTTTACTTCTGGAGGAGTAGATAACACTAAGCCCCAATTTGCCTCTGACTGTGCAGCTGCTCTTTTTTGTTCTTCAAACGCTTCATCAAGTCCTTTAATGAAACCATCAGCATATCCATTACACATGGATGTAACCAGTTCATTTGTATAATTAAATAGCTTACCTTTTTGTTTTCTCTTTTTAATTTCTGATTGAATACAATCAGTTGCATATTTGAATGCAATCATACAAATTTCAACGTCTTCATTTAACCCACAAAAATATAATTTATACGTTTGTTTACCTTTTTCTCTACAAGAAAAACTTTCACAGCAGTAATTCTTACTAATAACTTTAGACAATCTCAGCACCCAGGGATCTCTTCTAGTCGAATAAGTAATTCCAGCTGAATGTTCATTTGCCTTTCTTTTTTCTTTATCTTCGACTTCTGCCATAGAGATTTTATGTTCTGCCATAAGCTGCTGTGCCTTTGCAAGAGCTGACTGAGCCTCATGCTCATTCGGACTCTTACTTAATGCTAAAAGTTTCTTGATTTTCTCTTTGTAATCTACCATTTTACATTTCTCCTCTCTCGTTCAGATATAGAATTTTCTGTAACTCTTCATGCGTAATTCCATACTGTTGTTCCAGAAGCTCTTTCCAGTCTTCAAAAGTATCAACTCGTGGATCCTTGCAGTATTTATATCCGGCGTTGATTACATCTTCTGCGATTTTCTTGAGACGTTTCGGTTCAATTCCCTCAGTCCAAAGTGGGCACTCAAGTTTTACATATGTAAGTAGCTCAATTGGTTCTGCAATATGAATAATCATTAAAGCTGCATTTGCAACCTTTTTATTTACATTCTCTTCCGGCTCGGTATTGTATTTATTGCATAAGGAGATAATATCTCTCTTGCTACTCCAGCCGATTTGCATTAAAAACGTTACGGCACTATTGAATTCCAAATCTCCCGTGATCTCTCTGATCTCATCAAGTTTCTGTTTAATTTCATTATAATTATTTAATGCTGGCATTTTATTTCCTCACTCTCTTTTGCTTCATCTACAACATTGCCTTCTTTATCTATGGTGTACGCTTTTCCGCCAAGCTCATGGATTTTATCTCCAAGTAAATCTTTGATAACCCAAAGCTGTGTAACGTGTCCAACAAAGAATCCACAACATTTCGCTGAATCTATCTGCATCTGACGGAGCATCTGGATTACTTCTGTTTTTGAAATCATGTCAGTATTATTCGGCTGGATTTTGATGTTGGAAGAAATGTTAGTAAGGATTTCTTCCATTTCTCTTTTCATATGTTCTACTGCAAGCGAATAACCTTTATCTACTGCATTTTTAGGAATTGCACAATCTTCATCACGATCATCCATTTCTCCTGAAAGAATCTCAAATGCTTCTTTTATCTTTTCATATTCCTGCTGAGTTGCTCTCATTTTGTTCTCCTTTCTTCGCATATTCTCAATGCGTCTTCATACGTTTTTATGTCATAATGCCCACCATTCAATGACTGCGTAGATTCGTTCCAAGTTGTCCATACAACCCACGCACCGCCACCTATAGATGCCTTAATTGCTGGATAATTCTTGTGTTTTGCAATTACCATATACAAATATGAATCCATTGGACTCGCATAACGAATCACATCCTGAAGATCATATTTATTATCCAGATGTTCTTTAAAATATTTTCTTACATTATTCCACACGGACATAGGTACTGTTGCACTCATAATTATTTCCCTCCTGTTTGTTTAATTAAATTTTTATAATGTTCCATTAAGAACTCTGCATAAGCAGTAACCTTATCCTTGTTACCACAATAGAATCCGGTAGTAAACTTCTCGATAAGCTTATCTCTAATATCCTCGTGAGTCTCCCAACCATCATCTAAACACTCACGATAATCACGATCCATAACCTCTAACATAGATTTGTCATCTATTTTCGCTTCGAATTTTATATTCTTAATATCTTCCGGCAGATCATCCGGCAAGCGTAAGCGCGCAGCGTCAGCGGAGTTAGGAGCGGAAGCGACGACATTTGGAGCGCCAGCGACCTCTACGAGCGATCCGGCTACCAGACCATCCAAGCGGTCACGCTGGTGGTCACGGTACCGGTCGGTACTATTATTATTATTATAATTATTATTAGTATTATAATTAGTACCAGTACCGGAACCAGATGGCCATATCACCTGCCCCGTAGGATCATATTCAATTTCATTTATGAGCAAGTTAAAGTCAACAAAATCTGCATACCCGCCATCTCTGTATTTTGTAAGCACTTTATTGACTTTGCCTTTGCTCGTCTTCAGCTCTTGCGCAATCTGATTCTGAGAATATTCTGGATGATCACGCTTCAATTCCAAGATGGATAAAGTGACGGTCATGTTCTCACCGAATGCTCGTGACCGCTTCTCTTGGGATGAGTCGATCGTTTCAAGTAAGGTATCTCCTACATATAATAGGAGATTATTATCTATCGGTTTGGCGTACAGTCCATAGTCTATGACCGCCTCATAATATTCCAGAGCTTTCTCCGGCCCAAGAATTTCTTTTATTCTTTCGCCCTGTTTTCTATAAGAAGCAAAGAATGTAAAACACTTACCGCGGTCAAATTCTTTTTCACTCATGATTTTCCCTCCGATTTACTTTCGTTAGTTATCCCTTCTGTTGTCTTTATTTTGGATATGTGTATCAAGAGCTGTGCATAACTCCGGTGTTGCTTCAAATATATAAACATCCAGATTTGGACGTCTTCTATTTGGCGTGATGCCAAGAATTTTAAATCCCTCTTTCCTCAACAGCCATGCGATTCTCTGGCTGCGGACTGCTTTTGTCTTCATTATATTTTTCTCCTTGTATATAGTTAATTTAACTTGTTATAATCAATATATCATTCTTCTCTCGTATTGTAAAGTTAATTATTGCAGTTATGCATTCTTGATAATGCCGCGTCAACACAATTTTTTCCATTCAGAATGTATTCAAGTAAATCCCAGCCAGTGTTTCCCAATTGGTTCCATGCCTGGTCAAGACCGTGACCGCGTGTACTGTCCATCGGATACAGAACTGTTGTAATTATGTTTAGCATTTCGTTAGCTTTAGACCAGTCTGTAATATGATAAAAGTAATCATACCATTTATTACCGTTCTCATCCGGCGAAACATCATCATCTGAATAATCTAAATATTCTTCTCCTATATACGGAAGAATACCTGAATCTGCTGCATCTTCGAAGAACCAGTCTTTATTATTATCTTCTGAAAGACCTTTTAATGATTCTGATTCCCAGTATTTATGTAATGGACACATATATAAGCGGAAACAAATTGTCTTCTGATCTGATCCAAACGCCTGCAGATCCATTGCTTTAATAATATAGCGATATTCGAAAGCCGGCATATCTTCATCTGCTTCTGCCTGATAGATTTCTTTTGACAGTAATGTTAACTGGCCTCCGTCGCTATATTCTTCATCGAATTTCTCTTTCCACGGGATGATTTGATCCGGATTGCCTGGCCTCCATCCTGCGAATGACAGTGTTTCATTCATCTTCACCCACCTCTTCCTCAATGACCGTGAACGGATGACCGATAATTTTTTCAATTTCTTTTACAGTCATTGTAGTTGGTTCTTCCCAATCAGGATCCATGTATGTTGGAGCATTGTTTTTTGTATAGAATTCATCAATTAAAGCACATTGCCTTTCAAAATTTGATTTCCATACTTTGATAATGTCAATGTTGCGATCATTATTATGTCTGTTTGACTCATAATTACTTAAATATTCTTCACAAGATACACATGTAGTATTGTTAGTATAAATGGCAAGATGGTTATTAGAATTCTTATTTCCTAACACAATCCCAATTTTTCCATTTCTTAACTTTACAATATCTGTAGCTACCAGCTCCGGCATTTTATTACTTGTTATCATGCGATTTCCCTCTTTTCTCTTTTTCCTGTAAACAGATTGATTAATTTAATTTTTTCTCTACGTCGTTCACGCTTACGTTCTTCTTCCTGGCGCTTACAGTCTGCCATGATTTTATCAAATTTTGTTTCTTCGTATGAGGCAGAAACTACAATGTCAACCAACACTCCATTATGGGCAACGATTGTTTCCATATGGAATTTTTCGTAATTTTTATGATTATCTACTGCTTCTTTAATCTTTGTCATTACAGTTCACCTCTCTCTTTCATTTTTGTTTTCAACTGTTCCACATAATCTCTGGCTTCTACCAATGTACATTTCTGAGACTCTGTGTTGTGCATGTGATAATACAATCTGATTGCTTTCACTTTTTCGTGATGTTTCAAGAAATTTGGTACTGTGATTTCTGTTGGGGACATTTCCCTTACAATGTTCCCAAAGAATGTACGAATATAGAACTCAAGATCCGGATCCCATTCGTTAATTTTTTCATCTCCTGTCATGAGATAGATTGCATTAATCAGGTCGGTTACTGGGATAATACCTCCGTTTTTATGAAGAAAGTATCTTCCCTTCATTGGAATTGTTACTACTGCTTTTGCTTCTGCTTTATTCATTTGCTTTCTCTCCTATTCTTATGCTCAATAGCATAATTCAGCTACGATTTAGAAGGAGAGCGGCTCTAAATTTCACGCCGCATATGCCGAAGCTGAATTATGATATCGAACAATATGATGCTCTGCACCATTTTCCCTATGAGAAAAAACGTACCTTCGACTTGAGGTTGTACCGCTATTTTGGATTATGATACAGAGTATATTTTGATTTTGTTTAATTAAATTATTTTGAGTGCCTTACTACTCCTACTTTTTTATATTTATACGGGCTATTATAAAGCCATTTATCAAAATCGAAACTTCTTTCTTCTACAATAATCTTAGTAAATGGGAACGGATTACGAAGGCCACGGATAGATAATTCTCTACAATTGATATCACCTTTCTCTTTACTTACAATTGCTGAAGTCATTGTAACATAAAGTTGACACGGCATCATTTTACCTGTATTTTTGTCTGGATACACGATATTTTCACTCTGATAAATATAAGTAATTGCAGTAAACATAATTTTTCCTCCATTTCAGAACATTTGTTTGCCTTTGAGCAGAGTATAGCACTTACGGTACTAAAATGCAAGTGCTATATTCTGTATAATTTAATTTGTTTTATTTGTTTTCTGTTCCAGTCGCTCCGTAATAGCGCTGACTATTGATTACAGAAGTAACTTTTCTTAAATCACCGCCGGTATATAAAGGTTGAATCCCTAATTTCTTAGCAACTTCTTTTTCCAGATGCATTGTGAGGTATTCCGCTGGTCTTCTGCCATGATATTTCGAAAGTGCATCAGCGAAAAATGTGTTCGGTTTGATTGGCTCAAATATTCCAATAATTGCATTAACAACTCGTGGATCATTATCATGCATGTTCAAAACACTTTTTACTGGGCGAATAACATTTGCTGCATATCCATTTGGCTCTGTATGCCATCCAGCTTTTTCGATAATATCGAAGATATTATTGAGAGTCTCTTCACCATTAGTAAGAGCTGCTGCATCTCTTGCTGCTGCATATCCTGTGAGGACTTTGTAATCAGCTGCTTTTAATGCATCTCGTTTCTCTTTTGGAAGATTCTTCAGTTCATGCACACTTAAAAGTAATTTTCTTCCTTTAAGGCAATTGTCAAGAACGCAATATTTTTTGACACCCATAGTGACATTTGCTCTGTGTTTCTGAGCAAGCGATAATTTATCAACATCATCTCCCTGTTCGGAAAATAATGCGGCTTCTTTCATTTTCCTTTCCATAGGATCCACAGGTAATCCTTCTGTAAGTACCGCAATAACATATTTCTCTTCCCGAATGCCTGCTGCCAGCATTCTATGAGATCCATCAATTACTGCGAATGTTGCTGTTTCTGGATGTGGAGATACCAGAATTGGTTCGCATTTATTGAAGTCCCATTTGCGTACCAGAGAGTATACTTTCTCCATGTTAATACAATATACTCTTTGGTAATCTTCATCAATTTCCAGAAGCTCCAATGGAATACAGCAGAATCTTTTGCCTCCGATTCTCTGGCAGTTATTCATCACCGTGTTGTATGCTGTCTGGTCTTTGAATACTTCCGGTCTGATTACTTTGCTTTCTTTCTCTGTTTCTCCTGTAAGTAATTTTTCGATTGCTTTGTAGTTCATCATTTTAATCTACCTCTTTCTTTTATTTAATTTTTATTTAGTTTTTAACCGATCAATGTCCAGAACTTTCTCCAGGCATGATCGTACTTTTGCCTTGATGTCTGGTTTTCACATTCGGTTTCTGTTGTTCGAATGACTTTGTTAATCACATCTTTAGGGATTTTGAAGTCTTCCATTAAGTTACGGATTTCTTCATCCCAAAAGAATCGACTTTGAGCTTCTTCGTAATGCTTCTTTTGGATGTTTGTACATCCATATAATGGAAATTCTCCCATGGTTACGATATTCCCTATGCTTCCGTTGCCTTTCATGTTGTTCACCTCTCTTTCTAAATTGCGTAGAGCTTGCGACCGTTAATATTTGCACAACACTCAATGAGATTTGCTTCCTTCATGCCAATAAGTCCAGGCAGGCTGCAGATTGCAATGATCTTATCTTCATAGATAGCGTCTGCCTTGGAGTAATAAAGCTTAATCTTCTGGTAATTTGCCTCTGCCAGATTTTTAGCCATCGCTTTTTCGTTATGCCACATCTGCTCTGCTGTCTCATAGTCATTTGCTTCAATAGCAGATTTTCTTCTTGCTTTGAAGTCTTTGATTGCCTGTACCATACCTCTGATATCGGCATTAAGCGCTACTAATTTCTTTTGTTTTGGTATCATAATTATTCTCCCTTCTTATGCGGCTGATGTAATAAACATTCTCAGCCATTCTCCATTTACTTTTTCCCATGCTGTGGGATTTAGCGAATATTCTCTTGGTCTGAACAATTCTCTGTATCTCTGCTGCATGGATTCTTTGGTTGAGAAGAACTCTTCTCTTTTTAAGTTTCCCTTCTGGAAGCCGGACTTGTAGTAAATCCGGAGTTTATATTTGTGTTCCATGTGATTTACCTCATTTCTAAAGAATTGATTGCTTTTTAGCGGAAAAGTAGCTGATATCTCCGCATATAATAAAATCCATTAAGGGAAGTGATAACAATTCTCCTACGGATTTAATTCTTTCCATAGCGTTCATGTCTACTTGAGACGGGGAAACATCGCCACTAGGATGGTTATGGACCATAACTATATTGGCAGCACCACATAATAGAGCTTTCATATATATTTCCCTTGGGGATAATACTGCCGAATTCACAGTCCCATGGCTAATTTCAAATAAGCCTAATGGATGTGATTTTGTGTCAAAACATATTAGGTACACATATTCCTCAGTCCGTTTCCCTAGCCGAAGATATTTATTTAAGAAATTAAATATTAGCTCCGGATTATTGAGTGTTACTTTCTCTTCGCATATTTTTGTTTTTTCAATAACCGGAAGCCTATCATCATCAAGATAAGTTTCCATTGAATATATCATATAACTCACCTCACTTATTTACTTACAACAGACAGAATGTTTCCCTGTCTGTCAAGTTTTACTGTTACTTCGGATCCGCTCTGGAATCCGGATACATCGTAAGTGCGACCATTTTCATCAAGGATATAGTTCCCGGATACGGAAACAGTTCCTTTGACAGAATGGATTCCGGCATATGTGTCAGAATCAATATGTCCGACAATACTTGCGAACATTAAAAAAGCAGCTATTCCTAAGCTGCCTTTGATGAGTGTTGATTTCTTTTTACGTGCGATCACACGCTGATTATATTCTGTTCTTGTCATTTATTTTCTCCTTTATGTGTCCAATTTAATTTGCATACTGTTCGAAGTGTTTTAATCCACCTGCATAATGGGCCAATAATACCTCGTCATCAGTTACATATTTAGTTCCCTTGGAATCCATAAGACAGGACACAAGGTCACTGACTTCATAATCTCCGGCATCTGCATACCATGAGAACATATTTCCGTTGGAGCAGGTGATTGTTACAAGATCCACTTCCGGTTCTACATCGTATTCGATTTCTGTAACAATTCCGGTAAGCGGATACAGACCATTTACATTTGAAAGTTCCGGAATTTCATTTTCTTCATGATAGTATCCGGTTCCGTCTGTAAATGTATAGAGTGCACCGGTTTCCGTAGTTTCAATTGATGTGATTTCGGATCCATCAGTAAAGATTTTTTCTGTTCCGCTTGCCGGAACTGATTGGCAAGATGTAAGTGTGATTGTTGCAAGTGTGATAATTGCTGTGAATAATTTTTTCTTCATATCTTTATTCTCCTTTTTATTTCCCTGTACATGGGGGTATCCCGTCCAGAAAAATCGATTCTAAAAAATTTCCCTTTTTTCAAATCCGCCAGTCAAGGAAAATCATATAGACTGGCAGATAATTTAATTAGTTTTTATTAGCTGCAATGATGAGCTTGAATTCATGCAGACTAATAACGCCCTTAAGATATAAATCAAGCGCATCATTTGCAAGAGTCGCAAGGCGCTCATATTCATGAGTAGCCATGCAGTAATCAATGTAATCACGAGCATCAAGTGCTCGGATCTCAAAGGTTGGGTCGCCAATGATAATGCAAGCCACATGACGAGCTATATCAATATCTTCAGGTATGTCCTGACCGGTAAATGCATGCCAGATATTGACGTATATCCACTGGGATGCTACTTCTGCCGGATATGAATAGCAGAGTTCTTGATACAGTGTGTGTGCACTATAACCAAAGAAGTTACGGGATATGAATTGATTGAATAATTTGATTGTTTCTGATTTCATATGATTTCCTCCGGTGTTTTTAAGGATAAAGCATAACCTTATATTTATTTAAAGAAAGCGTCATAAATTATTGGGATTACTACCATGAGCACTGGTCCTAATCCCATGGCTAAATCAAACATTACGTCGAAAATTTCATCGACTCTTTCTTCCGTAAAATATTTCTTTGATTTTTTCATGTTATCTTACCTCCTCATCATCACAAGTGACTCCACTTACATAGATATCTGTCCACTCACCGGACATGAAGTTGATGTTATACCGAGGAGCTAAATCTTCGTAATTATCAGTATCCTGTATGAAGGATACTTCAAAATTGAACTTACCCCAGTTCTTCTCGAACTGTTTGTAGATTGGGATAAGTTCTTTATTCCTGGTAAACAGCACCGGAATAAGTGCGTCCTCATGTGTGTCGAATTCACACTGAGATAATACTGCTGCCAGTGCAATTCTGGTACGAATTGACAATGAACCATGTCTGTTAAGAACAAGGTTGCGCAGCTTGCGCACTGTGTACTGTGGACGATAGCAGATTGATTCTGCAAATGTCATCTGAACATTAAAGCGTCCGGATAATTCATTACCCTCTGTGCGGTCATAGAAGATTTCTTCTGAGTTCATAAGTGCGTTGATAATTTCTTTTGCTGTGTTAAGGGATGCGTTAATTCTTGTGTTTGTCATGATAATTCTCCTTCTCTGCCTTTTGGTTTAGGCATAACCTTATATTTTGTTTCCGTTGGTAAAATCTATACTCTTCATGGGCATTATAGAAGAGCATAGAAAAATCCCTTATCAAGGTTCGACCTTGCAATTTCCGATAGGAAAAAGTCTGCTCCTCACAGGAATAAGGGATAGCAAGTTTAATGGTTAATTAGTTACTTATTACTTATGTGCTGTTATGCACACATGTAATCTTTGATGTTACCGCGTTCGTCTGTCTCACGGTAATGACAGTCGTATTCAGACTGGATGAACGCGTCTGGATACGGCAGATTTTGTAATACTGCTGTCGCCTGTTCATGTGTGTAGTTATTAGCATGATGGCGACTGAAATATGTCGCACCTGTACGTGGTGATGTGTATAAGTGACGTAATATTGTACCGGATCTGCCCGCTGGTGTGATGAGACAGATCTGATATTTGGGATGGATTGGTGGATTTGATATTATGCGTGATAACATTTATTTGCCTTTCTGATTTTTGTGTACTAAAAAAGAGAGCTTACGCTCTCCTTTTTAGAAGCTTTATTATTTTGTAAACGCTTTTGCTATGTCACTGGACCATGCATATTCATCTTTAGCAGTCATTGAGATGTAAAATGCCCAAAGAGCTTGTATAAATTTACTCTCATCTTCTGAATATTCTTTGTATTCAGAAGCTATTTGTTCTGGTTTTTTACCCTCACTGCCGACGGAATGCCAAGACCAATAATCATAGGTTGACGGTTGACAGTATTTTTTCACATGTTCATCCATAATATGCAACGCACGCTCGCGGCGTTTGGAATCCCACTCTGAAAAATTATATTGTTTAGTATCAATTATCATATTAGTTCACCTCCACGACATCATCTCCTCTCATTATAGGTGGAATTGTATGATTAATCAATGATTTTACCATTAATTTTTATTACAATTGTAGCACGTTTTTCAACTTTCTCAGGACGGCACTTAATCTGATTGATTTTCATGCCGTCTCTGCGACGTGCTTCATAGGTATCAGTGTATCCTTCAAAAGGTCTGAAAGATATAGATTCAGGACAAATAATATCATTGTTATATGATACTTGTTCTTCATCGTGTACTAATTCATCCCACGGAATACGCGCCTGCTGTGGCGTTACATAACTATCATATTCTGGTTTAATACGAACGCCATTACACGGAACCGGACGTAAACCATATTGACGTGAAACCTGTTTATAAGCTCTGTCAATGGTTTTTTCGGCGCGTTTTTCGGCTACTTTTGGGTCTTGAAATGTCTTGATTTTAGGTATTCCGCCTATTTCGTGACAAATATTTGCGACTGCGGTAAATGCCGGATGTTCACGTCCTATGAGCATTTCGCGCCATCTGTTGCTTACCCATGACGGTTTTAAAACATAAATTGGCATAGTATCCTTGCGAATATTTTTAGGTTGAGTACAGATAAAAAAGATATACTCTGTGCCTTTTTCATATGGAATTAAAACACGTCCGTAAATCGCGCCAACTGGCACATTATATCCCTCGAATTTTGTCCCGTATTTTGACGCAATACGAGCATATTGTTTTATACCTTTTTTACCCATTTTATACCTCTTTCCGCCTAATACATTTTGTACTATGATATAGGCATATTATTTTTATTGCACTAAAAAAGAGTCCTTGTTAGGACTCTTTTTCCTCTGTTTTCGGTGTTTCCGGTGTTTCATCTGGTCTATTGACTGCGATTTTTCCACTGTCGAAGATGACCGCAAAAAGGTCTGTCAGTGAAGACAGTACTTTTTGTTTATCATTTTTCACCTGATAGGTGTAGTTATCCCATACGGTTGTATCGCCATCTTTGTGGCTATTTCTAGAAGCTGTACCGCCAAAACTTGCAATGAAGTGACGGACACATTCCTCTGAAATATCAGATTTTTTAACATTAACACCGTAGAACATAATACCGGATTCTGCAAACATTCTATGGAAAATACTTGTAAGCATTTTCTTAAATGCTGTTACCCCTGTACCTTTTTTATAGTATGCTGTAATCAGGGTTGAGAAATCGCACATTTTATCATTGCCATTTTCATCTTTACCGTCAATCAGGCATTTTTCATCAAGTTTAATTGATGAAATACAAGTATGTGCCTGAAGCATCAAGAATGTTCTGTCAATTTCTGATAAAGCGTTAAAAGTTTCAATATTAACGCCTTTACTGTTAAGGGTGGCAATTTCGCTACGTGCGTCAATTAAATTTGTACGCGCGTCGAGAAATTTGTTAATATCAAATTTTTCGTCGTGTACGCTATACAGTTCTTCACGTGTCACTGTCTCAAAGTCAGCGTCTTTCAACGTTGTTTCTTCGAGGATTTTTGTATATGTATCATAAGTCTTTTTTGCGCTGTCGCGTAAAGACTGATATACCAGAAAACGAACATGGTTGTAAACTTCTGTCGCTTTTGCCGGAATAACATTAACTGCTTTTACCTGAATACGTGTGGAATCAAATGTTTTTGCCATAATTATCTACCTCTTTTATTCTAAGATTTTTAGTTGTTGTCAGTTGTTCGCCATGCTTTATTTCAGCTATGGTTACTATACCATGACTAATATGTACTTGTATAAACGTGTCTTACCAACGTTCTACACACTGTTGCGTATGCTACATCAAGAGACAAAACACAGTGAAAGTTGCACATGTCGTAGACATATACAGTACTGCCATAGGCAGTAACTCTAAACAAAACGCCTGATTGAAATTGTAACGTTGTTTAGAAACATTCACCTATATGTGAGTTGTGTTCTATGAGCCTGATTGACGAGTTGCAAGTCCGTGTCGACTACTGCCGACTATACCGCCCACCTACGGTACTTTAACGCTTTTCCGCGCCCCCCCCTTGTTAGGGTTATTGCCTACCATGCTTTTCAGCGACTTTCAAAACTTTTTTCTTGCCTATGTTAGCGCAAGCCGTCTGTCCGTCCGTCACTTAGATTAAACATACCGCATTCACATAGAAATTTCCATGGGAACGCCTTTTCGACAAATGGTAACATTGATATAGGGTTGTTATTCCCTGTCGCATTTTCATTTCTTGACAGCGATTGTCACGAACCACACTTTAGCCCTGTATGATAAAGGGGGATGGACTGCTGAAAAATCAGCGTCCTAATTGCGATACTACGGAATACTTTGAAAATGCTTTTACTTATGATATGCGCCCCACATGGGCATTGGACATATCACATGTATTTGCATGTTCGCGATATTCAATTGAACCGCTCAAGTGTTTACCGTCCCTTCGGACAACTATATAATACCAAAATCATTTGTCTAAAAATGAAAATGTATAAAAAAAGTTATAGAATATTTATTCATATAAATACATAATTCGTGCATAAAACATGTATATATGCATAAAATTAGCTATATTATGCATAAAATTAGCAGTAATTGGAATTACTCAAAAAGGGGGTACTTTTAACGCCAAAATGGGCTAAAACTACCCAGAAAGACCTAAGCCGGTTAACTTCCACACTGGCTTGAAAAATACGCCCTCTCTTCCTATTAAAATGTAACGCTCCCCACATCGCCAAACTCCTATAATCACCGCCCATATTGTTCCACGCTCCCCAAATCTCACCTCACACTACCTTTCAAACCCCATCTACCGTCCATATTTTCAAATGCATAATCTCAAATATTTCAGTTAATTTAACTTCTTTTCTTGACAAATCCATCTTCCTATGCTATTATCTCATTATCAAAACAAGCTAAATTAACTCAGTATGCAAAGAAAATCTACAAAATTCAAATATCCACAACTTGTTTTGATCATTCAATAACATTAAATAACACATCAATAACTCGTAAACCTTAGCAATAACAGGAGGACAAACCAAAATGTCACATCAAACAGAATACGATCTCAGAATGAGATCCTACAAATCAATTACTGATGCTCATCTAATCCCGCGTACTCCAGTGATCATCCAAATCGATGGTCGTGCATTCCATACTTTTACCAGGGGGTTCAAAAAACCATTTGATCAGGTACTTATGGCTGCTATGCGCTATACTGCAGAATACCTCTGTAGAAATATCCAGGGCTGTGTCCTGGCTTATACTCAATCAGATGAAATTAATCTTCTTCTTATTGATTATGAGAAACTTGAAACTTCACCATGGTTTGATAACCGGGTCCAGAAGCTTGCTTCTATAGCAGCATCTATGGCCACTAATTATTTCAATCAAAAATTTAAAGAATTAGTAAAAATTATCTGCAGAAGATATTATTCTCCAAACCACAGCTATGATCGTGCATTACTCAAAGGAGCAGAATTTGCTGCATGTGTATTCAATCTCCCACGAGAAGAAGTTACAAATTATTTTAACTGGAGACAGCAGGATGCAATTCGTAACTCTATTCAAATGGTTGGTCAAGCACATTTTTCTCAAACCGAACTAAATGGTAAATGTAATCAAGAAATCATAGACATGCTTATTCAGCAAAAAGATATTGACTGGAACAAACTTAAAATTTACAAACAGCGCGGTACCTGTATCATCAGATCTGCTCATAGTTCTTTCTTATTAAATGGTAAACAAATTACAGCAGATACATGGTCTCATGACTTCGATATTCCACGATTCATAGGTGAAGGTCGCGATTATATAGAAAGATATCTGTATCCGGATGATCCAAACAACACTACTTCTCGAAAGGACGGAAATAATTAAATTATGCAGAGCAAAGAAAATAAAGATAAAAAATATGCTTGGCAGTTAGAACGTGACAGTGATTACACTTCTGCTACAGCATTTGACTCCATAGAAGAATGCATTGCAGATGCTCAAGACTACTTTGCAGAAGAAAATATAAAAATCAAATCAATTACAATTCAGGAACTTAGACCATATGAAATCTCTGTTGATGCAGAAAGAGTTCTTGAAGTTGTCTGGGAGGAAGCAGAGGCAAACGTTGGTGATCTTGTAGATGACTGGTTAGATAGTAGAACAGCTTATACTACCGAACAACTGGCTGATCTTTCCGAACGTTTGACGGGGGTAATTAAAACTTGGCTGGAAGAAACTCATAATGAACCTGATTTCTTCAATATTATAGGAGAAAAAGAAATTTCAATATGTAATATAGCACAATAGGAGAATAAATCATGGTAATACTTATATGTATTCTTTTATTTGTATTAACCGGTATTGGATGTTGGGCTTTATGTGCTGCATCTGATACTGATGAATATGATGATGAAGAAATTAAATATGATCAAAATGATGATAACAAATTTAATTAAACAATAAAGGAGACAAACAAAATGAGCACTTACACAACAAACACAAAACCAGCATCCAAATTTGAAGATGTACCAGAAGAAGTTCTCACAGACCCAACAATGAGAACAGCACTTGGAATGGATCCTATCCCCGGAATGAATACTCCGGTGGATGATAATAAGCAGATTTCAATGTTTGATTATATGCAGAACAAAAACAACTCTTCTACATCTTCTACTACTACCACTGCTGCTGCTCCAGAGGTGACAGTTTTCAAGAATCTAGTTCATCCAGAATTCGGTGAGCTGAGAACTGTAGAGATTGACGGGGAACCTTGGTTCGTTGGTAAGGATGTTACGGGAATACTGGGATACACAAATCCAACTAAAGCTCTTACAGACCATGTAGACAAAGAAGATATGACTTTTAACGAATCGTTAAAACTCAGTAGACAGCGTGGAGCATGGCTTATTAACGAATCCGGTCTCTACTCTCTCATCCTCAGCAGTAAGCTTCCATCAGCAAAAGAGTTCAAGCACTGGGTTACCTCAGAAGTACTCCCGTCTATCCGCAAGAATGGTGCTTATATCCGTAATCAGGAAAATATGACACCAGCCGAGATTGTGGCTCGTGGTCTTATTGCTGCTCAGAAGATTATTGAAGAAAGGGAGAAAGAAATTGTACATTTAAATAATCGTTGTGGCAGGCTGACTCAGACAATAGCTGAAAAACAGGATGTCATTAATGCTATCTCCAGAAATGTACCGGCTCCAACAAAACGTATGATGCTGAACAGAGTAATGAGACGAAGATCACCAGAGCTGGCCCAGAGTCGATGGTCTTACTTATACGCAAGGTTTGACGAGATTTATCATAAAAATGTTAAGATCCGCATGAAAAATTATAATGCAGAACCAGGACATAGAAAATGCTATTCTATTCTTGATTTTATTGAAAAAGTACTTAATATGCTTGATGAATTATATGACCTAGCAGTAAAACTTTTCGAATCTGATTTTACACAGCTTATGCAGGAAATGCATTTATTACGTATGACTGATGAAGAATATGAAGACGAAGAATACTGGAAACGTGTACTTTAAGATAAGGAGGGAATGGTAAGAGTGCCTGCCGGTGCTCTTACCTATTAAAAATATGAGTTATTTACCAATCATAAGATTTAAAAATAGATGGCAAACATTCGATTTAAATTTACATTATCCATATTCAGTAAATGGGAAAATTATTAATTATACTCATTTAGGATATAGAGGTGATGCCTGTTATATTGTTGATAATGAATATAATACATATTATCTTCCTCATGATTACGCTGAAATTATTAATGATGCATTAAAATTACATAGCAATATCTATCATGAATGTGACACAAATTCACATAGACGTCAAATAATAACAAAACTCGAAAATATGAATAGACGTGAATATGGCGGGAATGATTTTGAATTACTTAATAGTGTATTGGCAGAACAAAGTAGAAACAGCAATTGTATTCATGGCAGAATCTTATACGATACTACGTGCAATAAAGCATATGTATATAACTGTGATGGAACCATACTTTGTGCTATACGTTTGTGTCACCTTGAACCATCATCTACGCAAAGAGGTCGTAGGTCTGAAGTAACATCTACTTTTGAAGAGGAACTTAATATTAACAATATTAACAATTTTAATAGGCTGATAGATAATGTAAGGGCATCTTCTAATAGTTATGAATTTGAGAGAGGATACTTTCGTAGTTTTGTCTCAAGCCGATTCAAAACATACATTCATCAATTTAATTATGTACCAAAATACATAAAACATTTTATGCCTGGAGAATCAGAAGATACTACTCTCCTGCTCGGAGCAGAGATTGAAGTAGGTGGAAATAATAATATCTCTTCTGATAATGACAAAAATTCCACAGTAAAAAAATGTATTCAGATTATGAATGGATCTGATAGTGATGAAGAAAATCTTATTTACAGTACACATGATAGCACTGTACAGATTGAATTTGACACTATGCCATGCAGTTTGGAATTTCATAAGAACAAAATGAACTACCGTGAAATGTTCGAATATCTTGATAAAGAAGGATATAAAGGTCATGATTGTGAAACTGCCGGATTACATATTCATGCGAATCGTAGCTATTTAGGGAAATCAAGAATATCACAAGAGTTAGTTATATCTAAGATCCTTTATATTCTTGAAAAATTTAATGATGAAATTTGTGTGATTGCAAGGCGCGACAATGACTATAGTGAATTTGCCGGTGAAAAGCAAAATGAAGATTCAATAGTTGAACTGTATGGTAAGTATAAGGATAAAGGTAAACGTGCTGCATTGAATTTACAGCATAAGGATACCATTGAATTTCGTATGTTTAAAAGCACTTTAAAATATGAAACATTTATTCTTACATTAGAGTTTGTAAAGGATATTATTGATTATGCTAAGTCTGTTGATATTGAAGAGATTGAATTAGCAAAATGGTCTGATCTGATGAATTGTTTTTCTTCTGAATTACGTAAGTATTATGAATTTAGGTATCAGAAAAAAGTAAAAGATATAAACGGATCGACTGTGAAACAAATTCGTAAACGAATCTCTAAATTAAAGTCAGAATTAAAAAATAGTAAAAATTTCTTCCAAAAAACTAAGTTACAGCAGGAGTATTGTAATTTGAAGAGAGAATATAAAGAATTAAATAAAAAAGAGAAGAAACTTATAAAAATGAAACGTAGAATTGTAGAATCTGAAACAACTTCTATCTGTATACCTGCAATTTCTAATAATAATTATGGAACAGTCAGTACTAGAAATCTAAATCCTATAATTTAAATAAAATACGAAAGGATTACTATTATGCAGAAATATACAAAACCATATCCTACTATTGGAAATGTTATTGATGCAATACAACATAGAGGAAGGAGAAATATCATTTGTCTGAATTCGGATTAAAAATAAAAAATATAAAGGCCGGTACTCTCTTTGGATATAACCAGGGAGTCAGAAACCGGTACGATTATACTGAAGCAATGTTCAGTAACAGTCTATTCAGTGATTATATTATACAGAATGGACTTAATGTTTGGAATGATACCAGTACACGAGACATTATTTGTCTTGATTTTGATTTTGGAAGTCGTAGTTATGAAGAAGAAATGGATCACTTGCTAAAGCAGTTTGGACCATTTGAACATGATAAATCTTTATCTGAGGAATCCAAGGAACGTATTAGAGCAATATTTCGAAATGTGATTGATAATAAAGACAATTATATGAAATGTTCCAAAGATGAAATCCGGGAAATATTCTATGAAAATGGTGTAAATGTTGAATACATTTCTTCATATACAAAGAAAGAAGGTGAAAAAAAGACTGTTATTAATTATAAAATGCTATACCGCAACTCTTCTAAGGCAAAAGTCGGACAGGTGATGTTTATTAACTCAAAGCTTTATAAAAAAGCATATAACTGGCTGACGATGGGTCTTGGAAAGAAAATGCCGATGGAAAATGCTAAGATTGTAGAGATGTCGGCATATGCTCCTCTTACAACCAGTACAATAGTTGGAAAGTTCTATTGTCCTGTAGAAGCCATTCTTATTATTAAAGATACGGATAGTTTCTACAAGACAATAGCCAAGATCGTAAAAGCTGAGGATTATGTAGTTCAGGAAAAAGTTTTGGATAAAACTGCTACAGAAATTGCAAAGCAAAGAGCTATTGCTGAAGGAAAATTTTTAAAAGACGGTGTTACTCCGAAATATACTAAAAGATATAAACGAGTAAATGTTATAAAAAAGAAATGTGTCGTTCATGATGAAGAAACCGAAGTAAAAAATACTCTCTGGGACGGAGAAATGCTAATTGAATCTGATATTTTGCCGGAATGGGTTAATGGCATGGCTCTTTTAAGACAGCATTTCTTTAAGGCATGCGGAATTCGTACTCATATTCAGTTATTTTTTAAGGATTGGTGTGAAAAAACTGGACATGATTATGAAACTTATGAAGTACAGGATATGTTCGGAGTTTGTCATAAGCTCAAGGATATTCGCATGATTACAACTGATAATGCTATTAAATGGAAGAAATTCATGAATCTGATGGGTAATACACCTGCAGAAGCTTATCAGTATTGGTGTGATCGTGTCAATGAGACTGGTTCTTACTGGGGGATAGTAAAAACTGATCATCCAAGTAAATTAGGCAGCGTACAGCAGATGAGTTATCAGATGGTTAATACTCTTCCTTCTTATAATATAGAGATTCCATCTCCATGCTCTACCGATGATGTTCGGAAACTAGCAAGAACCAGCGTAGATTATGTAGAAGGTATGAAAGATGATAACAGTCTTTATGTTCAATATCTCAGGAAGAATGCTACGATAATTAATCATTATGAAATGTTGGCAGATTTATATGATTGGAATGAGGATTTTGGAAATAGTACATGGTTCAGATATGAAAAATGTCAAGTTATGGGATCATATGTAAATCGATTACGAACTGGAAAAATCACTATCGACGGAGATAATCTTACAATATTTGGCAATCCTTATGCTCTCCTACTTAAGTCGGTCGGAGAAGATCCGGAAACAGATCCTACGATTAATGTAGAGCCAGGAACTATTCAGTGCTATACAAAACGTTTTCAGGACGGAGAATATCTTTGTGGTATTAGAAATCCACATAACAGTCCAAATAACATTTGTTATTTACATAACACATATAGTGACGAAATGCAGCGATATTTTGTATTCAGTAATAACATTATGGCAGTGAATTGTATTCATACAGATATTCAGGATCGTGCCAACGGTTGTGACTTTGATTCAGATTTCTTTTTTGTGACAAATAATGAAGTGATGGTTAAAAGTGCTAAGGCTGCATATGAACAGTATCCTACTATTGTTAATAAACTCAAAGAAAGTGGCCTTACATATAAGAATACAATGAAAGAATACGCTCGTATGGATAATAAATTCTCTAAATCACGTATTGGGATTGGGGAATCTAGTAATCTCGCACAGCTTGCAATGACTTATTATTGGACTAATCCAAGCCGTGAGTTGTATGACAACTTTGTTATTCTTTCGGTACTGGCTCAGGTTATTATTGACGGATGTAAACGTGAGTACGAAGTAGATGCTATAGAAGAAATAAAACGTATTAAAAAGCTTCCTTGCATGCAACAGTTAGAGGAAATTGAAGATGAGTTAGGAAACAAGAAACAGGTTCGCAGGGATTTTCCAGAATTCATGAGATATACGCGTAAAATTCACTACACAAAGAACGGTAAAGAGGTAGAAAGAGAATTGGTTAATCAACAGAAAGAAAAATTATCTGGAAGAATTTCTTCCTTTTATATATGTCCAATGAATAGCTTACAGATTGTTATGAATGATATTAAGCCAATACGTTCCACCAATACTATTCCTACTAAAAATTTTATCGTAAAAGTAAATGGCAAAGCAAATGCTAGACAGATGGATAAAATTTTAGGATATGCAAAAGAACTTGAACTTTTAAGTAAAGATAATATGTCTGATGATGAAATTCTTGCATATACCGAGAGATTCGATCAGATTTTAGCGGAATTAAGAAAAATGAAAATTACAAATCCAAAAACCATGAGTAGATTGATTGAAATTGCTCTTAATACAAGTAATAGGGGAAGAAAAAAGGATTATTCGCGCTATACAAGAAATCTTCTTAATTTATTATACAGAATGAATAGAGAGGCTTTCTTACAAAATTTCGCCAAAAATTGCAGAATATCTGAAAAAAAATCGGCATAAAACCCTTTAAAAATAACAAAAATCACAAATGCAAATTCATGTGGTATATGAGGGGAATAACTTTTCGCTTCGTTGCATCTTCAGGCACATATTTTGCGCAGGATATGTGTACATGTATGCAGACAGCTGTTTGAAGAAAAGCGAAACTCTCCGCGCTGTCTCCAATGCGTGTTTAAATATGGGATTCGAATTTTTTTGTGTAGTAGCCTGCCGTGGGCGTTAAATACACGGCTAAAAAAAATCAAATATATTTGACTACAAGGAGAAAGATCATGAGTAATTATAGAATGTCCAAAGGGACAACAGAACACTTTACATCACTTGAAGAAATGAGAACTGCATGGGGAATGAAGCCCGTGACAAAGAAAACTTCTGATAAGAAGAAATTAAAAGAACAACAGGAAAGATTTCTTAGCAAACATAAGTGTAAAGCATGTGGCACCCCAATGACATATATACATGGTAATGTTATGGCTTGTAAAAATCCTGAATGTAAAGGGATTGAAATCAAGCGCGAAGATAAAGACGGTAATGAAATGGTATCATATATCAATTCCTTCTGTACTTTAGACGATCTTGGAGCTGAAATTGCATCAAACATTTTCAGCGAATAATTGAAAATTAAATATTGATAATTCAAGGCAGTGTGCTGGTCAGTACACTGCTTTTGCTTTATATAACTATTATTTTTATGAGAAAAAGGAGAACTAACAATGAATAAAGTTGAATTAATTAAGGCTGTTGCAGAAGCAACAAATAATACACAGAAAGATATTAAAGTAATTATGGAAGCTGTGCAGGACGTAACATATGGTGCGCTGGTTGAAGGCGACGAGGTAAAACTGATGGATGGTGTTACTCTTTCTGTTGTACATAAGGATGCACGTATTGCACGTAACCCAAGAACAGGTGAATCTGTTGAGGTCGATGCAAAGAACGCAGTAAAATGCAAATTTGGTAAGGCAATTAAAGACGCTGTTAATGCGTAAATAATACTTTGAGCCTGTAGAAATACAGGCTCTATATTGGAATGTAGGATAGTTTGGCAATCCGCCTGGTTTGGGACCAGGACATCGCACGTTCAAATCGTGTCATTCCAACTGCGGGATAGAGGAGTGGATCCTTGCTAGGTTCATACCCTAGAGACGATGGTTCGAATCCATCTCCCGCTATTTGTCATATACAAATGTATATGCCAACCCTTTCTGTTTAATTAATTACATTATGGAGGCTTGGCTCCGATAGTGCGCTGTGAGGCGTATAAAGGCAGATTTACACACTGTCGCTGCGGTATAAGCAATTATATTGCAGTCAATCTAAGCAAAACTGACATGCCAGAGACTCAAAAGGTCTCGTTTCGTATAGGTAAGTGAAAAGATTAAATCCTATGCGGAAATAGTATCATGAAACAGGGAACGATAAGGTGGTCCAAGGGCGACTGCTGAGGAACACTTTCCGGCCGCAAACTGGATAGTTCATGCAAACTGTGAAGATATGATGGTGAATCAGGAGGTTATTCAATCTGAGCATTTATTAAGCAAAGGTGATAGCCATTTGTATAAGTGAATTGGTATGTGCCAAATTAGCTTGTATGGACATTTAGTAGGGATAATAACCGAACGATATGAAGGTGTGATGTATTCTTATCCTCAAAAGGGATCGGAGCGTCTGGTGTAGCACATCTTCAGTAGAGAAGACTTTTCAGATAATAATTACTTATACTTATTGAATTTTAAAAGGTTAAAAGATTTAATAGAAACTACAAGTGGGATATTATATTATACAGCGAAAGTCTACACCTCTGCATAACGAAAGCAGCCTAATACCATAGTATATTTTATGCAATATGGTCATTGATGAGTCTCGCAAGACTCTGATATGTTTGTCCGATTCTGCACAGTGTTCTTAGCGGAACTTTGTGGCGCGGCAGCGTCAATGGAATGATGACAACAGAGTAGTTATGCGGCTAAAGAGAAGTGCCACTCTTAAACAAGGCGGTTGTTGAAGCTTACTATATGTGCGCGAAGCGGCGTATAGTGGATAAGAAAAGAAACCATAATGTTTCGAAAGAGCTTCTATATTTATGTGTAATCTCAGCATAAATAAAAAATATTGGAAAATAGTTTAACTGGCAAAACATGATCTCGCGAATCAAATGTAGGTTCAACTCCTGCTTTTCCAGCTTAAATATATGGGAAGTGCCAATACGAGGCTACTTATGATAGAAATGCGGCATTTTTTGAATAGGTCTGAAAGAACACGAGCCGCGGATAATTGTGTTTTAGTAAGTAATAAAATAAAAAGAGGGGCAGCACCTCTGCTTCCCTGATAAGTCCGGTTAGTCTAGCGGTATAGGACACTGCCCTTTCAAGGCGGTAACATGGGTTCAAATCCCGTACCGGACATTTTTTGCTACTTTGGCGTAATTGGCAGGCGCAGCAGACTTAAGATCTGCTTCCAATAATGGAGTCTGGGTTCGAGTCCCAGAAGTAGTATTTGGGAGTTATGGGGATACTCTCAAAAGTTTTGGATTTTAAAATTTAGTCTTTTGAATTGGTGTTCTTTTTTATGGAGAGGACAGATTATCCTCTCCTCCATCTCTAAGTTTACAATTAATTTGTGACATTTCCCAAGACGCTTGTTATATCAGGTATGCAAGAAGAGGCGTTAAGCGGGGATTTATTCAGGAAGTCTGCACCTGTACCTGAAAGTGAAAACGAAAAAGAACGTAGTCAATTTGACTCTATAGGATAACGGCTATTCCGTCTGACTGTCTATCAGAAGATTCCGGGTTCGAACCCCGGTAGAGTCGTTATTTTGCAAAGTAAATTCACTAGGTGTGGAACTGACCTGCTAAGTCATGTGATCCGACAGGATTGAGTTTCGATTACTCTGCTTTGCGTTACAAGATATGTAGATTACAGCCCACCTCCTGTGGGAATTCGTAGGTGAAAATCCTACCATGTAACTCTTGGTTATGTGATTGTAGCATATCATGAATATAAAGATAACCGGATTGATTCCGGTTGAAAGGCAGGATCAATTTCCTGCCTTTTATTTTTTATTGACTGGTACCCGGTCTGACAATCTGGAAAGACAGATATTTAAGGCAACGTGGCAGAATTGGCAAATGCTCCTGACTTGAAATCAGTGAATCCGAAAGGGTATGTGGGATCGAGACCTACCGTTGTCGTTTATTCATTTAATTGTGGTCAATTAGTTAAATTGATAAAGAGAATTATAAGGATATTCCTTGTCTCTGCCTCTAAAATACGAGGTGATATAAATGAAAAATATAAATGAATATAATCAAAATCCACATTATTGTAAACAATGTAATAAGCCTATTCTATGTACTGATTCTTCTAAACTATCACAGGTTAAGAAGAAGATATTTTGTAATTCTAGTTGTGCTGCTTCATACAACAATAAAAATATTGTTAGAAATCCTAAAGGAAATCCAGAAAATTTTAAACATATGGGGAAGAAGTGTTTGATTGATAACTTTACTGATAAAGAAATTATTGAATTGTATACAAGTTCCTCCAATTTACTTGAATTTTCGAAAAAGTTAGGATATAAAACAGAACTAACATCTTCTTATACATCTGTAATTAACAGACTTAGTTCGATTGGTATAGATATCAATTCATTACCAAAATTATCTCAGAACCCTAAAATTATATATAAGCCCAATAAAAGTAGCAGGACTTGTACGGGATGTGACACTCAAATATCTTATTACAACAAATCGGGTATGTGTCCAAAATGTTTGAAAGAAAAACAAGATAAAGAACAAATTGACAAATGGTTACAAACAGGAGATACCGGATATTCGATTTCTTCTACGATACGTGGGTGTATAAGAAAATATATATATGATGAGCAGAATGGAAAATGCGCAATTTGTAATATGGACGATATATGGAATGGTAAAAAAATTAATTTTATTTTAGATCATATTGATGGTAACGCAGCAAATAATGATAGATCCAATATGAGATTAATTTGTCCTAATTGCGACAGTCAATTAGATACATATAAATCAAAAAATAAAAATTCTGCTAGAAATTTTAGACATAATTACAATGAAAAATATTCCGCTAAAGCATCTTAGCGGGTTTTATCCTTATAGTTTAACTGGTAAAATATCTAACTTTATATTTAGAAGTTCAATGTTCGAATCATTGTTAGGATACTGTGACTATGGCAGACTTGGCAATGCAGCGGATTGTGGTTCCGCCTTATATGGGTTCAAATCCCATTAGTCACCTTTATTTGCGCCTTTCGTATAATTGGTAGTACAACCGGCTCCAACCCGGTTAGTCAGAGTTCAAGTCTTTGGGGGCGTGTTAGGTAAGTTCCAGATACCTTGTAGCGAAAAAATCTGGCGGGATTTAGTCAGGACGAGACGCGGCTAAGTTTTTTAATAATTTTACCGAAAATTATATGGAAAGTTAAGGTTCCAACAGAATATATGACCTCCACTTATGGTTATATATTCGATAAGGGTAGCTGCCCATCTTAACACAAGGGAGAGTAGCCTAGCGGCGAAGGCAAGGGACTGTAAATCCCCCACAAAGAAACATCGAAGGTTCGAGTCCTTCTTCTCCCATGAGGTTGACAAATTAAATCAAAATTCCATAAAACAAGTAGATAAGTTTTACCATGGAAAGTGCTTGCACTTTGATTGGGTTTATTAAAGGTTTTTGTCTCTGATTGCAACAGATAATGAGCCTTTGAGTCTACAAATAAATAAAAGTGAGGAAACTTAATTGGTTAATATCAGTCAAAAAGAAGCAGAATACTTACGTAATCATGGAAGAGCTTTTGATGTGCGTGTACGTAATAAACACCATAAAAGTAAAGCAAAAAGCTATTTTCTTGTAGAGCATGTTCGTAGTGTCGAGATGTTAAACAGATACAGAGAATCAATCAATCAGACCGATTTTCTTACTGTAAAACCGAGAGATAAAGATTTTCGATTTTAAGCAGTAAAATAATTTGAAAGTTGGTGTTTGACATAGGCAGGAAGAAAAAAGAAGATGGCATTTACTTTATAGGTCAAAATGCTGACGATGTTACAGGTAGCTGCACTTATATAAAATATAATGGAAAAAAAATATTACTTGAATGCGGATTATTTCAAAACAATAATTATCTGGATTCATATAATATCAATTCTCAGAAATTTCCATTTAAACCTTCAGAGATCGACTATGTTTTTGTAGGACATACACATGTTGATCATATTGGTTTACTTCCAAGGTTAATAAAAGAAGGTTTTAATGGAAAAATTATCGCTTCACATGCAACTGCTCAATTAATGAAGCCATTATTATATAATTGTGCTTTTATATTGTTGAGTGAAGCAAATGCTTTATCATTTAAATATAAACGTAACTACTCTCCTATTTACACAGAAGAGGATGTAGCTACGACTTTAAATTATATATATGAATATGATAATGTACATGAATTATATGTTCTTGATGAAATAGTTTCTTTTAAATGGTTTGAAAATAGCCATTGTCTCGGAGCTAGACAGCTTCAATTAATTCTTAAAGATCAAAATGGTGTATCAAATTCTATATTGTACACTTCTGATATTGGATCCCTTAATACAAAAAATCATTATGTTCCAAATACTGAAATCCCAGATACTTTTAATAAAGTAACTATTATGGAATGTACGTATGGAGAACCAGGCAGAATTAATAAAAAGACAAGAAAATTTGATTTAGAACATTTAAAAGCAGCAGTTGATACGGTTACAGAACGTGGAGGAACAGTAATCATGCCATGTTTTAGTTTCAGCCGTACACAAGAAATTCTTACCAATTTATATAATATTTTTCATGATGATATAAATTTCAAATATGACATTGTAGTTGATTCAATATTATCATGTGATATTTGTGATCTATATACTACTCTTCTATCTGAAGACGATTTGAAATTATGGAATAGTGTATGCAATTGGGAGAATGTGAAGTTTATAAAAGAAAAAGAAGATTCCTTAGCATGTGTAAAAAATCATTCACCCAAAATCATATTAAGTAGTTCAGGATTCTGTACAAACGGCAGGATCCTTTCTTATTTACATGAATATTTGAATGATGAAAAAAGCATGGTGATTTTTAGTGGATATACCGGAGCAGACAACTCTTATTTATCCTATCGTATTAAAAATTATAAGGAAAATAAATTTATAAAAATTAGTGGCGATAAGGTCGAAAATAAAGCTGACTGTATTTCTTTAGGTACATTTTCAAGTCATGCCAATAGAAATGAACTAATTGAATTTGGATCGAAGGTAAATACAGAAAAATTAGTTTTAGTTCACGGATCTGTTGTCGCGAAAAACAGTATAAAGGAAGACTTAAAAGAAGCCATATCTAAAGAAAACAAATCATTTAAAGTAATTGCTTCATCAAAAGATATGGTTATTTATTTATAGGAGAACAAGGAATATGGAATTTTTAGACATTTTAGAAGACGATAGTCTCTATCAGAGCACTATCAAGGAGCATTTAAAAGAAAGAAAAATTATTGTCAACGAAACTATTGATGACAATGTTATTGAAAATATATGTTTAATGATCATGAAATGGAATAAAGAGGATAAGGCACTTCCGGCATCATGTAGGAAACCAATTTATCTCTATCTCAATTCAGATGGTGGTGATGTTATTTCCGGGTACCAGGTATTAAGCTCTATTAAGACGTCTGTTACTCCAATTATTACAGTGGGATTTGCCAAATGTGCTTCTATGGCATGTTATATTCTGGCCGCAGGACATAAACGTTACTGCTTCCCAAATACAGTAGTTCTTTATCATGATGGACAGACTGGATATGTAAGTTCATCTAATAAAGGTAAAGATATTCAGAAATTTTATGATAAATTAGAGCAACATCTGAATGATTTTATGGTAGAACATACAAATATGACTGCAGAATATCTTGAGGAAATCAAGGATCGTGAATATTATATGTTCCCAGATGAAGCAAAAGAAAAAGGAATTGTAGATAAGATTATTGGTATTGATTGTGAGTTATCAGATATTCTTTAATACTGAATATTAATTTAAACTTTCACAAATATCATTTTACTATTATACGTTCAATATGTCAAGGAGAATAAGGAGAAAATAACATGGAATTAAAAAAAACTGTTAAATATGATGGTAAACTCAAAGGTCTTCATATGGTAGACGAACAACTTGTAGATATGGATGGTGAAATCATTGATATTTTAGATATCTTTGAAAAGGCATATGGTGATAAACCTTTTGACATGTCTACTACTACTAAGACTGAGGAAATCATCAATCTTGATGAATTAGATTAAGGTATTTTATATGGATAATAACGAATTTCTAAAAGAACAGCTTGATCTTATTAAGAAAAAACAAATAGATACATCTATTGAGTGGCAAGATGTTGCAGATTTTCGTTCTAGTCATGGTAAAGAGCCAGAGCACCGCGATACAATTCGTAAAGGGTCTAAATTGCTTTTAGAATATATAGATGCAGGATGGGATTTATTCCCATCCTCTTCTATTCAATTAGGACGATTTTCTGATGAGATAGCTTTAAAAAAAGAACGTATTAAATTACAGACTGAAAAGCAAGAATTTAATAAATGGATTCGTGAGTATTCTAGGGATGAACTAATTGCCGAACATATTGTAAATGCTGTTAATCAATTACAGCCATTAAATGTACCAGGGTACATTCCTCCAGTACATATGAATAAAGAATATCTTCTTACCATTTCGGATGCTCATTTTGGAGTTGAGTTTGAGATTAAAGATTTATATGGAAATATTTTAAATGCATATAGTCCGGAAATATTCAAGAATCGTATGTGGGATTTATACAATAAAGTTATTGAGCAAATTCAAAAAGATCATATTCAAGTTTTAAATATTTTTGAACTAGGTGATGCCTTAGATGGAATTCTTCGTGCAAATTCTCAGCTTATGCAGTTGAGATATGGAATAATTGACTCTGCCATATTATATGCTGATTTTTTATCTACATGGCTTAATGAATTAAGTAATCATGTTCGAATTAAATTTCAAATGGTAAAACGTTCGAATCACAATCAGCTGAGATTAGTAGGACAGCCTAAAAATGCTTTTCCAGATGAAGATATGAGTAAATCCATATTGGTTTTTATAAAAGAACGTTTGAAGGATAATCGTAATGTTGAAATTATAGAAAATCCAACCGGTCTTGTATATGCACAACTTGCAACATATACAATTCTTGGAGGACATTTTGAGACAAAAAATCTAGGTGATTCTTTGAAAGATTTTTCAAAAACATATCAAGTGCCTTTGGATTATATTATTTCAGGTCATTGGCATAGTTTGGCTACTGGAGATGTTGGGATTAATTCAGAATATATTTCTGTACGTTCGATTATTGGTGTAAATCCGTATAGCTATTCAATTAATAAGGTGTCAAATGCAGGAGCCTCTATGTTTGTATTTGAACAAGGAAATGGTCTTGTAGATGAACATCATTATAAATTGTAAAGGAAAATATTTATGGAAACAAATAATGAAGAACAGTTTGTCGAGTTCGACGAAATATTAAATTTTATACATGAGAATACTGGATTTGATAAAGAAGTTATTGAAAAAGTGCTTGATGCAGAAACGAGATTTTTAATTAAATCTGGTATTGCTACTGAACTTAAAGAATAGTATGAGTGGCGTTGCTGCTTATATTATACATTTCAGGAGAGCGTTCTTGCTCTCCTATTTTCTGGGCGTATGGCGCAACTGGCAGACGCGCCTGACTTAGGATCAGGTTTTTGTAGGTTCGAATCCTACTACGCCCATTTTTTTATTATGAGTACAAGGAGGAGTTGTTTATGGCAACAACTAAGAAAATTGAGCCGGTAAAAATGACTCCGACTCAGATGAAGAAAAAAATAGAGGCGCTCGAAGAAGAAATTCGAGTATATAAAGAAGATACCGCATGGTGTTATATGTGCGGAAAACCCAAAAAGAAAAATAGAGAAAATTTTTATAAAAATACTGATCCTTTAGTTAAGTCTGGATATGCTGCTATTTGTTCTGAATGCGCCAGAAAGATTGCATTAAGAACAGATGAAAATGGAGAAGAACATAAACCGACAAAAGAGTCAATTATTCTTGCTCTTCAGTATTTGAATAAACCGTTTTTAGAAAATGTCTATAATAGTAGTGTTCAAGCAGCTGAAAGAAATGCTGGTATTCCAGGAGCAAAACAAAATGCATGGAGTACATATATAAGAACTATTGCAATGCAGCAATATTCTGGAAAACAATTCAAGGATTCTGATTTTTTTAAACAAAAAATTATATATGAAGATGAAAAGACTCCTGCAGATGTTATAAAGGGCAAGGAGTCCCAGGATAATTATGAAGGTTTTGAAAAGAATAAAGCTGATGTAATTAGGTTGATTGGATATGATCCATTTGAACAAGAAGCATTGTCTGATCAACCATTTCTATACTCTCAATTAATTGGGTTACTTGATTCTAGTGAAGACGCAAATGACGATATGATGCGTACTGCTTCTGCTATTTCTATTGTAAGAGCATTTTTACAGCAATCAAAAATTGATAATGCTATTGCTACTTATATGTCTGACGTTCAAAAACTTAGAACAAATTCCGCTACAATAAAAACACTACAGGCGAGTAAAAAAGATCTTACTGCCATCATTAAGGATCTCGCTGCTGAAAGTTGTATTTCTTTAAAGAATAATAAAAATGCTAAAAAAGGTGAAAATACTTGGACTGGTAAAATACGTAAAATCAAAGAAATGAATTTGCGTGAAGGTGAAGTAAACGGATTCGATATCGGAACTTGTCGTGGCATGCGTCAGGTTATGGATATGAGTAATGCTTCTATATTGAAGCAGCTCCGACTGGATGAATCAGAATATTCTGATATGCTAGCAGAACAAAGAGAAATGATAACAAAGCTTCGTGATGATTTGGACAATTACAAAGAAATTTCTCGTATTTTATTACGTGAAAATATTGATCTTAAAGATTATATGGAAGAACATAATTTAATAGAGCCGGATAATTTAGTCGATTTAAATGAACTATTCTCCTGCTTCTCCTCCAATGAAGAAGAAACGGAGGTGGCCGATGATGATGAATCCGGATCTGATTCAAGAGCTTCCGAAGCTTAATTATTGTGAACAGGGAAATAAGATTTTTGTAAAGCCTGGAGTTTACCCATTATCTTCACGCAAACTTGAAGGTTTTATGAAAATTGCAAATCTTCAGAAATATTATCAATGCAATCCTGTAAGATTTATAAATGATTTTTTTAATATAGAATTACTTGATGCACAGGCATGGGTAATTCAGAGAGCCTGGAATTGTCCGAATGTTTTATTAGTGTGTACCCGTGGATTTGGTAAATCTACATTGATAGATATTATGATCATGGCGAAAGATATGCTATTTAATAACTATTGGACATATATTGCTTCCGGTTCTGGATCGCAGGCTGAACAAACGTTTACGACGCTCGAAAGGCTTGCGAATGATAATATAGATACTATGCTTGGTTCTACAGGTTATATTTTTAAGGCAGAAATTGAAATTAAAAATGCTGCTGGAGATGGCTTCAGTCACTCTTCTAATGGATTCTCATATTCCCTTTATAATGGCTCATTTACTCAAACACTTAACAGTAATGTAGATAAAAAAAGAGGTATGCGTGGTAGTGTTGTATTTGATGAATGTGGATTCCTTGATGAAGAAATGATGTCGGTATATGCAGCTTTTGCAATTGTAAATAAAAGTTTTAAGTCTGGTAAGGATCGTGATGGCAAATCAATCGATCGTAACCGTCTAAGATGTATTCCATCAAATATTCCAAACCAATTATTTTATATTTCTTCTGCTTCTTCTACAGATACAAAATTCTATAAGTTATATAGAGATTTTAGCAAACGACAACTCATGGGAGATCCTGATTATTTTGTAGCGCATATTGATTGTGAAGTTGCATTTAAACCAACTATTCGTGGAGAAACAATGGAGCCTTTGTTAACACCCGGTACAGTAGCTGCAGAAATGCGTTCTAATCCAGAAAAAGCGCGTAGAGAGTATTATTGTGAATTTACTTCTGATGCAGGTGCTAATGCGATTATTCGTAGAGGCGTTATTGCGCGTAATGAAGTGATTCGTAAACCAGTGTTATATAACGATACTGGTAAAAGAAAAATTGTTATTGCATATGACCCGGCTCGAAGTCGAGATAATTCAGTAATTTTGGTTTGTGAAATTTACTCTGAAAAAAATCAAGATGGGGATCTTGAATATAAAATGAGACTTTTAAATTGTATAAATCTTATTGATATAAGCAATAAAAAGAAAAAGAAACCTATGCAAACACCAGCCCAGATTGAATATTTGAAACAAGTTATTCTCGATTATAACCAGGGTGGGGATGAAAACTACAGCAATATTCTCGGAGTTTATATTGATGCCGGTTCTGGTGGTGGTGGTGTTAATATTGCTGACTATTTAATGCCTGATTGGAAAGATAAATCCGGTAAAACTCATAGAGGACTGATTGACAAAGAATATTCAGAAGAATATGTTAAAAAATTCCCAAATGCAGTCAATAAGCTTCATTTAATGGAACCAACTAAATACAAATCAGAAATGTATGAAGCCATGATTGAGATGATGAATCAGGATAAAATTGAGTTTACGGCTACATACGATAACAAAGGATATCTTACAATATTTGATATTGATAAAGATAAATACGAAAAAACTAAAAAAGATCTAATTGCCAAATATAAAAAACAGAAAATGACAGATGAAGAAATTGATTACAATGTTCAGAAAGAATTAGATAAACTTCAAAATGTTAAGAGTCATATTGAAAAATTAAATTGGCAAGAAGAAGCTTCTCTCTCAAGTATCGATGCATTAAAAGAGGAACTTGTAAATATGATCCGTATTCCACGACAATCAGGAAAAGATTCATTTGAATTGTGTCCTGAAAAAGCTAACCGTCTTCATGACGATAGAGCTTACGTTACATGTATGTGTTCTTATGCTCTTCAAACTGAACGCCGGAAAAACATTACTGCAAAACGTAAACCTAAAGTTGACAAATCGTTAGTTCAAAAACTTACGATTAGAAAAGGCGTTGTACGTTCTATGTTCGAAACTTAATATAATTATATGATATTTCAAAGGAGGTGCTGTTACTTGGCTAGACAACAAGGAAATATTTCTGCAAAAAAAGTTTCTACTGCAAAAAAAAATGATCCAGCACCTTCTCAGCTGAATAATACGGCTGAAATGCGTGATTGGTATCAGAAAAATAAAAAAAATATTGAAAATTATGCTGCTGCTATGGAAGGAGCAAAATCTCTTCGTGATATCACTAAGACAAGCACTAAAGCGGTGACAGCTTATAGTAAGGACAGTCTTCGTACTTACCTGCAAAATATTGGAAGTAATGAAAAGAATTTAAGAAATTTATCAAGATATCTTTATTATCGATGTCATGCTTATTATAGATTAATTGCATATAATGCAAACATGTTTTGTTTAGATGCAAGATCTGTTATTCCGGAATATGATATGGTTGCAGGCGTAGATACGAATGCCATGCTTAGTTCTTATCAGGACACATTAAATGTGTTGGATAAGTTAAATCTTCAGTATGAGTTTTTAAAAGCTTATACTATTTGTTTTAGAGAAGATGTTTTTTATGGATGCGCTTATTATGATGAAATAGGAATGTTTATTCTTCCGCTTGATCCAGATTATTGTAAAATTTCTGGTATATACAATACCGGTGATTTTGCGTTTGTAATGGATATGAGTTATTTCAGATCCAGACAGACTATGTTGGAATTATGGGGTGAACCCTTCCAGTCAATGTATCGTGCCTATGAAAGTGATACTACAAATGGAAAGTGGCAGCCTATGCCAGATGAATATGCTATTTGCCTAAAAGCCAGAGCTGAAGATTGGGAAACTGTAGTCCCACCATTCTCTGGTTTGTTATCTGGAATTATCAATCTTATTGATTTAGACGATCTACAAGCTATTGCTGACGCTCAGGATATTTATAAAATGATCTGGTTAGAACTTGAAACGATAACTGGTAGTGAGGATCCAGACGATTGGAAAGTTAATCCGGATATTGTTATTGAGTATTTTAACAGGATGATTAATGAATGCCTTCCTGACTATACTTCTGCTGCTATTGTGCCAGGAAAATTAGATCAGATTTCGTTTAATAATGATAAAGCAACAGATACGAACAAAATAGCAAAAGCTACAGAAACTCTTTTCAATTCTTCTGGTGGCGCTCAAATTCTTAATAGTGCTACAATCTCAGGTACAACAGCCTTTGGAGCAGCAATTCGTGCCGATACAGAATTAGCTATTTCTATGCTTCTACCACAGACTCAGGGATGGGTTAACCGCTTCCTTACATATTGGGTTTCTAACCCAGCCAAGGTAAAATTCTTTGAAGTTTCTGCTTATACAAAAGATGAATTCAAAAAAGAACTTTTGGAGGGGGCGCAAAATGGTCTTCCTACAGCTCTTGCATACAATACTCTTAATCAATTTTCTGAAAAAGAAACTCTGGCATTAAATGTATTAGAGCAGCAGGTTCTTGGAATATCGAATTTATTTGTTCCATTGCAGACTTCATACACTCAAAGTGGTAGTTCAGATACTGGTGGTGCCCCAACAAAAGATTCTACAGAAATCACAGACGACGGAGAAGCATCAAAAGATAAGGCTGATAAAGCTAAATAAGAGGATAATAATTATGGATAATAAGAAATTTATAATTACAACAAACGATGAATCAGCTTCATTGCTTATTCAGACTGGTTTTCATCTTGTAAGCCAGAATGGTAAACAGTGGACTTTTTTAAATGACAACAAAATGCTGTTTAACAATTTAAGTGATGTTGTCTATTCAGATAAATTATTTATTTGATTACTCCTCTTCTATTTGAGGAGAATTACTCAAAGAAAGGAGGAAAATCTTGAAGAAATTCTTAACTATTGACGATTTGATTGAATTTTGTATGAAGAATAATTTTTCTAAATTCAGCAGCAAAGAATCTAATGCAGAAATTAGTGTCCAAATGCCAGCAGTCGCTACATTTGGAAAGTCTGACGATAATAAGCATACAGAAGGATTATGTCCTTTTAATGCTACCGCGTATCATGATCATGTTAATTTAAACAAATCTAATATCAATGAAGATACATTTAAGGAAAATACACAATCTATACCATATCGCCCTATTCTGGCAAATATCGTTGAAAATTCTGATGGTAATAAAGATTTTGGATCACATGATTTTACAGTGGAAACTGATGAAAATGGAGAAGAAAAAATCACTTATCAGGAACGTCCAGTTGGTGTAATCAAAAAGGATTATGCAATTGAATATGATAAAGAAGCCGGAGTTAACAGAGCTGTAATTCAGGGATATCTCTGGGAAGGATATTGTCAGGACGCAATTGATATTATGCAGCGTAGACAACAGGTTGATTGTAGTGTTGAATTGAGTATTAGAGAATTATCATTTAATGCTAAGGATAAAGTGTTAAATCTTGATGATTATTATGTTAGTGGATTGACTTTACTAAATGAAAATGTTGGTCCAGGTATGGCTGGAAGTAATGTTCAGCTTGCTGATTTTGAATCAAAAAATTCTGTATATTCTAATTTTGATGTAAATACTAAAATGCTTGAAATGTTAGAGAAGATCAATGCTACTCTCTCTAATTTCAATAAAAAAAATGCTGATGGAAAGGAGGACAATCAGGTGAACAAATTTGAAGAACTTTTAAAGAAATACGAAAAAACTGTAGATGATATTATTTTTACATATGAAGGTCTTTCAGATGAAGAACTGGAGGCTGCCTTTGCTAAGGCGTTTAATACTGATCCGGCAGGTGATCCTGCTCCTACAGAACCAGAAAAATTCGTAAAATCATTTGAACTTTCTCACAGTGATATTCGTTATGCACTTTATAACTTATTAAACGCATATGAAGAAGCAGATAATGATTGGTATTTTATTAATTCTGTATATGATTCTCATTTTACATATGAGAATTGGGATGGAGATAAAATCTTTGGACAGGCATATAAAAAAGATGGCGACAATGTTTCATTTGATGGTGAAAGATATAATCTTCATCGTGAATTACTGACTGATTCTGAATATTCTGAACTTCAGAATATGAGATCAAATTATGCTGCAATTTCAGACAAACTTGCTTCTTATGAAAAGAAAGAGGCTGACGAAGCTAAAAATGCACTTTTTGAGTCAGATGATTATAAAGGAATTTATAAATCAGAAGAATTCAAGGATTTAAAAGAAAATCATACAGAATTTTCAGTTGATGAATTAAAGTCTAAACTTGATACTATATTGCTGTCATATGCTAAGTCTGGTAAGTTAAATTTTGCTGTTGAAGATGGTGATATGCATGATGATAACGCCGGGAAAAAAACAGTAAGTAAAAAGACTTTTGGAAATCCATCACAGACTAAAAAGAAAAATAGATATGGATCTTTATTTGCATAATGCAAAATAACATATTTGTTTTATAAATCAGACCGTAAATACGGTCTTATTTTTTTTGCCAAAATTTATGAAAGGAGAACAACATGATTAAGTACAGTATTGAAAAGCATGCTGTGGCCTTCCCTTCTAAGCTTGTTGCACAGAATGGTGGAGAACACATTTATAACATTACACTAACCTCTGATACAGATAATGGAAATCTTGTAGCAAGAGGCGATTTTGAAGATCTTGACCGTTACACAGAAGCTGCTGTTACTACATTTGAAGGTAAAATTCAGAAACAGGCTGCTAATGGTAATTGGTATGTAGAGGTTGTTGATCCAGGAGATGCTCTGTTTGTTTATATGCAGGCATTTATTGCAGAGGATTGGACAAATACATGGAAGAAGGAGTCTAACTTCTATAACGCAAAAGGAGACGTTGTAAGAGGTTATGCTCTTCATAAAGGTGATGTATTTGAGGTATCTGTTGAGGGATTCGATGGACAGCCAGCTGAAAAAGCGACAGTTACTTGTGAAAACAAGAAATTAAAAATTGGTTAATTTAAGGGAAAGGAGGAAAAAATCTAATGAGACGTAAAATGACTTTTGCTGATTTAAGTGCACATGTTCAGGAAGTATTTGCTAGCATGTGTAAAGATGGTGTTACACCAGAGGAAAATTATGAAGGCTTCAAAAAGCTTACATATGATCTGAATCATAATCCAAACGAAATGTTTGATGAAAATGGAAATAAAAAGACCAAACGAGACGCAGAAGATGCGGTTCGTAAATTTGTATATGCAATTATGGGACTAAACGAGAATTCTACAAAACGTGACAGAAATCGTGCCATGAAGAAACATGGTATTGAACTGTTTGAAGTTATGGAAGAAGAGATTGATATTAAAGTCGAAACAGGTTTTAAAGAATCAGAATTCTTCAATAATTATGTAGAAACAAGAAACCTTTCCCGCGGAGATCGCCAGGAATTCTGGACAGATGATAAAGTTGTTTTATCTACAACAAAAATTGCGGGCGATCATCATGACTTTACACTTCAGAGACTTGGTTCTGGAGAAAGTTATACTGTAACCACAAGTGTATACGGTATTGCTGTTGGTGCTGATATTGATCTGTATTTGGCAGGAAGACTTGATTGGTCTAAATTCACAGATCAGTGTGCTGCTGCTTTCGTTAGACAGATTCAGAATGATATTTATGCGGAAATGATGAACGCAGGAAAGAAACTTCCAGCTCAGTTCCAGGGTACAGGCGCTCTTTCAAATGCTACTAAGGACAAGCTGGATGAACTGCTTGAGGATGTATCTCTTGCAAATGATGGTGCTCAGGTAGTTATTATGGGTACAAGAACTGGATTACAGCAGTTCCAGAAACTGATGGATGTTGATTGGATCACAGACGATCAGAAGAAAGATGTTGCTACAATGGGACGTCTTGGATACTATGGTCCATATACATTAGTTGAAATCCCACAGAGATTTGCTCTGAATGATACAACTAAGAAATTAATGGATCCTAAGACTCTGTTTATTATGCCGCAGGTTGAAGATAAGTTCATTAAATTCGTTGATGTTGGTGAAACAGAAATCTATGAAATCACTGATAAGGGTGATCGCATGGATGATACAATGAAATACGAAGTACAGAGATCAATGGGCGTAGGAACACAAATCGGACGTTATTTTGGCGTTTGGCAGCTTGCCTAATCTAAAATATCAATAAAAAACTGAATAATTCTCCATTCGCGTAGAGGATTATGCGAATGGAGGATTATTATGATTGGATATATTTATATTATAACAAATACAATTACTGGGAAACAATATGTTGGACAGACAATACAAACAATAGAGACACGATTTCAGGGACATATTTCATCAGCTAAGTGTAATACTGATAAAACATATTTACATAATTCCATGAATAAATATGGACATGAAAATTTTAAAGTAAAAGAAATCACTCATATAGATTGCATTTCAAAAGACATATTGTCACAAAAATTAAACGAATTAGAAATTTATTATATTAAAAAATATAATACGTTAGTACCTGGTGGATATAATTTAACAAAAGGCGGGACTGAAGGCGCTGAATTATATAAAAGAAAAATAGATGAATATGATTTAAATGGAAATTTTATTCAAACTCATAATTCAATAATTGAGGCGGCTGAATATGCTGGTTCTAATTATAATACGGCAATTTTTAAATGCTGTGCTGGAAAGTGTACATACGCCTTTCAGAAAATTTGGAGATACCACGGAGATCCGTTAAACAAATATAAAGTGCCAGAGATAACTATAGCTCAACGTATTAATAAAAAAGCCATTGTATCTCAATATTCAAAAGATGGAAAATTAATCGCAACCTATAATTCTATAGTTGATACTACTTCATTTTTCGAAAAAGAAATCAATTTATCTCATATTTCTGAATGTTGTAAAGGTAAATTATATACAGCATATGGTTATGTTTGGAGATATGGAGATGACTCATTTGATAAATATAATTCGAATCATGATAAACGATTTTCTGGTTGTCAAAAATTTGATTTACAAGGAAATTTGCTAGGCACTTATTCCTCTATTAAGGAAGCTTGTATTTCTATAGATAAAGATCCCCAAAAATGCAATTCACATATCGTATCTTGTTGTAAAGGTGCTAGAAAAAGTGCCTATGGTTATAAATGGAAATATATTGAATCATAATTTAAAGAGTGTTAATACATTCTTTTTTTTATACGAATAAAAGGAGGAACTTTTCATGGCAACTACTGCAGTGAAAAAGACAAAGACTACTGAAACTGCTACTGAATCTGTTGCAGCATCTGTTACGGAACCTGTTACATCTGAATCAGCAAAAGCAGTAGAAGTAAAAAAAGAAAAGAAAACTTATGCCCCTACTGATGGGATTCCATGTAAATCTATTACTAATGGTGGACTTTATATGCCAGGGCTTAAGTCAAATATTTTATACACATGGATTGATGCCGGAGATGTAATTGAAGTTGAATATCAGGATCTGCAGGCAGCAATCAGATCAAATAATGGTTATGTTATGAATCCATTTTTTGTTATTGAGGATGAAGAACTTGTTGCACAGTTTCCACAGCTTAAGAAAATTTATAATACATTATATTCTGTAGGTGATCTTGAAGATGTAATTACAGAGCTTTCTCCCGGAGATATGAAGGCTACTATTCTTTCACTTCCGAAAGGGGCACAGGACTCTATTAAACATCTTGCTTCAAAAATGGTAAGTGACGGTAGACTTGATAGTGTAAGAAAAATTAAAGTGCTTGACGAAATCTTTGATACAGAAATGAGTATTATGACAGGACTATTTAATTAAAAATAAGGAGGTATATTATGCCTTCTCTAAATTACGAAGAAATATACTCAAAATTTCGATTAAAAGCAGAAGCTTATGATATTTTACAATATCGTGAAGATGATGTAAGTGCGGTTTTTATGCCGGAATATTTACATGCATCAATAAATAAACCTTATATTCGAAGACTTTTTTCTGAATTGAAACTTGGAGATACAGTTCAGGAATTGACATATATAATGAAATATTCTGTTGATGATGATTTTGATGCAGAATTTATAACTGATATCTTAGGTATAGGTATGGTAATTGAATGGATTACACCCAAAATTAACAGCCTGAATAATACTCAGCAGGTATTTGGATCTTCTGAGGAAAAATTTTATTCTCAGACTAATCATTTAAATGGTTTAAAAGATTTAAAAAAATCATTAATCAAGGAACAGAAGAACTTGATTAAAGATAGAGGTTATATATGGAATAGTTATCTGGATGGAAGTAATACATAATGGATACAATTTACGGACATTTTGATGATTTACAAATTGAAGAATATAAGGAAAAATTACACAAAGAAATGTTTTGGCTTCTTTTATATAAGGATCCAAAAACAAAAGATGAATTTAAAAATGTTGACTTTGAAAAATATTTTATCAATTTAATGAAGAAAATCGATGGTTTGAATACTCTTCTCTTCTATCCTGTAGAAATTGTAGCAATTATGAGTTTATTACAGGCGGCTCTCAATGAGACAAGAAGTGATGATTTTAATTATCGTTCTTACCGAAAATTGATACTAGATGCGCATTCGTTAGTAGACAAAATTAATTCTAGGAGTTGATTCTATGGTTACTGCAGAAATGTACAAAAATTATTTGTCATCATATGGCAGTAATCTAGCTCAGGTAAAGAAAAATCAGTCTGATGCAATTATGAATAATTCTTTTACTGCCGATGCACAATATAAAAGAGTTTATATTTTAACAAAAGATGGATGGAAATGGGAAGATGCTAAATATCAACGTCATGCCAAGCTTTCCATTCTTAAAGATGCAGTGGATTATTATTTACAATTTCGGCCTAAAGTACATTATCCAATAGGAAGTTATGTGTTTGTTCCTGATGATACTGACTTCGATATTAACATATCTGGGCACGAACTTGATAATCCGCTCTCACTTCCAGACGAAAGAATTACACAACTGTGGTTTATTGTCGGTAGAGATGATGCGAATGCTTTTGTTAGATATAATATATTAAAATGTAATTGGAAATTTCAATGGATTTACGATAACAAATTATATAAATGTTGGGGTTCAAATAGATCAGCTAATAGCTACACAAGCGGTCGTTGGGATGATCAATATACATCTTCGCTTGATAATCTGACAGCTGCATGGCTTCCAGATATTTATTATGCGTATGGTAATAATTTATATGATTTAGGACTTAGTGACGATCGTACTATTATGCACGAACAACGTTTTATGCTTACGAATAACATTCTTGACCCAAAAGTCTATCAAGTCACAAAAATAATAGATCTTAATCCTTCTGGAGTAATTAAACTTTCCATAAAACAAGATGAATTGAATAAAAAAGTTGATAATGTTCAACTTAGAATTTGCAATTATTATAAAGGTTCTGGTGATCAAAAAACAGAGATTATTCAGAAACCTCAAACAATGATTACAAGTTCACAAATTGAATGGATGTATCTAAATGACGATGGTGAAATCGAACCATTATTAGACCGTTCAAAACAGTTTCTTTATATTGGAAAAAATTCATATTTTGAATATAAACTTCCTTATGCCGATCTTACTTCTGAATGGAATATTAGTCTTGTTGACAAAAATTCCGAATATACAGAAGAAGAAAAATCATATTATGAAGGATTAATGAAATTAACTGTAATGGATAATGTCACTATATCACTTAAGCCTGGAAAAGCTCATAGTTTAATAGGCAAAAGATTTAATTTATCAGCCACAGATAATAATGGAGACAATCATTCTTCTATTGAAGTGGAGGTGCAATTAGATGAATAGAGATATATCACATATTACACGAGATCTTGAAAATAAGAAAAATAACGACATCATTTATAAAAAAGATAAACTGTTAAAACTATTCAATGAGGATCCTGATCTTAATGAAATTTTAGGAAAAAAAGATAAACGCCCGTTGAATAAATATACAGATAAAAATAATCCCACAGCTCAAGAACTAAATGAGCGAAATTTAATCATTGAATATAATAAACGAGTTGATAAAAAGCAAATTCTTCCTATATTAAAACTGAATGGTATTAATAAAGAAGTATTAAATTTTATTATGTTTGATATAAATGATACTGATACATCATATTACAATAAGGCTATGAAAATACAAACACTTATAGTTATGTGTTTAGTTCATGAAGATGATCTTGATACAGAATATGGGATTGTACGAACAGACTTATTGAGTTATATCGTAAAAGATCTTTTATGTTGGACGAATTCTTTGGGAAATCAACTTAAATGTATAGATGATTATGGAGATATTATTGACTCTAGGTATTATTGTAGAACGTTGAAATTTGAAATTGAATGTCCTAATAATTTATATGCAGGAATGAATAACAAATATGACAATTTCCAAAGAATCTGAAATTGATGCACTGAAATTATATTTTGGTGAACCATTTGTTATCGAAAATGATACATATAATGACATTATAATTAATCAACCTACAATAGGAGACATTATAAAAAGTGGTGAGAAAAAGATTTATTCTACTATAAATATTTTTATTGCCAATCCTACTATGTATCGCATGCAATTATGGGATCTTGGTATTGATTGGAATAAAATGTCTGACTTTTCTTTGTTTTGTATGCTTGTTCCAAGTATAGACTCAAAATCTACAAAGTTACTATTCGGTGACTTGAATTTCCAATTGTTTCAATTAAAACAAACACAAACAGAAGACGGGGAACCGTTTTTTTATTTACTTAATGAAGAACAAAATGTTCAGATAGATGAAGCCGCATATCTACAGATGGCTTCGTATTTAAGAGCTATGTTCAACACTTACCCAAAAGTGGAAAAAGCCAGGGGAAAATCTACAAAAGAATGGATGATTGAAGAAGATCGCATGAGCTTCGAACAACACAAAAATGATGTTTACAAATCCACTCTTCTACCACTCATATCTACTTGTCTTAATCATCCCGGTTTCAAATATAAAAAAAATGAATTACGTGAAGTTGGTATTGTTGAATTTATGGACAGTGTTCAAAGATTACAAGTTTATGAATCTTCTACTGCTCTACTTAAGGGTATTTATAGCGGCTTTGTTGACGCTTCAAAAATTGATAAGAATGAACTTAATTTCATGAGAGAAATTTCTCTCAAAAATTAATTTCTATATACAAAAATTTTAAAGGAGGAAATCATAATGGGATTTACATTAGATGATATCGTAATTGATCGTGTTCAGTATGGTTTTGCCGAAGACCTTAACGGAAATCCATTATACACTTTAACACAGCTTCAGGATGCAACAATTAATATTAGTGCTGAGTCAACTGATGCAACAGATAACCAGGGAAACCTGATTAAACGTTTCTGGAAAGCTAAAACAGGTGAATTTACAGCTAACAATGCAATGATCAACCTGAATGTTATTGGAGCTGCTTCTGGAGAAGGTAAGAAAATTGCTTCTCAGGAGAACAAAATTGTTATGCCAAAGATTATCACCGTAAAGAAAGGTGAAAAAGCAACTCTGAAAGATATTGTTGAAGGTTCTGTAAAAGTAAATGCTTTCAGCGCAAATGGTTCCATGGGTACTGCATATGAGAAAGATACTGCTGCAAGTGCAGACAAATACGCTCTTACAGAAGGTGGAGAGTTTACACCTCCTACAGCTGAAGGTGTAGATACATACATCGTCAAGTATGATCGTAGTGTTGGAGCTGGTGTATCTATTACTAATAGAGCAGATAAGTTCCCTCAGACAGTTAAACTGACCCTGAAGGCTCTTGCTGTTGATCCTTGTCATTCTGACGTATTAAAGGGATTATATATCGAGCTTCCATCATTCCAGGTATCTCCAGAAGTTGAAATTTCATTAACAACTGATGGACAGCTTGCTTACTCTGGATCTATGCAGGTAGATTACTGTTCTGCTGATAAAGCTCTATATCATATTTACTGGGCTGATGAAGACGAAGAATAATTATTAGATAATATAATATTATTCTAATTACGGTCGGTATGTGTCATAGCATACCGGCTGTTTTACTATCCATATTCAAGGAGGAAAACATGGTTAAGAAAAATAACAAGAAATGCATTTTATGCGGAAAAACATATACATATTGTAGTCGCTGTGAAGAATTCGACCATCTTCCAAGATGGATGGAGATTTATTGCAGCGATAATTGCAGAACAATCTTTAATACATTAACAGAATATAATGCTGAAAACATTACAGCTAGAGAAGCTGCTGAAAGAATGAAAGATTGTGATATGTCTGATGTCAGTAAATTTCATGAAGTAAATCAGAAAATGATTGCAAAAATTCAGAAAGAAACTGCTGATATTAAATTACAGAAGATCTCAGAAAAAGATATTGTTGATCCGGATTCTGTAGTTGACGAAGAAAACAGCGAGGAAATTGAAACTCGTAAACCAGTGCGTACAAGAAAACGTAAATAGTATTTGAATAGTGATTTTTAGGGGTATGTCTCACTATTCGAGACTACCCCTTTTTTCACTTTTAAGGAGTAAAAGGATTATGAGAATACAATCAAATTTGAAGCCGCGTGATTATACGGAGAAAGAAGTCTGCAGGATTATAAATCCGAAGCAGCGTGATTTATATATTAAACATAGAGTATTTCCGATAGATATGTATCCAAGTGTTACGGATGACGGAAAAGATATTATTGTTTACATCTTTTTAATTGAAGAAACTAAAGAGCTGTTTCAGCAATGGCTTAATCATACACTTGAATAAGGAGAAACTCTACATGAAAGAAAAAATTTTAGATAAACAGGTTTTAAGATATGTTATCGCCACTACTGTTTCTGGCAAACCAACATATCTCAAAAAGAAATTGCAAAAAATTGAATACAGTTTTGTAACAGATATTGATGACGCTACTAAATGCTCATCTTATGCTATTGCAGAGGCTGTAAGAAAATACTACGAACATGACACTCGTGATACTAATGCAGGATTGATTATTATTCCGGTTGTTATCAGTTATGAATTAGTAAAAGAGGTTTAAATATATGGATAAATCAATTATATTGACAATTGATCAAAAGACATTAGATTTGTATACAAAGTATTATTTTTTAGAACATCCAAGAGCCAAGAAAATTCCTATTGAAAAACCTTGGCATCCTTCGATTAATACTTGGATGATCTTACCACGTATACAGATGAATGCGTTAAAACAAAAGTGGAAGAAATTCGTAAAATTCTGGGTAAAAATAAATAAAATGGATAATAGGCAGTTAGATGATTTTGATCTCATTGTAACTGTCTTTTTTAATACAAAAAGACGACACGACGTAGATAATCAAATTCCTAAGTTTATTTTAGATGGGTTGACTGAGGCTGGGGCTATTGTAGATGATGACGAAAAGCATCTACACTCTCTCACTTTAAAAACCGGATACGACAAGGAAAATCCAAGAACAGAATTTGAATTTATCATACATGAACATACAGAAAATAAGGAATAAAAGGAGATTCATTATGAGCGAAATAAATAAAGTTAATTCAGATACAATTGAAAGAAAAATTGATGTTCCAGAGTTCATCAGAAGATATAATCTCTTGAAAACAGATGAACAGCGAGATGAATTTGTTAAAAATATTATTTGGAGAACATATTGCCCTGTTTTAGAAAAGAAACTTGTTCTTCAGACAATACTTGATAAGTCTATTACCACTGGAAAAAACGGGGTACAGTATATTGATATGTTTTTATCTAAAATCAATATGACTACTACTATCCTTATTTTATATACAAAATTGAACATAGTAAAAACTGATGATAGTACTACAAATGCATTTCAAGATTATGATTTATTATTTGAAAATAATCTCATGAATAAAATTTGTGAAATTATCGGAGAAAGAGAATTGTCTGAACTTATGAGTATTAATAGTTTGCTTATGGGTAATTTCCATGAAGAAAATAAAAATATCGAAGCATATGTTGCGAAATATACAGAAGCATTTGCTACTACTGTTGGTATGTTTGCCAACGAAGGTATTTCTGAATTAATGAAATATGTAAAGGAAAATGGAATTAAACTTGATTTGAAATAAATTATAGGAAGGGGGCATTTGATATGACAATAGAGGAATTTGCTCGAAGGATAAAAAAATTAATGGCTGATATCCCACAGCCATTTTCAAATTATTTGGCTGAAGCTATAGCTCCAGAAGTTAAAGCCAAAGTTAAAGAAATATTTGATAAATGGGTTAACAATTATTATGCGAGTTATTCCCCAATATATTACAGCAGAACATATGGATTAAGAGATGCATATGTTTGTGAAGTATACGGAAATCTTCTTGTATTTGAATCAGATGCCTCTTTACTAAATGGATCTCATAGAGTAAGCAATGAATATATTTATGACCGTATGTTTTTTGAAGGATGGCATGGAGGCGCTGATAAAGGAGAAGGTCATCCGGCGCCAGGATCATTATATTGGAGATCTCCATTTAAAGAGTATACACATTGGGGAGCTATGGCTGCCTCATCTGCTGCTCCTGGACCTAAAATTCAGTCAGACGTAAAAAACTATTTTAAAAGTGGAGAATGGCATAAAAAAGTAGAGGCTGTAGGGATAGATCTACTTATAAATCGTTATGGATTATAATATAAAGGTTGGTGAACAATACATATGGCAAAAATAAGAGAAGAACTTGAAATAGTAAGTAGTGACGATCTTAATTCATTGCTTAATAGATTAAATAAATTAAAAGATGAAATTAAGGATACTAACAATACAACAGTTAAGCCTAAGACAGATTCGTCAGAAATTGATAAAGCTAATATAAAATTAGACAATTTAAGAAAAAATGCTCAAAGTGGAATTGATGCAAAAGTAAATGTTCAACTTGATGCTTCTGATTTAAAGAGGCTCAATAATCTCCCAACTGCAAAAGCAAAAGTGGATTTTCTAGTAAATAAAGGCACTATCAGCAAAAGCATTGGTAAAGATTTACAGGCCGCTATTGGGAAAGCTTATTCAGATGTCAGTAGAAAATTCAAAGATTTTCCAGGGCTAGATAAAGAGCCTAATATATCTCTTGATAATTTCATGAAAAGAGTTCCTGAATTATCAGCTCGTCAAAGAAGTGGCATAATTCAGACACTTACGGATAAGGGCATAATATCAGATAAAAATATTCCTGAATCATACGAAACTGTATATAGATTAAAAAGCTACTTAGAAAATGCTAAAAAAGCAGTATCTAAAACTATTCCGTCCGAGGCGTTTACTGCCCCGGATCTTTCTTTATCTGCAACAGAATATGGTAATGCAATTAATGAACAAGTGAAGCTCGTACAAAATGTACTTAATGCTTCTAAGTTTTTTGCTGATTTAAGTTCTAAAATGAATGTTAAAGCTGCTGCAAAAGTTTCACCTGAAGAAATGTATAAATTAATGGGCGTTGGTTCTGAAAAGGCTGATACAGGTAACTATGTTGCTTATCTGGCAGATCAGATTGCTAAGAAAGCAAATGTATATGATATTATCGATCAGGTTGTAACGGGCGCTCTGGATCCGACGCAGATCAGTCAAAAAGATATTGCAAATAGCATTTCAAAAATTACTAAAAAGAAAGAATCTACACCTAAGGCTTCTTTTACTGGTAAAACTAAAAAAAAAGTAAAACCTGTTATTGATGATTCTGATGACTCAGATCGACCAGAAGGAAATATTGAAAAATTATATGATGAATTAAAAGATGCATATAAAAATTTTGTAGAAGCAAGAAAAGCAAGAAAAACAAATAGTATTCATCCATCTGATTATGCTTTAAAAAGTGCAGTATTTAGAGAAGCGTATGCAAAAGTAGCACCACATTTATTTGATGATGAGAAAGAAAAATTTGTTGGTCCAAAACCTATGAGTCAAGAAGTAGCACAATTAGCTGCTGATTCTACAAGAAAAACAGTAGAACAGATTTATTCGATAAAGAAGCCGCTTAAAGATCTGGGTTATTTAGGGAATAATCCCGATGTGTCTAAGATATTCGATAGAATTTCCAACAGAATTATTAAAATTAATGCCGATAAACTCAATAACCGCGATAATGAAAATGGCGATACTGATGAAATTATAAAAAATATTGGAGTAATGAATAAATTAGCAAGTCAGCTTGAAGATATGATTCATGCTGACGGGCATGTGGATTTTGCTATTAAAAATCTTCCTACTATTACGAAACCAGCTACTACTGCTTCATCGTTACTTGATAATTCTGATATTAAAAAACAGACAGAAGAAACTGCAGATGCTATTACTAGAACAGCAGATCAAGTTATTGATGCAAAATCCAAAGAAGCTGATGCTGTTGTTGCTGCAAATGATAAAATTGCTGAGTCCGAGAAGAAAGTAACAAATCGAGTTACAGATGCTGCAAAAGAACAGAACGATACAATCAAAACTGTGTTTGGTTTGAAGAATGTTAATTCTAATTTAACAGAAGAACCTGTTACTCCTCCAGAATTAGATGGTTTAAAACAGCTTTCTCAAAGGGAATTTGGCGACGCTCAGAAATATATTAAGGTGTATGAAGATACCAACAGAACTATATACACCCTTACTCAGACATATAAAAAACAGTTCGATGCTAATGGTAATCTATTAGCTGAGGGATATGAAAATGCTATTGCATATTATGATAGTTATGAGAAACTTAAGGGAGAAGCTATTAAATTAAGTAAAAAGATTAACTCTAATTATGCGAAGCTTGATACGGAGAAATATAAATCCACTGATAAACAAAATCCTAATTATCTTAAAAAGTTACAAGATGATATCAAATCTGATCAACAAGACTTATCTGAATTACATAGAATTGCAAGATTAAATGCATCTCTTCCTGATAACGATTATATGTATCAGAACTTTACTCAAGCACTTCGAAAAGGATCTGCTGAATCTGCCAGATCACTATCTGCAACTCGTAAAACAAATCGTGATAATTTCAATGTAAAAAAAGATACACTAAATACGGATATTTCTAAACAGATTTCAGATATAGAATCTCTTGGACAGGCTGGTACTATTGCTGCTGGAAAACTTCAGGGTATACAAAAAAGTTTATCTACTATTACTACTCCTGCTGGGTTAGAGAACGTTCAAAAACAAATCACAGATATTAATAAGCAGTTTGATTCAAATAAAGCTCGTGAATCTGCTTTAAATTATGTGCATAATCTGGAACAGGGATTGACCGGGAAGCAGAATGTTGTTATTGGCACTAAAAATGCTTCTGATAATTTTGTTGATAGTATTAATAAAGTAAATGGCACATGGACTGGACCGTTAGCTAATTTAGATAAAACATTTAAATTTAATCGTAATAATACTGCGACAGAAATTGACGGATATATTGCTGATGCAAAAAAACTTGGAGACATAGGTAAAGCATCAGCGGAAGCGTTTTCTCATTTAAAAACAAATCTCGAAAGCTGTTATACAGAATCTGGATTAAAACAAATCCAAACACAAATGCGCGGAATTTCTAAAGAAATGTCTACTGCAAAAAAACAGGCTGATGAGGCTGCAAAAAATTCAGAAACTGCAAAAATAAATGATCAGTATACTCAGATTATGTCAGATATGTCTAATCTTGAGAAGAAAAATAAAGAACTTCGTACTGCTTTAAAAAGTGATAAAAATTCTGATTATATCAAAAATATTACTGCAGAACGTGATGCTTATAAAGAAGCAGTTAAAGGTGCCGACGAGTATATTGAAAAGCATAAAGAAGTTATTGGCGATAAGAATGTAAAAAAATATAATACAGCTAAAAGTCGTGCGAATCAAATTGAAACAGATATTGAAAATGATATCGCTGCTCAGACAAAAGCAATTGATAAAGAAGCATATACAAATAAGTATACTGCTGCTATTGCCGATGTGAAGGCTTTAGGTGAGGCTTATAAAGAGCTTAATAATATTCAAAAAGAGGCATTCTCTAAAAAATCCGGACAATCTGCCACTACTTTAGATGATTATAATCAGAAAATTGTCGAAGCTCAGAACAAAATAAAATCTTTAACTACTAAAGTACAAGATTTTCATAACAAAGTATGGAGTTCTGATGCTACTCAAGCGGATAAATTAAATCAGAAAGTATTTGATAATTATGAAAAGCAATTCGATAATATGTCAAATACTAAAAACAATTATAAGTCTGATTTAATGGAAGCGATGAAAACTGCATATCAATTAAAAAGATCTACAGAAGCAAAACTTTTAAAATCTGCTACGAATACCTCATTAGATGTTGGTCAGATATCAGAATTAAAAGGTAAAAATGGATATGCGACGCAATTATATGCTTCATTGCGAGATCAAGTCGTCGATCAGTTTGGTAAAGATTTCCAACAGCAAGCAATTTTGGGATTAAAAACAAATGCTAATAATCAGCGAAATGATATTTTGAATACAAATTTCAAAACTCTTTCAAATGATATAGATCAGTATGTTTCTAGTGTTACAAAAGCAGGACGTGCTTCTAAAGGATTTCAACAAAACTTTTCTGGACTTTCAACAGATCTTGTAAACTTGCAAAATACTTTTTCAGATCCTTCTAAACTAAATTCACAAGGTGTTACAGATTATTTTGATCAAATGAGTAATATAGCTCAACGTTTTGGAAATTTAAAATACACTTATTCAAATGGACAAGGAAAAGCAGAACTTGACTTTACTCAGGCTCTAGGCGAAATAAATGGAGAAAAGGCTGTAGGGAAAAACAGTAATTATTTTAGATTAGCCGGAGAATATGTTCAAAGCTATAATAATATATGGGATAAATACAATAAAGACATTGAACAGTTTGCTGAAGGAAGCGAAGAAAGAAAGAAACTGACCACACAAGCGGAAAAAGATTCTGAAGATGTTGTAAAAAGTATGCAGAATCTTGCTAAGAATGCTTCTAAGTATAATCAGGTAACTGATAAAGGTACGGAGCTTGATTTCACATCAAATAGAACTCGTAATACGAAAGATGCTTCCGCATTTTTAAGTCAGTATGCTGCTTCTATTGGATTAACTTCAGAAATTTCTACGAAAATTAATGAAGCGACTGGACAGGTAACAAAAACATTTACTGATATTTCTGGTAATACAGTAACATTAACTGGAAATATTGATAAGCTTAATAATTCTTTACGAGTCACTCAATCACTAACGTCTAAAAATGGATCTGGAATGTCTTCATTTGGCAATACACTTAAAGGTATGGTATCAGGAAACTTTAAAGGTGCTATTGCAGATATTGCAAGTTATGTTTCTTATTTCCAGGTGACCATGAAAGCAATTCAGCAGGCCAAACAAGGCTTCAATGATTTCTTAAATTTCCAAAAAGACTTAACAAATATTAGTTACACAATGAATTTATCGCCGGATCAATTACAGAATCTTGGTACTTCTGCAATTGATATGGCAAAAGATTTATCAATGTCATTAGATAATACTATGGACATTTATAAAATCTATGCGAATATGAATACTACTGCTTCTGAAATTCAGCAAACAGCAAGACCAACTGCTATCTTAAGTAACTTAAGTGGAGTTGATGCCTCTACTGCTGCCGATCAGGTACAGGGTATTTTACAGCAGTTCCATATGTTAGAAGATGGATCTACTACTGCTGCTGATGCCTCTATGCATATTGTCGATGTTCTGGATAAAGTTTCCGGAAGTGTGGGAATTGATTACGCTAAAGGTATCAAAATTATTTCTGATGCTGTACAGGCTTCCGGTCAGGTTGCTTACGATGCAGGTATGTCATATGAACAGCTTGCAGCTATTACTGCTAAAGTATCAGAAAGAACTCGTGAAGATGGATCTTCAATTGGTAATGCTTTGAAGACAATTATCACAAGAACTACAAAAGTCGGTAAAATGCCACAATATGCCGACGAAGTTGACAATGCAACTTTATCTAATGCTTCTGCATCTCTGCATGCTATAGGTGTAGATGTTTATAATCCGGATGGATCTGACCGCGGTATCATTACTGTTATGTCTGAGCTTAAAGATAAGTGGGACGATTTAACTGATGCACAGCAAGCCAAGATCGCATTCGATGTAGCAGCTACGAGGCTAAAAGCTAGCCTCTGTATGAAGAAATTCATACTGGAATGATTTTAACTGCAGGTAATACCTTAGAGCCTTGCACCACAATAATCAGGAAACTAGATTATGAAGGTTTGAAAACGCAAGGATTGGTTGTTCATGCAGCGAAGCACCCTAACGTATTCCGTAGATCATACGGTACTTGAGTCGAGGGTGAACGTTCAACGACTAGATTCTCGTCGAGCTATAGACAAGAGAATAAAGGTGGAAATCCTGAATATCTATAGCAATAATCGTAGGGCGCAATCGCAAATGGCGTGGGTGAAAACCCCTTAAATCGAAAAGGACACCCTAAACCGTAAAGGTCGGTAGGTGAAGAAATAGTCTATGCTTGCGTAAAAGCGCAAGTTGTGTTAATATGCGTATAACAAATATAACATCAAAAATTATAAATATAAAATTTATTTATATAGAGGAATTTATGGGAAGAAAAATTATTTTAACAGAAGAACAAGAAAAAATTGTCAAAGATTCTTATCTTTCAGGAATGAGTTGTAATCAAATATTGAAAAATACAGGATTCGGCAGAGATGCTATTAAAAGATGTTTAGTAGATGCCGGAATTTATAATCCTGATAAAACACGATATAGAAAGTATTCAGATGAAGATATTGAGTATATTAAAAAGTATTATCAAATTGGTGATTGGGACTCAATATTTAAGAAATATCCGTTTATGAATAAACAAAATGTTTATGATATGGCAAAGAAGCGTGGATTTTCAGCTGATTTTTATTTTTGGAGAAAAGAAGATGAATTAATTGTTAAAGAGAACATGTATAGTAAAACTTTTGAGGAAATATCTGATTTAATTGACAATCGAAAATCTTCTTCTCAGGTAAAGCAAAAAGCATTTAAATTAGGATATAGAAATGATGATTCATGGACTGAAGAAGAAATAAATATTCTAAAGAAAAATTATTCACTGATCCCAATGATAGAAATCATGAAATTATTACCGCGTCATAAAACAAAAGATTGTATTCAAATGAAAGCATCTCAGTTAAATTTGAAATCGTACTATTCTTTAAATTGCATGTGGACCGATGATGAAAAAGATTTTATAAAAAATAATTGGAAATTTATGTCCGATATAGAATTAGCTGACAAATTAAAACGATCTCAAAGAAATGTAAAATATCAGAGAGAAAGACTAGGATTGTTTAGGTCTGATCCATTTGGAGAAATCAATAATCGTTTAAATGATTATTTAAGAAGGCGTTCTTATACATGGAGAAAAAATAGCATTAATGCATGCAATAATAAATGTGTCTTAACAGGAAGTGAAAAATTTGATGTGCATCATATATATCCTGTTAACCAAATTATATCAGATATATTATATGAACTGAATTTGGAAAATAAAAATTTAGACGAATATACATCCAAAGAATTAGAAATAATCGTGACTAAATTTAATGAAAAACAAAATAAATATCTTGGCGTATGTGTAAGGCAAGATATTCATAATTTATTCCATAGTATATATGGTGATATTGCAACCAAAGATCAATGGGAGCAATTTGTAATTGATTTTAAAAACGATAAATTTGTTGATTATATAGCAGCATAATATATTAACACAAAACGAATGTTGCGAATTCGTTAAATGAAACAGAAACTTCAAAATTCAAGTCCATGCTGGATGCATTCACAGACTCCATGTCACTGGCAGAGGAAGCAACAACCGCAAATGGTAATGCTGAAGCTAACCAGGAAAAATACATGGAATCAACCGCTGGTAAACTACAAGCAATCAAAACACAGATGCAGGATTTCTGGGTTAATTTCTATAATTCAGGGACTGTAAATGGTGTTCTTGAATTTGTACATAGTTTAACAGAAGGATTTACGTCACTTGAAAAAACACTTGGACCAATACCGGCATTACTTACTGCTGTATTTGCAGCAATGACAGTAAAAAATGCAACAATGGCAGGATTAAAATTCCTGAGTGGTGGAGGTCTTGCAACAGTCGTAGGTTGACCTAAAAATCTAAGGGTTACACGTTATTTTCCGATTTTTAACAATGAGCCTATCTACATAGAGATTCATATCAATGTGTGGAGAATAGCGACTTAAAATAAATAGAGGATTAATACGTCGAATTCACTATTCTATGCTGATCGCATAGTGAAGTGAGCGAAAGCTCGTGACAACGCACGTACCAACCTGATTTACGATTTAGTCATATGTGAAACGTTAGTAACAATTACGCAAGTAATGACGAGGGAAACATATTAATAATCAGGAGGAGTAGAGAGAGCACCCTTCCTCGGAGTATATTATATATACTTTTAATGAATGTTCCATGAGCGGCACTTCTCTTCTGTCGAATCGCTTTATGCGGAGGAGAGAAAAATAAACTTGACAAAAGAAAGACACCGCGGTGATCAAGCGCAGTGTCTGTAAGATAAGCTTTGAATTTTAAATTATTGAAATTTAACCTTTAAAACTTTAATTGTGTGGATTTCACCCCACACTACCAGAGTTGTATTTCTACTTCTCCGGTGTCTCGCTTGCAAACTCGCAATTAATATCAATGCTCTGTTCTTTCAGGTTTATTGATGTCACGAGTTTTGTTGGATTGTGCTTGAACACCATCCATAAAGCTGCAAGTAATACTAAAACCGTAAAGAATCTTTTAATTGCTATCTTTGCAAGCTTAAATTGATGTTCTTCTTTCTTCATGTTCCACCTCCCTTCTGCCATATGGCTAAAGTAAATATAAGTGGATTTTGATTTCGGACAGAACATCCGATTTTGATATTTATGATTGTAGGTATGTGCAAAGCCGAGGCACACTCTCGGCTATCCTACAATTAGTAAATATATCACTAGACTTTATTGTTGTAAAGTCAGAACGTAAGTTCATTCTTTTTCATATGTCATGCACCCAATGATTAGATATCGTTTTGTCCTGCCATATTCTTCTGAATCAGTTTGGGCATAAAGTGTGTAGATGTTTTCAAAAGGTTTCGGAACAGGTTTTTTACAAAATGGAGCCGAATGTAATTTTTTTCCATACGGATCTAATTCTTTTCTAAAATTGTCAAGAAAATTCTGTTTTTTGGTTTGTATTTCATAATCCGACCTATTCTTCAGGTCTGACATTGTAATAGAATATTCTGTTTGACAATATTTGCCAGGAAAAATATCTTGGATGACAATAACTTCACATCCACATATGTCAAGAATTAAAAATGGTTTACAGGAACAATAAAATTCTGTGAATACCCATCGTGTACTTCCATATGAGTTCATTGATATACTATTTTCAGGAGTAACTGTTAATGATAAATTTGCAATATTTTTATGCAATGCTTTCGTATAAATATCTTTGACCGGTTTATACTTTGCATATTTGCTTTGTGAGACAGAAATTAATTCTTGAAAATCGTCTGGCAGATTTGAATTTATGTGTCCAATCATTCTTATACTAAGGCTTATATAATCAGGATCAGATATTGATAAACCATTATTATGTACCAGAATTTTCCTTAGAAGTTTTTTATCGACAATTCGATAATCTTCCCAGAGAGTATTTGATTCTTCTTTTAATTTTAGAACATCTGGAGTATTAATTTCATCCCAAAATGATTGCTTAATTTGTTTTTGAGATTCACCGATTTCTATAATCTTTTTTATTCTATTGATTTCTTCTGGGCTATAATTTTCAGTATACATATGTACTCCATTCTGAAAGTAGGTGTTTATATGATTAGCTTAACAAAAAATAATAACATTATTATTCCGTCTCAGATTCAGTTTGAAAACCAATTTGCCGTCTTGGGGCTTCTGGAATCTCCTTTGGCTGCGCGCTTAAGAGAAAATCCAACTGATTTATATGTTGTATCAGTTTCTGCGGTTTGCCGTAACTGTCCTCTCCGTAAAACACGATTAGGTTGTACCCAATGTAGCCGACTTTGTTGACAATTATATTAACTGTTTCTCCAAAATGAGCTACTGCAAGAACCATATCATCTTCGTCTGGTAACGATTCTTGATAAGAACATAATGCCTCATATAGTTTTTGAGCGATTACAGGAGCAGTATTTTCATTCTGAATATCAGCAGATAATTCTTGTTTCATATGAAGTCTACGTTCTTCTACATTTTCATAAAATCCATTTACAATATTATGCATATCCATAGTATTACCTCATCTTCCTGGCCACCATTTGTGACCGCACTTCTGACAGAGATTTTTCTTCTGAGATGCACCAATCCAGCCGAAGAGTCCGTAACCTTGTTCTTCTGTTGTGACTGATGTGGAACCACACCGTGGACAACGAACGACGTTTTGGGAAGGGTTATACATATTATTTTTATTGGAATACGCCGAAACATAATTAAATTGAGTATGAGATACATGAGCCTTTTTATGTTCATAGTATTTCTTTCTATCTTTTGTTGTTCCTAACATTCTATATTTATGTATGTAGCTTATTAAAAGATCTTCTTCTTTTCCAATAGATATGTATGTCCTAAGAATATGTCTAGCTTCTACCCAAGTCTGAGAATTTATTTCCACATCTGGATATGTGTTTTCTTTTATATAATCGACCAGTTCAGTAAGGTTATATTCTTTTTCTCTATATAAGTAAATATTATTTGGGTTATCATCTTTAATATCTTCGTTAGATTGTGACGAACCTGAATTTTCTTCTTTTATCCACTTTGAAATTGGATAACCACAATGTACGCATATCTCAGCTTTATCTGATACTTCCTTATTACATTCCGGACAATGAATAAGAGCCATAAATGTTGTTACTCCTTTATTTAATATTTTATCTTATTGTATCATAATAAATAAGTCATGTCATTAAGTAAAATCGGAAAAACTTCTGCTTTAACTGGTGCATTAAGTGATTTATTAAATAATAAGGGAACATTAAAAAATGTAAATGATTCTTTATTATCTTTTGGAAATATAGATATAGCTGCTGCAGCTTTAGCTAAGGCCAGTGTTGGAACAGGACTAAGCGATGCTAATTTAACAGCTATGTTACAATCTGCATATGGAGGAACTGAATCTGCCGCAAACGCCGCAGGGTTAGCAATGTCAAATGCTTTATCATCTGTAGAAGTTGCTGCACCAGAAGCTTCCGCTGCTGTATCTGGAATATCCGGAGCATTCGCTACAACTAAGGCAGCTGCTGTAGGCTTTCTTTCTGTAATGAAATCTATATTACCTATTGCAGCAATTATTGGAGGAGCATTTGTTGCCGGGAAGTTAGCATGGGATAATATTCTAACAAATAATACTGTTGATAAAAATTATAAAAATTCTTCTGATAAGTATGATAATGCAAAATCAGAACTCACTTCTTTGCAAACTCAATATGATACAAACAAAGAACGTATCCAGGAACTTAATGCAAAACAATATCTCTCTTCTGAAGAAAGAGCCGAAAAAAATAAATTAGAAAGAGAAAATCAACTATTAGATAGCCAGGTGTCTACTGGAAAAAATGTTGTTAGCGCGTCTCAAAAACAAAAAGCTTTAGATGCACAAAAAACATTAGATAAAAGTAGTTATCACAAAAATTATGCCGGAAAACAAAAGAATAAAGTTACTGACTCACAAAAATTGATTTATCAAGATGACCTAGACCAGGCATCTGATATGATTAAACAATTAGATTCACTTAAATCACAACGTGATGAAATTATAAATAATCGTTCCAAACAAAGTGATTCTTATTTTTCGGCATATCAAAAGGAAGAACGTAAGTTAAAATGGCTTAATGAAGATATTTCTCAATTAGAAAGCGATTTATCCGATAACATGTCAGATATTTCAAAAAATTCCGAGAGTTTTTGGGATGATCAAGGAAATCTTGTAGACACAACAACAAAAAAAACTGCAGACAGAGCAGCTTCTATAATTGATTATTATAATAAAGTTACAGGAGCTTCAGATACCACAACTGATAAACTTAATAATATTTTTGCATTAGATAAATTTAAAGATGTGGAAAATCGGCTTACTTCTATAGGAGCTTCTGGGAAAAAAGAGGATATTTTAAATAAAATATCCGAAATAGATGGTTTACAAGAAGCACTTGATAAAGCTGGAATTAGCGCGGAAACATTAGCTGACAACATTATGTCTGTAGCTAATCCTGATAAAAAAAATATTAATGGCATCAAAGAAAACCTTAAAGATGAATTTTCATATAAAGATGGTTTATATAATTTCTTTAAAGATAAATCAGATAAAGAGCTTGAAAATTTTTGGGATTATTATACATCTCAGAATCTTAATGCCAAAAAATACGATTGGAATTTAGACACTGTTAAATCAAATTTTGATCAAGCACAGGTAGCCGCAGAAAAGACTAATCCAATATCCACGCCATTCTCCTCCCTCTTCAAAAACTCCGCTGAAGATACAGCGACTGATCTCGACACAATAACTGACAATTTCCAGACAGATATGTCAAATATTAAATCTGCAATGGATTCAATCAAATCTGGTACATTCCAGAATTCTGATATCACCGATCTTATTCAGCAATTCCCGGAACTTGCAACAGAAACTGATAACCTGCAACAGGGATTACAGAAACTGACATTTGATAAAGCAAGTACCGCTATTGGTAAAATCAGAGATTCTGTAAAAGATGTAACTGATCCGAAAGAACTTGCTGCCGCAAATAAATATATCCAGAGTATTATGGATACTATGGATCTGAGCGGATTTGATATGAGCAATGCTAAGTCTGCAATTCTTGGTAATTTAACAAAGAATTTAGCAGACAAACATATGGCCTCTGTTACAACACCAAATCTTGTAAATCAGTTAATGTCAGAATATGGAAATGATGAAATTGCAGTTCAAGCAATTATGAAATTGTCACTTGATCCATCAATGGCAAATGCTGATCTCGACACTTGGAAATCTAAAATTGAAGATACTAAAGTACAGATTCAGTTGGATACTTCAGCTAAAAATCTGGATAATCTCTCAAAAGAACTAACTCGTCTTCAAACTGATGCTTCCAATCAGCAGACAAGACTAAACAATAAATCTGCTTATAATATGAAAGCTACTGCTTCAGATTACACCAATTTAATTGAAAATGGTGACAAACAGATTGAGAATCTTAATAATCAGATTAAAGAATATCAGAATAATATCGATGCTTTGAAAAATAGCAAAGGCTTATCTCCTCTTTCTGATGAAGATAACGAACAAATTAAGCAGTGGCAAGATCAGATTCAAGCTTCTCAGATGTCTATTGAAAACATGAAGGCTTCTCAGGCCGATTGGACAAAAACAGCATTTAATCTTCCAGTAACTGATATGCAGAACACTGTTACCGCTCTTACATCAGCTATTAGCGAAATGCAGACAGAAACAGGTCTTACATCTGATACTATGGATAGTCTTAGAACACAATTCAGTGATCTAAAAGATGCTCATGTTGATAATGTATTCGATCGCACTGCAAAAGGTTTGAAAATCAACACAGAAAGAATGAAGGATTATCTGGAACAACAAAATGAATTCATGAATTCTGATTTTGCACAACGGATTCAGGATTATCAGGATCAATTATCAGCAGGTAATAAAGATTATACTCAGCAAGGATTAGAAAATCTTAAAAATCTGCAGGCACAGTATTTTGCTCAGTATCAGGAGGCGGCAAAACAATTCTCTGATTTCCAAGCTATGGTTAATGCCGACAATCTTTCTACTGAAGGCAATGAATATACTACAGCTAAGAGTTATCTGGATAACGCAAAAGATCTGTATGATAAAGGCTTAGTTGGTACTCCTCAGTTTAAAGCAGCTGCAAAATATTTCTCTCAGAATGGTTTTGAAGATGCTGATAATTTCATTGAGAACTACAACAAACTTAAAAATTATTACACTGATGATGCTTCCGGTCCAAAGAGATTTTTAAGCGATCTTGAAGCTAAGGGATTGGCCACTTACAAAACTCTTGAGGATGGAAATCAGCAATGGATGTACTCTTTCACTGATACTCAAGAAGCTGCAGATGCTATGGGTATGAGTCTTGAATCATTCGAATCTATGTTTGGTAGATTGAAAGATTATGGCGATACAAATAATTTTGTATCTTCTCTTGAAGAAGGTGCCCTGAAATCTGAAGAGATTGACGATAAACTCATTGATGCTCAGATTAAAATGGGAAAACTGAAAGCTAGTGGTGCAAATCAATCCGCTCTGGACGATCAACAAGCAGTTATTGACAATTTAATTGCACAAAAAACTGGTATTACTCAGGCTATATCTGATTTCAAAGATGGTACTGTTGATCGTAAGATTCAGGATATCAAGGATGCCAAAGGTTCTATTGACGAATTAAATCAGTACATAAAAGATAATGGTATTGATAAAGATTCTGATTTAGGCAAGAAATATATCGAATCAATTCAGGAACAAGCTAAGAAGACAGGCATTAAATTAACACCTGAATTTGAAGTTGATGAGGCTGCTTATAATGAAATGATCCAGAGTTATGAAGCGAAAGCTAAAGGCTCACAGATCAAACACTTCCAGGATGTCAACGAAGGAATTGAAAGTGGTAATACTGGAGATTACTCTGATTCTGATGTTGAACTGGTTAATAAAATTAAAGATGCTCAGGAACAGAAAAGTGAAGCATTACAGAACGTTATTGATGCTGTTAATTCATTGGATAAAGATCAATGGAATGAAGCAAACCAGATTGAATTAGGCAATGGAGCTTATGAATCTGAAGATCAGGGTATTCGTAATGTTGAAGATGCTCTTCAGGGACTTTCAGATCAATTTGGACTAACAAAAGAACAGGCAACTGCTCTTCTACCGGCTCTTGAAGCTTTAGGTGTTGTTAATATTGATCCTAATGTTGATATGACCGGGCTGGATGAATTGGATCAAGCTACTCAGGACGGAATGGCTTCATTGCGTCAGATGCAAGCAGATGGGGATATTAAACTCTCATTTGATGTGGATAGTAGTATAGAAGGATTATCTGTAGATAAACTACAATCACAAATTGGTGAATTAGAGCATATTAAAGTAAATTTTGACGTAGATTCATCTGAATATAAAGCAATTCAATCTATGATTGATCAACGTGAAATGCAAATGCATGTTCAGATTGCAGTAGATAAAACCGGTGATATTGATAAGTTATTATCTCTTAATGATGAAGAGTTGGCTCAAAAAGCTGAATTGGACGTAGATGTCAATACCGAAGATGGTAAAGCTAAAATCGATGAACTACGTTCAAGTCTTGAATCTTTATCAGGTGATACACCTGCTATATCGGTTAAAATTGACGAAACTCAATTCCAAGCATTGACAAAAGAACAACAAGGCCAAGGAACTGTAACTTTCAAACCAGAACATAGCGAAGTAGATGCTTACCTTGCTGAAGAGAAAAAAAGCGAAGGAAAAGTAAAATGGTCTAATGAGACAGGTTTAGTAGATGTTTATGCTGCTACCGAACATTATTCTCATGGTACTGTTCATTGGGGAAATGATATTTCTGCCGTTCAGACTTCATTCACTGCTACCGGAACTGTTAATTGGATAAATTCAGGTGGACCAAGTGGTGGTTTGAGTAAAGAAGTTCAACTCTCAAGTGGTACGTTCAAAGCTAAGTCTACAGGAAGCGCTTACAATGTTTTAAACATCACACCAGCTCATGCAAGTGGGACAAATGTTGCTATTAAACAAGATCAGCAAGCTCTTGTAAATGAAGTGGGTATCAACGGTCACGCTGAATCAATTGTTCGTGATGGTGTTTGGAGTTTAATTCCTGGCGGTGCTCATATAGAGAACCTGAAAAAGGGCGACATTATATTCTCTACTACTCAAACTGATGCTCTTCTTAAACACGGGGCTATTCAAGGACATGCCAGAGCTTATGCAAGTGGCACTGTTACTTCTCCAGGCGTTATGAAAGCTTATGCTGCTGCTGGTAATACTCCGGGATTCCACTTCCAAGGCGGGGCTGCAACTGTTAAACCTGCCGGATCTGGAAATTCTGGTAACTCCGGTAATTCTGGTCTTCAACATGCAATCGAAGATAATACAGATGCGGTATCAAACAATAGTGATGATACAAGTGACGCGGCTGATGAAGTAAGCGAAGCTCTTCAAAATGTAATCAAGAAGCTGAATGATAATTCTATGGATTGGGTTGAAGTTGCTATGGATCGTCTTGATCGTATAACTTCTAGGTATACAGATCTTGCCGAAAGTGATTATAGTCATTATACAAAAGCTCAAAAGTATTATAATAAAGCTCTTGAAAATACAGATAAAGAAATCAAGGCTGCTAAAGAAAGCATCTCTGTTTATAAAAGGAAGTCCGAAGAAGTTGCAAACAATGGCGAAGTAAGCAAATATCTTACTCCTGCTCTGAAGAAAAAAGTTCAAGATGGCACTATTAATATAGAAACATTGGATGCAAATCAGAAAGCAGCTGTAGAAGCATATAAACAGTGGTACGACAAGTATCTTGATGCCGTTCAAAAATATAGAGATAAGAAAACTCAGGAACTTGATTTAGCTAAATCTAAAGTTGATAATGTTTACGATTCCTATGATCTGATCATCAGTAAGCGTAAAGCCAAAGAGGAATATTATGCAGCTAAAGCTGAAAATCGTATAAAGAGCGGAAAATCTCAAAAAGTCGGTTCGGTATATTGGAAAGATCTTAAAAAACAAGTAAGTTATGCTCAATATCAGAAAGACTGGATGTTAAAAGAAAGAGATAAAGTTCAGCAAAGCATGACAGATTATCTTAATGTGAATGGTCATAACAAAAAAGATAAAGCTTATCAGGAAATGAAGAAAAATCTAACGGATTTGAACACGTCTATTGTTGAGGCTGATACACACATCCAAGAAACTAAAGCTGCTCTTGAAGAAACCAGAGAGAACTTAAAGCAATGGCAAATTGATCGTTGGGAAAGAGCTGGTGATAAGCAGGACGCTTCTCTTAGTTATAAAAAGAATGCTGATGATATTAATTATCAGCTTTCAGCCAATGATTATGAAGAACGTTTGAAAACTTATGATAAAATTATTCGCGCTGATGAAGAAAAACGTCAGCTTCTTGCAGAGGAAATTGCAACAAAAACTTGGAGTAATGAAGAGACGCAGAAAAAGATTGAGGAATACGATAACCTCACTGCTTCTATTATTAAATCCAAAGAAGCGATGCGACAATTAGCTCAAGAAGAAATTGATTTTCGATTTAAACCTCTTGATGAAGCGCAGAATAAGCTTTCAAATCTTGTATCTGAGCTTCAGACTGCTCAGAAGTTACTTGGTGATACCGAGAGTTTCTATAATGATGATGGAGCCTTCTCTACAAACGGTTTGACCAATATTTTATTAGTTCAAGAACAGATTGACGCCACTAAGGATAAAATAGCAAATTATCGTGAGGGATTAAATAAGCTGGATGAAATGTATAAAAATGGTGCAATTGGTCCAGAATATTATAAGACTAAAACCGATGAAATGCTTAAGAGTTTGCAACAAGAGTCTGCTACTCTTGCTGATCTTAAACAGAACCTTCTTGATATGTATACCACTCAAGTTACTAAAGAGAATGATCTGTTACAGGAGAATATTGAAAAACGTAAAGATGCTCTTTCTGCTAAAGAGAAATATTACGATTATGACAAAACTCTAAAGAAGAAAACTAAAGATATCAATGCATTAAAAGCACAGATTGCTGCACTTGAAGGAACATCAAATGCAGCCTCAAAAGCTCGTCTTGAGAAATTACGTGCGGAACTTGCAGATGCAGAAGACGATATGGCCGATACAATGCATCAGCATGAAGTCGATATGAAAAATACCGGCTATGAGAATTTTTCAGATGAGGCAAATAAGGCGTTAGACAATACTCTTGATGCTGTTAAGAAAAATGCAGCTTTCCAAGAAGCTATTATTGGCAGCATGCTTTCTAATGTAAAAGCAAATTACGACAGCACCTATAAACATCTGGGCGACGTAATGGATCAGTATGGCATGAAAGTTTCTCAAACTTATAGTCAAATGATCACAAAGGCAGCTGACTTTAATACTGCTGCTGTAAATGCAACAAAAGCATGGGAAGGTGTTACAAAAATTGACACCAGTAAGCCTTATGGTGGTTCAACTGCCGGTAACAATGCCTTTAATAATGCAATGAATAATGCAGGATCTTCTCAGACTGCTGGAAGTACAAATATTAAACCTAATACTGATTACACTCTGAAGCTGAGTGATACAGATATTTATCTGACATACAGTCATATCAAGAAACAGCTTAAAGCAACATGGTCACCAAAGAAACCGGAACACTCTGATATTGAGTGGAAAAGTTCTGATGAATCTATTGCGAAAGTTTCTTCTGATGGTACAGTTCGTGGTGTGTCTTCAGGTCTTAATAAGAACGGTTTAATGGCGCGTGATGAGTCTAAAACAAGAAAATGTATCATTACTGCTATTGGCGGTGGTGGTCTTGCTAAAGCTACTTGTACCGTTCATGTAATGCCGGATTCTCATTATGAGAAGATCAAGGATTATGCAGATAAAGCTGGCATTAAAGATACTTCAGGTAATAATCTGAGAGATGCTATGGAATATGCTTATAAAAATGGCGCAAACCATAGCGATCAATCATATACCGCAGTTGAGGGATTTAAGAAAGCATATCTGAAAGATTGGACAAATTCTCTGAGTAATCGTCCAGATGGTGCAACAGACGTTCCTGCCGGAGTGAGTCCTTTAATAGGATATTTTAATGCTAAAGGTAAGAAAGTCGGACCAAAAGAAATGCAACAGCTTGCAGATATTCTTCAGATCAATACTCCGGGTGTTAAGAACTATGATTCTTGGGGATCTACTCTGAAAAATAAAATCCTGAAGGCATATAAATCCTACGGATTCTCTAAAGGTGGTGTTGTACGGAAAGGTATTCCTGCCAGCATACTTGATATAATCGGCGGGGACGCTTTAATACCGCGTGGAGATTCTATGCTGATCGGTGCAAATCCGGGCGAAACTGTTCTGACAAAAGAATTCACAGATCAACTGAAACCTACAGTTGCTACTCTGAATGAATTTAATGCTAGAATGGCGAAACCTATCACTCCTATTCTACCATCATCTTCAAATAATACAAGTATGAATAGCGAGTGCAATATTACAATCAATGTTGATAAAATCAATAGTGAGCAAGATATTAAGAAACTTGCTTATCAAATTGGTGATATTATCACTGAACGTAATAAACGTGACTGGAAAAAAGTTCGCTAATTTAAAAGGGCTGTCTTTAAGACAGCTCTTTTAATATTAAAATATATGAAAGAGGTGAAAAAATGCTACAATTTGAATTTAATGGTCATACTTCTGATGAATATGGATTGATTGTGACTAGAATAGAAGAAAATGATACTCTTGTAAATCGTTCTTTGCAATTAGGAGAAAAGAATAAATATCGACCAAAAGAAAATCAGTTCGGAACATTATATGGTGATAATTATTCATTCAAAATGGGCGTAATGAGAAATCCATGCAGAAACAAAAATGTAGTTCCAGAATTAAAAAATGGAATTTTAAAATACGATCCAACATATACTCCATATTTAGATAATGGAATTTTAAAATTTTCTATGAATTATACAGCTGATATAAAAAATGGAATTATTATTCCAAATGATTCTGATTATTTAACTTCAAATAATATTAGAATCATTAATGCATGGTTAACATCCCCTCAATATCCAAGGCTTCTTAAATTTATTGGAGACGATTATTTTTCAGAAGAAATCGAATTTTTTGCTACAATTACAGAGGTATCTACAGAACATGCATCTCTTCCATATGAACTAACATACACAGTAACTTGTGATAGTCAATGGGGATATACTCCTCTTATTTTATGTAAAACAACTTCCTCTTCTACTCTTCCTAGAGAATATTCTATTCAGAACAATTCTGATTGTTGGGAAGATTATGTATACCCCACAATTAAAGTTTCTCCAAAATCTCATGGGATAATTACTATAAAGAATAAAACCGATAATGGTAGAACAATGAAAATTAATGCATTAAAAAGTGATGATTTCTATATAGATTGTAGAAATTTAAAAATCTACGACATCACAAAGTCAATTGTTTCATTTGAAGATTTAGGGATTGAGGATATAGATGACATTTATTGGCCTCGTCTTGCTTATGGAGAAAATATATTTGAATTTACAGGTGACGCGACATTTGAAATCTCATATAGGGAACCACGAAAGGTTGGTGCCTTTGCATGAGAATGATTCATAATTATGATATTTATGGAAATACAGAATCTGCAATCATTTATTTGGCTAAACCTGGAAAACGATTCTTTTGTGCATTAGGTGGAATTGATACTTCTACTGTTTCTGTTACGTTAAGAACTAATAATACTGCAGAATTAACTTTTACAGTTGATAAATATGTAGATGGCGTAGAATCTCAGGGATATGAAGAACTCGATGAAATGATGGAATTGTATTGTGACGGAATCTGGTATAAAATTATGGATCCTCCAACAGAGACAAATGACGGAACACAATGCACAAAGGATATTACCGCCGAATCATATGAAATCTCTCTTACCCAGTATAAATTGAAAAATTTTAAAATTAATATGGGCGAAGAAGATTCTTATGAAATGATGTACCAAAAAAATCATGACACAAGTAAATTTTATCAAATTAAATTTTATAATCCAGAGAATGAAGATTTAAGTTTTCTGCATATTGTGCTGAAGCATGCAGATGTACCTGGATGGAAGATCGGATATGTAGATAACATCACTCTGGATGATGATAAGGTATTACTTCCGAATGAAATTTGTAATTTCGATGTGGACGATCAAAATGTATATGCATTTTTCACCCAAACTGCTGCTCCTGCATATAAATGTGTTTTTGAATTTGATACCGAAAATTTATTAATTAATGTATATAAGCCGGATAGTTTAGGTAAAGATACAAATGTAGTACTTGGTTTTCGTAATATTCAAGATAGTGTAACAATATCAAGAGACGACAGTTTGGTAACACAATTTTATGTTGATGGACTTGACGATTACAATATCGATCTTGCAAATTTTGGAAACTCTGTAATTACAGATTGTTCTCATTTTTGTCGTGAACCATATATGAACATCATCCTACAAGAAAAATATACAGCTTGGCAAAAATACATAGAATCAAGAAGAGATGAATACTGTAATTTATCTAGGGAGTATAATAAAAATCTTGACATTCTTGCTGAATTGATGAATAGAGTCCCTATTGATACTGCTCAGACAAATTGGTTCGGACAAAAAGTTGAAGATCTAAAAGATGCATATGATTCAAACATGGCTATAATCAAAGGTTTTGAGTCTATTCATGTTGATGAAGAAGGAAATTTTGATCTTGAAGATTTGAAAAACTCATCCGATTGGCCTATGTACGAATCAATCATGAACTATACTCTTCCATCCATTGTGGCTGCGTTACAAGCTCAAGACGAAACTATAGAGGGTTTCGGTAAAGGAAACATCATCTCATGTGTAAATCCAGTTGTATTAGGTCAAGATTGGTATATGGTAGGTTCCGGAACTTCTTCGTTCCAAACAGTACAAATTAATGACGCACCTGCATACGGAATTACTCGTGGAGTTAAAGTAACCGGTACAGATGGTGGTATCTATCAACACAATATCAGTATCGAACCATCTCAGAGATATACTCTTAGTTGTTTTGTAAAAGGATCCGGTACATTTTATCTTGGTTATAATAACACCGGAGAGGACAGAAAGAATATTTCTTATAACATCACATCTTCTTGGACAAGAGTTTATACTTCTTTCAATCTAACATCACATCTTATTGATGTGGCATTTACAGGAAGTTCTGACTTTACTGTCTGTGGTATGCAGCTTGAAATGGGAGATGCCCCATCTCAATTTGGATACTTTACTCAGTCTGAAACAATCATGAAAGCGTATGAAACAGATTGGAAATTATACGGCATTGCAGAATTAAAAACTAAAATTGCCATATATGATTCATGTATCAAGGAACTAAAAAAGAATGGATATGCAGATGGATATAATCCTCTTTCTGGATACGAAGAGGCATATTTCACTCAAATGCATCAGAAATATCTGGATTATTTGAATTTAAAAGATCAGGCTGAAACTGCATTAAAGGAACGTCAAGCTGAATATGATGCGGCTAAGAAACCTGAAATTCAAGAAAAACGAAACCAGATCGCCAAAGATGTTTTAATGGAAAATTTTGGTAAGGTACAGGAAAAATATCCAGCGTTTACAGATAAGGAAACGTATATTATTAAGAGCCTATATAATCAAGCAACTTATTCAAATGAGAATATTATTATTACGACTCTTGATAGCACAGTTGATGCAGTCGATAAAGCGATTACATTATATAAAGATGCTGTAGAAGAATTGTATGTAGAATCTCATCCGCAATATACTTATACAGATGAAATTGGAAATATTTATGCTCTTCCAGAATTCAGAGAATATCATGATCAGCTTGCAGTAAATGATTTTGTTCGATTAGGACTATCTGATACACGATATGTAAAACTTCGTGTTGTAGAAATCAGATATAATCCTTGTGATATGGATGAAACGATGGAAGTTACTTTTTCCAACATGGTCCAATATAAATCAAAATTAACAAATGATAACGAATTTTTAACAAATGCATTAAATCAGACTTCTGACAGAACCGGTGGTCGTGTTAATTCAGTCAACAAATCTTCTACTTCTGATTATGTCATCACATCAGAAGCTATCAAACAAATCTTTTCAAATCCTCTATTCAATTCAATGTTAGGTGGAACTGTCACTGGAGGAACCGGGTCTGGCGGAACCATTACTGCTGATACAATTATTGCAGAACTCGTGAAAGCAAAAGAAGGTGTATTTGATAAGCTTACTGTTGATACTGCTTTCATGAAATATCTCGATGTAAAACTTATTTCCGCAGATAAGATCACAACTCGTATTCTCGAAGCGGAACAGGCAAATATTGAAAAGCTGTCAGCTAAGATTATAGAATCTAACCAGATTAATGCTGATATGATTAATGTGAAAAATCTTCTTGCAGGTCATGCAGGTGTTGGAGAATTACATACAATTCATCTTACTGTAGAAAATGCAGAAATTGATCAGGCTGTTATTACTAATCTCATCGCAAAGAAAATTGCAGTTGGAGATTTAATGGCTCAAAATGCTCTTGCAAATCAAATTGTACTTATCTCTAAAGACAATAAACCTACCATTGCATTTCAAGAAAGTACCCAACAGTTTTATGATTCCAAAGGAAATGTTCGTGTGCAGATTGGTATGGACGGTAAAGGGGATTTCAACTTTATTGTTAAAAATGGAGACAGAGCCGCTTTATTTGATGAAAATGGTATTACCCAGACAGGTATTCCAGATAATACAATTCTTGGAGACATGATTAATAACGCCACCATTACCAAAGACAAACTTGGATTCCAAATCATAGAACCAAATGAACAAGGTGGTATTGACATCACTAATATTTATGATGGTAAAGGAAATCAATGGTGGGGAATAGAAAAGACGACTATTACAGATGACTACACAAAGCAGATTAAGAATGTTACAGATACTCTGACCGGACAAATCGAAACTAAGGTTAGTAATATTCAATATCTTAAAGATAAAGAATCTATCCGAACAGATTTTTCTGATATCAAACAAAATGTTTCTGGGATTACATCTACTGTAAGCAGTATGCAAACAGATCTTTCTGAAGCTCAAGAAAAAATTAAAGCAAACACCTCTTCTATTACTCAGAATGCAGATAAAATCAGTTTTATGGTAACTGGTGACAAAGAGTCTGAGTTCACAGTTACTGATAAATTTATTCAGATGATTTCTGACCATATTAGCATTGATGCCAGCACCATTGACATTAATGGTATTATCACTGCAATGAATACACACACTGGACCAGGTAAAACTAAAATCGACGGTGGTATTATTGAAACCAATACTATTACTGCTGATTCTATTAAAGTTGATGCAATCAGATCAAAAATATTTGAAGATGATCTGACATCTAATTATTCACTAAAAGGTATCTGGTTTGATTTATCAGAAAACGGTGCTATTAAAGGTAAAAATTTTGCTGTTGATTCTAATGGTAATGCTTATATTCGTGGTGACAGCACTGTTGAGGGAACCATTATAGCTAATAAAGGTTATATTGGTGGTATTGGCGGTTTCCATATTGAAGCGGGAAAACTATATTCTGGTATGGATACCTTTCCTGAACAACCAACATCAATATCAAAAGATAAAAATGTGTATATTGGTACAGACGGAATTGCTCTTGGTAGTGGAAATTTCAGAGTTGATTCAAATGGTAAGCTTTATGCTAACTCTGGTACATTTTCAGGAACTATTTACGCTGATGGAGGAACTATTGGCGGTTGGAGTATATCTGCAAATTCATTAAGCAACAGAGACGGATCCATAAGTTTAAATCCTGATGGTTTAAAACTTGGCAATCAGTTAAATATAGATAATCAAGGGAATGCAACTTTTGGTGGTAAACTATCAGCTGCTACCGGAAGTTTTTCTGGTGAATTAGTTGCAGCAACAGGTAGCTTTTCTGGAGAATTAAAAGCTGCAAGAGGTAGTTTTAAAGGAGAACTTTCTGGTGCAACTGGAAGTTTTACAGGTAGTGTTATTGCTACATCTATTACTGCAAAGCAATCATATTCTATTTATTATAACGATGTTGGAACTGGTGAACCAACTGATTCAGTACAAGTAATTACTGCATTTGACTGGGGAACTAATACAACTCAAATTGGATTTGGGTTGATAGATTCATCTTTAGACTCTTCAAAAATGCATGGAATGCTTCTGATAAAAGAACAAGGCGCAAGAGTTCTAACATTAATTGCAGATGATATTAATACAAATGGATGGTTAAATGTTAATAAACTTAATATTACTGATTCATTAGGACAGTATAAAGGAGTGCCATATAAATCAATTATGTGGAAACCAACAGACACATTTGACTTTAATGGTTATAATCATCATCACACTATTCTTCCTTATAAAAACGGTAACTTTGCAGTAGGTATGGAAAGTACGACTACAGGAATGTTATCTATTAGTTTATTACCATATTTGTTATCAACTGAAACCGATGCATATGGTAATATTACAGTAAGTAAAACTAAAGATACTACTTCTCAGATAAGCATTGGAGCAACAGCTAATCCATATGCATGTATTTATGTAGATGCTATTTATCTTACTGGTGATAAAAAAACTTATACTTCACTGGCTAATTTAGGTGAAGGCGGCACAACTAATTATAATGGACTTACAAATAAACCTAAAATTAATAATGTTGAATTGGCAAGCGGAAATAATACATTATCTAATTTAGGGATCGCTGCACGATCACATTCCCATTCTAAGTTGAATAACAGTTCTCCTGTAGATTATAAAGGATTTGGTCATTGTCATACCGTAATTATGAATAGTAATCATAATATGTGGGTTGCAATTAATAACGATGGTACACCCGCATTAACTCCATATAAATTAAAAACATCAACTAGCTATACAGATGTTGATACATATTCGTTGGAAAAAGGCGGAACTTGTAACCTCGGAAGTACAGATGCTCCTTGGAATGCTGTATATGCTAAGAATTACTATGATGAATATGGAAATAAGATTTCTACAGGCGGTGGTTCAATTAGTCTTAAAATTGATGGAGTTACACGTAGTTCTGGATTCACGAATTATAACCTTGCAACGCAAGATTGGGTGGCTGGTAAAGGATATTTAACTCAACATCAATCTCTTTCTGGATATGCTACTACAAGTTGGGTTAAAGGAGCATTTGGTGATACATTAAGTATTTCAGGAAGTACATTATATTTAAAAAATTATAACGGTTCTCAATTAAGCTCAGTTACTTTACCAACAAGTTCTGGTGGTGGGAATTATGCTCCATTAAATCATACACATGATCATTTAACAGGATCATTTGATGTTACAGTTGGTTCATCAACAATGTATCCAGATGGTGATGGTTCATATTCATGCGGTAGTAGTGGACATAGATGGAAATATGTTTATGCATCTAACGGTATAAATACTGGTTCTGATGAGTATATAAAAGAAAATATCAAAAGCATTACTAATTTTCCATCTATTGATAAATTTTATATGTCATTAAATCCAATTCAATATAAATTCAAACAACGTCCAAACGATGATGAAATATCTAAAATACATTTTGGATTTGGAGCAAGGGAAACAGAAAGACATCTAAAGGAAAATAATTTTGAATCAGAAAATTATAGTATAGTTACAAAATCTATTTTAGATAAGCCTAATTTTGTTGGACGTACTGATGAATATTCAATGAATTATCTTGAATTTATCTCTCTCAACACCCACATGACTCAAAAAGCCCATCACCGTATTGATTCTCTCGAATCTGAAAATCAATCCCTTAAGAATGAAATTCTTATGCTTCAGGGACAGCTCTCTCTCATTACTCAACGACTACAAAAAATGGAGGAAAAGTTATGTTAAAAATTAGTGAAACAAGAAATGTATCCGGTCAGGTTATGATCGGTGAAGGTGAAAACTCAAAGCAGGTTGCTTATCTTAATGCATCTGTTAGTAAAGATGGAAATGTAAATATCAATAAATCCATTCAGGATAGCGAAATATTTAAAACAAATAAAGAAGCAGTCCTGAAAGATTTTACAGAGTTTGAAACATATGTGTATGGAATTATTCCTGAATAAATAAGAGGCCATGAGCAATTGTGGTCTTTTATTATGCAAAGAAGGTGAAATATTTGACCAGTCGAGAATATGAACTTGAATTAAAGAAAATCAAAGCCAAAAATCGGCAGATTGAAATGAAACGAAATCTGAAGGCAGCAAAAGTTAGTAGATTTAACATTCCAAAGATTTCTACCAGTAAATTGATTCTTGTTGCAGTACTTCTACTCAATCTACAGATCATTTATTTCGTAGAAAAAGCGATCATGACATATGGTGATTTATCTGCTCTCTACGCTCTTATTGCTATCCCAGCGACACTTATCCCTACGGTGTGGGCTTATTTTAGTAAGGCAAAAGCTGAAAATTGTGCAGGCGGAATTACTTATGATTCTGCAATGGAACAACTTAGACAGTCATCTTCAGAAAATGATGAAGCTGTCGGTTAGGAGGAAATTATGAATATTAAACAGGGTATTCAGGACGTATTATATCTGATCATTACTGGTGTTCTTCCACTTCTTATTACTTATGGAATCCTCTTCTTAAAAGTAAAGATTAAAGAACAGGAAAAGAACCTGGAGAACGACCAGCTCGTAAAATATATAGACGCTGCCACTGATGCTATTAGTAAAGCAGTGCTCGCAGTTAATCAGACCTATGTTGATTCATTAAAGAAACAGGGTAAATTTGATGAGGAAGCTGCTAAAACTGCTAAACAGATGGCTATTGATAAAGCTAAGGCTTTGATTACAGAAGATTCTAAAGCGGCTATCGAAACATTATATTCTGACTTTGAAGCATATCTAAATGATGCTATTGAAGAACTCGTCAGAGAAAATAAAGTTACATATTAATATAAAAGGAGTACAAGGATTATGAAAAAAGTTATTGTAAATGCAGACATTATGGCAATGTATAAAACATTAAATTCTATGAAGAGTCGTGCGGATTTAATCGCAGGAGATGTTGATGTATTCTGGGCGAATACAATGAACCTGAAGACTCTTAAGGCGCAGGTAGATAAAATCTCAGAGGTTGAGCAGGAGTTAGTTGATTCTTATTTTACAGAGGAAAACTCACATTCTATTGTTGACGAAAACGGTAATGAAACAGGAAATCGTGCTCTTAATGATGACATAAAAGATAAAATCATCCCTGAAATTCAAGAAGGTCTGCAGAAAATTTATGATAAAACATGTGAACTTGATGTTGAGATGATTCCAGAGGAATCTCTCAAGAAAATGCTTAAATCTAATGAAGACAAACTGTCTATGCTTGATATGACAGTACTATATGAATTTGTAGAAAAAGGTGAGTAATAATGGCAACATATATTCAGGGAATTCAAACCTCTGTTGGTGTTGTTAAGTATGATTATAATTATCTGGCTAATCTCCCTGAATCAGATATGACATTATCTAAACAGGGTGCATTCGCTGATGCCCTTGTTGTTGGAAGAAAACTTACTCAGCTGGGAGCTGATGTGGATAAATTGAAAGAATCTATGACTGCCGTACAGAAATCTATCTCTGATCTGCAGTCTGCAGATTCTTCTTCTAACACTTCAATTGAACAGATCAATACATCATTACTTAGCATGACCAATAATATCGAAACAATACAGAACAATATTACTACTTTGACTCAGAATACTGCTGAGATCAAGAAAAGTGCTGATAATGCGAATTCGTCAGTCACAACACTGCAGGAAACTATTAAGTCACTACAGACTAGAATTGAAGCTTTAGAAAAAACTCAGACTAAATAAGGAAGGAGGCAGTTATGTATACACTAAAAATTACAGATGAAAATACTGTTGTAACAACAGTCAAAGAATCAATTGTGGAAAGAAGCAATTATGTAGATAAGATTCAGATTGTAACAAGTAAAATGTACCGGGAACAGATTGATATGTCAGATACAACTGTTTATATGAAGTATAAGCTCCCAGTGTCAGACAAAATTAAAATGACACAACTTATTATAAATAATCTTGAATATGAACAGAATTATATCCAGTATTTAATCCCTGTCGATGCAGCACTTACTGCTGAAGCCGGGGATATCGAAGTATCTTTCACGTTCTTAAAACTTATTGCTAATGAAGATGGAACGTACACTTCTTATATTCGAAAAACCACATCAGGTGTTATTCATATTACTCCACTTGTACAATTTGATAAATATGAACCTTCTGAATTGTTTACTGAAATTGATCAGAGACTCCTTGCTATGGAAGGAATGATTAAAGATCTCAATGCTCAGAATAAAGCAGCTTATGAAGGTATGGTAAAAGATATTCGTCTTAATACAGAAGACAGAAAAATCACTTTAACAGACAGAAATGGTGAAGATACCGGAAATGGTATCGTTGTAAAAGATCTTTCTGCTATGGTAGCCGAAGATATGACAGGTAAAGATCCTGATGGCACACAGGATGGAGTTGTTCATCTTGACCAGGTTGTCGATCTGGATAAATTATTAAAGTAAAGGAGTCATAATATGTCATTTAAAGATTCTAAAATTGCTGCTGCGGCTAATTCGGCAATGACTTTGAGTGCTGAGTTAGCCGTAGACACTGAGGAATATACATTATGTACTGATGGTCGTTATGAAGTATATACCAAATATCAAGACAATGCATATTCAACAGTGGATAACTTAAAAAATATTGCCGTTGATGCTACACAGATTAATATTATGCAGGAAGAAAACAGCCAGTATATGCCATTTAGGATTCCAAGATATTGGGACGGTATGGATCTTATGGATATGCTCATCCAGATAAGATATGAATCTGTAGCTGAGAAAAAAGGTAAAGTAGCAACAGTTATCAATGTAGCTTCCAATAATACTTATATTCGATTTGGTTGGCTGATTGATGCTGCTGTTACAGCAAATGCCGGAGATATAATTTTTGAAATTATGGCTACTGGCGTAAATGAAAAAGGAAACAATTATATTTGGAGAACCAGACCAAATGGTAAGTTTACTGTTCTTCAAGGATTAAATTATGACGGAATCATTGAACCTTCTGAAGATTGGTATACAAGTTTTGTAAATATGATTCTTGGTCATGTAGCCGAAGCAAAACAATACGCAGATGAAGCAAAAGCTTCTGCTGCTTCTATTAATGTAGATGATATAAAGGCAGATGTAAAAACATCTGTTATGAATGATCTTAATGGAACAGTAACTGAATCTCTGAAAGCATATTATACAAAAACAGAAGTTGATACAAAAGTCAAAGAATTAAACACTGCTATTTCCGGTATTGACAGTTTAAAGAACTTAAAAGTTGAATATGACAACGCAACTGGAAATTTAGTGTTTAAAGATGGAACGGAACCTATTGGAGAACCTATTACTATTAACAGTCTTGCAAACCTCATAGTTGAGTATTCTGTTGTCAATGGAAAAGGTTCATTAGTATTCAAAGATGGAGAAACTATTATTCAGACTGTAGAACTTAGTTCTATTGAGCCATCTGCTGAGTGGAGAGCTGCATTGAAGCAGGAACTTGAAGCAGAAATGGACGAGAAAGATACAGTAATCTCTAATCGAATTGGTCCACTTGAAACAGCTAGAACTGAAATCGAAAAGAATGTAAATGCCAATACTACTGCTGTCTCAGAGATAAAAACTACTATTTCAAACATTGAGAAAAAAGTAGAAAGTGCTACTACAAAATCTGATGAGGCCAAAAATGCTGTAGATATCTTGAAACAAAATATGACTTCTTATGATACTCAGTTTGAAGGAATTAATACAGATATTACAGATGTTAAAGCCGCCATTGAAGAAATCAAGAAAAATCCTGCGGCTGCAGAGTACGATGTTACATACGAAAATAGTATTTTTACATTTTTAAAGGATGGAGAAATCCAGAAAAGCTTTAAAATTGAAGGTGGTGGAGGATCTTCCTCAGATACTACTACTATTACTATTGAAAGAATCACAAATGCAGATGCTATTTTCTTACTTGGTTCAAAAGCAATTATTGAATATAGTTTTTCATCTGTAGATAATACTGGTGATACAACTGGAGCCGGTACTGCTGTGTGGAAAGTTGGTAATACTATTGTAGCTACGAATACGGCTGCGCAAGGAAACAATAGTTTTGATATTACTGAATATCTTAATGTCGGTGCAAATACTATTAGATTAACTATTACCGACAGTTTTGGGACACTTGCCACTAAGACATGGACTGTTACTATTGTAGAATTCAAACTTGAAAGCACATTTGATGATACTTTGTTATATACAAATACAGATGTAGTATTTAGGTATACACCTTACGGAAATGTCAATAAGACTCTTCATTTTATTCTTGATGGAAAAGACTTAGGCACTGTTGAAACTCAGTCCTCCGGCAGAATTATGTCTTATAATATTCCTAAACAGGAACATGGCAGCCATTTACTCAAAGTATATATGACTGCGACAATTAACAATAAAGAAATAACCTCAAATACTATTTGTAAGGATATCATTTGTGTTGATCCTACAAATAGAACTCCTATTATTGGATGTGCTCAACAGGAATTTACAGCACAACAGTATCAGGCAACAAGTATTAAATATGTTGTATATGATCCTGATCACAATCCAGCCTCTGTAAAACTATCAATTGATGGTAAAGTACAGAGCACTCTTTCTGTAAATCGTTCTGCTCAAATCTGGAGTTATAAGTCATCCACTGAAGGAAAACATAACCTGACCATCTCATGTCGTAAAGTGACTAAGATTTTATCAGTTAATATCACTAAACTTGATATTGATGTTGAACCAATCATAGCCAACTTAGCATTTGATTTTAACCCTGTTGGAAAATCCAATGGAGATACCGACAGACTCTGGACCGATAAAAATAACTCTGCTATTACTCTTTCAGTATCAGATAACTTTGACTGGGATAATGGTGGATACCAGATTGATGCTTCTGGAAACCAGTATTTCTGTGTAAAAGCTGGAACAACTGCTCAGATTAATTATAATCTCTTCGGAAAAGACCCGAAACAGACTGGTTCTGAATTCAAATTTGTATTTAAGACTCAGAATGTTCGCAATGCTTCTGCTACTTTCTTATCATGTATTGATGGTACTGAAGGCTCTGACGTAGGTATTAAAATGGATGTTCATGAAGCATACGTGAACACTTCTACTGACAGCTTATATTTTCCATATAGCGAAGAGGATATTATTGAATTTGAATATAATATCAATACAATTGATACAAAAGACACATCTGCAACTTCTATCATTATGACTTATGAAGACGGAGTTGGAGGAAGACCTCTTATTTATGATAATTCTCATAGACTGCACCAGTATTCTCCTGTTCCGATTACTATCGGTTCTCCGGATTGTGATGTGTTGATTTATAGAATGAAAGCTTATTCTGCTTCTCTCACAGATTCTGACATTCTTGCTAACTTTATTGCAGATGCTAGAGATTCAGATGAAATGATTGCAAGATATAATAGAAACCAGATCTACAATGACAATAATGCTCTTACTCCAGATTCTGTAGCTAATGCTTGCCCGAATTTAAGAATTATAAAAATTGAAGCCCCTCACTTTACAAATGATAAGAAGGATTTTGTTAAAAATACTTCTATGGAATGTATTTATAAGAATGGGGATCCTAAATTAGATAACTGGAAATTTATTAACTGTTTCCACGCCGGACAGGGAACTACAAGTAATGAATATGGTTTTGCTGCCAGAAATATTGATGTTATTTGTTGTGCGGATGGTGTACATCAGATCAATAGTAAGATTCCTCTTGATCCTAACTATAAGACAGAGTTAGTTCTTGGTGATGGCACAAAATATGAGGACGGAACTGGTAAGATTAGTCTTACAAGAAACTCTGTTCCAAATAATTGGTGGAATTTTAAAGTAAATGTAGCATCTTCAAATATGGCAACTAATGCATTAGGACAGAAGAGATTCAACGACTTTTTACCATATGAAAGTCCTGCGGTACGTAGAGATCCTAAAGTTAAAAACTCTATGGAATTTGTCAACTGTGTAATCTTTATTAAAGAATCTGATCCTGATATTACTACTCATAGAGAATTTCAGGATACAGACTGGCACTTCTACTCTCTCGGTAATATGGGAGATTCAAAGAAGACTGATATTACAAGAGCTTATGATCCAGAGGATATGAAAGAATTCTGTATTGAAATCAGTGACAATACTCTTCCAAACTCTGCATTCCAGACCGGTATAACAAACCAAGATGGAACTATGAAATATCCTATCAGTAAAGCTGAATGGAAAACTGGTAATACAGCATATGATGCTCTGTATAATAACTGGGATGGATCATTTGAATTCAGATATGATTGTTGCGGCGATTCTAAGGATGGTTCTGCTCTTACTTCTGATGAAGCAAAAAAGAAAATACGTACAGATAACAAACAGATTTGGAGAGACTTCTATGAGTTTGTAATTACGTCTAGTGATAAAGAATTTAAAGATGGCTTGAAAGATTGGTGTATTCAGGATGCAATGCTCTATTTCTATTTAGTTACACTCAGATATAGTATGATTGATAATAGAGCCAAGAATGTTTTCCCGCATTGGGCAAAACATTATATCACTCAGGAAGAAGCTACAACTATGGGTGATAAAGCTAAATATTATACTATAGATGATGATGCGGCTGCTCTGCATAATGGTTATAGATTTGATCTATGGGCATATGATATGGACACTCAGCTTGGTATTAATAATTCAGGTGAGCTGTCATTCCCATATGGTAAGGAAGATACTGACTATAAAGAAGAAGGAAATCCTTCATCTGGTTATGTTTTCAATGCTGCTGAATCTGTATTGTGGTGCAGAATACGTGATGTATTTACACAAGAATTAAGAAATATGTATCAGTCTGTAGACTCTAACTGTTGGTCTGATTCTCATTTAATTAATGAGTATGAGGCTTGGCAGAGCCAGTTCCCAGAAGAACTTTGGAGAATCCACTATGAAAGATTATATCTGAGAACATATCGTGCTGGAACAGTAAGATTCCTTAATGAAATGATGAATGGACGTGGAAAATATCATCTCAGACAATGGGAACGTGACCAGCATATTTATATGGGAACGAAATTCTTACATACAGATGTAAAGTCTGATCAGATTATGTTCAGATGTAATACACCTAAGAAAGTTGTAGTTAAACCAGATTATACTCTGAAGATCATTCCTTATTCTGATATGTATATTTCTGTACTTTATGGTAATTCACCAGAAACTACTCAGGTACGTGCAAAAGCCGGACAAGAATATAAGATTACTACGGACTTAACAAATATGGATGATACAGCTATTCTTATCTATGCTGCATCAAGAATTGAGGCACTAAATGACCTCTCTGCTTGTTATATTCATGATAATGATTTCTCAAAGGCTTCTAAGCTGAAAACTCTTATCATTGGTAATAATACAGCTGGATATCAGAATACTTTTATGACCTCTCTTAATATGGGTAATAATACTCTTCTTGAGACTTTGGATATTCGTAATTGTCCAAATCTTACAGGATCTGTTAACCTGTCTGCATGTGAAAATCTTATTAATCTTTATGCTGATGGAACTATTGTAACATCTGTATTATTTGCTAATCATGGTAAGATTGCTCATGCTTCTCTCCCGTCTTCTATCAACACTCTTACACTCAAGAACCTCAAAGACTTAACTGATCTTAAGGTTGCAGGATACGATAATTTACAGACATTTGTATGTCAGAATTCTATCGTAGATGCTCTTGCTATCTTAAATGCTGCTATTAATACTCTTCGTACCGTAACAATTACTGGTATCTCATGGAATCTTGATGATACTACGCTTCTTCTGAAATTATCAAAACTTGCTGGTATTGATGATAATGGCGCTACTACTGAGCAGTCAATTCTTACTGGATCTGTTCATATTCCTGTAGTTAGACAGCAGGAATATAAAGAATTTGTTGGTTCTGAAGATGAACCTGGTATCTGGACAGACCTTGTTCTTACTTACGATTCAATCATTACTCAGTTTAAAATTACATTTATAAATGATGATGAAAGTAATACTATCCTTGATATCCAGTACGTAGATAAAGGTGGAAACGCTGTTGATCCTACTACAAGAGAAGTTAATCCGATTCCTATTCCTACAAAGAAAAGCACAATTAAGCTTGATTATACCTTCAAAGGATGGGAAGGTTCAATGACAGGAATCTTTGCTGACAGAACTATTACTGCTGTATATGACAGTAAAATTCGTGAATATACTGTAAAATATGTTTCTAAAGGATTATCTCTTCAAGAATCTACTGCCCAGTATGGTTCTTATGTAAAATATACAGGTGATACTCCTGTATATACTGCTGAGGAATCTGCTTATAAGTACAATCTGTTTAAAGGATGGGATAAGTCAGGATTTGTCGATGGAAATAAAACGATCAATGCAGTATATGAAACCTGCGAATATGTAGATGGATATTTTGATGGTAAGGATCTGGCCAATATGACACAGGTTGAGCTTTATACTCTTATGAAAATGGGACTTGAAGCAAAATCATTATCATTAAAAGATACATTAGATTTCAAACTTGGTGTTGATTATAGCTATGGCGACATTGAAGAGCATAAAGTTATTTCAACTGCGACTAAATTTGATGGAACAAACTATATTGACACCGGATTAAAGATCATGGAAAAAGACAGAGACTTTACGATTGCTATTGACTTTGAATTTGATTCAGGAAATAGTGTAAACTCCACTCTTGCTCAGTGTTTTCAGGGTGATGGTTCAAATGGATTCAGACTTTGGTATTCTCAGGAACCTCGTTTCTCATGGAATACTGATAGTATAACTCCATCTGCTGGAACAAATCGAGAGATTATTGTATTCCGTCATGAAGCTGGAAGTCAGAAGCTTTATGTATACAATTCAAACATGACTGGGAAAGAAGTGTCTTCTACTACTCTGAATGCGATTAGGATTCCAGAGCATAGTTCCACTCTCGTATTTGGATGTTCTAAAGCTGACGATGGAGCATATGAAAACTTTGCAAAAGGCACTATACATTGGGCTAAAGTCTGGTACGCAGATCTTGGTGAAGAACAATGTATGGATATTGCTGCATGGATCCACGAAGTAATCCCTATGGAAGTGGCTAAGTTTAAAGGATATTATCTGTCTGACGTTGCTTCAAAGAGAGCTAACATTACATTTGTTGCTTCTAATCTCCTTGGTACAGAAAAACCTTATAATAATAAGAGCACAAATGCAGGTGGATGGGCTGATTCTACATTAAATACATGGTTGAATACTCGTATGGTTAAGGCAATCTCTCCTTTATGGAAAGCTCTGATCAAACCTGTAAAAGTATACTCTTCTATTGGTAATAAATCTAATGACACTTCTGTATCTAATTGCAGATTCTATGTTCCATCTCTGTACGAAGTTGATCCTACTGCTACTTCTGAACCATATATTTCTGAAACAAATGCTCCTATTGCTTATTTCACAGATGATGATACCAGAAAGAAAGCAAAACCTTCTATTCCTGCAGAGTATAAATCTTATTGGACCAGATCTCCAAATGCTACAGTTGCAAACTGGTTGTATACGGTTAATGAATCTGGTGCAACATATGGATTCTCTTATCCAGGACAGAATTCTGGAATTTTACTTATGTTCTCAATTTCATGCGAGGGGTAACTATTCCCCTCTTATAAGGAGGATATCACATGTATTATAAAGTAATCAAAAATGATGAAGTCGTAGATGTCCTTAATCATATCCTGTATATCAAATATCAGGAAAAACATAGTCTGTTGCTTCTATGTGATATCACAGAAGCACAGGCTATTTTAAGTTCAGACGGAAAATATGGATGGCACATTGAAGGTCTCTATAATTTTCCGCCTGATAATGACATTTATGCAATAAAAGAAATTTCAAAATATGAATATGACAAATTGAAGAGGTGATCACAGCATGGCGTTAATTCCAACCTGGTATTCTGCATCAACTAAGCAAATTGCAGAAAAGGCTTTACAAAGAGGGGTGCTAAAATACCCAGGACTTTGTTACATCCAAGACAGTAAGAGTATAGCGTGGGTGACCATCGACAACACATTAGAATATGTCAAAGGAGATAAACAGATTACAGATGTAAAATGCATCGGATCAAATCTTATGTTTTTCTCTGGAGATAAACTGCTTTTCTCTTATGACATATCTATGACTGACGAAGATAAAGGTCATATTATTGAAGAGGTCAAGAAAACAATCGGATTGGATAATTATGTCAAGTCTTCTGAGCTTTCTACTCTTTTAGATAATATAATCGGTAATCTTGAAGATAAGTCCACTGTTGTAGACTATATCAACAGCCTATCTTATAACAAATTATCTGATGTACCTATTGTAAATCTTATAGGTACACTTACTGTTCCTGTGAAGATATCATCACTCGATGATGGTATTTATAAAGTAAAAGGCCAATGTATCATTGGTGGAAACAATACTACTGTTCAATCTTCTGCAGACGATGTTCTGTATCTTGTATCTCATGATGCTGATACTTCCAGCACAACAATCACAAAAATGCAAGGAAAATCTATTACATTGTATTTCATTCAGCAAGATGGTGAATATACGACTGATCGTTATGTCACTGAAAGCTGGATTAATGAACAGAATTTTGCAAGTGCTGATTCTGTAAAAGAATATGTTTCAAATATCATTGAAGAAACTGTTCTGGATGTTTTAGATGAACATATTGACTCTGCTTTAGACCGAAAACTCGGAGGTATTGATTCCGAAGATTTAACAAATATATTTCAAGGAGGAAACTAATTATGGCAAAATTACAGTTCGCTACACTTTCTAATCTTCAGGAGTTTTTAAATCTGCATAACGTACAGATCGACTCTAAAATCAGTGAGGCTGTCAAAAACTCAATTAAAACAGTATCTCAGTCAGAAGACGGATACACACTTTATTTCTACACAAAAACTGCTCCAGTAACTATTGATGAAGCAGCATTTACTATTACTATTCCTCAGCCAACAGGAAAAGCTGACAAAGTAAAAGGTGCAGTAAAAGGTCATCTTGCAGGATTAGATGAAAATGGTAATCTGGTAGATTCTGGAAAGACTGTTGCAGATTTCGATGCTGCTGGCGCTGCTAACACAGCAAAAACAGAAGTAATGTCTTATGTTGGTACTATTCCTACTGGTGCTAAAGCTAAAGATGTAGTTTCTTATATTAAAGAAGCTGTAAAGACAGGCACATATGATGATTCTGCTCTGAAATCAAGTGTTGCAGCTAATACCGCAGCAATCAGTACTCTTAATGGAACCGGGGCTGGATCCGTAAAGAAAGCTGTTTCTGATGCAGTTGCTCAGATTGTTAACGGCGCCCCAGAAGCATATGACACACTGAAGGAAATCTCTGATTGGATTTCTTCTCATGCATCTGATGCAGCAGGAATGAATAGTCAGATTACTACCAATAAAGAGGATATCTCTAAGCTGAAAACACTTATCGGTACTCTCCCAAACACAGCAACATCTAAAGATATCGTAAGTTATATTGCTGAATATGTTTCTAAGGCTCTTGCAGATTCTGACCTTTCTCAGTATGCGAAAGCTGAAGATCTGACAGCCGCTGTAGGAAGAATTGATGCTATTGAAAAGAAATTACCTACATTAGAAGCTGCTGATAAAAAGAATGCTGGAGATATTACTGCTGTTAAAGGCAGAATGGATACTGCCGAAGGTAAGATTACTGCTCTTGAAAAAGATCTTGCCGCTGAAAAACCGAAGATTGCTAAGAACACATCTGATATCACCGCTCTTAAGGGGCTTGTTGGAGATGGATACGAAGCAATTCCAAGTGCGTCTATCAAAGGTTTATTTAGTGCGTAAAGTAAGGGGTTACTCCCCTTGCTTTCATTAAAGCGAAGGGATGTGCAGATAATGAAAGAACAATTTCTTAATTTACAAGGTCTTACTGAGCTTGTTGATTATATTAAAAAATATATAACTGATCAGCAAGAAGTCATCCCTTATGCATCTTATACATTGTTTCCAACAATTGGTAAAACAAATGCAATTTATGTGGACACAACCACAAATGCAATCTATAGATGGGATGATAATAATATCAAATATTATGCATTGGCATTTGATCCTGAAAAGGAATTCATCATGCAATGCGGTAGCTCGAAAGGATGATGTGAATGGCTACACAGACATTGAATACTCGTATCGCCCTTAAATCGGACACAACCGCTAATTGGGCGAAATCTACGCTTGTTCTATTAAAAGGTGAACAAGCGATTGAAATTACAGAATCTGGCGCTTACAAAATTAAAATTGGTGATGGGGTTAAAACATTTGCTGAATTGCCATATGCGACTATGACACCAGAAGAAATCTCTGCACTGATTGGTGATGGTTCAGTACAGAACGTAACTCTTGCTTCCGGTACTAACAACGGTACATTAAAACTGACTGTAGATGGAACAACTACAGATAATATTGCGGTAAAAGGATTAGGAAGTGCTGCATATACAAATACTTCTGCTTATGCAACTGCCGCACAGGGTACTCTTGCTACAAACGCAGTCCGTAAAGTAGTTTCTGGCACTGCGAACGGTACAATCTCTGTAACAACAGGAACTGGAGCAGCAACAGATATAGCAGTAAAAGGATTGGGATCTGCTGCATATAAAGGAGCTGGAGCTTCACAGGGACAAGTTCCTGTAAATGGAGCCGCTCTTGGAACGACAGCCAATGTTCCTGTAGTAACAAATACTTCCGGACAGTTAGTTCCGCATGCCTCTGGTGCTCTTGGTTCTGCCGCATTTAAAGGTGCCGAGACATTTGCAACAGCTGCACAAGGTGCTAAAGCAGATAAATCAGTTCAGTCTGTATCTATTACTTCTGGAACTAATAACGGCACAATTAAATTAACTGTTAACGGCAATGCTACTGACAATATTGCTGTTAAAGGGCTAGGTTCTGCTGCTTACACAGCTTCAGGTGCCTATGCTACATCCGCTCAGGGTGCAAAAGCAGACGCGGCTATGCCAAAAGCCGGTGGTACATTCACAGGTACAGTAACGCTTGCAGCCGATCCAACTGATGCTTTACAGCCAACAACAAAACAGTATGTAGATGCCAAAATTTCAAGTTCTATTGCTGCTTCTGATGCAATGGTGTTTAAAGGAACACTTGGAACTAATGGTACTGCTACTGCTCTTCCTACATCTTCTGTTGTAATAGGCGATACATATAAAGTAATTACTCAGGTTTCTGTAGCTGCTGATAATTCTTATACAGGAGCTGCTGTGACAGCTAAGGTCGGTGACTTAGTAGTCGCTATGTCAAAGGATCCAAAATGGATTGTTGTACCATCTGGTGATGAAATCGTTACTACTGTTAAGTATTCCACTACAACACAGAATCTTACAACAAGTGCTAAGTCTGGAGAGATTACAGTAGGTGAAGCTGCTACAAAACAGGTAGATTCTTCTATCGCAGCCGCTTCTACTTCTACTAAGCTTCCAACTTCAAAAGCTGTTGCCGCTTTTGTTGAAGGAAAAGGTTACAAAACAACTGACCAGAAAGTAAAGAATACTCTTAATACTACTGCAAAGGCTTATGTAACTGGTACTACAAGTGCAACAACTGGTATTGGAGAACAGGTATTTGATACAGGTGTATATCTTGATACAACTGCTGGGAAACTTGTTGCTACTACTTTTGCAGGTGCTCTTCAGGGTAACGCAACGACTGCTACTTCTGCGGCTGCTTGTACAGGTAATGCTGCTTCTGCAACAAAACTTGCAGCATCAAGAAATTTCTCTCTTACTGGAGGTGCCGTTGCTGATGCTGTAGCATTTAACGGTGGAGGAAATGTTGCTCTTAGTGTTAAAAGTTTAAATACTGATTATTTAACTAATGGAGCCAATACTCTTATTTTAAATTGTGGGACATCTGTTTAAATGAAAGTGGCCTCTTTTATGAGGCTGCTTTACTAAATATGAAAATTATAGATTATATCTATTTAAATAAAAATTAAAAAAGGGAGGTGCACAATGGGAGAACAAAATCTCAATATACGAATCAAACATAAATATGATACGGAAGCTAATTGGAATAAAAATAATCCTGTTCTTTTAAGTGGAGAAATAGCAATTACAAGTGATAAATTCGGTAAACATAAAGTGGGAGATGGTACGCATAAATGGTCAGAACTCTCTTATGTAAAAGCTGATCTTACAAAAAGCGATGTAATAAGCGCTCTTGGCTATACGCCTCCTTCAAGTGACACTTGGCGAGGTATTCAGGATAATCTAATAAGCAGCTCTACAACTGAGTCTCTATCTGCTGCACAGGGTAAAATATTAAAAGAGTTAGTTGACGGGAAAGCTCCGTCTTCACATACGCATACTAAAAGTGAAGTCGGATTAGGCAACGTTGACAATACTGCTGATGCCACAAAAAGTGTTAAATATGCTATTTCTGCAGGTAGCGCATCATCTGCCGCTGCTCTTACTTCTAATGCTGGATCATCAACTCAGCCAGTATATTTCTCAGGTGGTAAACCAGTAGCTTGTTCATATACACTTGGTAAGTCAGTGCCTGCAGATGCATTATTTACCGATCATACTTATGGAAACATGAAGGGTGCTACTTCTTCTTCCGCCGGAAGTGCTGGTCTTGTTCCTGCACCTAATATAGGAGACCAATTAAAATTTCTTCGTGCTGATGGTACTTGGGTAATTCCTACAAATACGACATATTCTGTAGGTACATCAAGTTACTCAGGAATAACTAAGCTTTATACCGAAACTGGGTCGGCTACAGATGGTACCATGACTCAAAATGCTATTACAACTGCTCTAAATGGAAAATCTGCTACTGGACACACACATAATTATGCTGGAAGTTCTAGTTCTGGTGGTGCTGCAAACTCCGCAAATAAACTAGCAACTGCTAGAACCGTATCTGGTGGAACTGACATCACGCTAAGTTTTAACTATGATGGTAGTGGTAACTCCTCTGCAAATATCGGATTTTATAGTTCGTCTGCGAGTGTAGGCGACAAAAACAATTATCCATTCCATCGATTCGCAAAACTGGATACTATTGCTGCAAGCTATTCAGATAAATCAACCACATTCTTTATCTCACAGGATTATAGTGGTGGTGGCTTCGGTATTGTACGAATTGTATTACGTACGAATAACAGCAGCTTAGCATCGACAGTTGAAGTAAAATGGCTGGTTCGTTGTGGCTTAAGTGCGGATAGCGTACAAGTCGGAATTTACAATGTTTTTGGAAAGACTTACGCAGATGCCTTCTTTAAAACAGGAGGATCGTATGCTGGAACTTGTTTCCGTACACTTGCAAGTGGTGCGCGTGGTGGTATTAGCAGAACTTGGGTGCTGGTCAATTCTTCAGAAGTAAGTGGAACCTCTGCAACAGATGCAAAAACATCTACCGAGTGTTATGCTACTATTGCAGCTGCTGGTACCGCACTTCATAAACAAGCATATAGTAGTATCGTTTCTGGTACTGATAGCGGTACTGCATCTTATGCGAATAGTGCTGGCAGTGCAAATTCTGTTGCTTGGGGTAATGTTACAGGTAAGCCATCTACATTCGCACCATCATCTCATACTCATAACTATGCAGGATCCTCTTCTGCTGGCGGTGCTGCTACATCAGCAATTAAATTATCCACACCTAGAAAAATTGGTAACGCATCTTTTGATGGTACTGCTGATATTACCTTATCTCAGATGGGACTTAATGTTCCTGTTGAAATTACAAAAGCTAACTATCTTGCAAAAAAGAAAGCTGGAACTTTAAATGCAAATACCTATTACAATGTTATTGATGAATATGATTCTGCAAATGTTATTAACGACTCATCTGTAACAGCCAACAGTGCGTTTTCAAGTACTAAATCAGAAAAAACATATGCGAAGAAAAGTACACTTGTTAATACTACTCTCACAGCAAGTAAATGGACTGGATCTTCTGCTCCATATAGTTATGTATTATCCGTATCTGGAGTAACTTCTTCAAATATTGTAGAAATAGATTATGCTTCTAATGCTTCATCTGCTGCTATTGAAGCTTATCAAAATGCAATGTTAGCTGACGGAGGACAGACTACAAATCAAATTACTATAAAAGCAACCGAGAAACCAACTGTAGATATTCCCATTACTATTGTTATAAGAAATGATTTATAAAAGGAGGCGATAACATGGCAATTTATAAAGGTGAACAATGTCTTGCCGGAGTTGGTAAGAATGCAACTATTAAAATTGGTACTGCTAAAACAGGTACTTCGGCTGCGGTAACTAATTCTGGTACTGATACAGATGCTATATTGAATTTTACATTACCTAAAGGTGATCAGGGAGTTGGAATTTCAAGTGTTATCCCTCATTATCTTGCAAGTCCTAAATCGCAGGGAGTGACCAGATCAACTACTGGATGGGCGACTTCCGCTCAAGTTATGACATCTACAAATAAATATTTGTGGTGTTATCATGAATTTGTTTTGACAAACAATAATCATTTGTATACAGATGCAACCGTTATAGGTGTTTATGGAGATAAAGGTGATCCGGGTACAACTGATTACAATGGATTGAAGAATAAACCGGTCGTTAATGGAGCTGTAACTGCTTATCAGTCAGATATTATGAAATCTCAGTTGAGAAATGTGACATTCTCTACTGAAGAACCTAAGACAACTGATGGTAAACCTGGTGATATGTGGGTGGTGTATGGCGATGAGTAATATTAAAACTGGTGATATTTTAAACTTTGATTATACTGGTACTGTCCAAACTGTAACACTTCCTAAAGGTACATATAAGTTGGAGTGTTGGGGTGCTCAAGGAGGATACAGTTCTTCTAATTCAGGAATAGAGGTTGGTATGGGCGGAAAAGGTGGATACTCCGCTGGAACTATTACACTAAACCAAAAAACACTTATATATATTTATACTGGTGGAGTTGGTAGCATAAGTGGCAACGGTAAAGCAGATGGTGGATTTCCTAATGGTGGTTCATCTTGGGCTTCCAGCACAAGCGAAGGTGCTGGTGGTGGCGGTGGATCATCCGATATCCGTATTGGTACCGATTCATTGTATGCTCGTGTTATCGTAGCTGGAGGTGGCGGAGGTGGCGGTGAAGACAACGAAACTGGCGGATATGGTGGCGGTGAAACTGGCGGAACTTCAGGTTCTGGAACACCTGGTAGTCAAACTGCTCCAAGTGGATATTTTGGAATCGGCGGTCATACTTCCTATGATGGTGGAGGTGGTGGCGGTGGATGGTATGGTGCTTATCCAGCCGGTGGTCAAACAACTCCAGCTACCGGTAGCAGTGGAAGTGACACATCTGGCTCTCCTGGTGGATCTGGTTACGTTTATACTTCTGCTACAGCCTCTAATTACCCGTCAGGTTGTTTATTAAACTCTTCTTATTACTTATCTGCTGCTAAAACCATAGCAGGTAACACTTCTTTTACATCTCCCACAGGTTCATCTGAGACAGGGCACTCTGGTAACGGGTATTGTCGAATTACTGTTATTGAATGCAAGAATACGGCACTATATACCAGAATAAACAATTCAATGAAAAAGGCTACTGCATTTTATTTCAAATTAAATAATAACAAAATATACGGCGTTGGATCTGCTAATTATAATGGTTCTGTTATGAATTTTGATTATACTGGTTCGGTTCAAACTGCTACATTGGCTCCTGGTACATATAAACTTGAATGCTGGGGCGCTCAAGGCGGGAATGGATCATCTAATGGTAATTCTAATATAAATGCAGTTGGTGGTCTTGGTGGATATAGTGTTGGCACCATTACATTAAGTAAAACACAAAAAGTATATATATATTCTGGTGGAAAAGGACAAACTAAATCAAATACCGGTAGCTATTCTACTGTTAATGGTGGATTTAACGGCGGTGGGTCAAATTATACTTGTGGTTCCGGAGGTTCTGGTGGCGGTGGATCGGATATAAGGATCGGAACTGATTCATTATATGCAAGAGTAATTGTTGCAGGCGGCGGTTCTGGAACAGGATGGACAATTAAAGGTGCCGCTGGCGGTGGAATATTAGGCTTATCAAACTATAATTCATCTTACAATAGTACTCAAACAGCAGGAGGAATAGCTTATACTTCAGCTTACAATATAATGCCCACAGCTGGCACTTTTGGTATAGGTGGCAATGGTTCCGGTTCTTCAGAAGGCGGTTCTGGCGGTGGAGGCGGCTGGTATGGAGGTGGCGGAGCCGGATATACGGGCGGTTCTAGTGGTGGATCAGGTTATGTCTACACTTCTGTCACTGCTTCAAATTATCCAAATGGTTGTTTACTTAACTCTTCTTATTATCTTTCTAATGCTCAAACTATTGCCGGAGATCAATCGTTCCCTGCTCCTTCTGGTTCTACAGAAACTGGTCATTCTGGTAATGGACATGTAAAAATCACTAAATTATCAGATGTAATATATCTTACTCATGCTAAGAACAACATAATGGATTTTAATTATACAGGTTCAGTACAATCTAAAACTCTAAAACCAGGTACGTATACAATAGAATGCTGGGGTGGCCAAGGAGGGACTTACAGTAGTTACATAGGCGGATACGGTGGTTATTCCAAGGGTACTATTACTCTTACTGAAGCAACTACTGTTTATATATCTGTTGGTGGGGCTGGATCTTCCTCTTCTACTGCTGCAGGATTCAATGGTGGAGGAACTGGTATTTCTTCTGGTAGAGGTGGTGGAGGAGCTACAGATGTTCGTATAGGTCAAAATTCTCTATATTCAAGAGTTATCGTAGCCGGAGGTGGCGGCGGAGCTGGTGTAACAAGTGCCAATGCTAATCCTTGTGGTTGTGGCGGTGGAGAATATGGTGGAGATGGATATTACAATGATACCACTGGTTCTTATACTATAGGTCAAAATAGATGTGGTGGTAGTGCCTCACAAACTGCAGGTGGCAAAACATGGAGCACGAGCACTCAGGCTACTTTTGGTCAAGGCGGAAATGCTTCAGGCTACTCTTGTGGTGGTGGCGGAGGCGGCTGGTATGGCGGTGGTGGAGCCTATGACAGTGATTCTGACTCTGATGGACGTTGGGGTGGAGGAGGCTCAGGATATGTTTATACCTCTTCTACAGCTAAAAATTACCCTAACGGATGTCTACTAAATTCTACTCATTATCTCACAAATGCTCAGACTATCGCAGGAAACACTTCTTTTACTTCTCCTACAGGATCAGCAGAAACTGGTCACACAGGCAGTGGATTCTGCAGAATTACAAATTTGAACCCAACACAATATGGATTATACGTAAAAACGAACTCTGGTTGGAAACACATAGATTTATAAAAGGAGGGCTTAACTATGCCGATTATATTTCACGGAACAGGTAGTGGCGGCTCTGCTAAAAAACTAAAAACCGCACGAACTATTAATGGTACGAATTTTGATGGTACAGCTAATATTACTACTGCTAATTGGGGAACAACAAGAACCGTTACTGTAGGAAATACAAGTAAATCTGTAAATGGATCTGGAAACGTAAGTTGGTCGTTAGCTGAAATAGGTATTCATCTTTCAACAACGGAACCTGCAGCTAGTGACGGAAAAAATGGAGATATTTGGATTACTTATGAATAAAAGACTGAAAGGAAGGTGAGGCTTATGGCTTGTAGTAATGGATGTGGAACTTCTTGTTCTACTGACTGCACTCATTCATCATCTGGTGGATGTGGTGGTTCTTGTGGTGGTTCTTGCTCTACTAACTGTACTGGTGGATGTTCTGGATATTGTGATGGAACTTGTAAGGGAGGTTCAGGAAGTACTTGTTCTGACTGTACTGCCAAATGTGCTAATGACTGTACCGGAGCTTGTACAAATGCTTGTGTAACCGGATGCACTGGCTGTGGGAACAACTGTGATGGAGACTGTACAAGCGCCTGTGCTCAAAGGTGCTCTAATGATTGCAATGCTGCATGTACTGCTACTTGTGCTTATGATTGCGAACATACTTGCACTGCTTCTTGTGCCAACGACTGCACCAGTTGTGGTGGATCTTGCTCAAGTAATTGCTCAGGAAATTGTGATTCCGGTTGTTATACTGGTTGTTATGGTTGTGATTCTACCTGTTCTGGTGGTTGTTCTGGCACTTGTAATACTACTTGCACTACCACTTGCGCCAATGACTGCACTGGCGGGTGCAAAGGAACCTGTACAGGTGGATGTGGTGGTTCTTGTGATAATTCATGCGGCTTTTCTTGTGAAGCTTCATGTGATAACAATTGTACTGCTGTTTGTTCTGTATCTTCTGTGTATGGTGGAAACTCAGAGAAGAGTGTATTGAATTTTGCTTATACAGGTAAAGCTCAATCTGTAACCCTTGAGCCTGGAAAATATGTTCTTGAATGCTGGGGAGCACAGGGAGGTTATCGTTCTAATTCTAGTTATGGTGGAAAAGGTGGCTATTCTACAGGGACTTTAACATTGACTCAAAAAACTACTATATACATATATGTCGGTGGATCTGGAAATTCTGTTACATCAGCATCAAATTCAATCTATCCCGGAGGTTTCAATGGTGGTGGATATAGATACAATTATAAAGGTGGTGGTGGCGCTACTGATATTCGTATTGGAAGTGCTTCTTTATATGCCCGTGTTATCGTTGCAGGTGGCGGTGGTTCTGATGGTAGTCCTAATTATAGTGGTGGGTATGCAGGTGGTGTATCTGGTACTAGGGGAAATTTTGGATGTGGTTCATATGGATATGGTGGATCTCAAACTGCTTCATATTCATCTTTAAGTGCTATTAATTCACAAGGCACCACAAATTCTTCTTCTAACTGTGCTGCTGGTTTTGGTTTCGGTGGTTTTGGATGTTATTACGCTTCAGGTTACGGTGGAGCCGGTGGCGGAGGATGGTACGGTGGACAAGGTACTTATCCTGATGGTTCTGGAGATGATGATGGCGGTGGCGGAGGTGGATCTGGTTACGTTTATACTTCCTCTTCTGCTTCTAACTATCCTCAAGGCTGTCTCCTAAATTCATCTTACTATCTTTCTGATGCTTCTAATTTATCTGGCAATGAATCTTTTAAATCTCCTTCTGGTACTACAGAAACTGGTCATTCTGATAATGGCTATTGTAGGATTACCTGTTATGTCAAAAAGAAAACTCTACATTGTAAAATGAACAATGAAATTAAAAAAGCAGCTCCAGTATTTATGAAAATGAACAATAAAATTTATGATGCTGGCGCTAATGCTGTAATGGATTTTGCTTATACAGGAACAGCTCAAGCTATATCACTTCCAAGAGGAAAATATATTATAGAATGCTGGGGCGCTCAAGGCGGTTCATATAGTAGTTATTATGGTGGTGCTGGAGGATATTCTGTCGGAACCATAACTCTAACTAAAAATTCTACGGATTTATATATTTATGTTGGTGGACAACCAGAAGCTACAACTTCAACAGGTGAAACACCTGGTGGATTTAACGGAGGAGGAAAAGGTTGTTCAAGAACTTATAATTATAGTAGTTATGGACAAGGTGGCGGCGGTGCAACCGATGTTCGTATAGGAAAAAATGATCTTTATGCTAGAGTTATTGTCGCTGGTGGCGGCGGAGGTTCATCATCAGAAAATTCGCTTACAACAAAATATGGCGGTGGAACTACTGGTGGTTCTTCTGCTTCTGGATATGGAGCTACACAAACTGCTGCAGGTACAAATGGTTCGTTTGGTCAAGGTGGTTCTGCAACAACTTCTGGAACTAATTATAATTATGGTTCCGGCGGTGGTGGAGGTGGATGGTATGGTGGTGGTGCATGTTCTGATTATAGTGACAGCACTAACTACCGAGGCTATAATGGCGGAGGTTCAGGATATGTTTACACTTCAGCTACTGCTGCTAATTATCCAAGTGGTAATTATGTAAATTCTTCTTACTACCTTACCAATGCGCAAACTATAGCAGGAAATCAATCATTTAAATCACCTGATGGAACAAATGAAACAGGCCATACCGGAAATGGTTTCTGTCGAATCACCCGTAAATCAGGAAAAATATTTGTAAAACAAAACGGTTCATGGATCAAAGTATAACACTTTGGTCCATATTTAAATTACGAGGAGGAATTGTTATGAAACTTATTTTTAAAGACGGACAAGAATTAGTTATTACTCGTGCTAACGATACATATTCATATGAAGGATATAAAGATGGGTTAGGAAATGATATGAACAAAAATATTGTAGCTACTATTTCTATCTTCAATTCTGATAAATCTTTAAACACTATTAAGGATATGATTACTGATGAAAATAGAACAGGTTTTAAAATTATTTATGGGAATACCCAGAAAGATTATACTGGAATGAAAATTGAAAGTATTTCAGAAGAAATCTCCAATGAAAGAAGTGTTATTAATATCTCATTAGCTACAGATAAAACCATAGCTCCTACTGAGACCCCTGAAACAACAACAGAAAAAACTAAAGAAGAAACTAAAGAAAAAACGGAAACAGCTTCTGATAAATAATTAAGAATGAAAGGAATATAAGGATATGAGAAAAATAATCGTAAAGGTTAATAAAGAAAAAGCTACAGAGCTTGAAAGAGTTAATTTTGAATTAAACTTCGTAAAAGACATTGTACAGAGAGTTATTGAATCACATCCAAGCGATTTAGAACTCATCAATGGAGATACTCTTATGTCTTACAATAAACGTGGTGCAGAATTACAGAGAAAGTATGCTGCTCTTGCAAATGAGATGGAAAAGGAATACATCCCAGAATGCCTCGAAGGTCATCAGTATAGTTGGATTATTCCAAATAATTCTGATGAAATGACTATTACTATTAAATGTAATTGTGAGATTCCAGAATTAGAGGGAATAGCATGAAAAGGACAGAACAATATTCGGATCAGATAGCTAGACTTTATCCATCTAAGAAGGTAAAAACCGATGACGGACAAAGAATATTAACACAGAGTATCACTTTTCAAGTAACTGATGATTGCAACCTTGCATGTCTATATTGTTACCAAGGACACAAAGGAAAAAATCGAATGTCGTTTGAAACAGCTAAGAAATTCTTTGATTTAGTTGTATCAGGTGAAAAAGGTTTTAAATCTTATATCAATCCAGAGAAATCTCCTGGATTGGTTGTAGATTTCATTGGAGGAGAACCATTTCTTGAGATAGAGCTTATAGATCAAATCTGTACTTATATTATGGATAAACTCATAGAGTTGGATCATCCTTGGGCCATGAAAACTATGTTCTCTATTTGTTCAAATGGTGTTTTATACAGGGACGAAAAAGTACAAGCATTTCTTCGTAAATGGGCCAATAGATTATCTTTCTCAGTTACTATTGATGGGAATAAAGAATTACATGATTCCTGCCGAGTTTTTCCAGATGGTGGTCCAAGTTATGACATAGCTATCGATGCTGCGTCAGATTGGATGAAACGTGGAAATCATATGGGAAGCAAGATCACAATTGCTCCAGGTAATATCAGCTTCTTATATGATGCTATTAAGCATATGGTTGATCTTGGATATGATGAAATCAATGCCAATTGTGTATATGAAAAGGGTTGGACACCTGTACATGCAACTGTTCTTTACGATCAAATGAAACGCATATCTGATTATTTCTTGGAACAGAATTTTGATTTTGAACGTGATTTCTTCTGTTCCCTTTATAATGAAGACTTCTTTCAGCCTAAAGATCCTGATGATTTACAAAGTTGGTGTGGAGGCGTTGGTAATTCAATGATTGCTTGCGATCCTCAAGGTCGCATATTTCCATGTATCAGATATATGGAATCTTCTCTTAATGGAGAGCAAGAACCGTACTCTATTGGTGATGTAGATAATGGTATAGGATGCACAGAATGTTATAAATGCAGAATTAATTGTATGGCAAAAATAGATAGAAGGACACAGAGTACAGATGAATGTTTCTATTGTCCTATAGCTGCAGGATGTTCTAATTGTTCTGGTTATGATTATCAAGTGAATGGTACTCCTGACTCAAAAGCTACTTATATATGTGTTATGCATAAAGCTCGTGCTCTTGGAAACCTGTATTTCTGGAATAAATATTATAGAAAAAATAATATGAATAAACGAATGAAAAACTATGTACCAGATGAATGGGCACTTGAGATTATTTCTGAATCAGAACTTAATATGTTGAAAGAACTTGAAAGAGAGGATTAAAAGCCTCTCTTTTTTATTGACTAAAAGGAGGCTTGATATTATGGCAGAAATTAAAGGAATTGATGTTTCCAGATGGAATGGAAAAATCGACTGGAAAACTGTTGCTAATTATGGAATGGGCTTCGCTGTCTTAAGGATTATCGAAAAAGGAAATATTATTGATAGCACATTTGAGCCTAATTATAAAGGCTGTATTGAGAATAAAATTCCTGTTGGAGTCTATAAATACAGCTATGCTACTACTATTGCTCAGATTGAAGATGAAGCAAATATAGTTATTAAAACATTGAATAAAAGAAAACTGGATTATCCAGTGTTTCTTGATATAGAGGATAAATGTCAGGAGAATTTATCTGACAGTTTAATGATGAAAATGATCGAAGCTTTTAGAGCTATTATTGTCAAAGCTGGATATAAATTTGGTATTTATTGTGGTTATTCTTGGTATCAGAACCAGTTACCAGAAGGTGCTAAAAAGTACGATTGCTGGGTTGCCCGATATCCTAATAATGATACCGGTGAATTACAGGAAAGATTAAGAGTTCCTGCTTCTACTGGTGTTATTGGATGGCAATACTCTAGTAAGGCAACCATTCCTGGTATTCCAACAAAAACCGATCGTAGTGTATTCTATAAAGACTATTCTAAATCTTCTACTACTTCTACAAACTCTCCCAAACCAACAACTACACAAGGAAGTGATACTATGAATAAAGAAAAGGCTATTGATGCTCTTATTGCTTGCGCCGAAAATGAGGTTGGATATTTAGAGAAGAAATCTAATTCTCAGCTTGATGATAAAACTGCAAATGCAGGTTACAATAACTACACTAAATACTGGAGAGATGTATATCCTCAGTATCAGGCACAGGCTTGGTGCGCTGCATTTGTGAGCTGGTGTATGATGAAAACATTCGGTCTTGATGTAGCTAAAAAACTTCTTAAACATTGGCCTTATGTATACTGTCCTACTCTTGGAAATCTCTTTACAAAGTATGCAAATCCACAGCGAGGAGACATTGTAATCTTCTATCGTAATGGCACATTCGCTCATACTGGATTAGTAACAAAAGTCGAAGGAGATAAATTTTATACTATTGAAGGTAACACTTCAGGAGGCTCTTCTATTGTTCCAAATGGTGGTGGAGTTTATGCTAAGAGTTATTATAATTCAAATCTCCCTGGAACAAAGTTTTGTCGTCCAGACTATTCTATTATCACATCTATTTTAACATCTCCTGCACCTGTACAGCCATCTTATACTGCATGGGTAGGTTCTTGTACAGCTAATGGAACAGATGTATTCTCAGACGCTACAGGAGCTTCTAAGCTAAGTACATATCCTAAACTTAATGCAGGTAATCTTGTGGATATCATCGGTGAATCTGGCACAAGATATCAGGTACGTATTGCTGCAAAACATGTTGGTTATGTAGAAAAATCTAACATTAAAAATCCTAATACTCCTGCTGCAACAACTACAAAAAAATATCCATTTGTAGGAAAAGTAACTGCAAGTAAATTGAATGTTCGCAAAAAACCCGGTACTGAACATCCATTACTTCCAGAGTATCCGATGTTAAATAAAGACAATCTTGTTAATGTCCTCGGAGTTACAAAAGATACTAAAGGTGACAGATGGTACAAAGTATCAATTACTAAAAATGAATATGTTGGCTATGTATCAGCCAAATATATTACTAAGGCATAAGGAGGTACGTCATGGGTATTGAACAGATACAGAAAATCCATGAGTTTGGTGAGATCAATGTGATCATATCTTTACTTCTTTGTGCAATGCTTGCTATAGCTTTAAAAGCTGGATGGGAGAAACTTCTTGATACTCTTGGACTTGAGACTAAAGCTTCCCTCAGACAAAAAGCATTAGAACAAAGGCTCTCTGATATGGAACAGAAAATTGCTGATTTTGAGCAGTCTCAGCATAATTATCATGATCAGTCCATTAATATCAGAGATAAACTCGAAGATAATCAGAAAGTCTTACAGGATGGCATTAATGAACTGAAGACGCTTCTCATCAATAAAGAAATTGATGATATAAGAACAACTATTTTAGAATTCTCTAATACTGTTATGAACGACAGAGACTATAATAAAGAACAATACGAACATATTATTGATTTGTATGATAAATATGAAAAAATTCTTGAGCAGAACGGAATGACCAATGGTCGTGTTACTGCCTCAATGGAGTTCGTATTAAAGAACTATCAAGATTTAATGGACAATGGTTTTAAAAAATAATCCTTGCATTTATATGTAGGGATTATTTTTTATGGGGAAGGCTATATGGAAAATAAATTTTTATCACCTGAAATAAATCAAAAAATTTATGATTATTGTAAAAATACGATTACTGATTCACTGAAATTTTACTTATATATACATATTGTCCCAAAAGAAATAAATTCATATGGACATGATAAGTATTATGTAGGAATTACTTCAAGACATCCTAAAATACGATGGATGAACGGACTTGGATATAAGACACAAATGTTTTATAGAGCAATTGAAAAGTATGGTTGGAATAATATTGAACATAAAATTATTGCCTCAGACTTAAGTCAAACCGAAGCTGAAGAATTAGAAAAAGAAATTATTTTATATTTAAAATCTAATCAACCAGAATATGGGTATAATATTGCTTCTGGTGGAATGTTTGTTGGTGGACATTGTGTAAAAATTGCTCAATATGACTTAGATGGAAATTTTATTAAATCATATCCCAGCATAGGAAACGCTGCATTAGAAATAAATCAAAATAAAGAGAGTGGTGGAATACGTTGGGCACTATCTCAAGAAGGCCGTACATGGAAGGGATTTATGTGGAGAGAATATGAAGAAGATCCTATACCAAAAATAGAACCATATATACCTTATGATTGTCGTACTCCTATCTTACAATATGATTTATATGGTAACTTTATCAAAGAGTGGGATAGCCTGAAAGAAGCATCTGATTATTATAAAACTTATTGTATATCAAATGCATGCAGGCAGCTGGCTCCTACCGCTGTTGGGTTCCAATGGAAGTATAAAAACGACGACAGAATTATAAAAGATATTCATAATAGCACTAATAAGAAAACAATTTATGTATATACATTAGATGGTCAATTTATTAATCAGTATGAAAGTATTTCTGATGCAGTTAGAAAATTAAATATACCAATTAATCGTTCATATTTGGATGTGTCTAATTGTTATGCTGATATTCGGAAAAATTCTTCACATGGATATAGATGGTGCGATACATATTATGATAAATTACCACCACTATTACAACGTGGGAAACCTATTATTCAACTTAACAATAATAAGCAAATTATAAATATATTTAATAACATGAATATGGCAACTAATGAAACATCAGAAAGCCGATCAACAATTACAAACAGTTCAAACAAAGATAGATTAACCAAACGTGGATATTATTGGAAATTTGCATCTGATATATCATCAGATAATCTAAATTTTATTAATGAAGATATTAAAGAAAAATATTATGAAATGACCGCATAAAATTTTATGGGTAGTCAAGCATTATACTTGGCTACCCATTTTTTTACTTTGATTCTTTATCAAGCATATTCCGAACGTCTTCTACAGAAAGTCCTTTTTCTCGAAGTAATTTGGCAAGATCTTTCATAGACTGTTCTTCTTTTACGGCTGCTTCTTTCTTCTCTGCTACTGCTAAGTCTTTCATAAGATTTTTCTTCTGCAATTTAAGAGCTTTAAGTTCGTCAGTAAGCTTTGTAATCTGTTCTTCTGTTGATGCAATCTGCGCTTTAACTTCTTCAGTTGTTAATTCCACTACTCGTCTTTTACATCTCATTTGAAGTACCTCCTGACATAATTATAAATAATCATATCATAAAATTATTAAAGGTACAAGATATCACCAGAGTGTTAACATTATTTACCTAACTCCTCTGGTAGTTATTTTAGGAAATTGTCTCATTGTACTGTTCAGTTTTGACACCATTTGTACACCATTTTTGTGTTAAGTTACGTGAAGATATAACATGATACGTGAATGTTAATCCTTTAAATTCAATATATAATGGTTAAAAATGGTCATATTTATTTAATTTCATGTTCCTCATGGAAATGCTTATATTTTTCTATAAACATCAACAGAAAGCTGATCATAAGGAATCCACAGGAAACCCAGATCATTCTGATTCCATAGCGTATGGACAGATTTCCACCAATGCCGGCACCCAAGGCAAACATAAGGATGATTCCAAAATAATACATCGCCTGTTTTAGCTGTTTTGATTTTTTTTCACGAAAATAAACTGACAACGCAGCTGTACCACTGCGCAAATTACCGATACACATAGTACTTGCATAGGAATATCCGTTTACCTTGCGGAAGGACTGTACCTGCATTGCACAGGCGAAAGATGCCATGGCATTTGCCAGCATATTGTATTCGGTTGGCAGGAAACCTACTGTAAATAAGATCAGGATTTCTGCCAGCAGAACACCCTGCCGCCAGTGGAGCTTCTGCGCATATTTATAATTTGCCTGTATTTTCTCCGCAACCCATACGCCCAGTGCAAAGAAAATAATAGGAAAGAAGTATCCCAGTCCTGCTGTCAGTTCTCCTGCCATAAAGTGCTGGCTCATAAGAACGACGTTTCCTGTCTGTGCATTACAGAATACTTCGTTTCTTGCATTATAGGTGTAAGCATCCTGAAAACCTCCTGACAGTGCCAGGAATGCACTGTTTAAAAAGGCTTCCGACATTTGTATTTCGTGTTGATTATGATCTTTCATGATTTTCCCCGTTCAAGTTTATTTGCAGTTATCTCCTGTACGGATAACTGCCTTTATTCTTTTACCGTTTATTTTCAAACATTCGAAATCCGCTGCTTTCTCATGTTTGGCGGGTCCCTTTTTGACCCTGATTATCATGTTATACGTTTATAGGTCAAATGTAAAAGATATAATTCATATTATTGCATATATGATTTTTATATATTGGATACAATATATATATAATTTTGGCTATATAAAGCAACTTCCATATACTGTATGTCTACAGCATATGGAAGTTATTTTTTTATGTATCTGCAGAATTACTTATCTCCATGTTCTTTGAGATATTCTGCTTTTCCCATCTCGTACAGATTATTACCTTCTGAGTCAATGATGACTACAAGAGGCATATCCTCTACATACAATTTACGAAGTGCTTCTGCGCCAAGATCTTCATATGCGATCAGTTCAGCCTTTTTGATGCATTTTGCAAGAAGCGCACCTGCACCGCCGATTGCACCGAAGTATACACCGTCATATTTCTTCATAGCATCTACTACTTCCGGAAGGCGGGCACCTTTACCGATCATTCCTCTTGCTCCCACAGACATCATTGTGGGTGCATAGGCATCCATACGTCCGCTTGTTGTAGGACCTGCTGAACCGATAACTGCACCTGGTTTTGCAGGGGTTGGTCCTACATAGTAGATGGTTGCATCTGTAGGATCAAATGGAATTTTCTCACCTTTTGCAAGAGCCTCGCACATTCTCTTGTGTCCTGCATCACGTGATGTATAAATAGTACCTGTTAATAATACCTGATCACCTGCATGGAGAGTTCTTGCCAGCTCTCTAGTAAGTGGAAGTGTAATTTTCTTTCTTTCCATCTCAGATCACCTCCGATTTATGGCGGGTTACATGGCAGTTGATATTAACCGCACATGGCATACCTGCAATATGAGTCGGCATTGTTTCGATATTCAGGCCGATGGCTGTTGTCTTTCCGCCAAATCCCTGAGGTCCGATTCCAAGCTTGTTTACTTTTTCCAGCATTTCTTTCTCAAGATCAGCATAGAACGGATCCGGGTTCTGAGTATCCAGAGGTCTCATCAGTGCTTTCTTTGCAAGAAGTGCACATTTGTCAAAGGTTCCTCCGATACCAACTCCGACTACCATTGGCGGACATGGGTTGGGGCCTGCGGTCTCTACTACTTCAAGGATGAAATCCTTGATTCCCTGTAATCCTGCAGATGGTTTGAACATACGGATCTGGCTCATGTTCTCACTTCCGAAGCCTTTGGGGCCTACTGTGATCTTTACCTGATCTCCGGGAACGATTTCTGTGTAGATCATAGCCGGTGTATTGTCGCCTGTGTTTCCACGGCGAACCGGATCCTTTACTACAGATTTTCTTAAATATCCCTTATCATATCCACGACGTACACCTTCATTGATGGCATCGTTCAGATTTCCCCCAACAAAATGTACATCCTGTCCGATTTCAAGGAATACACATGCCATTCCTGTATCCTGGCAGATCGGCACATTCTCATTATCTGCAATATCAAAATTCTCAATAATATTGTCAAGGATACCCTTGGCAATCTCTCCGTCTTCGCATGCGCGGCATGTTTTGATCGCACATTTTACGTCTTCCGGAAGATGTTCATTTGCTTCGATACAGAGTTTTTCGATGACATCTGTAAGTCTGCTTACTTCTACTTCACGCATTCTGGTAAGCTCCCTTCTCTATTTCTGGATATGCCATTAAGAAATGACATATTCCCTTTTTCATTATATCAAAGGTTTCCGGTAACGGCAATTTCCCGGCACCGATACCGGAACATTTTTATCGTATACTGGTTACAGTAACTTTTATATTCTGATTGTCTGACCTTTTATCAGCGCTGCTCGTGACGGGCATATTTTGGAAGCAGTAATGGAGATACTTTGTCAGTATGTAAATCTGCTTTGTCCAGTTCATCTGCATATTTGTAGATATGATCCAGGTTCATTTCACCAAGCTCTACATTCTTGCATTTTGCAGCTGCTTTTTTACCGGCATTTCTTCCAAATACGATAACATCCAGAAGAGAGTTACCCATCAGTCTGTTTCTTCCGTGGATTCCACCTGCGGCTTCTCCTGCAACTAACAGGTTTGGAATTTCTTTTGTGAATCCGTCTCCGTTAATCTCAAGACCACCGTTCTGGTAGTGAAGTGTCGGATAAATAACGATAGGAACTTTTCTCATATCAATGCCGTAGTTCATGTACATACGGAACATAGCCGGGATTCTCTTTTCGATGGTTCCTTCGCCACCGAGGATCTCGATCATCGGAGTGTCAAGCCATACACCTTTCAGTCCGCCTGGAACTTCTACGCCGCGGCCTTCTTCGCATTCACGGATAACACCGGAAGCATTTACGTCACGGGTTTCAAGCGGATGAATATAAGCTTCTCCGTTTGCATTTACAAGCTGTGCACCAACGGAACGAACTTTTTCTGTTACCAGAGCACCCATGATCTGTGATGGATAGATTGCTCCTGTTGGATGGTACTGGATAGAATCCTGATAAAGAAGGGAAGCACCAGCTCTATATCCAAGTACAAGTCCGTCTGCAGTTGCGCCATAATGGTTAGATGTCGGGAATCCCTGATAATGCATTCTTCCTGCACCACCTGTTGCGATTACAACAGTTTTGGCTCTTGCAACAGAATAATCTCCTGTTTCCATGTTAAGAAGAACTGCACCTGCAACCTGTCCTTTTTCATCTTTCAGAAGTTCAACAGCTGAAGTAAATTCAACTACCGGAATCTTAAGATTCAGAACTTCATCTCTGATGGTACGCATGATCTCAGATCCAGAATAATCCTTTGCAGCATGCATTCTCTTTCTGGAAGTACCGCCGCCGTGTGTGGTAACCATGGTTCCGTCTTCTGCTTTATCAAATTCAACACCAAGGTCATTGAGCCATTTGATGGCATCCGGAGCTTCCATTACCAGTCTCTTTACCAGTTCCGGTTTTGCAGCAAAATGTCCGCCGCCGAAGCAATCCAGATAATGCTGTACAGGAGAATCGTTCTCTTTGTCAGCTGCCTGGATACCACCTTCAGCCATCATTGTATTGGCATCACCGATACGAAGCTTTGTAACGATCATAACGTCAGCACCTGCATTATGTGCTTCGATTGCACAGGAAGAACCTGCACCGCCGCCGCCGATTACAAGTACATCTACATCATAATCAATTTTTGTAAGGTCAATTTTTTCGTTGATCAGACGGCTTGTTGAATGGAGCATCTCTGCCAGTTCCAGAGGAGCTTTCTGTCCTTTGTTCGGTCCTACTTTGATTTCTGCAAACGCGTCTGGATTATAATCCGGATGAAATTTCTCAAGAAGAGCGTCTTTCTCTTCAGCTGTCAGACGTCTTGGCTCTGTTGCCATACGCTGTGCTCTTGTAGCCTCTACCTTTTTGATGGATTCCATCATATTTTCTGGATATGGTGCATACATGTTTTACGCCCTCCCTATTTCTCAATTTCTCTGTTGTTGTAAAGTTCCTGCATGTCTGTGATTGGTTTCTGCATGATCTGCTCGATCAGATCATCATATTTACCTTCGTGGATTTCTTCTACACGTTTCTCCAGATGTTCGCTCTTAGGCGCGATATATTTACCTGTGAGACGTCTTGCAAGAAGACCTACCATCGGATGGGAAATACCGGCCGGACATCTTACGGAACAGCATCCGCAGCTTACGCAGTCGAAGGATTCCTCTGCACATTTTTCAAGTTCGCCTCTCTGTGCATATGCGATGTACTGCATTACATTTAAGTCCTGAGTACATGCTTTTGTACAGGCATTACATCCGATACAGCTGTAGATTTCCGGATAGAGTTCCATCATTACCTGCTGATTCGGTTTCAGGTCTTCGATGTTGTAGAGTCTCTTATCTGTAGGGAAGAACGGGATGCTTGCTACATACATTCCTTCCTGTACCTGTGTCTGACAGGCAAGACATGTTTTCAGCTCGTTTTCACCTTTGATTCTGTAGATTGTTGCGCAGGCTCCGCAGAATCCGTGTCTGCAGCCGCATCCTCTCTTTAATGTATAACCGGCATATTCCATGGCAGTCATAATTGTAAGTTCTGCAGGTACGCTGTATTTCTTACCGAAAAAATATACGTTTACCATATTCTTTTCCATTTGAGATTACCAGTCCTTTCTATATATATCATCTGTCGTCAGCAGCACATACAAGCTCGAATCCGCTACGCTACTTCTCGCTTGAGGGCGTTCGCCCTACAGAATGCTCTGTGAAAGAATGCTTATATGCAAGCATGACGCATTCCTTCACATCACTTTCTGCACTGCTCATTGCTTATCAATATTCTGCAGGTAATTCATCAATCTCGTCGCATCTGAATACCGGACCGTCTTTGCAGACGTATTTGGAACCGATATTGCAACGGCCGCATTTACCGATACCGCATTTCATACGAAGCTCCAGAGTTGTGTAAACCTGTTCTCTGGAGAAGCCCAGTTCTTCCAGTCCTGCAAGAACGAACTTGATCATGATCGGCGGTCCGCAGACAAGTGCTGTTTTGTTTGTATCGAATCCAATCTCTTTCAGATAAGAAGGAACGAATCCAACGTGTCCGTCCCAGCCTTCCTGTTCACGGTCGATTGTCAGATAAACATTAACTCCCTCTGCTTTCATCCAGACTTCCTGGATTTCTTTTAACTGTACCAGGTCATCTGCGGAACGGGAACCATAGAGGATATCTACTGTTCCGTAATCTGCACGGTTATCCAGTACATAGTTGATAACAGAACGAAGAGGTGCAAGTCCGATACCGCCTGCGATAAACAGAAGGTTTTTACCTTTTAATTTATCTTCTACAGGGAAATGATTTCCGTATGGTCCACGGACTGTGATCTCATCTCCAACCTGAAGGCTGTGGAGATAATCGGTCAGTGCACCGCACTTCTTGATACTGAATTCCTGATATTCTTTATTTGTAGGTGAAGAAGTAATGGAAAACATACCTTCACTTACACCTGGTGCGCAGACCATTGCACACTGGCCAGGCATATGTTCAAAAAGTTTTCCTCCTTCAGGAGCGTTTACACGGAATGTTTTAACATCCGGTGTCTCCTGACGGATATCTGTGATCACACCAACCTTCGGGATCAATGTGTCTAATGTGTAGTTTTTATGGCAGGTACATTCGCTCATTATTTTTCACCTCCCTGATTTTCAAAAGCTTTGATGACTTTTACGATATTTAAGGATGATGGGCATTTCTCAACGCAGCGGCCGCATCCTACACATGAGAACATTCCATTGTTGTTTACCGGATAGTAAACAAGTTTATGCATGAATCTCTGACGGAAACGCTGCATCTGGCTGTTACGGTTATTTCCGTGTGCCATCATGGTAAAGTCAGAGTACATACAGGAATCCCAGCAGCGGTAACGCTGTACGCCGTGTCCTGTGTCATAATCTTTGATATCATAGCACTGGCAGGTAGGGCATACAAATGTACAGGTACCACATGCCAGACATGGTTTATAAAGTTCTTCCCATACAGGAGAATTGAAACGATCCATGTAATCTTCCTGTCCCCATCCTTCCAGAGAAAGATTGGAATAAGGAAGTTTTTCTACGATGGCGCGGATCGCAGTTTTCTCTTCTTCTACCTTTGCTTCATCCGCATCGTTAAGAAGTTCTGCAACTGCTTTTGTAAGAGCTTCGCCCTTCTCTGTAAGAGGTTTCCAGTAAAGCTCGCCTTCGATCATCCATGCTGCAACATCTGCAACAGGATCTGCACAGTCAATGCCAAATACCTTACAGAAACAGCTCTCTTCCGGTTCATGACATGCAAGTGCAACGATGGTTCCATGCTCTCTTCTTGCTGCATAGAAGGTATCTACCGGATCACTTAAAAATACGTTATCCAGAACTTTTACACCCTGTACATCGCAGGCTTTCATACCGAATACAACAAAGTTTTTCTCCTGTAATGCCTGTGGTTCGATGGTAATGTTCTTTCCTTCTTTTTCGCAGGTATAAAGGTTTTCACTCTGTGGAAAGAAAGCATCTTTTGGTGACTTTACGGTTTTTAAAGTGTCAAGACAGACTTCTGCGTCCTGGCTCCATGCTCTGAAGTTTACCTGATCACTGACTTTGACAGGTAAATATAAATCCTGATCTGCGGCAATTTTCTGGAATAATGCCTGCAGATTTTCTGCTGCTATCTTATACATACATTATCCCCTTTCTGCCACAATACTCGGCTCAACATCTTCAAATGTAAAGTTTGTAAGAGGTCCTTTGGAGGTTGTGTCCTCTCCTGCCTGATATTCTCCGTAGAAAGCATCAATATCTTTGATAAATTTACGGTTAAACAGGTGAAGTGGGATTCCCTGAGGACATACTCTGCTGCATTCACCGCAGTCTGTACATCTTCCTGCTACATGGAATGCACGGATAATGTGGAACATCTTTTCTTCAAAGGAGTCCACATTTGCTTTCTGTGCACTGTCAAACTTATTGCTGTCGAATACACATTTACGGCAGCTGCATGCAGGACAGACATTACGGCAGGCATTGCAGCGGATACATTTGCTTAACTGGCTCTGGAAGAATGCAAATTTTTCTTCCGGGCTCATTGCTTCGATCTTCTCTACTTCTGCAAAACGATCTGCATCTTTTGTGTCTTTGGACTCACCGATAAGTTCATCATAAATCTTATGTTCTTTTCCTTTACATACGTGACATCTTTCAAGCATTGCATCTTTGTATGCACAGGTCTTCTCACCATAGATTGTCTGAATAGTCAGTGTTTCTGCCTCATCTGTGATCTCTGCACCGGAAATGCTTTCGATACCTTTGATTCCCTGTTTGCGGATTCTCTCGATATCCAGTTTTCCTTTACATCCAACACCAATGATATAAGCTTTCTCACGGTCTACACGATGCTCTTTGATCAGCTGATTAAAGCTGTATGTATCACATGGTTTTAAACAAACCAGTGTCTTGCCTTCCAGTTTGGAAGCTTCGATCATATATTTGCTTAAGTTTGCACCGCAGAATCCGTTATATACAAAATCTTTCAGAGATTCTTCTGTTTCAAAGTAAGCCGGTTCCGGATTGTAAGGCAGATCTCCGGCTTTCCATCCCAGAACTCTTGCAACTGTACCGTCAGCAAGCAGTTCTTTTGCACGATTTATCAGCTCCTGCATCTTAAATCCTCCAATCTTACGTTCTTACCGAGTGAATGGATCTTCTCTACAAACTCATTCATAGTCTGGGAGAATTTCACACCTTCAGCAGCGGAAACCCATTCTACTCGTGTTCTTCCGTTTTCCACACCGATGTAGTCGAGCATGGAGAAAAGAAGCGTCATACGTCTTCTTGCATAGTAGTTACCTGTGCTGTAATGACAGTCTCCAGGATGACATCCACACATGATCACACCGTCAGCACCTTTCTCAAAAGCACGGAGGATGAACATTGGATTGACACGGCAGGAACATGGAACACGGATGATCTTTACGTCAGCCGGGTAAGAAAGACGGCTGCTTCCTGCAAGGTCTGCACCTGCGTAACTACACCAGTTACAGCAGAATGCTACAATCTTAGGTCTGAATTCTTCGTTTGTTTCTATCGACATATTGCATCTACCTCCGCGATAATCTGTCTGTTGGAAAAGCCCTGCAGATCCATAGCACCAGACGGGCAGGCTACTGTACAAGCGCCGCATCCCTGGCAAAGTGCTGTATTTACAACGGCTACTCTTCTTGTTTCACGGATACCGTGGTCATTTACCTGTTTATCCTCATAGGAAATTGCTCCATATGGGCAGACATTTGCACATGTAGAACATCCGTTACATAACAGTTCATCGGATTTTGCTGTACATGGGTTGGTTGTCAGTTTATCTTTGACAAGAAGGCCGATTGCCTTAACTGCTGCTGCGCCAGCCTGTGCAACTGTCTCCGGAATATCTTTCGGTCCCTGGCATACACCGGAAAGGAAGATACCTGCTGTAGGAGATTCTACAGGACGGAGTTTTGCATGGGCTTCTGTGAGGAAGTTGTTTGTATCAATACTTGCTGTAAGCATAGTAGCGATCTTACGAACATCCGGGTTCGGTTCAATGGCTGTTGCAAGAACGACCATATCTGCTTTCTTAAGGATTTGTTTGTTGTCGATCAGGTCAGATCCCTGTACAAGAAGGCTTCCGTCCGGCTGTGGAATAACTTTTCCTACCTGGCCTTTGATGTAGTTTACGCCGTACTGTTCTACGGCTCTTCTGTAGAACTCATCGAAGTTCTTACCAGGTGTACGCACATCAATATAGAAGACTGTTACATTTGTATCCGGATATTTATCACGGATCAGCATTGCATGTTTTGCTGTGTACATACAGCAGATCTTGGAGCAATATGGTTTTCCTCTGTCGTCGGAGCAACGGCTTCCCACACACTGGATAAATACCAGCTCTTTCGGAGCCTATTTCTGTGTTACGATCTCATCCTGCTGATCGTAATCAATGGCTCCTGCCTGACATACTTTGGAGCAGACACCACATTTTCCTGTTTTAAATTTCAGACAGTTCTCACGGTCGATAACCGGAACATTCGGGATTGCCTGTGCAAATGGAGTGTAAATAGCAGTTCTGTTATTTAATCCTCTGTTAAATTCGTTCGGAATCTTCTTGGACGGACATTTTTCCTGGCAGACACCGCAGCCTGTACATTTGTCCATATTTACACTTCTTGCTTTCTTTCTGATATCAACGGTGAAATCACCTACGAAACCGCTGACATGTTCTACTTCACTGTATGTATAGATATTGATCTTCTCATGTGCTGCTGCCTCTACCATCTTAGGTGTGAGGATACATGCAGAACAGTCAAGTGTCGGGAATGTTTTATCAAGCTGTGACATTCTTCCACCGATACTTGGAGTCTTCTCTACGATATCTACTTCATATCCTGCATCTGCGATATCCAGGGCTGTCTGGATTCCGGCAATACCGCCGCCGATGATCAGGGCTCTCTTTGTAACACGGCTCTCTCCTGGCTGAAGAGGTGTGTTTAAGTTTACTTTTGCGATTGCTGCCCTGGCAAGGATCACGGCCTTCTTTGTAGCCTCTTCCATATCCTTGTGGATCCAGGAACAATGCTCACGGATATTTGCAATCTCCACCATGTATGGATTCAGGCCAGCTCTTTCAGCTGCTTTTCTGAATGTTGCCTCATGCATACGTGGAGAGCATGAACAGACAACAACGCCTGTCAGGTTTTTCTCTTTAATGGCTTCCTGAATTTTAGCCTGGCCTGCTTCTGAGCACATGTACTGGTAGTCTTCTGCATGAACGACACCCGGCTCTTTGGCAGCTAATTCAACAACTTTTTTTACATCTACCGTAGCGGCGATATTACTTCCGCAATGACAGACAAATACACCAATTCTCTGCACGCTGGCTTACCTCCTGTATCTTCTGAATGCACTTACCAGAAGCTGCTGTGGCAGTTCCGGATCAAGAAGCTGTGGTATCTCATCTGCTTTCAGATAATCGCCGCCTTTTTCACGGACAACTAACTGTCTTGCTGCATCGATGATCTTTCCTGGTTTTACATCTCTTGGACAACGCTCTACACAGGCGAAGCAGGAAAGGCATTTCCAGAGAGACTTTGAATTGACAAGTGCTTCGATATCTTCATTTACAACATAGGATACAAACTGATGTGGCTTGATATCCATTTCATTGAAAGATGGGCAGGTAGCAGAACATTTTCCACATTTCATACATTTCAGCGGATTGGTTCCGGAGATCTCTTTGATCTTTTCTGCTGCTGAATGCTGGTTTCTCATTTTGCCACCTCCTCTTTTACTCCGAGGGCTTCTGCAAGGAGCTCTGTGAAATAATATACAGGCAGTTCGCTGGAAGCGTTTTTATTTAAATTATATTTACACAATGGACAGGCTGTGATCAGCATATCTGCGCCAAAGCCTTTCGCACTGTCTTCGATTTTCTGACACATATTCTGAGACATATCTTTTTCTTTCAGAGAAATGTAACCGCCGCAGCATTCATTTCTGTATGGATAGATTACCGGTTCTGCCCCAAGTGCACGGATGAAATCTTCCATGATTGTCGGATTCTCCGGATCATCAAAAGCCATGATCTTGCCCGGACGTAATAAGAGACATCCGTAATAGGCTCCGATTTTCTTTCCTGTAAGCGGGTTTACTACCTTCTCTTTCAGCTTGTCGAAACCGACTTTGTCGCGAAGTACTTCCAGATAATGGAGCACTGTTGTCTCGCCTTCATAAGGCTCATCAAGCTGCATGTAATTATTTGCTCTGGTGCGGATATCCTCCACATTTTTCATATCATCATTGACACGTTTGATCACGTGATGACAGGCAGAGCAGATTGTTACCAGATCCTGGCCCTTTTCTTTGGCCTGATTAAGAGCACGTACAGAAGAAAGCTTCGTAGCAATTTCGTCAGTTCCCAGAGGATAAACACCTCCGCAGCACTGCCAGTCTTCGATCTCTTCCAGTTCAAACCCAAGTGCTCTGGCGCTGGCTCTGGCATATTCGTCCAGATCTTTCGCCTTGTTTCTCAGGGTACAACCCGGATAATAACTGTACTTCATACTTAACATTATCCTTTCTTAGTTGTTCAGATAAATTCATGTTGCTCAAATAATGATATCAGGGTCCAAAAGCAATTTGCCCCGATATATAGCGCCCGTAAATAACAGTCGCTAGTCCTTGTCTTTTTTTTAACAATATATGGACAAAAATATAAATCAAGTCTAATACAATTACTTTTTATATCTTTGTTGAGACATAGAAAATAAAAGAGTTCGCACACCCTTCCTCCGCAATTAAAGGAGTGTATCAGCTCGATTTCCGAGAAATATTATATCATATTGACAACATTTTAACAAGAGGTTTTTGATAATTTTTTTATCACGCATCATTGCTCAATTCTTCTGATCTAAATTAATCTTTTTCAGGCAGATAAAATCTTCCGCTTTTCTATTTACTCACAATCATAGTATCTTTCAAAAAATTAATAAAAATATTATTTATATATTTTTTTGCTTTTGATATATGTAAGCCAAAATTCGTCTGTTTCCGCTTACAGTACAGAATTTTGGCTAATAATTAAAAAGGAGTAAACAGTAATATGGATTCAGAAGAACAGGCTGTACCTGTACTTCTGAATGTTTTGTCTGATATATTATTAATTAAGGTCAATCTGAGCAATAATTTCTTTCAGTGCATCTGCACTCTTCTTAAGCTGTTCGATCTCAGCTTTTGTCATTCTCATTGGAACTTTGCCCTGTACACCATTTGGTCCTACCAGAGTTAATGTACTCAGGCATACATCATCGATTCCGTACTCTCCATGCATCATAGTAGATACTGTAGAGATAGACTCTGAAGAAGATACAAGAAGGCTGCAAAGTTTGCATACAGAAGAGGATACTGCATAGAAAGTTGCACCTTTCTTGGAAATGATCTCACCGCCAGATTTCTGTACATACTGAAGCATTGCTTCTTTATCAATCGGTTCAATATCCTTACCGAGTTTCTTCTCAAGGTCGTAATATTCATCCACACTTACACCTGAAATATAGGCACCAGACCACGGAATAAAGGATGTATCTCCATGCTCACCGAATACATAGGCATGGATATTACTCTGTGCAATCTGGAAATGTTCGGATAATCCGCAGCGCAGACGTGCAGAGTCAAGAATTGTACCGGAACCAAGGATCTGGTTTTCTGGAAGTCCGGAAATCTTTGTAAATACATAAGTCATGATATCAACCGGATTGCTTACGATCAGATAAAGGGCATTTGGAGCTGCCTTTACGATCTCCGGTGTGATAGATTTGAGGATATTTACATTTGTCTGTGTAAGTTCAAGTCTTGTCTGTCCTGGTTTACGGGCAATACCGGATGTGATGATAACGATGTCAGAATCCCTAGCATCTTCGTAGTCTCCGGCAATGATAGAGATAGGATCTCTGAAGCAGGTTCCCTGGATAATATCCAGAACTTCACCTTCTGCTTTCTTTTTGTTGATATCGATCAGAACAATTTCAGATGCGATATCCTGGCTTGATAAAGTGTACGCGATGGTAGATCCGACGCTGCCGGCTCCAATGATAGTAATTTTACTGCTCATAATCTTAATACTCCTTTTCTCCTAACAAAATTGACGCCTTAATGATAACACATTGTCAAAAAATTGACAAGAGCTTTTGTACAGAAACCTGAACAATTTTTTCGTTTAAATATTTGTTTGGAAGCATAAAATTGTTTGTTAGTTTGATATAATTTTCACATTTTCCTATTGGAGTAGATACTTGCACGAACAAATCCCCAACCACTGCTTATTGCTTTTTGCAATTTAAGCAGTGGTTGGGGATTTCCCTGATTTTTGATTCGGTTAAGTACAGTATCTGAAAGCTTTATCTGTCAGAATACGTGCAAAGATTAGCCCTAATGGCAACGCTGCAATGATAAGGATCGCAGACGCAAACCAGGATGCAGCTACTGATAATGACATAATACCAAGATTATAAAATCCTCTGTATAAATATAATCCCGGAACCATGATAACGATTGAGGGAACTGTTACAGATATCCTTGGATATCCGACTTTATTCTTCAGCAGGGACGCCAGAAGTCCCGCAGTAAGTGCACCAATAAATGCGGCTGCAGCAGGAGGAATATTTGCAAGGTCTACCAGTTCCAGTCTCAGAGTATTGGCAACTGCTCCTATCCCGGCTGCTGCGACTGCCAGACGAACCGGGCTGTTAAACATGATAGAGAATCCAAACACTCCGCAGAAACTTGCAAGAAGCCTGAATAAGATCCACTGCTCTGTTGACAGTGAAAGTTTTATAAAATCTACAGGTTTCAAATGCAGGATCAGTGCCATGATCCATGCTGACATAGTAGCTACCAGAATAACGATCAAAGCATAAGTCAGACGTTCTATTCCTGAACGCATATCCAGTTTTGCAAGGTCAATACCACTGGTAATAAACGGAAATCCCGGTATGATAAAGAGCATTGCACAGATATATCCCGCTTCGTGCTGAACAGAAATACCAAATAATATTTCTCCAAGTTTGAGCAGACCTGCATATGCAAAACATGCCAGAGATACAGAAGACACAATACATAAGAACAATGTAAAATGGTGTTTGGTCAGTTTGCAGCGGAGATAATTTCCAATTCCTGCCCCGACAAATGCACAGAACATCTCGATCGGACCGCCCCCAAGAAGGAATGTAAATCCGCAGCACGCGATCGCTGCAGCAAGTCCCAGTGCAGGCGGGGAATATAGACCATGTGTTTTTTCAATATTGTCAAGAAATGTATGCAGCTGTTCTCCTGACATATGTTTTCCTTCTTTTTCAAAGTTTCGGATAAAGTGTTCCAGACGATTTAACTTCAAAGTATTTACGCCTGTATTAGTCAGGCACAACGACTGGGTAAAACCATTTTCTCCGTCATAACATGTATATTCAATGGACATCAGACCAATATCCTCCGTACACGTAATGCCAAGTGCTTCTGCCAGTGTATTCATGGAACTTCTCACTCTCCATGCTCCGGTACCGCATGAGAGAAACATAATCCCCACACGTCCGATAATGGATGCTTTCTCTGCGATGCTGGAATCTACAACTGGTACATTTCCCCCATTTTCATCTGTATACTCATGCCAGGCAACATCCATATGGTTCTTTTTAATCACTTCCTGCGGCATTTTTCTCACTTCCTCATTCTATATTGTCAATCGGATAAAATCATCCGCTTTGCTACTTGCTTGATTTGTTAAAGCTGCAGACTGTCATTTCCTGCTTTCTCCATCATTTTCTCTCTGCATGCCAGTACGATTCCGTCAATCTCGTCTAAATGCTGCAGCATTTTTTTCTCAAATTCATGGATAGGAAGAAGAATTCCAATTTCATCATAGGGTTTATCCGGATTCTCTTTCTTCAGACCTGTTTCCTGTCCGTAGTATACCATGGCTCTTGGGGCTTCTTCCTGAATCTTCTGGAAAGCATCCCATACAACGGCATATGCCTGTGCTTCTGTCAGACCCAGTTTACAGGTGTCGGGAAGTGCATAAAGAGCCAGGACACCACGTTTACGGTTATCTTTTTCTTCTGTAATGTTCAGACCTTCTGTATAGGTACGGACAAGATCATAACCATCTGCAAGATACAGTGCAGATCTGGGGGCACATTCATGATGTTCATATGTTTCCTTGAATTTTGCATATTCTCTGGCTGAAACCTTTTCCCCGGGAAGAAGTTCTCCGGCTGCATCTGTAAGGAGCACCGGGTTCTCTCCTGCTTTTCCGTGGAATTTCTTCGGGATCAGATAAGCCTCCCTTAACAGGTCAAACATACTTCTGCCGCATAATTCCAACAGCAGTGCACTGATATCACCGTTCTGGTACGCATGAAACAATACCTGCAGGAAATGATCTCTGTCATTATCTGTCAGACGATGGTCGTCATCTATATGGTCATAAAAAACTCCGCTTAATCGTCCGGATGCTTCCGGCGAAGCCAAAATTTTAGAAAAAATTGTTTCTACTGCTTCTTCTCTTGGCAAAACTGTACTCATAATTAACTTCCCCTTTCCAATCGTTTCAGATTCTTTTTTCGGTTCTCATTATAGTCTTGCTTTTAGTAATGTCAACATAAAAAGAGGGAATTTTCTGATATCAATTTTACATAGATGCAAGCTAAAAATTATATAAAAAAGACATTCCATCCACTGGGGTAGAATGTCTTTTCTCATAACTTATATGATTCTTTTGAAGTTACGTTCTATATACACAGTGGAAACCATTTTTCGATTACACACTGATGTACTTTTTCTTTTTTATCATAATTGATTCCAACCAGCAAAATATCCCCTGTATACTGTTCCAATGACTCTGGATATTTTCGTTCTTTTATCTGATTCAGAGCAGTTTCTGCGTCTTTGTTCCATTTTAGCTCCACGAGTAATGCAGGATAATAGTCTCTGTACAGTGGTTTGGGGATGAAGACGAAATCTGCGAAGCCTCTTCCTGTCGGGAGTTCCCGGATTGGCTTAAAATAGTATTTTATTGCACTTAAGTAGGCAATGCTGAGTACGCTGCTCAGGGAATTCTCGTTATTGTACTGAATCACTGATGTGTATTCTGCATGGATTTTCTCTATCTGTTCAGCAACTGTTTCTGCATCCATTTCCCAGGTGGCTTCCAGTAGCTTCTCGGATTCCTGCTGGAATTCGATCAGTTCGTTCCATTTATTTCGTTTGGTGGCAGCACGAAATTCCTGACGGATTTCTTCATTGGGAATGTAAGCTCTCTGGGTTCTCTGGTCGTAGGCAAGGTAACCCAGGTGGATCAGCAGAGTCAATACATCATCTTTGTCTGCGAAGCTGACCATATCATTCTGAAATTCATTCACATTTACTTCTACAGAGGAACCGGACAGCATCTCTATAATGGATGTCCGCAGACCATCAAAATCCATGTTGATCAGTGGCAGGATTGACAGATAGGTTCCTGTCTGTGACCAGTAGCTCTGGAATGTCCGCATAATTGTCAGATTTACTAACGCATTTGGATTATATACATGGTAATCTCCAAGACGGTAACCATCGTACCACCGCCTCACTTCTGCAAAATCTATCTCATATTTTTCACACAAATCGATTACTTCATCTTCATTAAAACCGATATATGGTGTCAATGGGCCGGCATTAAGCATTGTAAACTGGGTGAAATTATTTAAGGCAGACTGGGTTTTTAATTTCTTTATCGGTAAAATTCCGGTCAGATATGCAAGTGCGATATATTTTGATGCCTCAATTCCTTTAAACATGTTTCTGAGAAAGTCAATATACATTTCCTGTGCTGCCTGATTATGGGCTTCATCACGAATCAGAACATCCCATTCATCAATGATTACAATAAACTGTTTTCCTAATACAGTATTAATGCGTGCCATTGCTCCATATATAGTGCTGTTTTCCACCAGATTGACTTCAGGATAAGTCTCTCTTAATTCGGAAACAACGATATTCGTGATATATGAAATTAAATTCTCACTGGAACCTGCTGATATACAGCACCATTGTACATCAAAATGAATGACATCATATTTATTTAAATGTTCGTAAAAATCCGGACATTTGCTGATTTCCAGTCCTGAAAACATTTTTTCAGTGTCGCATCCTTTACTGTAATATGCAGTCAGCATATCTACAGTAACAGATTTCCCGAATCTGCGCGGACGACTGTTACATATAAACCTGGCATTTGTGCCCAATACTTTATTTGTATATTCCAATAATCCCGTTTTGTCTATATATACTTCTGAATTGACTGCACACTGAAATGCTGCAGCATTCGGATTTACAAACATACCCATTATCTCACCCTCCCTCTTTATTATTGATAGCTTTTCTGTCTTCTTATACAGCATCTTATAACCTCCTTAATAAATATGTTCAGGAGTTCCTGTCTTTTAGAAAACTCCTGCTAGAAATAAATAGTGAAAATTAAAGCATGACTTTTCTGAAAGAACAGATTCATGATCTGTATATGAATTGAGATTTGGCTGTAACTGTCGAAAATACCGGGCAATTACATAGATTTAGATAATTAGAAAATATGCTTTTGTTTATCATAGCATACCGGAACTTATTGGGCAAGAGACAAAAAAGAATCCAACGCATAAACCTATATGTTTTATGCATCAGACTCTTTTCATTTTTGATAATTATCCTGTCAGGAAAATATAATTATTTTCCACAGCAGTTTTTATATTTCTTTCCTATAAAGTAAAAAACTCGCGTATTGCGTAAAATCTTACCCGTAAAAGAATGTTTGCTGTATAGCATGGGAAGTTTAGTACCTGATACAGTTACAGATGAGTATATCTTGTCTGTAAAGGATGCTGTCAACCACCCTATGATGTAGCACCACTTTAGGTAGCAATACCTATTGGGGATAAAAGGTCGAAGGCGTAAACCGTTACTACGACTGGGCAGTTACAAGCCCATTGCCTTTAGGTAATGGGTAGTTGACAGTTATACAATAGTAAGTCACAAACTCACATATGAAACATATACTAATATCGAGAACTGCAATCTATTATTGTCAGATTCCACAACAACTGCCGGAATGTCCTGTAAAATTACAGTCTGCCGGGCAGACTGTCTAGTCTGACGATATAGGATTTTCCAGAGGTGATACTTTTCTATGCTGTTTAGTCGTCATACCTCAGATGATCCGGAATTATCCGGTACATCCTGTTGTAACAATAACAATCGCTGCAGCTGTGACTGTCAGGGACCTCAGGGGCCGCGCGGTTGTCCTGGTCCTACCGGACCCAGAGGCTGTCCCGGTCCCGTTGGTCCAATGGGACCTCAGGGCCCCCAGGGTGAACCCGGACTTCAAGGCTACCCAGGTCCTGTCGGACCTGTTGGAGCCACTGGCGCTACCGGACCTGTCGGAGCTACCGGAGCCACTGGCCCTGCCGGGCCTATCGGACCTACTGGTGCTGCCGGGCCTGCCGGACCTACTGGAGCCACTGGTGCTACCGGACCTGCCGGTACTGTAGCTCCGGCAGCGGCCGTAGCAGATGCCACAGGTCAGACAGATATTGTAACCCAGTTTAATCAGCTTCTCGCAAATCTCCGCGCAGCCGGACTTCTTGCAACTTAAACCTCAGGAGGGGCAAATGCTCCTCCTGATTTTCTCAAAAGGTGCTTTAAATTATCTTCCATGATTTCTCTCAGCCTTTGTATGATTGTAAAAAATGAAGAAAAAGTATTGCCGCGTATCCTGAAACCCATGAAAGAAATTGTAGACAAAATTCTTATCTGTGATACCGGTTCTACAGACAGGACCAAAGAAATTATCAGAGAATTTACAGCAGAAGTTTATGATTTTCCATGGAAAAATGATTTTTCTGCTGCCCGGAATTTTATTTCGGAAAAAGTCAGTACTGATTACTGGATGTGGCTGGATGCAGACGACATGATCACTCAGGAAAATCTGTACAGACTAAAACAATTAAAAGAAACACTGAGTCCGAACACAGATATGGTTATGATGGATTATGTCACAGATTTCGATGAATGGAATCATGCTACATTCTCCTGTTACAGAGAACGCATCTTAAAAACTTCCCGAAATTTCAGATGGCGGGGAAGAGTTCATGAATCCATCATTCCCACCGGGAACATCCTTTATTCTCCCATACAGATTGAACATCGCAAAATAAAACCCTGCTCTTCCTTTCGAAATCTGCACATCTATCAACAGATGATCGAAGAAGGAGAGCCTCTGGAACCCAGAGACTTATTTTATTATGGCCGGGAACTTTTTTATCATAAGCAATACGAGTATGCCATCTGTGTTCTGAAAAAATTTCTGAAAGAGCCGGACGGCTGGATTGAAAACAGACTGGACAGTTGTCTGGTTCTCTCCTATTGTTATCAGGCATCAGGCAATGACCAGCATGCTCTTGAGATACTGTTTCACAGTTTCATGTCAGATGTTCCAAGAGCCGAAATATGCTGTGAGATTGGGAAAATATTTTTTATGAAACAGAACTTTTCCATGGCAGCTCACTGGTATCATCAGGCACTTCTTGCACCGGACAACAACCCAAACGGAGGATTCTATATTCCGGACTGCCATAATTTCATACCATTTCTGCAATTATGTGTATGTCTGGACAAATCCGGAATGCACAAAGAAGCTTTTGAATTTCACCGGAAAGCCAGAACACTGAAACCGGAACATCCTTCTGTTATTCAAAATCAGATCTATTTTCATGAGATTCTGGGATTTTGAAAAAAAATGCCGCAGACCGTATTAATCCTTTACAGTCTGTGGCATTACGCTACATATTATATTGTTTTCCCGGCACTATTCTACAGTTACACTCTTAGCCAGATTTCTCGGCTTATCTACATCCAGGCCTTTGGCTACGCTGACATAGTAGCCAAGCAGCTGCAAAGGAATAACTGCCAGTGAAGTTGCAAAGTGTGGATCTGTTTTCGGAATATAAACTGTGAAATCTGCAGTATCTTCTATATTATAATGTCCATATGTGGTGAGTCCCATCAGGTATGCACCGCGGCTCTTACATTCTACCATATTGGAGACTGTTTTCTCATAGAGATGATTCTGCGTGAGAATACCGATCACAAGAGTTCCGTCCTCAATCAGAGAGATTGTGCCATGTTTCAGTTCTCCGGCCGCATAAGCTTCTGTGTGTACATAACTGACTTCTTTCATCTTAAGGCTGCCTTCCATACTGATGGCATAGTCAATACCACGCCCGATAAAGAAAGCATCCCTGGCATTTGCCTGCTTAGCCGCAAACCACTGGATACGCTCTTTGTCATCTTCAATGATCTTGGCAATCTTATCCGGAAGTGTTTTCAGCTCTGCAATCAGCTCCTGATATTTTTCTTCTGTAATCTGTTCTCTGACTTTTCCAAACTGCACTGCCAGTGCATAGGAGGCAATCAGCTGAGTACTGTATGCCTTGGTAGTTGCTACAGAAATTTCCGGTCCCGCCAGAGTGTAAAAAACATTATCCGCTTCTCTGGCAATGGAAGAACCTACCACATTGACAATTCCCAGTGTACGGATACCTCTCTGTTTCGCCTCACGAAGTGCCGCAAGGCTGTCTGCTGTTTCCCCTGACTGGCTGACAATGACCACAAGACCTTCCGGATCTAAAATCGGATTTCTGTATCGGAATTCCGATGCCAGTTCCACACGTACCGGAATCCTTGTCAGATCTTCAATCACATACTGGGCTGCCATTCCCACATGGTAAGCAGAGCCACAGGCTACAATATAGATCTGGCTGATCTTTTTGATCTCCTCATCTGTAAGACCTACTTCTGAGAGATCAATACGATCATCTTTGAGTACAGAATTCAAAGTATCCCGAACTGCTTTCGGCTGTTCATGAATTTCTTTTATCATGAAATGTTCAAATCCCGCTTTCTCCGCCGCTTCTGCATCCCATTCAATTGTTTTCGGCTCTTTCTGGATCTCATCACCATCCAGATTGTAGAACGTGATCTCCCCTTTTCTGATACGAGCCATCTCCAGATTTCCAATATAATATACATTTCTGGTGTATTTTAAAATTGCAGGAACATCGGATGCAATGTAAGATTCACCGTTCTCCACCCCAAGGATCATCGGGCTGTCTTTTCTTGCCACATAAATCTCTCCCGGGTAGTCTTTAAACATGATCGCAAGAGCATAGGAACCGCGGATACGGACCATTGCATGGTTAATGGCATCTACCGGTGTTCCGAGATATTTCTTATAATAATAATCTACAAGTTTAACTGCTACTTCAGTGTCTGTAGATGAATAAAACTCATAGCCATTGCGGATCAGTTTGTCTTTCAGTTCCTGATAATTCTCAATGATTCCATTATGAACTGCTACTACGTTACCGTCATCACTCATATGGGGATGCGCATTTGTCTCAGATGGTTCTCCATGTGTCGCCCAACGGGTATGTCCGATACCACATGTTCCAGGTACAGATTCTCCATTATTAGTTTTATCTGCAAGAACTTTCAGTCTGCCTTTCGCTTTAATAACCTCTGTATCACCTTCGCCGTCGCGAACTGCAAGTCCCGCTGAATCATAACCTCTGTATTCAAGTCTGGACAGACCATATAATAATATAGGTGCTGCCTGATGATTACCTGTAAATCCAACAATTCCACACATTTATATTTATTCCTCCCATATTTTCCAGATATTTACAGCATTATAAAAATACTGCTTTATTATATTATAAGAGCATTATGGAGTAATTTCTTATAATATAATAAAATTTCAGGGGTTCTCTCTGTCATATCGTGTCTCATTGTATCATGATGTTCCACATATGGCAAGAAAATCCCCTGAAACTGTGTACTCTGTTTTTACGAAAGTACTTTCATCATTGTTTTATCCACGTTATCCTTTGTGTCTTTTTCTGATTACCGATTTCATTTTACTTTCTGCTTCTTTACTGTTGACCAGCCGCTGTATATCTTTCTTCCATTCTCATCATATCTGTATGAACGGATTCTGTAATAATATATATGTCCTTTTTTCAGTTTTGCATTTGTGTATTTTGTAGTTGAACCGGATTTAATTACCGCTGCTCTTATGTATGGATTAGTGGTTCCTGCCCGGCGATAGATCTCATATCCATCTGCACTCTTTGCCTTTTTCCATGTAATCACAAGTTTTCCGGCAGTCCTGTTTGATATACCTGTAATTGAAGTTTTTGCCGGTTTTGCAGTCAGATCATCAGCAGAATACGTTTCCTGCGTCATATAAAGAATGGAATTTTTTCCAGTTCCATATAAGCTCTTTGCTTCTTTGTCATATGCAAAATATATATTCGCACTGTCTGTCGCATATGTATAGCCCCGGGAAATACTTCCTGAAATCGGAGTATCCAGAAACAGACCTCCGTCTTCTCCAACTGTTCCTTCATCGCTGTTTGTGATATCTGCCATATAATATTTACCGTTATTTGCCACAATATTCCACATATGAGGACCTTCACCTGTACCGCCATTCATCATACCGGTCACTGTATAGCAGGTAATGTCACTGAGATCGCACAGATACTGAAATGCCTTGGAATAACCTTCACAGACCACATTAGTACTGTCATCTCCGTCAAAAACATAGATTAACTGCCATGGATCTCCGTATTCATCATCCTCCGTCACATCATCATTGTAGGAAGTCAGGTAACAGATCATTTCTTTATATCCGTACAGCTTTTCTGTCTCTGTATAACCCTGAAATTCTTTTACGATCATTCTGGCATTTTCTGCTGCACTTTTTGCAAGCTGTACAATCCCTGCATTTACTTTATATTTACCGGAAGCATAACTGCTGATCACCGGCATAGATATGGAAAGATTTTCAATTTTTACAGTTGTTTTGTTTCCTGTTGCCTTTGTGCTGTAACCATACTGCCAGGTAGTAGCTGCAGTCTTTTCGTACCAGTACAATTCATATGGACAATCTACAGCCAGGCAATCGATAATCTTTGAAATATCCAGTTCATTAAGGTGTGCGGCTACTTCTCTTTTGAGCGCATTACCGCTTGCTGTTGTCTGCCAGGTCAGTCCCAGATCTGAACTGACTTTAAACCTGGTAGAACCACCTTTCGATGCCACTGCGCTGATTTTACTCTTAAGTTCCTCATATAAGGTCTGCTGCTGTCCATTCAGTACATCCTCACCCAGAGAAGCTGCTGGCTGTGTGTCCGGATCCTGTCCGTACAGAATGTCATTCAGATATTTCTCCAGAAGCTGTCTGTTATCCACAGCACCGTTTTCGTCCGGAATTACAGCCTCTGCAAAGACTTCTTCGTCTGAATCTGCTTCATTTGAACCTGCTTTGTCCGAAATGCTATCCTCTGTATCTGATGCAAACTCCGCATTATCCGCAGTTTCCTGTTGTACATCAAATTCTGTTGCATCATCTGAATTAAATTCAGAAACTGTACCATCTGTGAAATCTGCTGCTGTTACAGGTGTTACCGTAATTCCTGCTGCCAGAACCAGGCTCATTCCCAGACTTATGAAATTTTTCTTTCTGTACATAACGCATTTTCTCCTTATCTGTCGTAAATATAGTATATTACTACAATACTTTATTTCGACAGATAAAACAAGATTTTTTTATAATCCTTGTTCTCCCGCCAGATAGCACAGGTCTGCAAGACGTTCATATTTTGTCTGCATACACGCAATATAGTCATCCAGAAATCTTTTTACACGATACGGGATATCTAAACGCTCATATCGGTTCTCAAATTCCGTCAGGTCACTGTTATCCTGCCTGATATACTCATCTGCTGCACTGATTTCCGCTTTCAGAGCAGAAAGTTTCTCCTCGTAACGACCTGTCAATTCCATTTCGCACAATTCATTCATTTTGTTCATCTTATTCTTTTCTCCCTATTATTATTTTTACATTTGTGGTAACCTTGTTACCTGTGTGTGTTGTTTTGTTATATGTTGATTTGTTGTGTTATGTGTGTTATGTACCCGATGTGTGCAGATCGGTACATACCGTTTTCTGTCTTATTACAACTATAATTGTAATTTTGTTTAAAGAAAATGTCAATTTATTTCGTCCGACATCTTATGATATGATTCGACATTTATCTGAAAATACAACAACAAAAAAACTGCTGTTCCTCACGATCACTGTAGGAACAACAGTTTTTTTTCATCATTTTTTATGTTCGGCGGATAATCCTGTTCAATTTCACAAAATCTATTACCGCCTGTTTTCCGATCTTACAGATTTTCTTCATGTTAATGGAATTCACCCCGCCCTGACGAGGTCTGAATGTGACAGGAAGAAATTTGATGCTGCATCCCTTCTTCTTATAAATAACAGCCAGAAGTACATTGGAAAGATTAAAGTCCTTCGGAATCAGATGTATGTACCTGGCCATCGTCTCTGCTTTCATCAAACGGTACGGAGTGTTGGCATCTGTCAGATTTACCCCAAAACAGATACGGATAACCAGTTTCAGAGTTTTTGTTACAAAAACACGTGATATTCCATCCTGTCTGTCTTTTCTCCAGCCGATGACCATATCATATTTCTGTCTTCGTTTCCAGAACGGTTCAAATTCTTCCGGCAGTGTCTGGCCGTCTGAATCTGTCTGGAAAATGTAATCTGCACCATTTTTGAGTGCATACTTATAGCCATAAAGCACAGTTGCACCATGACCGCCGTTTGGTTTTGTTATCGGAATCAGCAGAGGGCGTGTCTTTGTACACTGTTTCAGTTTTTCATATGTAGAATCTTTGCTCCCGTCATCAATGACAATCAGACGTGACTGACCGTTTCCGTTATGCTTCTCTATAACAGGATACCAGTCATTAATGACCTGTTCAATGTTATCCTGCTCATTGTATCATACTGCGCGAATTTATGCGATTAGCATAAATTCTGTGCATCGCGAAGCGTGTTGCTGGGAACGGAGTGAACAGTAACCTATAGCTCTGCCAGTATTCCCAGCTCCCGCGCAAGGCGAAGCAGTTCCCTGTTTGCGGCATTCACTGTTCCGAAGTCTTTCAGAGGACAGATAACTTTCTGACATTTTTTCATCAATTCCACAGCCTTATCATAAGATTCCTGTGAAATACTTTCGAAAGGTTTCTCTGTAATCACCTGGTCTGCAAGTGCACCGGCTACCTGACAGTCTACATCATTCGTGTGAAGCACTCCTGCCGCAAACGGAATTCCCTGTCTCTGCAGTTTTCGATAATACGGAATTCCGCTTCCATTACCGCCAATTACAAACACCTGAGGTTCACCTCTGGGCGGATCCATCTCCACACATCCAAAAGCAGCATTATAGCTTCCTCTGGTAATTCCATACAACTTCCGAATATACTCAGAAGTAAAGATTTCTTCCGGAGCACCATATTTTTCTATATATTCTCCATGTACACAGATAACTTTATCAGATATTTTCTGTGCAAGATCCAACTCATGCAGCGACATGATCACTGTAAGCTGATGATCCAGCACCATCTGTTTCAAAATGGTAAGAAGTTCCAGCTTATGACGGATATCCAGAAAAGAAGTCGGCTCATCCAGTACAATGATCTCCGGCTCCTGACAGATAGCCCGGGCAAGAAGGATTCGTTGTCTCTGACCATCACTGATGGCTGTAAAATCCCTGTCTTTTAAATCCCATGCATGGACGGTTTCCATTGATTTCTTTACCTTTGTCTTATCCTCTGCGGAGAGTATTCCCAAAGTTCCTGTATAAGGATAACGCCCTGTGGCTACAATGTCTTCGCAGGTCATCAGTTCCGGACGCATACGCTCTGTGAGCACGACTGCCAGTTTCTGAGAGACCTCTTTATTGGTCATCTTTGCCATTTTCTCTTTATCCAGATAAACAGTACCGCTGATCGTGGCAAGCTGTCTGGTGATGCTTTTAAGAATAGTGGATTTTCCGGCACCGTTAGGACCGATGAGAGTGAGGATTTCTCCCTTTTTCAGCTGAATATTGATTTCTCTGATAAGAGGTTTTCCGTCATATCCCACAGTCAGCTGATCCGTACGGAAAAAATACTGTTCCTGCCGGTCTGCTTTGTTATTTTCTGTTTCCTTTATTACATCTGCTATTTTCTCTGACATATTTTTTCCTGTTTTCCTTTTTATGCTGCATCTTATAGTAATCTGCCCGGATAGCGTATTCTGCTCCTGCCTTTTATATCAATTTCTCTTCTGTCTGCGGATCATGATATAGATTACAACCGGTGCGCCAAACACTGCTGTTACGGAACTGATACTGAGTTCTGTAGGTGCAAATACGGTTCTGGCGATCAGATCACAGAAAAGACAGAATACTGCCCCTCCCAGAAAGCAAGCCGGGATCACAAGGAGCGGTCTGGCTGTTTTCAGCAGGCTTTTTACAATGTGAGGCACTGCAATGCCAACAAAAGAAATTGGTCCTGCAAAAGCTGTCACACAGGCAGACAGAATACTGGATAAGAGAATCAGTCCTATGCGGAACAGCTTGATATTCACTCCCATATTCTGGGCATAAACTTCACCCAGCTGATAGGCACCGATAGGCTTAGACATAAAGAACACGATCACCATTGTGAGCAGAACTACTATTGCCATTACTTTCACATTACCCCAGGACATTCCTGAAAAACTTCCCAGTGACCAGTTGTGAAGATTGACGATATTGGAGTCATCCGCAAAGGTAACTACGAAATCTGTAACTGCAGAACAGATGTAACCGATCATGACACCGCTGATAACCAACATGGACATGTTGTGGACTTTTTTTGCAACCAGCAGGACGAATCCCATGGAAATCATAGAACCGATAAACGCTGCAATGATCATGGCTGCAGAACCCATGGAAATAGATCTGCTCAGAAAATAAATCATCAGAAGTGCAACTACCAGCTTGGCTCCTGAAGAAATTCCAAGTACAAAGGGACCTGCAATAGGGTTATTAAAAAATGTCTGAAGAAGAAATCCGGATACAGAAAGTGCTCCTCCAAGAATGATCACTGACAGAATCCTGGGAAGACGGATTTCCCATATTATATTGTAAGCAGTCGCATCTCCCTGATGTCTGAAAATAATATTCAGAATCTCACTCACTGAAAGATGAATGCTTCCGGCATTTACATTCCAGACAAATAAAATCATCAGAAACACCGCCAGTATAAGAAATGCCATCCAGTATCTGGCTGTACGTTTTTTGTCATCCATATTTTTTGTTCCTTTTGTTTTTATATTTCCTGCTTTTGGCAGTTATGCAGAATCCCGCAAACATATTTCAGTGCCGTTCGTAAATAACTATACCAATCGCATAGGATGCGGATTCGAGTGTGCCGAAAAGTTATAAATATCATTTTAACTTATGCATATATGCAAGTTCATCCAGCGAATCATCATCTGTAGTAAGGATTGTATGAATATCTTCGATCATGGTTCCAAGTTCGGTGGTTTCCTGGAAAAGATTTTTACCCGTACACCACACATTTCCATCCTTCACTGCCTTAAAATCTGCCAGAAGATTACTTTTTGCCAACAGTTCATCAATAGTAGAAAGTTCACCGTCGATAGTACTGTTATAGATGATATAGTCCGCATCTTTTGCTTTGGCATAAAATTCTTCCATCTGCATATTCATGGTAGACAAAGCGTTATCACTTTCTCCTGTATCTTCGGGAACATATTTGCCGCCTGCCAGCTCGATCATGTTTGAAACATAATCACCATTCTTTCGCACATTGACAGCACCTGTGGAATTAATGTAAAAGAATGCTACTGTTTTACCTGTATCTTTATCATCAGAGGTCAGAACTTTGTCAAGCTTGTCTGTCTGCTCCTTAAATGCCTTCTCAGCTACATCTTCCTTTCCGAGAAGCACAGCATAGAGTTTCATCCATTCAGTTCTTCCCAGAGGATGGCTCTCATAACTGGAACGTTCTACCATTACCGGGATACCAAACTGTTCCAGTTTCTCTTCCACCTCCGGATTATGATGGATCATAGTTGATTCAATGGCAAGACCACAGCCTTCATCCAGGATCAGTTCATAATCCGGTGCATTGTACTTGCCTGCATAAATCATTTTTCCGGATTCCATGGCATCTTTTGCTTCCTGGATATACCATCCATTCTCCTGAGTTCCTGAAAGACGAATGCTGTCAATACCGTCAATTGCGCGGAAAAGATCCATGGCAGAGGTTGCTACCAGATAGATGTTGTTCAGCGGTTGTTGAATAACTGTGATATCTTTTTCAAGCCCCTTTGGAGCCTTTTTTCCCTCTGGAACTACAAGAAACTGTCCTTCCTGATCGATAGTAATCAGAGCATAGCCATCATTGTAATAGTCTACGCTGAATTCTTCTGCGTAGGAAAGTTCCATACTGTGATCATAGGTAAGTCCCGGGATATCCACAGGAGTTTTTGCATTGTCTTTATCTGCTGCGTATGCTGTACAGACAGTGCATATACAGATAATAAATAATGCAACTGACATAAAACCGATAAATATTGTTTTTTGCTGTTTCTTTATTATGTTTTTCATCTTCATAATTGTTTCTTTGTTTGTATGTGATTATTTTGCTGTTTTTTCTGCTTCTTTGGCAGTTGTGGAATCAAAATTTAAGGTGTAGTCAATCTCGTGAGGCTCACTCATTGCTACTGTATCTGCTGTTACCTCCATCTCTGCATCAAATACGCTGACAGGGATTTCAAAAGTGGAGTTTCCATCTTTATTAACCGGCTCATATTTCTCACCATCCACAAGCATATAATCATAGTTCGGACTGCTCCATACGATAGTTGCTGTAGCTTTATCGCCTTCTACATTAATGGCTGCAGGAGAATCAATGGTTGCTCTTCCTGAACCGCCTGTAAGAGTTACATCCATGGTATAATCGCCGTCTTCAAGATTCAGATCTGCCAGAGTCTTACCTTCACTTGTCTTACTGTCTTTCGCATCTTTGTCTGTGTCATCTGCTTTGGAATCTGCATCTTTATTTTCTTTATCATCTTTTTTTGCATCTGTATCATCGGATTTTACAGGATTTTTGACACTTACCTTATGGTCATACCATTTTCCTTTTGTTCCGATCAAAGCTACATCGAATTCTTCATCAATTGCGGGTACCGGGATATCAAATCCATATACTTCCTCACTCATTCCATCGCTGTATGTAACAGTATCTGTGGTTGGCTCAAGAACCTCTGCCCCGTCTTTCTGTGCATCTTCTGCCTTTCCGACGAAAAGGTTTACAATTTTCTTAGAAGCAAGGCTTACATGGATAGTCATCTTGCCATCCTTTACTGTAAGGGTTCCTTTTCCATCGTTTGCTTCATTTACATGGAACATTCCGCTGTCTGTATCAAATTCTGCTGTGTAGGTGCCATCCTCTAATGTATCACTCTTGGATGCATCTGTTTCTTTATTATCTGTGTTTTCTGAATCAGCATCTTTTGCAGTTGTTTCTTCTTTATCAGTGGTTTCTTCTGTTGCCGTATCAGTATCTGTCTTTGCAGCAACCGGGCTTGTACCGATCAGAGTAGCTGAAATAGTAAGTGCTGACATTAATAATGTAAATGAACGTTTCTTCATGATTATTTCTTCTCCCTTATCTTCATATTTTTTATAGTTTTTTCTATCGTGCTGTTCAACCCATCTGCTGCAGAGCAACAGGCTTTTGAACAGGTGATGGCAAATATATTATAGTAATTCCAGAAAATAATGCAATTAAGACAGTTCCTCTGGATCTTTCTCAGATGTGCGCACGTTACTGTGAACGGAATGAACAGAAACGTGCGAACTGTTTGCAGTATTTTATGGAATTGCTATGACTTCTTTTTTTCTTATCATATAATATATCTGCCCGGAAACTTTTGCAAGTTCTCCGGGCAGTTTATCTTGTTTGAACAATATTTTTTATTCAGCGTCAGCCTCTGCAGTATCAGCTGTTGTCTCAGCTGCGTCATCTGCCTGTGCATCGTCTGCACTGTCATCTGTTGCTTTGGCATCAGTATCTTCTGCTGCTGCATCGTCAGATGCTCCAAGAGAATCAATTGCTGCTTTTGTATGAGCCACATACAGATCTTCTACTGCTGCGATTCTTCCAAGACCTGCGATCTGACAGTCAACACTGTCGAAATCACCGGATGCCTCAAACTGAGATTTCCAGGAATCTGCATCATCACCAGCCATATCATTGTTAGCGTGGTCTCCGGCAACAACCATCAGAGGACGAAGGATTACATTCTTGAATCCTGCTTCTTTTACTTTCTCGATAACCTTGTCACATGCTGTGTCTTCCGGTTCTCCCTCTACAGTTCCGATGAAAGCGTTTGTGAATCCAAGATCATCCATCTGTGTCTGCATCTGGTCATAGGTTACGTTAGCTGTATGGGATGTACCATGTCCCATGAATACAAATGCTGTGCCTGCATCTGCTGCTGCTTTCATATCATCAAATCCAGCTTCCTTGCAGGCTTCATCTGTGATCGCCTGAGCAACTGCTTTCTTGTCATCATTGATCACTGTAGCGTCATCACCAACTTCACCGAGCATTGGCTCTGCAATTGCAACAGATTCAAATTTGTCTTTGTATCCATCAATTGCCTCTGTCATTTCATCATATTCTGCACCATGCATCAGATGTGTCGGCTGTACAACAAGATTCTTAACACCGTTAGCTACTGCACGGTCAAGAGCTTGCTGCATATTATCGATTACTTCATCATCTCTTGCCTGTACATGGTTGATGATAATCTGTGCTGTAAATGCACGTCTTACTGACCAGTCCGGATATGCTTTTGCAAGGGCATCCTCGATTCCTTTGATATCCTCTGCACGGCTGTCGTTGAAGGATGTACCAAAACTTACTACAAGAAGTTCATTCTCACCAATCTCATCCTGGTTACGAGGATCATCTTTGGAAGCATCACCTGTGTCACGTCCAAAGTATTCAGGGCTTGCTTCTTCACCTGTTACCAGTTCTTTCTGAGCATCTGTAAGTTTGTCCCATGCTTCTTTTGCTGCTTTGCAGTCTTCGTCAGTTGTGTCTGTTCTTTCCTGAACATAAATCTTATCGATCAGGGCACCAACTTCGTCTGCGGCTTTCTGATCATCATCAGAAGCTTCTGTTGTATCATCAGATGCTTTCTCTGTATCTGCTGCATCTGCATCGTCTGCAGCTGCTTCTGTGTCATCTGCAGCCTCTTCTGTTGCTGCATCATCAGATGCAAAAGCAACTGTACCTGTTGCTGCTGTCATGGAACAGGTCATGGATACTGCCAGTAATAAGGCTAACATGGATTTTCTTTTCATTTCGTTTTTCCTCTTTTATTTCTCGTATTTCCGGACAATTGTATGCACAAAAAAGGCAACTGCATATTCTGCAGCTACCGCCTTCCCATAAATACATGGTTTATATGTACCAGATATATCTGTAATTTCCGATTCTGTCTGATTCATTTAATAAAAGAGCTATGTATCGTTATGAGAATACAGGTTCTGTATACCGCAGACCTTAAATTCTACGCCAAGGCAGTTCTCCTGACTTCGATCATCGCTGTTTCTCCCTTCCCGGTTTCCCAGTGGTTTCTGAAAAGCAGCTCCCATACACAGTGACGGTATCGCTCCGGATTCTCACCGGATTCTCTTTTGCGCATCAAGTACGATGCAACCTTTGCGTTATAACATTGCACATATTCAATTCGGATATTCTTTTTTTATCACATTTTACCAAAAATGTCAATACAATTCGTGTATATTTTCCTTTAATGTTTGGCATTAGTGTTACTGTTCACTCCGTTCACAGTAACGTAGCCAAAATTCATTCCAGATTGCCTGCGGCAATGGAATTTTGGCTTGTA